>Ga0256839_1000024_pt1 | contig 197388 bp, 149 predicted proteins | sample 354166metaG_FD_185968 | JGI IMG/M metagenome (GOLD analysis project Ga0256839, IMG submission 185968) | Hydrothermal vent microbial communities from Mid Atlantic Ridge, Atlantic Ocean - 354-166 | ecosystem: Environmental > Aquatic > Marine > Hydrothermal vents | place: Atlantic Ocean: Mid... | reverse complement strand
TACCTCTACAACGGCAAAGAGCTACACGAGCAGCTGGGCCTGAACTGGTACGACTACGGTGCCAGGTGGTACGATGCAGCGGTGGGGCGCTTCCCCTGCATAGATCCACTGGCTGGGCGCTTTGCCTGGGTGAGCCCGTACAATTTATGCGGAGAATGAGCCGGTAGGGCATGTGGATTTGTGGGGACAGCAGAAAGTTTCCATTCATACAGCAAGCTTTGCTCCCTTTGGTAAATTTGGAGGGCCTTATAAAGGAGATGGCGCGAATAGATCGTTTAGTACAAATCCAGATGCAAGTTCCAGAATTTATGGTAGAATTGATATTGATGTTTCAAGCTCTGGGATAATACTGGTGGGGGACTATACAAGAGGTTCTATTTCGCATAATATACGTACTGGAAACACTACATACTCAGAAGCGGAAATAACATCTAGTATTAGTGAAAGTAGTATTAATAATGGGATTACCGATGCGAAATTGAATTTTCATCTTAGTGGAAATAATGACTTGATACCTGGATCACCAGATATCGATGTAAAGGGGAATGTTGGAATTGCTTATAAAGACTTAGGAGAAAATGGGAGTGTTGTTGGGATTTCTGGCATGATAAGGGGTGACAAATTTCCAGCAAATGAAGTATATATTACAGACCAATGTGGAACTGGAGTGTTTTTAGGTGTTTCAGGAGCTGACGGAAACCCATTTACCTCTCTTTGGGGAAGCAATAATTTGATAACGAAGGGAATATTATAGGAATTGAGTATTATGATCAAAATTATTCTGTAGCTGAATGGAATAATCAATTTAGAAACTTGAATCCTCAGGATGGGAATGTATCAACTAATAAAAATTAATAACATAGTGGATATATTTTATGAAATATTGGGATGTGTTTGGTTGTTTTTATACCCTGCATCAGTAATGACTTCCATTGGGGTGGTTGTATATAGTACTTTGAAAAAGAAGTTGCTCGAAGGGCAAAAACTAATAGTTTTTTCAGCAAAATATATTTGTTGCAAATAGCAGTATTCTATTTTTCTTATACATTTTGGACGGTTAGAGATAATGAGATCTTAAAATGGTATTCTGTCTCAGATTACTATAACAACTTGCTAAGTATATCTGTGAGTTTTTATTTCTGGATATACTTCTTAGCATTCTATTGTTTTTGGGTTAGTAGTGTAATCACGGCTATTTTTTACTTGTGGAATAAGTTTTATAGAAGGCAGTTTTCATAGAGTTATAAATTATTGGAAAGCCTTATGATGTAAAGGCTCCCTAAAAACCAGACAAAGCTCCCCAACGGCTACACAAAAGCCGCAAAGCGAGGTGGAGGTTTAAGTGGGTAAATTGTCTTATTGCTAAGACAGGTGGAGTTTAATATTTTTTTCGTAATCTTGCAGCCATGAAAAAAGATAGCAAATTATCAGACTATGTTGTACTGCGTAAGTGGGCCATATTATTATGGAAAGGCAATAGAACACAAACAGAAATTGATGAGTTCTTAGGGGTAAGCCAGAGTAGTGTGAGCGGCTGGATAAGGAATTGCAAAGAAAAGGAGGGAAGTCCTCTTTAGAATACCCGAAGGTAGGGGGAAAGCACCCGCCGTATTACAGCTGAACAGCAAGGAAAGGACGACTGGTTGAGCTACTGAATGAAGGGGCGGTTAAAAATGGCTATGATGGGGATATGTGGACAGGGAAAAGAGTGCAGCATTTAATAAAAGAACTCAAGTTTCGGTAGTCAAAAGCAATTGATTCAAGTTAAAGACTTTCAGTATTTCATTGTCTTTTAGAACTACTGAGACTATCATTTTTACATCTAAATCGAAGATCTCGGATATTTTATTGGCTACTTCCATGATCAACTGCCAAAACGTCCTTACCACAATTGATCAAAGCGCAATAATCCGACCTGATTAGTTGGTGAACAGATTTGTACTCCAGAAATTTTGCAAATGCCAATAGCCGAACAATTGCTTTTCGCCAATACATTAGATTTTAGAGACCAAAACTATGACCTTTGAGTTGTAGAATCTTAGAAAGTCTCTCAAAAAGGTGTTCAGCTCGTCAAAAGAAGCAAGGCAACCAGCGGGAACTAAGTTGTGCTTGAGAGTTGCTTTGCTTACTGTTTAGTTGTAAAAGATTAAACTTTATTTGTTTGTGATCTAGTCATAACTCCTGAAACGCGATGAGATTAAAATGCAGCCGTTAAACGGAAATGTATTTGATAATAATCACTAAAAACACACTCACCACCAAACCAAAGGTGATTTTGCCCAAGTCTTTAATGATCATGTAGCGAATGTGTTTCGATATTTTTTGCTCAAGGCGTAGGCGTATGGCTAACTCACGCCCAGCCAGTAAGCCGATGAATACCCAAGTTGTGCTCATGGGGATCTTTCCCCCCCAAATGTGGAAATAGTCGTATTTAAAGATGTAGAGAATAATCCCGTAAATGAAGTCGATAAAAGTTGCCGATCGGATATCAGCAGTGTTGGTTTTCAGGCGCACCACTTCTTGAATTCGACCACCTCGCAAGTAAAAGATAACGGCCAACAAACCTACTACAATAAGCAAGGAGACAGCAAAAGATGTAGGGGTAAGTTGTTGGCCACCATTCAGATATACATAGAGATTGGCTAGGTCTTGCATGAGCCACTGGCTCCACAAGAAACCCGTGGAAGCCCATTGGGCTACAACCCACCAAATGCGATGCTTCTTCTTTAAAGGGTGCTTGATGAAGTATCGCTCTGTCAGTGTACTGATTACTAGATAAATGACAAAAGCAGCAGCAAAAGCTACTATATATCCAAAGAGTGACTTTTTGATCATGCCACCCAATTTGCTGTCGAAATCGATAATCTGTCCCAGAATGGCCCCTAAATCATTGGGAACATCGCCCAGCGAGAAGAGGGTGAGTACCATAAAAGTAGTCGATACGGGAATGCCTACCCGAGTGATGATAAGTAGGGTAAGGGGCGGCAAGAGATGATACCATTGGTAGGTGATAGGGAAATCAAATTTGGCCAATCGGCCAAATGATACATCTTGTTGTGCGTAGCCAAAAATAAGTACAACTGCCAAAATACCAGCTGCATACAGCCATAACACCCACCATTCTACTCGGCGTTCGTTTGAGGTGAGAAAAGTGCCTAATGTCTGAATCACATCGTTGCCTACGACGGAAAATGCCGCTAAGAAGAAACCTACCCACATGAAAATTGCAGAAGCATCCATTGTGCTACCTCTTTTTTGAAAAAGCGCCGCAAGGTACTCAGTTTTACTCATTTGATAATGAGATAGTTGAGTGCTTGCTGTTAATTGATCGTAAGCCGTGCAATTGTCTGATAATTAATGGCTTTTGTGTGTGTTGAGCCAAGAATCGAGCTGTTGTGTTAACTTTGCGTTAAGCCATGGTTAATTTGGCGAGTCTTTTATGGTGCTGTGGTGTGATGCTGCGGCAAAAAACGAACTGTATAATGTGTGGGTATAGATGTGTGTGTAGTTTGTATTTGTTTTTGTTCCTGCTGTTTCCTCTATCCAATAGGGGGCAGCATGCTCAAGTAGTTTTGTTTTCTACGACTAGCTCTGTCTTCGAGCTTGCGGATACATTTAATAGGGCACCTGCTGTGCGCTACTATACTTCCTTTGTTGAAGAGGCTGGCTTGATATGGGTGTGGGCCACAATTGATGGTACGAGTGGCTGGTGTTTGCTCGACACAGGGGCACCGGGTTTAATAGTGCATCGGCCATTAAATGGTGCTCTTGCTTTGCCTTTGCAAGCCAGCGGCATGGCGGGAGAGCCACAAGCTGCGATGCCTGTCGAGATTAACTCCTTGAGGTGGGGACCAATTGAGTTAAACGATATAAGTGCATGGCAAACAGATTTGTCGAGACTGACGGCACTATTGAACCGATCTGTTTTGGGCGTATTGGGGATGGAGGTTCTTGATCAACTGCGCCTTACCATAGATTATGGGACAGAGATACTGTTGATGGAGTCGGCTACGACTGGGGCAGGGCCTTTGTTTGCTATTCCAGGCGCGAGGCAGATTGCCTGCCTGCCTTTTGAGTGGGCTGGGCATGTGCCTGTGATCGAGTTGGTGGTAAAGGGACACAGCTTGCGCTTGGGCATTGATACTGGTGCTTCCGTGAATTTGCTGGATAGTGGTTGGTTGCGTAAGCGACGTGATGTGGTGCTTCCTACTAAGGATGTGCCTCGGAATGTACAGCTACAGTTTTTGGGGCAAGCTGATGGCCAGGTATATCCTCAGCAAGATCTCAGGTTGGAAGTAGAAACTAAAAAAGTGGAAGTGGTGTTTGTGCTTATGCCCTTTCGGCGTCGTGCGCGTCGTATGGACCTCGACCTCGACGGGTTGCTGGGTTATCCTTTTTTGAAAAACTATCGTGTAGTGCTTGATTTTCAACACAACAGGCTGGAGCTGTGGCAATGAGGTGCTTTGACAAGAGGAAATCGCATGTTTTGCTTGGCACAAATGCAAAGAGCCTATATCTTTGCGCCCCGTACTCGTTGAATGCTTGGAGGAGTGGCCGAGTGGTTGAAGGCACCGGTCTTGAAAACCGGCAGGGTCGAAAGGCCCTCGGGGGTTCGAATCCCTCCTCCTCCGCTTTTAATAAATAAAGATGCCTAACTGCAATTCGCAGTTAGGCATTTAATGTCTTTTTAGCAAGTCAGAAAAGCTTGCCTTAATTGATGATGCCCATCTCTTTGCCTACTTTGGTAAAGGCGGCAATGGCTTTTTCGATATGTTCGGGTTTGTGCGCTGCAGACAGTTGCACGCGGATGCGCGCCTTGCCTTTAGGCACTACGGGGTAGAAAAATCCTATGACGTAGATGCCTTCTTCGAGTAGTCTGTGCGACATTTCTTGCGCTATTTTGGCATCGTACAGCATTACAGGTACGATAGGATGTTCGCCCGGAATGATATCAAAGCCCGCACGTGTCATTCCTTCTCGGAACATATGGGTGTTGCGCGCTAGTTTATCGCGCAGCTCAGTAGTTTCGGTGAGCATGTCCAGCACTTTAATGGACGCACCTACAATAGAAGGTGCCAATGAATTAGAGAACAGATAAGGACGCGAACGCTGGCGTAACAGCTCGACGATTTCTTTTCGTGCTGCGGTAAAGCCACCCATGGCACCGCCCAAAGCCTTTCCAAAAGTACCGGTAATGATGTCCACACGGCCCATGACATTGCAGTACTCAGCTGTGCCTCTGCCAGTTTTTCCGATAAATCCCGTGGCATGGCAATCGTCCACCATCACCATGGCGTCGTATTTTTCTGCTAGGTCGCAGATCTTGTCGAGTTGTGCAATGATGCCATCCATGGAGAAAACGCCATCGGTAGCTATGAGCCGTCGGCGTGCACCTTGGGCTGCTTTGAGTTTCTCTTCTAGGTCATTCATGTCGTTGTTTTTGTAGCGCAACCGTTGGGCCTTACACAGACGGATGCCGTCGATGATGGAGGCGTGGTTGAGCTCGTCAGAAATGACAGCATCTTCAGCAGTGAGTAGCGGTTCGAACAAGCCGCCGTTGGCGTCGAAGGCGGCGGCATAGAGTATGGCATCTTCTGTGCCTACGAAGTCCGCTATTTTGCGTTCCAGCTCTTTGTGGATGTCTTGGGTGCCGCAAATAAACCGCACAGAGCTGAGGCCAAAGCCATACTGGTCGATAGCTTTCTTGGCAGCTTCAATCACTTGGGGATGTGCAGATAGGCCCAAATAGTTGTTGGCGCAGAAGTTGAGCACTTCACCGCCAGGAGTGGCACATATTTGGGCGCCTTGCGGGGTGCTGAGCACGCGTTCATCTTTGTACAAGCCGGCTTGGCGCAGGGCTTTGAGTTCTCCTATTATCTGTGGTTTGATGTGTTCGAACATGAGGCTATGAGGTTTTTAATGGTTCATTGTTGAGATTGAGAAAGAGCCATTGCGTTATCTTTCAAATGGGTGATCATATCTTGTGTCATGGCATCTAAATCGAAATGAGATTGCCACTCCCAGTCATTGCGTGCATGGGTGTCGTCGATTTGTTCGGGCCAGGAAGCGGCAATCTCTTGGCGAAAGTCGGGGCGATAGGTGACTTGCAAATCGGGGATATAGGTGCGGATTGCTTCGGCCAGTTGTGCAGGTGTAAAGCTCATAGCAGCAATGTTATAGCCGATACGCACTCGGATTTTTGAAACTGGTGCCTTCATCAATTCGATGGTGGCACGGATGGCATCATCCATATACATCATAGGCAGGCGTGTGTCGGGATTGAGAAAACAGGTGTAGGGTTGTCCTTGCAGCGCTTTGTAAAAGATGTCTATGGCATAATCGGTTGTACCTCCACCGGGCAACGATTGATATCCCACTATACCTGGATAGCGCAGCGAGCGCACGTCTAATCCGTATTTGTGCCAATAATATTGCCCCAACAGCTCACCGGCTACTTTGGTTACCCCGTAAATGGTTGTGGGAGTGAGTGGCCCAAACTGAGGAGCGAGCTGTCGGTGGGTGTGCGGGCCAAATACAGCTATCGAGCTGGGAAAGAACACGCGGCGCACACCTTGGGCATGTGCCACTTCCAGTACGTTGGTCCAACCCGACATATTGACTTCCCAAGCCTGTTGTGGTTTTTGTTCGGCCGTGGCAGAGAGCAGTGCGGCTAAGTGGAAGATATAACCCACTTTTTCGCGATGTACTACTTCTTCAAGTGCTGAGCGTTGCGTGACATCCAGTATATGTGTCTTCCACATGCCTTGTGTGGCTGGTCGGATGTCTGTAGCAATCACATGCGTATCCCCGTAGGTGGCTTTGAGTGCCTTGGTTAGTACCGTGCCGATTTGCCCATTGGCACCAGTCACTAGAATTTTTGCATCTTCCATGTGGTTCGTTTTGGTCGGGTGCTGGGCAAAGATAATGGCAAAAAAAGATGGGGTGGTGAGTCTAAGCTTCAAGCGAGGATGCTAAAGATAGGTCAATTGGGAAAATTAAAAACTTCAGCCTGGCACATCACCAGCGTATGTGCCAGAAACCTGCCTATACCCAATGGTTCTTCTCTAATGCCGTTTGCTTTTTTAGCGAAGTGGGCCTTTCCCACCTACTCCTTGTGTCTTTCGCCTATAGCTGTGTCAATGAAATGCTGCCTACCGCTATCAATATGGCTATCCCTTTTGCTAAACAGCATGCCATGGGATGTGTGTTACTGTATCAATTCAATCCGCAGGAGGAGAAGAAAGAGAAAAACCACGAAATAGCGAGATAGTACGAGAATATGATTGTGTTGATTATCAGCCCAATGATAGCAGCTCCCCGCTTTTTGTCGTGTACAGCACCTTTGATTGCATGAAAGATGCCAGCACCTATGCACCTATGGCTATCAAGAATAGCAGCCCGAATATCGATGCTGATTCGACAAAGAAAAAAGGTGGATTGTTGGGGCCTACAGTCATCAGTAAGATGATGCCAATTAACCCACAAATGAGTGAGACGGTCCCGTGCTTACTGAGATTGGCCTCTTCGGTTTGACTTGTGCGCAAATAACGACGCCATTTTCGCTTGAGCTTTTTCTTAGCTTGCAGTACGAGCTTGTGATCGTCAGAATGCACTTTATTTAAAGATGTTGAATGCCTTTTGAGGCGGAGCTGGATGAGCTATGGTGTTGCTAGGGGTAATGGCAAACATCGAGATGACACCAAATAGGGTGATTAAGTGAATGCGTGTAAGCATGATTTGGAATTTTTGAACTGCACAATGTTTTGTGTGTATGAATATACGGTACTTTGTTTTTTATATGGGCGATTTTAGTTTTTTAATGGTTTTTACTGCATTATTCCGAGATGAAATTATTTAGTAGCTTTTGAGTGCACTGCTTGCTTAGAGAAAGCATTGCGATGAGTGCAATGTATGTAAAAGGAGATTGGTCTACTGGCCGTTGTCTATCACTTCAAGGATGGTGCGAAAGGCTACGAAATGATCTTTAAAGCGCTCAGCGTGCTCTTGTTGTAGGCGAGCTGCTGCTCGAGCTTGGTATTGTTGAAGTGTATCCAAATCCTTGCAGCTGTATTGAATGGCATAGGTGATGCCTTGATCGTCGTCATGCCCTACTAAATGCAGGATCTTGTAGTCTTCAAAGTAGCCGGTAGCCATCACGTCCGGGATATGGACTTCGCGCATCCAGCGTAGCCACTCTTGTGCTACTTGTGGGTTCACTTTTACCGTAACGTTATAAATAATCATAAGTATAAATATCTACGCTACACTCAGTGTGCAAAATTAGCGCAAAGTCGGTGTGGTGCGCTGGCTCGTGCTATTGCTCTGCTTAGGCACTGCAGGTGAGAATTATCAAAGTTACTACAAATATGAGGTATAGATAGAACAGGATGACTGCGGCGTTAAGGACCACTCCGATCACAGAAAGCGCAATCTTGTCATCGCGCAATATGCCTCTGATGCCCAGTCCCAAGCCCAGGATGGCTGCCACACCAGCGAGGATAAATATGATACCTACTTCTACATTGCCACCAATCAAGGAGAGGACAATGGCAATGCTTGCCAAAACCACAGACCAAAGGCCATTTTTGACTGTATTAGGCGATGCAGTTGGTTTTGCGGAGACTCGCTTAAGTTTGCGCTTGAGCTTTTTTTTGAGAATGCGCATGGGCTTGCTATCGGTGGGCTGGAGCTCTAAGAGTTGTTCCAGGGTGCTATGTGTAGGGCGGTGTACAGCTCCAGAACTAAAGGATGGGGAGAACAAAAAACTGGGAACAAGCAACAGCAGGATACGCACGTTATTTGTCATGGCTTGTGTGGTTTTTGCGTAAGCAATATCGTAAGTTTTGTTTGCAATAGAAAGTGGCGATTAAAGTCAATATGTCTTTAGTCCTACCTTTGCTGCCGTCACGTGCTGCGCGGATTGGCTATAAGGCATAAATGGCCTATGTAAGTGTGCTAAAGTAAAATTGAATAGTGATTATGAGTGTCTCGGTTTCCTCTACTGATTTTATCAACGATCTGAATGAGATTCAGCGCCGTGCAGCGACCACTATTCAAGGTCCTGTATTGGTTGTAGCGGGTCCTGGGTCGGGCAAGACGCGTGTATTGACCTATCGCATAGCCTGGATGCTGTCGCAGGGCATCGCTCCTGCGGAAATTTTGGCACTCACCTTTACCAATAAGGCCGCACGCGAGATGAAGGATCGGATCGAGCGGGTTGTAGGGGCTGCCGCTCACCAAGTTTGGGCTGGCACTTTTCACTCGCTCTTTGCGCGCATCTTGCGCATAGAGGCACCGCACATTGGCTATCCGACCAATTTCACTATCTACGATACCGACGACACGAAAAGCCTGCTTTCAGCCATCATTAAGGAGATGCAACTCAACAAAGAGCAGTACAATGTCAATGTAGTGCGCAGTCGCATCTCACATGCCAAGAGCAAGCTCATCACTCCAAAGCGCTACGCCGCGCTACCGTCGCTGCTCGAAGAAGATAAAATGGCCAAGCGACCGCAGTTTGCAGAAGTATACCGCACTTATATGGCGCGTTGTAAGCAGGCCGGTGCGATGGATTTCGACGACTTGTTGTTGCGCATGTACGAGCTTTTGCAAAGCTACCCCTCAGTCTGTCAAAAATATCGCCAGCGCTTTCGCTATATTTTGGTAGACGAATTTCAGGATACCAATGAACTCCAATATGCCATCATACGCAAGTTAGTGCATTACGAAGGTAGTCAGCGCAATGTATGTGTGGTAGGCGATGATGCACAGAGCATCTATGCCTTTCGGGGCGCTACCATTCAGAACATTCTCGATTTTCAGAAAGACTTCAAGGCACATGGCGTCAAGGTATTTAAGTTGGAGCAAAACTATCGCTCTACTGGCCATATCGTAGAGGCTGCCAATGAGCTAATTGCCTACAACAAACGCCAAATACCTAAAACTATTCGCTCCGAGAAGGGAGAAGGTGAGCGCATCAAGGTCATTCAGGCCATGAGCGAGAGTGAAGAAGGGCGCCATGTAGTCAATCTGATAGTTGAACAGAAAAATCGATATCACTTGCGCAATAGTGACTTTGCCATTTTGTATCGCACCAATGCGCAGTCGCGTGTGTTCGAAGAATATTTGCGGCACAACAATATCCCTTATCGCGTCTTTGGCGGCACGTCCTTTTATCAGCGCAAGGAAATAAAGGACGTAATTGCCTATTTGCGCTTGGCGATTAATCCCAAGGATGAAGAGGCATTGCGCCGCGTGATCAATTTGCCCAAACGCGGTATTGGCCAAACGACGATGGAAAAAGTGGCGGCTATGGCTCAGGCAGCAGGAAAGCCTTTGTGGGAGGTGCTCGATCAGGTGCCTGTAGCTGCGCGTACTGCTCAAGTGCTCTCAGCGTTCAAAAACATGGTGAGAGGCTTTGTGCAAAAGGTCCAACAGATAGATGCCTATGAAGCGGCTCTTCATATATTGGATCAGTCGGGCTATATTAGGATGTTACAACAAGACACTACCCGAGAAGGCTTAGGACGCCAGGAAACTGTGTCCAGCTTGCTCGACAGCATCCAGCAATTTGTAGACCAAGATCAGGAGTTTGAGCAAGAGCATACCGATAAGTCTTTGGCTACCTGGCTACAGCAAGTAGCTTTGATGACTGATCTGGACGAATCTAGCTCTACTGATGATGACTATGTCACGCTCATGTCGGTGCATTCAGCTAAGGGATTGGAATTTGCCTCCGTGTTTGTAGTGGGGTTAGAGGAGCACCTTTTCCCCTCTTATTTGAGCAGAGAGTCGGCTGAAGGCATTGACGAGGAAAGGCGTCTTTTTTACGTAGCTATTACGCGGGCCGAGCGCTTTCTTACGCTTAGCTATGCGCGCAGTCGCTACCAGTATGGCAAACAGCGATTTAATGAACCCAGCCGCTTTCTCAGTGAAATAGATAGCCGTCATCTGGATCTGATCGGTTCAGCCAAATCATTGGTAACTCCCCCAGTGGCTAAGCACCTGGATTCGTCGCCTACGGCCAGTGGTGGTGCTAAAGTTCAAGGAGCTTTCTATCGGAGACCACGTGCCCAAGTGCTGCCCGATAGGGTCGATCCCTCGACATTCAAGCCCAGCCCACCGGATCAGATTCAGGTGGGTATGCGCGTACTGCACATCAAATTTGGCGAAGGGAAAGTATTGGCTATAGATGGACAGCGCGACAAGCGCATGGCTACGATCTTTTTTAAAGACCTACCTCAGGTGCCTCAACGTCGTATTATGCTCAAATTTGCTAAGCTGCAAATCTTGTCCTGAGCCTATGCAAAGGTGATCAATGCGTAAATTAGTCCCCCCACCAGTACAAACCATGCCAATAGTCCCAAGCTGTTCATGATCAGTGCGGCTGAAAAATTGCGTTTGCGGCGCTTGCGCAAACGCAGTGTCATGATTATCCCTGTAAGAGAGAAAGGTAGTGAAGCAAATACGAGCAAGGGTAGCTCTGTGGCTAAGCCGATAATTATGGCGATGCAGGCTGTCGCTCCCAATAGATGTGCAAGTGTGATAGGCCATCTAGGTGCGTCCATAGCTGTCCAGTGGGTTTATCGCGTGATGAGGAAAAAAAAGTAGCGGCCAATTTACACCTGTTCTTGATGTTGGAGCCCGGAAAGGTAGTGAAAAAGAAGTCGGTACCACTGCATTTCGTAATTATTCATATGAAATGATTTTTCTCACTTTCGAGATGCTCGTGGCTGAATGAGGTGCTTTTTTATCTTTGCGCGTCGTGCAATCGGCAGCTTTATAACTGCTTTTGGTAATATGCTGAATATCAGGTGGGTGCTTCTGTATGCGCCGCCTCAGCAAAAGAAGAACCACTTTAAGATTGACAAGGATGAAAGACAGTATGCGAAGAGCTATTCCTTTTTTGATGCTACTTACCAGTGGCCCCGGGCTTTTTGCGCAAGCAGGAGATAGTACTACCAATCCGATGGTTACTATCTTGTTAGCGATAGTAGTGTTGTTGGCTTTTTTCGCGTTGGTGCAAGTAGCAGATAATTTGCTTAAGATAGAGGCACGTCAGCTTGGTGTGGCCGATAAGATTGGCGAAGTCTCTCTTTTCCCTACCTTAAAAGACATCATGCGCCCTAAGCTGCCGGCGTACGCTAAAGAGCTTACCGTGTTGGAGATCAAGCGAGGGGCAGACTTGCCCATAGCAGGTGTAGCTGCAAAGGAAATACGGCAAGGTCAAGTGACGCGCTTTGCCTTGCAACCACCCAATTGGCGAGGATTGGCTCCTATTCCTCGTATGTTGGTGCAAGTAGGCGATTCGGTGCAAGCTGGAGATCCGCTTTTTGAAGACAAAAAGCACCCCGAGATGAAGTTCGTCTCGCCAGTAAGTGGTGAAGTGGTGGCGATCAATCGTGGCCCCAAACGCGCCATCACTGAAGTGGTGCTTTTGGCGGATAAGACACAGCGCTACCGAGCACTGACACCACCACATCTGGGTTCGGCAAAGCGCGAAGAGTTGATCGAATTTCTGCTGCAAACAGGGGGATGGATGCTGTTGCGTGAGCGCCCTTATGACCGAATTCCCGACTGGCATGCCGTGCCCAAGTCGATTTTTGTTAGCACCTTGGATACGGCACCTCTAGCACCCGACAACAATCTGGTGATTCAAGGCAAGGGGAAGGACTTTCAAAAAGGCCTCGAGGTATTGCAGTACCTCACGACGGGCAAGGTCTATTTGGGCTTGGATGCGCGTGGTGCACAACCGCCCGCTGATGAATTCACACAGGCAGAAGGTGTGGAAAAATTTTGGGTGCGTGGTCCTCATCCATCGGGCAATGTCGGTGTGCACATCCACCACATCGACCCCATCACTCCTAGTGATAAAGTCTGGACGATGGGTGTGCAGGATGTAGTTACTTTGGGCCGCTTATGGACGGAAGGCCGCTTTAATGCCGAGCGCGTGGTAGCCATCACGGGTGGATGTGTGAAGCAACCGCATTACGTGCGCACTGTAGTAGGTGCCCATATTGGTGAGCTAATTAAAGACAACTATCATACAGAAAAAGAAGTGCGCATCATTTCGGGAGATGTTTTGAGTGGCGAGGCCAAAAGCGCCGATAACTTTCTCAATTTTTACGACGATCAAGTAACGGTAATTGCTGAAGGGCGCTACTACGAGTTGCTAGGTTGGCTATTGCCTTTCAAACCCCGTATTTCCCTTTCGCCTACTTTCCCATCTTTTTTCTTCAAAAATGTACAATACGACGTAGACACCAATATGCATGGGGAACGGCGTGCCTTTGTCGTGACGGGTCAGTACGAAGAAGTGCTGCCTATGGATATCTATCCACAGCACTTGATGAAGGCCATCCTTAGCAATGACTATGAGCGTATGGAAGGTTTGGGCATACACGAGCTGATCGAAGAGGATATTGCTTTGGCTGAATTTGCTTGCACCTCTAAACAGCCCTTGCAGCAGATCTTGCGCCGTGGCTTGGATATGATGTGGGAGCAGGGATAAGGTACAGTGGAGGAGCGCTTTTGTGCTGTACCTTAAATTTTTATAGCATGGACACTTATAAAGACCTTTTCAAACGAGGTACAATCAACAACTGAAACAGATGAAAGGCCTACTGAACTTTTTGAAACGCATTGAGCCGGATAAAGAGAAACGTCCGGTATTGCATACGTTTTACGATGCAGTATTCACCTTCTTTTTTGTGCCAGCCCATGTCACTTCGGGCAAGGGCGTGCACATTCGCGATGGCATGAACCTCAAGCGCCTGATGGTGATGGTGGTATTGGCTTTGCAACTGTGCTATTTATTTGGCACTTACAACATAGGTCACCAACATTTTTTGGCCATTGGCCAATACACGGGCTTTCTGGAAGGTATCCACCTGAAGCTGGCTTTTGGTCTCATCCAGATCTTGCCAATATTTATCGTTACACATATAGTGGGTTTGGGCATAGAAATTTACTATGCAGCCAAGCGCGGCCATGGTGTTGAAGAGGGTTTTCTGGTATCGGGTGCGCTCATTCCGCTCATTATGCCGCCCGATATTCCTCTATGGATTTTGGCAGTAGCTGTAGCTTTTGCCGTGATTCTTGGCAAGGAAGCCTTTGGTGGGACAGGCATGAACGTGTTTAATATTGCGCTTTTAGCGCGCGCATTTGTCTTTTTTGCTTACCCCACTACGATCTCGGGCGATGAGGTGTGGGTCGCAGGGTTGGAAAGCATGCAAGCGGGTGCTGCAGCCACCTATAGCTGGGCACACCTCAGCTTGTTCAATCCGCTATTCGAGTCCTTAGGTTGGGCAACTTTTGATCCTACTGCTTCCGTGATCGATGGGTTTACGGGTGCTACGCCTCTGGCCTTAGCCGCTAAAGGAGGTTGGGATGCCGTCACACAGGTGTATAGCCCCGCAGCAATGTGGTGGGGCACCATCCCAGGGTCGGTAGGTGAAACGATGAAGCCCTTTATCATTGCAGGCGCATTGTTTTTGGCGTTGACGAAAGTAGCCAGCTGGCGCGTGATGTTGGGCATGTTGCTCGGTACGATCTTCACGGGCATGTTGCTCAACGCATGGAGCGCTACGCCGTTCATGGAAGTGCCTTGGTACTATCACCTGTATATGGGCAGTTTTTGGTTTGCCATGGCCTTTATGGCTACTGACCCAGTGACAGCGGCTTCGACTAATGTAGGCAAATGGATCTATGGCTTTTTTATTGGATTCTTTGGGCTGATCATTCGCGTGCTCAACCCTGCCTATCCCGAAGGGTGGATGCTGGCAATCTTGTTTATGAATGTGTGGGCTTCATTGATCGATTATATGGTATTGCAGCGCAATATTGGCCGCAGGATGGCAAGAGCAAAACAAGCCAGTACATAGCAAAATTTTTTGCCTTTTGAGGCAAACAAATTCTTGATACAATTGTCGTACTACCAAAATTTTGGGAGCTGTGGAAAGCAATAGCCAAATCATAAAATTCATGCTCGTCTTGACTTCTGTCGTAGCGCTTGGCCTTACCGGCTTGCGTCAAGTGACCGAGCCCCTCGCCCAGCGCAACGAGGAGATCTTTGAAAAAAGAGCCATTCTCTTGGCAGTAGAAGACTATTTGGGTGGTAAGACGATGGCAGAGCTATCAGACGAGGAGGTGCTCAACATATTTGAAAGCCAGGTGCAGCAGCTGGTAGTAGATGCACAGGGCAATGTCATCGAGGAGATGAAAGCCGATGAGGTAGATTTTGCCCAAGAGCGAAAAAAGCCCGCTGATCAACGCAAATATCCCATATGGATTTTCAACAACGGTTCAGAGCAATTCTATATAGTGGCCGTGCGTGGCAATGGCCTGTGGGATGAGATCTGGGGCTATGTTGCCCTCAAGTCGGATTTGAATACGATAGCGGGTGTAGCTTTTGATCACAAAGGCGAAACTCCAGGACTGGGCGCAGAAATCAAGGACAATCCCGCTTTTCGCGCTCAGTTTAAGGGCAAGCGCATCTTAGACGATGAGGGCCGATTTGTCGGAGTTATCGTGCGCAAGGGCGGAGCACGCGACCCAGAGCACGAAGTGGATGCCATCAGTGGGGCCACCATTACTTCTAATGGCGTGACCGATATGCTTGTCGATGGGCTTCGCGCTTATGAGGCTTACTTTGCTAAATTGCGCCAGGTGGGATGACTTTGTTTGAATATTTAAATTCGCCTAATTGATTGAGGCGCTACTCATGCCGCCTCGCGTACTATATAAAAAACTCTGTCATGGCAGAAACGAATGTAGCCCAAGTGGAAAAGAAGGAGCCGCTCTTTGGCAAAAAGGAGCGCAAGCTCTTGGTCGATCCACTCAACGACAACAATCCCATTACCGTACAAGTATTGGGCATTTGCTCGGCTCTGGCCGTTACGTCGTTGGTATATCCTTCTTTGGTAATGGCCATATCCGTGATTTTCGTCACGGCATTTTCCAGTTTGTTCACCTCGTTGCTACGTCACTACATTCCCAAGTCGGTGCGTATGATTGCCCAGCTGATCATTATCGCTTCGTTAGTGACGGTGGTAGAGTTGTCGCTCAAGGCGCTGAACTATCCGGTGTACAAGCAGCTGTCGGTATACATTGGGCTGATCATCACCAATTGCATAGTGATGGGTCGCTTAGAGGCTTTTGCCATGGCCAACAAGCCTTGGCGCTCATTTCTCGATGGCATTGGCAATGGTTTGGGTTATGGTGCCATTTTGTTGATCGTCGGTTTTATGCGCGAGTTGTTTGGCAAAGGGACGCTTTTTGCCGGTAGTCCGCTTGAGTGGAAAATTGTGGGTCCTTCAGCCGACTATCTGATCAATACTGCGGGTACGGGCTATATGAACAATAACCTCATGGTGTTGCCAGCAGCTGCCATGTTTGTCATTGGGGTCATTATTTGGATTCAACGCACTTACAACAAAAAGCTCATCGATGTGAGCTGATCCTTTGGCCTTGTGAGCAGGAATTGAATTTTGCAAGACAAAAACGCTCCTCATGGATTACGTCAATATTTTTCTCAAATCGGCCTTTATAGAAAACATGGTACTGGCCTACTTTCTGGGCATGTGCTCGTATCTGGCCGTTTCGAAGAGCGTCAAGACGGCGTTTGGCTTAGGGCTAGCCGTGATCTTCGTATTGGGCATTACCATGCCGATTAACTGGGTAATCAATCACTATTTGCTGTCAGAAAATGGCCTTTTACATATCGACCTGACTTTCCTGCGGCTCATTTTGTTCATTGCCGTAATTGCATCTATGGTGCAGCTTGTCGAGATGGTGGTTGAGAAGTTTTCGCCTGCCTTGTATGCGGCTTTGGGCATTTTCTTGCCGCTCATTACGGTGAATTGCGCCATCTTGGGTGGATCACTCTTTATGGTGTCGCGTGAATACACTTTTGGTGAGAGCGTGGCCTTTGGCTTGGGCGGTGGCTTTGGTTGGTTTTTGGCCATCGTAGCTATCGCCGCCATTCGAGAGCGCATCCGCTATTCCAACATTCCAGCACCTCTTCGGGGGCTGGGTATTGCCTTTATTCTTACGGGTTTGATGGGCATTGCCTTTATGAGCCTGATGGGCATCGATCCGGCAGCCTTAGCTGCTGCTAAGTAATGTACATTCATTCTTCAGCGCTTTTGCAAAAGAAACAAGCAAGCTGTCATGATCCTTCTTTTTGACACTCAAGTATTGATTTTGGCGGTGGTGGTGTTCAGCCTCGTCATTTTGGCCCTGTCTTTTATGCTTATCGCTGCAAAGAAGCGCCTTATCCCTCAGGGAAAAGTCAAGATTATCATTAATGGCCGAGAGGACGAACCACTGGAGGTGCAACCAGGTACTTCCTTACTTGCTGCTTTGGCCGATCACAATATCTTTTTGCCCTCGGCTTGTGGCGGTGGGGGGACGTGCGCTATGTGCAAATGCCAGGTGGATGAGGGTGGAGGCGAGGTGCTCCCTACAGAGCTAAATCACCTTACGCGTCGCGATGTGGCCGAACACGTGCGCCTGGCTTGCCAAGTGAAGGTGCGCCAGGACATGCGCATCCGCATTCCAGAGGAAATCTTTGGCATTAAGAAATGGGAGTGTACAGTCAAGTCCAACTACAATGTGGCTACCTTTATCAAGGAGTTTGTATTGGCTTTGCCGGAGGGCGAACATCTGAACTTCGAGCCCGGTGGCTATATTCAGGTCGATGTACCCCCTATTACCGTTGATTTTAAAAATATTGACATTACAGCCCATCCCAAGTATCACAAGGATCCCAAGACTTTTCAGGAAGAATGGGATAAATATGATATGTGGTCTTTGAAGATGGTCAATGAAGAACCCCAGTTTCGCGCTTATTCCATGGCCAATCACCCTGCAGAGGGCGACATTGTAATGCTCAACGTGCGCATTGCTACACCACCATGGGATCGAAAGAACAACAAGTGGATGCCGGTCAATCCAGGGGTGTGCTCTAGTTATATATTTAACTGCAAACCAGGTGATAAAGTGACCATTTCGGGCCCTTACGGCGAGTTCTTTATCAAACCCACTCATCGAGAAATGGTCTACATCGGTGGGGGAGCAGGTATGGCGCCGTTGCGTTCTCATATTTTCCACCTGTTCCACACGCTCAAGACGACGCGCAAAGTGTCGTATTGGTATGGCGGGCGTTCATTGCGCGAGCTGTTCTATACGGAAGACTTCCGAGCCATAGAAGAAGAGTTCCCCAACTTCTCCTATCACATCGCGCTTTCTGAACCCAGACCTGAAGACAATTGGGATGGTCCGGTGGGCTTTATTCACCAGGTAGTATACGAGCAATACCTGAAGAACCACCCTGAACCTGAGGAAATTGAGTACTATCTGTGTGGCCCGCCGCTTATGCTGCAAGCTGTATTGAAAATGCTCGACGAGCTGGGTGTACCTGAAGAGAATATTGCTTTTGACGATTTTGGTAGCTGATCTTGAACTACTTATATATGGAATCAGTGCGGCTGAGTCCAGTAAAAAAGGAAACTATCGTTTAAGGGTTGCCTTTTTTCGTCCTGGCATGCAAGACTTATTCAGCGACGTGGGGGCTCCTTAAGATAAAAGGGCTGTGCATGGGAGGCTATTCCTCTTTTTCATCGTGCAAGGGGGGCAGTACAGAATAAAATTCTTCTTGCCGTTTATAGTAAAAGTAAGTCTCGATTTGTGAGCGTATGGCCAAGTCGCTTTGGTCACGTACGTATTGATTACTCTGCTCCTCGTCGAGTATGCGTGCCTTGACGTTGTCTTTGAGCTGAAGATTCATTACGTCCTTGATTTGACGCATGAGTTTTCGGTCAAATATGGGAACGCTCGTCTCGATGCGATAATACAAGTTGCGCACCATCCAATCGGCGGAAGAGAGATAGAGTTTTTGATGACCACCGTGGTGAAAGAAAAATACGCGTGCGTGTTCTAAGAATCGATCGACGATGCTAATGGCACGGATATTCTCGCTCAGACTGGGTATGCCCGGCACCAACGAGCAGATAGAGCGGGCGATGATGTCGATTTTTACACCTGCTTGGCTGGCTTCATAGAGCTTTTCCACCATTTTTGGTGCTTGTAGGCTATTGACCTTAATGAGTATATAGGCTTTGCGCCCTCGTTTGGCTTGGTCAATTTCAAAATTGATCAACTCGATGAGGTGATGCCGCAGGTTGAACTTACCTACCAATAGGTGTTTGAAGGGTTGAGCTGGAGGCTGTACCGTTTCCAAATAGGCGAAAAGGCGCGCTGCTTCTGTGGTGAGGCGTTTGTCAGCTGTGAATAGCCCGTAATCGCAGTAGATGCGGGCAGTGTCTTCGTGAAAGTTGCCCGTGCTGAAGTAGGCGTATAGTCGGTGTGATTGACGTTCTTGGCGCATGATGAGTGCCACTTTGCTGTGTACTTTCATGCCTGGAAATGAGTAGCGCACGTGTACACCAGCTTTTTCCAATTTTTCACCCCATCGCAAATTGGCTTCTTCGTCGAAACGGGCCTTTACCTCAATAAAAGCGAACACTTGCTTGCCTCTTCGGGCTGCTTCCATTAGGGCCTCCATGATGCGTGCCCGTTTTGATACTCGATATAAGATGATCTTGATGTGAGTGACACTGGGATCTTTGGCTGCTTCTTCAAACATGCGCACTGCGCTCTCATAGCTGTGGTAAGGCACGTATATGAGATGATCTTGCCGAGCAATGGCTTTGAAAAAATCTTCTGCCTCCTCGAGTGGTCGGTAGGCAATAGGGGGTAGTGGTGGGTTTTTTAAGTGATTCATCCCAAAGTCGGGAAAGTGAAAGAAATCGAAATTATTGTGGTATCGCCCTTCTACCAGTAGGTCGTAGCGCCCCAGTTCGAACTGTTCGCACAAAAAGTCCAGTAGCTCTTGGGGCATGGATCGGTCATAGACAAAGCGAGATGCTGGCCCTACGTGTCGTTTGGCTAGGCTCTGTTTGATCTTTTCGATCAGATCGCCCGAGAATTCGTCGTCGATATACAGTTCGGCATCGCGCGTCAGTTTAATTGAATAGGTGTCTTCAATTTCATAGCCAGGAAACATTTTGCTGACGTTGTGACGCACTACGTCGTCGAGCATGATAATGTCGTGTTGCCCCGATACGGAAGGAAGTACCAGAAAGCGAGGCAGGTGATCGGACGGGATTTTTACAATGGCGTATTGTACTGCACCACTTTCCTTGTCACGCATATCGAGGGTTAGATACAGTGCAGCGTTGTTGAGAAAGGGGCGCACCTTGTGTGCGACCAATAGCACTGGCTGCACAAAGGGAAGCATGTGATCGTTGAAGTAGTTTTCTACGAAGGTGCGTTGTTCTTCGTTGAGATCGAGTCGTCGCAGTAGCCTAATGTGGTGGTTAGCTAACTCCGGTACGATTTGGTTTTCAAAGATGTAGCTAAACTCTTCCTGTTGTCGATTGACGATTTGTAGAATTTGTTTGAGCAACTCCTTGGGGTCGTAGTCCAATTCGCGCTTGGTCTTCTTTCCTACGCGCAATAGATTGCGGTGTTGGGCCACCCGCACCCGAAAGAACTCGTCCAAATTGTTAGAATAGATAGCCAAAAACTTGATGCGCTCTAATAGGGGTACAGCTGGATCTTTGGCTTCTTGTAGTACGCGATAGTTGAACGACAACCAGCTGATATCGCGGTGTATGTAGGGGAGTTTTTTTTCAGACATGAGGCGGCGTAGGTCGTTTATGCCAGCAAAGGGCTGTGCGGTTGAACAATTAGGTCGTAAGTATAAAGGCGCTGGGCATGAGACGGACTTTGAGGCAAATCTACACATCGCTGCGCATTTGGCCTGAGCAGCTTGAGTCGTTGCTCAGAGCTGTCGAGCAAAGGCAGCACTCTGAAGGGGGCATAATCTAATATTGTCAGTTTGAGAATAGATTATAGGTGTTTTATTACCAGGCGTATAGATATAGTTAGAATGAGTACAGCGGTAATGCCCCGCACTGCACGAGGTGAAAGTCGATAAATGGTGAGCCGGGTGCCAATTTGCCCACCTGCTACTACAGCAGCTACTAGCCATATGGTGAACCACAGGCGCACTTCGAACTCGGGATGGAGGATTTGTCCCACAAAACCTGCAAGTGAGTTGACTAAGATGAAAAAAGCCGCTGTCGCAGCAATGCGCTTGGGCGTGTCCCATCCTGTAAGATGGAGTACGGGCGCCAAAAAGATGCCGCCTCCAATGCCTACCATTCCGGATAGTAAGCCAATACTTGCCCCCAACAATGGGGAACCCCATGTAGGTAGCTTAGAGAGCTGGCTTTCATTCGGGTGTAGTGCCTTCCACACCATCAGTAGGGCAGCGGCTGCCAGGGCTAAGCCCAACAGCAGATAAAAAGTGCGTGCTTGCAAGGGCCACATGCCTCCCACAAATGCCATCGGGACACTTGCACCTACCAACGGTAGGGCTTTGCGCCAGGGTACTAACCCCTTGTAGGCATAGAGCCATACACTGTTTGATACGACGGCTATATTGCACAGCAAAGCCGTGGCGCGTATTGCCGTAAAAGGCAGCTCATAAAGGGCCAAAATCGCCAAATAGCTCGATCCGCCGCCAAAGCCAGCTGAAGCGTATATCATGGCAATGAGAAAAAAGAAAACGATCAATTCGGGCCAAGGCATGCTCCCCCCCATAGTACCGATTTGCGTTGAATTGAGATAGGTCCAAAGATAGCAACCTCTCTTTTGTCGTTTGTGCGCACAATTGTACTAGCCAATCTGGTGTGTCACTGCCTATCTTTCCCCTAAAAGAAAGTGTGTATGCGGCTCGTGCTATATTGGTTTCTTCTGATCGGCATACTCATCGTGGGTTTAGGTACTTGGGGTGCCCCCCGTCACGCCTCACAGCGCTTGTCGGCTGGCTATGGGCCCCCACCTGTGGTATGGGCCGATACCACTTTGCCCTCAGCGTATAACCTATATTTTGCAGCTTCAGGGGTATGCCGCAAGTGCCATGGGCGGGATACGGCAGGTGTGGCGATGGTCGACGCCTTTGGGCAAGACGTCAATGTGGTCGATGATTGGCGCAGTACTATGATGGCCAATGCGGCAAAAGATCCTTTTTGGCGGGCACAGCTCAGTATGGAAACCGCCACCTTTCCGCAACAAGCGATGCAGATCGAGCATCAATGTACGAGCTGCCATGCTCCCCTTGGACACTACAATGCCCACTATTCGGGAACGGCCCCGTATTCACTCGACCAGTTGTTGGGCGATGCCGTAGGGCTGGATGGCGTTAGTTGTATGGCTTGCCACAGCCAGGCTCCTGATTCGCTCTCAGTACCTCACTCGGGCTTTTTGCGCCTGGATACGCTGCGGCGCATTTATGGTCCCTATTCAGAGCCGCTGGTCAGCCCCATGCTTACAGCTACCAGCTTTGAACCTGTAATGGGGTTGCACATCAAACGGGCGGAGGCTTGTGGATCTTGTCATTCCCTACTCACTCATACGCTCGATGATTCGGGTACTCCTACAGGACACGTATTTGTCGAGCAGGCTACTTGGCACGAATGGCTTAACAGCAGTTATCCAGCTCAGCAGGTGCGTTGCCAAGATTGTCATATGACCTCCTTAGGGAAGATGCCTATCGACATCGCAGCCAACTCCAACACTCCATTTCGTCAGCCCTTTTATCGGCATGATCTAGTGGGAGCCAATGTGTTCATGTTGCGTCTGATGAAGGATCACATCGAAGCTTTGGGGCTTACGGCCGGCCCACAGCATTTTCAAAAAACTATTGATGCCACACTGCACATGTTGCAACAGCGTTCGATCCAGCTGGAAGTACACCCCCTGTGGCGCACTTTGGATAGTGCTTTTTTACAGGTCAACCTCACGAACTTAGCAGGACATAAACTGCCTTCAGGTTATCCTTCGCGTAGAATGTGGATCAGCTGTGTGGCTAGTACGCCAGGGGGCGATACCCTTTTTGCCTCGGGTATGTGGGACAGCACCTTTGCCCTTAAGCATGTCGATTGGCCGTTTGAACCGCACTATGATACCCTCACAGCTACTGGCCAAGTGCAGATTTATGAGCTGGTAATGGCCGATGCAGCAGGCATGCCGACTACTGTGCTGAAAAGCGCAGCCTATGCACTTAAGGACAACCGCATTCCACCATTGGGTTTTAGCATGGAGCATTACACTGCCGATACTACAGCTATTGTAGGCAATGCCCTGTGGGATCGCAACTTCAATCGAGATGATGTAGGAGTGGAAGGTACAGGTGCCGATCAAGTGTACTACCGCCTGGCTACCCAGGGCTATACGGGGCCTATTATACTTACTGTTTCAGTGTGGTATCAGGCTGTGCCACCTGAATGGGTCGCTCCGTTGTTCGATATGTATACTCAGGAAGCACAACTTTTTGCCAGTATGTACGAGAATGCTCATCGCATGCCCATCGCTTTGCGCGATACTACTTTGTACTTGCCGGCTTGGACAGCTACTACTCAACCTCAGTCCCAACCTTTAGCCAAATGCTATCTTGTAGGTGAATACCTTTCAGTAGAAGTACGTCAACCTTGGCATATGCGCATTTATACCCTTGGGGGCCAATGCCTGCAGCAGGCCTCTGGCCCTGCAGGCCATACACAAATGGCTCTTGGTGCCTTTAGGGGGGTGCTCGTGATCGTGCTACGCGTAGGTAGTCAGCATCTTACCTTTAAGGTGGTTCGCCTGTAGGTTTCTCGCAAAAGCCTCTTGTCTTCGACTCAGTTATCAGGTGAAATAGCTCAAGCTGAGCAAGTAGCGTATGGCGTGATATAGGGGCGTAAGCTATTCGGGCAAATGCCCTGAAATGAGTTGTTGTTTAAATTGTGCCAAATGAGGAAGCAGTTGTTCGGGGCGGTTGGCAAAGCGGTAATGCACTTTGTTGAGCAAGTTGGTGAGCATATTATCGGTATTGTCTAGCCCCATGTCTTGCAAAATGCAAAAAGCGAGAAAGTAGTCGCGTTCCAACTCACATAGAGCGGCTACCCAGGCCGAGTAGCGTTGATCGTAGTACACTACCACCAGGTAGTCAGGTTGCATTTGGGGCCATACTTCCAGCATAACGGGTTGCTCTAAATAGCTGTTGCTGTGTAGGCCAAAGAGGTTGCCTTCGAAAAAGGGATTGTACAACAGGCGCCAGGGAATAAGTTGCTTGTTCAAGATATTGCCCACGCGATAAAGGCGCTCAAGGGCTACTTGTAGGGGATCAAATTGGGGACCGAATTCTTCCCAAGGGCGCCAAATATTGCGATCGAATTGAAAAAACTCAATGTGACCTGTGCGCAATTTGTAGTCGAACCGAGGGTTGCCGGGAATGACGTAGCCGGGGTAGAAATAGGAAAAGCCCTCTCGGATACCATAGGCAACTTCGAGTAAAAGTGTGTAGTAGCCGAGGCTGTAGCGTCTATAATCAGGGTCGTACACACCGATGATACTGGCCAGACCCTCTTCACCCAAATGGAAACAGCTGTAGGCGATCAACTGATCACCATCGTATATGCGTGTTTCCATAGTCTGGAAAATGTTACGGTCGCGTTCGTCGAGCAAATACATCTTGAGCGAAAGCGCCAGGCGGCCATCAAATGCAGCACTGTAGCGTTCGAAGAGCTTTTCATGGGCCTCGCTGAGCTCAAAAGGTCGATATTCCACACGAAAGCGACGACCGTTGCGCCGCATCAGTCGCAGATTGCTACCCCTGAAGGTGTAGTCGCGCAAGCACGTGCGCGTCCAGATAGCCGAGTGCAACTTGCTGTTGAAAAAACTGAAGTTGCACGTGTACATGGCTTGCCCCATGGGATGCCAGCCATTGGCCAGGTATTTGTCCAGCGTTTCTGGAGCGATGGTTGTGGGGTAATGTTTCTGGGTAAACATCCTTGGCAGATATGTAACTGCTTTTTTTGTTTCTCTGGGCATATACGCAAAAGCGAAATGCTGGGTTTTACTCGATAAAGACTTGTTTGAACATTCATTCGGAGATTGAGCAGTGTGTTGCATTCCCATCATTTCGCAATAGCGGTATAGATTCCAAAAATAGTCAAATGACAAGCAGCGTGCACAACTTTTTGCCCAAAGGCGTATATTTTTTTGCCTTGATTGCTCACTTTGGGCAAGTGTTTGTAGTGGGAACACCTGCCTGTTTGAAATTGTCTGTGATGAGGTAACTTGGATTGTTATGAAAAACTTTGTTTGTTTGTTACTAAGTGTCGTTTTTGCGAGTAGCCTTTACGCGCAAGCGCGCAGCGCGCAGCCACAACCTTTTACGGTGGCTTCTATACAGAAACACAGAGATATGCGCGATCAATTGCTTCAATTGCAACAGCGTTTTACACGTGCTTTTGAGCAACAGGACATCAAGAGCATGGAGGCTATTAAGCCGGAGATTGTGCGCTTGTTAGATGAAATGTTGGAAGATATGACCCGTATGCATCCTGCTCTTGATAAATGGACTATGGCCGAGTCGGGACGCGGCGAGGCTGCTATCCAGCGAAAGCAACAAAAGATGCGCTGTGTGGCACAGCTCAGCGTGCAGCGCACACGAATTGAGCGCATGCGCAATGCCTTTGCACAGTATCAATTCTCTACGCTTGTGCAAAAAAGGGATCGAGATCGAGCCAACTTGCTGTATTTGCGCGAAGCATTAGAGAGTATCGACAAAGTGATTGCCCTGGAACAGACTGTATACGATGAGCAGCACAATGCATCGAGCCAGCGGGCAGGGGGACGTACCATCCAAGGGCAATGAGCAGTGGGGGATAGTAAACTGCACCTAGCAAGTGTGGCAAAAGAAAAAAGGGCACTTTACTATAAAGTGCCCTTTTGCATGCGCTTACAGTGCCGAAGGTGGGATTCGAACCCACACGGCCTTTCGGCCACACGCCCCTGAAACGTGCGTGTCTACCAGTTCCACCACTTCGGCGGGTTGCAGTGCTCACTTGGGGAAAATACGCAGTACCGAAGGTGGGATTCGAACCCACACGTCCTTGCGGACACTGGATTTTGAGTCCAGCGCGTCTACCAGTTCCGCCACTTCGGCAAGTTGTCATGTAATTTTCCTTCACCCTTTCGGCTAAAGCGACGCAAATTTATTCAAACCTCTGCCTACTTTCCAAATGCTTTTTCGCAAAAAAAGTTGCCTGAGCAATATGGGGATGCATGAGGCAAAGATACATATGGACAACGCATTCGTTTTTATAGTGCCTGCTGCAAAAACAGGTTGTTAGTAAAAAAACTAATGTGGAGCGCATTAAAAAAAGCGCAATATGTCAAGCCCGATGACGTAAAGCATCAGGGCCGCTAGGATGATAAAGCCGATGAGGGTGGCGTATTCCAAGAATTTGTCACTTGGCTTTCGGCCACTGACCATTTCATAGAGTAGGAACATGACGTGTCCTCCATCGAGTGCAGGTACGGGCAATAGATTGACAAAGCCCAACACCAAAGACAGCAGGGCCGTCATGCGCCAGAAGCGTTCCCAGTTCCACGAATCGCCAAACATTTTGCCGATGGAGATAAAGCTTCCCAAGTTGTCTTTGGCTTTCATCTTGCCCTGGAACATGAGTGAGAAAGCCTTTACCTGATCCTTGAGGAAGATCCACCCTTTTACTACGCCTGCAGGTATTGCTTGGGCTAGGGTATACTCTTTGCGTTTGATGCCGAAATAGTGATCCCATCCGTAGTTGTACACGCCGATGACGCCTGTTTGGGGTACTTGCAGGGGTAGTTGTAGGGTGTCGCGTTGGTTGCGCACCAGGCTGATTTGTACGCGTCGGCCCGATCGGGGTACGATGGCTCGTCGAAAGTCGATGAAGAAAGGCGTAGGAATCGTATCCACGCCGATGATGTGGTCGTCTTTTTGGATGCCAGCTTGTTCGGCAGGGCTGCCAGGCACTACTTCGGCTACGAAAAAGGGCGTGCGAGGCATCATGATCCAGTACTGGCGTATTTCGTGGCTGGACAGGAGTGTGACCCACTTCGGATCGATGTCGATGCGCACGCGTTGACCTTGGCGCGATACTACTACATATTGTGCTTCTTCTAACACAATGGCACGGATGAAGTTAGGTACGCTAAATTCTACAAAGGGTTCATCGCCCAATTGGAGAATTTTGTCGCCATCGCGCAAGCCTAGCTCCATGCCTACTGAGTCTACAGCAATGCCCCATTTCAGCTCGCTATTAGGCAGGTATTCTTCGCCCCATTGCCATAGGATCATGCTAAACAGGAAGAAGCCCAGCAAGAAGTTGACCGTTACGCCACCCAACATGATAATGAGGCGTTGCCAAGCCGGTTTGGCGCGAAACTCCCAGGGCTGAGGTGGTTCTTTGAGTTGCTCCATGTCGAGGCTTTCGTCGACCATGCCTGCGATTTTGACGTAACCGCCCAGGGGCAACCAGCCGATGCCGTATTCTGTCTCGCCAATTTGTTTTTTGTACAGAGAAAAACCGGGGTTGAAGAAGAGGTAAAACTTTTCCACGCGCGTGCCAAAGAGCTTGGCAGGGATAAAGTGGCCCAGTTCGTGAAGTACTACCAAGATGGACAGGCTCAATAGCAGCTGTCCAGTCATTATGAGTATAGCCATGTAGGTATGTTCGTTTATTGATTTATTTGCTCAGCTCGGGTTTGCTGCTACTTTAGAGGTGCAAAAGTATGCTTTTTCCTCATTGTAACTTGCATGCATGCCGTGGTTGTGCGCATAGTCGGAGTAGAGGCCCGGTATATTTGTTAAAAAAGCTGTGGAGGCTTTGCTACCTTCGCCACCATGCACTTGTTTTACGTGCCACAAAGTGAGCAGCAGGTAATTGTATTTCCCGAAGAGGAAGCACGCCATTGTGTGCAGGTGCTCCGCCGACGCACAGGCGACGAGGTGCATTGGACAGATGGAAAGGGCTTTTTTTATCAGGGGGAGCTGGTGGAGGCTGTGAAAAAGCGCGCGGTGGTACGGGTACTGAGCCGGTGGCCCGATCCTTTGCGGCGGTCTTTTCGGCTACATATTGCCATTGCACCTACCAAACACTTCGATCGGTTGGAGTGGTTTGCCGAAAAGGCCACAGAGATTGGTATTGAGCGCATCACTCCGTTGATCTGTAGCCGATCGGAACGCAAGAAGGTGCGCACCGACCGGCTGAAGCGCGTGATGATAGCTGCAATGAAGCAATCGCTGCGCGGGTATTTGCCTCAGGTGGATGCACCTATGACCTTCAGCGAGTTTATGGACCAGCATTTGCAGGACACTACGCAGCGTTTTATTGCCACTTGCCAACCATTGCCCGAAGGGCATCTACAAGAGCTGTGGCGGCCAGGGCGCGATGTGTGTGTGCTCATTGGCCCTGAGGGTGACTTTTCGGCAGAGGAGTTGCATTTGGCGCGGAAAAAAAAATTTGTGCCCGTACAATTGGGTCAGGCGCGATTGCGTACGGAAACGGCAGGGGTGATGGCAGTGGCTACTATTGCCTTAAGGGCCAGTTTGCAGCATTTGGGAAATCAAAAAAAGTGATGTCATGTGGTCAAGGAAGCTTGTCTTGCCTTTGTTGGGATTGTGTTTACTTGTCAGTAGCTCTTTTCGCTTGCCTGCACCTACTATGAAGCTGGCATTGTTGAAGTATAGAGGTGGAGGAGACTGGTACAGCGATCCCACAGCGCTTACCAATTTGTCCAAATTCTGCAATGAAGAAATAGGCACCAGCCTTGATCCCAATTACGCCACTGTAGCATCGGGAAGTGTCGAAATTTTCGATTATCCCTATGTGCACGCTACTGGCCATGGCAATATCTTGTTCACTGAACAAGAAGCCGCCAATATACGCGCTTATCTGATCGGTGGTGGCTTTTTGCACATCGACGACAACTACGGCATGGACCCCTTTGTGCAGCCTGCCATGAAGCAGGTGTTCCCTGAGTTGGATTTTGTGCTCTTGCCCTTTAGTCATGAGATCTTTCACCAGAAGTTTGACTTTCCCGAGGGATTGCCCAAGATCCACGAGCACGATGGCAAGCCTCCCCAGGCCTTTGGCCTTTTTTGGGAAGGCCGATTGGTATGTTTGTACACTTATGAGTGCGACTTGGGCGATGGCTGGGAGGATCCAGAAGTGCATCGCGATCCGCCCGAGCTGCGCCGCAAAGCACTACAGATGGGGGCCAACATTATTCAATATGCTTTTTCGCATTGAGAGCGCACTATTTATTCGATAGCACGATATAGTCCCATGGGCCCAACTGTACGGCCATATCGCCTGTGAGCAGCATGGTACTGTTGGCAAATACGTTGTTGTAGCTGCCAGAAAAGCTATCGCCCTCGAGGCGGATTGTTTGCATCTCATCGCTGAGGTTGAGTACTACCACGACTTTATCGCCGTCTTTTTCACGTTGGAAGGCAAAAACTTTGTCGTCTTTGCCTGTATGGATTACTTCGACAGGGCCACCGTCCTTTCCATTCCATAGCGCCTTATTGCGGTGTTTGAGCTCGAAAAGGGTATGGTAGAAGTTTGCATAGGCGTAGTCATCCCAGTTGATAGAGTCTTTTTCAAAGAAGGCCAGGCGTCGGCGTAGTGGCGCCTCTTGACCGCCATAAATGAGTGGCATGCCATTGAGGGTAGCGGCTAGTACTGCCATGACTTTGTGCGCATCGCCCATGCGCTCGAATACACTGCCGTGCCATGCGTTTTCATCGTGGTTAGAGGTGAAATAGACGTGGTATCCTTGGGAGTATTTCTCTGCATCAGCCTTGAGGTATTTGGGGATAGCCAAGGCTGATGCTTGCCCCTGAGCAATTTGATTCATCAGGTGGTGCAGCGTCCATCCATAGTCTGCAACGAAATTGCCCGAATTGCGGTGGAAGGGCTCTTCGGTTTCGGCCAGTAGGAACAAAGGGCGGATGGCATAGAGTACATCGCCCATTTCGTTCCAGAAAACTTCAGGTACGTTATGTGCAGTATCACATCGGAAGCCGTCTACGCCGATTTCTTCGACCCAGAACTTCATGGCCCTGATGAGCTCGGCACGTAGCTCGGGATTGCTGTGATCGAGTTCGGCTACGTCATACCAGTCGGTGGGCTTACCTCTGTCGGTAGGGTGCATGATGGTGTCAGCGGTAGGGTGATGGGTGTACCACTCGGGGTGTTGTTCGATCCAGGGGTGGTCCCATCCCGTATGATTGGGCACCCAGTCGATGATCACGTACATGCCCATGTTGTGAATCTTGGCTACCAGTGCTTTGAACTCTTCAAGAGTGCCGAATTCCGGATTGACCCTGTAGTAATCGGCTACGGCGTAAGGACTACCAAGGCTGCCCTTTCGCTTGCGTTTGCTAATAGGGTGGATGGGCATGAACCACAAGATGTCTACTCCCATTTTCTTGAGTCGGGGCAAGTGCGCTTCAAATGCTTTAAATGTGCCTTCAGGTGTGAATTGTCGGATGTTTACCTCGTACAACACCGCATTTTTTGCCCATTTAGGTACGCGTGGTTTGTGCAGTTGGCTGCTATCGGCAGCGGGCGCGTTGTCATCGGATGGTGTGCTATTGGTGCAGCCTTGTGGAATGCCCAGCAAGAGTAGAAAGAGCCAAAAAAAGAGATAAGGGGGCGTGTTGCGATTCATGGCCTTTATTTTCGATTATTCGTAAAAAAAACACAACGAGGCGGAGTTTTATTAATCTTTCAAGCCTAATTCTGCTCTGTCTTTGGGTGTAAACAAGAGATGCTCCAGTTTTACCTGAATATGGGAAGTGTTGAAGCGTTCTGTACCTACCCAGATCATTACCGATCCGTCTTTACTCATTTGGATGCGCCATTCGCCGTCTTCATCGTCTGTAGATGAGTCGAGATATAGCAACGCAGTTTTGCCGTTGAATGTCCAAGTACCTTGAGCTTTTTGTTGGCCCCATTGTCCACTTACAAAGCTACCATCGGGTTTGAACTGGAAGTAGCGGCCTTGATTCTTTCGGTTGAGTTGGGGGTCAAGCTGTTCGACCCATGCCGTGATGACCCAAAAGTCTTGGGTGAGGAATTGGAGGACTTTTTTGCTCTGCTCGCTTTGATTGTTGGGGTCTTCCATGGGGTTGCGTGCTTGTAAACGCACTTGTCCGTTGAGCTGTTGGCCAGGGATTTGTCGGCTGGGAGTAGTTTTCTCTTGCTCGGATGCTTGGGTAGTGGGTGTATTTTCACATCCTATAGCGAGCCCCACAATGAAAAACAATAGCGCGTACTTCATGATCCTTTTCGTTAGTTAGTATGAAAATGAGGGTTGTTGGGCAAAGTTAGATGTGCAAGTCTTTTGGCAAAATGACGCATTCAATATATGTCAGGTAAATATGGCAAATAATACAACGAGCACTTGGCAAGTGCAGCGTGTACACTAACTGGGGAATAGTTGGGTGAGCTTTGCCCTTGTATGACAAGTATATTTTGTGCGCCTGTGGCGGATGTATCTTTGTCGGGTACTTCAATGTAGGGGCATGGATGTCATAGCTAAATTTGAGCGTTTTGTACAGCGGGAATTGCCCGAGCTACCTACAGCACGCACCTTGCTGGCAGTGAGTGGTGGGCTCGATTCGATGGCCATGGCATGGCTCTTTCTCGATAGAGGATGGCTTTGTGGCATTGCGCACTGCAATTTTGGCTTGCGCGGAGCTGCTTCCGATGCCGATGAGGCTTTTGTACGAGCTTTTGCGCAAGCGCATCAGTTGCCTTTTCACGTGCAGCGGTTTGAAACCCGTCGGCAGGCCCAGGAGTGGGGAATATCTATTCAAATGGCTGCGCGTCGTTTGCGCTATGGCTTTTTTGAGGCCATAGCCCAACAGGAGGGCTATGGGTGGATCGCTACGGCACACCAGCTCGACGATGCCTTGGAGACGCTGCTGCTCAATGTGATACAAGGTACAGGCTTGAAGGGGCTGCAAGGCATTCCTCTACGACGCGACCGCATTGTCCGGCCCTTGCTTGAGCTGTCGCGTCAAGAGCTGCAACAGTGGATGGAGCAACATGGGCGTACTTGGCGGGAGGATGCATCGAATGCTTCTGTAAAGTATCGGCGCAATTACCTGCGCCATCGAGTAGTGCCTTTGCTTCGGCAGCTCAACCCTTCATTAATGGAAGGCTTTGGCCGGTCGGCTACCTTTTTGCGTGCAGGAAGTGCCTTTTTGCGTCAGCAAGTGCAGCAACAAATCGATCAAAGGGTACGTATTACGCCAGTAGGGCAAGTACTATCGCTACGGGCATTGCGCCAGCAACGCGGTGGCTTGGTGGTCTTGTGGGAGTGGCTACAGCCCTATGGCTTCTCTTCGGCTCAGGTAACAGACATGTGGCATGTGCGGCGTAGTGGTGCATGCTTTTGTGCTGGGCAGTGGGAAGTGTGGTGTCATCGCGACGAATTGATCTTGCGTCGGCGCGCTGAGCAACAACTGAAATCTTTGTTTTGGTCTTCGCCTCACGAGCCGCTATTATTGCCAGATGGCCGTAAACTTTGCGCTGAGTTGTCACTTCTGCCGCCAGAGCAGTTTCCTGCTGATGGTGCACAGGCCTGGCTCGATGCCGACAAATTGCGTTGGCCGTTGCGCGTGCGGCGTTGGCAGGCTGGCGATCGCTTTTATCCTTTGGGGATGCAAGGGCATAGCAAGAAATTGCAAGATTTCTTCACTGACCTCAAACTGTCGGTGCCGCAAAAAAAACAGGCCTGGATTTTGGAATCAGCAGGGCAGATCTGTTGGGTTGTGGGCTATCGCATCGACGAACGCTTTAAAATAAAGACACATACGCAACGCATCTTGCACCTTTGGGTAGCGTGAGCCAACTTGGCTTTGAACTAAAGCCATATCTTAGCAAAGACCTCAAAATGAATATGAAGTTTTTTAATCCTAAAACGCCTGTGTTTGTCATGAAAAAATGTCTTTTGCTCTTTGTCCTGCTCGGGGCAATGATGTCCGTTTCTGCTCAGCAAGTCGAGCCTGTATACAAACCGCTTATTACCAAGCGTACAGCTGACTGGTGCCCCAACTGTGGCTCGTGGGGTTGGACGTTCTTCCATTGGCTTTTGGAAGACAATGATGACAAAGCTGTCATCTGGGCGGTACATCATAGTGGTGGTCTGGAAACAACTACTTCTGGAGCTATTGCCGATAACTTTCAGGGGTTTAGCCAGCCTATCTTTTACCTCAATGAGGTAGATCAGGAAGTGCATAGCACTAATATGAGCGAAAAGCGCACCGAAATTGCTCAGCAAGTGGATGCCATGGGGCAGCAGATGCCCATCGCGGCAGTGGGCCTCCACTCATGGATTGAAGGAGATATGCTCCAAGTCGATGCACGCGTGGAGTTTTTCCAAAATGCCGATGGCACCTGGCGCTTGGGGTTGTACTTGGTAGAAAAGGAGCGAGTGGCCCCGCAAGCAAATCAGGGCAATGAAGCCATTCACAAACGCCTCCTGCGCACGGCACTGACCGACGATGTGTTTGGTGAATTGATTACCGATATGGGAGCACCTGTTGGCCTTAGCGTGATGTCTTCATTTTCCCATCCCTTGACAGATCCAATATGGACGGATGATAACCTCATCGTAGTAGCTGTGTTGTGGAAAAAAGAAGGGCAAGTGTGGGTGCCGATGAATGCCACGCAGACCGATGACTTCGAGCAGCCTACTGCCACTACCGAACGAGAGGACATAGCAGTTGGGTGGCACGTGTGGCCCAACCCAGCTCATCAGTTTTTGTATGTGTCGGTGCCTGCTTCTGTGGATGCACGAGCACTATCTTGCACCCTAAAGGATGTGCATGGTCGGCACGTGCCTACGCGTTTTGTACGCACTGGCCGGAGCTGGCAAGCTGATGTGACGCATTTGCCGAAAGGCTGCTATTTTCTACATGCTCGACAAAGAGATGGCCGAGTTACGGTGCAGCGCGTGTTTATCCAATAACTTGTTTGCCTGTGGCGGGGGCATAGAAGTGCCAAATAACCACAAAACCAATGCCTATGAGTGAAGAGAAAAACCTGAGTGAAGTGGTTGCAGTGGCACAAGATGGTCAGTCTAAAGAAGTGGCGCAAAAGTCGTTTCCAAAAATTTTGACCATTTTGCCTATACTGCAGCGGCCCGTGTTTCCAGGTCTTACTTTGCCCATCACCTTTCAGGGGAAAGAGTTTTTAACGGCCATCCAGCAGGTGATGGAGCGGGAGAATGGCTATGTAGGCTTGGTATATGCCGAAGAAGTAGAAAGCGAACAAGCAGAGGAGCGAGATTTTGACTTCAGAGAGGTAGGGGTCATTTTTCAGATCTACCGAGTGAATCAAACGGGGCCAGAGACGATGCAGGTATTGGGCCAGGCCTATGGCCGTATCATTCGCAAACATGTCTTGCTGGTCAAGCCAACTTTGCGCTGGGAGGTAGAGTATCACCTCGATCCAGAGGAGCGGCCTAGCCAAGAACTCAAAGCCTATATGTTGGCCATTAGTGCCGACATCAAGGAATTGCTCAAACTCAATCCGGTACTGAAAGAGCAAGTCAACCTGATCATGAGCCAGCTGGACATGGAGCGGCCTGGCCCTACTATGGACTTGATTGCCAACCTCCTTAGTGCTGATGCCGACCAGTTGCAAGAGCTGCTCGAAACTTTTGATTTGATAGAGCGTGCCCAGTTATTGCTCAAACTATTGCGCGAGGAGCTGGAACTATCACGCCTCAAACAGAAGATACAAAAACAGATAGACGAAGCAGTCAACAAGCAGCAAAAGGAATTCTTCTTGCGCGAGCAGCTCAAAGCCATCAAGCGCGAGCTGGGCATGGAGAAGGATGAGGCCGAGACAGAGATCGAGAAGATACAGAAGAAGCTGGAGGGCAAACAGCTACCCGAAGAGGCACAAAAAGTAGTGGAGGAGGAACTCGACAAGTTGCGCATGCTCAATGCCCAGTCGCCGGAGTTTCACGTAGTGCGCAACTATCTGGATCTCATCGCTGAGCTGCCGTGGGGCATCTATTCGAAAGACAACCGCGATTTGGAACGCGCACGAAGCATTCTCGATCGCGACCACTATGGCCTCAAGGACGTCAAGGAGCGCATACTTGAAATGTTGAGCATCATCGTCAAGCGGAGTACCGTGTCTGGTACAGTGATCTGTTTGGTTGGACCGCCAGGGGTGGGCAAGACCTCGATAGGCAAGAGCATTGCCGAAGCATTGAGCCGCAAGTTTTTCCGCTTTTCTGTAGGCGGTATGGTCGATGAAGCTGAGATCAAGGGCCATCGTCGCACCTACATTGGTGCCATGCCAGGCAAACTCATTCAAGCACTCAAGCGCGTGCAGACTTCTAACCCCGTTATCATGCTCGATGAAATTGACAAGATTGGCACTAGCTTTCGCGGTGACCCGGCCTCGGCACTGCTCGAAGTGCTCGATCCCGAACAAAACCACAACTTTCTGGACCACTACCTGGACATCCCCTACGATCTATCTCAGGTGCTGTTTATCACCACTGCTAATCAGCTCGACACCATTCCCGGCCCCTTGCTCGACCGCATGGATGTAATTCGCCTGTCAGGCTATATTTTGCAGGAAAAGGTCGAAATTGCCAAGCGCTATCTGCTGCCGCGCCAGCTACAAGAAAATGGCTTTGCTACCGACGAGCTGCATATAGAGGACGATGCCATAGCGTATATCGTAGAACACTATGCTCGAGAGGCCGGTGTGCGCAATCTCGAAAAACAGATTCGCCGCATCGTGCGCAAAATCAGCCTCAAGGCAGCATTGGGCGAAGCTGTGCCCCAAGTGGTCAAAAAGGACATGATCGAAGACCTATTGGGCAAACCAATTTACACTACAGAGCGCTTGTACAAAACGCCACGGCCAGGTGTAGTGTTGGGCTTGGCTTGGACGGCTTTTGGCGGTGCCACGCTTTACATCGAAGCTATTGGCGTGCGCAGCAAGTCGGCAGGCTTCAAGCAAACAGGGCAGCTGGGCGATGTAATGCAAGAGTCGGCCCAGATTGCCTACAGCTATGTGCGTGCCTTGCTCGACCAAACGCGTCCCGACAACGATTTTCTGCAAAAACACTTTGTCCATCTGCACGTGCCTGCAGGAGCCACACCAAAAGATGGACCGTCGGCCGGCATTACCATGGCATTGGCACTCTATTCACTGGCCACTGGAGAAGCTGTGAGCGATGATTTGGCCATGACAGGTGAACTGACCCTTACGGGTAAAGTGTTGCCCATTGGAGGGGTAAAGGAAAAAATCATTGCCGCCCGAAGAGTGGGTATCACTCATGTCATTCTGCCTGCAGCGAACCGAAAAGACTTCGAGGAACTGCCCGATTATCTCAAAGATGGGCTGCACGTCCATTTTGTGGAATGGTTTGAGGAAGTTTTAGCGGTAGCTTACGCAAAAAACGAAGTGACGGGCTAAGATTATGGCAAAAATATTTTGGTGTGTAGCTGCGTTTTTATCGGTTGTCTTCTCCACATTTGCTGTCAGCTGGAGATAGGTATGATGGCAAGCATTTATCTTGCCACGCGTTTTTTAGTATTTTATCCAATCAATCAAAAAGATAACATGAACCTTTTGAAGTATTTGTCTTTAGGCTTTAGCCTGTGGTTTTCCATCGGTGTACAAGCACAAGATGCACCCCAAGATTGGCAACTTCGTGCCCCAGAAGAGGGCTTTGCCGGTATGAGCGTGGAAAAGGCCTATCGCGAATTGTTGGCCGACAAAAAAGGCCAGCCCGTCATTGTCGCCATTATTGACTCGGGGGTAGAAGTTGATCACGAAGATCTCAAAGACGTCATGTGGGTCAATGAAGATGAAATTCCCGACAATGGCATCGACGATGACCACAATGGCTATATAGATGACATTCATGGCTGGAATTTCATCGGCGGGAAAGATGGCGATGTAGCTGCTGACCAACTGGAAGGTACGCGCTTGTTGGTCTATTACCGGCAAAAGTTCAAAGATGTATCTGATCCTTCAAAGCTCAAGAAGAAAGCGCGCAAAGAATACGAATTGATGAAAAAGCTCGAAAAGGAAATCGCGGAAAAACGCCAAGAACTCGAGCAAAACGTCATGATTTACGGTAGCGTGCAAGAAGCACTCAACCGCTTTATTGAAGCCATAGGTAAAGATGTCTCAGAAATTACTCAGGCAGATGTGGCTCAATTCGAAACTGACGATCAGGACCTGATGCGCATTAAAGCCATTTTGGACAATGTATACGCCCAAGGAGCCAGCATCATCGACCTCAAAGAACAGCTCGAAGAGGCGTACAAGTACTTTGAAAGCCAGTACATGTACCACTACAATCCCGACTTCGACCCACGTCCTATCGTCGGTGACAACTATTTCGACTCTTCTGAGCGCTACTACGGCAACAACCACTATGAGGGCCCTGATGCCGATCACGGCACTCATGTGGCAGGCATAGTGGGTGCTAATCGGCACAATGACCTAGGCATTTTGGGTGTGGCCGACAATGTGCGTATTATGACTATTCGCGCTGTGCCCGATGGAGATGAACGCGACAAAGATGTGGCCAATGCGATCCGCTATGCCGTGGACAATGGTGCTAGCGTCATTAATATGAGCTTTGGCAAAGGGTATAGCTGGGACAAGCAAGTGGTGGATGAGGCAGTCAAGTATGCCGAAAAGCACGATGTACTGCTCGTACACGCTGCCGGCAACAACGGCCAGGACAACGACGATCCATCCAATAGTAACTATCCCACACCTGTATACGAAAAGAAAGGCTTGTTTGGCCCCAAGAGGGCTAAGGGCTGGATCGAAGTGGGTGCTGCCGGCCCCTTCCTCGATGAGACACTGCCAGCATCATTTTCCAACTATGGCAAAGAAAGCGTAGATGTCTTTGCACCTGGTGTGAACATCTATTCTACCACTATCAACAACAGCTATGTGGCTCATTCAGGCACGAGTATGGCAGCACCCAACGTAGCTGGCGTAGCAGCACTGATCCGCAGCTACTATCCGGATCTCACCGCCGTACAGGTCAAAGAGGCCATCATCAATTCGGTCGATAAAGTACACTTTATGGTCACCAAGCCCGGTACTGAAGAAACCGTACCGATGAGTGAACTTTGCCGTACCGGAGGCCTCGTCAATGCCTATAAAGCGCTGCAGTATGCCGCTCAGATGAAGGGCAAAAAGAAGAAACGCAAAGGCGGGGCTTGAAAAAGTATCGTTTACCGAATGCTCGTATCAAACGAAAAGCCGGTATGTTGCAACTTGCCGGCTTTTCCTTGTGACGGTCTCCTTTATTCGATCAGTGGCCGTGTGTGTCGTGGTCATGGTCTTTTTCATCGCTATGTACAAAACCGCGCAAATAGATGCGCGTGGTAGAGGGAAAGGTGTTGGCTGTGATGGTTATAGGCTTGCTCTGATTGTTTTTTTTGCCGGCAGTGTTAAACTTCACCACGATCTTGCCTTGTCCTCCTGGCGGGATGGGGTCTTTAGGCCATTCGGGTACGGTACAGCCACACGTACTACGTGCATCGCTAATGATAAGCGGTTGTCGACCCGTATTGCGAAACACAAATTCATGCGTGACGATGTCACCCTCATACACTTCGCCAAAGTCGTATATCTCTTCTTCAAACTCGATCTTCGCCACATTGAATGTGTCGACAGTGCCGTCAGCCTCAACCGGCGTACGGATGATCTCACTAATTTTACCTGTAGCCGGTATCTCTTCGATTTGCGCTTCCCGTTCGTCGCCATTTTGGCTACAGCCAAAAAGCAAAGGAGTACACATCAAAACAAGCGAAAGCGTGTATCTCATCATAGCCCATGGATTTTTATTCGGCCAAATATATGTGAAATAAAGCTACATGAGGCCAAATCGGGCTTTTCAGGTCATGCGCGCTAACTGCTGTCGGCAAGCTTGCACAGCTGACAGCTGCTCATAGAGCAACGCAGCTTCTTTGAAGTGCAGCGATTGTTGCCCATCACTGTACGCTTTCTCGGGGCAGTGATGTACTTCGACCAAAACGCCATCGGTACCAGCTATGGTTGCGGCCAGCGCTATTTGTGGCACGTAGGCCCGTAGGCCTACACCGTGCGAAGGGTCGGCAATGACAGGTAGATGAGTGCGCGCCTTGAGAATGGCTATGGCATTGATGTCAAAGCAGTTGCGATAGGCAGATTCATAAGTGCGTATGCCACGTTCACACAGCAAAATGCGTTCATTGCCTCCTGAAAAGATGTATTCGGCTGACTGGAGCAACTCTTCTATGGTGCCCGATACGCCACGCTTGAGCAACACGGGCTTATCCACTTGGCCCAAGGCATCCAGCAAGTTGAAGTTTTGCGCATTGCGCGCACCCACTTGGAAAATATCTACATATGGGTACATGGCTTCGATCTGGGCAGGCATCATGACCTCTGTGATGATCTTGATGCCATGTGCTTGTGCCTGTGCATGCCACATCTTGAGTCCTTCAATACCTAGGCCGCGAAAGGAGTAAGGTGAGGAGCGTGGTTTGTACACGCCACCGCGCATAATGCGCACGCCATGTGCTTTGAGATGTGCCAGCGTGTCGGCTACTTGCTGTTCCGATTCGATAGAGCACGGCCCTGCCATGATGGCAAAGTGGCCAGCACCGATGCGCACATCGTCGCCCAAGTCAATACAGGTTTCCTGGATGCGCCACTTGCGGCTGACCAACTTGAAGCTGTCCGTCACGCGAAACACATCGGCGATACCTGGTAGCTGCGCCAGGTGCCGCAGGTCAATGTCTTTCTTGCCAATGCCCACCAAGTATTGTTGGTATTGGGTGCGCACGGGCATACTCTTCCATCCATGTTGAAGCAAGGTCTCTTCAATAGTTTGCAATTGTTCTTGCGTAATGTAGGGTGTAAGTTGAATGACCATAAGTTGCTGTTTTGCGAAAGCATCTGTGTGAAATCAAGCGGCTACCTCGCGTCTTGAGACGAGCGCACGCCGCCGCTGAGCTGTTTTTTGCCTTTCGGCAAATACGGCCCTATAGGAAGGCGCTTGCACGCAAATGGGCAGCTCCGGGGCCCTTGTTTTGTCGTATGGTGCGCACGAAGCGCTGTGCTGCTGCTTTTACATCTGAAGCATCTGTCAGTGCATTGATGAAGGCACTGCCAATAATAGCACCATCGGCATAGCAGCACGCCTTTTCGAAGGAGGCACTGTCGGAAATGCCAAAGCCAATGAGGCAAGGGTGGCGCAGTTGCATGGCCGCAATGCGCTGAAAATAGGCTTCCTGCTCCGCGCTGATGCCCTTGCGCGCTCCCGTCGTGGCGGCTGTGCTCACCATATAGATAAACCCGCGCGTTAGCTCGTCGATCTTTCGGATGCGCGCTTCGCTAGTATGTGGGGTAATGAGCAAGCTGATGCCCAGACCCAGCGCAGTCAACTTGTGCTGTAGCGATTGCTCGTATTCAGGCAATGGTAGGTCGGGCAGAATCAAGCCGTCGATTCCTACTTCTTTGCAGCGTTCCAAAAAGCGGTCTTCACCGTATTGCATCACCTGATTGTAGTATCCCATGAGGATAAGAGGTACCTCGGTGTGAAGGCGTGCAGTAGCTATCTGCTCAAATAGCAGGTCGAGTGTCATGCCATTGCGTAAAGCCACAGCAGAGCTGTGCTGTATCGTCGGTCCATCGGCTAAGGGATCGCTATAGGGCATGCCCACCTCGATGAGGTCTACGCCTGCTTCAGTGAGCGCCTCAATCAGCGGTACGGTATCGTTTAGCTTGGGATAACCAGCCGTGAAATAGATGTTGAGCAAGCCAGTTGTCCGGTCGCTTTGCCGGCTTGGTGTTGGTTGCTGGCTTGCGGATGGGCATATTAATCGTGTAGGCGTCGCCTTGTGTTGGCCATTTGCAGCTGTGGTATGGGGCTTAGCTGTTTCCATATGCTGTACATAAGTGTCTAAGTCTTTGTCGCCCCGTCCCGACAAGTTGACTACGACTACTTCATCGGGCTCAAAGTGGCACTGTTCGAGTACGGCCAGGGCGTGTGCGGACTCCAGAGCCGGAATGATGCCTTCGAGCTGTGTTAGCAAGTAGCCAGCTTGTAGGGCCTGTGTATCCGTGATGGGTGCCACTTCGGCGCGTCCGGTGCGAATCAGGTGAGCGTGCAAAGGGCCGATGCCCGGGTAGTCGAGTCCTGCCGAAATGCTGTGCGGCTCGACAATTTGCCCATCGGCAGTTTGCATCAGCAGCGTGCGGCTGCCGTGAATGATGCCCTCGCTGCCCAGCACGCTTGTCGCTGCCGACTTGCCCGAGTCGACACCCAGACCAGCAGCCTCAGCAGCAATAAGCCGCACAGATGGAGCTTCGAGGAAGTGATAAAAGGCCCCTGCAGCATTGCTGCCACCACCTACGCAAGCAATGATGGCATCAGGTAGGGCGCGACCCGTCTGTGCTTTGAGCTGCGTGCGCAGCTCCTTGCTGATGACCGACTGAAAACGGGCCACCATATCGGGATAGGGATGAGGTCCTACCACCGATCCAATGATGTAGTGTGTGTCGTCGGGATGTGCGATCCAGTCGCGAATGGCTTCATTGGTGGCGTCTTTCAGCGTGCAGCTACCGCTGTGCACAGCCCGCACCTCAGCGCCCAGCATTTTCATGCGTGCCACGTTGGGTGCTTGGCGTTTCATGTCGGTGGCACCCATATATACTATGCACTCCATATCCATCAGCGCACAGACGGTAGCAGTAGCCACGCCGTGCTGGCCAGCACCTGTCTCTGCGATGATGCGCTTTTTGCCCAGGCGTTGTGCCAGCAGTATTTGCCCGATGGTGTTGTTGATCTTGTGGGCACCTGTGTGGTTGAGGTCTTCTCTTTTCAGAAAGATTCGCGTGCCATAGTGCTGACTTAGCCTTTCGGCAAACCACAAGGGGGTGGGGCGCCCCACATAGTCGCGCAGCAACCGGTGGAAATCGGCTTGAAAGTCTGGTGAGGCAATGATGTCTTGATAGTGCGTGCGCAACTCTTCCACGTTGCGATGTAGCATCTCGGGGATCCAGGCGCCACCAAAGGTGCCGTAATAACCTGCCTCATCGGGATGGTTGTAGCGGTTCATGCGTATTGTTTTTTTCCGAGTTGTTGCAAAAAGTGGTCGAGTAAGGATACATCCTTGCGGGCGGGTGCCACTTCGAAGCGACTGTTTAGATCAATGCCCATGGCAAGTGGGTGATCCATTACCTGTGCCAGCGTTGCCACTGCTTCTGGCCCAATGCCGCCACTGAGGATAAAAGGTGGTCCCATGCGGTAGTGCTGGAGCAACGACCAGTCGAAGCGCTTGCCCGTGCCACCCATCTGAGTAGCTCGCGTGTCGAATAGCACATAGCGGCACAGGGGTGCAAAGGGCAGCACAGAGGTAAAGTCAAAATGCGCATCGATGCGAAAAACTTTAATCAGCGGTAGGTCGGGCATGAGTGCCTTGAGTGCTTGGCAAAAGGAAACCGACTGGTCACCGTGCAGCTGAACCATGTCGAGTTGCCAGTACTGGGCGGTGGCTGCGACTTCTGAGGGAGACTGCCGCACAAATACGCCTACCTTTAGTTGGGCTGCTTCACGCAATGCACTTTCCAGCTGCTCATCGGGCAGTACATGGCGAGGCGAATCGGGATGAAAGATGACGCCTAACCAATCGACGGGCAGTTGGCTGATGGCACGCACGTTGTCGGGTTCGCGCAAGCCACAAACCTTGACGATATGGTGCTGTTTCATGAGGTGAGACTTTGAGGGTGTTCGGAAAGACTCAACTGTCGGATGTCGGCAATGAGGTTGCGGCAGCGAGCTGCAGGATCAGCACTGCTCATAAGGTATTCACCGATGAGAAAGCCTTCATAGCCGGCTGCTTTGAGCTGGACGATGACTTCAGCACGCGACAGGCCACTCTCCGATACCTTCACCATGTGATCGGGAATGAGCTCGGCCAGTGCTAGAGAAGTCTCTATCTGCACGCTAAAGTCTTTCAAGTTTCGGTTGTTGACGCCTACCATATCGATGTCGGAAGTGAGTTTGTCGAGCTGCTCAGCACTGTGCAACTCCATGAGTACTTCCATGCCCAATGATTTGGCGAAAGCCGCCAACTCTTTTACTTGCTTTTTGTCCAAACACTCAGCGATGAGCAACACCACGTCGGCTCCCCAAGCCCGTGCCTCCACGATTTGATAGCTATCGATGACAAAATCCTTGCGCAAAATGGGGCACAGATTCAGCACTCTGGCCTGCCTGAGGTCCTGTAGGCTTCCGCCAAAAAAGTGCTCATCAGTGAGTACCGACAGGGCGCTGGCACCTGCCTGCATATAGCCGATGGTAATTGTTTCTACGTCGGCCCAAGGGTTGATGTCGCCTTTAGAGGGCGAGCGCCGCTTGAACTCGGCAATAATGCCGCTCTTGTCGGGGCGGCGCAAGTAGTGCACCATGCTAAGTGTGGGCGCACGAAAATGCAGTTGTTCTTCCAGCAATTTGACAGGGTAGCGTTCCTTGCGGTGGGCGACTTCTCGCCTCTTGTGTGCGACGATCTGATTGAGCATGTCCATGAGTAAGCATGTTTTATGTGCTTGCTAAGCAGTTACTTTTTTCAATACTTGTAGTGCGCGCCCCGAATGGAGGCTTTCGCGTGCTTCTGCCAGGCAGTCGGCCAGCAATTGCTCGGACTTGATGGTGTGGATAGCCCATGCAGCATTGGCCAAGACGACGTCGCGTTGGGCCGGTGTGCTGCGTCCTTCCAGTATCTGCACGAAGATGCGGGCAGCATCGGCTACGCTATGCCCTCCCGATAGCTCCTCAGTGCGGTATTGAGGCAGGCCCATCTCTTTGGGCGACAGCCGCTGCTCGCTAAAGTGAGTGCGCACCTGTACCGGCCCTGTGAGCGATACCTCGTCATAGCCGTCCAGAGCATGTACTACGGTGAACTTCTTTCGCTGGCCCTGCAACACATACTGATACATGCGGCTTAGCTCCAATGAGAAAGTACCCAACAACTGATAGGTAGGCTGGGCAGGATTGACCATTGGGCCTAGGATGTTGAAAAAGGTCTTGACACCTAATGCTTTGCGCACGGAGGCTACATGCTTGAGCGCTGGATGGAACAACGGTGCGTGAAAAAAGCAAATGCCCGCTTGGTCGAGTTGTTGGCGCAGTAGGTCGGCATCTTGCGTGAAGGTATAGCCCAGATGTTGGAGTACATTGCTCGATCCACTTACCGAGCTGGCGCCATAGTTGCCGTGCTTGCTCACTGCATAACCGGCACCCGCTACGACAAAGGCCGAGCAAGTAGATATATTGAAAGTGTTTTTGCCATCGCCACCTGTGCCCACAATATCGATGGTAGGACGCCCTTCCAAGTCGATGCGGATGCAGCGCTCGAGCAATGCGTCGCGAAAGCCTTCGAGCTCCTGGCGCTGTAGGGGCCGCATGCGAAAGACTGTGGCAAAAGCGGCAATTTGTGCATCGGGCACTTGCCCTTCGGTAATGCGTAGCAATGCCTGACGAGCTTCGTCGCGGCTCAGGCTTTCATGTGCGAAGAGCCGTTCGAGTAATGCTTTCATTTTTGACAAATTAAACAGTAGCGAAATGGGTGATCTTGGCGCAGCCAATTGCCTGTAGCCAGTTGGCCAGTAGTTGCTTGCCGTGAGTCGTCATGATGCTCTCTGGGTGAAATTGCATACCACATAGCTCGTAATGGCGATGACGCAAAGCCATGATGCGTCCCTGTGCATCTACAGCGGTGACTTCGAGTATGTCGGGCAGCGTGGCCTCATCAACCACCCAAGAGTGGTAACGCCCCGCTCGGAAGGGACTGGGTACTTGTGCAAAGAGTGGATCATCAGGTGCAGTGATGAAAATATCGGTTTCCTTGCCGTGATACACTTCGTCGAGGTTGCGCAGGTTGCCGCCAAATGCTTCTGCAATGGCCTGATGTCCTAGGCAAATGCCCAAAATGGGCACTTGGCCAGCTAAGGCGCGAATGAGTTGCAGCATAATCCCCGCCTCCGCTGGAAGACCTGGCCCTGGCGACAATACGACGGCATCGTAGGCGGCTACTTCTCCGATGCTGATGGCGTCGTTGCGATAGACCTCCACAGGCTGCGCTAGTAGCTCTTCGAAGTACTGTACTAGATTGTAGGTAAAGGAGTCGTAATTGTCGAGTACGAGCAATTTCATGGCAGTGTTTTTTGCGTTAGTCTTCGAGCAATTGCAGTGCATTTTCAGGTGGCCGACCAATGACGGCTTTAGCGCCTGCTACGACGATGGGTCGTTCGATGAGCTTGGGGTGTTGTACCAATACGTCGAGCCATTCCTCATCGCTGAGCTCCTTGCCCTTGAATAGTTCTTTGTAGATGGCTTCGTTTTTGCGTACCAGCTCGACGGGTTTCATGCCGAGTTTGCGCAAAAGGGCGCGTAGCTCTTCTTTAGTAGGTGGCGTTTTGAGGTATTCCACGATTTGGGGTTCTATGCCATGGGTGCGCAGCAACTCCAAGGTCTCTCGACTTTTGCGGCAGCGAGGGTTGTGATAGATCTTCATCGGATGAGCTTTTTGACGATCAATTAATGGTCAATATGTTCGGCGCGTTTGAGCGCAGTAGTCAGTGCGCCCAACTTATTGTGTACTTCCTGTAATTCCTTTTCTGGTACACTGTCGATGACGATGCCAGCACCAGCCTGATAATACAAATGGTGATGCTGACTGAGAAAGGACCGAATGACGATGGCCTGATTCATGTCGCCATTAAGGCCGATGTAGCCAATGGCACCGCCGTAAAAACTTCGATTGTGTGGTTCGTATTGATCGATAAGTGATAATGCGCGGTACTTTGGAGCCCCCGAGAGCGTACCAGCGGGAAAGGTGTCGCCAAATACGCGAATAGAAGGCGTGTGGTCTGATACTTGGCCACTCACCTTGCTGACTAAGTGCATGACGTGGCTGTAGTAGTGCACTTCGCGCAATTGTTCGACCTTTACTTGAGTGCAGTGGCGCCCCAAATCGTTGCGTGCTAGATCCACTAGCATAATGTGTTCGGCATTTTCCTTGGGATCCTGGCTCAGTGCTGCTGCCCTGCGCGCGTCTTCTGCTAGCTCATTGGCGCGGCGATAAGTGCCTGCAATCGGATTGACGGTGGCTTTGCCGTTTTGGATAATCATTTGCGATTCTGGGCTAGAGCCAAAAACGCGGTAGCTGCCGTAGTCGAAGTAGAACAGGTAGGGAGAAGGGTTGATGGACCGCAGTGCGCGATACACCTGAAACTCGTCGCCTTCAAAGGCATGTATGTAGCGGCGGCTGAAGACGATTTGGAAGACATCGCCACGCTGACAGTGGTATTGCCCAAGGCGCACCAGCTCGAGAAAGTCTTCATCACTCATTGTACTCTCTTCGGTGCCTTTTAGCTGAAAGGGGTAAGTGGCAAATACAGGGCGAAATAGGCGGCGCTCCAGCTCGTCGAGCCGGCTGATTTCGCCTTCCGGCAAATTCTCGAGTACGTAGAGCTCGTGCTTTCGGTGATTGAAGGCCAGTACGTATCGGTAGAGGCAGTAGTGCAGAGCGGGCACGTCGAGCTGCCGTTTGCGCGCGTCAAAGCGGATCGTATCGAAGTACTGCACTGCATCAAAGGTGGTGTGGCCAAACAAACCGTTAATGGCCCCTTCAAATGAGGGAAGATCCACCTCAAACTGCGCAATAAAGTCCTGAAATTGTGTAGACAAGTCATATACGTCAGTGGTCGTTTTGCCTACAGGTGTTTGGATGGTCATTTGTAATGCCTGTACTTGTATGCGTGCCAAAGGCGCTAAGCCAATGTAGCTGAAGCTGGCGCCTTCGCGGCCAAAATCATTGCTTTCCAGCAGTACGGGGCTATCGTAGTAGTCGCGCAGGCGCAAGTACGCCGTTACGGGGGTGAGCGTGTCGGCTAAGTGACGCCGATAGGCAGTGTGTAGGCGAATGCGAGTGGTAGCAGGGCTGTCCATGCTTTTGCTTTTTTAAAAAAGACAAAAAGAAAGGCGGCTTGCCGGGTTGGAACCTGACAAGCCGCCTTAACACATACGAACAATGGCGCCTCACCTCACCCGGCAAGTCGGAGAAGGACGGGGCCACCACCAGTTATTCGTATGTACGAAAGTGAAGTTCATGTTTCGTATAGTTGACGTGCCCAAAGGTAAAAAGGTCAAATTCAATTTTCCAAGACCGCCAGCACGAGAAAAATGGATTACCATTTTTGGGGTATCTTTGAGTTTTGTATGTTTTTTATGCGCAAAACCCTTTAAACCAATGGATTCATGTTGTATTTTGGGTCTTGCGCATTGTTGGTGAAAATTATTTCACTATTAAGATATCACCCTGGCTGTGGCTAGAAAATTCGGGAGCATACATGCACTGGATACTACTAATACCTGTTTGGAATGTGCCGCGATGTGCGGCGCGCAAGGTGTATTCAAGCACGAAAGTGCCTTTTGGCAAATGTTCGATGAAAAAATGCGTAGCTAAGTCGCGTGTGCTCTGGTAGTAGCTCAAGCCATTTTGCCAGTAGTAACCGCTAAGTACTTGGATGGGCTCCAAGCCACTGGCGCGCATGTCTTTAAGGTGTACGTAATCCATAGCACGGCTGCTGTGCAAGACGATGCGCGACACGACCTCATCTCCTGGCTGAAGTACAGTGCCTTTTCTAAGTGGCACCAGCTTGTGGCCCATCGCGGTGCGTTCTTTTTGGAAAAACTGCCGCGTGAGCCGCAAAGACGAATCACTATGCGCTTCGATGCGGTCGAGCTGCTCATAGTATTGAAAATAGGTGGCACCCCAAGCTAACTGCGTATTGGGGTTAGTGATCTGTACTTGTCCTAATGCGGGATCGAGCCACTCTCCCGCGAATTGTACCTGGAAGGTGCCAGTGCCGGCTTCGCCTTCAGCTTGTGCACTGCGCAGCTGCTCGTTCCACGAGGCGTACTCCAGTGCTTGTGGGTCCCCTACCGATACCTCTAAAGGCTCGATTTCCATAAGCCAGTTATCGCCGTGTGCTAGAAGGGCATAGATAGCTTCGACAGTGGCCTTGGTGGTCGGCCATGCCTGTGTGCGTTTTTGCTGGAGCAGCCAGGTCTTCATAGCAGCTATTTCATCGGGGTTTGGATCTATTTCGGCAAAGGCTTCCAGTAGGAGGCTGTGCGTCTCAATGGGATGCTGATGCCATTGCCAGCCAGCAGTGTGTTTCCAGTACATGCCCATTTCCTCGTGTCGTATGGCGCGTTCGCGCAAACTTTGCAGTATAGTACGCGCGCTGGACTTTTGGCCGTTGCGATACAAGACCAGTGCGATCATGCCCTGCAGATAGGGAGACTGCGCGTGCCACTGCATGTGCGCTAACTCTAGAAAATAGGCATATGCCGAGTCATAGGCTGCCGATTCCGGCCATTGGTCGGCCCAGAAGGAGTGGGTATACAGGTGGTGTATTACCAGAGGCGTGAGGTGATGGGCTAGGAACTGTTGTGCACCTGCTTTGGACGGCTGATCCATGAGCTTGTGGTAATAGGCAAGGAGTTGGCTTTGGAGAAAGTGTTGTGCAGTGCGTAATGCCTCTTGAAGTGCTTCTTCCGCTTCGGGATCCAGCACTTCCAGCTTGCGCAAATGCCCGAACCCTTCTACAATGTACTGGGTGATGAACCAACTGCTGTAGCCACCTTTGAACCACGGCCAGCCGCCATCGGCATGCTGTGCTTCGCACAACTGCTGGAGGGTGTGTGCACGTGCTTGAGCCATCTTGTGAAGGTCGAACAGTAGTGCCAGGCGTTGGCGCTGTGCCGTTTCTGACTCAGCCGCTAACACCCATGGCGTTTCTTCCAACAGTGCATTTTTGAGCGTCTCGTTTTGGCTGAGCGGGCTAGAAAGTGCCTCTTCGCCATTTTTTTGCCATTGGGCAAATACTTCGCGGATGCGTGGCTGACTATTTGCAAGGGCTGCAGCCAGCGCATTGGCATAAAAGCGGCTGAAGAGCTGTTCGCTGCACTCATGCGGGTATTCCATCAAATAGGGCAGTGATTTGATCGCCAGCCAGGCAGGATTGGCCGTGAACTCCAGCGTCAATGCTACGGGCTTGAGGCTGTGCGTGGGTGGATGTCGGAGCTTATCGATCTGAAGCTGGCGAGTCTGGCCCCCCTTGATCGAGATAGCTCGTGTTTCAGTAACCAACATGCGGTTGGGTAGCACTGGAAGTGCCGCACGCTCGGCGTCGAGCAATGGGCCCGAACTGACCTCTACCGTGTATTCGATAAAGGGCACTTCTTCGACAGCAGGTACCTCGAACCACCACGACACATCGCGAGATCCTTGTGCAGGTACTTCTACTTCTACATTAAACTGCGGGTTGTCCAACCATTTGTATACGGGATGGCCACTCACCCCATTGACCAATTGCAGTGCAGCATTGACGTGCCGTACTTTGTCACTTCGATTGACCACCTTGGCCGTAAACTCGATGCGATCGCCTTCGCGCAAAAAACGCGGAGGATGAGGCACGATGAACAGCTCTTTGCTTGTGATCACTTCGCGTTCGCTATAGGCGGTAGCTAGTGCCTGGGTATGTGCAAAAACGCGAAATCGCCATTTCGTCATGGCTTCTTTCATGCGAAAGTGAAGGGTCACTCGTCCTTGAGCATCGGTAGTGAGTTGAGGTTTAAAGAAGACCAGTTCGTCTAACTGTGTGCGTAGGGCCGGACCGACGACCGCTGCCTGATCGGCAGAAGTACTGGGTGGAGTCGGGGGGGGGCTCTCTTCGCGGGCTGATGGAGAGGCTTCCACTACCTTTTGCAACGGGGCGCTTTTCTTGGCGTAAGAGTCGGGTACAATGGGGGCGGCTTTGCGATATCTGATAGACAGCATCATTTCGTCTCTCATTACAGGCAGGAGGTCCAAAGACATTAAATCGAGATAGGTTCGTGATGAAGGTATGGAGCGGATAGGCGCTTCGAAGCGCAACAAGGGGTCGATGTATTGAGGCTGATTGGTAGTGCCCCACTCAGGGACAATGGCACCGCCATAGGTGGGCCACAGCTGGTCGGGCCACCGATGTGAAGCGAAGGCCTCGAGCGAGGCATCGTACAAGGTGGCGACCATTTCAGCATGAGCGGGCTGGCCGTCGGCACCCTCTATGCGGAGGATCCACTCGGCCGGTTGCCCTGGTTGCAACTTATCGCGAAACTGACCATAGCGAATTTTTAACTGTTTGTCGGCCCAAGGGATAGCAACGTATTGGCGAGCCAGGTAAAATCGGTTGTGCAGCAAGGTGAGGACGGTCCATTGCAGGCCGCCCCGGTTATTGGTAGTTGTGGAGTAGCTGTGTCGCGCCCATTTGTCGATGGTGACCCATTCTTTGGATATGAGCCGATCGCCTTGCTCCAAAATGACTAGGGCAGGGCGGTCGGACAGTGAGGTGGCTACTTGCAGATGGGCAGTCTGGCCAGCCGCTACCTGTATTTTTTCTTGAGGTATAAGCAGCGGGTCGGGTAGTGGGCTAGGAGTGTCAGGTGCGAGCACCCAGACGTGTGTCGAGCGCTTCACAGGCTGACCGAAGGGGTCGGTGCTGTGCACTTCGAGCCGATATACGCCTGGTGGCAAGCTGCTGTTGCCACGGTGTACGGGTAGGCGCAAATCTGAGCCAGTAGTTTCTATTTCCCAATGCGTTCTGGCAATGGGCCAGGTATGTGGCTCATTTTCGTGTTGCCAAGGCCATTGGGGAAACATTTGCCGAAAGGCTGCTGAATCCAATACCGGCCGATCGGGAGGTGACCAAGGGCGGGGTAGCCAAGTGGTGGGTGGCAATTTCAATTGATGGAGGCGGGCAACTACGCGAGCACGCAGCGGTTGGTCAGCTTGGTTGCGCAGGGTGATGCCGACGGTGTCCCACTGTGCCGCTAATATTTTTTCAGGGGCCTGCAACTCCATGTGTAGTGCACGTGCACCTAAATGCAGACTCAGTGTAGCGCGATGGCTCTCACCAGTGCCGTCAGTAACGGTAGCCGTGATGCGATAGCGGTATGTGGCTTGTGGGTTGGTATGTAGCGGCGGGATTGCCTCAAACCACCACTCAAACTGGCCATTGGCGTCGGTATGGGTGCGGCCTTGTGCTACCAGTTCGCTTTTGGGCTGGGGCAGCCATCGGCGTGCCATCCACGACAGCGCTCGGTAGTCGGGCGTGCGTTCGATCTGCCACCGCACTTGGGCATTACTGATGGGGTAGTCGCCGTATGCACGTGCGGAGCCTTGTACATGTACTACATCGCCTAATCTGATGGCTTGTTTAGGGGGGGCGAGCTTCACCTCGAAGCGCGGCCGTTTGTAGTCTTCTACGCGGAAATGCACTGAGCTGTTGCCAGGACGGACGTGTAGCGACCATGAACCGGTGAGCTTTCCCTCGGGTAAGGTGAACTGTCCAGCTGCTGAACCGAATGTATTGGTCGTATGCGAGTGGGTGCTTTGCTCTTTCCAGTTGGCATCCCGCAGTGCGACCTCTACATTTTGATGGGGGATGGGGGTAGGTCGCTTTACCTTGTCCATTTGGTACAAAATCACCTTGTAATGCACCACTTGCCCAGGCCGATATATGGGGCGATCTAACAGGATCAGTGCGACTTGCTTCGTACTGTCTTTTTGTCGCGTGCTCAATTCCTGTAGCGACCAGTCGTACGAATGTTCGAGTGTGTCGGTTCGCCAGATGAAGCGAAGTAGATAGCGACTATTGTAAGAGCTCAATTGGGGCAGCTGTACTTGTCCGTATTTATCGGGGTTGAGGGTTGCGACGAGTTTGGGAGGGCTCCAGCCGTCTGTTTGCCAATTGCGGGCGAGCAGCTCGACGCGTGCATCAAAGAGCGGATAGCCCTGATCCCGGTGCAGTAAGTACAGAAAATCGGGCTCTTGCGGGTGGCGCCAGTTGACCCACGCGATAGCCGATACTTGGAATGGCTCGAGATATACGGCATGCTGTTGGCCGTAGGCGTGCTCGGCTTCGAGTAGCAGCACGTATTTGCCGGAAGGCAAAGCAGGCATAGGCAACTCAGTAGTGTGTTGGCGCCAGTCGGCGTAGCCTGGTAGCTCCCAACTGTCGCGATATACAGTGGGCAGCTGCTTCAACCACTCGATAGCGCGCTGTTCTTGCTGGTGTAGGTGTCGCTTTAGCTCATGCCATTGTTTGCTTCTGTCTTCGTCGAAGCGAATGATGTGTGCGTGCACGGCCTTGATATTGCGCCATTCGAGGCGCACCAGTGCAAGCATATCGGGAATCCACACTTGGTCCATTTCGGCTTGCAGCGCAGGGGCTTCGATTTGTGCCAGTATACCTGCACATACCTCTGCCCCCCAAGTGTCGGGATGTGTGTTTTGTGCCTTTCGGCAAATGCGCACTGCTGTTTGCCACGGATCTGGCGTGGGCGCTTGCTGCTGGGCCTGTCCCTGTGTGAAGTGATAGCGGGCTTGGGCAGCCCAGACGGTAGCTATGGGCCTGCGCTGGAGGCAGCGCTTTTCCCACCGTGTGAGTGCTGCCAGATATAGCGAATCTTTTTGGGAGACCTGTGCAAAGAGGTACATGAATTCCAGGCGCTGCAAATCGGCGTCGAGCAGGGCTTCAAAGTTGGAATCAGTGAGGCGATGGCGCAACCACTGCTGGTAAGCAATAGTGGCCCGATGCAGCGGCGTGGGCTGCCAGGCCTCAGAAAGCGCAAGATCCACAAATTGAGGGATATCGTCGAACAGTGCATCACCTTTCAACTCGAAGGGCTCGGGCGGATGGGGCACGTAGTTTTCAAGTTGGCGCCAGATGGCTGTGCTGCGTGCTGCCACAATGTCCAACAAGGTAGGACGCAGCTGGATGGTTTCTTTTGGCCCTGTGCATACAGGTAGCCATTCAGCAGTAGCTGCTTGGGCGAGTTGGGGTATGGTAAGGGCGGCATTCAGAAGCTGATCAATTTTTTCCACGAGGTAGGGAAGCGTCCAAGTATGAATACCGAGCGAATCGACATTGGGGTTGTGGCTGCGTTGGGCCAACTCCCACGCTCGATATTGCAGGAATGAGGCTAAGTGGTTGGCTAGCATCGTGTGCAAGACAGCACGGGCTATAGGAGGGGCTTGGGCCACAGCTGCGTAATAGCTACGTAGTGCAGTGCGGTGCTCGTCGTCGTGGAGCTTTACCTCGAGCTTTGTGCGGTATTTGATAGCTTTGACCCAGTGGGGCAAGTGCTGGCTTTCCCATGCCCGTTGTTCGATTTGTCTCACCTCTTTATAGGCAGTGCGCAAATGGCCGTACCGAATGAGGCTGTCGATGTGATGCCAGGCTTTATCGTAGTCAGTAAGCATAGGTTTTGATTGAAAGCTGGCTAGCCCCCACAGAAGGAAAATTGCCAAAGTAAAACCAAAGAAAATACGTGCCATGGGCTGGTGTTTTTGGGTATGTTGTATCAAATGTAATGACTAGCCACTGAAAGAGATTGGGCTATACTTTTTCCTCATAACGCATTTTGTACTCTTTCCTTGTGATAGCCGAGGTGTTGGCGTAAGCATCCAATTCGTGGGAACAACATCGGTGTGCGTGCCTTGTAGGTGCGATACTCATCGCCAAATATCGCTACGAGCTTGCGCTCTTCCGACCAAATGCCGATAGGCAAGTAGCACGTAGTGAGCAGACTAAAGACGAGCAAGGCATCGCTTGGCAAAAGCCACCACAGCCCCCAAATGAGCAGCAACGTGCCCAGATAGAGAGGGTGTCGCACACAACGGTTGAAGCCCGACAACTGCAACTGGGTGTGTATGGCTGTGCGGCCTGCTTCTAAGTAGCGCGTACCTACGAATTCCCCCCAGTCGTATTGCCGAAAGGCATGTCGCATAATGTACCAGCCTGCCCAAGCAACCCCCAGCCCGGGAATACGTGCCCATAGCGGCAGTTGCCAGATCTGCTGTTTGGGTAGATTAAAGTAGTACCATACCAGCCAGATTGACCACAATAAAAAAAGCGTGTTATAGGCGATGCGATACCATGGCGCCCAACGTGGCGCCCAATGCGCAGCCCACTCTTTTAGGCGGTGAGCGGCTAAAAGGCTATGCGCTGCAAAGAATGCCACGAGGTGGATGGCGAAAAACCACAAGCTTTGCATGTCGTTTGGTTGTATGAATGGATTATAGGCCTAGATCCAGCTGTGCTCGTGATAGTAGTCACATTATGGGTACATGCTACCTTTTAACTTTGTCGACATCTTAAGGCATGAATATAATGCATGCAAAAGGTTTCGGATGGTGACAAAGGGGGTAGCCAATGGGCTACCCTATTTTTATTTTAGGTAAGGGGTGACGAAAATCTCTTCTTTCACTTACTGTTTAAGTCCTATTTTCCGCCCATAAAATACATGTTTCACTCTGCCAAAGCGAAACCAACCATGCCTACCGATCTGGAAATCGCCCGACAGGTACGCCTGCGCCCCATAGAAGAAATTGCAGCGCAGCTAGGTATACCTGCTTCCGAACTGTACAAGTTTGGCCCCTACATCGCTAAGCTGCCACTCCACTTGATCGACAAGGAAAAAGCAGCACGTGGCAACCTCATTCTCGTCTCGGCTATCTCGCCTACTCCTGCTGGCGAAGGCAAGACCACAATGTCTATTGGCCTGACGCAAGGCCTCAATCGCATAGGCAAGCAAACTACTGTTGTGCTGCGTGAGCCCTCGCTCGGCCCCGTTTTTGGCATCAAGGGTGGTGCTACGGGTGGAGGCTATGCCCAAGTACTACCCATGGAAGACATTAACCTGCACTTCACCGGCGACTTTGCTGCCATCGAAAAGGCACATAACCTGCTGGCTGCACTTATCGACAACAACTTGCAGAGCAAGCGCCGTGCTTTGGGTATCGACCCGCGCACTGTGCTCTGGAAGCGCGCTATGGACATGAACGATCGCGCTCTGCGCCATATCGTCATCGGTCTGGGGGGGACCAGCTCAGGTGTGCCCCGCGAAACGGGTTTTGACATTACGGCAGCTTCTGAAATCATGGCGATCTTGTGCTTGGCAGAGGACTTGGAAGACCTCAAGCGCCGTTGTGGCAATATCTTTATCGGTTTCACCTACGACAAAAAGCCCGTATTTGCGCGCGATCTGCGTGCGCAGGGCGCCATGGCTGCACTAATGAAGCATGCCATCAAACCCAACTTGGTGCAGACACTTGAAGGCAATCCCGCCATCATCCACGGTGGCCCATTTGCCAACATTGCACAAGGCACTAATTCGATTATCGCCACGCGCATGGGCCTGTCTTTATCCGACTACGTGGTTACCGAGGCTGGGTTTGGCTTCGACCTGGGGGCGGAAAAGTTTTTCGACATCAAATGCGTGACGGCAGGGCTATCGCCTAAGGCTGTGGTGCTCGTCGCCACGGTGCGGGCACTGAAGTATCACGGCGAGGTGTCGTTAGCCTCCTTGCAGGAACCCAACCTTGAAGGCTTGCGACGCGGCTTGCCCAACCTCGAGAAACAGCTCGAAAACATCCGAAAATTTGGCATAGAGCCCATTGTTGCTATCAATCATTTTACTACTGATACCGATGAGGAGATCGAGCTCATCCGAACACATTGCGAAAAGCTAGGAGTGCGCGCCGTAGAAGCGCGCGTGTGGGCGGAAGGTGGCAAAGGTGCTGAAGCACTTGCCCAAGAAGTCGTTACTGCCGTGGAGCGTGCAAAAGAATCGTTCAAGCCGCTATACGATTGGGCTTGGCCTGTAGAGAAGAAAATCGAAACGGTAGCCAAAGAAATTTACGGGGCAGCAGCTATTGATTACACACCACGCGCCAAGTCTGATTTGCGAAAGATCACACAACTAGGTTTAGAAGGTTTGCCCGTGTGCATTGCCAAGACGCAAAAATCCCTCTCGGACAATCCCAAACTGCTGGGCCGACCCAAAGACTTTGTCGTCACAGTCCGTGAGATCGAAATTGCTGCAGGTGCTGGCTTTTTGGTGCCTATTACAGGAAATATCATGCGCATGCCAGGATTGCCCGAGCTTCCGGCTGCTGAAATGATTGACATCGACAATAAGGGTAACATCACGGGGTTGTTCTGACCTGCATCTAATAGCGTAGCGCGATTTGTCTCAATTACTCTATAAGCAGGAAGAGATGAGAGCGGAAGTGGAAATGTACCATAAAGGGCTGCCAGAAGAGCAAGAAACGAGATCGTGCAATGAGGTGCATTCAAGTGACTTTGGCCTTGCGGATGAGGTAGCGAAACAAAGAAGGAAAAAAGCGCTTGAGATATACCGCCATGTGCTCGCCTTGCCCAAAGTAAGCCTCGGCCTTGCGTCGTTCGATTACTTTGATTGCTTTTCGAGCAAAGGCTTCAGCTGTAAGCCCTCGTAGAGTAGCCCTATCCATCTTTCCTTGAGGCGTCCCATCACCTGTCAGTGCATTGATCGATACTTGTGTGCGCACAAAGCCTGGACATAGTATAGTTACGTAGATGCCATCTGTGTACAACTCGGCTCGCAAGGAGTCAAAAAATCCGTGTAGGCCATGTTTGGCAGCCGAATAGGTCGAGCGCATGGGCGATTCAAACTTGCCTACTAGGCTGGATACTACCACAAAATGCCCGTGCCCTCTTTCGAGAAAGTGAGGTAAAATAGCTTTAGTCAAAGAGATAGGTCCTAACAAGTCGACTTCGATGATGTTCCGATCTACCTCAAAGCTCGTGTCCTTTGCCAAGGCTCGCTGGGAGATACCAGCATTGAGGATCATGACGTCTATACCCCCACAAGTATGGACTACATCCCTTATAATCAGTGGATGATCGTCGAAGTTTGCTTGGTCAAAGGGAACGATCCATATTTCACTGGCGCGACGACAAGAAGTTTTGGTATTTTCCAAGCCCTTTCTATTGCGTGCCGAAAGAATTAAACGACAGCCCCGTTGGGCCAATTGTACAGCTAACGCAGCACCGATACCTGAAGAAGCGCCTGTAATCCATACGGTCGTGTTGTGCCAGTCGATGTTTTTCATGCAATGCTATCGATATTTGTAGCGTAAAAACGGTAATTAATCATTGCAAAAGTAATTCAGAACGAATGAATGTCTCATTGAAAAGTATTGATTTAACAACTCAATTACCGGTAACTTTAGCAGCTGAAAGTCGTGTTTGGGTATATCTCGCCAATAGGGCACTAAGCCCCGAGGAGACCCAACAGCTAAATGACGTATTGGCCACCTTCGCGCACAGCTGGAAAAGTCATGGCCAACCCGTGCCGGCTTGGGCAGGTGTGTTGCTCAATCAGTTTGTAGTACTGGTGGCCGACGAGCGGCATGTGGGAGTAGGGGGCTGCTCTATCGATGCATCGGTGCGATTGCTCAAGCAGGTAGAAGCTGATTTTGACATTCAACTGTTCGAGCGCATGCGCTTTGCCTGGTGGGATGGAGATCAAGTGCAAACCGCTTTGCGCGACGAGTTTGCTGCACGTTATGCTAAAGGCGAGATCGACGATCGCACACTGGTATTTGATACACTGGTATCTACGTTAGATGCATTGCGCCGGCATTTTGTCAAGCCCTTATCAGAAAGCTGGCACAGCAGAATGGTATGATCTCCTTACAGTTGGCTGTAGCCAGAGCGTGTTGGTCGAATTTGGTGTAGAGCTGATGCCTGAGGGCGTCACCTTTCCTCAAAAGGAAAAGCCATATGTCCATGATAGAAAGAGTAAAGCAATGGCTTGGCATCGAGGGAGTAAAGATCGAGGTAGAGGTGCCCGACGAAATTGCTATTCACACCGGCCAGCTAAAAGGGCTTCTTCGCTTATCCTCGATGAGCCCTCAGCAAGTGACGCATATCCGCTTGGCATTGATCGAACGCTATGGACGAGGGCGAGGTAAGGATCGCTTGGTGGATGAGCATTTGTTGGGCGAGCTAAATATCGACGGCCCCTTTGAGGTGCTGCCAGGGGAAGTTATGGAAATCGAGTTTTCCCTTCCATTCCAACACCTTGCTTCCCCCGCAGACATGTGGGCGCAGCGCAGCCCCTTAGCTCGCCCCTTGATACAACTGGCTAAATGGGTGAGCAAGGTAGAAGCACATTATCGCCTCGAAGTTGAGGCAACGGTAGCAGGCACAGCACTTAACCCCTTTGTTTCAATACCCGTGGTATTGAAGTAATAATTGCTTTTCACGATCCAGTTACTCGAGTAATTGGGCTAAGGCCTTGTCAGCTTGAATCAAGCGGCCTGTAGCATTGCCGTCAGGTGTATTGCGTCCTGTCTGATGAAGGATCTCCCAGGCTTGTGAGGTGGTCAGTTGGGGGTGCAGCGATTTCATCAGCGCCACGATGCTCGTCACTATAGGCGCAGCCATCGAAGTGCCGCTTAATGCCTGATAGCGATTGTTGGGCAGCGTAGAATAGATTGCAGTGCCGGGTGCAGCAAGGGGCATCTGCAAATGGGCGACCGAGTTGGAAAAGGAAGCTTTGTGCAGCGTAGTATCTACAGCAGCTACCGCAATGATGCCTTTGACATTGGCAGGGGCAAACAGGCGAGCATCTCGATTGGCATTACCCGCTGCAGCCACTATAATGGTGCCTCGAGCATCTGCATATTGCACTGCTTGCCTATATGCGCGTTGCCGCGCAGTAGTACTCGGCCCACCTAATGAGAGATTGATCACATCGGCACCAGCATCTACAGCTTGCACAATGCCTGCTATAATCTCGCGTTGGGTGCCACTGCCATTGTCCGATAACACCTTGATGCTCATTAGCGCTGCAAAACGCGGATGTGGTACGGGGCTGGCAATGCCGATGTGATTGTTGGTCACTGCCGCAGCAATGCCAGCACAGTGTGTGCCGTGCCCTAGCCGGTCGCGATCGTGGCGCGGAGCCAGAGAATGGTATTGCCCTTTTATGTCTTCATGACGTGCATCTACCCCTGAATCCAGTATGGCGATTAATGCCTTTTTTTGAGGTTGGACTTTGTGCAATAAGGCATATAACCGTGGGACGCCAATAGGACTCAGCCCCCACTGCTTGGAAGCCTCAGGATCGTTGACTACTAGATTGTGTTTGAAAGTCGCCATAGGCTGCACTACTATGGGTGCGAGCTGCATTCGTTCATTTTCTTCTACCCAAACTACAGCTTTGAGCGCCGACAAGGCCTCTTTGACTTTTGCCACCTCAACCTGTGGCGGAACATCGACGAGATACCATGCATCTAAATGAGTGAGTTGTGGCTGAGCTGGTGCAAATGCCGGCCGGATGTGCAAACTAAAGCGATCTGAAAGATCGTCGAGTAGACCTGGATCAGCTGGTTCGCGCAATTCTACCAACAACTCTCCATTGGGATCCAGAGGGATGCCACTTTCCCAATTTTCGTCTGCATCAGCTTGTGGCCTTTCGGCAAAAGTGGCTTTGAGATTGTCGTGGAAAAAGACAAAGGTCAATGGCACAATGAGCCAGGCCAACCAGTGATATGACTGAGGCGCCTTTTTTACGAAAGTGGCAGCCAGCAATGCCAGACCTATTACAAAAAGGTCGCGTGCAGCTACCCACAGTTTAAATCCCAAGCCCCACACGCCCAACAACCAACTTGTACTCCAAGCGATGGACCCAATAATAAATGCCCACACCAATAATCGATACCAATGCGTCATACGAGCGACAAACACCCAAGCCATTAAAGCACTTAGGGTAAGCCAAAATCCAGCTTCGTATAGAAATGCCCACATGAGCTACATCGTTTTTCTAATAAAATATTGCTACTCGAAAGTACAAAATCAGGCGAACTGGTGAGTGTGGAAAACAATTGGTGAATGTGTAGTGGCTAGGTGAAAATGCCAGTTGGTGTCCTTAATTACACTTTTTCTGCCTTATGAACAACGCTACATGCAAATAGATTATATCATAGTACGTCTATAGTAGTTGTGATGGTTTTTTGTAAAAATACAAAACAGATTGCCCAATAAGATGATAAGTACTAAACATTTTGGCAATAGTAAAGAGACAACCAATTTGCGATCGGGCTTTTTTGACTCAAATTTCGATGACAAGCTGTTCAGCATGTATGGGCATTACTCTTTTGCGTCCTATAGTCTTTTGGTTTGCTCGGCCTGTAATGCTCGCCAAGTATAAATCAGGGGTGTGTCCTGTCAGGCTGATGACTTGCGCTTGCGTTGTGTATTGAGAAATAAATAGAGATATTTGCCGACCAATTTGGCGCAAGCCTGTTCCTCACCAAATAAACCGAGCCATGTTTTTCTCACTGACAGAAGAGCAACAAGCCGTCAAGGAGGCGGCACGAGACTTTGCACAAAATGAGTTGTTTCCCGGCGTAATCGAACGTGACGCCAAAGCCCAATTTCCTACCGAGCAAGTGCGCATGATGGCCGAATTGGGGTTTATGGGTATGATGGTGAGTCCTGAATACGGTGGTGGCGGTATGGATACGCTGTCTTATGTATTGGCCATGGAAGAAATTTCCAAGGTAGATCCATCGTGTGCCGTCATTATGTCGGTCAATAATTCACTGGTATGCTGGGGGCTAGAGCGGTATGGCACTGAGACACAAAAGCAAAAGTATCTGACTAAATTAGCTACGGGTGAGTGGATCGGATCGTTTTGTCTTTCCGAGCCCGAAGCTGGTAGTGATGCCACTAGTCAGCGCACTACGGCTGAAGACCGAGGAAATCACTACTTGCTCAACGGTACCAAAAACTGGATTACGAATGGGTCGACTTCGAAGGTGCATTTAGTCATGGCCCAAAGTCATCCGGAATTGCGCCATCGGGGCATCAATGCACTGATAGTAGAAGCAGATTGGCCTGGTGTGCAAATTGGTCCTAAGGAAGACAAGTTAGGTATTCGCGCTTCTGATACCTGCTCGATTATGTATCAAGATGTGCAGGTGCCCAAGGAAAATCGAATTGCTGAGGATGGCTTCGGCTTCAAATTTGCCATGCAAACGCTTGATGGGGGCCGCATTGGCATTGCGGCACAGGCCTTAGGTATTGCAGCAGGTGCATATGAACGCGCTTTGGCCTACTCCAAAGTGCGCAAGGCTTTCGGCAGGCCCATTAGTGAGCATCAGGCCATTGCTTTCAAGTTGGCAGATATGGCTACTGAAATTGAAGCAGCTCGCCTGTTGGTATATCGGGCAGCTTGGCTAAAAGATCAGGGATTGCCCTATGGCCCTGCTGCGGCAATGGCTAAAATGTATGCCTCGGATGTGGCCATGCGTCATACGGTGGAGGCAGTGCAAATTCACGGAGGGTATGGGTATGTGAAGGAGTACCACGTAGAGCGGCTCATGCGCGATGCCAAGATCACCCAGATTTATGAAGGTACTAATGAGATTCAGCGCTTGGTCATTGCGCGCAATATCCTCAAAGGCCAGCTATACATTCCTATATTTGGTGCCCAATACGAACAGAGACTTTAATAGCTAGCACATCTGTGTGAGTAAGCCACTACTGTGTTGTTGGAGTAGTGGCTTGTTTTTTTGGAAAAGCTCAAATTTGATCAACAGATGTTAGCGTACCACTGTTAGGTGCGTGGTAATGTGATTCGTCAAAGGAAAAAATGGCACGACATATGCGCGGCGCCTTTAATATTTTTCGACTATTTGGCATTCCGGTGCGCGTCCACTGGAGTTTTTTTCTGCTCTTTACCTGGGTGGGTTATGTAGGCTTTAGTGCAGGTATGAGCTGGCCCCATATCTTGTGGTTAGGGCTATTTATGATTGCGTTATTTGCATGTGTAGTGCTACACGAATTCGGACATGCCCTTACTGCTCGGTATTATGGCATCCGCACGTACGACATCACTTTGCTGCCTATTGGTGGTGTGGCGCGTTTGGCACATATGCCGGAAAAGCCCACAGAAGAATTGTTAGTGGCTATTGCGGGCCCTGCAGTAAATGTAGTTTTGGGTTTTGGTTTGTGGATGTGGCTCTCGTGGCAGCGCGAATATTGGGTAGCTCAGGCTGCTGCTTCACTGATACATCCTTCAGGGGCTTTGTTTTTATACGAAGCCAATTTTCTACCGGCATTGGCTTTTACTAATTTGTTTGTTGCAGCATTCAACATGTTACCGGCCTTTCCACTTGATGGTGGGCGTGTAGTGCGCGCGCTTCTTTCTTTCAGATGGTCGCGCCTTACTGCTACGCGCATTGCCGCCTATTTGGGGCAGGGTATTGCTATGGGGCTGTTGGTATTGGCATTGGTTCAGTTTGATCTCATACTGGGTCTGATCTCCGTGTTTATATTCACTACTGCTTCGAGGGAGTATGCGTATGTGAAAGATTGGGAAGTGCTGCGTAAAGTGCCTGTAAGTAAGTTGATGCGGCGGCGTTTCACATTACTACGACAAACTGACCCCGCTGGCTTGGTGCTACATCTCATGGCCCAGACAGGTGAGTCGAACTTCCTCATTGCCGACGCTAAGGGATGGCCTCAGCAGGTGCTTTCTGAGAAGGCATTATTGCGGCATCTACAGACTCAGCCCCAGATGCGTGCAGCACCTATAGGATCTTTGGCACAGGTGATACCCCATGTGCTCCAACCTGATCAGCCATTATCTCAAGCACTCAAGCTTATGGAGCAGCATCACCTGCCGCTGTTGCCCGTCATATCACGCGAGCACTTGCAGGGTGTGTTGGATTGGGAAAAAGCAAAAGTATTGGGGCACTTGCTCCACTAAGGCCAATAGTGCTTACAGGCCTAGCTGAGTTTTTACCAAACTAGAGACATCTATAGCACTGTCGGCAAAGAGTACGCTCAGGTAGGTGCTGGTATCGAATATGAATGTATAACCATGTGTTTTGCCCACGGCTTCTATAGCAGCTTGTACTTCTTTAAGTACAGGCTCGTATAATTCTTGGCGAAGGGCTTCTACTTTTTGTGCGATTTCGGCTTCCAGCTGTTGTAGCTCTTGCTGTTTTTTTGCTATTGCTTCCTGCTTTTTCTGGGCCTCAGCTGGTGCCAGTTCACCAGCTTGGTATTGTTGTATAAATGCTAGGTACTCTTGCTCAAAGGCAGCTGCCTTTTTTTTGCCTTCTTCTACCAGTTGGTTGTAGTAGGCTTCCAGCTCTTTGTCTGCTGCTTGAATTTTTGGATGCTCAGCCAGTAATGCCTGAGCGTTCAATGTTCCAAATTTGATTTGAGCCCAACTGCTTTGTGTGATACCCAGTAGGCATATGAGGGTGAGAATGAATTGCGTGGTTTTGTACTTCATGTACTTGATGTAACTGGTCATTAAAAAATAACTTGCTTCTTGTTGCGCGCGCGCCATATGGCGCATGGCGTTTGCTCCGAGCCATAAAGATAGCAGTTTGCCTGGCCTTAGAAGCTTGTTTAGGGGCAATTGTGTCGTGCAATGTACCTTGGTAGAAGTTGTATAAGGGCTAAATTGGGATGGAGGCGGTGTATCCAAGAATAGTGATGGAATGATGGCGGTTGTCGTGGACATACTCGAGTTCGGAGTTACTTGATCTTTGGCACCGATCTGTTTTTCGATCGGGCATCGTGTCTTCGGATGTATTCATCGAGCAGAGCACGGCGTGCCTCTGGGCTCATGGTGGGGTTGTCGGGGCCGTACATGCCTGCTGCACGTCGTTGTCGCAGCGCTTCGTATAGTGTCACAGCACACGCTACACTGATATTGAGGCTCTGCACAAAACCCATTTGGGGTATCACAAAGTTGTCATCACAATGAGCCAGAGCTTCTTGGCTGAGCCCGTTGTGTTCATTGCCAAATACCAGTGCTACTGATTGTGTGAGATCTATGTCGTATAGATCTACAGCCTTTGTGCCTAGGTGTGTGCCCCATATCTGTTTGTAGTGTGTGCGTACATGGTCAAAGCAGGCTTCTACATCGGTGTAAAAGTGCACGTCTACCCATTTGCGCGCTCCAGCCGCAGTGCGTTTGCCCAGCAGTAGTCGTTCTTGATCGAGCTGGGGCTCGGAATACAGCACGAAGATTTCGACCAGCCCTACCGATTCACACGAACGCAGCACCGCACCGATATTGTGGGGGTCATGCACATTCTCCAATACTACAGTGATGTTGCCTTGTCGGCGTTGTACTACAGTGCGGATACGTGACAAGCGTTCGGGCTTCATTGGGCGATCGGTTGAAAATGATATTCCTTGAACTGTAACAAGTAGAGCGCACTGTTTTCGTATCGATCTACGCGTTCTAGTGTTTCCATATTAGGTAAAGGCGTGGCAGGTACTGGTTCTACCTCAAATCGCATATGTAAGCCTTCCCATGGATGGGCGTCGAGCACTTTTTGAAAACGCGTGCCGAATTGGAGGAGTTGCTTGCAGAAGTAATAGGTGATGTCGTAGCCCAAGTAAGCAGCTTGTGTGGGCAATGTGCCGAATCGTTCGAAGTAGCGTTGCCTGAATTGGCGCACAGCTTCTTTTCCTTTGTCTATGTAAAAGGGCGTACTGATGCGCACGTGTAGTTTTTCGTAAAAGTCCAGATCGATTCGTTCGAAATCGGCCCATTGTGGCATGCCATATACGACGACCTCTCTATCCTGTGCAATGGGGTTGAGTGGATCGCCAGTATATTGCTGAGCGATGAGCAGCTGTCGCAACAGCTCGTATACGAATTTTTCATCAGACCATGAGGGTACAATAAAAATTGTTTGCCCTTTGGGCGCTATCATAGGCCCAATCTTGAACTGGTGATAGTCGGAGGTAGTATCTTTAACGACAAACTCTTGAAACATGACGGTATCGCGTGTGCCAGCGAACTCCCATGCGGCTTCGCGAAAAATCGGTAGCAAGTGCAACTCGACTGGATCATCGCGTACGACCACCACAATCTCGGATGAGTCGGTCCGTGACTCGAGTGCATGCCATATCAGGGCACTGCAGTGCCGCTGTAGCGAGGGGTTGGCTTGGACGAAATATTCATTGTTTTCTGTCAGTCCAGGCATTGCAGCCCATGGTGCCACGACTACTTTGCCCTGGGCGTTGCCAAATTTGGCAGCTAAGCGCACATTTTGGGCACGGTAGGGGCCAATGATCAAATCGGCTTTCGCCAAATCAGGGTTGGAAGCCAACAGCTGTCGAGTGTGTTGGGTAGCAGCTTTGGTATCAAGTACATAGAGGTCGAGTGGTGCGCCCTGTTCCGTTTGCTGGAGATCTTCTACGGCCAGTTGTGCACCTGCGTAAAAGTGCAGCGCCCAATAGCTGTGTTTGTATATTTTGATCTGTTCTGGATTGTTGCGATGTGTCATGAAAGGGAGCAAAAGTGCTACGCGATATCGATCTTTTACCTCTGTGTCTTCGGGTAGCGATTGACCGGCTCGTCGACGCACTTCAGGTGTGGACAAAATGGGCGGATATGCCTCGGGTGGCAACTGAGTCCATTTGAGGGTGTCCATGGGGCCAGAGACCTCGCGTACAGGCTCCCACGATTGGGTTTCGGGGTTCCAGATGCGTTTTCCCACAATTTCACCGAGCTCCTCATCGGCTTGTCGCTCTTTTTTGGGTACTGGCTTGAACAAGTGGCAAGAGCTCAAGGTCAACGTGCTTACCATGAGTACCCACAGCCACTGTACTGAGTAGAAATGGCGGGGCGATGGGCACAGGGAAGCATTTGCCGAAAGGCCAAGTTTCATTTTCTGCTGCATGTGCTTTAGCTTTTGTGAACAGCGCTTGCGTGCACTGGGGCAAGCCACCTATGCATAGCCGCGCAGCCCGACGGGCGGGGGAGGGCTGCGCCTCTTTGAGCGCGGCACAGCTCATTCCCACTCGATCGTTGCTGGTGGCTTGGTGCTAATATCGTAAACCACGCGATTAATGCCTCTAACGCGATTGATAATCTCGGTACTTACCCAGGCAAGAAACTCGTGTGGCAAGCGGCTCCACTCGGCTGTCATGCCGTCAGTGGAAGAAACTGCACGCAAGGCTACCACTTGTTCGTAGGTGCGCTCATCACCCATGACGCCTACTGAGTAGATGGGCAGAAGGATTGTAGCGGCTTGCCATACTTCGTCGTAGAGGCCCCATTCGCGCAACCCATTAATGAAGATGGCATCAGCTTCTTGCAGCAAGTGCACGTGTTGGGGCGTCACTTCGCCCAAGATGCGTATGGCCAAGCCTGGCCCTGGAAAGGGATGACGACCTAAGATAGCTGGTGGTATGTGTAACTCGTGTCCGACCTTGCGCACTTCGTCTTTAAACAACATGCGCAGCGGCTCTACAATTTTCAGTCGCAGCTTGTCGGGTAGCCCGCCTACGTTGTGATGACTTTTGATCGTCACACTCGGTCCGTGTACTGATACGCTTTCAATCACGTCTGGGTAGATCGTGCCTTGCCCCAGCCATACGACATTTTCAACTTTTCGGGCCTCTTCTTCAAACACCTCGATAAACACGCGGCCGATAATCTTGCGCTTTTGCTCTGGGTCAGTGATGCCTTTAAGCTGTTGGTAAAAGCGTTGGCTGGCATCCACGCCAATCACATTGAGCCCCATGCCTTGGTACGAATCCAGTACCTGTTGGTATTCGTGCTTGCGCAAAAGGCCATTATCTACAAAAATACAGGTGAGCTGATTGCCTACAGCCCGATGAATCAATGTGGCAGCTACTGTAGAGTCCACGCCTCCAGATAAGCCCATAAGCACTTTGTCCGAACCGATTTGCGTACGCAAATCGGCGATGGTTTGCTGCACAAAAGACGAGGGCGTCCAGTTGGCAGCACATCCAACAATGTGCATGGTGAAATTGTACAACAACTGTAGTCCATCGATGCTATGCGCTACTTCAGGGTGAAACTGCAGGCCATAAACGGGCTGAGCGAAACAGCCAGGTGCACTTCGGAAAGCTGCTACGGGTATACTATCTGTACTGGCAATTAACTCAAATGATTTGGGCAGCGCGATGATGGAGTCGCCATGCGACATCCACACTTGTGAACCCTCGTCGATAGCTTCAAACAGTGGATCGGCCTGCAAGCCGCGCAGGTGGGCTTTGCCGTACTCGCGCTTTTCCGAGCGCTCAACTACACCACCGAAGTGTTGGGCTAGCAATTGCGCGCCATAGCAAATACCCAGTATGGGTTTGTGCCCCACCCACTCTGCTATGGGTACCTGCGGCGCTTGCTCATCGCACACTGAGAAAGGACTGCCCGACAGTATTACCGCCTTGACTTCTTCGGTCAGTGGTGGAACTTTGTGATAGGGCACGATTTCGCTGTAGATATTCAGCTCGCGGATGCGCCGTGCAATCAGCTGAGTGTATTGCGATCCAAAGTCGAGAATGACAACCTTCTCCGTCATGCCGATATTTTCATATGAGTGGATGAGCGCGCAAAAATACGCGCCACACATAGAAACCACGACAAATTCTCGCTAAGCACTCCAATACTTAACTCAAAATTCAATTTGCACGTAGCTTATTGCGCGTTAATGTGCCTCTATGGGCTTGCGCACACAACGACAGGTATGGCCGGCCTCTGCACTTAAGGGCGTCAGTTCTACAGTGCGATGTACACGTGACCAAACTAACCCCATGGCAGCTGATAGGCCAAAGCGATCAGAAGCCCAATAGGTAGCAGCTGTATCTCGACCCAAAAATCGGCCCGTCCAGGGCTGGTAGAAGCCCGCTGCTTGTATGAGAGGTTCAAGCGCTTCGTAGGCTCGTTGTGGTCCGTTTGTCTCATGCCATCCGGGGCTCAGGCGCTCGACAAATCGGCTCCACTCACCTATAGAAGGCAAGCGCCAGCCTGGCGGGCATGCTTTCTTTGCTATTTGCCAAGGATACAGGCGTCCGTAGCGGGTGCAGGAGCTATCAGAAGGCACACACCAAGAGCTATCAACTGCATAGCGCAGGTTTTCCATCATCCATTCCAGTTCACCCACACGACGAATGCGATAGGCTTGCCCATCGCGCAGATCTACAAAAGTGTGCTCGAATTTTTGTGCTGGCTGACAGGCACTTATTCCCAGCAGTATCAAGAGTCCTAACCTCCACATACCAATATCACTCACTTAGCTAAAACGTTTTCTGGATTTTTGAATGATTTAAATTCCAGGGCATTGCCTGACGGGTCGAGTAAAAACATGGTTGCTTGTTCACCTGCTTGTCCTTCAAAGTGTAGATAAGGTGCTATGATGAATGAAATCCCCTCAGCCTGCAGCTTATCAGCCAGCTGATGCCATGCTTCCCGAGGGAGAATACATCCAAAATGGCGTACGGGCACCTGGTGCCCATCTACTATATTGACAGGTACATCGCCTACAGGTTCATCGACTAAATGGGCCGTGAGCTGGTGCCCCCAAAAGTTGAAGTCGATCCATCGGGCATCCATGCGTCCAATGGTGCAGCCCAACAACCCTTCGTAAGGGTCGCGTGTGGCCTGCAAATCGCGTACTGGAAAAGCTAAATGAAAGGGGAAATGCTCCATAAACTATTTTTAGTGGGCAATTAGTTAGGATGAATTACTAATCGGCTAGGGTGGGGGGATGTGATTTAGCCTTAGATAGACAACAAGTTTGCTGAGCCAGCCTTCCAAATAGGGTTTGCGCGGTGCCCAAACATTTGCCGAAAGGCAGCTACATATGCAATATGTCAAAAGCCATTTCATTGCAATGGTATTGTCTGTGATTAGAGGAGGTGTTTTTATTCTTCTTGCTTTCGTTCGATTACCGCTAATGTGATGCGGCTTACGCATAATAGTTCACCAGCTGGATTGGAAATTTCAATCTGCCACATCTGCAGCCGTCGCCCCAACTTCAGCGGGCGAGCTATACCCGTAACGATTTCACCTTCTCTACCCGCACGCAAATGTGTAGCATTGATATCGACGCCTACTACCTGCTGTTGGCCCACATCATCTAAGCAGAGGAAGCCCGCTACACTACCTAAGGTTTCAGCCAACGCTACGGATGCGCCGCCGTGTAATAAGCGCATGGGTTGGACAGTGCGCCGGTCCACTGGCATGGTGGCCTTGAGATAGTCGTCGCCTACTTCTACAATCTGGATGCCCAAGTGGGCTACCATCGTGTGTTGGGACAAATCGTTGAGGGCTGCTATAGTAAAGGGCTGCTTCCAAATGGGGTGCATTGCGAATTGGAATTTTTTTATTTCATTCCACTACAGTGGGCTGGGTTTGGCGCAGCCAATTGACGATGGCTGCACGTTGTGCCTCGCTTAGGTTGGCCTGAGCATGCATAAAGGTATATGAATTGAGCGGCATCCATCCCTCTTCGATGGCATTACTCATTTCTTCAAGGGCATCTAGCTGGTCTTCTATGCTCATAAGTCCCCACTTTGAAAGGTTCAAGTGTGTACGGGCTTCTCGGACGTGATTGGCCAAAAACCAGCCTATGGGCTGTATGTAGCTATACCACGGCCAATAGGTCTGATAGGAATGGCAGTCGTAACAAGCAGTACGAAACATGCGAGCGATGTCTTGGGGGGGCTGCATCTCCACCAAAAAGTCTTGTCTCACCTCAAAGGAAGGTACTGAACGGTCAGGCTGGAAGAACTGGAGCACTAACAATAATACAAGAACTGAATAGATGATTTGTTTTTTCATTGAGGCAATTTTTTACAAATAAAAATCCGCAATCACGAGTAGGCCGAAAACGAGACTTGCCACACCATTGGTGGTGAAAAAAGCGAGGTTCACCCGGCTCAGGTCGTTAGGACGCACCAGGCGGTGCTGAAAAACCAGTAAACCACAGAAAACGGCTACTGCTGCCCAATGTAACCAGCCCACTTGTACATAGCGCTGGGCCAGTAGCATTCCTGCCAAGATAATGGCTACTGCACTGAAAAAGTGGAGCCCACGGGCAAGTTGCAGTGCACGCACCTTACCCAACGCTGCCGGTATGGAATGTAGCTGGTAGTGGCGATCGAAGGCTTCATCCTGGAGTGCATAAATGATGTCGAATCCTGCCACCCAACTCAGCACCGCCAGCCCATACACTATAGGCAAGATGGAAAAATGCCCTGTCACCGCTAAATAAGCGCCTATAGGAGCTAAAGCCAGGCCTAAACCCAATACAAAGTGACATAACGCTGTAAAGCGCTTGGTATAGCTATAGCCCAGTATGATCGCTAAGGCTATGGGCGATAGATAAAAACACAGCGGATTGAGCAGCCATGCAGCTGCCATAAAAAGCACTGCGTTGATCCATACGAAGCGAAGCACCTGAGTTGGCTGAATGATGCCTGCCGGAATTTCTCTTTGTGCCGTACGCGGGTTGCGTGCATCGATGTCTCGGTCCAAATATCGGTTGAAGGCCATGGCCGCGCTGCGGGCAAACACCATACAAGCTATCACCAGCAACAGATCAGCCCATTGAAATAAGCCTTCGTCCAGCACACCTAAAAAAAAACCCAGTAGGGCAAAGGGCATGGCAAAGATGGTATGGCTGAACTTGATCAGCGAAAGGTAATGCTTCAGCGTAGTGATCTTTTCCATGAGCGCCAAGATAAAGCCCCATAGGGATTCGTACACACATCAAGACTTTATAAAAGAAGCCCGCATCAGTGTAATCTGATGCGAGCTTCTTTGTGGAAAAGCAAAAAGTACACGAGGCACTTACTGCGTCACTTTGTTAGCTGGCGTGCTTTGGCTCTGATCGGGAATCACCTCGCCTTTAACGTACAAGAAGGTCTGAGGTGGCTCGGTATTGGCAGTGATGGTGACTTTTCGGTTCTGCTTGCCGCGCTTACCTTTAGAGTTGAACTCTACTACAATTTCGCCCTCGCCGCCAGGCGGAATGGGCTCGCGTGGCCAGTTGGGCACTGTACAACCACAGCTACCTTTGGCATTGCTGATGATCAGTGGCTCGGAACCTGTATTTTTGAACTTAAATACATGTGTCACTTTCTCGCCTGCTTTTACCGTCCCAAAGTCGTACTCCGACTCTTCAAAAGCAATCGTCGTTGTAGGCCCAGTGGGTGCCTGAGTAGCTTGTGTGGCAGGTTGGGGTGAGGACGTTTGAGCTGCATTCTGGTTAGGAGTTACGCTCTGGCGAGCAGCATCTTCGCCAGTAGCATCACTACCTTCCGAACCACAGCTGACGATAGCACCTACAAACAGCACTATTGCCAAACCAAAAATAAGACGCTTCAGCATAGTTTCGGGATTTTTGATTTACATAAATAATATAATAGTCAATCCTGATACTTTTAAGCTATGCAAAGATAGCTGAGCTTAGATTTTTCCTGCAAGGGGTCGTATGGAGCAGGTGTTAACGACCTGTTAATGCCTGCGTTCCTTCTGCAACCAACGCTCAAATTCAGACCGAGCAAAAGCAGATAAGCAGTGTATTGCCGTGAGCCCACCTTTTCGAGCTGAGGCTACTCCCCAGCGGATGTCGTCGATTCCTTCTATGGAGTGGGCATCTGGGTTGATGCTCAAAAGTACGCCTGCAGCAAGTGCTGGTTGTATCCATCGCCACTCCAAATCTAAGCGGTGCGGGTTGGCATTGATCTCTATAGCCACACCATGTGCGGCACATGCCGCTATAATGCGCTCGTAATCTAGTGGATAACCGGGGCGCGACAGCAATAAACGCCCGGAAGGATGTCCTAGAATGCGTGTAGCAGGATGGGCAATGGCGCGCAACAGCCGCTGTGTGGCTTTTGCTTCATCCATATGCAGGTAACTATGCACGCTAGCAATGACAAGGTCGAATTGGGCCAATATCTCATCTGGATAGTCCAGGCTGCCATCAGGCAGAATGTCCGATTCGATCGATTTGTAAATCTTGAATGGTGCTAAGACTTCATTTAACTGCTCGATCTCTTCCCATTGCTGGTGCACCCGCTCTAAATCTAGCCCGTTGGCGTAAAAAGCAGAACGGCTGTGATCACTAATTACCAGATACTCAAAACCTTTGTCTCGGGCAGCTTCAGCCATTTGCTGCAAGCTGTGTATCCCATCGCTCCAAGTACTGTGGGCATGAATTACACCTTTGATGTCTGCTACTTCGATAAGGTGGGGTAAAGATCCAGTAATGGCTTGGGGCCAAAATTGTTTGCCATGACGCAGCTCTGGCGGTACTGGTTTTATATTTGCCCGAGCGAACAGTGCATCTTCTTGGGGCATCGGAGGTAAGGTGCCACCCAGGCGTTGAGTCAGTGCCTGTACGAAGAGGTCATCACCTGTAGTCTCCACTTGACAAGTGCCCCAGCAGTCAGAGGGGCAGAAGTGTGCGCGTATCGGCAAACTCTCGTTCCACAAGCCATGCCAACTATTGCCTTGCCGCTTCCAGCTAGAAGTTTGTGCTACAGCTGCCCATGAGGCTGCATCGGTAGGTGGCACGCCTTCTATCAACAAGTCCAGACCATCCAATACATCGCATTTGCGTCGAAAGGGGCCTGTAGGTGCTATTTGCTTTTCGGGGAAAGCTCTGAGAAGGGCTTGTTGGATTGCTTCCCACGCCAATGCCACTGTGGCATAGTGAAATTTGCCTTGTGCGTGAAACCAAAACACCAATTGTTGTCGAATGGCTTCTTGGGTCTTGGGACCAAAGCCTTTTAGCTCGAGCAAGCGGTTTTCGTTAATGGCATATAGCAGCTCACCTGGCGATTCAATTCCCAGTTCGCTCCAAAGCACGCGTACCTTTTTGGGCCCCAGCCCTTTTATCTGTAGCAAAGACACTACGCCCGCAGGAGTCATTGATAAGTATTCTTCTAACTTGTGCATAGTGCCAGTAGCCAAAAGCTCTTTGATTTTGGCAAAAATGGCTTTGCCCACACCTCTTTGCTTGGTCAATTCCTCATCACTCATCTGCGCAATGGGCTGGCTCAACCTGCGCAATTGCGTGTAGGCATTTTGATAGGCCCTGATCTTGTAGGGGTCTTCCCCATGCAGTTCCATCAATTCGGCAAGTAGGCGAAAAGCCTGGGCGATTGTCTTGTTGTCTATTTTTTTTTCTGTCATAACAAATTGAATTTCAGATTGGTAACAATTGCCATGCTTAGTGTTTTTGATGATTTATTTGATATGAATAAAACCTTTATATATATTTGTCGTATCAGTTCATTGAAAGCCCCCTAGCAAGGTAAATTTTGCGAAGCATCCCAACAGCCGGCGTGCAATAGTACATACTGTTGTACGCAGCCCATGAACTATCCAAATTTTTCATAAATCCCATGAGCTATGAGACACTTTGACCTATCCCAGACCCAAGTTCATGCCTCTATTTCTGATATTTCTGATTCGTATTTGGCACTCGAGCTGGAAAAGCGAAAGCGAAAGCAACAATCAGAAAAGTACGTTGCAGGGGTTTCGTTAGTATGTATTTTGACACTTTTTCTCCTTTTGGCCTGTAGCAAATTAGAGAAAAGCTCTGTGACGTTTTCTCCATTATCCACTAGTCCGGTGTATACCTTACGGTAAGAAGAAAGCATGCTACTGAGATGTGATCGAGTTTGATGAGGTGGAACAGACCTGCAAATCAGTTCCACCTCGTCTTTTTTTTGAAAGAAAGAGAAAATGCGCTTTCCTTTGCCTTGCTTTTGCTAACGCGATCAGTCATGGGGCTTCGATTCTTTGCTGCACTTTTCTGGATGGTTTGCTTAGGTGGGTGTACCTGGCATAATAATGCCCGAGCACAAAGCTATTATTTAGAAGGGTGGCTGTCTACTGATCGTACAGCATGGCGCATCGATCGATATAATCGTGCGGGGAGATACTTTTCTGGGGGGCTACGCCTAGCAGCTGGTACAGAGCATTTACAGATAGGAGTGGCGTGGGGTACCGATCTCACGCATCCCGAGTTTGTAATTGTGAATAGTACGGGCACAAGCGGCACGCGCGAATCGTTTGATAGTCAATGGTGGGTTGTTTTTACAAGACTTAACTTCAGTTCATTGCCTGCACGTCGATTTGGCTTTGTGCTGCATATGGGGCTGGGGCGCCAACAGACGCTATGGACCATTTGGCGAGAGCCCGAGGGCCAGTTGTTAGCTCATACCCAGTTGGATCAAGGACTAATGTGGCAGGCAGGTTTTGGGCTAAGTGTGCCGCTATACAAATGGCTACATATGGAGCTGCGATACGAATACGCACAAGTGAGGCGACAGCCTACGAACCTCCCTGTGGTAGGTGCATATACTGCAGGTGGGCATCGCTTGAGTACCGGTCTGAGCCTTAATTTTGCGGGAAAAAAGGCCAGAGGACGCTGCTCGGCTCTTTATCAATGAAGGAGATGACCCAACTCGATCTGCGACAGTACGCCGACAGGTTGCGCCCAAGAACTTATGGTGGTAAATCGCAACTGTGGTGTGCCATCCGCCGCAAATGGGTGGCCCGTACACCGGAAGAGATCGTGCGCCAACTGGTGATTCAAGCACTCATTGCCCATCATTATCCGATAGGGCGTATGGCTGTAGAGCGACAATTTTGCGTGGCTAAGCGCCGCAAGCGGTTTGACCTATTGGTGTACGATGCGCATATGCAGCCATGGCTGCTGATTGAATGTAAAGCGCCCACCATACAGATCAGCCAAAAAGTGTTTCAGCAGGCTGCATGGTACAACGTGGCTTTGCGCGCTCCATGGCTTTTGGTAAGTAATGGCATGCAAAGCTGGTGTGCACATATTGATCACCAGAACCAAAGCTGGTATTTCACGGAAAGTGTTCCGCCTTTGTTATAGTCACACATGGCTGATCATGTATAATTCCTCCGCCAGATTGCAAGAGGACGAACAAAAGCACGTGCTACACCGTTGCTGTAGCCAATAATCCAGCAGACAAATGACCAGTGATGGTTGTGTGTCTAGTTGGCTCAACATTGATAGTTCGAGAAGAGGGGCAAGCCGACTAAGCGTAAGCAGATCCACCACTGATTGAAGCATTGTACTAACATGGATGCGTGTGCCGCGATCCATACTTATTCGAAGAAGGCATCATACTGGTTGCTGTGATTGTCTTTTCGTTGGGGTTTAGCTATAGGCGCATCCAGGTCGAGGATGTCTTCCTCACTTTTAGCCTGGAGTAAGAGCGCGTCTTTTTCTTCTCCTAAAAGCTTGGAAATGCCTTCCTTTTCCCACTTTTCAAGCATGCGCAGGCCTTCTTCTTCAAATACGCCATTTTGCAGATCGATGCTATCCATAAAGGTGGCCGACAGCTCCATGAAGCGTTCCATCTCGCTCACTTTTTCGCTGACGTCTTCGGCGATTGCTTCCATAGCGGCGTCGAACATAGCACGCTTATCCGGATCACCTGAAATGACACTCATAGCCGAGCGCATAGCACTGTGACTGGCGCGGATGGCTTTGCGTTCCTGTTCCTTCACCGACACCTGATCTTTCAAGTCTTCTAATAGGATCTGGGAATTTTCGTACATGCGTGTCAGCACCCGATACAACACTTCCATTTTTTTATATAGGTCTTCTAAGCGCATGTTCGATTCCTTCAATCGACCTGCCTTGCGGCTTTTGAGGATGACCACCGATCGCTTATCCTGTTCTTTGGCCTTGCTGGCTAGCTGTAAGTTGGTCTGTATGGCTTTTTTGTTTTTATGGATGAGCTCGCGTAGCTGATGCATCTGCGCCCGTAGTTTGGTAATTTGTTTGTTCATTTTGCGCAGATTGCTTTCCAGATCTTCGATATAGGACTTGAGGATGCCTATGGGATCGATCTGTACAAACAGGCCCGTGATCCATCGCATGATGCTCTTGTAGCTATAAGCAATGAGTGTCCGCATTTTGGGATCGAGTACCATGTACAAGATTGCACCTAAAGCTAAGAGCATCAATGCCAAATACAATGTATTCTGGGCCAACGATACGAGCACAGGCAGGTAAGTGACAAACAAATATCCACCGCCGAGTATCAACGCTGCCAGGAAGATCAGGCCAGTGACCCCCTCTGGGCGCTGCCAAAAGGATTTAGGTTTAATGTGTTTTGTGGGCTGGTCCATATGCAAAACTTTTTGGGTTAATTCTTATTGTAGGCTACAAATTAACGCAATAGGAAGTACTTTGGGCAATCTTGAAGTAGTATGAAAAAGTAGTAGAAAGAATAGAGGCATCCACTTCTTTCAAGAAATTCGATATTTCGGCCCATAGCTTTGGCCCCAAATTCGCTTGAGGCGACAAATGAATTGTGTGCCATTCGACTAATTCCCCAAATGAGCAGATAATAGACATGTGTACTTTTGACGTAACCATTCCTGTACTCAACGAACAAGCCACACTTGAAAGGCAAATTAACACACTGTACGACTTTCTCAAGCAGCATTTTCCCAAAGCAGGCCAATGGCGTATTGTAATTGCCGACAATGGTTCGACCGACCAAACCCCCCAAATTGCTCAACACTTGCATCATCAACTGGATGGCGTGCAGTTTTTGCGGGTGCCGCGAAAAGGGGTAGGGCTGGCGCTTAAGCATAGCTGGAGCCAGTCCCAAGCCGATATTGTCGGATACATGGACTTAGATCTGGCCACCGATTTGGTGCACTTTCTGGAAGCTTATGAAGCTATTGCGTATAAAGGTTATGATTTGGTCTATGCCACGAGGCTACACCCTCGAGCACAGGTGATTAACCGACCGCTCAAGCGCGAAATTTCCAGTAGGGCTTTTAACTTGTTGCTCAAGTGGTATTTGGGGGTAGGCTTCAGCGATGGCATGTGTGGATTCAAGTGGTTGCGCCGCAACTGGTATCCGCGGCTGTATGAAGCTGGTGCCCAAAACGACGGTTGGTTTTTCAGCACAGAACTGCTTACGGTAGCCGAGTGGTTGGATGCACGGATCTATGAGCTACCCGTGAAATGGACTGACGATGTATCGAGCAGTCGCGTGAAAATTGTACCTCTAGCCATAAAATACATCAAAGGGATGCATGCCCTCAAGAAGCGCAAGCGGTTGCTGCGCCAACAAGGGGTGTTGCCCGCATAAGTACGTATCAAGATGTTGCCCATTGAACGCCAACTTTGGTTGGGTACAGCCATGTGGGGCTGGACTGTCGATGCTGCCGAGGCATTTTCCATGCTCGATGCGTGGTATGAAGCTGGCTTTCGCCAAATTGATACAGCTACTAATTATCCCATCAACGGCATTGCCGCCGACTTCCGCAAGGCAGAATCCATACTCATCCAATGGATACGGGCACATCAAGTGGACGATTTGCGTGTGTGGGTTAAAGTAGGAAGTCTGACCAATGAGCGCAGCCCCGATCACAATCTCAGCGAAGGCTTTATTTTGTTGGCATTAGAATATTACCGGCAACATTTTGCTGACAACTTGTACGTATTAGGAGTACACTGGGACAATCGATCCAATCCAAAGGAAATTGAAGCCACTATTCGTGCGCTACAAACAGTACGAGCATCCGGGCTACAGGTGGGCTTGTCAGGTATCCGATATCCTGAGATATGGGCTCAGGTCAACAGCACTTATGGGCTTTCTTGGCTCATACAGCTGAAGCACAATTTAATCGGATCCGATTTAGCGCGATATGCCCCACTTGCTAATGAGGCTACCTTTGTGGCCTATGGACTCAATGCGGGAGGATTGAAACTCGATCCCAAGGCTTATGGTGCGCACAGCTCGTGGCGGGTGCGCACAGGTCAACTCGATGAGCCACACCTTATGCGCGAGATTCGAAAATTCGTCACTCAATGGAATGCCGATCATCCTCGTGCGCACATCACTGCATTTAGCCAATTGGGACTGTGTTTTGCATTGCATCATCCTCGGCTGAGTGGTGCCATTATAGGCCCATCTAATGTACAGCAGCTACGGGCGACTATCCAACAAGTCCGTACAATTATGACACATGATCACTTTGCAGCGCTATTTGTCGCGCTGGCACAACTTGCAAACAACGGGAGGTAAAGCATATGAGCGCGGATAGCACGTTCGACGCTATTGTAATTGGAGGAGGCATTTTCGGCATTTATGCGGCACTGCATTTTGCTCGCAAGGGCTTACATACAGCTCTTATCGAAAAGGAACCCCAGTTGTTTACTAAGGCTTCTATGGTTAACCAGGCGCGCCTACATGGTGGTTATCACTACCCGCGCAGTATTGCCACGGCGCGCATGAGCGATGAGCACAAGGCCCGATTTACTGCCACACACAAGGATTTTATCAACTTCAGCTTTGAGAAGTACTACGCCATAGATCGGTATGGCTCTCTGACTGATGCGGCTCAATTCGAGCGCTTCTGCGCCTATTTGAACATTCCCTATCGGCGTGTACACCGACACGAATTGTTTCACTTCGATCGCATAGAAGCACTGTACGCCACCGTAGAGCACAGCTTCGATCCTATCCTCATGGCGCGCTACTATCGTCAGGCTGTACAGGAGCAAAAAGCGATAGAAGTGTACACCAGTAGCCATATACGAGCTGCTGAAGCAGTAGCTCAAGAGTGGCGCGTCGAAGTACACACTACCCGACAAGCTTCTCCCTTTTACATACGCGCTCCCTTAGTCGTCAATGCCACCTATTCGGCCACTAATGCAGTTAATAGGCTGTTTGACTTGCCACCTGTCGAGCTGATGCACGAGATTTCAGAAATTGCACTACTCACTTCTCCCGACTTTTCCGAACTAGGCCTTACCGTCATGGATGGGCCTTTTGCCAGTATCATGCCTTACGGCAAAACAGGCCTGCTCTCTTTGTCGAGTGTAGCCTATACACATCACAAAGTGTCGTACGAGCCCGTGCCGCACTTCGACTGCATGGATCGAGTGGCTCATTGTAGCCCTTGGCTTCAGGGTCAATGCAATGCATGCTCCCAGCAGCCACGTTCGCACTACCGCAAGATGTTGGCTCAAATTCGACAATACTTCCGACCTCAGGTGCGCTTTCGCTATTATCATTCGCTTTTTACAATCAAATCTAAGCTCCAGGCCAACTTCATCGATGATGGTCGCCCTACCGAGGTGTTGTGTCTGCGTGAGCAGCCAGCCTTTTGGTGTGTGTTTGCAGGAAAGATCAACTCCATTTACGAAGTGGAACGTATTGTATAAGTAAGATGTTGTGCGCTATGTATCAATCAGTTAGATGAATTGGGCGATGGGTGTGTTTTGTTTTGTTTGGCTTCTTTTTGCGTAAGCAAAAAAATATTTGGAAATTTTGCCGCCTTTCGGCAAAAAGCTCTTTTGTGTCTAAACTCTTTAAACTGGTTGCTCTATGGAACAAACGCGCAAGATTACCCTTTCTGAAAAGGAAATTCCCGAGCAGTGGTACAATATTGTGGCTGACATGCCTAACAAACCACTGCCCCCCCTTCATCCGGCCACAGGTGAGCCCATAGGCCCCGATGCACTCGCTCCACTTTTTCCCATGGCCTTGATACAACAAGAAGTGAGTGCAGAAAAGTGGATTGCCATACCAGAGGAGGTGCGCGATGTGTACACCATGTGGCGCCCTACACCGCTTTATCGAGCTCGCAATTTGGAAAAAGCGCTGGATACGCCTGCCAAAATTTTCTATAAATACGAAGGAGTAAGCCCTTCGGGCTCGCACAAGCCCAATACGGCTGTGGCACAGGCGTGGTACAATAAGCAAGAGGGGGTGCGCCGCATCACTACCGAAACGGGTGCGGGCCAATGGGGTAGTGCGCTTTCTTTTGCCTGCAACCTCTTTGGAATCGACTGTGAGGTGTACATGGTAAAAATCAGCTATGAGCAAAAGCCCTACCGCAAGGTAATGATGCAAACATGGGGAGCACATGTGTTTGCTTCGCCAACCGATCAGACAGAATCTGGGCGCAAGGTGTTGGCGCAAGACCCCAACTCACCAGGATCTCTGGGCATTGCCATTAGCGAAGCTGTAGAGCGCGCAGCCGTAGATCCCGACACGAAATACGCTTTGGGCTCTGTGCTCAACCACGTGTTACTACATCAAACCATCATTGGCCAAGAAGCTCTGGTACAGATGGAAAAAGCCGGCGAGTTTCCCGATGTGGTAATTGCGCCTTTTGGCGGAGGGTCGAACTTTGCAGGCATTGCTTTTCCCTTCTTGCGTTATAAGCTAGAAGGCAAGCGCGAAGTGCGTTGTATCGCTGCTGAGCCTGCTAGCTGCCCTAAACTGACTCGGGGCGTATTCCGATATGACTTTGGCGATACCGTCGGCATGACACCTCTTTTACCCATGTACACTCTGGGGCATCAGTTCGTACCCGCGCCCATCCACGCAGGTGGATTGCGTTACCATGGCGCAGGGGTAATCGTCTCACAGCTGCTCAAAGATGGGCTCATCGAAGCATCGGCACACCACCAGTTGGAAGTATTTGAGGCCGGCGTGCGCTTTGCCCGAGCTGAGGGCATTGTCCCAGCACCTGAAGCTTGCCATGGAATCGCAGCAGCCATCCGCGAGGCCAATCGCTGCAAAGAAGAAGGTACTTCACGCACGATTTTGTTCAACTTGTGTGGCCATGGCAACTTCGACATGCAGGCTTATGAGGACTACTTTGCCGGCAAACTTGTGGAACATCACCTCACCGATGCCGACATAGAAGCCGCACTGGCTAAGTTGGACACACCCGAAATTCCTAGCTAATGCACTACAGGCGGTTGTGGAACTCCACAACCGCCATCTCTATGTTTTGTTTGTGTGCGCAATCCTTTTAAGAAAAAATGCGATGAATTTATACAAATGAGTAAGAAAACAGAACCCTATCTATATCACTGGCCTATTGCTTCACCTAGTGGCGTCGTCCTGATCTTGCATGGTTTGGGCGAATACGGAGGGCGATATGCGCATGTGGCGCAGTTCTTCAACGAAAGAAATTTGGCCGCCATGGCCGTCGACTTCCCAGGTCATGGCCATTCGCCAGGTCCTCGAGGGCATGCTCGAGGGCTTGAACATCTTTTTCAGTACATCGACTATTTGATGCAGCAGGCAACTGAACATTATCCAGATGTGATCAAAGTATTGTATGGGCACAGTATGGGAGGCAATGCTGCACTCAATTACTTGATCCGAAAAAAGCCGTCAATAGCTGCTCTGATTACTTCGAGTGCTTGGATCAGGCTGCCACAAGCTCCTCCTATAGTGAAGGTACTAGCAGCCAAAGTGATGCGCTATATATGGCCGTCCTTGACCTTGCCCAACGGGTTAGATGTCAGTGGGCTAAGTAGAGATGAAGATGTAGTGGCTCGATATATGACTGATCCCCTGGTACATGACCGCATCTCAACAGCATTGGGTGCCAGTATGTTGGAAGCAGCTCAATTCCTAGATCAGTGGCAAGGCTCAATTGATGTGCCCGTACTCCTTATCCATGGCGATGCAGACAGGATAACCGCTTATCAAGGATCTTTTGACTTCGCTGAGCGTGTACGAGGGCCTGTAACTTGTCAGGTATGGGCTGGTGGATATCATGAACTACACAACGAACCCGAAAAGGGCAAAGTGCTCCACTCAGTGTATAAATGGCTTGAACGAAAAGTTTTATCGGATAAGTGATAAAACGGCAGCTATTTTTGAATCGATCGTTATACCTTGTCGCCGGCTTTTCGTTATTAAATAATATGAGGATATGACTTTGCAAGATTTTATTGATAAGCTGCCGGAAAAGTTTCGCCCGGAAGTAGTAGAAGGCATGACGACCAACTTTCAATTTGATCTTTCAGGTGAAGGTGGGGGCCAGTACACAGTGGAATTGATCGATGGTGAGTTGAAGATTCATCAAGGTTTGGTAGGCGAACCCAAATGCGTGGTTGAGGCAAAAGCAGCAGACTTTTTAGCTGTGCTTCAAGGTAAGTCCAACCCAATGATGGCTGTGCTCACAGGCAAGATTAAAATTAGCAATCAGGGAGAGTTGCTGAAATACGCTAAGGTTTTTGGTCTGATGTGAGCAAAAGCATGGCCTGTATATGTTCAATTCGTTTTTATCACTAGTCATCGTGGTGCACGATGGGGAAGAAGCAGCGCAATTGCCCAAGCTGTTGCATCAGCTCTATGGCGTATTGCGCACGCATTTTTCAGATTACGAGTTTGTTGTGGTCAACAACTTGCCGGGCCAATCGCTGGATAGTTATATCATGCCATTGCCCAATGAGCTCAAACATCAGATATATGTGCTTAACTTGTCAAGTGCGACGCCTTGGAATCACGCCGTAGTGGCAGGGCTCGACCGGGCCAATGGAGATTATACCGCAATCTTCGAATTTGAATTTGCCCACCAGCCTCAGCTGCTCCTCGAGATGATGCAATGTGCACACCAAGGATTCGATATCGTGTACTTGCGGGCTCCCAGACGCATAGCGGGATGGCGCACAGGCTTGGGCTATCGCTTGTTTTACTGGATTATGAAGCACTACTCATCGTTGCAGATTGACGAGTTGGCCCACAATACGCGTCTGATTTCTAGGCGTGCACTCAATTCGCTGTTGCGTTTGCGGGAAAACCTCCGCTACATGAAGGCCATCTACAGTATTGTGGGCTATCGCACGACCTTTATTCAAACTGATGTACCGCTCAAGCCCGATCCCCATTCTAGCTTTCGCGAAAAGCTCCACAATTCTCTTGTAGCTATCACCTCATTCACTACCTTTTTGCGCACGCTCCTATTTTGGATTTTTGTTTTTTCAATTTTGTTGCTTATCGTGGTCATTTTCAATGCCGTTAAAGTCAAGATGACCAACGTGGATATCTTCGGCATCTACCACGAAACTGTATCGGGTTGGCCCTTCTTAGTGGTATTGATCTCCGTGTTCTTTGCCATCACCTGCCTCAATTTATTTATTATGTCGATCTATCTGTCCAATATTTACTACGAGATCAAGCACCGACCTTTGTATCTTATCGAGTCGATCAAGCGCTATTAGCCTCTACTTTGCCATTCAGGTGGTGCAGACTCATGACCACAAACGAAAGCGATGCTACCACTTAGCTGTATTTTTTTGCCGCTGCTTACAAGTGGTAGCTGAATTACTTACAGGATGAGTAAGTTTACATGAAAAATGATTGTGTAGTAGGGGAATAGGCATGAGAGGGAAGTTTCCTTTTTTTCAACAATTGGATGCTGCAGATTGTGGCACCGCGTGTTTGCGGATGGTGGCAGTAGCCTATGGTAAGACAGTTAGTCCGGCACGCTTGCGTCAACTCACGCGCCAGAGCGTCAGTGGCGTGTCCATCTTGCATTTGGCCGAAGCCGCTGAAGCCATAGGCTTTCAGACAATAGCAGCAGAGCTTACCTTCGAGGAATTGCGCGATAAGGCCCCTTTGCCAGCCATTCTCTTTTGGCGAGGCGATCATTTTGTCGTGCTTTACAAGCTGACCAACGAGAAGGCCATCGTGGCAGATCCGGCTGAAGGTTTGCTTACCTTACCTATCGATGTGTTTAAAAAACTGTGGTATCATCAATCTGAGTTAGGGCGAGCAGCACATGGAGTGGTGCTCGCACTCGAGCCTGGCCCTGATTTTAACACTGTACCTGATGATGCTCCAAAGAGTGGCCTGTGGCGTTGGCTGAATCATCAAACCTCAGCGTGGAAATCTTTGCGCGTGCAGCTCGTACTTGGACTTGTTGTTTCGGGCTTGCTGGGTGCTTTGATTCCCTTGTTGGTAAAGGCTATTGCGGATGAGGCTATCCATTTGTCAGACCTCCACCTGGCGGTACTCATCCTATTGGCTTGGGCCCTGCTGATGAGTATGCGGGTAGCCATAGAGGGGTTGCTCGACTGGATCATTCGCTTTGTAGGCCAACGGCTTGCTGCTGTGGGCATGAGTCAGTTTGTTGGGCGGGTACTCGATTTGCCCTTCGACTTGTTGCAAGGTCAAATGGCGGAAGATTTGCTGCGGCGTGTGTATGGGCATGAGGAGATTGCGCAATTCCTACGCCAACGATGGTTGCCATTTTTATTAGCTACCAGTTTGTTGGTTTTCTTCTCGTTGTTGTTGGCCTGGTTGTATCCGTGGTTGTTGTTACCCTTAGTAGTAGGTGTGGGATTAGAGTTGCTCGTAGCGGCTTGGCATTCGGAATATCGCATGCAGATAGAATATAGAGTTTCGGACATGGCCAGTAAGGCACACATGCTACTGGCCGACTTACTGCAGGGGATTCGAGAGTTGAAGTTGTCAGAAGGTGCGACACTCAGCCGCTGGGAGTGGGAACGCCAACGTAACCAACTGTTCCAGCTCAAACAAGAACTCGAAAAACGGTATGCTCGCCAATCCACGTGGCTTAAACTCATCCAGGCATTTCGCGATGTACTTTTAGTAGGTGTAGCTACCGCTGCCGTAGTGGCACATCACTTGAGTGTGGGAGGGATATTGGCCGTCATATGGATCACCGCGCAATTGGGCTGGGTGTCGGCTCAAATAAGTCGTTTCTTTTCCGAAAGAGGAGCTATAGTCCGGTGGTTTGAGCGAGTTCAAGAAGTGTGGGAATTGCCCTCTGAGCGGGATGAGTCGTTGCGTATGGATCCCCTTCCCGAGTGGCAACCTCTTGTACTGGACCACGTCCACTTTGCCTGGAAGGTGCCCATAGAACAATCTGTACTGCACGATGCCCATATGACCATTGTACCTAGAGAAACCACCCTGATCATAGGTGGAAGTGGCTCGGGGAAAAGCACGCTCATTCAACTGTTGGCTGGACTCATACGACCCGATGAAGGAACGATCAAATATGGGCCAGTGGATTTAGGCCATGTTGCCCCAGCATTGTGGCGCAAAAAGTGCAGTGTATTGTTTCAAGGTGCACATATCTTTCATCATACAATTGCCAAAAATATTGCACTGGGCAGTGAAGTACCTGATATGGATCGACTGCGTGAAGTGGCACGTGCTACCCATCTGTTGGAATGGGTTGACCAGCTGCCCCTCGCCTTTCAAACTGTAGTGGGAGAAGGCGGGCTGGGCTTGTCGCGTGGTCAGATCCAGCAAATCTTATTAGCGCGCTTACTGTACAAGGATGCTGAAATTTACCTAATGGATGAGCCTACAGCTGGTTTAGATACCCCCTTGGCGCGCAAAATCCTTGGCGAGGTGCAGGCCTTCCTCGAGGGAAAAACAGTAGTAGTAGCTGCACCTCACGAACTTGCAAGTCTTGATTTTCAGAGCTACTACCTATTAACCAAAGGTACCCTCAGATTGTTGGAAAGTAGTAAATCGTTTAAGTGATTATGCCTCGTGCTCATAACCGTTCTTCTTTTGTGTATTCTCATAGTGAAGAGTTGACTATGTTGCTTTCGCGCCCACCCTCAGCCATGTTGCGGTGGGGAATCTTGTGGTTGGCCTTGGTACTTTTAGGGCTAATAATAGTGAGTGCCCTTGTCCCATGGCCCGACAAACTCTCTGGACAGATTACATTGGCCTCTGACGTGCCACCTGTAGTAATTACTACCCCTTCGGAAGGTTATGTGGGCACCCTTTTGGTCTCTGATGGCGATACGGTAAAGCGTGGCGACCTACTGGCCGTCATGGAAAATACCGCTGTTTTAGCCGACATACAAGCCTTGGCCCAATGGGCTGACTCGCTACAACGTCAACCCGATGTGGCACTGCTAGAGGAAGCCGAATGGGCGGTAACCTTCATGCAACTCGGAGAGCTACAAAGTGAGTGGGAAGCATTTCTGATGCGTGCAAAAGGCCTGGATCGCACTGCCCCCCTTTCAGATGTAGCTTCTCTGCAAGAGATTGCTCAACGAATCAAGTCCGCTGAAAAGCAGTTGGATAGGCTAAAAAAAGAGTTGCGCGAATTGCAGCTGGAAAAAAAAGCTTCAGAACGCGAATTCGAACGCATACAACGCCTTTATAGCCAAGGCCTTACTACTCTTACAGCCTTACGGCAAGCTAAAGACGAGGTCTGGGCCATCGACAAACGCATCAGCCAAAAGCAAGCGCAAATCAGCACCCAGCAAGATGAAGTAGCCCGCTTAGAGGTCAAAAAGCGAAGCTTTGTTCAAAATGTCCAACAAACCCAACAGGACCATGCCCAAAGTCTCGTAGAAGCTGCCAGCCAACTCAAACAGACCATTCGAGCTTGGCAACGTGCCCATTTGATTTATGCACCGACTGCCGGGCTTATCTCTTTTTATCAAAATAGTGATTTAAAACGGCGATTGCCTGAAGGGCAAGAGCTTTTGGCCATTATTCCCCTACTTGACACCACTCGTGTAGTAGGACGCATGCACGTGTCGCCTTTTGGTGCAGCTAGACTCGAACAAGGTCAACAGGTGCTGGTGTCGTTGTATCAATATCCTGCTGTCGAATTTGGAAGGTTACAAGGACAGGTCGCTTCTTCTTCATTGCTTCCGCAAAACGACGGCACTTACTTGGTAGAAGTGGTGTTTCCAAATGGATTGCGCACCGACAAGGGCTATTCCATCACCTATCAGCCGCAACTGAGTGGGCAAGCAGAAGTGATTATACGAATTCAGCCATTACTGGCACATTTGCTCAAGCGCTAGACAAGCGCGATGTGCGTAGCTTTGGGTGCAGAAACGCAAATGAAAAAAACTTGTATTTTTGCTTACACGCCCAAGCAACATAAGATAAGCTACGCATAAAAAGGGATGTCTTGACCTTCAACTTCAACTCATTTTCAGTTTCCCAAAAAGCACCAAAGCGGTCAGAATTTCTTCAAGTTTCAAACTACCGAGTGCCAAACTTTTTCTAATTTTCTGGGCCTTTGGAGCAAATTTCTTTTTTTAAACCCTGATGCTACCCCTAAACCCTATCTATTTGAGTTGGTTAGGAAGGCCTATTGCATCGAAAATAAATTTCACCAACAACAGCAACCTAATAGTAGTGATGAAGTCTTTCTCTCGCGTCTTGTGGATGGTATGCTTGCTTGTAGGCACCCTGCAATACGGTGCAATTGCCCAAGTGACGATAAAGGGCAAGGTACTTGACCTTATCAATAAAGACCCCCTTATCGGCGCAGCAGTACTTATCCAGGGCAGTGGTGCAGGAACAGTGACCGATTTTGACGGAGCTTTTGAGTTAAAGGTAACCCAATTACCCATTACCTTGGAAATAAGCTATGTGGGATACGAGCCCGTGATTGTAGAGGTCACCGAGGGAAACCAGCCCTTATTCATCGAGATGCAGGAAAGTGCCGTAACCATTGATGCTGGTGTGGAAGTGATCGGACAGCGAATTTCAGAAAAGCAAAAAGCCGCCCCCCTTACTGTAGAAAGTATGGATGTATTGGCTATTCGAGAGACGCCGTCGGAAAACTTTTACGATGGCTTGGGAGCGATGAAAGGCGTAGACCTGACTGCTGCCAGCTTGGGTTTTAAGATCGTCAACACACGTGGTTTTAACAGCACCAGTCCCGTACGTACGCTTCAGCTTATCGATGGGGTAGACAACCAGGCGCCCGGGCTCAACTTCTCCTTGGGCAACTTTTTGGGTGCTTCTGAGCTGGATGTATTGCGCGTGGATCTGGTACAGGGAGCTAGCTCTAGCTTTTTTGGGCCTAATGCTTTCAATGGCGTGATCAATATGCAGACTAAAGACCCCTTTTATCAAAAAGGCCTTGCAGTACAGCTTAAAGCCGGCGAGCGGCAACTCAAGCAGGTAGCTTTCCGTTGGGCCGATGCCTTGAAAAACGACGAAGGTTATGATGTGTTTGGCTACAAGATCAACTTCTTTTACCTAAGTGCCTACGATTGGGTAGCTGACAACTACGACCCAGTAGATGGTTCGCGCGTGCCCAAAGACAATCCTGGCAGATATGATGCCGTCAACCGCTATGGCGATGAATACAACCCCGTCAATGATGCGTCTACTACGCCTCCTTGGAACGATCCAGGCCTCGGTATCTTCTACCGAACGGGGTATCGAGAAGTAGATTTGGTTGATTACGACACGCGCAATATCAAGGCCAATGCTGTTTTTCATCTGCGTCTTCAGCCCGAACTTCAAGAGCAAAGCCCCGAATTAATCGTGGCTTCCAGTTTTGGCAATGGCACTACGGTATATCAGGGGGACAATCGCTTTAGTCTGAAGGGCATTTTGTTTTTCCAAAATAGAATTGAGCTGCGCAAACGCGACCGCTGGTTCATTCGTGCATATGCTACTCATGAAGATGCTGGTAAGAGCTATGACCCATATTTCACAGCTTTACTCCTTCAACAGCGTGCCAAATCCGACCAACGTTGGGGGCAAAACTACCGCCGTTTCTGGAAGCAGTTTATCGTACCCAAAATAGAAGAATATGGCTATCCTGAGCTGGTATGGGATGGCACCCAATTCACTTTTGACTACGAAGCTGCTGAGCAGTGGTTAACCACCTATTACGATTCACTAGTTGTGTGGCATAGCCAAGCGGAGCAATTCGCCAATTTGCCCGATATGGACCCTAATTCAGAGCCCACCCTGGAATATTTTTACCCAGGTACACAGCGCTTTGAAGAAGAATTTAACCGCATTACCAGCACCAAATCCAATCGAGAAGAAGGCGGTACGCTGTTTTACGACAAGTCGGCTTTGTATCACGTGCAGGCCGAGTATCACTTTACGCCTTCTTGGGCTGAACGCCTCACCTTTGGGGGGAGTGGGCGCCTCTATACGCCTAACTCGGATGGCACCATCTTTTCAGATACTGCTGGAATCACAATTCGAAATCAAGAGTTTGGCTTGTACGCAGGTTTGGAAAAGAAGTTGGCTGAAGAAAAACTCACGCTCAATTTGGCTGGTCGTATCGACAAAAACGTGAATTTCAACTTGGTCAGTACGCAAGCGGCTTCATTGGTGTACAAACCGCGACCTGCGCACTTTTTGCGTGCATCTTTTAGCTCCGCTATTCGTAACCCGACACTTACTGATCAGTATCTCAACTTGAATGTAGGTCGAGCTATCCTCCTGGGTAACATATCTGGGTTTGATAGCTTGATCACTGTTGAGTCGTTTAAAGATTACACTTCTTGCCTGTGTCTGGACACCTTGCAGTACTTCAATGTCGATCCTGTACAGCCTGAGAAAGTGAAGACTTTCGAGGTGGGATATCGAGCTACTTTGTTCAATAGCCTTTATATAGATGCAGGCTATTACTATAGCATTTACAGCGACTTTCTCGGGTATAACATCGGCATTGATGCTACTTTTGGCCCTGATGGCTTTCCGGAAGAAGTACAGGCCTATCGTTTAGCGGCCAATTCAAAGAACAAAGTGACTACACAGGGGTTTGCCATTGGCCTAAACTACTACTTTGGCGATTACTTCATGCTTTCGGGCAACTACTCCTGGAACCGCCTTAATGTCAATGATGATATAGCCAATGACCCCATTATTCCTGCCTTTAATACGCCAGAACACAAGTACAACATTGGCATCAGTGGTCGCAATGTGCAGATGCGCGTAGGAGATCGCTATATTCGTAACTTTGGATTCAGTATCAACTACAAATGGGTACAAGGGTTCGTGTTTGAAGGTTCGCCTCAGTTTACAGGCTACATACCCTCATACGACCTGCTGGATGCTCAGGTAAATTACACCATTGAAAAGTGGCATACAACCGTCAAAATAGGTGCGTCCAACTTGCTGAACAACCTCCATTACGAGACTTATGGAGGGCCAAGAATAGGCAGATTGGCCTATATAACGATTTTGTACGACTTCAAGAAAAGATAAATATTGTTCTTTATGCTCAACTGTTAGTTTCTCAACTAAAAAATTGCATGTGTATGAAGCGATTGGCTACAATGTTCATTGCCATTTGTCTAATGGCTTTCAATTATTTACAGGCTCAGCGCTATCTCGAGCCAGTGTTTGATGATGTGATGGTTCAGACTGATGTAGTGTATGGTGTCAATGCTACAGTGCTGCTCTTGCCTCAATTGGGCGAGGCCGTACCTGAACCCTTAATGATGGATGTGTATATGCCGGCAGGCGATACTGAAACGGAACGTCCCCTTTGCGTAATTGCCCATACAGGTAATTTCATCCCTTGGCCACAGAATGGTGGCACAGTAGGTACGCGCAAGGATAGTGCGATTGTCTACATTGCCAAGCAGTTGGCCATGCGTGGATATGTAGTGGCGTTGATCGACTATCGCTTAGGATGGAACCCACTGGCACCTACACAAGACGAGCGCGTCTTTACGCTGATTAATGCGGCTTATCGAGGTGTGCAAGATTTGCGCACGTGTATCCGCTATTTCCGTCGGACGGTAGCTGAAGAAGGCAACCCCTATGGCATCGATCCCAACAAAGTGATGGTATGGGGCGATGGTACAGGTGGATATATCACCCTAGCTGCTGCTACGCTTGACGATTATCAGGAGATACTCATTCCCAAGTTCGTTACACAGGATCCCAACGGCAATCCCTTGCCCATGGTCATCGAACAAGTAAATGGCGATATTTACGGTACTTCAGTAGGTGTGGTGCCGCAGGGTTATCCGGGGTTCCCCCCAGGCGATACGCTGTGCTACCCCAACCATGTAGGCTATCCTTCCGACTTCAATCTTTGTGTCAATATGGGCGGCGCTTTGGGCGATACTTCTTGGATCGACGAGAACACCCCGCCCATGATTTCCTTCCAAGTACCTACCGATCCTTTTGCACCTTACATGGAAGGCATCGTAATTGTGCCGGTAGTAAATCTGCCAGTGGTAGAAGTACAAGGCGCCTACCTGGTGCAAATGAAAGCCAATACCTTGGGCTTGAATGCCGTGTTTGCCGATGCTGACTTCTCGATCAACGGATACGAGGACTTTTCAGCAGTAGCTGACATGCGCAACAATGGTTGGGACGGGCTCTTCCCGCTTTACGGCTCGGCAGGTCCTACCGATAGCAGCCCTTGGCAATGGTGGAATGCCAATACAAACCCGAACCACAACCCTGCAAACCCCGTACATCAGGATATGTCGCCTCAAAAAGGTATGTCGTACTGCGATACTATGATTGCTTACGTAGCTCCGCGTGCATGTATGGCTTTGGGGTTGAATTGTCCTGCGGTTAATGTAGAAGAATTAGATGCCCAGCAAGTTGGCTTGCAACTTTCACCCAATCCTGCAACGGATTTTGTACGTGTGCGCACCAATGCCGACTTCCCCATTGAACACATCTATGTGTATGACATGTCGGGGCGTCTGGTGAAGGCCTATACTTCGCTCAATAGTAGTGACTTTACCATCCAGCGCAATGTGTTACCTAGTGGTATGTATGTGGCTTCCTTCTATTTCAAGGAAGGCCGAGTGACCAAGCAGCTGATCTTTAACTAATTAAGTGTGAGACCTGTATAAGACAAAAGGCCCGTCACACGCAGCGCATGACGGGCCTTTGTCGTGTGTCGAATAGCCTAAACTTTTAGCCCCATAGCCAGTTTTGATATTTGCGCGTATAGCGCCGCAAGTTGAGCCAAAAGGCTACGACGAGGTACAAAATAAGAGGTGAGCCCAAGGTGGCAAATGAGGCATAAATGAAGTACAGCCGTACGCGGGCACTGGCAATGCCCATTTTTTCACCTAGCCATTCGCACACACCAAATAAAGACTGTTCCAACCACCAAGTCACATCGCGCATGGTCGGGAATTTGGGGTCATCAATAATATATTTTACATCACCTTAACCTTAGATGTAAGGTGCCATCTCTATGTCGATACAAAACTACAAAGTGCTTGCCGAAAGTTGTAAGGTGCCTTTACGTGCCAGCTACTGTTTGGGGCTACAAAGGTAGCATGTACTTCTTGCCCGTCGATTTTACACCGTACTTGAGCATGTGCAGGCAGTACCCATTCTAATGTGATCTCGGACCAAGTAGGTTGGAATTGGCCCTCTATTTCTTGCGTGAGTACCAGTTGATGGGGGTGTTGCTGTAGCCGGTATTTGGCTAAGCGATATGTGCCCTGAAGGTGGTCATATCCATCACCAGCATCTTCGTACCAATAAGTAGGTAAGTATGACTGTCCGGGGAAGATGCGCAAGGCAGGGGGGTGGGGCAGAGGTGCACTCGTATGCGGCCTGACAGGGTAAAGCGGGATAACGCTGCCTGCCCTCGCGAATGCGGGGATGCGATCCAAGTGTACACGCAGCCGATGAGCACCTGCTTGATATATTTTTCCACTAGTCCAATCATACCACTTACCTTGGGGCAAATAGATGCTTTTGGTCTTCTGCCCCGGTCGTAATATAGGCCAGATGAGCAAGTGCTCGCCCAGCATAAAGGCTTCTTCGATTTTGATTGCCCGCTTGTCTTCGGGCCACAGTGCACAAAGAGGTAATAGCACAGGTGTGCCGTCGCGTTGGTGGCGCCAGAAAGCTGAGTACAAATAGGGGAGTAATCGGTATCGCCACTGAATCGCCTTGCGGGCCAGATTGGTCCACGGCTCGCCAAATGCCCAGGGCTCTTGATCCATGCGGTCTTCAGGTGGTGGTGCTTGGAGCGCCTGGTCGTCCTGGGCAGCATCTCCATCTGTATGGTTGCCTATGGAATGCACTCTAAATAGCGGGTGAAATACACCTAATTGCAGCCAGCGGATCATGAGTTCGCCATCGGGTTGGCCAGCAAATCCACCAATATCAGATCCGGCGAAGGAGAAGCCACTGATGCTCAGGCGCAATGTCTGTCGCAAGGCGATGGCCAAATGCTCCCAGTTAGCGATGTTGTCGCCTGTCCATACAGCAGCATAGCGCTGCCCACCTGCAAAGGTAGCTCGCGTGAGTACAAACGGCCGTTGGTGGGGTTTGAGTTGTCGCAAACCCTCAAAAGTAGCTCTACTCATCTGCTGGCCATATACGTTGTGTGCTTGTCGGTGGTCGGTCAGGTGGCCTTCGTAGTGGTGAATGACATTGTCGGGAAACGTCTTGCGATGCACTTTGAAGATAGCTGGCTCATTCATGTCGTTCCAAAAGCCATCTACTTGTTGGTGTAGGTAGAGATTGCGATATAGTTTGCCCCACCACTGGCGCACGTGAGGATGAGTAAAGTCGGGAAAGACGCAGTCGGGTGGCCATACAGGAGCAATCATCCATTCGCCATTACTCCGTTTGCACCATACGTCGTAGTCTGTACCGTGCTGAAAAACAAAGTATTGCTCGTCAATGCGAATGCCTGGGTCAATCATTACCACTGTGTGGAACCCCTTTTTTCGTAGCCATTCGATCATTCCCTTAGGATCGGGGAAGTAATCGAGGTTCCAAGTAAAACAACGATATCCATCCATGTAGTCGATGTCGAGCCAGATAGCGTCGCAAGGAATATCCAAATCGCGGAATGTTGCTGCTACTTCCTTGACTCTCGATTCGGGAAAGTAACTCCACCGGCACTGATGAAAGCCAAGTGCCCAAATAGGTGGCAATGGTGTTTTGCCCGTAAGGGCTGCATAGCGCCGACATACGTCTAAATATGCGGGGCCATTGATGAGAAAACACGACAAGGGCCCTCCTGCTGTGCGAATGCAAATGCGACCTGCTTGGCTTTTTTCGAAATCGAACCAGGATTGATAGCTGTTGTCGAGGAAGAAACCCGCACTTAAGCCCTTGTGAATCCGTATAAAAAAGGGTATCGACTTGTACAGTGGATCGGTATCGGTACCATACATGAAGGTATCTGTGTTCCACAATGTGTATCGTTGTCCTTTCATATTTAAGCGGCCTGCTTTGTCGCCTAGCCCGTGATAATGACAGCCTTTAGGAGCATGTAGATGTAACTGCCACTCAGATAAGCCCGACAGAATGGTTTCGCGGCAAGCAAAACCTGGCTCGGCTGCTTCAAATACTACATGTCCAGAAGCGTCTTCCAAACGAAAGTAGCCGTCTTGCTTGCGCAAAAACAAGCGCAGCTGCTCGGTGTGTAATGTCCAGAATAGTGGATCTTCCATCCATTGATGTGGAGGGCAGCTGTCAAATGGGTGGTTGGGGTCGAGCGCATAGCTAAAATGGGCGTTGTGGGGCTTTTGCCACAGCTGCCAAGTGAGTTGTACAATATGAGCTGACCACACGCGAATTTGAAGCGCTACTGGTGAAGCAGTGGGCAGCCAATAGGTGCGTTCGTCGATAGCTTGGGGCGTAGAAAGCGCACCGCATTGATGGAGGCGCCACGCATCGTCGGCTCTGTGTGCTGTACCGACTTTGTCCATATGGATTATGCGAGAAGCTTTTTTGTCCTTTTTCATCGATCGGAGCGTATTGAGTTAAACAATGGAAGCCGGCGCATTGGGTAGCATCTTCCGAAAGGTAAAGATACCTTGGCAATTGGAAGGCCACAGGAGCACATATGGCGAAGATATGGTGGAGTGGTTTACCCATGGGCATGCCCCTCAAATTTGTTACCTTTGCATGTTTTTGAGAACAAGCGCCAAGTGTTTAATGTTAAATTGCTGATTGTCAAACAAAAGTGATTGAATGGCGACAGGAGAGCGTATTGTGCCCGTGAGCATTGAAGAGCAGATGAAATCTGCCTATATCGACTATTCGATGTCGGTCATCGTATCAAGGGCGCTTCCCGATGTGCGAGATGGCCTCAAACCGGTGCATAGGCGCGTACTTTATGGAATGCATGAATTGGGACTGACTTATAACAAACCTCATAAAAAGTCGGCTCGTATTGTAGGTGAAGTGCTGGGTAAATACCATCCACACGGCGATAGTTCAGTGTATGATACAATGGTGCGCATGGCACAGCCTTGGTCGTTGCGTTATCCCTTGGTGGATGGGCAGGGCAATTTTGGTTCTATGGACGGCGACAGCCCGGCAGCTATGCGCTATACCGAAGCGCGATTGACGCGCATAGCTGATGAAATGCTGGCCGACATTAACAAAGATACCGTAGACTTTGTACCCAATTTCGACGATTCCTTGAAAGAGCCTACGGTGTTACCGGCACGCTTGCCCAATTTGTTGGTTAATGGTGCTTCGGGCATTGCTGTGGGGATGGCTACCAATATGATGCCCCACAATCTCAATGAGGTCGTCGATGGAATTGTCGCTACGATAGATGATCCTCAGATTACCATTGCTCAATTGTGCAAGTACATAAAAGCCCCTGATTTTCCCACAGGTGGGGTGATCTATGGGCTTAAAGGAGTGCGCGAAGCTTATGAAACGGGGCGGGGAAGAGTGGTCGTGCGTGGCCGTGCACGTATCGAGGAGCTTCCCTCGGGCCGGGAACGCATTCTCATTACGGAAATTCCCTACATGGTCAATAAGGCCAACCTTATTATAAAAATAGCAGACTTAGTCAATCTCAAAAAGATTGAAGGCATTGCCAATATTCGCGATGAATCGGACCGCAACGGCGTGCGTATCGTCATTGAGATAAAACGCGATGCCATGGCCAATGTCGTACTCAGCCACTTGTATAAGTACACGCCATTGCAGACGAGCTATGGAGTAAACAACGTGGCCTTGGTAGATGGACGGCCCCAACTGCTCAATCTCAAGCAGCTGATCGAGGAGTTTGTCAAGTTTCGCATTGAAGTTGTAGTGCGCCGAACGCGCTACGAATTGCACAAGGCAGAAGAACGCGCTCATGTACTCGAGGGCTTGCTCATCGCTTTGGACCATCTCGATGCCGTGATCGCCTTAATACGTGCCTCTCAAACAGTGGAAGAAGCGCGCGAGGGGCTGATGGCCCGCTTTGAACTTACAGAGATTCAGGCGCGCGCCATTCTGGACATGCGTTTGCAAAAACTGACTGGCCTGGAACGAGAGAAGTTGCAGACAGAATACGATGAACTACAGCGACAGATTAGGGAATTCAAAGAGATCTTGGCCAGCGAATTGCGCCAACGCACCATTGTGAAGGAAGAATTGCTCGAGCTGAAGGAAAAATACGGCGACGAGCGCCGAACAGATATTACCTACGAAGAGGGCGACATCTCCATGGAGGATATGGTGCCCAATGAAGAGGTGGTGATTACCATTACGCACAGAGGATACATCAAGCGCACGCCTGTGGAGGAATTCCGTGTACAGGGGCGAGGCGGTAGAGGCTCGAGGGGTGCAAAAACGCGCGATGAAGACTTTGTGGTTCATATGTTTGTAGCTACCAACCACGACTATCTGCTGCTATTTACCGAATCGGGCAGAGTACATTGGTTGCGCGTATACGAAATTCCCGAAGCACCTAAGACTTCAAGTGGGCGGGCCATCCAAAATATTCTCTCCATCCCCAAAGAAGACAAGGTGAAGGCCTACATCAAAGTCAAGGACCTCAATGACGAGGAACTCCTTGACAATCATTATTTGATCTTTGCTACTCGGAAGGGTATGGTAAAGAAGACGCCCCTGAGAGCCTATTCGCGCCCTCGCAGCAACGGCATTAATGCTATCGTCATCCGAGGAGGGGATCAATTGCTCGAAGTGCGCCTCACGGATGGCCATAGCCATGTGTTTTTAGTGACGCGGCAGGGTAATGCCGTGCGATTTGAGGAATCGCGGGTGCGGCCTATGGGGCGTACTGCTGCGGGAGTGCGCGGCGTCACGCTGCAGTCGGCCGAAGATGAAGTAGTAGGCATGGTGTGCTTGGATCCTCGTGAAAACGGTCAATCCTTGTTGGTGATTTCCGAAAAGGGCATGGGCAAGCGCACGCATTTCGACGAATATCGCCTGACCAATCGTGGGGCAAAAGGCGTGCGCACGCTCAGAGTGACTGATAAAACAGGACAAGTAATAGCGGCCAAGGTAGTGCGCGATGAAGATCACCTCATGGTAACGACCAAAAGTGGTATCATGATCCGAATCCCTGTAGCTTCTATTCGGGTGCAAGGCCGAGCTACGCAAGGGGTGCGCGTGATTCGATTAGAAGCAGGTGATGAGATAGCTGATGTAGCAATAGTTGCGCGTCAAAATGGCGAAGAAGAAGAGTAAAAAATGGTTGGAAACTAGCTCGAGGTGCAATACTTTAACGTTTTCATTAGAGTACTTTCGCCTTGTGTTGCGTCTGCGTGATGAGGCCAGTGAACTTCCTTACGCAGAGGAAATGATTTGGCGATGAACCAATTTGAACTTGTAAATCAAAATCTGTCCTTATGAAAAAAGTACTGCTCAGTCTTTTCGTCTTGATATGGGTAGCTCAAGCAGGATTGGCCCAAGACGATCCAGTAAAGGCTATGAAAAAGGCAGCGCGTGATCTGAGTGCTTATAATCTCGATCCTGACAACAACGCAGACAAGCTGGAGGAGGCTCGCACACTTATCGATTTTGCAGCGCAAGCTGAAGAGACTAAGGGCATGGCTAAAACTTGGAAAACGCGTGGTGATATCTACGCAGCACCTGTGTTTAAGGAAGTCACTGCACTGTCGCTAAGCCAAGGTGCCCAGAAGCCTACGACCTGGGAAGATGCATTGGTGGCCGCAGCTTCTTATGAAAAAGCACTCGAGCTAGCGCAGAAAAAATTCGAAGTTAAAGATGCACTCAAAGGCCTAAAGGACGTAACTGGCTGGCTCAACTATTTTGGCAACTTGATGATTAGCCACCAAGACTATCAAACGGCCTACAAAATCCTGGACAAAGTTTTGTACTACGATCAGTTGTTGCGCGAAAAAGGAGGGGAGCCCGTGTTGGCTACACCTGAAGATGTAAACAACACCAAGTTTATCGTGGCATATACGGCCATGTTGAGCAACGACAATGAGCGCGCCAAACAACTGTTTATGGAGCTGTACGAAGCTGGTTATAGCGAACCAGGGGTATATGCCAATTTGTTCAATTTGCTCAATGCCGAAAACGATCCCAATGCACTGAGTATTTTGGAAAAAGGACGGCAACTCTTCCCAGATGATACTGAGATCCTTTTTGCCGAAATCAATTATTACATTCAGGAAGAGAAATACGACGTGTTGAAGGAAAAACTCAGAGAAGCCATTGAGCGTGAGCCCGATAACCCTTCAGTGTACACCGCGCTGGGCAATGTATACATGAATTTGTTCAATGAAGAGTACGCGAAAAATGGCGACTCGGATCTGGCTAAGGAATACTTTGAAGAGGCACGCAAGTATTTTGAGCAAGCTATCAAGATCAATCCAGAGCAATACGATGCGATCTATTCTTTGGGCTCTTTGTACTACAATAATGCTGTGGAGATCATCAAAAAAATGAACAACCTGGGCTTGAGCAAAGAAGATCAGAAGAAATACGACGAATACGGGAAGCTGGTAGATGAATTGTTCTCTAAGGCACTGCCCTATTTTCAACGGGCAGAGGTCATTAATCCCAGCGATCGCAACACCTTGATCGCTCTCAAGGAAATTTATGCACGCCAAAACAACTTTGAGCTTTCCAATGAATTCAAGCAGCGCCTGGATCGCGTCGAGCAGGGCAAAAAAATCGAGAAAAGTTACTTCGCTCAGTAAACTCCTTGCTTTTTGTTGCTTTTGAAAAGCAAGATGCCCAACGAGAGTGGCAAGTACCAATAATACTTGCCACTTTTTTTGTTTTGAGTGGCATTATGGCTACTGCTTGCTATCTTCTTGCCCGAAAAACTGCTACAAAATGAAATCTATTAGATGGCTTAAGTGGGCACAGCACATCGATGCACTCAATGAGCGAGTAGGGCAAGCAGTGTCGTGGCTCAACTTGGTATTGGTAGTTGTGGTGTGTATCGCAGTGGGCGTTCGGTATTGGCTCAATGAAGATAAGGCTTTCATCATGGAGCTGGAATGGCATCTGTACGCTTTGGTGTTTCTTCTAGGGGCTGGATGGACCTTCAAGCACGACCGGCACGTAAGAGTAGATTTATTCTATAGTCGTTTTGATCGCAAAGACAAGGCCCTAGTCAACCTAATAGGCACAGTGGTTTTGTTCATTCCTTGGTGTTTGGTGCTCATCTACACATCTTTTTTCTATGCGTGGGAAAGTTTTAAGCTGATGGAAGGTTCGCCTGATCCTGGAGGATTGCCTTTCCGCTTTGTGATCAAATTTGCCATTACACTAGGTGGAATTTTGCTTTTGTTGCAAGGCATTTCTTTGAGCATCAAATCGTGGTTTGAGCTGCGGCGCCCAAATGATTCACTTCAAAGTAATTGACAGCTATGGCCTGGATAGCAATCATCTTGTTTGTCAGCATTTTCGTACTCATTCTTTATGGGTATCCCGTGGCATTTACCTTAGGTGGGTTGGCTGTATTATATGCGCTGTGTTTTTTAGATCCTGTTAGCTTTAATGCGTTGCCTTCGCGCGTGATGGGCGTCATGTCGAATTACGTGCTCATTGCCGTGCCCTTATTCATCTTTATGGGCATTATGTTGGAAAAATCGGGTTTGGCTGAAAACCTCCTAGAGACTATGGCTATGATGTTTGGTCGTTTCCCTGGAGGATTGGCCATTAGTGTAGTGATTGTAGGAGCTATGTTGGCAGCCTCTACGGGTATTGTAGGAGCGACAGTGATCACTATGGGGCTTATCAGCCTACCTACCATGCTCAAGCGAGGCTATACGCCTGAGTTGGCTACAGGTGTGATTGCTAGCTCGGGTACGTTGGGCCAAATTATTCCACCTTCTATTGTGCTGGTGCTATTGGGCAGCGTCCTAAATGTCTCGGTTGGTGACTTGTTTGCTGCCGCACTCTTGCCGGGCCTTTTCTTGGTGATGGGCTATGTGTTGTTCATCATCATGCGGGCATTATGGTGGCCCGAGCATGCCCCTCCTATGCCGCGGGAAGAGCTGGATGCCTTTCGGCAAAAAGGTATTGGAAAGACTTTATTTATTGCCTTTTTGCTGCCTTTTTTACTTATCACGGCCGTATTGGGTAGCATCTTTGCAGGAATAGCTTCACCCACAGAGGCAGCAGCTGTAGGAGCTATGGGAGCCATAATACTCACTCTAATTCAGGGGCGCCTTGACAAAGCCACCCTTGCTGCAGTATGTCGAGAGACCACCTTTCTAACTAGCATGGTGTTTCTGATTTTGGTGGGAGCTACTACTTTTAGTATGGTATTTCGGGAAATGGGTGGCGATCGCTTTTTGGTCGATGCTGTGCTAAATGCTAATCTTTCACCTTACGTGTTTTTGATCTTGGTCATGGTAGTGGTCTTTATTGCTGGGTTCTTTATCGATTTTATCGAAATTGTCTTTATCATTGTGCCGGTAGTAGCACCCATTTTCGAGCAATTGGGCATGAACCTCATCTGGATTGGGGTACTTTTTGCTCTCAATTTGCAAACTTCTTTCCTCACACCGCCCTTTGGATTTTCTCTTTTTTACCTGAAAGGCGTGGCACCGCCACAAGTGACTACTTTGCATTTGTACCGCGGTATTGTGCCCTTTGTATTATTGCAAGCATTGTTATTGGGTGTGGCTGTGTCTTTTCCAAAACTGGTCTTGTGGTTGCCTGGATGGTTGGCTCGATGAATCTTTTTATGGATTGCGTATGACAATGTCGCCCAAAGTGATTTTTATGGAGATTGTGCCCATTTCCTTGTTGGGATTAAATACGGCTCGTTTGAGGCTGCGTGTGTTCTCTATGTAATTGAAACGCAAATCGGCGGGAGCGGTGATGTTGCCATAGTGAGCCGTAAGCCTATAGCCATAGAGACTGGGCTGAGCATCAAAAAAGTAGACGTCTGACTTTTCAGCTGTAATGTTAAGGCTCAGGGGTGGGCCATGGGGTGAAGTGAAGAGCTTGACAATGCCATATTGCGAAACTAGATCCAGTTGGCCTGTGATGTGATGGAGCGTTATGTCGCCTCGGGTGGCTTGAATGAATACATTGCCCGATAGACCATCTCCTTCCACATCGCCATAGCTCGATATGACGCGAATGTCGCCTTTGAGTTGTCGAAGCCAGGTCTTACTGAATTCGCTATTGATGTGGAGCCTATGTGCCAGTTGTTGCACATCTGTGAGGCCAAAATAGTTTTTCAGGTACACGGGGCAGTCGGCTGGTAGCAAGATGGTGTATACTGCTTTGAGTGCAGCCTTCGGATGCATTGACTCGTCGATATAGTTGCGAAAGTAGATCTTCTGGTTGTGCTGATCTACTTTCCACTTCATGGCTTCAAGGCTTCGGGCGGCTTCATGCTTTTCGGGATGTCGGGCGATGATTTGCAAGCTAATGCGCACTTCGTCGCGCTCCCAAGTGGATATGCGTATTTCTGCTTTTTGACCTTCGATATTGAGCTCTGAGCCCATCTGATAGGGAAAGGTTTTTTCTATTACTCGACTGGCTACCTGCAAAACCGTTTGCCCTGAAACGTGTGCGCCAATAGCCATCATTATGGCCATAATGCAAAAAAGGCGGTAAGTGCGCATTGCATTCTGTTTCATAGGTACAATTATTGAAGTACAGCCACCATTTGCCGGATCAGATGCGCTTCCTCTCGTTCGATCTTGGTCAACAAGTGCAGTAACTCCGGATCAGTTTCCCAGGGGGTGAGTTGAGCGCTGAGTTGCCGTTTGGCGGCAGCCACTTCTTGCAGCTGGGTCTTAAGTGATTGCACTTCTTCCGTGTTACAGAGAAAGGGGTAATCTTGACAAAGTTGCCAGATGAGCTTGAGCGCTTCTGAATCACTCAGTGCCTGGGTATCCACGAGTAAATCTTCTGATATCGTTTGCGTACTCCAGCTAATATCGGGATAGGAGTCAAGGCGGTCATGGGAATTGTGCCATAGGAGTGCAACAGACGCTATGCACCACAGCGCTATAGCAGCAGCTATTCCTCGATAGAAGGGCCTTATGCGTTTGGTTTCAGGTGATGTGCTGGAGTTGATGCGTTGAGCAATACCCCGCCACACAGATTCTGGGGGGGCGTATTCAGGTAGTTGCTCCAGCTGAGTACGCCATAGGCTATCGGATTGAGCAAGTTGTTGGCGGATACGCTCCCAAATGTGTTCGGGGGGCATGTATTGGGGCAACCTGTCTTTCCACTTGTTCGTCATTGGTGATGCCTGTTGTGAGTGATTCAATGAGTATTTCAGATATCGAATTGGCCCAATACTTCGCGCAATCTGCGTTTGGCATGAAAGAGTTGTGACTTACTGGTACCTTCAGAAATGCCCAGTATTTGAGCTACTTCCTTGTGACCATAACCTTCTATTTCTATCAGTACAAACACCGTACGGTATCCTTCTGGAAGTGCTAAAATGGCTTGTTCGATGTATTCGGCATCCAGTGAATTGTGCTCAGTAGTTGAGACGTGGGCCTGTGCTCGATCCAACTCATCGAAGTGCATTTTTCGTTTGCGCAATTGGCCATAGGCTGTACGTATCACTATAGTCTTGATCCATGCACCCAAGGTGGCTTCTCCTCTAAATGAGGGCAGTGAGCGAAATACCTTGACAAAGGCATCTTGCAGCACGTCATTGGCATCTTCGAAACTACCCGTGATGCGATAGGCCAATGTGTACATGGCCTTTTTATATCGATCGTATAATGTGCGTTGGGCAATGGGGTCGGCAGCCAAACAGCGCTGTATCAGTTCGGATTCCGTCATGTACGTGTGTGCAATCATGGACAAAGAGGATCATCAACCTGTCTGGATAGTATAAAGTGTAGTGTCAGCTACTAAAGGTTGTACAAAAAAAGAGTGGGCTGCACACTTTGTGTGTACAGCCCCTTTCCCTATCGAAAAGATGAAGTCAAAAGGCAATGCCGAGCGTAGCGATAATTCTTTCGGGGTTTTGGCTAAAGGCATATTGTTGCCCATTGATGATGATGTGATCGCCGAATTTGTTGAAGTTGCCCTCATAACGAAGATCGAACGAATACTTTCTAAATAAGTCGATGCCAATTCCTGCTTGGAAACCCAACGTGAGGTTCTTGAAATCTTGTTTATAGCCTTCAATATCTGTCAGGTTAGATGTAGAGGCGAGAAACACGTGGCCCACGGGACCTGCTCCTATGCGTACAGGCCCCAGCTTCGTACCTACAATAACTGGAATATTGAGGTTTTGGTATTTTTCTGTGAAAATTCCGACGGGATTACCCCCGATTGAGTCCAAGGTAAAATCCACACTTGTGGAATTGTACACTATCTCGGGGCGTATAAAGAGAGTGGCAAGTTGAAACTGACCGAAAGCTCCAAAATGCACGCCGTATTTGGCATCTTTAATGGCTAATTTGAGTTCTTCCATTCCTTGTGGAGAGAATTGGATGAAATCACCTGGTTCGAGTTCGGTGGTGTTGAGCCCTACTAAAAGGCCGAATTTACTTTGGGCTTCTGCCGTCTGAACACTAACGTACGCTACGAGCAACAACGCAATGAGTTTCTTCATGATAAACTTGGTTTTTTAGTGTGTGTTGAGTTATGGTTTTTTGAAGTTGCAAAGAAAATGCCTGTTTGTAGGTCCTCCATTCAATCGCTTGGAAGGGGGGAGTTGTTATGGTGAAAGAGTTGTTTTTAAGATAGATTAACATTTTTTGCTGTCTTTTGAAGACAAGTTGACGTGCGAGCCCATAAGGGTAAAAGGAATGGGAATAATAGTAACTTTGTGCACTTCACTACATACTACATCATCCACATCAATGGGCAATACGCTTCACATTCAGCATGCTACCTACATCGGGAGCTATATACAAGAAAGTCAATGTCCCCGGGACGGAAAACCCGAGTTTGCCTTCATTGGCAGGTCAAATGTGGGCAAATCCTCTCTGATCAACATGTTAGTAGGGCGCAAGAAATTGGCTAAGGTGAGCAATACACCTGGTAAAACCCAGACATTGAACTTCTTTGACGTCGACCGTCGTCTTTATATCGTAGATTTGCCAGGCTATGGATATGCCAAAATCTCGAAAACCAAGCGAAAGGAATGGAGCCGAATGGTACATGCTTATCTGCAAAAACGCGCTACACTGCAAGTAGCATTTGTCTTGCTCGATGCCAATATTCCATTACAACAAAACGACATTGAGTTTTTGAACTGGTGTGGAGAGGCACACATTCCTATCGCATTGGTGTATACTAAGTTGGATCGGATGAGGCACAATAAACAACAGAAAAATTTGGCGGCTATACGCAAGGGATTGCTCGAGTATTGGGAATCGCTGCCCCCACAATTCGAGACTTCAGCTGTGGATGGCACGGGACGGGAACAGATGTGGGCCTTCATCAATGAATTAACAGCGCAGTACTATGCCCGTCAAGACCGTTAATGAAAGGATTTATCCACAAATATGGCCCGACATTGAAGCGTGGCCTATTCATCAAGTCCATCAGCGACGTGCCGAATTTGTATCCGAGATTGAGGCATTTACTACTCAGCGCTTGCTCGACAAGCATGGCCATCGATTGGGCGATATTCTTGCACGTACGATTTACATGGAGCGCATACGCGTCAAGGAAGAGCCATGGAAGGTGGATCCGCCCAATGAGCGCCAGTTTTGGCGAAAGCTATACAAACGCTTAGCCAGTGCACCAGTCGGTGAGGAACACCTCGACGAAGCCATGGCGATATACGAGGAGATTATGGAACTCATCGTACATCGCTATGCTGAGGAGATCGTAGCTACTTTCAAAAAAGGAACCTTTGAATTTGCGCGTAAATTTCTAACGGTGTTCTTCAATCGCTTGCTCAACACCGCTGCGGCACGCAACTTGAAACGCCTCTACAGCCGAAAGCACAAACTGTCGGATAAATTAATCTGTGTGGGCGAGCTGGAAAAGCTTCGGTCTTTGGTACAGCGGGGTACTGTGGTTATTGTACCTACTCATTTTAGCAACCTGGACTCTATTCTCATTGGTTATGCCTTAGACCAAATATTGGGGTTGCCTGCCTTTAGTTATGGTGCAGGATTAAACCTCTACAACTCGGGTTATGCAGCCTATTTCATGAACCGCCTAGGCGCCTATCGCGTGGATCGACGCAAGAAGAATCCCGTCTATCTGGAGACGCTCAAGTCAATGTCAAATTTGGCATTGCAACACAACGTACACAGCATATTTTTCCCAGGTGGTACGCGCTCGCGCTCAGGTGAATTGGAGCGCAAACTAAAACTGGGCCTGTTAGGCACGGCCGTGGAAGCACAGCGGCATTTGTACCAGCAAGGAAAGGATAGGAAAATATTTGTGGTGCCACTGATCTTGGGTTATCACGTGGTACTAGAAGCCAAATTTCTCATCGAGCAACACCTGATGCGCACAGGGCGCGAGCGCTATTTCCGAACGGGAGATCAGTCCTATAGTTTTCGGCGTTGGGTGAGCTTCTTGTGGAACTTTTTTGCAGAAAGCTCTGAAGTCGTATTGTCGTTTGGCAAGCCTCTTGACGTATTGGGCAACTTTGTAGATGAGCAAGGCCAAAGCTATGACCGGCAGGGCCGGCTGGTGGATGTGGCCGAATACTTTATGGGAGCAAAGGGCATCGATGCGCATTTACAGCGCGAACACGAATACACAAAGGTTTTGGCCGAACGCATTGTGGAACGTTTTCATAAGGATAATGTCGTGCTCGACTCCCACTTAGTGGCTTTTGCTGCCTTTCGCTTGTTGTTGCACTTACATCCGCGTCTTGACTTGTATCAACTATTGCGACTGCCTGAAGATGAAGTCGAGCTGCCGGTATATCAAGTAGTGCATGCGATTACGCAGTTGCAGCAACGTTTACTCGAATTGGAAGCTCAAGGCAAGGTGAAGGTGGCTGAAAGCTGCGTGGGCGATCCGGAAAAGGTATTGCGACGAGGCATTAAAAAATTAGGTGTGTATCATGTGCACAAACCGCTCGTGTTCAATCGAGAAGGCGCACTGGTAAGTCAGGACTTTTCATTACTGTACTTCTATCACAATCGCTTGCTGCATTACGGGTTGGAAGAAGACATCCAATGGCTGGTAGAGCCACAGCAACAAAGCCCCGTGATACAACACGCCTGAAGTTGCCTTTTGTGCAGATCGTTAAAAAATAATTGCTTTCATGCATCCATCTATAAGCACTGATTTTCATTCAGATATACGGCAGTTTGTCCTTATTGCAGGCCCATGCGCTGTGGAATCTCGGTCGTTGTGTTTTCAAATAGCCGAGCATGTCTTGCGTCTTTCAGACCAGTTGGGTATCCCCTACATATTTAAGGCTTCGTATAAAAAAGCCAATCGCTCCCGCCTCGACTCCTTTACTACTATTGGCGAAGAAAAAGCCTTGCGCATCTTGGAGGCAGTGCGTACGGAGTTGGGCATTCCCGTTACCACTGACGTTCATACAGCAGCTGAGGCGAGTTGGGCTGCTGAAGTGGTTGATGTGCTGCAGATACCTGCTTTCTTGTTTCGCCAGACAGACCTCTTAGTGGCTGCAGCTCGTACAGGTAAAGTAGTCAATATTAAAAAGGGACAATTTGCCGGGCCTGAAGCCATGGGCTTTGCTGCTGAGAAGGTGCGCCGCAGTGGTAATGATCAGGTATGGCTAACTGAGCGGGGTACTTTTTTTGGCTACCACGACTTAGTGGTTGATTTTCGCAATGTGCCGGCCATGCAAGCACATAGTTGCCCTGTAATTGTGGATTGTACCCATTCGCTACAGCGTCCCAATCAAGCCGATGGCGTCACAGGCGGGCAACCCCATTTGATTGAGACCATCGCGCGAGCAGCTATTGCAGTAGGCGCCGATGGGTTGTTTTTGGAGACGCATCCCGATCCAGCTACAGCACTGTCTGATGGGGCGAATATGTTGCCATTGTCTGAGCTCGAACCTTTGTTGAAGCGGGTAGCCTCACTACGTGAAGTAGTTGCAGGCTTTACTCCCAAGAAAGATATTCCGAATGTACGAGGTTGATCCCCAGCAAGTACCTTCGCCTGCCTATGTGCTCGAGGAACGCCTGCTGCGTCGCAACCTTGAGCTGATACGTCGCGTGTCGCGAGAAAGTGGTGCCCAGATTATATTAGCACTCAAGGGGTTCGCCATGTGGCGTGTATTTCCCTTGGTATACGAATATTTGACTGGGGCTACAGCTAGCTCGTTGCACGAGGCTAGGCTCATTGCGGAAGAAATGGGCTGTAAAGCTCATACCTATGCAGTGGCCTATAGACCGGATGAATTTAAAGATATCTTGCGCTACTCGAGTCACATTGTGTTCAACTCTGCGGCACAACTGGAGCGCCTTCGCCCTCAATGGGAGTCCCATCAACCTGCTGTCTCGGTAGGCTTGCGCGTCAATCCCGAATGGTCTGATGTGGAAGTTGCACTCTATAATCCTGCTGCTCCGGGCTCGCGTTTGGGCGAGCCAGCCTACCGCTGTCTGGATCAACTGCCTGAAGGAGTAGAAGGGCTTCATTTTCACGTATTGTGTGAGTCGAGTAGCCAATCGCTCGAAAGGGTGTTGGAAGCATTCGAGCAGCGATTTGGCCACCTGTTGCCGCAGCTGCGTTGGGTCAATATGGGGGGAGGGCACCTGATGACTCGTAAGGATTATGACGTGGAACACCTCATCGAGTTGTTGCGGCGCTTTCGCAAAAAGTGGCAGGTGGAAGTGATCTTAGAGCCAGGAAGTGCGATTGCTTGGGAAACAGGCACACTGGTGGGCACTGTGCTGGATATTCACGAAAGTCACGGCATCCGCACTGCTATTCTCGATGTGTCTTTTACCGCACATATGCCTGATACTTTGGAAATGCCCTACAAACCACGGGTAGTGGGCGCCCGACTCGAGCCCCAAGCAGGCGATTATGCTTACCGCTTGGGTGGTGTGAGCTGTTTGGCAGGCGACTACATGAGTGCTTATGGCTTTGACCGCCCCTTACAAGTGGGCGATCGCATTGTATTTGAAGACATGATCCACTATACGATGGTCAAGACGACGACCTTCAATGGTGTACGCCATCCTGATATTGCCTTGCTGCATGCCAATGGGCAATTGGAGGTGGTGCGTCGTTTTGGTTATGAAGATTATAAATGTAGATTGTCTTGAAACACTTTGCCACATTTGAGCAAGCGTGGGCTTGGCTTGAACATCAACTTACAGATCGAACGCCGAGAGAAGCCGCCCAAACAGTGCGTGCCATTAAGGAGGATCTGTTTCAAGAGAAAAGTGGCCAGGACATACCGTCGGACGAAGAGATCGTGCTCCTCGAATCAATTTTGGAGCGCCTCTTGGCAGGCGAACCTGTACAATATGTAACGGGCTGGGCGCCGTTTTATGGATACATGTTCGAAGTAAACCCTTCGGTGCTCATCCCCCGACCAGAGACAGAAGAATTGATCTATGAGATATTGCACCATGCTGCTTTTGCAGAAAATACTACCCGTATGGTGCTCGATGTAGGCACGGGTAGCGGCTGTATTGCCGTCTCCTTGGCCAAACAACGCCCTCAATGGGATGTTCATGCTATAGATATATCAAATGATGCACTTCGTGTGGCCCGCCGAAATGCACGGCGACTAGGTGTACAGGTGGCTTTTCGGCAAATGGACCTGAGGGATCAGCCTGCTTGGGATGAATTGAGCAATTTTGATCTGATCGTCTCCAATCCGCCCTATGTAGCACATGATGAGTGCGAGCTGCTGTCCAGCTCAGTAAAGGATTTTGAGCCTCCCATGGCTTTGTTTGCTCCACCAGGTGATCCCTTATTTTTTTACAAGCTTTTGGCCGCTTTGGCGCAGTCCAAACTTGTGCCCCACGGATGGCTATTTGTCGAACTCAATGCTTTACGTGCCCAGCCGATTGCTGCACTTTTTGCTCAAGCGCCTTGGCAGCACGTGGAGATAATAGAGGACCTTCAAGGGCGGCCTCGTATTTTAGCTGTGCAAAAAGGATTGGACTAAAAGGCGGCGCAATAGTAAAGAGGGTAGCTTAGTTAGTTCTTGTAGCTAAGCTACCCTCTTTTTACTGTATGCTTTTGTGTTTAGCGCAAGAGCGTCACATCACCTTTATAAGTTTTGATTACTCCGTCGATAAACTCTACCTCAATCATATATACCAGCACTTGAGAATTGAGTGGCTTTCCATGGAGTGTTCCGTCCCACCTTCCTTCAGGGTCGTTAGGCGCGAAATTGGTTTTTGAGAAGAGCAGTTCTCCCCACCTGTTGTATATGGCTAGTTGCTTGATGCGCCTAACTTGGGGGCCTACGAATACTTGGAAGTAGTCGTTGGCCCCGTCGCCGTTGGGGCTAAACGCTGAAGGAATGAATACAGGTCTTGGGCGGGCTACTTCTATATGGAGTTGATCTGAGTCAGAACAGCCATTTTCGATCACAGTAACCGAGTAAGTAATGGGCCCTGTAGGAGTTACCCAATTGTATTGACAGGTATCGCACGGTACTGAATCTCTTGGCGACCAGATCACCTGGTCGATCGAGTCAAAGGGAACATTGAGGCTTACTTGTACTTGTAGGCGGACGCTGTCTCCTAATGTGACAACCTGTTCATCGCCTTCGAAGTTGCCGATGAGATCTACGTTTAATTCTTCGGGTTCTTCAATGGTAAATGTAGCTTCAAACTCACACCCCTTTGAGTCTTGTACAGCAATGCTTACTTGGCCAGGGCCTAGGTCACTCCATTGGCTTTGCGTGGTGAAGGGGCCTCCGTTAAAGGAGTACACATAAGGGGGGGCGCCACCAGTCACACTGGTGACAGCAATGTACCCATCCTGATTGCCAAAACACGAGATTTGAGCTACTTGGAAGTCGGGCTCTGGTGCTGAAACACTGCGCGTTATTTCTACAACATCGGATTGTGTACATCCCGTAGAGGGATCTGTGACTACAAGTGTATAAGTGCCTGGCTCGGTGATGCCTTGGGGCATAGGATCATTGGGGTTAGGTACGTTGCCTATCCATTCATATTGCATCCCTGGCGAGGTATTGGGACCTCCTAAGCTCACCTCTGTGACGTTGCAGTTGAGCTCTTGGTCAGGACCTGCATCGGCCTGTGGCAAAGGATGTATAGTGATTGCCACAGCTTCTTGATCATCAGGGCAAGGCGCAGGAGCATCAACTTGATAGACAAAGATGTATTGCCCTGGCGCTTGTCCATTTGTGTAAAATTGATTAGAAACCGCTGTTCCATTGAGATCGTACCAAGTGCCGCCAAGATCAGCGCCACTGAGTAGATTATCTAAGTTCACGACTTGATTGTCGTTGGCACAGAAAGCAGGAGCAGCAATGGCCGTGCCAGCGGAAAGTGGCTCATTTACAGTAATAGTCACTTCGCCATTGGCCGCATTGCTACACCCTGTAGCTAAATCCATAATTCCTAAAAGGGCGACAGTCGTAGTGCTGGGGAAAGTATCAGTCAATACATAAGTATCGCCATTGATAAGTAGAGAATCTGCTACGCCATTGAGAGTGAAGTATACCATGTAACCTGTGGCTCCATTGCCACTTGTGTTGAACGTGATTGAAGCCTGATCGCCTTTGCATATAGTAGTAGTGCCGTTTACATTAACGGTAGGTAGGGGATAGAATACCACAGGCTGTGCTTGTGATACGGACAAGCAGTCATCATTGAGGTCGACTTGGCCATTGGGAAGGCCGTCGCCAACTACTGCAGAGATATAGTAGGTGATGCCCTCTTGCATCGATCCCGGAATAAAAGAAAATGCCGGTTGGGTACTTACGGAAATGATGGTTGTATTGTTGATGTCTTGGGTGTTTTGCGTGTGCAATATGAACATCAATGAATCATTACCGTCAAAAACCTGTGAGCCAGTGTTATAGTTGGCATATGCTACCTCGTCTGTACATAGCTGCAACAAATTAGTACTCATAATGCCAGCTGAAGAGAGACAACCACAATCATAAGCTACTTTCTCAACTACTACGGGGCCACATCCACTACTATCGTCCACAAGGAAATAGTATCCTTGGCCAGACGGTATGGGGTTAGAGGTGAAGATATACGGGGCCGATGTGGTCAGAGAACCTGCTGAAGGGGGTAAGATTAGATAAGAAGAAGGATCACCTCCCACTATTTGAAAGCTCACCGAGTAGTTGGTCAGTGTGCTGTCGCAGTCTTCTGCAATGTTCACTACAGAGGGTGGTTCATTGACTGTTACAACTGCTAGGCCGTTAGGAGTTCCGATGCAATAGTTGTTAGATACATCGATGAGTGTATATACAGATGTAGCTAAAGGAGCTGCAAAGAACTCGTAGGGATTGTCTGTAATATCCGTTACGGTTATGGTGTCTCCACCAGTGATGGTGTAGGTGATCGACCAAGGGGCTGGTGCACTGTTGAATGTGACGGTCAGTAGCGTACTATCGCCCATGCAGATACTCGCATCTTGACTTAAGGTTGCTGTGGGTTCTTGGTGGAAAATCACGGGTTGTCCAGCCGATACATCGATGCAAGGGTCGCTAAAGTCCACGCAGCCCACGCCATCGTAGTCGCCAACTACAGCCGAGATGTAATAAGTCGTCTCGTAATTGACCCCTGGAAAGTAGGAAAATGCAGGAGAAGCTGCTGATGCCAATATTCCATTGAGCCCAGAGCCATCGTGCAAAATGAAGCAGAGCGTGTCATTGCCATCGAGCACTTGATTGGCTGCATCATAATTGCCCATGGCTACGTCGCTACCACACACTTCGATCGTAGTGGTGTCCATGTCACCTACCGTGCTGGTACAGTTGCAAGCGATGGGTCCATCACTTACAACAATAGGGCCACAGCCATTCCCGTCGTCGATGGAAAGCGAGAAACTGCTGCCACAAGGTTGCTCCGTACTGCACCACTGGGTAGCAGTGACAAATGAGCCCGCCAGCCCATTTACCTGATACGTAGTAGTATCGCCGCCGCTTAGATCAATGCACACAGTGAAACCCGTGTTCGTGCCATTGAAAGTGATCTGTGGCATACTTGCAGAGGGCGGCAAGTTGGTGTTTACTACTGCAGTACCTGATGCTACTGCGGCGCAATATTGATCAGATGCGCTGACTAAGCTGTAAGTAACAGATCCACTGTTAGGAAAGACATTGAAAGAAAATGGCGAACTATTGATGCCCGAGACGGTTTGTGTATTTCCATCGCTGTCCATCCAGCTGATCGTCCATGGAGCGCTACCTGTGAGCATCACTTGTAGCGTTGCACTGTCACCCATGCATACTGCCTGATCGCCTGAGAGGTCAGCTGTAGGTGTTTCGTACCACACTACTGGTGCTGCGGCTGAGCGATCAAGGCAAGGATCGTTCAAATCGACTAGTCCACTACCATCGTCACTGCCCACTATGGCAGCAATCTGATAGACAGTACCATAGACCATTGTGTTGGGGTCGAAGGCAAAGGTGGGTGCGAAAGAGTTGGTTTGTACAACGTTGCTTGCTTGGAAAGGCGGCACATAAAGGACGAAATTGAGCACATCATCGCCATCGAATACTTGGTTGGTGGGGTCATAATTGGGTGCTGGATTGTTTTGTGAGCCACAGACTTCAATTAAGTCTGTATTTAAGTCACCAACCGTTGAAGTGCATTGACAGTCTACAATAGGGGCACTTACCGTAAAAGAATCGCATAGATTAGCATCGTATATAGTAAAGGTGTAGCCTGTACCTGCAGGGATTGGATCACTGACAAAGATGGCGGTGTCTGTAGAAGTGTCTAATGTGCCCGTCATGGGATTGACGCTATAGGTGGTGGTGTCTCCGCCAGTAAACTCAATAGTGACGGTATACGCTGTGTTTGTGCTGTTGCATGTGGTTGTAGCACTGACAAGGATAGGGGCATCATATACGGTAACAATGCCTGTACCGGTTGTGGTACCAGTACAAAAGTCGTTACTTACAGAAGTCAGTGTATAGGTAGCACTTACTGAAGGTTGGGTAATAATTAGGTCAAAAGTATCGGTAGTGATGCCACTGATACTTTGTGGAGCATTGCCTTGGTCATCTTGAAAAGAGATGTTCCAGGGGGGGGATCCTGTGAATATTACTGAAAGGGTAGCGTTGTCGCCTTGGCATACGGCTGTATTTCCCGAGAGGGTAGCGGTAGGTATTTCGTAAAAAGTGATCGGTGTGCCTTGATTGACATCGGTACATCCATCTGTAAGGTCGACGTTGCCACCTAGGTTGTTACCTGCTACGGGGCTGATGTAATAGGTTTGGCCATAGGTCATATTGGCCGGGTTTAAGGTAAACACAGGTGTGTTGCTGCGCGCAACCTCATTGATGATTGTGTTGGCACTACCTTCGTGCAAGATAAACTGAAGGATGTCGTTGCCATCTAGTACTTCATTGCTATTGTCATAAGTGGGAGCAGGATTGGGGCCATCACCACATACTTCTATGGGGGTGAGATCAATTGTACCTGCTGCGGTTAAGCAGTTGCACAAGACTTGATTATCAGCCACTGCGATGGTATCGCACATGTTGGCGTCAAATACGAGGAAGGAATAGCCCGAACCACTGGGGATGGGGTCGCTCGTGAAGACAGCTGGATTTGCCGTTGTATCAAGAGTACCTGTAGCAGGTACTATGGTATAGGTAGTAGAGTCACCTCCAGTAATTTCGAAACTTACAATGTAGCTGGTACTTGTGTTGTCGCAGTTTGTTTGAATGTTACTTACTGTAGGACTAGTGATGGCAAATACCGTTGCTTGGCTGCCGTTGCCAGAGCCAATACAGCCATTGGCATCGGTTACCGATGTCACTTCGTAGGTGCCGGCTTGTGTAGTGGAAAAGCTGAACGGGAGACTGTCGATCGTGAGTGGCGGCAATGTGCTGCCATCACGCGTCCAGCTGATTGTCCAAGGCGCTGTACCTGTTAAGGAAAAGTTGATTATGGCTGTTTGAGTTGTATTAACACAGATGCCACCACCACCACTAATGGAGGCGGTAGGAGTTGAGTTAGCTATTATTGTAGCCTGCCCTAATCCATTGTTGGCACACCCACTTGCATCAGTCACGATCCCCAATGAGTAGGTGCCTCCAGTTTGTACCCAGTACAAAAATGGATTAGTCGTAATGTTTGTCAAGGTGTCGAGTAGGGTACCATCTAAGTAACGGGCAATTGACCAAGGCGGTTGGCCTGTGAAAGAGATGCTTAGTGCTACAGAATCGCCAGGACAGAATGCTGTATCAGCTACAGCACTTAGAGTAGCAGTAGGGGAAGTGTATACTACTACGTCAAAACAAATAGGCGTGCTGGAGCCACAGGTATTGTTGGCAGTGACACATACTTGCCCTCCAGAAGATCCTGTCCAGTCGAGTGTGAGGCATTCCGTATTGGTGAAATTGCCTATGGGTGTAGTCCAAGTGTAATCATCTGCATTAGCTACGGTACTTACGCAATAAGTAGCGGGAAAGCCATCGCATAGTAGGGTGTCACCACTGAGAAAGACAGGTGTAGCGGGCAGGTCGTTGACAGTGACAGGTAGGCAGATTTGGTTAGATGATCCGCAGTTATTGGTTACGGTAACGCAAATGTCACCTGAAGAGGCGCCAGTATAATTGACATCGATGCTGCAACCATTATTGACGAAAGATGCACCGGAAGGCACCGTCCAGGTAATGGTGGCACCTGTTTCGCAGGTATCCAGTTGATAGGTGACCACATCGCCTGCACAGACAGTGTCTTGCCCTATAATGAGTGGATCGATGGGTGAATTTCCAATGATAGGTGTGATGCAAGTAGGTGTACTAGTGCCGCAGTCGTTCTGTGCACTTACACACAGTAGTCCGCTAGTGTTAGATGAATAGGTAATGGTAAAAGTATCGGTACTGATAAAGTTGATGGTGGCATTGGCAGGCACGCTGTCTAGGAGGAAGGTGTCTACTATCGGGCCACCAGAAGACGTCGCTACATATGTATAAGTATTATTTGCACACACGTCAGTTGGTCCTGAGAGCAGTGGCGGATTGGGTATTTGGACATCTTGTACTACATCTACGCACATTTGATCAGTACACGTGACACCATTTCTCGAGTTGGTTACTGTGAGGCAATATTGCCCAGGTAAGGCAGCAGTAGCGATCAAGCTATCAGTAGGGCCTATTAACCCTCCGGCAGGACCACTCCAGCTGTACGTGATGCTGTCGCATGGGCCACTGTTTTGGCTAGATGCTGATCCGTTGAGTGTTACGGTAGCACCTGGTGCGCAACCGAGTAATGGTGGTGGTGCGACCTGTGCTGTGGCCTCGAGGATACACAAGTTAAACAACACAGTACTATCACATCCCTGCCAACTTCCACCTTGAATGGTCACAGCATTGGCCTGACTGGTGGAAAAGCTTTGATTGTCTATAATGAGTGTATAAGGAGCGCATTGGGTAATGTCGCCCAAATCGTTGATTGCTGGGGCAATAGGGTTGATGATACAAGTGACGAGGCTGTCACATCCAAGATAGTTTTGAACCGTAACAGTATAAACTCCAGGTGAACATATCTGTTGGCCGGCACATACGGTGCAGTCTCCTAAACAAAGATCCTGTTCTTCTTGACCTACCAAGAGGTCGGACACATACACGGTGGTGCAGGAGGGCGGGCTAGTTTCACAAGCGTTTTCGGCAGTCACGCAAATGATAGCAGACGTGCCGGCAGGGGTGTTCCATTGTATCGAAGCAGTGTTGGTAGGGGTGCCGATAATACTACCAAAAGGTGGAGTAATGGTCCAGGTGTAATTTGTGGCTCCAGGTACAGGGTCTACACTATAGAGCAGTGGTGGGTTGGTGGTCGCACACACGGAGTCTTGCCCACTAATAGGGCCGGGTGGTGGCAATGGCCCAGTATTGCCACCACCAGAGAGGATGGTGAGTGTGAAATCGCAGATATCGCCTGCCCAACCATCGATCATCAACAGATATATTTCGCCAGGAACGAGCCCTGTAGCGTTCAATACACCTGTACCTGGGGCACCAATAGCCCAGCAGTTGGACACCGCCTGGAAGCTTGCGCAGTCGGGCGAATAATATACTTGTGCTTGTATACCATTACCATTGGTACAGTTGAAAGAAGAAACCTGAATGTCTACTTGTGTAGAAGGGGCAATAAATGCGATGAATTGGTTGTTTTCAATGGTGCCGCCATTGCAGTTACTTCCAAAATTTACATTGGGATATGCTGTATAGCCTGCGGTAGACCCCTGATAGCCGTCCAGGTCCAGGATACTACATACTAAAGGAGCATTTTGGGGAATATCGGATGGCGGACAAGCGGGGAATGACCCACAAGAACTACTTGGGCATTGTGCGGTGGTTGTCCAAGGAAGTAACAGACAGGCGATTGTAGCCAGATAGATGTGTAGCCTTTTGCCCATAGATGTTCACTTTAATTGAGTGACGATAGCTGCCTTGAAAAGGCCTGTACGAATAACACTGATTGAGGCACAAGTAGACTTGTGCTCTTTTTATCTGTTTTAGTGAATTTTAGAATGTGCTTGAACAGGCTTTAGGTGTTTTGTGTCGGATTATTGACGTCCTCGGGCACGTAATCGGTTTTTTGGCGGGTACAACGCGAACAAAGATAAAACTGAGCCTCTGTATTGGGGCTTTCGCAAATAAATCTTTGGCTTTTTGTCAAAGGCCGACCAATTTTAATAGGTATAGGGTAGTATGACCAAAAGTTTTTACCTCCTTTAGGTGAGATCATCAAAAAGAGAATCGAAAGGCGAGGAAGTTGCAGACTTATCTGTCAAGCGTTTGGTAGCATTATTAGGAGAGTGGTAGTGGTGTTGTGCCCATTCCTCTAGTTTCTCCAATCCTTTTTCGTCGAAAATGCCCACTTGGGGTTGCAAAGATCGAATCCAGGTGATGGCCTGTTGAATTAGTTGGTGAATTTCGTGGGCTTTCTTTATGGATGTCCGGTCTGATCTGATAGAGTTGGCAGTGGGGGTAGTGGCCTCTATTTGCTTCAGCAGGTGTTGCTCATTCTGTTGAGCTACTATTTGTTCCAGATCTTGACACACGGATAATGTATGTACGGCCAATTGGTCCAAGATGTGAGCAAGTATTCCCATTTTGCGATCTAAAACTTTCAGCTTGTCATTGCTGTACCTAAGTCGACCAGCTTTGCGCAAAGCTAATTGTCGGTGCAAGCTGTTGGGTGCATGTGCTGCTTGGTAAAGCAGAGATTGAATTTTTTCCTTATTGCGATAGATGATGTGGGAAAGCTGAACGCGTTCTTTTTTCAGCTTACTTGCATGTATTTGCATGTGCTTGATGTCCTGCTGTAACTGCGCGAGGTGGTATTCGGCAGTATTTTCCGCAGCATGAGGGTGTGCCATGCTCCACAGCCGAGCAATGAGCTTCAACCATTGTTGCCAGATGAAATGGCGCAATCGGGGGTCAAAGACAGAAAAGAGCAACAAGCCTATCCCCGTGAGTACAAGGCTTAGTGTGAGCACATCGCTGAGGATTTTCCCTATCAGGGGTCGCCAATTTCCTACGAGTAGCCCCCCCCCAAGGATAGCTATGGCAAGCACGACACCGCCAGCCCATTTGGCGGCGCGCGTAATGCAGTGGTCGTGCTGCTTGCAAAAACTCATATAGCGACTTTGTCTAATGTTTTCCCAAGTGCATGGATTCAGTCAGGTAAGAGTGCCTCAAATTGTTCCATGTCTTTATCAATTTGGGCACTGATGCTTTCCCATGTTTGCTCGAACCGCGTTTTAGTGCTTTCCAGCTTGTCGAGTGCGTGCTGGAGTTCTTCACCTGCTTTGCTTAACACCTCTTCAGCTTGTGCAATCTTTTTCTGTAGCTCGGCAATTTGTGCTTTCCAATCTTCTACTTGTTCTTTGAGTTTGGCTACTTCTCGTTCTTTCGCGGCTATGCGCTTGTCCAACTGATTGTTAAGAGCTTTGTTGAATTTGTCCCTTTCCTTTTGCAGTACATCTTGATAGTATTTTGCCGAGTGGATCAACTTTTCCTTAGTAAGCCCTAAGGTGGCAGCAGTGGCAAAGGCAGATCGAATAGCGGTGGACTCATCCATTTCCATTTCTTCCATTAGGCGGTGTACGGCTTGTTTGAATTCTAGATAATCGAAGCCAGAAAGGTTTTGTGCTGCCAGAGCAGCAGCCAGTACACTTGCCGATCGCTGGTCCAGGTTACCAGCATTGCTAAAAATTTTGAACAGATCTTTATCCATAGCCAGGTATTCATTTTTGATGATTTGCTGCCTTCAACGAACAAACTTACGCTTTGCCGGCTATTACCTACTATCTATTTGGACTAAAGTGCTCAAATGTTCTATTGGCTTAAGTGACATTGGGGTGAATTCGAATGGTGCTCATGCCATTGGCTAATGGCCGAACTTCTACTTGTACGTCAATGCGTTCGCGCAGTTCTTTTACGTGCGAGATAATGCCAACTGTTTTGCCCGAGTTGCGCAGGCTTTCCAGTACCTCCATAACAGTGTCGAGGTTTTTATCGTCGAGCGTGCCAAAGCCTTCGTCGATGAACAGTGATCCGATACTTATCTGATTGCTGGCCAAGTCGGCCAAGCCTAGCGCAAGGGATAGGCTGGCCAAAAAGGATTCACCGCCCGATAACGTGCTTACGGGGCGCATTGTATCGGCTTGAAAATGGTCCACAATGTATAGCTCCAGCAATGATCGTTCTTCATCCAGTTGGGGATGGGTATGCAGCGTATATCGGCCAGATAAAAAACGGGCAAGATGCCGGTTCGCATGAGCGACTAATCGTCGGAGTGTAAGCGATTGGGCTATTAGTTTGAATTTTTTTCCATCGCTACTGCCAATGAGATGTCGCAGTTGGGCCCATCGCTCTAGCTCGGCTCGTCGCATTTGCAGTTGCGCTTGGTATTGGCTGGCTTTGTTGAGGTTCTGCTGATGCCGATTGAGTTTTTCGCGGTGTTGACCAATTTGGCGATTGATGTCATTGATTTGCTGTTTTAAGGCATTGGCTTGCTGATGCAGTACATCTTCTGGAGGGCTGTCTTTTAGCTGATCTTCAATCTGGTAATACGCTTTGGTAATGGCTCGTGCTTCTCCTTCAATTCTTTGTGCCTGTTCTTCCAATCCCTTTTTAGTGGCTAACCAATGGTCTAAAGTAGCCTTGTCAGGTAGGTATTGAGCCAGCTGATCGATTTGATCGATGCCATACTGACGTGCAGCTGTGCGCAATTCTTGGTTATAGTTGTCAAAAGTAGCCAGAAGCGCTTCATATGCGTGTTTGAGCTCTTGTGCTTGGCCCAACTTTTTGGAGCACTGCAGTTGTAGTTGCTGCAGTTGCTGTTGTTGGGTTTGTAACTCTTGCTCAGTTTCTTCTATACGTGCTTGTTGGTTTTTTCGCTCCATAGAGGGCATACGGTTTCCGAAAAGTGCCTCGCGTCGCGTTTTGAGTTTTTTTAAAATTTTCTTTTCATTTTCCAAAATTTTCTCACAATGTAAAACTTCACTGTCCAAAGCATCCAGCTGTTGCCGAAGCTGAGTCAGTTGATTGTCCAGGACCGCCTTTCTTTGCATATGCGTGTAGTATGCAGCTTTTTCATTTTGCCAAAATTCCAGTGCAGCGTGGAGTTGTTGAAGCAGTGTAGGGGTGAGTGGTTGGGTGATCGATAGGCTTTTTAAGGTTGATTGGAGCGTTTGCTGTATTTGTTCATTTTCTCGTATTAGAGTTTCTTTTTCCTTTTGCTTTTCCTTTAGGATTGTTTCTAAGTGGGTACGCGCTTGTTTGAGGAGTTGAATTTCGGTGGTCTTTTGTGTTTGCGTTTCTTTCCACTTGTCGAGTGTTTTTTGCAGCGCAATAAGGTGCTCGAAGCGCTGTTGCGTTTCTTTTAGCTTTTGTTTCAGCTGTGGCAAGCTTTGTGGCCAACGCTCGGTGGGAGCGGGCTGTTTGAGTTGTTGGCTGCATGCTTCAATTTGTTTGGAGAGGGTTTGGAGTTCATCGGCTAAGGCTTTGTTGTAGGCTTCGTCGGCTTGTATTTGAGTACAGAGACGTGCTCGTTCTTTTTCTTTTTCCGCATGTAGGGCTCTGTGTTGATCGAGTTGATGTTTGGCTTGTTCGAGGCTTTCTTTTGCTTCTGCTACCCTTTCTTGAGAGGCGTCTTTATCGGCCCATGGGTGATGGGTGGCACCACAAAGGGGACACGGCATGCCTTCTTTCAATTGGCGGCGATGTGCTTGTAAGCTTTGGAACTTTGATTCAAGCAGAAATAGTCTTTCCGCTCTTTTTACTTGATCTTGCAGATACTTTAGTCTTTCCTGTAGTTGGGCACATTGTTGCGCGAGTGCTTGCTTTTGGGCATGGTTGCATGTAAGGCGTTTTTGTAGCTGGGCGCGCAATTTTTGCTTTTTTCTCAGTGTTTCCACGAGGAGGATGCCTTGTTCGAGCTGTTGGCAATCGTGCATTAGGTTTGTCCGTTGCTGTTCGATAGCCTTTAGTGTTTGAGGTAGTTGTTCAAGAGAAGTGCTGAGGGTTTTGGCCTGTGTGGTCAAGTGGTCTTTTCGGATTTGTAACTGATGGAAGTCTTGTTGTGCTTCTTCCAGTGCTTGTGCTTTTGCGTCGATTTGTTGCTTTGTGTGTAAGATTTCGTTTGATAGTGCTGCCAGTTTTTCTTTTAGTTGGCGTTGTATTTCCCATTGCTTTTCCAGGCCACTGAGCGATTTGGCTAGCGACTCGTTGATATGGGGGTGTTGTTGTTGCCAGCTGCGAAAATGTTCGATTTTCTCTTTGAGCGTAGAGAGCTCTTTTTGGGCAATTTGCTGTTTTTTTAGCCATGTGTCGTGTTGTGTGCGTAGTTTTTCCAATTGAGTGGCTCTTTCTTGCACTACGAGGATTTGCTTGTCTATTTGCTGGTCGAGTTGTTCCATATGTTGCCATTCTGTCTCAAGGCGACGCAATTGCTGTTTTTCCGTTTCGACTTGGGCTTTGAGCCTTTCGATTTCTTTTTGTAAGGGTTGTTGTTCACTTTGGAGAGCGGCAATGGCTTGGGTGAGTGTGTCGAGTTTTTCTCTGGCTTCTGTTAGTTTATTGCGGTAGTGTTGGTAGTTGTGCCATAGGGGCTCTAGGTCTTTTATTTCTTCCCAACGTCTCAGTTTGGCAAGGAGGTCAGCTTCTGCGGCTCGTTGGGCTTCCAGCGCCTTTTTTTCCCGAGCTAGTTCTTGTTGTTGGGTTTGTAACTTGTGATGTTGATCCCAAAGATTGAGTGCCTTTTGTATCTCTTGTGCTCTTATTTGTAGCTGTTGGAGCTGTTGTTCCAGTTGTGCAATTTGTTGGTGCAATGTGGCTACTTGTTCATCTGTCAACAGGCCAACCTCACTGAGTTGCTGTTCGAGTTGGGCTACTTGCTGGCTGTGATAGCGAAATTGCTCATGTGCCGCTATGGACAGCTGAGTGTAGATTTCCGTGCCCGTAATAGCCTCTAGGATATCGCTGCGTTTGTGGGGTGGTGCCTTTAGCAGATTGGTGAATGCGCCTTGCGGCAAAAAGACAGTTTTGATAAACTGCTCGAAATCCAAATGGGCATATTGGCGGATTAGTTGGTCGCATGTGCGGTGTTTGCTGGCTTTGAGCAACCATTGTTGTTTTTGTGCGTCCCAAAAAGCAATGCTGCGTGTCGCAGGGTTGAGTGCGCCCTTATTTTTGCCTCGCGTTTTTCGTTGAATTTCCCATCGTGCCAAGATCAGTTGTCCGTTGGCTTCAAACTCCACCTCAGCAAAGGCTGAAGGTGCGCCATAACTGACTACTTCAGTAAACAGGCCATCGTGGCGGGCGATCTTTCCATATAGGGCCAATGTCATAGCATCTAGCAGTGTGGATTTGCCCGCACCTGTAGGGCCTATGATGGCAAATAGCCCAGTAGTGCTCAGTGGGGGCACGGTAAAGTCGATTTGGTGTGTGCCATGCAGTGAGTGGATATTGCTCAGTCTGATTTTTCGAATACGCATGAGCTATGCTTTCTCTCTTTGTTGGACCAGTTCGAGTAACTCGCGAAAAGTTTGTCGCAGCTGTTGCTTGGTGGGTTCATCAAAGTTGTGATATGCTAAGATGAAGTTGAATACCTCTTCGGGGGCAAGCATCTTCAAATCTTGTGCAAAGGGTTGAGAAGTTGGGTGTAGGCTGGCATGAGGTTCCACTGTAGTGCTCACTATTTCAAGCCGTAACTCTTTGGCTGCTTCCATTACTAATCTTACGGGGTGGTGCAATGGCTGATTGTCAGTAAGTTTAACCCATACCCAAGGTTTCAGTTCATTTGTATGCCTTTCGGCAAATGTTTTCAGTTGGGTGTGCAATTCATTGGCCTGGCTATAGATGATCTTGAGGCGGCGATAAGTAGGTACTGGATAGGCACTAATGTTTTTGAGTTGGCGGCCTTCGAATTTGAGTAGCCATACCGACTTGTCATCGGGTTGTTCGCTAAAGTTTAGGGGAATCAATGAACCGGCATATCGGATGCGACCTTGAGTATCTAGTGTTTGTGCGCGATGGATATGGCCCAGTGCTACATAGTCGAAAACCTCGGGAAAGTCTTCTACGCGTATATTGGCTTTGTCGCCCAAGTAGATATTGTCTTGCCCCTCGGGGTCGTCGCAATGCTGGACATAGAGGTGCCCCATCCCGATGAGAGGTACTTGATGGGCGGCATATTGACGTATGGCCTGGGCTATTTGTTCGTAGTGTGCTTTTAGGTTAGCGCGTCGGCGGGTGACTCTGTCTTCGGGGCTTTCGCCTGCTATAGGCGGCAGCAATAAGGTGTCGCGTAGAAAGGGAACGGCCGCTACTACTGCCAATAGGTTGCCTTGTGGATCTTTGACAGGTACGATTTGTTCGTATATGTGCTCTGTACCGTGACTCACTACCGTGACGCCTATGCGTTGCAGCAAACTGCTGGTGGCATCCAACATAGTAGGTGAGTCGTGGTTGCCAGCAGTGATGACTACTCGGCATCCCGACTCTGTGACGCTGTTCAAGAAATCGTGATACAGCTTTCTGGCATAATTTGGTGGATTGGTCAGGTCGAATACATCGCCAGAAATGAGCAATAGATCTACGCGTTCTGTTTCGATGAGCTGTATGAGCCACTGTAGTGCGCGATGGTGCTCTTCTGCTCGGCTTCTCTGGTGTAGCTGCTGACCCAAATGCCAGTCAGAAGTGTGCAGTACTTTCATGTCGCGAGGTAGTCAGTGAATTACGAGTAATTTTCCAGTGTAATTTTTTCGAGTCTGGGCGGTATGTGCGCTGTAAAAGTACACGCCCGTAGGTAGAAAGCTGGCGTCCCACATCCATATGCTATTTGCGGGTAGCTGTTTTTTCCACACCACCTCGCCTGAGCTATGGGTTATTAGGAGTTGGAGTGGCTCGTTACCTGTCCATTCGAAAGTATATCGATCCGTAGTGCCTTCTGAGCGAAGGTGCAAGGCAGGGATGTTCATTGCCGAGGAGGTAGCCGTTGTAGGTGGATACAGCCATTGGCCAATGCCCAGGCGTAGTAGCTGTGCTGGCAAAATGGCAAATGCTTCCGAGCCCATGTAGCCTAATGCAGGGCTCACAAAAGTCAAGCTTTCTGTTTGCCCATTGGTCAGTGCCGAGCCCAGCCCAATGCGTCGCTTGTTTTTGGAAAAAGGATCTGTAGGGGGAGGAGGCAACATGGGTGTGTCGTACAACAAATATAGAAATGATTGCGCTGTTTGTACGTTATAACCCAACAACACCCAGGCGCCTTCTGGGGTGCGGGCGCCCCCAGTGATCTGCCCTTGGCAGTCGAACGATTGCAGATATTTGGCCGTATGATCACCTGGGGTTGCAGGTACTACATAGTGCTTTGTTTGGAAGGAGTTCCAGCCTTTGGTGAAGAGGTGTAGACTGTCACCGGAAAAGATCATAGCTTCACAGTCAAAGTCCTTTTTTTGAGAAGCAGGCAAGTTGGGATCCCAATCTTCGTAGTGGTATTGAATGATGTCAGGGGTAAGCACTACGCCTGTATCGAGTTGATCGAGAGCAATGCGTAGAATGCGTAGGCTGCTGCGCAACCCATCGTTATTGCCAATATCGCCAATAAACAGATGGGTGTCGCTTTTGGCCAAGGCCTCCCAATCGATTAGTGAGACTCCAGCAATCGTCGCATAGCCAAGTGTCTGGCCATCGGTCGTGTCGATGGCCCAAATGCGCGGTTCGTTGCCACTGTCATTGATGCCCCATAGCCAGCCATTGTGCCAACTAAGCCCGGATAGTTCAGACAATGAAGTGGGCAACGTGGCTACCCAGGCAGGTGTATAGCTGGTAGGTGGATAGGTACACGATCCGTCATTTATGGTAGCTGTAGGGTCGTAATTGCTTGCTAAGGGGTCGGTGCATCCCATTTGACCTTGGCTGCTCAATGGTATAAACCATAGCAGGCAGTACATAACCCAAATAATTAGGCTGCATATGGAGGGAAGAGGACGATCAGACATAATGCCTGTTGTTGAGTTTTTTTTGCAAAATGCGACAAGCACTTGCACCAGTCAAATAGTGAAAGTGCAAATGTGGACATTGTCTGTTAAATTTCTATTTTCATCTCTAAGGAATAAAAACTCAATTTGTAATTGAAATCCATATACCTTGTCGCACTATATTCTTTGGCGCAAAGTGTTGGCAGGAGCCCTATTGATGGCTTTGAGCAGCTTGTTTTGGTGGCCAGTAACACTGCCGCGACAAATAGACACTTGGGTACATTGGCAACCTTCGCGTGGATGGATGGTTGCGCTGCAACGTGATGGGCGTGTGGTTTCGTACAGCTTTGATTTGAAGCGGGGCGTCTGGCACATGGAACGCCAGTTGTTTCCTCAGCGAGGTGATGTGTGGCAATGGCGTGTGCCCGATAGCTTGTACCAGGGAGTCAGTATTTGTGCTGGCCAACGGATATTGAGTTTGGAAAGTGTCCAGTTGGAGCGCGAACTCCACGACGTAGCCTCGCGCCTGGCTTTGGCTTGGGCTCAATTGGAAGTGGCGCGCACAGGTGCCAAACCTGAACAGGTGCGTCAAGCGCAAAAAGAGGAGGAAATAGCTGCCAGCCAACTAGCGTTGGCGCAAAAGCAATGGCGGCGAGCTGCAGCGTTGTTTGGCGACAGCCTCTTGCCAATGGCTGAGTTGGAAGTGTATGCACAGGCTGTGGAAGTGGCAAAAAAGCGGTACGAACGCGCACAAAGCCGGGTAGCAGATTTGCAGACAGGTGTCAAGGTACCACAACAGGCTTATCTCCGACAACAAATTGCCCAATGGGCTACCCAACAGCAAGTATTACTCGAGCAAAAGGCAGCACTGCAATGGCAGGCGCCGCTAAGTGGAATCTTGCGCATTGAAGTGCGCACACAGGAATGGCAATACTGGGTAGAAGATACTACTAACTGGGTAGGACGCGTTGGCCTGCCGCTCTCCTTAGCTCAAGACATCCATGTAGGTGATACGCTTTGGCTACAATACTCGGATGGTCGTATAGCTGTACGTGTGTTGCCACAGCCACCTGATGTGATATGGCGTCAGGAACAAGTGCAGCCATGGATTGTTGTACAGCCATTGTCATCTGCAGCAATAGCCACTTGGCCCAGATGGCAAGCCGTGCGTTTGACTGTGGATACGCTCACGCTGAAAGACTATATCTTTCGAGCTGGGGTAGCATCTTATTGAATGAAACACGGATATGCTCCGATATGAGTTGAAATACCTTTTTCCCGAGTCGATGCTCCCTACATTGCGTAACCACATTGCGATGTACATGGAGTGCGATTCGTGGGCACAAGCAGCAGGAGGACACTACACCGTGCGCAGTGTGTATTTTGATACACCTCAGCTAAAGTGTTACTTCGATAAAGTAGAGGGCATCAAGCGGCGGTTTAAAATTAGAGTGCGCACTTATGCGGGCGTAAGCTCATCGAGCCAACCTATGTTTTTTCTCGAAAAGAAGGAAAAATACTTGAATCCGATGCAGAAATTAAGAGTTCCGCTTACCCACGAACAACTACATGCCCTGTGGCATTATCGCCAATTGCCGTCTACGCCGTCTGATGCGTTGAAGCAGATGTGTTTTGACTTATGGTACTACAACATGAAGCCAACAGTAGCTACCGTATACGAGCGTCGCCCCTGGCTACTGCCAAAAGCTTTGGATCCTAAGGGTAATGGCTTGCGCGTGACTTTCGACATGAACTTGAGGGCAGTGTGGGATCCCGATCTCTTTCGACCCGAATGGGATGGCACTACTTATCCGGTGATGCCTGGATGGTTCGTGCTCGAGGTGAAGTACAACAAGTACTGTCCGGTGTGGCTGCGCGAGTTGTTGATGTTGGCAGAAGGAGTGCCCCGTTCGGTATCGAAATATTGCCTTTGTATGGATACCTGCTTTGCAAATGGAAGGCGAGTGACTCACGTACATTAGGCTGTGTACGGCAGCAGATGATACCCATGGTTTATGGAAGAAACTTACCCTATATTAGACTTTGCACATGCTACGACGCTATATGACTTTATGGTCAACTTGCTAGTGGCATTGCTGTGTGGATTGGCGATCGCTTTGGTCTATCGACTAAGTGTGCATCAACCGGGTTATTCGTCGTCTTTTGCACAATCGCTGGTGTTGCTCTCACTGATTACGGCTATAGTCATTTTAGTCATTGGCAATAACCTAGCCCGAGCTTTTGGCTTAGTAGGTGCCATGTCTATTATCCGGTTTCGCACGGCTGTGCGCCAAGTACAAGACATCGTTTTTATTTTCTTTTCGCTAGCTATGGGGTTAGCTGCCGGTGTGGGCCTTAGGTGGGTGGCACTTATAGGTACAGCTTTTGTTTCGATCATATGTTTATTGCTCGGCTTGGTGCATTTTGGGCGAATTGTTCGTCATCGACATCTATTAGTATTGTCTTGGGGTGCCCATCATTCGGACATGGAAGCTCAAATTCAGCAGGTGTTCACTCGTTTTTGCCGAAAGGCAACATTGTTGCAGCTACGTACAGATGTTGCCGTCCAGCAGGTACATGCCACATGGGTGTTGCACTTACACAAAAAGGCACATCCTACACAAGTGGTACATGCTGTGCGCCAGGTGAAGGGGATCGAGCAGGTGCAATTAGTAGAAGAATCTTTTGAACAGGACAATCCCTTGCCTATATGAAAAAGCCTATTGCGTTGTTGGTTGCTGGTATGCAAGTCGATCACTCTTCTTTGGGTAGTTTGGGAGGTGTAGCCGACCGCTTGGCTGGGTATATTGCTCGGCAGGTATCCAAGGCAACACTGTGCATAGGTGTACGTGAGTGGCACCCGCCCGACCACGTGAGTTTTGCCGCAAGGCATATGTGGCGCAAGCCTGGTCAGTACATGGCATTGACCGATCACATGCAAATGCTTTGGCCTATGCATTGCGTACGCGACTCCTTTGGAGCTCGATGGGTGCCTCCACTCGAGACTGTTAGCTGGGATCGCGTAGTGGATGTAGGGATGCGCCCGGAAGTAGATCATTACTCGGCCTTTGAAGAGGCAGATGGACAATCGACGGGGCTGATAGCGTGGTTGGCTCAACAGCGAATTGGCTTGTTGGTGTTGGCTGGTCTACCACTCGATGGCCTGTTGGGCCATACGTTTGAAGCAGCTCGTAGCCACGGCTTCGATGTGCGGCTTTTGCGCCACGCATGTGCTCCCTTGCAAAGTGTGGAAATACCCGATTTTTGGCAACAACAATCAGGTTATTGGATTGACCAGCTTTGAAATAAGTGCGCAACCCTTTATTGGGGGTTCTCTGTTTTTTCGGCTTGTACGAAGTAAAAGGACACTGCGGGAGGACTGAATCGCACGTGCCGCACCAAAGGGGGGCTTTTCATCAAGTGAAGTGGCGTAGTAGTGAGCTTGCTGCCGGGAGTGAGCTTGCGCAAGTCTGCTACGATTAGAAAGTCGCTAGTATCCACTTGGTCGAAGTGGCTCATGGGCAGCTCAAAGCTGAGGCGGACGTGGTCAGGATGGATGCGAATAGAATTGCTGTCGTTGAGGACGACAACGGGCTGATGCAGCACTTTTTCTGTATAGCGTTCGGCAGGAATGACTACTTGTACTTGCTGAGGTGAGATGCGTAGTACGGGTAAAAAAGGAGACTGTAGTTGTACTGTGATTTGTTGAAACCCATCGATATTGTGTAGTGAAATTGGCTCGGTGGGCCATTGTAGAATAGGATCTATAATGGAAAAAGGACCTTCGACACGTGCCGAATCGGGTATTGCCTTGATGCTATCGGTTAGATAGTAGCCTTTGGCAAAGCTGATGTCTTTGAGTTGAAGGTAGATGGGCACTTTCTTAATGCGTTTGGCCTCTAGGCTAATGGGCAGATAGTCGTGCTCGAGTCGCTGAATGGATAATCCTGGATGGATTTGCGCTTCTATCTGGGCGATGATTTCCGGCCGAGAGACTGTGGGAGTATTGCGTGCATTTAAGGGAAAGAACAGAACGGGATCGCTGCGCCACAAGCTTTGCGCTAGTAGATCCCATCCTCTTCCTTTTACTTCTACGTACATCGTCTTGGGAGGGGGGTGCGTCCAGGCTAGGCTGTCGGGTACTTGCCAGGTAATGCGTACCTGGATTTGGGTGGTATAACTTTGATCTAGCTTGACTCCCAGCCAAAAGGCCAGCGAAATGCCCAAACAGATTAGCCACACAATCTGCTCATCTCCAAGTTGTAGCTTGATGTGGTGCTTCTTACTCTGGACTTGTTTCCACAATTTCTTGAAGTCCATTGGCTATCTGAATCGATGTGTATAGGCACTCAGTCCTTTTTTTCTTCAGCGTTATGTAGTGCATCAGTCATTTCCTTGGAAATGGCACTGCGCAACACCCGTACGAAGTGTTTGTTACCCAGGTCGAGTGTGACGATCTCGCCCTCTATTTTGTTGATGCGGCCAATCAGGCCACTACCCGTCACGACTTCTTGCCCTTTTTCCAAAGAATCAATAAACTGGCGTTGTTCGCGTTGGCGTTTGGCTTGAGGGCGTATCATAAACAGCCAGAATACCAAAATGATCAGCCCCCAAAAGACCAATGTCATTATCCCTTGATTACCAGCAGATTGTAAGAAAATTGTTTCCATGTTCAGCATGTTTGTTGAATGATAAGCATACTCAGTTGGAGGACAAAGGTAGGAAGATAAAAAATGGCCACCTCATATAAGGCAGCCATTTTGGAGTTGAGTTCCACTGTGCTCTATAGAGGCTTAACTTGGCCACTGCCAAAAGTGTTAGCTTCGATTTTGGGCTGGCCCTTGTAATATACGGTGCCGCTGCCCATGATTTCGGCTTCCAATTCGCGTATGGCAAAGACTTTGGCATAACCTGATCCAGTGATTTCGGCATCGGCTTCGGCTACTTGTAGGTGTGTTGCATCGATGCTGCCAGAACCAGCAATTTTTATTTCAATTTCCTCGGCTTGTCCTTTGAGTACGACGTGCCCTGAGCCAGTTACTTCGGCTTTTACCTCTTGGGCATCTTCCAGTTCAAAGTCGATAGCACCCGAACCAGTGACACTAAACTCGAACTTTTCGCCTTTAAAGGCTTGTTGACCGATCACTTGGCCTGACCCCGTGATGTCGATGTCTTTCAATTGAGGTACACTTATGTAGATAGTGATAATGCCCTTTTGCGACCATATACTTGGGGTAAACTTGATGTGCCAGCTATCATTGTGTGCGCTTTTGTTGAGTGCGTCAAAGTCGCGCGGATCAGTAGCATCGATGTGAACTTTGAGTGGTCCTTGGGTGAGGTACACGGTGGCTGCTATACTCAGTTCAATGTCGGAAAAGGAGCCTATGGATACTTCTTGCCCCTGTTGTGCAAAGAGTGTTGTGGTGCTGAGCAATATCCACAACCATGCCGCGTAGGTCAATTGTCTCATTTGTCTGTTTTTTTGGTGAGAAAAGAAAGGACTTTGAAAAAAGGGGGGATGTAATAAAGACTGTTTGATGAGAAGAAAGTTGCAGGTTAAAAGGCTATTGCCAGTAAGCGCACTCGTTTTCTGGACAATTTTGTTGCTTTGCCATATGTTTTACCCTTAAGCAGGGCAACTAAAAGGCAACTTATGAAATCTGTGTGGCGCGTTTTTCTTTTTTTCGGAGTATTAGTGACTGGTTTTTTGTTGGGGGTGAGCTGGCAGAATCACTTGCCGAGCCGAAGTACCACTGAGTCTGATCCGTTGGCTCGGCAAGTTAGGTGGGATGATGATCAGCGAGTGGGAGCTGATGATGAGACGGATACTACTAGGCCTGATCCATTAGCAGAGGCGCTTACCGAAGTGGAACGTGCAACGATTCGCATCTTTGAATCGGCAGCACCCTCTGTGGTATTTATCAATACGTCCGTGATGCAGATGGACTTCTTTTCTCTGAACGTGACGGAGATTCCACGTGGGAGTGGCTCGGGCTTTGTGTGGGATACGCGCGGGCACATCGTGACGAACTATCACGTCATTCAAGGTGCTGACCGAGCCCAGGTGACGTTGGCTGATCACAGCAGTTGGGATGCTACTTTGGTAGGTGTGGCGCCGGAGAAAGATTTGGCTGTTTTGAAAATCGATGCACCTGCCTCCAAGTTGAGGCCCATTCCATTAGGCATTTCTGAGCACTTGCGAGTGGGGCAGTCGGTTTTTGCCATAGGCAATCCGTTTGGTCTGGATCAAACACTCACCACAGGAGTAGTGAGTGCTTTGGGAAGGGAGATCAAATCCGTGTCGGGGACGCCAATTCGCAATGTGATCCAAACGGATGCGGCGATCAATCCGGGCAATTCAGGTGGACCGCTGCTTAATTCGGCGGGCAAGCTCATAGGTGTGAATACGGCTATCTATAGCCCTTCAGGTGCCAGTGCCGGCATTGGCTTTAGCATTCCAGTAGATGTGGTCAAATGGGTAGTTCCCGAACTAATCGTCAATGGGCGTATCATGAGGCCTTCTTTAGGAGCAGAATATGCTTCTGCACGTACTATGGCTCGTTTAGGCTTGGAGGGCGGCGCATTGATTCTCAACATAATTCCGGGTAGCGCTGCTGACCGGGCTGGTTTGCACCCTACGCGCAGAGATCGATATGGATACATCGTTCTTGGCGACATCATTACGCAAATAGGTGATGAGCCCATTCACTCACCTGCAGAGATACCTTTGGCTTTAGAAAAGTATCGCCCTGGTGAGCGCGTCAGGATTCGCTTTTTGCGCAATGGCAAAGTGCGCGAAGTGGAGGTAGTGCTCGACCCACCCCGTTAGTACTTTTTTGCATGAAAAATGTAAGTTTGTAAAGATGAAAGTGCGCTATCAGTAATGGTTGAGGAGTTTGCTAGCTTGGTCCAGAAAATCGAGCGCGACTTCCCCGAGTTATACAACAAATTGGATGGAAAAGTGGTGAAGTAGCTATTTATTGTTCCAGTGTTTTGATGAGCTCTTCGGGGCTTTTCCCTAAGTTTTGCAGCAAGATTTGAGCGTCATCGGCGAATCCGTGAGTAGGGTAAGTGTGCAAGAAGCGTTCGTACCACACGCGAGCTGAGTCGTATTGCCCCATGTCGTTATCCCAAGTAAAAGCAATCATGAACACGGCATCGGCTGTCTTAGGGTGATCTGGATATCGGTTGACAATCCATTCATAGAGTACATGTGCTTTGTCAAATTGCTTGACGAGTCGAGCTGCCTCAGCAGCGCGTAACAGCAGTACCGGTGAGAGTGAGTCTTGAGGCAGAAGCGCGGCATACAGCTCACTGATTTCGATAAATGCAGCTACTTTTTTGTAGTCGATTTGCTGAGACTCAATGTCGTATAATTCTTTCCCTAACTGTGCAAGCTGCTGGGGTACTGATAGATGTTTTTGGGTGTGTGCCTTCAGGGAATCAGCAGGTGGATTACCTTTAAAAGCAATGCCAATGCACTGTTCTAAGGCGAGTTGTTGGAGCGTGTCATTCAATTGCTGATAGATGGTAGCTAGTAATAGGGCATTTTGTAGCGCATTGGGCGCGTCGGGGTAGTCGTGCAGCAGCTGCTTGAGCAAATCGGCAGCACTCCGATAACGCTTGGCATAGTAGAGGGCTTCGGCCGCTTTGTGCCAGGTCTCCAGCATGGCCTTCCGATCGCTGGCAAGTAGAGGAGCCAGGGCCTGGCATTTAGCTGCCAAGCTATCGGCTTTTTGAGGTGAAGGTGATTGAGCCATTTGAGCTTCGAGCATTTCGATTTCAGCTTGTAGTTGGGCTACTCGATCGGGCTGAGATTGGCTGCAATTCCAAATCGAAAAGGCGATTGTACTCCACAAGACAAGTAGGGGAATAAAGCGAATGCTCATGGCACATGAGTTTTGATGGCGGTCTGTGGTATAATTGGGGGCCAAATTTAGCTAAACCTCTCGCATCTGATGCTTGATTTTTTACAATTTTACTGAGGCAAGGATGGCATCGGGATTGCACAGTATTCGATAGTAGGTAATTTGTTGATGAGCATTTTGTAATATTAGGATGAGTTTCTGATTTCTGTGCTGCTTATCAAAACAAATGAATCTATGATTTTGCACATGTACCCAGCGCATCCGTCTGAGCGCAAGGTTGATAGAGCTGCACAAATCCTTCGTCAAGGTGGCGTTTTAATCGTACCTACTGATTCGGTATATGCCTTTGCTGCCGACATGATGAATACAAGTGCAGTAGATAAGTTGTGCCGTTTGCGCCGCTTAGATCCGCGCAAAGCCATGTTGTCCATTATATGTGCGCATTTGAGTCAGGCTTCGCAATGGACTACGCAAATCGACAACGCGACCTTTCGACTGATGCGCCAGTCTTTGCCTGGCCCTTATACCTTTATTTTGAAGTCGAACAACGAAGTGCCTAAGGTTTTCCGAAATCGGAAGAAGACTATTGGCATTCGCATCCCTGACAATCCCATCGCATTGGCCCTCGTACGGGCTTTGGGAAATCCCATAGCAGTGGCTTCACTCAAGACTGATGATGAGATTGTGGAGTATATCACCGATCCGCAAGAAATTGCTATGCGGTGGGAAAAGCAGATCGATGCCATTATTGATGGGGGGATAGGAAGCCATGAGCCCACCACTGTGGTAGATTGTACGGGCCATGAGCCTGTGCTCTTGCGCCAGGGAGCAGGGCAAGTATGGTGAGTTTTGGGTGCTGCCGACATTATTCGTCTCTGTTGTAGTAGAGGGTATTCGTAAACCTATATTTGCAGCCGCACTTGGCAGCCGAGTTGCGAGTTTCCTTTTTGCCGAAAGGCCATAGAAATACAATCAAAATGAAACAGTTGTTGACTGGCTTGGTGCTCCTTGCTTGGACTTCCCTAGCACTATGGGCCCAACAAGGGGGAACGGTGCGTGGCAATGTGTTCGATAAAGCTACAGGTGAGCCCATTATTTTCGGCACAGTGTTTTTGGAAGGTACGCCCTACGGCACCAATACCGACGAACAGGGGTTTTTCAGCATGGGCAATGTGCCGCCGGGGCATTATCGGCTAGTAGCCACTTATGTGGGCTATGACAGCGTAGCTGTCGATATTGATGTGCGTGCTGGCTGGATTGTGCAGCAATCGCTCTACATGCAAGAAAGTTCAGTGAATTTGAGCGTGGTAGACGTATCGGCCCGTAAGGAAAAGGCAAAAAGCGAAGTAGCTATTTCTACGCTTACCGTCAGTCCCCGAGAAATTGAGGCATTGCCCAGTATTGGCGGACAAGCTGATCTGGCACAGTACTTACCCGTATTGCCTGGTGTTGTCACAACAGGGGACCAGGGCGGACAAATTTACATTCGCGGTGGTTCGCCCATCCAAAACCGCATCATGCTTGATGGCATGACCATATTCAATCCCTTTCACAGTATTGGGCTGTTCTCTGTATTCGAAACCGAAACGATTCGGACGATTGACGTGCTGACAGGGGGCTTTGGTGCTGAGCATGGGGGGCGCATCTCTGCCATAGTGGACATCAAGACCAGGGAAGGCAATAAGACCAAATTTTCAGGTCAGCTAGCTGCCAATCCTTTTCAGTCAAAGGTATTGTTAGAAGGGCCCATTAAACGCTTTGATGCGGAAAAAGGAGGCAGAAGTGCCTCCTTTCTCTGCACGGCTAAGCGTGGATATATTGACCAAACTGCCCCAGTGCTCTATCCATGGGTACGTTCGCCAGCAGCTGATTCGGCAGGTTTACCCTATCGATACACCGATTTTTATGGAAAGCTCTCGCTGTTGGCGGGCAATGGCACGCAGCTCAATCTCTTTGGGTTTAACTTTTCCGATGCTGTGAATTTTCAGCAAGTAGCGGTGCTGGATTGGCAGACGACGGGCATGGGGGCCAACTTCAAGCTCGTACCGCCCGGTAGCAATATCCTTATCGATGGCGTAATGGCTTATTCCCAATACCAAATTGCCTTGCAGGAAGCCGATGAGGCGCCGCGCCGAAGTGGCTTGACGCATTACGCAGTCCAGCTCAATTTCAACTACTTTGGCCGAAATAGCGAAGTGCGCTACGGCTTTGACTTCTCGGGCTTGGAAACGGATTTTGTGTTCAAGAACTTTCTAGGAGTCACCATTCAACAAAATGACTTTACCACCGAATTGGCTGGATACGTGAGCTTCAAGCAATTGATCGGCCGGTGGGTATTGCAACCTGGGCTACGCGCTCAGTTTTACGTCTCGCAGCCTGCCACGGTGTTAGAGCCGAGATTGGGTGCTAAGTTCAATGCTACGGATCGGCTTCGGTTTAAAATGGCCGCAGGGATATATTCGCAAAATATCTTGAGTAGCGTGAACGAGCGCGATGTGGTCAATCTGTTTGTCGGTTTCCTCTCAGGGCCTGAGCAGACGATCTTTAAACCCGGCACACGCGAGCCCGCACCTCATCGCCTCCAAAAATCACAGCATGCCATTGTTGGCTTTGAACTTGATGTGCTGGGCGAGCTGGCGTTTAATGTGGAAGGGTACTACAAAAACTTTTCTCAACTCATTCAGGTAAATCGCGACAAGCGCAGTGAAGCTGACCCCGATTTCAGCACAGAAAGAGGGCGTGCGTATGGCATCGATTTTTCGCTGCGCTATAGCGATGTACATTGGTATCTTTGGGCTACCTATTCCTTAGGGCAGGTAGATCGCGACGATGGCACGCAAGTGTATCCTACGATCTTTGACCGGCGGCACAATGTCAACCTCTTGGCTACGTATACCTTTGGTGCCGCAGGTGCCTGGGAAGCTGCCTTGCGCTGGAACTTCGGCACGGGCTTCCCCTTTACACTCACTCAGGGTTTTTACGAACAATTTGACTTTGGAGATGGCGTGACCACCGATGTACTCACAGGTAATGGGCAGTTGGGGGTCCTGTTCGACACGCGTCGCAACGCAGGTCGTTTGCCCGATTACCACCGCTTGGATCTATCGCTTAAGCGTACCTTTCAGTTTGCCCAAAGGCATAGCTTGGACGTCGCGATCAGTGTGACCAATGCCTATAACCGAAACAATATCTTCTTTTTCGACAGAGTGCGTTACGAAAGGGTCGATCAGCTGCCGATCTTGCCTAGTTTGGGGCTAACTTGGAAGTTTTAAGAGCTCTACACCCATCTTCTTTATTCCCTTTCGCCTATTCGTGCGCAGTTCCGTACTTTTGGGCCGCTTTCGCAAAACGATTCAAACCATACAAAATTCAACTCCATGAATCTCCACGAATATCAAGGTAAAGAAGTACTCAAGCAGTACGGCGTGGCTGTACAGGAAGGCATCGTGGCTACTACAGTAGAAAAAGCGGTAGAAGCATGGCATAAAATTCGGGAACAAACTGGCACGGAGTACGTAGTGGTCAAAGCGCAAATTCATGCAGGTGGCCGCGGCAAAGGTGGGGGAGTGAAGCTAGCTAAAAACCTACAAGAGCTCAAAGAAGCTGCTGCTTCCATCTTGGGTATGTACTTGCGTACGCCCCAAACTCCTGGCGGCTTGGAAGGCCCAGGTAAGCTGGTGCGTAAGATCCTCATTGCAGAGGATGCCTATCGGCCCGATTTCGATGCCTGTAAAGAGTACTACATCTCTGTGCTCACCGATAGGGAGAAGCAACGCAATGTGTTTATCTATTCGACTGAAGGTGGCATGGAGATCGAAAAAGTGGCCGAAGAAACACCTGAATTGGTGCACAAAGAGTACATCGACCCTGCATTGGGCATGCAGCCTTTTCAAGCACGCAAAATTGCCTTCAATTTGGGATTAAGTGGGAAGGCCTTTAAAGAAATGACCAAGTTTGTGACCAATCTCTATCGCGCTTTTCTGGGTGCCGATGCTTCGTTGGTAGAGATCAATCCATGTCTCAAAACCGCTGATGATCGCATCATCGCAGTAGATTGCAAAATGGTGCTCGACGATAATGCCTTGTACCGACACCCTGACCTGGAGGCCATGCGTGACTTGGATGAGGAAGATCCCACCGAGGTGGAAGCGCGTAAATATGGCCTTAACTATGTCAAGCTGGATGGCAACGTAGGTTGTATGGTTAATGGCGCGGGCTTGGCCATGGCTACCATGGACATCATTAAACTGTCGGGAGGCGAGCCTGCCAATTTCCTCGATGTAGGTGGCACGGCTGATGCCGAACGCGTAGCCCATGCCTTTGAGATCATTCTCAAAGACCCCAATGTAAAGGCCATCTTGGTCAATATATTTGGCGGCATTGTGCGCTGCGACCGCGTAGCTAACGGCATTGTAGAAGCATACAAGAAGCTGGGCGACAAAATCAATGTGCCCATTATTGTTCGCCTACAGGGTACAAATGCCGACTTAGCCAAAGAAATCATCGATCATTCGGGGCTGCAAGTGTATTCTGCTATCGAACTGCAGGAAGCTGCAGCGTTGGTCACTAAAGTACTCAAGGAACAGGTAAAAACTTCTTGATCTGCTGTTTTGCACTGAGTTTGTGTGCTATTGCTTGTGCTTTCGGCACTAGGAGTCGAAGGTGAGATGTGTGCTAAAAAAACACGTGATGAAAAAAGTAGCTGTTATAGGTGCAGGTACTATGGGCAATGGCATTGCCCACGTATTTGCCATGAAGGGGCATGAGGTAATGCTAGTCGATGTGTCGGAGGAAGCACTTTCGCGTGCGCTCCAGACTATCAGGCGCAATCTGGACCGCATGATCAAAAAAGAGCTCATTACGCCACAGGAGAAATCCGATACCCTACATCGGATAGCTACCTTTACTGAGTTGGAACCTGCTGTACGCGACGTGGCCTTAGTAGTGGAGGCAGCTAGTGAGCGCATTGATCTCAAACTACGCATTTTCGAGCAGCTCGATGCGCTTGCACCAGCTGATGCCATTCTAGCCTCCAATACTAGTTCGATTTCTATTACCAGGATCGCAGCTGCCACCCAACGTCCCCAACAGGTCATTGGCATGCACTTTATGAACCCCGTGCCGGTGATGAAGCTCGTCGAGGTCATTCGTGGCTATTTGACCAGTGATGCCACTACGCAAACAATTATGGATTGGGCAAGCCAGTTGGGCAAAACGCCAGTAGAGGTGAACGATTATCCGGGCTTTGTGGCCAATCGCATACTTATGCCCATGATCAATGAGGCTATTTATGCGCTATACGAAGGTGTAGCAGGCGTAGAGGAGATCGATACAGTCATGAAGTTGGGCATGGCACATCCCATGGGGCCCTTGCATCTAGCAGATTTTATCGGGCTAGATGTGTGTCTGGCCATCCTTCAGGTGCTCCACGATGGCTTTGGTCATCCGAAATATGCGCCTTGCCCCTTATTGGTCAACATGGTTACTGCGGGAAAGTTAGGCGTAAAGACAGGTGAAGGTTTCTACAAGTACCATCCAGAGTCGAAGGCCAAAGAGATCTCGCCACGCTTTGCACGATGACAAAAAGCACTATAGCGGCAAGTGTTCCTTTTTAGAACGCTTGCCGTTTTACGTGTCATTCATCCCAATCCATCCATTCATCTTCGAAAAGCAACTGTGCTTTAAACTGATCAATTTCGCGCCGTTCGCGTTTGGTGGGTCTACCTTTCCCTTTTTCTCTTAACCCCATGGGGGCTTTGCCGATGTACCAATCTTTGTATTTGTTCTTTTCGCGCTCAGGTGTGAGGTCTTCGTAACATTGGGAAGCAACGCTATAGCCCACGCGCTTTTCTATGAGCTTTAGGACTTTGAAGGTGAACAAAAACCCTTCCTTGTGCACCTGTACTGCATCACCTATAGAGACCGAAGCTGCGGGCTTGGCGGGCACATCGTTGATGCGTACCCTGCCATTTTTACAGGCGTTGGTGGCGATGGTGCGTGTTTTAAAAATGCGTACGCTCCATAACCATTTGTCGATGCGTACTTTTTGGGGCATATACTTATGTGTAAAGCCAAGTGTCTTTTTCACGGCATGATCTGTGATCTATAGAGTTGCTACTTTGTGCAGCACCTTTTTCTGCTGTAGAAGTGCTATTCGGGGCATATATTCGCGCACAAAAATACCACATCTATGAAAATACATCATTTCCCTATAAGCCTACTTGCTTTGGGTATGTTGCTTTGGATGGTGGCTTGCAAGGTAGAGCCTAAGCTCAAGCCGCTCAACCTTATGAAATACGGTGTGCCTCTAACCATACTAGCACCCGATAGTGCGGTCGTGAAAAAAAGAGACATGATCGTCCAGCAAGATATTACCATACAGGGCCCTGACGGGTTTGACCTGCAATTGTACGTGTCAAATGCCAGTACCACCGACCCCAAGGCGTTGAAAGATTCTCTTTTGGCACAGGTGAAGCGGCAGCCGTATTTTTCAAAGCTCATCGCGATTGAAGATCAAGGGTTTATTTTTGAAAACAAGGTGGATAGTGCTGCAGTATTCTACGATTTTCGCTATGTGATTATTCGGGCTGGCAAAGAGTACCAGTTTCAGGGTGGACTGCTGGGTAATTTTACGATCGAACAGGCAACCCGGATGTATGAGGCAGCTACAAGTGCGAAATAATTGGGATCGGAAAGGTAAAAATAAATAAAGGCCTCCCTCATAGGGAGGCCTTGGCGACTCCTTAGGCCTTTGGGGTCAGGCTTGTTGCTCCTTGCTGAGTTGTAATTGGTACAACACTAAGACCAGGAGCAGAATTCCAAAAATCAGCATACGTCATGGGATTTAATTCCTCTTTTCAACGAGGAGATTAACAAATGGTTTATTGGATATGTCATGTAGCTCTGTGGCAGATATCTTGCCTTGCTCGACTTCAATTTGAGGGAAATTGAGAGAAAAAGTCAACATTTCACCATGTTATTGTGACGTTAAAAATGAGTAAAGGGCTGATGCATGTCTTACATCAGCCCTTTCATCGCATTATTGTACAGTATCTTACAAGCTGGAAGCACCCGGATTGGCGTCGTTGTATCGTTTTGTTACTTCGTGCCAGTTGACGACATTCCAGAAGTTAGAGATATATTCGGGGCGCCGGTTTTGGTAGTGCAAATAGTAAGCGTGCTCCCACACGTCAAGACCCAAGATGGGTGTGCCTTCATAGTCATTGACATCCATAAGAGGGTTATCCTGGTTGGGCGTATTGCAGATAAATAGTTTGTCATTTTTATCGACGCACAACCACGTCCAACCACTGCCAAACAAAGTAGCAGCTGAATTGGAAAAGGCTTCTTTGAAAGCTTCAAAAGAACCAAAGTCGCGCTCAATCGCTTTGCGAATGTTCATCTGAGCAGAAGGCTCACCACCACCTTGAGGCGACATGATCGTCCAAAACAAACAGTGATTGTAATACCCACCGCCATTGTTGCGCACGGCTGCGGGATATTGACTCACATTGGCGAGTATTTCTTCAATGGACTTGCCTTCCAGATCGGTACCTGCAATGGCGGCGTTGAGCTTGTTCGTGTAGCCACCGTGGTGTTTGGTATGGTGAATTTCCATAGTGCGTGCATCAATGTAGGGCTCCAATGCATCGTATGCATAGGGAAGATCGGGTAATTGAAATGCCATAGTTCTTTGGATTTTGCGTTTTGGAAATTGGGCATCATTGCCGTGCCGTTCGCTTAACGCTGCCAAAGATAAAAAGTTGAGCGCTTCTTTGATGTGTACACTATGAAAGAGCTTATAGCTTGATTTGCTTGGAGCTTTTTCGAGAGAGGATATGGTGCACCCAATGGCGAAGCTTGTCTTCTAACATATTGGGTTGAATGGGTTTGCTGATAAAATCATTCATGCCGGCTTGGGCACATCGGGCTTTATCTTCCGGCATGGCATTGGCCGTGAGGGCAATAATGATGGGTTGCTCCTGTTCGGGCCAGTGAGTTCGGATCTGTTGGGTAGCAGTGATGCCGTCCATTTGGGGCATTTGCAGGTCCATGAAGATTAGGTCGTAGTGCTTTTTCTCCATGGCTTCTAATGCTTCTAGACCGTTGTTGACGGCATCTGGTTGAAAGTTCATCTTGCGCAGGAGCATAAGTGCTAGCTTCTGGTTGATGGGGTTGTCTTCAGCTATTAATATGGAAATGTGGTGTGCCTCTGAAAATGATTTAGGTGAGGAGGGTGCCTGTAGTGTGGATTCGTCTCTATCTTCTATAGCTTGTTTAAAGGACTTTCGCACCTTAGAAGGTAAGAGGGGATTGACGATGTGTACTTTGATGTTGGGGTTTTTACTGGTGCCATAACTCCATTGGACAATGTGGCACCCAGCTTTTTGCCATTTTCTAATAAGGTGAGCGTTGTTTACTGCCCAACGTTCACCTACAAATACGACTAATCCCTGTACATCTTCTGGAATTTCACTTAGTACTTCTACACCCTGCCACTGTAGCTCCAACACAATAGACTGGGACACTTCTGGGTTGCCACAGAACACGGCTGCTTTTTTCCCTTTCAGCTTGGGATCAGGAGTGTGTTTGGAATGGGAAACTTGAAGGGGCAGTTGTATAGTGAAACGCGAACCTAAATTTGGCGTAGAATCCAACTTTATGGTGCCACCCATAGCTTTCACTAGCCGCTGCGTAATAGCTAATCCCAGGCCAGTGCCTTGATATTTGCGCGTATACGCATTGTCGCCTTGTGCAAAGGGAATAAAGATATCCTTGATCTGCTCTTTAGGGATGCCAATGCCGGTATCTAATATTTCTATTTCAAAAATGGCGTGGTGGGCCGATTGCTTATTGCGTACTTGGACAGAAATGCGCACTTCGCCCTTTTCCGTAAATTTGATTGCATTACTTACCAAGTGCATGAGCGCTTGCTTCAAATGAGTAGCATCGCCCAGTACCTTTCTGGGGGTACCAGGTGCAAAACGGAGATGAACCAGCAGATTTTTGGTGCGTGCCTTTTCTTCAAACAGATTAACCACATCTTCGATGGCCATGTCCAGCCTGAATTCCTTTTGTTCGATCTTGATCGTGTTGTTTTCCAAATTGGAAAAGCTGAGCAAATCTTGGAGCAGCAGTACCATAAGATTGCTCGATTCTTTAATTGTGCGCAGATAGCGCTTTTGTTCTGCAGTGAGCGGCGTGCTTTCGAGGAGCGAGGTCATACCTATCACGCCATTCATAGGTGTGTGCAGTTCGTGGCTAAGGGTAGCTAAAAACTGGTTTTTGGCTTTAATGCCTTGTAAGGCTTTCTGACCCAATTGCGTGACATATTGCCCAATGCGTTGGCTCAGTAGCATGGATTGACTCAAAATAAACCCTCCATAGAAAGCGTGTTCCCAAATGGGGTTGTAATCGATCACTCTCTGATATCTAAGTATTTGTAATATAAAAAGCGTCATTAGAAATCCCAAGCTCGTTACAGCCAGCCGCGAGCCTACATCGCCATGCCAGAAAGCCTTGAGAAAAACCCATATTCCATAAAGCGCTAAAAGCGAGATAAGCCAAACATATATGCGGTTGATACTGCTAAACATGAATGGTGTGCCTACAAAAATATATATCAGATAAACGAGGCTGATCCATTGGAAAATGCGAATAATTGTTTTGCTAGCCCTCTGTGGAAAAATGGCGTGCACGAGCTGTGAGAAAAAGATCACTGATAAGATGAGCGAGCTGAATTCAAGGCGCACCACGACTTTCCAATCTACTTCGCCCATTAGATTGTAGTAGGGGTAGTCCGTGCTAAAAAGAATGCGCGTACTCTGGGCGATACAAAAAAGACCAAAGTAGAGCAGAGCTCTGTCTTTTTTGATAAAGTTGAAGATGCCCGTATAGAATATAGCGGCAACAAACAAAGCAAGTGCTACGCCTAAGGCACTAGCCAGTCGCATCATTGCCAGCGATTCAGTATGCTGGGATAAGCCGATATACACGGGTTCGTAAATGCCTCCTGCAGCATAGTAGAAGTTAGCTACGTGGATAATTAGTGGGATGAGTGTGTCTTGAGCGACAAAATGTGCCTTGCGAGGGATATATGCAGGGCGATAAGCAGTGTGATGACCAGCTGGTATACCTGCTTGTGTTATTTCGCGTTGACCCACAAATACTTTACAAGAGGTATGACACTTAGGCAAGTAGATACCTATATCTTTTCCTTGTAATGAAGGTGGTATTTTCAATAAGGTAAAGTAGGTGCCATATCCAAATGCTGGAAGTTGTTGGGGGAGTTCGTTCCATAGGATTGGCTTGTCCAGAGCGATATAGCTCGAGGTTTTAATAATGGAGTCTAATTGCTCAGGCCCAAGAAATGACTTCCATGTAAACCCCCAATTCCCTGTAGTGATTGTTTTGCCACTAGATAATGTGCTTTCCGAAAGGACTGTAACCGGACTTGTACTATTCCCTCGAGTAGAAAAGGTGAAGATTAGAGCCATACACCCTACAACCACGATTTTTTCCCTACTCCACCTGCCAAGAAAAATCATAGGGTACTTGTTTAGCAAAAGCAAAGGTTGTGCAGTCAAGATCGTAGTGCGATCTTCGTGAAGAAGTTATTATGAAGCTATTTAGTGACGGGTATAGTGCTTAAAATATGTATAAACAGTACATGTGTATGGATTGATAGACAAAAGCAGTAGCATGGACAAAGAGGCTTTATTTTTAATGTGATCTGAAAAGCTAATACAATATTTCACTTGGTATATAGAAGGGGTTGAGGATATTTTGCTATTGTTGTGCGTGGAAATTGCTTTTGTATTTTGAGTCAATATGGCTTGAAGGTGCTCAAGCGCCTTCCAATGTGTAAATGAATAGTAAAATGGCAACTATTGTTCCACCCGTACTTTGGCAGCCCGATAGGGAATTGATTGGACGCTGCCACATGACGCAGTTTGCACAGTGGCTAGAAAAAGTAGAAGGTGAGCAATTTGTAGGTGATTACCACAAACTCTGGCAATGGTCTGTAGCTGATATAAGCAGATTTTGGCAGCGGATAGCTACTTACTTTGACGTGCATTTCGAGCAACCTTGGGACAAAGTGCTTGACGGTGAGCAGATGCCTTTCTTCAAGTGGTTTACAGGCAGCACGCTCAATTACGCAGCACACATTTTTCGCATGAAAAACCCCTCACATCCAGCCATTATTTACAAGTCGGAGCGTCACCCGATGGCAGAAATGAGTTGGGAAGAATTGGAACGACAAGTGGCTAGTTTGCGGGCATGGTTGCAAACGCAGGGCGTAGGCAAAGGAGATCGGGTCGTAGCATTTTTGCCCAATATTCCTCAAGCCACCGTCGCCTTTTTAGCTACTTGCTCCTTGGGGGCTATTTGGTCGAGTTGTAGCCCCGACTTTGGCCTCCAGGCAGTGGTAGATCGCTTTGCGCAAATTGAACCCAAGGTGCTCATTGCTTGTGATGGCTATACTTACAATGGCAAGCCTTTTGACAAACGGCCAGTAGTGCAGGCATTGTTACAGGAATTGCCCAGTGTGAAACAAGCGGTGTTGGTTCCTTTCTTAGAGCCAACTGCTGGCCCAGAAGGGTTGCGCGATACCGTGCTGTGGCAGGACGTTATTGATGCAGCGGCACTGCCTCTTGCCTTTGAAGCAGTACCTTTTGATCACCCATTGTGGGTGCTGTACTCGTCGGGTACTACGGGAGTGCCCAAGGCTATCACACATACTCATGGCGGCAATTTGCTGGAGCATTTGAAATACTTGCACTTGCACAACGATGTGCATCCGGGTGAACGCTTTTTTTGGTATTCGACTACCGGATGGATGATGTGGAATTTTGTGCAGGCATCGTTGTTGGCTGGAGCTACAGTGGTGTTGTACGAAGGAAGTCCGGCCTATCCTTCACTCAATGCACTGTGGGAGTTCGCAGAGCAAGCGCGCATCACGCATTTTGGCACTTCGGCACCTTTTCTAGTCGCATGTATGAAAAGTGGCATTCGTCCTCAAGTAGATTTTGATTTAAGTGCCATGCGCACCATTGGCTCTACAGGTGCGCCTTTGCCGCCGGAAGCTTTTGACTACGTCTATGAACACGTCAAACCTGATGTATGGTTGTCATCCATGGCGGGTGGTACTGATGTATGTACGGCTTGGGTGGGTGGCTGTCCTTGGTTGCCCGTATATGAGGGAGAAATCCAGTGTCGTTGCTTGGGGGCCGATTTGCATGCTTTTGACGAAGCGGGTAAACCTGTTATAGACCAGCTAGGCGAGCTAGTTGTGATCCGACCTATGCCTTCTATGCCCGTATATTTTTGGAATGATCTACACTTCAAGCGCTATATGTCGAGTTATTTTGATGTGTATCCTGGTGTATGGCGTCATGGCGATTGGATCAAGATAACTAATCGAGGTACAGTGATTATTTATGGCCGATCTGACGCGACCCTTAACAGACATGGTGTGCGCATCGGTACTGCCGAGATTTATCGCGTAGTGGACAAACTTCCTGAGGTGGCAGATAGCTTGATTGTAAACTTGGAACGCGAAGGCGGTAATGACTTTATGCCTTTGTTTGTGGTACTGAAAAAGGGACGGACACTGACTGATGAGTTGTCCCAACACATTAAACAGGCCTTGCGTCAGCAGTGCTCGCCACGCCATGTGCCTGATGTGATCATTGAGGTGCCTGAAATTCCCTATACGATCAGTGGTAAGAAGATGGAAGCGCCCGTAAAGAAGATATTGTTGGGCATGCCCATGGAAAAAGCAGCTAAACGAGATGCAGCGAAAAACCCACAGGCATTGGACTTTTTCGCTCGAGAAAGAGCGCGTTTGTTAACAGTAAATAAAGAAGCGTAAGCTATTCACTATTGTGCTAAGGCTGCTTCAAGGGTAAAGCGTTCTTGGACGGCGATTCGCCCTTTGTCGTTAGGGCCTACTGCGATCACTTCCGTGTACGGGTCGTGCTCTAAAAATAGGAGCCATTGCTCCTCACTGGCGCGTTGGAGAAAGGGCGCTTTTTCTGCCAGGGTATCCAAAGGGCGCACGTCGTAGGCCATGATCCATGGCAGACTTACGTGGAATGAGCTGGGTAGCAGATCGGCACAGAAAACCAAATGCCGGCCATCGGGCAGGTCGATATGTAGTAGGCACATATCTTCCGTATGGCCAAAACAGTGTTGTAGGGAAAGTCCCGGTAGCCAAGGTACCCATTCATTTGCTGTTCCTTCAGGTAGGAAATGTAGTACACCTTGTTCGGCCAGTGGTACAAAATTTTCCTTGAGAAAGGAGGCCGCTTCGCGCGCGTTGGGCTGATAAGCCCATTCATAGTGGCGCTGGGTAGTCCAGTAACGGGCATTGGGAAAGGTAGGTGCGATCTGTCCATTGTTATCGTATTGGGTAGCACCCCCACAGTGATCGAAGTGAAGGTGTGTGAGCAATACATCGGTAATGTCTTCAGGTTGTAGGCCTAGCCTGGCCAGCTCGCCCAACAGTGTAGTGTCGCCATGAGGGTGAAAGTGTGCGCGGAATTTTTCGCCTTGTTTGTCACCAATACCTGTGTCGACCAAGATATTGCGTCCATCAGTTTGGATCAATAAGCAGCGCAATGCCCAAGTACACATGTTGTGTTCATCAGCTGGCTGGACCCGATTCCACAGGCGTTTGGGTACAACACCAAACATCGCACCCCCGTCCAATTTGAAGTATCCGGCCAATATTGTGTGTAATTTCATCGTGTACGCGTATTTGTCAGATAGAGAGGAGCCGCAAATATATGCTGTTGGGAAGCGCTTTTATAGCAAGGCCTGTGACGCCCTCAGCTGTATTTTATTGGCGGATGGATTCGACGAGCTGTTGTACGACTCGAGGCACACCAATAGAAGCTGGTTCGGCGACTACAGTGACGTGGGGCATTTGCTCCAACTCGTAATTGATTTGTGGGTTGGGATCGATGTACCATATGGGAGTATGGGGGTCAGCGTGGGCGACCAAGCCGGCGGCCGGATATACTTGCATAGAGGTGCCAACGATAAGTAGGTAGTCGGCGTCGCTCACTTCTCGTGCTGCACGTGTGATTTCGGGGACCACCTCGCCAAACCACACAATGTGTGGGCGGAGTTGACTGCCCTTTTCACAGGTATCGCCCCAGTGCAGGTCTTTTTCCCATGAATAGATCAATGAGGGATCGGCGGTGCTGCGTACCTTTTTCAGCTCGCCATGTAGGTGGATGATGTGACTTGACCCTGCGCGCTCGTGTAAGTCATCTACATTTTGTGTAATAATGACTGTGTCGAACCATTGTTCGAGCTCGACCAGTGCTTGATGGCCGGCGTTGGGCACTACTTCTCGAAGCTGACGGCGGCGCTGATTGTAAAAGTCCAGTACGAGTTTTGGGTTGCGTGCCCATGCTTCAGGCGTAGCCACTTCCATGACGTCATATCCTTCCCATAGCCCCCCAGCATCGCGAAATGTGGGAATACCGCTCTCTGCACTTATTCCCGCACCTGTAAGTACGACTACCTTTGACTGCTTCATCACGCATTCACTTTTGTTTTGTGCAATTTTTGAAATGCTTGGCCTATGTGGGCAATCAGGTCGGTGGCTGTCATGGCTTCGGCACCCCATTTGGAGGAAGCCAGTTCGCCTGCCAATCCGTGTAGCCACACGCCTAAGCAAGCAGCTCGGCTAGGAGAGTACCCTTGTGCCAATAGCCCTGCGATCAAGCCAGTGAGCACGTCGCCACTACCTCCTGTAGCCATACCTACGTTGCCCGTAGTATTGAAGAAAGCTGTTCCTTTTGGAGTAGTGATGCAAGTGTGTGCGCCCTTCAATACAATGAATATGCATTTCTCTTTAGATAGTTGCATTTGCCGATCAAGACGTGCAAATGTATGAGGGCTTTCGCCAAAAAGGCGAGCAAATTCTTTGGGGTGTGGTGTGAGTATGGCATTTGGCGGAATGCGATCGAATAGGTGTGGGTGAGTGGCAATGAGATTGAGTGCATCGGCATCGATCACTATGGGGCCTTGATAGGTGCTGAGGAGTTGTTCGAGCAAGGAAAGGGTAGGGGCTTGCCTTCCCAGGCCGGGCCCGATGCCAATGGCGGAGAACTTGTCCAGGTTTTGAGGAAGCGTGCTCAAGTGCGTGATGCTAGGGTCGGTCAGTGCCATTGCTTCGGGTGCACGCATTTGCATGATCGAATAGCCACATTCAGGTATGTAAGCGGTGACCAGGCCTGCGCCACTGCGCAGTGCTGCTTGTGTGCTAAGCACTGCTGCGCCCATCATGCCTTTACTTCCAGCCATGATCAGGGCGTGGCCGAAGGTGCCTTTGTGGTCGAATTTGTGTCGAGGGCGCAGCCATTGTGCTACTTTGCTCAGTGTGAGGCAATGCCAAGGGGTAGATAGCTCTGCTAGTTTGGCTTTGTCAAGTCCGATGCTGCGCACTTCCCATTCACCTACAGCGCGATAATTTTCACTGAAGAAAAAAGCCAGCTTGGGCACTTCAAACGACAAGGTGCGATGTGCGTGGAACGTAGTCCCTTCAGTAGGGCGTTCGGCAAAGAGACCTGATGGAATGTCGATAGCTACCCTAATAGCTGCACTGTGTGCATTGAGGTGTTGTAAGAGGGTGGCCCAATAACCAGTCACAGGGCGACTCAATCCCGAACCCAGTAGGGCATCGATCACATAAGTTGGCGTGGGCAGCCTAGGCAAGGCATCGCCTTGTGTCAGCTCATGTATAGGCACTGTGTTCATTTTGCGTAAGCGCGATAAATTGATATCAAATTCGGGGGACGTGCGCCGCCCTATGCGACAAAGCCAGACATGCACTTGGTAGGAGTCTTGGGCCAATAGCCTAGCAACAGCCAATCCATCTCCGCCATTATTGCCTGGACCACAAAAGATACATACAGCTATGTCGCGCCGAGGATAGTGGGCTGTGAACCAGCTTGTGAAGGTGCGTGCTGCTCTTTCCATCAAGTCGATAGAGTCGATGGGCTCATGGGCTATGGTCCATGTGTCGAGTGCTCGGATCTGATCAGTACTGAGTATTTTCATATTCCAGTTTGTTATTTGGACTTTGGCTGACAAATTGGGCAAAAGGCAGCGCAACTGCATCACGTGCCACTGAAGGTATGTACTACCTTTAAGAGATGATGATACGAAGGCAAGTATATTGGTTAGTACTGATTCTACTGCATGTGGGTGCACTCGGTTATGGGCAAAATACGGGCTGTGGTCTCACAGTAGATGCTGGCCCTGATTTGGTGGCATGTGCCCCTGTAGGTCAAGTGGCTTTGCAGGGGCAAATTTCGGGACCTTACTTGTCCTTTCAATGGGAGCCCGCTACGGGGTTGAGCGATCCTACAGTGTTGCAGCCTACCGCTACGGTAAGTGTACCAACGAGCTATGTGCTTACAGCTACTGCTGTCGATCCTACCGTTAATCTCATTACAAATGGCGATTTTGAACAGGGAAATGTGGGATTTTCCTCCTCGTATACTTACAGCCCTTCTAATCTTGCTTTCAATGGCACTTATACGGTAACCTCTTCGCCTAGTTTGGTTTATTCCAATTTTCCACCTTGTGTGGACCATACTACGGGTATGGGGCAGATGTTGATAGTCAATGGAGATGATGCTCCAGGTACGCAGGTGTGGTGCCAAACGGTAAATGTGGTACCTAACACAGACTATGTATTTACCGCGTGGGTGTCCAATATTACGCCCATTTTTGGCTTACCCGCCTTGCAACTGGCCGTAAATGGTGTAGCTATAGGTAGCGTATTCACGCCCCCTGCGACCCCTTGCGATTGGAATGAGTGGACAGTAAGCTGGAATTCGGGTAGTACCACTACAGTAGAAATGTGCATCCTGAGCCAGAGCGTTGTTTCATTGGGTAACGATTTCGCCATCGACGATATCAGTCTTAGCCCTATTTGTGAAGTATCAGATGAAGTGCAGCTTTCATTGATCCAACTTCAGGCCACTGCTGATCCCGTGGTTTTCATCTCTTGTAGTGCTTTGGGGAATGAGGGCATTATGTTGGACGCCACAGCTTCTAGTTCGGGGCCCAATATTACCTATTTGTGGACGACTACTGACGGTCAAATTCTCAGTGGTGCGCACACCCTACAGCCAGTGGTAAACCAAACGGGTACCTACATGCTTCAGGTAAACTATAACGACGGCATTACTAACTGTACTGCTCAAGCCGCAGTAACCGTTTTGCTCGATCCCGATCAGCCTTTTGCCATTATTGCACCGCCCGACACCATCACTTGCATCCAGCCTGCTGTGATACTCGATGCGAGCAATTCTACCTCAGGCCCCAATTACGAGATTAGTTGGCAAGTCCTTTCGGGAAATATCGTTTCGGGTGGGCAATCACTCACCCCGATGGTAGATCAGCCAGGTCTTTATCAGCTGACCCTTACTAATTTGCAAAATGGATGTAGTACTACATCCACTGTCAATGTAGTAGCCGATACTTCCGCGCCGCAAGCCATTATTGCTCCTGCCGATACCTTGAGGTGTGATCAGACGTCAATTTGGCTCGATGCTTCTGCAAGTGCAGGAACTGGCATCCAACTTAGTTGGCAAGTGCTTTCTGGAAATTTGCTTTCTTCCCCCGACTCGGCTGTAGTAGCTGTGGATGCAGCTGGTACGTATTCGCTCATTGCCACGAATGTGCACAATGGCTGTAGCGATACAGCTGCTACCACCGTAGTACAGGCTGCTGATGTCCCCCAAGCTTATGTATGGCCACCCGACACCATCACTTGTGCCACGCCTCATGTGTTGGTTCAGGGGCAAGTCGATAGCATGGGCGATGGCATGTGGATGGGATGGCTCGATAGTACGGGTACTTTGATTGCTTTGCAGCAAGCTGACATTTTGATTGATGCACCTGGTATCTATGCCTTTGTGGTTATGGATACCTTGAGGGATTGCGGCGATACTGCTTGGATACAGGTGGCTGCTTCATTAGCTGTGCCTACTTTGAGCTGGCTTGCGCCAAAAACCATTACTTGTACTGATACAGCTCAATGGCTGGTGGCTACGGTAGCTGATACACTTAGCGTCCAATGGCAAACCCCTGAAGGGCAAACCTATTTTGGCGATAGCCTATGGACGCCCCTGTCTGGATTCTTTCAGCTGACTGCTATTAACCCACATAATGGCTGTGCAGATACTGCTATGCTTTGGGTACCTATAGACACCCTTTCCCCTTTTGTCGAAGTAGGCCCCACCGATACCATCACCTGTGCCATGCCCACTGTCGCTTTGCACATGACGACTACTGCTGATTCAATATGGTGGCAGCTACCCAATAGTGTTGCAATACCAGATAGCCAAAGTATAGTGGTGGATACAGCAGGCCTGTATGTAGTGCATGGCGTACGCACTGCCAATGGTTGCCGCTATACCGATACAGTATGGGTGGTCGATGGGCGCTATTGGCCAACAGTGATTGTGGATCCACCAGAACCCCTAAATTGCCAAAATACCTCTACATGGCTTACTGCTTCCGATAGCGATCATGGCCCTGACTTCAAATGGATATGGACCTCAATAGCCGACGGCGACACATTAGCTATCGATTCTGACTCGGCAAGCATTTCTACAATGCAAATGGGCGCCTATGCCCTCCATATAATACACTTGCCTTCGGGCTGTCGCCAATCTGATACGACCATCCTGTCTGTAGATACCGCTGCCCCTGTAATTCAACTTACATTGAGCGATACCATTACTTGCGTGCAGCCCACAGTGAGTTTATACGCACAAGCTAGCAATAGCTCACTTGAATGGCAATGGACTACTCCCGATGGCTTGCTCTTGGATGGCGATCCTGGGCCAGTAGCTCAAGTAGGAGCAGCTGGCACCTATGTGGTCATAGCCACCGATACGATCAACGGTTGTGCAGATACAGCTCAAGTAGTGGTTCCTGCTTGGCTCGATCAGCCTATGGTAGTGCTTGCCGCTGCTGATGCATTGGACTGTGCCACCACTTCTGTGCCTATAATGGCACAGGGCATTTGGTCACAGACAGTGGACTTCACTTGGTGGACTCCCCATGATACATTCCCTCTTTTGGGGCTTGATAGTATCTTTGTGGCAGGCAATCCTGGCTGGTATGTAGTACAAGTACGCGATACGCGCTCTCAATGCGTGGCTATCGATTCACTTTATCTTCCCGCCGATACCACAAAACCTGCTTTCAGTTTGTCAAACTGGGGCATACTGACCTGCCAGACACCTGCTGTGCCGCTCAGTTTTCAGGGAGCGGCTACTCTTACGGCGTATTGGACTGCACCCAATGGTCAAATACTCAATGTACTTCCTGCTGATACGTTGTGGGTAGATCAGGTAGGACAGTGGTCACTGAGTATAGTAGGTGCCAACCATTGTAGTGTAGATACGCTTGTGCACGTATTGGTCGATACACTGGCCCCCAAACTGATGTTGGTAGATGCCGATACACTTACGTGTGCGCAGCCATCAGTTGCACTCGTACCAACCGATACTGCTCAGGCACATGTACAGTATCGGTGGGCACATACTTCGGGCATTGATACTTTGGCTTTTGTACTCGATGTGGCACAAGCGGGATGGTGGCGCATCATGGCTGAGGATACGATCAATGGATGTGTGGCTACTGATTCGCTATGGTTACACGATGCGCGCATGCCCCCTCAAGTGCAATTGTTGCTGTGGGATACCCTCGCTCCACCTTGTGTCGTAGATTCAGTGTTATTGCAAGTTGTGCCATTACAAGATTATCTGACTTTTCAGTGGTCTGCGACTCAAGGATCGATTGTGGGAGATACCCTTCAACCAAAGATATGGGTTACGGCTGCAGGCAATTATTCCCTTACTGTACGTGATACATTGAGTGGCTGTAGCTGGGATACGCTATTCAATGTGCCTGCCCATACAGCTGAAGCCATGGTACAGCTTTTGGGCGAAAGCCTACTTACCTGTGACTATCCTCAAAAGTGGCTTTATGCCTTACACGATGCGGGGAGTACACTCAATTGGCATACACTTGGCGGTCATTTTCTTTCGGAAAATGGAGATTCGGCGCTTATCGATGCGGCAGGCATTTACTGGGCTGAGGTGATGGATACCTTTGGTTGTAGTGCAGCTGATACCTTGGTGGTAATAGCTGATATGGAACCTCCATCTTTGACATTGCCTCAAGCACCTACCTTGAATTGTATACGGCCCAATTGGTGGGCCGTTCCCCTTCAGGTACAAGCCCAAGAACCCATAATTGACTGGATGACTGCTGATGGAGTAATCTTGCATGCTACTTCTGACTCGGCATGGATTGGTGCTGCAGGTACGTATGTGGCACAACTTACTGACCAGCACAATGGCTGCACAGTTGAAGATACACTTGTGGTAGTCGTTGACACGGTTTTGCCTTGGGTGGATGTAGGTCCAGATACGGTGCTTACCTGTGCGACACCGCAAGTAGCGCTGTCAGTATCGGCTACTGCTGCAAACGGTAGGCCTTTGATCATGTGGCACGATCCCTTGGGGCAAGTGCTTCCCCCTGATGCACTTTGGGCCACTATGCCTGGGCCTTATGTGGTAGTAGCTACCGATACTGCCAATGGCTGTAGCTATGCCGATACGCTATTTGTAGATGTCGATACAGTAGCACCGGACTTTTCTCTGCTACCTTTCGGCAAAATCACCTGTATGGCTGATTCCGTGGTGTTGTCTATTGCTACTTCCGCACCTCCACAATGGACGGTGCAGTGGCGTAGCCCATCGGCAGAGCTGCATTTTGGGCCTACTACTACCGCTACACAGGCCGGCACATGGACTGTTACCGCTACCGACCTTACTAATGGATGTCAGCATACTGACACACTTGATGTAGCCATCGATACGGTGCAACCCCAATTATTCGTAGAACCTATACAAATATTGGATTGTCTTACAGGACAAGTTGTCACAGAGGCATTTGTCGATGCTGATCATGACGTGGTAGTGCAGTGGTCTACACCAGATGGTGCCATAAGCAGTGCAAGTAATCAGCTACAGCTGAGTGTCACACAACCAGGACAGTACATATGCTCGGTTGTGGATGTGGTCAATGGTTGTAGCGCGACAGATACGGTGCAAGTAGTGACACAAGCTCCTCTGGCAGTGAGTTTTCAGCTCACACATCCCAACTGCATTGATACGCTTGGGGCGTTGCTCGTAGATTCTGTCATAGGTGGTACGCCACCTTTCGCCTTTTCTGTCGATGGTAGCCCTTTGATGCAGCGCATTTGGTTTACTGATTTGAAACCTGGCCAGCATCAACTTACTGTAGTAGATGCGGCGGGTTGTTCGTTGGACACCAGCTTTGTGCTACAGCCCATCGACCGACCGAATCTACTGCTGATTGGCCCCATTCGCGTCTTCCTTGGCGATACGATGTTGTTCACGCCCATCATTGAACCCCAGGGTATATCGCTTAGCCAAGTCGAATGGTGGCCCGCACAGTACTTGAGTTGTAGTGATTGTCTACAGCCTACATTCTTTGCCGAAGAAGAAGGTAGCTTTTTCTATCGACTAACTGTCCAAACAACTCAGTACTGTGTGGCAGAGGCTGACCTTTTAATTAAGGTGGTCTTCGATGCACCCATTTTTGTAGCCAATGTGTTTAGCCCTAACGGCGATGGCTACAACGATCGACTCGTACCTATGGCAAATTCTGAGCGGGTACTGCGTATCGATGATTTTGCCATTTATGATCGGTGGGGCACACTGATATATCGAGCTCATGACTTTTTACCTGGCGATGAATCATCGGGCTGGGATGGCCAATTTCGAGCTCAGCCAGCCCCAAGTGGCCTTTACGTGTGGATACTACAGGCTCAGCTGGCTAATGGCGAACAACAAGTGCAGTATGGCGATGTGTTACTATTGCGCTAAAATGAGCTGATATTGATATATATATATGGTTAATTATTTTGTAAATCCAACAGTAATATTGCAGCTGTTTGCCTTTGGCCGACCTCTTTGGCGTGGTGGCTATGAAATTTTTCAATTAATGGGGTTGCTACTTCACCTCCATATCTGTACAAATGTCTTAAAATCAATATGGAGTAAACATGTGTTTGCAAGATACGTGTATTTGTTGGGAATAATGTTCTTACTTAGTGTGCCTGGTAAAGGGCAAGATTTTTTTCTCAATAGCTCGGCCTATCAGTTGAACGATACCTGTTGGCAACTCACTTCCGATGAACTGTGGCAGGCAGGATCAATATGGAATGAAGAAAAAGTAGATCTGACCCAGTCTTTTCAGGTGATCATGCGTTTGTTTTTTGGTTGTAAAGACGAACAGGGAGCTGATGGCATTGTCTTTGGCTTGCAACCAGTAAGCACCTCAGTAGGTGTAGAAGGTGAAGGCATTGGATTTCAAGGTGTCATCCCTTCGTTAGGGATCGAATTCGACACCTATCAAAATACCAATTTGGGCGATCCCTTTTTCGATCACATTGCCGTAGTGCGCAATGGCAATATGAATCATGCTACTGCCAATACACTGGCAGGGCCTGTCCAAGCATCTGCTACCGATAGTAATATTGAGGATTGTAACTGGCATACTTTGCGCGTCAATTGGGATGCAGTTGCCAAAACTTTGGAAGTATGGTTTGACTGCGAACTGCGGCTCACCTATTCAGGTGATATTGTGCAAGAAATATTCGGTGGTGACCCATTGGTATACTGGGGCTTCACTTCAGCTACTGGTGGTTTGTCCAACTTGCATCAAGTGTGTTTTGCTTATACGAGTTTTCTTCAGGGCTTTGACGATGTAGTCATTTGTCCAGGTGGGCAATATCAATTACAACTCAGTGGTGGACAAACCTATCAGTGGCAACCTGCATACGGCTTGAGTGATCCCACAGCACCTAACCCTGTGGCTGCTCCCGATACCACAACGACTTATTACGTAAAAGTGGTTGATGAGTGCAATATTCCTTTCTACGATACGATTACCGTGTCTGTGGATGGCGATACGGTGTTTTTTGATCTGGGACCTGATACTTCAATATGTGTAGGCAGTGGCTATGTGCTCGATGCTACTGCCTTTGGGCAAGACACGGTGACCTACCAATGGAGTCACGGTTCATTTACCCCTGCTGTGGAACCAACTGTCACGGGATTGTACAGCGTGACGGTGGCAGTAGACCAATACTGTGTATCTGATGATCGTGCCTACATTACGGTAGTACCTTTGCCCTATCTCGATGATTGGGCAGATACTGTGGCTTGTGTGGGGGATTCGGTGTGGCTTGAGGGTAGTTCGCCGGGTAATCCAGATTATTGGTGGGAAGATGGTGTAATGGGCCCCCAGCGCGTGGTGAGTGAGCCGGGCACTTATGTGCTAACTGCTCGCAATTTGTGTGGTGAGGCTCAGACTAAAGTGCGTATTGATTTCGAGGACTGCCGGCAAGTGTTTTTCCCAAATGTGTTTTCGCCCAATGACGATGGATTCAACGATTACTTCTATCCGCAAGACAACGGCGATGTGTGGATCATCAATCAGTTGCGCATATTTGACCGTTGGGGTGAAGAGGTATATCAAGTGCGTGATCTGTGGCCTAATCAGCCCGAGTATGGATGGGATGGGCGCCTGCGCGGAAAACCTATGCCTATGGGAGTGTATGTGTGGCAAGCGCTGATCGTTTTTCGAGACGGATATACTACATGGCGAGTGGGGAGCGTATTGTTGTTGCGGTGAGCCATTCGGTGCCTTTTGGCAACTTACATTGTCACTTATTGGGAGTATCTTGATGTTTGTCTTGTATCCCCATAGATCAATATCTTTTGTCAACTGATTGGAATACAGGAACATTTTTTGAATATTTCAGCCGTTTTTGATTCAAAAATTACAATAGGGAATGGAATTTCTATATCCAGGATTTTTGTGGGCTTTAGGAGCAGTGGCGATTCCCATTGTCATTCATCTTTTTCACTTCCGGCGGTTTAAGAAGGTGTTCTTTACCAATGTGCGGTTTTTACGGGAAGTAAAAGAAGAAACGAGTGCACGTAGACGGCTGCGCGATCTGTTGGTTTTGGCCATGCGCATTTTAGCTGTGGCAGCTCTTGTGATTGCTTTCGCTCAGCCAGTCATTCCGTTGGGTCAGGAGCTCTTGAAAGGACAGAAAGCCATTAGCATCTTTGTAGATAACTCATTTAGCATGAGTGCTCTGAGCCAAGATGTGCCACTTGTGGAAGTAGTGCGTCGAAAGGCTAGAGAAATTGTTGAGGCCTATGCCGTAGATGATCAATTTCAAATTCTCACCCATGATTTTGAAGGGCATCATCAGCGCTTGGTAAGTAAGGAGGAAGCTCTGTCGCTCATCGATCAGATCGGTCTTACGCCTTCTGTACATTCCCTCGATCAAGTATTGTTACGCCAGACACAAGTGCTGCGCAAAGCACGTACACCTAATCGCATCGGATGGGTCTTATCCGACTTCCAGCAAAGTATCTTGCCAGAACAAATAGAATCTCCGGATACCTCTGTGAGGTTGTACATGGTGCCGCTACAAGCAGTACAAGAACAGAATATAGCTATTGACAGCGCATGGTTTGAATCACCTGTGCAAATGTTGGATCAGACTAATCTGCTTTTTGTCAAAGTACACAATTATGGCAATGAAACGGCAGAAAATGTGCGCCTTGGTTTGCAGTACGAAGGGGAGCAAAAACCAGTAGGTATGCTTTCTATTCCAGCGCGTGCTTCAGTAATCGATACTATTCCCCTTACTGTGCGCCATACCGGTTGGCATGAAGCTGCCTTGACCATTACAGATTTTCCCGTTCAATTTGACGATGCATATTTCATTACTTTTTACGTAGATGAGCAAATCGATGTAATGCTCGTCAGTGAAGAGCAACCTAATCCTTATCTTGTCGCAGCACTCAAAGGTTTACCTTATTTCCAAGTGGTACAAAAAAGCGTGGGTAGTCTAGATTACTCTTCTTTTCCAAACTATGAATTGATTGTATTGCAAGAGTTGCCCCAAATCTCGTCGGGATTGGCTTTTGCACTGATCCAATACGTAAAGCAGGGGGGCAATGTATTGGTTTTTGTTTCTAAGCAGGCACATGTACAGAGTTACAACGACTTTTTACGACAAGTGCGTGGCGGACGTTTGCAGGCATGGGAACAGGGTAATTGGACCTGTAGCTTCATCAATACAGATGAATATGTTTTTAGAGATGTGTTTGAAAATGAAGATGTGCCGCTTGAGCTCCCTACTACTACGGGACGGTTTCGCATACAACAGGGAGCTGTAGAGGAAGCACTATTGCGCTATCGCGATGGCCTGCCCTACTTGGTAAAATACCCCTTTGAAAATGGGCGCTTGTACTTGTGTACTTCCCCTCTAAATGAACAGTATAACGATCTGGTACGGCAGGCAGAGGTGTTCATTCCCTTGCTTTACAAGGCCGCTATAGCCTCTTCTGAATATCAACGCTTGTCTTGGACTATAGGAAAAGAGGAATATGTGGAGTTGCCGCATGCCCTTGAAAGGGCAAATGACGTGGTGTGGAAGATTAAGAGAAAAGACTTGGAGTTTATTCCTGATCAACAGATGCGGGGCAAACACCTCGTACTAAGCGTACGCGATTATCTGAAGGAAGCTGGTGTATATCGGTTGGTCGATGAACAAGATCAGCTTGTGGCCAAATTGGCGTTCAACTACGATCGGACAGAATCAAATTTAAGGCTGGCTACAGTAGAAGCAATCCAACAGCGCGTTGCCCCATGGGCACAAGTGATTACTGCATGGGATCGAGCGGACTTTCGCGTATTGATAGGTACACGGGCACAAGGCATGCATTTGTGGAAGTGGTTTGTATGGCTAGCTTTGGCAGCACTTGGGATCGAAATTGCATTGCTACGCCTTTGGAAAGTCTGACGTGGGGCGAAGTGTTTAAAGTGTATCATTCCTAATCAAACTATATTTCAATGAAAACTCAATGCTTGCTCTTGGTGATTGTGCTGGTGTGGTTTTGGGTGCCCCAAAAAGCTGAAGCTCAAAAAAGGCTCAGGCAAGGCGTAATCACCTACAAAGTGGACTACGAGGTAGACACGCTTACTTTGATGGACTCCGAAATGAAAGCGATGGTAGACGGGATGAAAATCAAGATAGCATTTCAGGGTCCGCACTTGCGCGAGGAAATGTCCATACTGGGGGGAATGTTTAGCGTCGCTGTAATCAGACACGCCGATCGTCCTGATGAAGATGTTGTCTTGGTGAGCTTTATGGGTCAAACAATGCAAGTAGAGGGAAATGATGTGCAAACCGGACAATTTAATATACTCGATATGAGTAAGGGGGGAACAGGGCGATGGACAAAGGAAAAAAGGACAATCAAAGGGTATAAATGTCGTAAAGCAATTGTCGAAATATCTGAGGGCGAAGGCGAGGTAGAATTCTGGTTGACAAAGAAAATTAAGGCGCAGATAGAGCCCTTTGCCCAAGGTGTGTCTGCTCCGCTTAAAGGTAAAGGAATTCCTTTGGCTTTTTCTATTTCTATAAAAGACACCCAACTCCAGTTTATGGCTACTGATATCGACTCTGAAGTGACAGCAGCTGATTTCCAAGTGCCCGCCGATGTGCAGAAGATCTCTCTTGAAGAGTTGCAACAACTGTTGGAGCAGCAAGACTGACAAATGCCAACCACGATATATACGTGGTTGGCATTTAGCCATATTATACTAGAAGAACAGAGGGAACAGAGGGGAGACATGCCATTGGCCGCCTCAGTTGAGCGTATAAGCTGCTATCTGAATTTCCGCTTTTTCTTTTTCAGCTTTCTCAGTTTGCGCGGCGTAGCAACGCCTCTTCGCATCCGACCATTTCCAGCTTGAAGCTCTGGCGCATTCATGGAGGGGCTTTTGCTCAGTCGGTGCATCATCTTGCGCATTTGATCAAATTGTTTGACAAACATATTGACCTCTTCTAAGGAGCGCCCAGATCCCCGAGCAATGCGCTTTTTCCGGCTCGTGTTGAGCAGCTCGGGCTTGCTGCGCTCTTCAGGGGTCATGGAGTTGATGATAGCTTCTACTCGATCAAAAGCTGAGTTGTCTATGTCGATGTCTTTGAGCATTCTGCCCATGCCTGGCACCATGCTGAGCAAATTTTTCAGGTCGCCCATTTTGCGCAGCTGGCGAATTTGCGATTTGAAGTCGTTGAAGTCGAACTTGTTCTTTTTGATTTTTCGCTCTAGCCGCTTTGCCTCTTGCTCATCAAACTGTTCTTGAGCTTTTTCCACCAAAGAGACAATGTCGCCCATGCCCAGAATGCGCTGTGCCATGCGGTCAGGGTGAAACACGTCGAGCGTGTTCATCTTTTCACCTGTGCTGACAAACTTGATGGGTTTACCTACCGTGTACTTGATGGATAGTGCAGCACCACCCCGCGTATCACCATCGAGTTTGGTCAATACCACACCATCGTAGTCGATTACTTCATTGAAAGCCTTGGCCGTATTTACCGCGTCTTGCCCTGTCATGGAATCGACGACAAAAAGTGTTTCTTGCGGCTGTAGCGCTTGCTTCAAGCTCGAGATTTCGTCCATCATCTCTTGATCGATGGCCAAGCGCCCTGCAGTATCCACAATAACGACGTCGTGCCCATGCTGGAGTGCGTGGTCGATGGCGTGTAGGGCAATCTCTACAGGGTTTTTGTTGCCTTCTTCTTTGTATACAGGTACGCCGATTTGCTCGCCTAATACAGTGATTTGATCGATAGCAGCAGGGCGATATACATCGGCAGCGACCAATAAGGGTTTCTTTTTCTTTTTGTTTTTGAGAAAATGTGCCAGCTTTCCCGAGAAAGTCGTCTTACCCGAACCCTGAAGGCCCGATACCAATATGATTGTGGGCTTACCACTCAAATTGAGTCCTACGGACTGTCCACCCATCAGCTCGGTCAGCTCGTCTTGTACAATTTTCACCATGAGCTGCCCTGGCGATACGGAGGACAGTACGTTTTCCGTACCTAAGGCCTTTTCCTTGACCTTATCGGTGAACTCCTTGGCAATTTTGTAGTTGACGTCGGCAGCGACTAAGGCACGCCTTATCTCTTTTATGGATTCGGCAATATTGAGTTCGGTGAGCTTGTGTTCTCCTTTAAGTGTCTTAAAGGCATGCTCGAGACGATCGGTTAAACTTTCAAACATGAAATTGTGCTTTTTATAAGGCCAGTCCTGAACTTTCTCAAAAGTGATGCAAATATACAGCTTTGATGGCCATCGCTAATCCAACAACCTACGTGGTGCGCAGTTGGGAGCAGGATGAAAAAAGGGCCTGGAAAACAGTCTTTCCAAGCCCATGCACCGAAGAATGACCAACAATATTGTATTCGGCAACCTTAAGGAGCCTTGACAATCATTTTGCGTACTGCAGTATGGGTAGATGTCTCGAGTTTGTAGTACAGCACGCCTGTAGCATCCAATTCTTGTGCTTGAAGCGGGATATAGTGTGGCCCTTGGTCATAATAGCCTTCGATAACTTTGAGCACTTTGCCCGTCATATCGCTCAATGTGAGCACTATATGGTCGGCATTGGGTAGCTCAAAGCCAATAATAGTTTTGTCGCCAAAGGGGTTGGGCGTATTCTGATATAGGACAAAGCCGGGCGTTGTAGTCCGATTGTCGAAGGTCAGCACGACGTCTAAGGGCCATCCATTCGGGCTATATGCCTCGGCCTTTGTATAACGCGAGCCCATGTCGAGGAGCTCGCTGAGTTGTCCATCCTTCAAAGCTCGGAATTTCAGTGTGAACAATTCAGATGTAGTGGCTTGACCATTCCAGCTTGTGGTGATCACTCCTTCATTCACCATAGAAAAGCCAAAGTTGGCTTGCTTAGCCACACCTTCTTCTATGCCTATTAGCTCCAGAGCTGTGTTGTCGAATTCAAGTGTGAACTGATAGCCCAGCACTTCCAAATTGTTGGTCTTAAAGGTTACACGTACCTCTTCGCCAGCACGTATGGCCTCGTCTGCCACTTGTACGGGCCATATGCCTACCGAGCGATCTTCACTGGCAGCAAAACTATTGGTAGAAGCACTGCCATTGACATCACCCACTTTAACGGCAATGAAGTCTGCGCTCATCACGTCAGTACTGAGGTTGTTTACGTTGAATACTTCTGGAAATGTTTCTTGCCAGGGGTTGGCTGGATTGGGGAACTGATAAGCTGCGTCTATAAACCGCCAAGAGGTATTGTTGGTGAAGTTCGGAATTATGTGTAAGATCAACTTTCGGATCTCAACCATGTCAGCTGTGGTTACTTGGCCACTGTTATTTGCATCTGCAGCTATTAGCTGATAGGGCGAGTCGAGGGGATCAACTCCCAGAATGTGGCGTGTGATCAATACCAGGTCGAAGGTAGAGACTCCGTTAAGGGGATCTACATCATACATGGGAGCCAGGGTATAATCACCACCTGCCTGTACATTGCTAAACAAATAGTACCCCATTTCATCAGTAAGCACGGTGTGATTTGCCATGCCACTAAGCGATACGGTGACATCTTGTACAGGTTCATCTTGCTCGGTAAAGATGGCACCAGCTATAGAAGGATTACCTGTGCATCCATCCATGTTGTCTTGTACCAACAGAAATGTCTCGCAATAGTCTTGGTTGCCAGCAGCATCTGTGACCCAAATCTGCAGTGGTTGTGTGCCTATATCGTTGCAGTTGAAAGAGCGTTGATTGTCGTTGGGATCTTCTGAAAAAGAGAAAATTAGGTCGCCAGGACAATTGTCAAAGCTGCCTGCGTCGAAGTCCGTAGCCCATACATCAACTGTACCAGTAGTGGGCATCAGATCAATCGCTAAGCCATAGGCACAGTAAGGAGTAGGCTTTTTGCCGTCGGCGAGTGTAAACTGGAAGCTACAAGCCGTGCTATTGCCACATTGGTCCATCACTTGATAAGTGATGGTATGAACGCCGAAGTCGAATTCACCACTGGCACTGTCAAATGGTCCTTGTGCTTGATCGTAGGCACTACCTTGTATATCTATCGTGCCATCGTTATACAAGTCAATATCCCAGCTTATACTAAAGCTTTGGCTGCAGTCATCCAGTAGCTCAATGCTGAGGTCGGCAAACACAGGTCCACAGTTGTTGGTCTCTTCGTAAAATGTCCTATCATTACATTGAAGGATGAAGGGTGCTGTATAGTCATTGACTTTTATGACTTGTTCGTAGGTGATAAACCCGTCCCAGTTATCGGGGTCAGGATCTGTATCGTTCACGATGCCCGAAGCGATTCGACTGTCTTGGAAAGTGCGGTCGTCAATGTCGCCATCGCCATCCAAGTCGAGGGCCAGTTCCAATTCGGAAGCTTCTACTACCTCTTGATCGATCTCACTACCTACCACACACCAGTTGATCACCGTCCATTTGCGTACTAGTTTGTAACAGGCATCAGGTACAGCTGTGTACACTTGATCTTCGTAGGAAATGGCGATAAGCTCACAGGTTTCATTGATGATTTTAGGTTCGCCGAAATCGGGCAGATCATCGCCTTGTTGGCACACAGCAAATAAATCAGGAGGGAATTCGACAACCCAATCGGATTGTGGCTGTACCGAAATCACTTGAGTGCAAGTTTGTGAGCTGTTGCCCGCTCCATCGGTAGCAACCCAGCTGCGAGTAATTGTGCCTGTGCCACATTGATCTAAATCTACTTGGCAATCGTAGCTTACGTTAAAGCTACAATTGTCAGAGAATACAGGTGCACCGAAGGGAGCAAATGCTTCGCATCCATTGAGTTCATATCCAACAGCATATTGATCAGTGTAATTGTCGCAGGTGATAGTTGCATTGGGTGGGCAGCTTCCTAATACAGGGTCGATTTTGTCGTGCACGTATACTTGCACCATGCAGTCGTTGTAGTTGCCAAAGCAGTCAAAGACGCGGAATACTACAATGGCCTTACTCGAGGCATCGTCGCAACAGAACGTGATAGATGGCCCGAAATCATCTTCTTCGCCAGTCGCGCAGTCTTGGTCTATGCGGCGTACCTCGAAATGATCTATACAGCAGTTGTCGTAGCTGCCATCGTCGAAGGTTTCGGCAAATACTTCTGCATAACCTTCACTATCTATATTGATATCTGTGATTTCATCACATACAGCGACAGGTGCTGTTTCGTCAATTACCTGGACAAAGGTTTCTACTTCTGTAGCATTGCCACAAGCATCTGTAGCAATATAAGTGATGGTATGATAGCCCAGGGTCAATCCAGGCTCCGGAATATATCCACCCTCAGATCCGTCAGTACCGTTAGCATAGATAGCTTCACCTATGGGAGTAAATATCTGAATACTGACTTCGTTGCAATCGTCAGCAAACTGAGGTGCGGGTATGAAGCCAGTAGAACGACACAAGTCGGGGTGGGTGGCAGCGATATCGGCATTGGCGGTAAAGGGATCAGCTTGGATTGTGGGAGGCGTGGTATCAACTACTTTGATTACTTGTTCGTGGTTGGTCACTATACCAGTACACCAATCTAGTACTGTCCATGTGCGTACTATTTTGAAACTATTCCCACAAGCTTGTGTGAGCTCATCGACATAGTTGTAGTTGTACATGCAGTAGGTGCCATCCATGTCGCCGTTGCCTGGGAGGCCCGATCCTGTAGTGCTAATCGATCCAGTGTATATCGTTGCTTCGATGATTTGTGGGTAGGTGGCATAGTCACTGCAATCCCAGATGTGATCGTCGGGGAAGGTGATGTCTGGTCGAGTCACTTTAATTGTATCTGTACACGGTTCACTTGTGTTGCCGTATACATCAGTGGCAATCCACGTGCGTACTACGCGGACCATACCATTATCGCATATATTGGCGTCGATAAATGATTGATCGGCTTGTTCGAGCGTGGCTACTTGGCAGTTGTCGTATACAGGTGGCGGTGGAACGATTTCTAACTGATAGGAGCAGTTGAGTGGGATAGGGCTGCTCGAACAGCTGATTACAGGTGGCAGTTTGTCTTCTACGGTAACTTGACTCCAGCACTTGTTACCTGTCTCTGGATCGGTAACCATAGCTGTCCAGCTCGTACCGATGAAAGAGCAATCAACCACATTGGTGCCTAAGCTAGCTCCGGTGGCGTCAAAAAGTTCAACTATGTAGTCGTCATAGCAGCCATATGGGCCGCCTTCGAGTAGGTCGTCGGCGCCCACAGTTGTCACTCCATCAGCCTCTAGGGATATCTGGACGTCGTTGTTACAGGTGAGTTGACTGACGGGGTTGGGAAATTCCAATACGGTAATGGAGAAGGAGCAAGTGCTAGAGTTACCCCATTGATCGATCGCTTCAAATGTAAGGGTGTGGGATCCTATGGGAAAGAAATCTCCGCTGCTTAATCCAGTTGCATCTATTTGGGTGATAGTGGGGTTGGGGTCACAGTTGTCATTTGCCGAAAGGCTGAAGGAAACAATAGCGCTGCAAGCACCGGGATCTAACTGTATCGTCATGTCGTTGGGGCACACAAGGCTAGGTGGCGTTTGGTCTTCTATACTGATGGTCTGGCTATAAGAGGCATTGGCACAGGTGCCCCCAAAATTGGGAGAATAACTATCTAAAGGAAAGGGTGTGGTGGCAGTAGCATTAGTAGTTTCTCCATCTAATGCGTCAGGCCCACTGAAATACCATTGTGCCAGCTCAAAGTCGGCACCTGATGGCGGGTAGTTGAAGCGATAGGCCCATCCATCTCGGTATTCCCAGGGTTGTCCCGTGCCGTCGGTATTGATATCACCAAATACGTCTATTACCACACCGTTGCAAAACAGTTCGATGGCATCATCACCATTGATGGAGACTGCATTAGATATATAGTTAGGAGCAAAACCAAAGAAGCTTTGGAAGCCGGAGTCTTCTGTGGCTACGTAGATAAAGGATCCAGCACTTATGGCATCAGCAGGAAAAGTGAACTCTTGTCCGTCACTGCCTCCGCCATTATTGGCTGATCCCAAACCATATACACTTAAGTCGGGAATATCATCTAAAGCGTATAGTTCTACGGCTTTGGGTAGACCGCCACTGAGCGGGCCGTCGAGCACACCAGTAAGTACTAAGTTGCCACAACCGCTTACCGTGTTGGTAATCTGGTAGGAGCCTTGATCAGAAGCGCTAAAGTCAATAGAACCCGTTTGGGGATCTATCGCGAGAGTAGGCCCACCACTAAGTGTGGTATAGCTATACACGCCGTCTGTTCCTGTGGTATGTGTAGGGGATTCTGAAGGAGCATTGGGGCAATACGTGTTAGCAGTGTAGGTGAATGTTGCATCTGGGGAGATCAGACTGGTAACTTGAACCTGATCAGTAGCTGTAGGGCATGGACCTGCGCCCGAAGTGGTCCAAGTAAGTGTGATCACTTGGCCCACTTCAGATGGGTGGGGCATATATATAGCACCGGGATCATTGACGTCGCTGAAGCTGCCAAGTCCACCGGACCAGCTACCTGTGCCCGATGCACTAAGTGAAACCGGATCAGTGCCGCAGGTTAGTTGACTGAAACCGGCATCGGCAGTAGGTGGTGCTATGATTTGTATATTTTGGCTACATGTAACTGTAGTAGCACCTCCGCTGCAGGAATAAGTGCCGATGGGAAAGGGGGTGTTGGCTGTAGCATTTGATGTCTCACCGTCTAAGGTATTAGGGCCACTGAACGTCCAATTGCCCAAGACAAAAGTGTTGCCATCGGGTCCAGTATTAGTTTGCCTGTAGGCCCATCCATCGAGGTATTCCCAGGGCTGCCCCGTACCGTCGGTGTTGATGTCGCCAAATACATCTATCACGGTGCCGTTGTAAAACAGCTCTATGGCATCGTCGCCATTGACAGCCATGGCGCCGGTAATATAGTCGGGAGGGAAACCGAAGAAATTTTGAAATTGGACACTTTCTGTGGCTACATAAATAAAAGTGCCTGCTGGAACTGTTACAGCGGGAAAGGTAAATTCTTGCCCGTCACTACCTCCACCATTGTTGGCTGAACCTAGCCCGTAAAGACTCAGGTCGGGAATATTGTTGATCGCATAAAGCTCTACTGCTTTAGGTGTGCCGCCACTGAGTGGCCCATCAATCACTCCAGTGAGCACTAAATTGCCGTTAATGCCACAGTTGGCTCCCATGGTCACTACGGTATTGGTGACAGTGTACTCGCCCGGGTCACTGTTAGACAGATCTATAGCCCCGGTGTTGGGATCAAGGCTTAAATTGGGCCCCCCAGCATTTACCGTATAACTGTAAGTTCCATCACTACCCGTAGTATGGGACAGTACAGGGTCAGGGCCATTTTGGCAGTACGTACTTGCATCATAGCTAAATTCAGCGGTGGGATCACATCCAGCTTGTGCGTTTGCCTTGTAGGATAAGAGCGTTGCCCAAAAAACTAATCCCATCATCCACATGTGGATGAAGTTGGTGGCTGTCTTCATGGTTATAATTTGTTAGTTAGCAGTATTTGGTTAAAAATGCTTCTGGGGCTGGCTTACTCAGAGCAGTGTGGCAAATGTCGCATATAAAGGTAAGTTAAAGTGATAAATTGAATGGCTTTTTTGGCTTTGTTTTGTAATTTTACTTTACTTTTTTAAAAATTTCCTATCATGAAAAACAAAAAATCAAAATACAAAACTATCAATAACAAATTGTTACAAGTTATTTTATTTTTGTCGTTTGTGAGCATTACTTGTAGATGTACACCAACACAAGATCAGCAACAAGTGAAAGATAGTACCCTGACGAAGCACTCTGAAGTCCAAGTCGCGGGGGATTCACTGGCATTGACGATTGCTGACAGTATTATGGTGCACTTGGGTGGCACACAAGCCTGGCAGCGCACTTGTTGCTTCCGTTGGAACTTTTTTGGCAAGCGGAGATTGTGGTGGGACAAAAATCGGCAGTTGGCTCGGATAGAATGGATAGGGGATAGCCTTGTAGCTATAGTGCATATTCCTGATACTACAGGTAAAGTGTGGAAAAATGGCCAATTGGTAACGCATCCCGATACATTGCGCATGTACTTGAGTAAAGCAGTTTCGGCCTGGATCAATGATTCGTATTGGCTTTTTATGCCCTACAAGCTCAAAGATCCAGGGGTGCAGCTACTGTATTTGGGTATTGATACCACGGCTAAAGGATTATCTACACACGTTTTACAGCTTACGTTTGAAGGAGTAGGGGAGACACCACATAACAAATATCACGTGTACGTGGATACACAAGACTATTTGGTACGCCAATGGGATTATTTTCGGCATTACAACGATACGGTACCCACTTTAAGGACGCCATGGGCCAACTGGCAATGGTATGGTCCCGTACGTTTGGCCAGTGATAGGGGAACTCGCCAACTGACAGAAATTGCTGTGTATGACACCTTCCCTAAAGGTGTTTTTAAGGATTTATCCGTGCAACAAACTGGTCAGTCGCAGTAGCCTGAGTTTCTAGTCGAATTCTTGGCACAACCTACATAAAGGCCATTTGTAAAATTTTACCTTTGCGCTGCCTAAAACAAAGGCATGGAGCGTGTTTTCTTTTGTGTAGCTGACTTTCTTTCACAACCAAATATTCAATGGACAAAAATACGATCGTTGGATTCCTACTGATATTTGCACTGCTTATCGCATGGCAGCAATTTATGGCACCTACGCCTGAAGAACTAGCTCGCCAACAACAGATACAGGATTCATTGCGATTGGCACAAGTACAGCAGGACAGCTTAGCTCGTGTAGCAGCAGCACAACAGGCTGTTCAACGGCAGAAAGCAGCTTTTTCTGCTACTGATTCTGCTGCTGTAGAGAGTGAATTAAAGGCACTATTTGGCCCCTTTGCTATGGCTGCAAAGGGTAGCCTGGAAACCTATAAGTTGGAAAATGATCTGATGCAGGTCACCTTTTCCAATAAAGGTGGACGAATTGTAGAAGTATGGCTCAAGGATTACTACAAAATTGTCCTTGATTCCAACTTCAAGGAGCAAAAGGTGCCTTTGCGCTTGTTGGAAGATCCAAAAAACAAGTTCGAATACTTGCTACCCGTACCCGGGGCAGCTACCGGTTTGGTAAGTACAGGTGATTTGTACTTTGATGCATCACTTCAAGGCAATGTAATTACTTTCCGTGCTAATGTAGGGCAAGGGCGTTATTTGGAACAGCGCTACGAAATAGCGCCTAGCTCGTACAACATCAAGTACACTGTAGATTTTGTGGGGTTAGATCTGGTACTCAACCAGTCAGAGGAAGATGTCGTACTCAATTGGGTTACCTGGCTCGACAAGTTGGAACGCAATACCCAATACGAGCGAAACTATTCTACCATATACTACAAGCCTACTGACGACGATCCCGACTATTGTTCTTGTACGAGCGATGATGTGGAAGACTATTCTGGGCAACGGCTCAAATGGTTGGCTCATTCCAATCAATTCTTTGCCACAATTTTACTGCCCCAAACACATTTCAATGGTGCAGTAATGCGCACAGAAGTGCTCGATCCTGAAGATGAAGATCTCAAAAAGCTGAGTTCTGCCATACAAGTGCCTCGTAATGGCCCTTTCTACATAGATATGTATGTAGGCCCCAAAGACTTTGAGACGCTTTATGCATATGGTGTAGATCTTCAGGAAATCATTCCCTTTGGGCGTAGCATCTTTGGTTCGATCAATCGATGGGTCATTCGGCCATTGTTTGACTTTCTGGCCTGGCTCATTGGCAGTAAGGGGTTGGCTATCTTACTGCTTACCTTTATCGTAAAGATGTTGCTTTATCCTTTGACCTATCGACAGATCTACTCTCAACAGAAAATGGCTGCTCTTAAGCCTGTGCTCGATAAGCTCAAAGCCAAGTATAAAGACGATCAGCAGGCACTCCAAATGGAGCAAATGAAGATATATCGGGAATATGGTGTCAATCCTTTAGGTGGCTGCTTGCCCGTGTTTTTGCAAATGCCCATCTGGTTCGCCTTATACCGATTTTTTCCTGCTGCCATCGAGTTTAGACAGGAATCTTTCCTTTGGGCTACTGATTTGAGTTCTTACGATGCTATTGTCTATCTGCCCTTTACCATTCCCATGTATGGCAATCACGTGAGCTTGTTTACTATCTTGTGGGCAGCTACTACAGTGTGGTATACCTGGTACAACAGCAAACAAATGGATATGGGGGCGATGGGCAATAACCCTGCCATGAAATACATGCAGTACGGCATGCCCGTGATGTTTACCGTGTTCTTCAACTCATTTGCTTCGGGGCTCACTTGCTATTTGTTCTTTTCCAATGTATTGAATGTAGCCCAAATGGTGATTACCAAAAATTACGTGATTGATCACGAGAAGATACGGCAAGAGCTCGAAGCCAATAAGGCAAAGCCAAAGAAAAAATCGGGCTTTCAGGCACGACTTGAACAAGCGCTAAAAGAGCAACAGCGCCTGGCCGAACAGCAGCGAAAGAAAAAAAAGAAATAATCAAGTCGATTGAGAAGCAATTCTTAGTTGCTTTGATGCGTTTGCTTCACGTCAGCACGAAGCTGCTCGCTGCAACTATATGGGTTTAAATACAACGAAAATTATGCACGCGAAAACATTTTGGATATTAGCGACCTGCTCTGCGATGGGAATCTTGAGCATAGGCTGCAAGCAAGGGCAAAAAGCTCATGCGGTCCAGAGTGAGGCTGCGGATACCGAACCTCCCTACGTCATGGTCTACATGAGCCGTTCGTACTGCTATGGCAAGTGCCCCGTGTATCGAGTTGAGATCTTTACTGATGGCACCATAGACTATATAGGGGAAGCAAATGTGCCTCGCATAGGCCATTTTAGAGCGCGTCTGTCTAGAGAAGAAGTAGATGCTTTACGGCAAAAAATTCACGAAGTAGGTTTTTGGGACTTCGCTCCTTCCTATCCCGATGATGGTACAATCATTACAGACTTACCCACTACCACAATTCAGGTGCGCATAGGCGATATGATGAAGAAAGTATTGGACAAGCATGGGGCACCACGTGCGCTTAAAGAATTCGAAGTGTATGTGGAGCGCTTATTGGAAAACCGTAAATGGACAGCAGTCTCTTCAGATCAATAAGGAAATGCAACAATTTCTACACTTCTAGGGAATGAATAATGTCGTATTGCGTGAGAATGTGTAACTGACCGGCTTTGTCCTTGACCAGTACAGCTTGCGTATTTTTGGAAAAATAGCGCTTGAGCTCTTTGAGTAGCATATCATCGGATAGAATAGGAAGAGGCTCATCCATCATGTCGCGCACGGGCTTGTCGCCATTAACAGACGGATCTTCCAGTAGCCATGCCAACACCTTATTTTCTGTAAGTGCCCCCAGCACACGGCCTTGATTGTCAATTACAGGTAGTTGGCTGATTTCCTTTTCTTTCATCAGTTGAAAAGCTTTGCTTACGGGCAGATCGGGACTTACCCAAAAGAAGCTTTTCTCGCGTTTGGCAGCCAATACATCTCGTATGGACAACTCTCGGTCCAGAAATCCACGTTCGCGCATCCAATCATCGTTGTATATTTTACCGACGTATCGGCTGCCGTGATCGTGGAAAATGATCACAACTACATCATCAGGGCTTAGTTGGTCTTTCATCTGGATTAAACCAGCTACAGCTGAGCCAGCAGAATAACCCATGAATAGCCCTTCTTCTCGGGCTAATCGGCGTGCCATGATGGCACCGTCTTTGTCCGTCACTTTTTCAAAGTGGTCAATTACGTCAAAGTCGACATTTTTGGGGATGATATCTTCTCCTATGCCTTCGGTAATGTAAGGGTAGATCTCATTGGGGTCGAACTGGCCCGTTTCGTGGTATTTTTTGAACACCGAACCATAGGTATCTATACCCCATACTTTGATATTTGGATTTTTTTCCTTCAGATATCGCCCTGTGCCCGAAATGGTGCCACCTGTGCCTACACCTACCACTAGGTGTGTAACCTTGCCTTGTGTTTGTTGCCAAATCTCTGGCCCTGTCGATTCGTAATGTGCTTGTGCATTGGATGGGTTGTCGTATTGGTTGCACCAAAACGAATTGGGAATTTCTTTAGCAAGACGTGCAGCTACGGAGTAATACGAGCGCGGGTCGTCCGGAGCGACGTTGGTAGGGCAAACGATCACCTCTGCCCCTAACGCCTTGAGCGCATCAATTTTTTCTTTAGATTGTTTGTCGTTAGTGGTAAAGATGCAACGATATCCCTTTACAGCGGCAGCTAATGCCAAGCCCATGCCCGTGTTGCCCGACGTGCATTCAATAATGGTGCCTCCAGGTCGAATATCACCGCGTTTTTCGGCATCTTCGATCATCTTTAAAGCCATGCGATCTTTAATGCTATGGCCGGGATTGAAGGTTTCTACTTTGGCGAGTACCAATGCGGGAATATCTGATACAACTTTGTTGAGCTTGATAAGTGGAGTGTGTCCTATCGTTTGGAGCACGTTTTCTTTGTAATTCATAATCTTTGGTTGGCAGGTTTCCTATTTGAAATATTCGACTTCTACAAAAAATCGAGCATCGATAGCACCTAACATTTTGGCCACAGCTGGAGATACAACTACTACTACGTGTTCGAAAAAGGGGCTATCGGGGATTTGTCCAATGACTCTTACAAACACTTCCCGACGCGTCATGGGATTGCGCACGGCAATGATGGACCCGCGTGGAACGCCATCAAGAAGGGCAAATAGCGAGCGATAATTGTCTAAGTCCTTGTTCCAATATGCAGCTCCCTTGATCGTCTTAGGGGGAGCATGAAAAGTTTGCATGATGAACTGTTCGCGTAGTCGTTCACTTTCCTCCCATAGGGGATGATGCCTCTTGTGGCGCAAGCTGTCGGGAATACCTGCTACAGGCAGCCACCCTACCTGTATGAGTTGCCCTGGATGCAAGCCACTGGCCAAAAATGGGTTGCGAGCCAACAATGTATCTGCATCTATGTGAAAAAGTCGGTGCGACAGCCCGTAAAAAGTGTCGTGTTTGCGTATTTGGTATACTACGGGTGCAAATTGTTTTTGAGAAAAACGGGATGTTCTGTGCTTGACGATGGCTTGTGGAGGGATGGGAATGCGTACGGCGGCACCCTTGGGGTGTATTTGGGTACGCCACTCGGGGTTCCAGTTCAGCAACTCGCCCAAGCGCAGCCCATAGAATCGCGCAAGAGAATAAAGGGTTTGTCCCCGCTCGAGATAGTGAATGACGTACATTTGCTGCCACTCGTCGAAAACCAATTGAAGTGTATCCTCTGCGATGAGGTAGTGCAAACTGTCGCCCGTGGCTTGGCAAGGTTGGTACAATGCGAGGCAAATCCCTAAACACCACAGAATTTTCATATGCGCTCAAATTGCGGTCAAAGTTATGAAAAGCATTGCCATCATTCCCGCTCGGTATGCTTCCGTGCGTTTCCCCGGTAAACTTCTGGCTACAATTGGCGATAAGCCAATTATTGTACACACTTGGGAAAGAACTTGTGCTGCGGGACTGGATAGGGTAGTGGTGGCTACTGATGATTCCCGTATTGGCCAGATCTGTAGTCGATATGGTGCGGAGGTCGTGTATACGCGCTCGGATCATTCAAGTGGTACGGATCGCTGTGCAGAAGCAGCACGGCTGCTAGGCATATTCTCGGGTATTGTCGTCAATGTACAGGGTGATGAGCCTATGATTCATCCCGAACAGATAAGGAAGTTAGTACAATGGATGAAACACGCCCATTGGCCAATAGGTACCTTAGCTAAACGGCTGACTTCAGTGGATGCGTTTCATGACCCCAATGTGGTGAAAGTCGTCTTTGGCCAGAATCGACGCGCATTATACTTCAGTCGATCGCCAATTCCTCATTGGCGTGGTAAAGCACCCTCCGATAGTATCGCTGCAGGAATGTGCTACAAGCATATTGGTATGTATGCTTATCGGGCCGAGGTGTTGCAACGAGTAGCTTCACTGCCAAAGGGCGAAGTGGAACAAATCGAATCTTTGGAGCAACTTCGGTGGTTGGAAGCAGGTATAGAAATTGGCATATTAGAAACAAAGTACGAGTCAGTGGGCATCGACACGCCTGAAGATTTGCAGCGCCTACTTGGCAATTTAGAGGGATGAGCTGTCGAAACCGAATGGCAGTAGCGTGTCCGCACCATGTAAGACGACGATAGGGCCTTCTTCTGCTTGTAGTACCAGTGTGATTTTTTGGCCAGATTGTCGCTGCTCAGTTTCGTACAAGACTTGCCGACACGCACCACAAGGAGTAGCGGGCTGAGTCAGCTTTTTCTTTAAATTTTTCACTTTAATGGCTAATGCTTGTACAACGACATTTGGACAAGCACTGGCAGCTGCAGCCAAAGCAGCGCGTTCGGCACAAAGACACATAGGATAAGCTGCATTTTCCTGGTTGCCTGCCGAAATAATCTGACCATTTTCGAGCAACACGGCTGCACCTACTAAAAAACGCGAATAAGGTGCCCACGCCTTTTTCCAGCCCTCTTCAGCAGCTTGCAGTAATTGCCCGTAGGGCTTGGGCAAAACCTCATCCTGTTCGTAGCGGATCCACTCGATTTGCTTGCGCTTCTTTTGCATTTGGTTCGTTTTGTGCCGTTCTGTAAGTGAAAAGGGGAATCAAGATAAGACCTAATTCGCTTTATTTGCCCCCCGCAATGAAACAGCTATTTTTATGAAAAAGATATTGATCGCAGGTGCAGGCCGTTCAGCTACGGCAGCTATTCAGTATTTGCTTCGGGTAGCAGAAGGAAAGGGATGGCGAGTTTTTGTTGCTGACGCCGATATCGCATTGGCTAAACACAAAATTGGCCAATCGCCCGCGGGCCATGCTGTCGAGATGGATGTAACTAATGCACGTGCTCGGCAAAAGCTAATTCGACAAGTAGATGTAGTGGTGTCATTGTTGCCACCGCATTTGCATCTGCTAATAGCTAAAGATTGTTTGCAACTGAGTAAACATTTGGTTACGGCTAGTTATGTGTCTACAGAAATGTATGCACTTTCCGAGGAGGTGCGTTTGGCCAACCTCACGTTCATGAACGAAATAGGCTTGGATCCAGGTATAGATCACATGTCAGCTGTAAAGGCCATCCACCGCATAAAGGCACAAGGTGGTCGATTGACGGCTTTTCGTAGCTACACAGGTGGGTTAGTAGCTCCAGAGTGTGCCAATAATCCTTGGAAATACAAATTTACCTGGAATCCGCGCAATGTCGTGTTAGCAGGAAAGGGTACTGCTCAATTTCTCGAGGCCGGGCAGTATCGGTATGTGCCTTATCACCGATTGTTCAAAAACACTCGCACCATTGCGGTAAAGCCTTTAGGTGATTTTGAGGTATATCCTAATCGGGATTCTTTGCTATATCGCAAGGCTTATGGCTTACAAGATATCCCAAACTTGTTTCGCGGCACAATTCGCTATCCGGGATTTTGCGAAAGCTGGCATGCATTAGTTGTTCTTGGCTTGACTGATGACTCTTACCCCATTGTGGAAGCCAATCGAATTACGTGGCGACAGTTGATGGATGCCTATGTGTCGTCCATGACGAAAGGACAAACTACTGAAGAAAAGGTGGCCCACGTATTGCACACCTCTATAGATAGCCCTGTAATGGATAAGCTGCATTGGCTGGGACTGTTTGATGATAGGCCACTTTCCATGGATGTAGCCACACCTGCTCGCATTTTAGAGCAGTTGCTGTTGGAAAAGTGGAAGTTGGCGCCAGAAGACAAAGACATGGTGGTGATGCAGCACGAGTTTGAGTACGTATTGGATGGGCATCATTGGCAAGAAAAATCTACCCTTGTCATGAAAGGGCACAATGCAGAAGATACAGCCATGACGCGCTTAGTGGGACTGCCATTGGCTATTTTTACGCGTTTGCTGCTCGAGGGAAAAATAGAAGAAAAAGGCGTACAGATCCCCATTCAGCCCAGTGTCTATCTGCCTGTTTTGGAAGAGCTTGCCACTTACGGTGTGAAATTTGAAGAAGAAAAGCGCATTTTGGAATAATGTAGCCAACAAAATTAAAGGAGAAAAGCATACTTTTCCCCGCATACACTCGTACAAAGGTCCAAAAATCACATGTTGCGTGGCTTTTCTTGGGTATTTGGCCTGGGTAGAGCGTAATACCCAGCCGCCGACATTTTTCTTGTTGTTTATTACGGCTGCCGTGTTGTTCAATCCCATTGTTCCCATTCATCTTGGCAGATCTCTGTGGGAATGGGTCGATGTGTATATGTAGTTATTCTTGTTATATATTGTTTCAAAACAAGAAATTGATAATCAACTACTTATTGTTGTTAATAGTGCTCGTTTCTCCACTGAGTGCTACAAACCGCAATCCTCGTAGTAGATCGTCAATTGGCATGCGCCTTTTCCCCGAAAGCTTGACCTCTAAAGGATAGATGTATCCATCGGTTGTAGCAAACCTCAACCAACTTTTTCCGTCGGTCTCCCAAGTGCCTGGCCTCAAGATCTTATTGGCCGCTATTTCCCTTCTGGCCTTGTAGATGTCGAGCTGTTTGCCTTGGAAAAGCGTCCAGGCAGCAGGGTAGGGGCTTAGCCCCCTGATGAAGTTGTACACTTGCACAGCGGGCTGATTCCAGTTAATTGCACAAGTCTCGTGATAAATTTTGGGTGCGGGTGTGGCTTCTTGGTCGTTTTGCTTTTTCAGTTCGTAATCTCCTGATTCGATCTGTGCTAAAGTGTCGACCAATAGCTGAGCACCTATGTGCATCATGCGGTCGTGTAGTTCTCCTGCCGTTTCATCTGGCCCAATGGGTACAGTTCGTTGTAGGATGATGTCGCCTGTATCGATCTCTTTTTGGATAAAAAAAGTGGTTAGCCCTGTAGTATGCTCGCCATTGATAATGGCCCAATTGATAGGGGCTGCACCTCTGTATTTGGGCAATAGCGAGGCGTGTAAATTGATGGTGCCTTTGGGCGGCAAACTCCAAACGACTTCTGGCAGCATGCGAAATGCCACTACCACACCTATTTCTGGCTGCAACGCTTTCAGCGCGTCGATAAACTCTGGCGATTTGAGGTTTTTGGGTTGTAGCACGGGCAATCCATAGCTCAATGCGTATTTTTTGACTGGCGATTGTATTAGTTGCTTTTTGCCACGCCCGCCGATTTTATCTGTAGCGGTAACAACACCTACAAGCTCGTGACCAGCATCGAGCAATGCCTTGAGTGAAGGCACTGCAAATTCTGGAGTGCCCATAAAAACAATTCTCATCCTCGATCATTTTGCTCAGTTATCATGGTGCACAAAGGTAAGCTCATCTGGGAAGCTAATAGAGGTACTACTCTATTGGGAAGCTAATAGAGGTACTACTCTATTGGGAAGCTAATAGAGGTACTACTCTATTGGGAAGCTAATAGAGGTACTACTCTATTGCTAAACGCCCCTATTGTTTCATAAGTTATATTATGTTAAATAGAATAAGCCTAAAGCCTCCCCTGCTCCTTTCAAAGCAGCAAAGGCTTTTCTTTTTAGTAGCTAATGCCTATTTTTTTAAATATGAAATGCAGTAGCCATGCAGGCCCGATTAGTAGGAATTGGAGGTCTTCGAGGAAAGAAGGCTTTTTGCCTTCGATTTTATGGCCGATGAATTGGACAATCCAGGCCAATACAAAGATGATGAGCGAAATTTTCACTAGCTCTTTGGGATCATTGCCAAGCGACTGGTACAGTGCATGGTTGCCCCATAGCAGCAATCCACCAACGACTACAAATCCCAAAAACATGGGAATGGAAAGGCGCAAGTAGTATATGAGTGCTAAAGCGAGCACAATTGCTGCCCAATTGGTAAACAAGCCACGTGGCATGGGAAAAGGAATGGCGTACAACAAACCAAAAAGGCTAAACATGATGGCAGGAATGCACAACCAATGAATGAGTTTGTTGGTGGGGTTTTGATGGCTCTCGCCATATTTCTCCAATAATTGATCAATTTGCCTTGCCATAAGTTGTTCATTTTGTTTTGAAAAGTACCAATTGTGTCTAACAAAATTAGGTAAATAGGGCAAAATGGCCCATTATAGATATAGGGCCACTGTGCTGCTTTTCTACAGATTGCTTTGTTGAGCCACAGATCGAAGTTTGTGCCACATAGCCCTTAATGCTATATAACTGTGATTGAGTAGATTGGGTATGGCTCCATAATGGCTGTGCAGTATTTTGTAGCGGTCTAACAGTGCACGCAGATGGCGTTGTTTGGATATGCCTCCTATTAGATAATTGGCAAAGATGTCAGGCACATAGGTGTTTTTTCGGCTTTTCTTTAGTACTCGGATTACCCAATCGATATCGGCAGCGAGGTTATCAGTGCGGTATAGCGGAGCGATAGTTCGTCGGGCAATAAAACCTTGATGGCAAACTACCATACCATATTGCAGACTTTGCCAATCGAGGTACAATGGCAGTTTTTGCGTGGTCAACTGGCTACGTGTACCTAATGGTCGGCGGTGCGCGTCCACGAGCATTACCTCTCCGTAAAGTACGTCGTCTTTGGGCGAGGCAAGATTGGCTATTTGTTCTATGGTATATGGTGCGAAAATTTCATCACCAGCATTGACAAACCATACGTAGTCGCCTGTAGCCAGACGAAGCCCTTTGTTCATAGCGTCGTACAATCCATTGTCTGGCTCTGAGATCCATTGGTGAATGTGAGTTTTCCATTTGCGGATTGTATCCAACGTGCCATCAGTAGAACCTCCATCTACTACGATGTACTCTACCCCACTCCACGTTTGGGATGCTACACTTTTAATAGTTAGTTCAAGGAGTTTGGCATTATTGTATACTACTGTGATGATGGAAAATACGGGTTTGTGTGACTTTATGTTCATGGGGGCAAAGATATGCGTTGAGTAGTGGTTGTTGTTAGTTTTATTTTTTGTTCTTCTTTTTGGGAAAATATTGGAAAATTAAAAGTTAAAGTTAAAAAAAATTTTATACGCAGTAAATGTGCTTGAATTGATAATACCTTTGGCATCGTTCAAAAAACAACCACATGCACACAAGCTGGAAAAACCTCGCACCGCACATTGTAGCATATGCACTGATGGCCCTCGTTTCCATTGTATACTTCAAACCACAAGCAATTGAGGGCAAGGAGCTCCCTCAATCTGACAACATTCAGGCAATGGGCATGCAAGCAGAGGTTAGAAAATATCAAGACGAAGGCCCTTTCCCCTTGTGGACCAATTCAATGTTTTCTGGCATGCCTACTTACCAGATCGTGTATAGTACGCATAATCTCCTCAAATATGTATTTAGGGCACTTTTATGGGGTAATGATATGCGTCCACCGCATACCGCTGCACTGATGATGATGTTTGGCGTGTACTTATTTTTGGTTATCCTAGGCGTGGATTGGCGAATAGCGATGCTTGGTGGCATTGGTTATGGTTTAGCTTCCAATCATGCAGCGCTTTTTGAAGCAGGGCATAGTACCAAGATTTTAGCAGCAGCCTATATGGCTCCTATTTTGGGCGGTATTTGGCTCACGCTCAAAGGGCGTTATCTGTTGGGTGGGGCGCTCACAGCACTATTTGCAGGCTTGCAGTTGTATGCCAACCACGTGCAGATCACTTTTTATTTTTTCTTTACTGTGCTGTTTCTACTACTTTTATGGACCATCGGCCAAGCGCGGAAAGGTGCATGGATAGATATAAGTAGAGCGGCACTCACCCTATTCATTGCCATATCGCTAGCCATGGCCACTAATGCTGGTAGATTGTGGACTACCTGGGAATACACGCAAGAGACCATACGGGGCAAGTCCGATCTACATCATAAAAGCCCTACCAGCAGCGGTGCAGTAGCTGGTGAAGATGGTCTATCAAAAGACTACGCTTTTAGCTGGAGCTATGGCATTTTGGAAACTTTCAACCTCATTATTCCCAATTACATGGGGGGATCGAGCAGCGAAGCATTTGTTTCAGATCCGGCTAGTCAAACAATGCAGGCCTTGCGGCAATTGCCCAACATGCAGCAAGTACAGCAATACGCCCAATTGACCACTCATTATTGGGGTGATCAACCCTTCACTAGCGCGCCTGTATACTTGGGCATTGTCTTTGTCCTGTTATTTTTCATAGGGGCTAGGCTCGTACCTGGTACGCTAAAAAAATGGCTGATATTTTCCACCATACTGACCATCATGTTGGCATGGGGGAAGCACTTTCCCGCGCTGAACTTTTTTCTTTTTGACCATGTACCCATGTTCAATAAGTTTCGGGCGGTCACAATGGCTTTGGAGCTCACCAATCTCTACGTAATTGTACTGGGCACGCTTGGATTGTTTGCCTTTTTCCAAAAAGCCCACAGCAAGGTCGAAAAGGAAAAAGTGTTATACTTTTCGGGTATCATCGTGGCAAGCCTACTGCTATTGGGATTGCTCATCAGTTTCACCCTTGACTACGGTGTAAGTGGCATACCCGAACCACTTGCATCTGCCTTGGCTGCCGATCGTGCTAACTTATTGCGCAGTGATCTTTGGCGTTCCCTGGCCTATGCCGCTACGGCCTGGGGGATTTTGTACTTTGCCTTTCGGCAAAATCTCCGCCCCACATACGTCCTGATTGCCATAGGCTTGTTAGCCATCACAGACATATGGGGCATTGGCAGGCGGACGCTCTCTGCAGACGACTACGTACCCAAATCTCAGAAGGCGCAAATAACACAACCTACTGAACCCGACAAGCTCATCCTACGTGATCCCGACCTTCATTACCGAGTGGCAGACTTGCGCAGCAATCCCTTCAATTCGGCATTTGCATCTTATCACCACAAGAGCATCGGTGGCTATCACGCTGCCAAACTAATGCGCTACCAAGAGCTTATCGAACGCTACCTTAACAATCCAGGAAAATACTTGCACATATACGGCATGCTCAATGCCAAGTACCTCATCACCCAAGATGGGAAAGTCCAACAAAATCCTATGGCTTTGGGCAATGCCTGGTTCGTCAAGTATATTCAGGTGGTACCTACTGCTGACGATGAGTTTAACGCTTTGGACACACTGGCCCCCGGCGAAACTGCCGTTATCTGGAAGGCATATGCCAAGGATATTGCCGGTTGGCAACCTCAATACGATAGCACAGCTACAATCGAGCTGATCTCCTATCACCCCAATGAGCTGGTATATCGATATAGTGCTGCCACCGATCAGTTTGTGGTATTTAGCGAAATATACTACCCACCTGAAAAGGGATGGAAAGTATATTTAGATGGCGAGCCCTACCAGCCATTTACCAAAGTAAATTTTCTACTGCGAGGGCTCAAGGTACCTGCAGGTACGCACGAGCTAAAAATGGTCTTTGCCCCCCAAAGCTACTATCTGGGCGAGCAAGTTTCATTGGCCAGCTCAGCTCTTGTACTTGCTTGGACAGCAGCCGCACTGTTTGTCCATTTTCGGCAGCACCCCCTACCCGACCCCAATCGTTTACCAGAACCAACACCTGAACCTAAAGAACGATCAGCAAGCGGTGTGAGGAGAAAAAAGAAACGCAAAGCCCCTAATAAAAAGTAATCTTTTCAACCGCACAATAAATCCACGGCAAGTACAGGCCGGTTGTGCCTACGGGGCTGCTCAGCTCTTATCCGTGTGCAAGTAGCTCGCAGCCGCATCGAAAGTAGCCCAGGCATTGTCGTGCTGAGCTATCCACCGAGAGGCTGTGTGTACAGTAAATTGCTCGGGACTTTCCATTTGAGCAAAGTCTTCCCATCTCATGGGCACAGAGACAGTAGCCTGAGCTACAGCACGCGTGCTCCATGGCATCACTACAGATTGAAAGGGATAATTGCGCATCAAATCGATTAAGATATTTCCCTGGTGCCGTCCTTTTTTCGGGTTAATAGAAGTATTTGGCCACCTTTGTACAATTACTTCTCCTACTTCTTTTGCGGCTTCGAAAACCTTTTCTGCACTCCATCTGGCTTCAAGAGGGCACAACACATGTGCACCTCTTTTTCCAGAAGGCTTCACAAAAGCGTTATAACCAAACGACTCTATTATTGGTCGAATCGCTATTGTAAAGTCTCTTATTTCCTTGAAAGGCATGCCCTCTGGCGGGTCAATATCAAAAGCCATATATCGAGGATGTTGGAAATCTGGACTGCGCAAAGGCACAAGATGAAATTCCAACACATCTTGATTGAGCCACCAAAGCAGTGTACGCAGTGAATCGATCACTGTATAACGCACCTTCTTCCATTTCCCCAAAACTACCGACGGAATCCAGTCAGGCGCATACTGAGGAAGATTCTTTTGAAAAAAACCATTTTGATCGAGCCCGTGAGGATAGCGTTTGACATAGGCAATGTGCCCCCGAACAAAAGCTAAAAGAGGCACATGCACATCTCGATAATATTTACCTATATCGCGTTTGCGCAATCCTACAGCAGGAAACATTAATCTATCAGGGTGTGAGAAAAAAGCCATAAGTCAAGTTGGACAATACACATTTTTATCGTAAATTTGCCATGACCACGCACAGATACACCCCGCTTCCCTCAAGGCGGGTGCTCTCTATTCCATCGCATTTGCTCCTTTTACGTCGTTATTAATTCTTCTTTTCACTTGGGAATGTAATGTACTGTTTTAGTACAGCTACTATTGGGGTATATCTTTAATTCATTTCACTTTTCCAAAACCTTAAAACCTATGAAGAACCTTAGACCCTTAATCCTTGCACTCTGCGCTTTTGTGCTATGTGGATCTATGCAGTCACTCTTTGCACAATTTGCTGGGCAAGTAGTGAATCTCAGCCTTGATCGCTACAACAGTACTCCTAGTGGTGAAAAAGAGACCGTACACGATGGAGACAACTTGGCAGTCATTCACTTTAGAGGCTGGACTCCCGCCGCTACTTACCAAACTGGTGCGAGTATTGGCGTTGATGTAACTGACGAACCCGCTCCTGGCTACCTACCTGCAAAGATGACTTTTTACACGGGTGGAATGAACCAATTGCCCCGCATGACCATCCTCGAAAACGGATGGATAGGCATAGGCACCACCACACCACAAGACCTGCTGGACATTAATGGCAATACCATTATTCGCGGCGCCAATGTGTGGTTTGGTCTCAACAGCAATTTTGGTGATGGAGGACTCGCATTCCGACATCAAGCAGATAACGGCTTCGACGGATTCCCTACTGATGTGTTAGGTATCAACAGTACGGGCGAGTTCGAAGGTGGTGTGTATATCGGTTGCCCTGGCTTGCGAGTATGTGGTACTTTAGAAGCCGAATGCATTAAAGCCATACGACATCTTTCGGCCAATGAGGGCAATATTGTCGCCTTTGGAGATTCAGGAATGACCATTGATTGTGAAGAGCCCGGAGAAGGCGATTTCATTGCATATGGCAATAATGGCGACTTCATTGCACACCATGGGCACTTCATTGCCAATGAAGGGGACTTTCAGGCACTACAAGGCAACGTCGTCGCCAATCAAGACGTCACCGCTGAAAATGGCAATGTCGCCGCACCTAATGGAAATGTATCGGCAGGTATCGATCTCATCGCGCAAACTGGAAACGTGCACGCACTACAAGGCAACGTCGTCGCCAATCAAGACGTCACCGCTGAAAATGGCAATGTCGCCGCACCTAATGGAAATGTATCGGCAGGTATCGATCTCATCGCGCAAACCGGAAATGTGCACGCACAGCAAGGCAACGTCGTCGCCAACCAAGACGTCACTGCTGAAAACGGCAATGTCGCCGCACCTAATGGAAATGTATCGGCAGGCCAAGACCTGAATGCAGGAGGTCAATTGAATGTCTCAGGTGATGCCCTGATTGGTGGCGTAGCGCGTATTGGCAACATTACAGGCGATCCCGGTACACATACACTGGCTGTAGGTGGATCGATTATCGCCACAGAAGTGAAGGTAGCATTGCAAGACGATTGGCCCGATTACGTGTTTAAACAATCGTATTCGTTGCCTACCCTTGCTGAAATAAAGCGCCATATCGAAACAAAAGGGCATTTACCCGGGCTACCGTCTGCCCGCGAAGTATCTGAAGCTGGGGGTATCGAACTAGGTGAGCAACAGCGCCTTCTGACTCAAAAAGTCGAAGAGTTGTATCTACATATCATTCAATTGAATGAACGCGTGGAAGTATTGGAAAAGGAGAATGAAGCACTACGTGAGGCATTGAAACGCGCAGGCCAGTAAGGGTGGTTCACAGTGCATTACTCATTTTCCCAAACCAAAACTCCACGTTATGAAAAGGATTATTTTTGGCATGGCCTGCCTTTTGCTAAGCTGGCCCCTGTTTTCACAACAGGCGGAGGGGCGCTTAGCACCTCTGTCGGCATGGCTTCAATCCGCCTTATCCCAATCGGATATAGTTAGTGCAAACCCCTTTAGCGCTACTCCCATTGCCCACACAACTGCTACAGGCACTTTTTACACCTTGCAAATTAGTGCCAAAACTTTGGAAAAGGTCCGACAAGAATCACCAGCTGCCATTTCGCTACAAGTGCCTATGCCTGACGGCACTATTGCATCACTGACCATGGCACAAAGCGAGCTCTTCACTAGCGATTTCATGGTTACGACAAGGGTCCAGGGACAAGCTTGGGCTACGCCATACACCCCTGCTTTGCTTTATAGAGGCCTCACCCAAGACGAGCAGGATGATTCGGAAGGGCTCGCCGTAGTAGCGCTTTCTGCTAACTGTCTGCGAGCCATTTTCGAATACAAAGGCCGTCGCTGGGTTTTAGGCCCTAAAGCCGACAATCCCCTCCAGGGTCGGTACATTTTGTATGCTACAGAAGCAATGAGCTTACCACTGGGATTTCGCTGTGTAAGTGAACAAACACCTTCGGGTTCAACGCTTTCCCCTGTACAAACGGTAAGTCGAACACCTAGTGAAAACTGCGTGCGCGTGCATGTAGAAGTCAACTTTGGCCTATTCGACCATTTTAATCAGTCGGTCAAAGAAACTGCCGATTATGTAGCATTCATGTATCACGTAGTTTCCACTCTGTACTATCTCGAACAGATCAATACAGTATTGGGTCAAATCCAAATTTGGACTACTCCAGATCCATACCCTACGGGTACGAGCAAGGAGATCCTGAAAGCTTTCGGTGCTACGGTGCAAGATGCAATAGGTGGTGATTTAGGCCACCTGCTAGCCCGTTACCCCGACAGCCTAGGCAACAACCGAGGGGGTTATGCATGGATCAACGTACTGTGCAACAATTATAACCCTGTGGATTCCACGGGGCCTTATGCTTATAGCAACGTAAGTGGTTTTTTCGAGGAGCTGCCCACCTACTCATGGGATGTGGGTGTAGTAGCACACGAAATGGGGCATAACTTAGGCGCTTTTCACACCCACAACTGCGTGTGGAATAACGATAGTACGCAAATCGACGACTGTGGCAATGTATGGCTGCTTACTAATGGAGAAGATGACGACAACGATGGCGCAATTGATAACATCGAAGAGGCCACTTCTTGTTTTGACTCAACTAACGTGATACTACCTGCTGCAGGGACTATCATGAGTTATTGCCACCTGATCGATGGCGTGGGGATTGACCTAACACTCGGCTTTGATACCCAAGTGGGTGACCTGATTCGTGCGAGTGTCGCTGCAGCTAGTTGTTTGGCTCCCTGCGACTCGCTATGCCACGCCAGCCTGCACTTGTTTGACCCCATCACCGAACCAGCCGACTGGGAAGCTGATCAATACATTATAGCTCAGAATGTAGTGACTATAGACTCAGGCATAGTCGACTACGATGCTGGCCAGTACATTGCACTTAAGCCGGGTTTCCACGCAACAGTTGATTCTGGGGCGATATTTCGTGCATTTATCGATGGATGTGGCAATGAACGCCCAGCACTTAGTGGCCCACCTCCATTGGCATTGCGCACTGCAGTAGTGACTACACCCCAAGCTCGCCTCAGTGTACAGCCCAATCCTGCTGACTTTAGCTTTCAATTGAAAATTGAAATTAAAGCCAAAGATCAACAAATGGGCTTGTACTTGACCGATCAACTTGGGCGCATTGTAAAACCCATCAGTGACCGACAATGGTGGCCTCCAGGCACGCAAACACTGACCGTGCTCATAGCAGATCTCACACCCGGGCTCTATTATCTCGTTTGCGAAACAGATCTGGGTCGGCAAGCTACTCCCATCATGATTCAACACTGATTGTACACAATCATACTATTGTGCAAGAGCTGTCCTCAAGGGTAGCTCTTGCACTATTTAGTACTGCCACATATCGATATAGCAGACGAAAAGTCGGGCCAAATTTTTGGCATCATCCAACCCGCGATGTTGCCTCCCTATGAATTCCATGCCTTCTTTACGCAAAGCCGAAATAAGTCCTTTTGCCTTAGGCAAAGCACGCAGTTGTTGATATTGTCGTTTCAGATCAATATAGGGCGACAACCACTCATCGTCCATTTTCCATGCATACAGATTATTGCGCATCAGTTCTTCATCAAATTGGCCCCAACTAGCCCAAACAATATGCTCACTCCAAGGGTCTGCCCAATCGAGAAAGGCCGAGATAGCCTGCGGAAACTTGGGTGCCCGACGCACCATCTCAGTCGTAATACCTGTAAGCTCGGTACAAAAAGTCGACAAGTGCGGATGATCTATTGGTCTCACTAAAGTTTCAAACGTGTCAATCCAATTGCCATAACCATCTAGCTTCACTGCTCCGATCTCTATAATTTCTCGCGAACGACCCACTTGATAGCCTTGCCAACACGTAGCTTCAAGGTCAAAAAGTATGATTTTCATGAGCAAGCAGTTTGGTCAAAAAAATAATATGGAAGACCCACATCGCACACCTTATGGCTTTTACAAGAGCCACTATTGTACAAATTGCCTTTAACTTTGCTCTTGAAAGTTCGTTACTTTCATATGTAGAATACACTATCCACACTACAGTTTACCAAATCAAAGAGGTTTTGAAGTTTTCAGCATTCGGCTTTTCGCCCAAACTCTTAGAAGGACTCGAAGCTATCGGTTTTGACACTCCTACACCTGTCCAAGTACAAGCTATCCCGCCCATTCTCCAAGGTAAAGATGTGATTACATGTGCTCAAACTGGAACTGGCAAGACTGCTGCCTATCTCCTTCCCGTATTACACCATAACATACAAAAACCCAATAATGGCATCGACACACTGATCTTGTGCCCCACTCGGGAGCTAGCCATTCAAGTTGATCAGCAAATAGAGGTGCTGTCTTATTTTACTTCGATCAGTTCAATTGCCATTTATGGCGGTCGCGATGGCTCGAGTATGGAGCAGGAAAAACGGGCACTCAAAACAGGAGCAGACATCATCGTAGCTACTCCAGGCCGCTTGAAGGCCCATATACAAATGGGGTACGTAGATTTCAGCACGGTACGACATTTCGTCTTAGACGAAGCCGATCGCATGTTAGATATGGGTTTTGTGGACGACATCGTCCAAATCATGCACCAACTCCCCAAAAAGCGACAAAACCTCCTGTTTTCGGCTACCATGCCCCAACGCATACGAAAATTTGCGACGAGCTTTATGAACCAGCCCGAAGAAATCAATATTGCCATAGCCAAACCTGCTGAAGGTATTATCCAGGTGGCTTACCTGGTCAAAGATGTATATAAAACCCAATTCATCCTCGAATTGCTCAAGGGAAAACAACAAGCCAATAAGCGCATCATCATATTTGCCGGCACAAAGAAAAATGTGCGTTCACTAGCCAGTGCACTCACACAGCAGGGCTTTAGAGCAGCAGCCGTCTCCAGCGATCTGGAACAATCCCAACGAGAGGCCGTGTTGCTCGATTTTAGGAATTTGAAGAGTCCAATCGTAGTAGCTACTGATGTATTATCCAGAGGAATTGACATCCAAGGCATCGACTTGGTTATCAATTTTGACGTACCCTCAGATGCAGAAGATTACGTACATCGTATTGGGCGTACTGCTCGTGCAAAATCTTCAGGCATGGCCATCACCTTAGTAGACCCTCAAAGCTGGCGCAAAATGATGCAAATAGAGGTGCTTATGGGCATGGAGGTGAAAAAACTCCGCCCTGCTATAAACGAATGGGGCTTCGATCCTACCCACATGCATACTAGATCAAATCGCAACAACCACAAAAGGCGGCGCAGCAACAGGTCGAAACATCAAGGAAATCGGCGTAAAAACACCTCCAAGCGCAAAAAGCAGCACAATTCTGATCATCGACCTGGTGTCAAGTGAATGTCGTCGTTGGAGAGATGGTCTGTTTTTCGAGCTATGATGGTCTCACCGTCTATTACATAGGCACCTGGATGTACTAAGGGTTGTACAGTCATAGGTACAATGAGACTTACTTGGCTGCCCAGCTTGATCAGGCCGATTACTTGCCCTTGAGCAGCGTGTTGCCCTGGTTCCAGATAGTTCTCAATTCGCCTTGCCAACAAGCCAGCGATCTGTACCACGCTAAAGCGGATGCTGTCTGGTGTTATAAAAAGCAGGGTATTGTGCTCATTTTCAGGCCGAAACCCAAATCTATTAGTATGACGCAAGGCATTGAGAAATTTCCCTGGCTGGTAGTGCTCACTAATTAGTTGGGCATCGGTAGGCATTCGTTGAAAATGTACATTCGTCACATCCATATGGATAGAAATAATCCATCCAGAATCAGCTACAGCTCTTGTGAGTAGCTGAACTCTACCCCACCCCTTTTGTAGCTCCAAGGAATCCTGATACCACTTGGTTACTGCTGAAACTACACCATTAGCAGGGCTTACAAATAGGGCTGGATCATTAGGAATTTGCCGCGTGGGCTGCCGAAGGAACCATACCTGGTAATACGCCCACAATAGTAGGCACAATACGCTTATACCAATCAACACTCTTTTAATAAATATACCTATTTGCATTCGACTATTCTTTTTGCACCATCAATCGGTACAACCGATCCAAATCTCTTTGCAAACGGTCCATTTTCGCTTCCAGGTCCCGATTGTTGTCCAAAGTCATTTCATCTACAAAAATGGCATTGGCCAAAGAAAGGCCAAAAATACCGCCGCCAATTACCAAAGACAAAAAGAACAAACGCACTACATATCCTCCCCATGCACTTTGGGTAGCACTAGCTACGCCTTCACTCACTTCTATCCAGCCCTCCAAAGTCAAGATCTGGAACACCGAAAAAAAAGCACGCAATGGGTCGCCAAAATGTTTGGGATCCATCTCGGCAAACAGATGGCAACTCAAGATGGATAACAAAAAGTTACCCATTACCATCACGAGCAATACCATGACCGATGCGCGCAATGCCCGCATTAAACCATGGATGATCACATGCACATCTGGCACAAACCGCAACAAGCGCAGCATGCGAAAAAACCGCAACAAACGCAATACGATCAAAAAACTCAAATCCTGTGCAGGGTTCATTACTAAAACCAAAGAAGGTAAGCTGACCAATACAATGGAAAAATCAAAAACATTCCAACCCGATTGAAAGTACGCCTGTACGCCATATAAGCGCATTTTCCATATAGCTTCAAGCACAAAAAGCAGCAAAAACAAGAAATCAAAGGCCAATAACCACGAATTCTGTGCAAGTGCAGGAAAAGACAATAAAAAAATCACAATGGCATTGAGCGAGATCAAGATCATGATCCCTTCTTGCGTAAGCAATAGCCGTCTCAGCATAATCTTTGGGTTTTGGACACTGAAGTTAGGCCTGTAGAGATGATTTTTGTATTTGCCTTCTCATTTGTTGTGGAAAAATTTTGGAAAAGTAAAAGTTTTTCTCAAAATCAAGATCGAATGGCTACTACTGGATCCAGGCGTGCTGCCTGACCTGCCGGAATAATACCAGACAATACACCAATGAGTACAGACAACCCCACGCCTAACGCAATGTTGTGCAGATTGAGGAACACCTCAAAAGGCAATACGCCACTGAGCAAGTACAGCGTACCTGCCACGACAATGAGCCCTGCCACCCCACCAATAAGGCAAAGAATCACAGATTCGATGAGAAATTCGAGGAGGATGACCATCTTTTTAGCACCAAGAGCTTTTTTTATGCCGATGATAGAGGTGCGTTCTTTTACGCTGACAAACATAATATTAGCTACACTGAATGCGCCTACGAAGATGGCGAAAATGCCAATAAACCACCCTGCGGTACTCATCGCTCCAAAGAATGCATCCATGGCTTGAGCGATTAGCGAAAGCGAATTCAAAGCAAAGTTGTTCTCTTCCTTAGGCTTGAGCTTGCGCACCGAACGCAATACCATCGTCACTTCATCTTTCAATGCTTCAAGTGATGTGCCAGGTGCCGCCTTCGCGATGAGCACAATGCCAAATGGACTTTTTATTTGATCCAAATTAGCTACTTTTTTTGCAAAGGGATAGCCTACAATAATGGATTGGTCAAAATTGAGCACGTTAATCAAGCTTTTACCTGATGGGGCAAATACGCCAATGACCTCAACTCGCTGCCCCATCAATTTGATCTGCTTGCCAATGGGATCCACATCACCAAAGAGTTCTTGGGCCACCTTATGGCCGATAAGCACGCGGTTCATGCCATAATGGTACTCACTCGGTGTGAAGTATCTGCCTTTTTGAAACTCTACTTGGAAAATTTCTGCAAAGTCATAAGTAACTGAAGCTAATAGGGTACGCTCTACGAAATTGTTACGCCATTTGACAGATCGCGGCCCAATGAACACTTGATAATCTACCAAATAAGCCTTGGTCAATCGCTTTTTAAGCGCTTTAAAATCGGTATAGGAAGGCACGGGACGCCGCTGGTACTTCCAAAAGTTTCGACCTGGATCTTCATTCCAAGGCATGACATTGATGTATAACACATCACTACCCAAGCGCTCAAAGCTATTGCGAATGTCTGCCTCCAAGGAGTCGACAGCCGATTGCACACCTACGATACAAAAAATACCTATGGTAATGCCCAACAAAGACAAGAAGCTGCGAAGCTTATTGGCCAACAACTGCTGTACTGCTTGCACCGCACTTTCGTAAAAAATTTTGAGGTAGATGCTCATAAATCTGGCCTTTGTCGGGTCAAAATAATACGCCACCATACTTTGCCTCAAAAGCTTGGATCAACTGAGATTTTCTTTCGCCCAATGGCGAATTCCTCAGGATTGAACTACTGGGCTGCAAAAGGGTTTCGATAAGGCGTGAATCATTATCTTTGCGCACCTTTTTGGGGTGGACTCAAAATTTAACAAAACCGACGCAAGCCGATGAGGACGAAGCTCTCGATGTTTGACTTCAAGTTTGACGAAAAACTAATAGCTCAATACCCTGCCCCGCATCGCGACGAAGCCAGGCTCATGGTCGTGCACCGCGACAGTGGCAAGATCGAACACCGGTTGTTCAAAGATGTACTGGAATATTTCGACGAAGGCGACACGTTCATTTTTAATAATACAAAAGTTTTCCCTGCGCGTCTTTTTGGCAAAAAGGAAAAGACAGGAGCTCGTATTGAGGTGTTTTTGCTACGTGAGCTCAATGCCGAACACCTTCTTTGGGATGTGTTAGTAGATCCAGCTCGAAAAATACGCGTAGGTAACAAGCTGTATTTCACTGATGAGCACGACAACGAAGTACTCGTCGCCGAAGTCGTTGACAATACCACTTCACGCGGACGTACTATACGCTTCATCTACGATGGGTCACATGATGCCTTCATGGATGAATTGCGCAAGCTAGGACATACGCCTCTGCCCAAATACATCAAACGCGACCCTGGGCCCATCGACAAAGAACGATACCAAACGCTCTTGGCCAAAGAAGAAGGCGCAGTAGCAGCCCCAACAGCAGGCCTTCACTTCAGCGAAGAAGTGCTCAAACGCATGGAAATTAAAGGTATCGACATTGCCGAACTGACCTTGCATATCGGGTTGGGCACTTTTCGCAACATCGAGGTGGAAGACCTTAGCAAACACAAGATGGATGCGGAGTACTTCCGCGTGCCAGGGTCTTGTGCAGAGAAAGTGAACAGGGCCAAGACTTCAGGTCATCGCGTGGTAGCAGTAGGTACTACAGTAATGCGAGCCATTGAATCGGCTGTATCGGCAGAAGGGCTGCTCAAGCCCGCCGAAGGATGGACTAACAAGTTCATTTATCCGCCATACGAATTCCACATTGCCGACCACATGATTACCAACTTCCACTTGCCCAAATCGAGTGTGCTGATCATGGTATGTGCATTTGGTGGTAGGGAGCTGATACTCAAAGCTTATGAAGAAGCTGTAAAAGAAAAATATCGCTTTTACAGCTATGGCGACGCAATGCTGATCTTGTAAAAATTGGATAATTGTTTTGTTTAAGATACAAACAGCGCTAGCCCTTTTAGATAGCTTCCTTCGGGATGAAATAAATTGACGGGATGATCTGCTGGCTGAGTCAGTGTAGCAAATAGACGCACCTGTCTGCCTGCTTCAATGCCTGCGGCCACTATTGTGTCCTTAAACAGCTGAAGATCGATAACTTGTGAGCACGAGAATGTGCACAGGATGCCTCCTGGAGCAATTTGCTTTAAGGCTAAGGCATTGAGTCTCTTATAGGCCTGTACGGCTTTGTGGCGTTTGTCTATCCTTTTGGCAAAAGCTGGTGGGTCGATCACCATGAGATCGTACTTGCCTGTTGGCTGCATCTTCAAAAACTGCATTACATCAGCCACGTGCGTAGCGTGACGTTCGGTAGGCAAAGCATTGAGCTGCACATTGCGCTGCGTCCATTCGATAGCCTTTGCCGAGGCATCTACCGAATCAACCCATTGTGCCCCACGAGCTAAAGCGTAGATCGAAAAGCCACCTGAATAGCAAAACGCATTAAGTACCGTTTTGCCTTGCGCAAAAGAAGCTACAAAGGCACGATTGTCGCGCTGATCGAGAAAAAAGCCCGTTTTCTGGCCTTCGGCAATGTGCACCTCGAAGTGGTGCCCATGTTCGCGTACCACTACCGAATGGCTACCTTGACCCAAGAGCCAACCATCTTGCACACCAGCTGCATAATGTGGTGGTAGTGCAGCCTTGCTCTTGTCAAACACGCACACCGATTGGCCCAAAGCCGCCCGAATGCCTGCTGCTAGCTCATGCCTTACGCGGTGCATACCGATGCTATGACATTGCAATACCACCACCTGATCGTACATATCTACAATCAGTCCGGAGAGGCCATCCCCTTCGCCATGAACCAACCGATAGCAATTGGTTTGTACATCAGCGCCAAAGCCCAAACTTTTCCGATAGGCAATGCTTCTGGCCAGCTTCTGCTGCCAAAAGGCCGCATCTGGCACAACCTGAGCAAACGCAAAAAGGCGCACAGCGATACTACCTCGATGAAAATGCCCTGTACCGAGCACCTTTCCGTGGTAGTCAGCCACATACACCACAGCACCATCAGGCAGCTTAGGCAATGGCTCGCACAAGGCACCAGAAAACACCCAAGGGTGTTTTCGCGCAATTGACTTTTCTCTTCCTATTTTGAGTTTCAATACCGGATAACTCATGTGTGCATAGATTGGGCAGGTGTTGTGCGATAGAAAAAGTCGAGCAATGCCTTTCGGTGCCGACGCAACAATTGTTGGATCTCATTGCTCAAACGATTAAACGAACGGGCCTGAGCATAGCAGGAAGCCAGGTCCAAACGCCATATAGCCAAAATGCCCAATAAAGGGCCCAAAACGAAGAGCCATGCTACAGCCTCCACTCCTATAAAGACTGCCAAACCCACGGCCCATAATAAGTACCACAGAAGTGTAGCGCCCAGGGCGACACCTAAAGCAACAGACAGTTTAAACTCTAGACGTACGACCTGCGTATCAGCAATATACCTACCCAAACGCACCGGCAAATAGTGAAACCCCCAACCCAAAAGGGCCGGCAGCCAACTGATAGCTAAAGCCATGCGCACAGAAGGGCTATCCCATCCAGGTTGAGCTACAGCCAAATCCGTGGTGCGATGGGTTTCGAGCAGTCGATGCCACGCGCTGACCTTAGCTTCTAACTCGGCACGCTGTGTTTCGTTCAGAGCATAGACTCGTTCTGTAATGGCTTTCTCGCGCTGTAAGGGCTCATCGCTGCAATCAGACAGTGGCCATATAGACAAAGGCCTGTTATGTCGATCCATACTGAGCAAGACCTCTACCCACTCATCGTCCTTTGGATCTCGGATAATGATGACGCGCGACTCGAGCCGTCGTTGAAGCTCTTGAGTAAAAGCCCGCATGGCCCGCATAGGATTGTCGCGATACTGTGCCCAATAGTCCTTCACTCGGATAGGCGGGCCAAAATCCACCATGGCTTCTGTGCGCCAGCGCATCGAATCGGTATAATTGACGCCTACTGGCACGACGTGCAAGTCGAGCTGCGGATCAAAATCGACAGCACCAAAAGCCACTCGGGCTGTTCCTTTTTTGAGTGGCCGCAATCGCTTTTCTTGTACGGTACTACCCTCCGCTAAAATCATGATAGGACGCCCTGCCTGCAGCGTTTTGTAACAATACGCAAATGACTGAAAATTCTGGCGTACAGCTTGTAGGCCACTTTCTTCGGCCCGGTACACCGGCACCAGGTGCCAACTGCGCAACATGGCAGCAAAAATCGGATGATCGAATAGGTTGCCTCGAGCCAAAAAATACAGGGGCTTGGGCAACCAACAAGCTAAAAGACAGGGCTCGAGAAAAGCACTTGGATGATTAGCAGCAAAAATGATAGGCTTATCCCAAGGAATGCGCTCCTGGTGCGAGAAATGGATTTTGCGAAAGCACACATAGAAAGCAATTGTGGCAAATGGACGCGTAAGACGATATAGCATGAGCGTGTTTCTTTCCCAGTCCCCCAAATCAACCAATTAGGCGCCAAAATACGCATTCGTGCTCAGCGATCGGAATCTTGTGCACTGCACGCACTTACAGACAGCACCCTACCTTTGCCCCATGCGCCACACACATACACTCGTCGTAATTGGCGGCCCAACGGCATCGGGCAAGACCCGCGTAGCTATTGAAGTAGCTCGATACTTCAACACAGTGATTCTCTCTACCGATAGCCGGCAAGTATACCGAGAAATGAACATTGGCACAGCTAAGCCCTCACCACAAGAGCTGGCTATGGTGCCTCATTATTTCATCAACTCACACACCATACACCAGCCACTCAGCGCAGGGCAATATGAGCAAGAAGCACTGCCATTGCTCGAAACACTATTCAAAGAGCGGGATATCGTAGTGGCAGCGGGCGGTTCGGGGCTCTATATTAGGGCACTCACTCATGGGCTTGATCAGTTTCCGCAGATCCCCCATTCCGTTGATCAGGAAGTGACCCAGTTATTTGCCCAAGGGGGGATCGAAGCGCTACAAAAGGCCCTGTCTCGCTACGATCCGGTGTATTTCCAACAAGTGGATCGTCAAAACCCCGCTCGGCTGTTGCGCGCCCTCAAGGTCATTTACGCTACAGGCAAGCCCTTTTCTGCTTTTCGCAAAAACAAACCCAAGCCTCGGCCATGGCGTACTTGCTACATACTGCTGTGTCCCGACCGTGAGGTACTCTATCAGCACATCCACCAAAGAGCCGAGCGAATGCTTCAATGCGGCTTGCTCGACGAGGTAAAAAGCCTGTACTCCTTGCGCCACCTCCCCCCTTTACATACGGTAGGTTACCAAGAGTTTTTTCCTTGGCTTGAAGGCCAATACGAGTTAGCAGAAGCCATCCGCCTATTTAAGCGCAACACGCGTAGATATGCCAAGCGGCAAATCACCTGGTTTAAAAAATATGGTTCGTGGAAAGTATGGCCGCAACCCGATATATCTGCTATAATCAACTACATCGAAGCGGTACACACTAATGAATGACCAAACCGAGCTGCTGTGCCAGCTCGACGCGTATTTGTGTGAGTGTTCGAATCTCTTCGAGCAAGCGCAGCACTGTTTTTTCATCTCCTTTACCCTCGATAGCAGCCAGCTCCTTAGTTTTCTGTTCATTGAGCCGCTTTACTTTGAGCAACTTAAACCAAAGCAAAGCTCTTTCCGCATCTTGTACAAAGTTTTGCTCTGGAGGCACTTGTGTCACTAACTGCATATTGTGCCGGTCCCAGCCTGGACTATAATCCCAATTGGGAAATAGCAAATTGGCAGCGAGTTGACGTACTTCCTCATCGGGGTGTTCGCGTACGAAATACTGACCAGATATTGAAGCACCTTGCTCATATCGAGCCAGCATCTCGAGTAAGACTTTCTTCACCAACACATCATCGATCATTTCCAACAACACGTCTTCAAGATTGGCAAACACAAAGTCCGTGATGGTGTCACCTGTCTGTTCATCCATCACCTTGTCGCCAAAATGCAATAATACGCGCAATAGGTCGCGTTCTTGTACTTCATGCGATCCTACAGGCAGCGTAGTTGCGGCACGAGGTCGCTTTACTATTTCGGGCTGAGTACGTGTAGGTGTAGAAATTCCCTGTTTTTTAGCTTCTTTGCGCAAGCGTGCCCGATCTAGTTTGTTTAACTCGTAAACAAGTGCCTCGAGACCGACGTCCATCAAACGCGCGCATTCACGCAAATACTGGTCTCGCTTTAATTTGCTATATGGTGGGATGCGCCCAATAGTGGCTACAATTTCTTTGACTGCTTTGGTTTTTTCTATCGGATCGCGCAATTGGGCATGCAACAAGCTCTGGTGGAATAGTACTAGATCCTTTCCTTCTTGCTGGAGCCACTCCTGAAAAGCGGCGCCTCCTATGCGCTGCACATAGGAATCGGGATCTTCGCCTTGCGGCAAAACGGCCACCCGCACGTTCAAATCAAACTCGAGCAACAAGCCCAACCCACGTATTGCAGCAGCTACACCTGCTGCATCGCCGTCATATACGACCCATACGTCCTCGGTAAGGCGTTTGAGCAGGTGTATTTGCCCTTCTGTTAGTGAGGTGCCCGATGAAGCAACCACTTGTTGGATACCTTCCTGGGCAAGTGACAACACATCTGTATAACCTTCTACCAAAATGACGTGCCCGCTCTTGCGTATAGCTGCTCTTGCCTGGTGTAGTCCGTAAAGGATCTGACTTTTATGATAGATGTCGGACTCTGGAGAATTGATGTACTTAGGTGCGTTGGTGTTTTTTCCCAACACGCGACCTGCAAAAGCAATCACTTTGCCCGACATGCTATGTATGGGGAAGATGACTCGCCCGGAAAAGAAATCTTTTCCCTGACGCATCAAACCTATCTCTTCCAACAAGCTCAAATTATAACCTTTTTGTTTTGCTGCAAGGTGCAGTGCATCGCGCTTGCGCAGCGCATAGCCCAACTGATATTTTTTGATGGTCTCTTCTCGAAAACCTCTGGACTTGAAATAGCTCAGCCCTACACTTTTGCCCTCCTCGGTATGAAATAGGTTGTGCTCAAAATGCGTGCGCGCAAAGTCATTGATCAAGTACAGACTATCGAGCCGTTGCTGCTGCACCTTTGCAGCATCATCCCATGCTTCTTCTTCGATTTCGATGCCGTACTTGTCGGCTAAGTAGCGCAATGCTTCGGGATAGCTCAAGTGCTCGTGCTTCATGATAAAACTTACCGCATCGCCAGCTTCTCCACAGCCGAAACACTTGAAGATCCCCTTGGCTGGCGATACATTGAAAGAAGGGGTCTTCTCGTGGTGAAAAGGGCATAGTCCGATCCAATTAACCCCTCTACGCTTTAGCCGCACAAAATCTTCCACTACCTCCTTGATGTCGGCAGTTTCCTTGATCTTATTTTCCGTATCTATCTTTATCCTACTCATCCAATTACTTCACAATTTGTAAACCCTACTACAGATCAATCCACTTTTATTAGTGCGTAACTGTCTTTTTCAGCTATTTTCATCAATGCAAAATTCGATTTAATGCTGAATGTCAATAACTTATACAGAGCATTTTAACGGCCGTTAAAATGAATAACTTTTTGAGCATGTGCAATGTATCCCCTTCAGTCATCTATTCAGTACAAAAGCCAAAGATTGCTGAGACAAGATAACATACCAAAGAGACATTTGAATAATTGGGTGTTCTTATAGTGTGTGGGACCGACCTGCCCCAACGGGGGTGGGTCGGATTTTTCACGCGCAAAAAGATCTCATGCGTCTTCTGGACTTACCAACAAACTGAGCAACAAGCAATTTGAAGACAACAAATGCTACCAACAGCCTCACTTTAACTTTAAGACAAGTGGGTGTTCTTATAGTGTGTGGGAACTACTCCGAGGTCCACTTCGGTGGGCCGAGGAGTAGCTTTTAGGCTTCACATCCTGGAAATGGACCAATGCACTTATACGGCTTTGTTGCATGAATCACGGGTAGGTTGGACAACATAAAAGTGGGCTGGTATTGTATATTTGGTTTTTCTAATACTAAATCTACAAACACACCAGCCCATGTCAAAGGTAAAAAAGGACAGCC
>Ga0256839_1000023_pt1 | contig 205331 bp, 198 predicted proteins | sample 354166metaG_FD_185968 | JGI IMG/M metagenome (GOLD analysis project Ga0256839, IMG submission 185968) | Hydrothermal vent microbial communities from Mid Atlantic Ridge, Atlantic Ocean - 354-166 | ecosystem: Environmental > Aquatic > Marine > Hydrothermal vents | place: Atlantic Ocean: Mid... | reverse complement strand
CACTTGACCCCCCTAATTCATTCGCGTATCGAGTGCCGCAGGCGGGCCTGTAGCTCAGTTGGTTAGAGCAGAGCGCTCATAACGCTTTTGTCGTAGGTTCAAGTCCTACCGGGCCTACCAAAATATTTGGCAAATAGACAATTCTTGTGGTTTTTTGCAGTCATACGACAGCCATAAATGCAAAAAAAGGGCCCAAAAAAGGGCCCTAAATTTACTCATGCAGCTTGAAGCTTGTACCCGTCGCCTTCAACGTCAATCCCAATCACTTGTGGTTGGGCTGTGGGTACGCTGCTTTTAGCCAACGATTCAATTCCATCGTCAAAGGGAATTAATAGCTTTTCGATGGCAAACTTGCGAATTACCGTTTCGGAAGTGCTATCAATATCAATCTCGGATCGCTCCCAGCGACCAATGGTTTGTTTGTCCTTATGGACCAAGCCTGCAAGCTCGACCTGTGTATAGCCCATTTCGGAGCGTAAAAAGCGCAATTCAGCACCACTCATGCCTTTTGCATGTTTTACAATTCCCATAGCAATCATTGCATGGAGTTCATTGATGAAAGGAATGTGGATCACTTCATCACCGTCATCGTCAGTGACTGTTGGCAGACCGTTAATGTACACGTTCTGCAATCCGCATTCGGTGTAATGATATTGGGTCATAATTCTTCCTCAATTATTGTTCCTGTCTTCGTGGATTGCTCATCAACCCACATCACCGTTACCAGTTTTAACTTACACGCAGCTTCTTCTGGAATTATGATCAAACGAATACTTCTGCTTTCACTATTTGGTGATTTGCTTTCAATAGCATATCTATAAAAACCATTTTGAGTTGCTGGGAGTGGGTCCTCATACACGAAACCATTCTTCAAGATGTAAAGAATATCTGACATAATAATGCCTCTTTCGGACATTTGATCTTTGGCGTGGATTTTTAAGTGTAATCCTAAGCATTTATCAGTAGATATCTTTCGAATAATAGTTGTAGCGTCGGCTGCTAGCCAAGGTTCCTGCATACTCGCTGTGTTCTCCGAATCAGTCACATGTTAACTTTTCACATATCATCATGATACTATTTTACATGCAATGTCTTAATTTTGTGTTTAAAATATGGCAAGAACTATGCTTTCCAAGTTTTAGCACTGCTTAAGATTGGTATCTAATGAGATATGTATTCCCGATACGATTTCCAACAGAGTGGATTTATTGCTAAAATACGTGAAATTCATCCCAACGCCGAAATCATCACCCTACGATCAAAGCTGACGCTTTTGATCAGGGCAAAGGCATCTTGCCCAACTTTTAACCCCAACTCATCAACCGCCTGCCGTGTAATGCGGGCGCGTAGGGTTTGCGTGCCGACTTTGAACAAAATCTCGGCGAAGGCGGTTTCTTCTTCGGCTTTGATTTCGGATATCACAGCGGCGATAGCGTTGCGAATGCTGATGCCTTCGGGGCGGGAAGTGGCGACGGCTACATCGCGCGCGCGGATGCGCAATTGGATGCGATCCCCGATGTTAAGCGAGGCCACCATGGGCATGCGCAGCACCTCGCCCTCGAAATCCAGAGTTGTGATTTTGAAGGCGGTGTCTTGCGCACTAACCGTTGCTTGCAAAAATGTGCCCGCCTCGAACTTCCCTGTGAATTCGTGCATTTCTTGGGTGTCGAATATCGCAGGGACGGGGCCGCGCGTGCTGACGTGCCCGTCTGGGGAAAGCAAGATGACCTCGTCCGCCAAACGCGCAACCTCGTCTATTGCGTGGCTGACGAATATCGCGGGGACACCGAATTCGCGTGGGATTTTTTCTAAGAACGGCAAAAGCTCGGCTTTGCGGCGGATGTCTAGGGCCGACAAGGGTTCATCCAGTAGCAGCAATTTCGGTTGGGTTAACAAAGTCCTACCCAAGGCCACACGCTGTTTTTCGCCACCCGACAGGGTTGCAGGGAATTTGTTAAGCAAGGTTAACAAATCCAGCGATTTAACCACGTGATCCATCGTTATCGGATTGTTAACCTTTGGGCTGCGCTTGTCCGCGAACGCCAAATTACCCGCCACGCTTAGATGTGGAAACAGGCGGTCGTCTTGAAAAACCATGCCCACGGGGCGCTTGTGGGGAGGGCAGAAAATGCCTGCATTAGTGTCACTCCAAATCGTATTATCGTAAATTAATCGAAGGTTACCACGGTTTTCTAATCCTGCAATAATCCGCAACAGGGTGCTTTTCCCGCTACCACTTGGGCCGAAAAGGGCAGTGATCCCGCTTAACGAGATAGCCTCGTGGAAGTCGATCGTGTGGTCCTCGAACGGAAGGCGCGCGCGAAGCGTTAAGGTTTTACCCGACATGCACAGCCGCCCTTCGGTTAAGGGTGTATACGGCCAACAGCACGATGAAGGAGAATATCATCAACCCCCCCGCCAATTGGTGCGCCTCGGCATACCGCAGGGTTTCGACATGTTCATAAATGGCGATGGATATCACCTTGGTTTCACCCGGAATATTGCCACCAACCATCAGCACCACACCGAATTCGCCGATGGTGTGGGTAAAACTAAGCACAATTGCGGTCAAAAACCCGCGCTTGGCCATCGGCACGGCAACCGTAAAGAAAGCATTAATGGGGGAGGCACGAAGGGTCGCTGCCGCCTCCATCGGGGCGCGACCTATGGTTTGAAACGCCGTTTGCAGCGGTTGCACCATAAACGGCAGCGAATAGAACATGGAGGCGATGACCAGCCCCTTGAAAGAAAATGTTAAGGTTTCGCCGGTAACATCGACCCAGAACCGTCCGATTGCCGATGTTGGGCTAAGCAAAATCAGGAAGTAGAAGCCGATAACGGTCGGAGGCAGAACGATGGGCAGGGCTGTCAGCGCCTCGATCATGGGGCGGGCTTTGGATTTTGTGTTCGCCAGCCACCAAGCCAGCGGTGTGCCGAGTAATAACAAAAAGAACGTGGTTGCTCCAGCCAACTGGATGGTTAGCCATAGTGGGGAGAGGTCAACCATCATTCGACCTCGTAGCCATAAGCGCGGATGATCGTTTTGGCTGGGTCGCTTTGCAGATATGCAATGAAGTCGGACGCGGCCACGTTGCCTTTGGCGTGCAAGGTCAGCACGCCATCTTGGTGGATCGGGGTGTATAATTCCGGTGGAATGACCCAATAGCTACCCGCCACCACATTGCGCGGGCTGATCGCATAGGCCAGCGCCACGATGCCAAGCTCGGCATTACCGCTGGCGATAAGGGCGTGGGCCTGTCCGATGTTTTCCCCCATGACGATCCGGTCTTGCAGATTTTCCAACAAACCAAGAGCGCTTAACGCTTCCTTGGCTGCCACACCGTAGGGTGCAAGCTGCGGGTTGGCAATTGCGAGGCGTCGGTAAGGTTCCGTTAACGCTTGTAATCCGTCATCACCAATGCGGTTTGCATCGACACTCCAAAGTGCCAACTGGCCGGTGGCAAAGGTAAACGGCGCGTTAAGGGTTCGCTCATCCGCCGCCAGACGTTCGGGGCGGGCTTGGTCGGCCGCCAAAAACACATCAAACGGGGCGCCGTTAACGATTTGTGCATAAAGTTTGCCAGTAGAACCTGTGACGATAATTATCTGGTGGTCGGTTTCCGCCTCAAAATTCGCCTTCAAGACGTCCATCACTTCGGCGAAATTCGTGGCAACGGCTACCAGCGCGGTTTCGGCCACAGAAAGTTGCGGTGCAAGGGCAACACCTAATGCACAGAACAACCGTGTGATCCGTCGCTTGATTGTCATGGCATCCCTTGTGCTTGTTCCCGCGAAATTTAGGCGATGCACATGTTAATCACAAGCGTTGACGACCAAAATCGCCATCACTTCGTCGTTTTGAGGCTAGGAGCGGTGGTGACTTGGTGTATGTTGGTCTAGCATAATAATTAAGGTGGCAAGATGGCTCCGTTGGATCAGCGAAAAGGTGTTTGGAAATCCGGTAAAGGCAAGGGCCGGCGTACGCCCAAGGGCCGCCAACTGGATGAAACTGCATGGAAAGAGGTTGAACAACTGCTTGGTGCGCGCCCCCGCAACCGTGATTTGTTAATAGAACATTTACATCTTATTCAGGATGAATACGGCCACCTTTCCGCCGCGCATTTGCGCGCATTGGCCGAAGAAATGTCACTGTCGATGGCCGAGGTTCACGAGGTTGCCAGTTTCTATGCCCATTTCGATATTGTTAAGGAAGGTGAAACCGCCCCCCCCTCGTTAACAATTCGTGTATGCGATTCCCTGTCTTGCGAATTGGCAGGGGCAGAAAAGCTGCTGGCTGACCTTGGCGAGAAATACTCAGCTGGCGAGGTCCGCATCTTGCGCGCGCCCTGCATGGGCCGTTGCGACACAGCACCAGTGTTGGAGTTGGGACACAACCACATTGACGTGGCCACTGTGGCAAAGGTTGAAACTGCGATAACCAACGAAAATTTCTATCCTGAAATCCCGCACTATCAGACTGTCGAGGAATATTTCGGCCTCCACGGTGACGGTATTTATTACGAGATGGTTACTGGCAAGTTAACGGTGGAAGATGTGATCGAAACCATCGCGGCCTCTGGTTTACGCGGGCTTGGCGGCGCGGGTTTCCCGACTGCAAAGAAGTGGGGATTCGTGCGGGCCGAAGAAGGGCCACGCTATCTGGCTGTCAACGCCGATGAGGGCGAGCCGGGAACCTTCAAGGACCGATACTATCTGGAGCGAGAGCCGCTTCAGTTTCTTGAAGGCACAATGATCGCTGCAAAAGTGATTGATGCCGAAAAGTGTTACATATATTTACGCGATGAATTTCCTGCCGCGCGTAAAATTCTGCAAACCGAGATCGCCAAGTTGGAAAATGGCGGTATTCTTCCTGTCGGTTATATCGAGCTGCGCCGTGGGGCCGGGGCCTATATTTGCGGTGAAGAAAGCGCGATGATCGAAAGCATCGAGGGTAAGCGGGGCATTCCACGCCACCGCCCGCCGTACGTGGCGCAGAATGGAATATTCGGACGGCCAACGCTGGTTCACAATGTTGAAACGCTCCACTGGATTATGCGGGTACTGCGTGAAGGGCCTGAAATTCTAAGCGGGGTTGAGAAGAACGGGCGTAAAGGTATGCGGTCTTATTCTGTGTCCGGTCGTGTGAAGGAACCGGGCGTGAAACTGTTACCCGCCGGATCTACTATCACCGATGTTATTGCCGCTTCTGGCGGCATGCTGGATGGTCATGCGTTCAAGGCCTACCAACCGGGTGGGCCGTCTTCGGGGCTGTTACCTGCCAGTATCAACGATGTACCACTGGATTTTGACACGCTGCAACCGCTTGGCACGTTCATCGGGTCTGCGGCTGTCGTGGTGCTTTCAGATCACGATAGCATTCGTGATGCAGCGTCAAACATGTTGCGTTTCTTTGCTACCGAAAGTTGCGGTCAATGCACGCCGTGCCGTGTTGGCTGCGAGAAGGCTGTGATCTTGATGCAAGATGACAAATGGGATGGTGGACTGCTGCGCGAGCTGTCCGAAACCATGGTGGATGCGTCAATCTGTGGGTTGGGGCAGGCGGCGCCTAACCCCATCTTATCCGTGTTGAAATATTTCCCTGACGAGGTTTAGACACCCTGCACTTGATCCATCACCCGCATGAAGTTGCCGCCGATGAATTTTGCGACGGCTTCTTCTGAATATCCGCGCTGGAATAATGCGCCCACAACCAGCGGCATCTTGCGATAGGTTTCCAAAACAGGTTGATAGTTGGCGTCCATATCCGACCCAAGGGCCACGGCATCTTCGCCAACCAGATTGATCAATTCTTCGATCCGGTCGATAAACCCTGCCAAAGTGTTAATGCCAATGCCTGCGGGCCACGCGCCGATGTAACCACCGGAATCCGCGACCGACTTCGCCAGATCAACTGAAATAAACCGTGGGTGTTCAAATGCGGGCGTGTTGATATGGCTGTGCGTAATAACAACTGGTTGTTCGCTAGCCGACACGATCTGTGCCGCCGTCTTGGCGGATGCATGCGAGGCATCAATCACAATCCCCGCGCCATTCATGCCCGCGACAACCTCGTGCCCGAAATCCGTTAACCCGCGGTTAAGGTCTTCGCCCGTGGTGATATCGCCAAGGGTGTTGTTGTGATAGTGAATGAGGGTGATCATCCGCACGCCGTCCTCATAAACGGTTTGCAGGCGAGTGATGTCTTTTTCAAGGAAATCGGCGCCTTCCATCCCCAGAATGGCGGCTTGACGTCCCAGTGCATGGGCTGCGCGAATACCGTTCGAGTTTCGCGCAATCGTGACAATCCGCGCGCCTTCAAGGTCTGTAAGGTTCTCGATTTGCGTTCGATAGGCGACCCAACTTTCGCCTTCCTCGAACTCACGGGTGGCGCTTAGGCCGTTCTCGCCAAGCTCAAGCAGTGGAAAATCGGCCACGCCGTTAAAGACTGCACCAGCCATCCCGCCTTTGGTCATGTCGCCAATTGCCGTGTTCTCAAACGTTCCCATCAAACGATATATGTTTAACTTCCAGTTAAGGTTTGCACCCTCGCGCACGAACGTGCGGCCAGGGTGGGCGTGGGAATCAATTGCCGGATTGGCCTTAAGGAAGGCCATTGCACGGTTCAGTTCCGCGTCCATTAACGTAAATCCAACCTCGGGTGGTTGCGGTTTGAATTTGTAGTATCCACCTGTGGCCAGCACGGCTACGCCTGCGACCGCGCCGCCAACTACGCTACGTCTTGATACCATCGTGATGTCTCTTTTGTTGCTAGAATCCAGTTTTGCAGCACTTTCTAGCTATAGTGACGATATTTCAAGTGTACTTTTCCACGCACCGAGGCTTCCATCCTGCGCCCACCCGTATTAGGTGGAGTAGGAACAGTATTCGGAGCACCCATGTCGTTTTTCTCAAAGATGAAAGAACGTTTAACAAAATCCTCGTCAAAGATCGACGAAGGGCTTCAGGCAATCGTTGACGAAGAGGTTGTCGAGGCGCCGGTTGAGACACCTAAAGAGGTTGCAAAAGACACCCCCAAAGTCGGAATTGTCGGACGTATGTTGGGTCGTGACACAGCACCCAAACGCGTGCTGGACGATGCGATGTTGGAAAGTCTTGAGGAATTGTTAATCACTGCCGACATGGGCGTGGAAACCGCGCTTAAGGTTTCCGCCAATATGGCTGAGGGACGGTTTGGCAAAAAGCTGGGTGTCGAGGAGATTAAAACGCTGCTGGCGAACGAGGTGAAGGCTATTCTGGAACCCGTCGCCCGCCCGATGCCGCTTTATGCGAAAAAGCCGCAAGTGGTGTTGGTTGTTGGCGTGAATGGTTCCGGTAAAACCACGACGATTGGCAAGTTGGCCAGTCAGTTTGAAGCGGCCGGTAAATCAGTCGTGATTGCGGCTTGCGACACGTTCCGCGCGGCGGCTGTTGAACAGTTGCAGGTCTGGGGCGAACGTGCGGGCGTGCCGGTTTTGACCGCCCCCGAAGGAACGGATCCAGCCAGCCTTGCCTATGATGCGATGGTTCAGGCCGAAGCGGACGGGGCTGATTTGTTGATGATAGATACGGCCGGACGTTTACAGAACCGTGCGGACCTTATGGAAGAATTGGCCAAAATCGTTCGAGTGATCCGCAAGAAAGACCCGGATGCACCGCATAATACTTTGTTAGTACTTGATGCCACAACAGGTCAAAACGCCCTGTCGCAGGTAAAGGTGTTTACGGAAATTGCCGATGTTAGTGGTTTGGTAATGACCAAGCTGGACGGCACGGCCAAGGGTGGCGTGTTGGTGGCATTGGCAGACAAATACGGCCTGCCCATCCACGCGATCGGTGTTGGTGAAAGCATCGAAGACCTGCAAGCCTTTGACCCTGACGAATTCGCCCGCGCACTAACAGGGGCCACCTTGTGAGCGATTTCATCCTCTCGGTTGAGGGGACGGAATACGGTAAGTTTCTGGCGATGATACTGGCTTTGACGTCGGCTGTGGCGCACTCCATTTTCGGGGCGTTGCAAAAGGGGCGCTATGATCCTTGGTTGATGCGCGGTGCAATTGATATTTTCTATTTCCTGATTGCGCTGCCAATTGCGTTGTTTGTGTTTCCACTGCCAGAACCGCATGTGTGGCTGATCCTTGCCGTCGTTTGGGTTATCCATGTAGCCTACAAGTACTTTATGGCGATGGCGTATTCGCGCGGCGCTTACACCGTCGTCTACCCCGTGGTGCGCGGCACTGGCCCGTTGGTAACGGTTATTGCGGCAGGCTTTGTTTTTGGCGAGACGTTTACACCGGTGCAATGGAGTGGTGTTTTGCTGCTTTCTGGTGGTATTTTTGCGTTGGCGGGGTGGAATTTACACAAAACGGACGTAGGGCGGAACGTTCTAATTTCGGCGCTGGGGTTTGCATTTTTGACGGGCGTGATCGTCGCGATTTATACGACGGTTGATGCGCTTGGGATGCGCTCAACGCCTGACCCGTTTACGTTTCTGTTCTGGTTCTTCGTGGTCGATGGTTGGACCTTCCCGATCATCTCGTACATTCACTGGAAGCGGATGGAAAATCCGCCGGCACCCGGCCCGTTATTACGTAAAGGTTTCATCGGAGCGTTGCTTGCTTTTGTCAGTTTCGGCTCTGTGATGCTGGCAACGCGTCTTGATAAAGTAGGCGAGGCCGCTGTGCTGCGCGAGACATCAACCGTCTTCGCCGCCCTGATCGGCTGGTTGTTCCTGAAAGAAACGGTTGGCCCCGTGCGGGCAGGTTTGATGGCAATTATCGCGGCTGGCGCGGTAGTGGTGGAATTCGGCGGTTAGAGAGGCTAAGAGGCATTATGGAAAAGAAAAAGATACACCCGTTACTAAAGCTGGCCCTAGAAATGGGGCCGATCATGATATTCTTCATATCGTATAAATTCGCGGTTGTACCGGACGGTGCGAGCGACGAGGAACGCCAATTAGCGCAGCTTTTGTTTGCCACAGGGATATTCATTCCGGTAATCTTGGTTTCGCTGGTGATCAGCTGGGTGTTGACCCGTAGCCTGCCAAAAATGGCCGTGATGACGGCGGTGGTTGTCGTGGTCATGGGCGGGCTGACACTGTGGCTTAAGGACGACACATTTATCAAGATGAAACCATCGATCCTTTACGCCCTGTTCGCCGCGATCCTTGGGTTTGGCTTGATGCGCGGGCAAAGTTACCTGCAATATGTGATGGAGGATTCCATGCCGTTACAGCCCGAAGGCTGGATGATTTTCACCAAACGCTTTGCGCTGTTTTTCGTTGCTTTAGCAATCGTTAACGAAATCGTTTGGCGCGGGTTTGGCACGGATATCTGGGTGAACTTCAAAACATTCGCGCTGCCGGTGGCCACGTTCGTGTTCATCTTCAGCCAGATGGGCGTGTTCAGCAAATACGCGATTGAAGAAGACGAAGAGTAACGCTTTAGACCTTGAACTTGGGCGAGCGATTTTCAAAGTTGGCCAGCATCGCTTCCATCTGATTTTCGCCGCCCAGTACAGATTTTTGGGCGATGGATTCTGCCATCAAGGTGTCCGCGCGGCTTGCGCCCCAAGTATCTGTAATCAGGCGTTTTGCGGCCCGTGTCCCATCGGGGCTGCGCTCGGCGATCTGATTGGCTAATTCCAATGCGCGTACGAGGGGGGCATCTGAAACTTCGCTCACAAAACCCCAATCCAACGCCTGTGCTGCATCAAATACTTCGGCGGTATAGGTCAGGCGGCGCACCACATCTTGGCGGGCTAACGCAGGCATCAAGGTCATACCACCCATGTCTGGCACCAATCCCCATTTGGCCTCCATGATCGAAAACTTGGTGTCCGGTGCTGCCACGCGGATGTCCGCGCCAAGCATGATCTGGAAGCCACCGCCAAATGCCACGCCGTGAAGTGCGGTGATAACCGGCATCGGTAAATCGCGCCAACCGGTCGATACGTGCTGGAACAGATTGGCGTCGCCGTGCGAGCGGGTTATGAAATCAAGACTATCAGGGTTTTGCAACATTGCTGCGAAGCTCATGAAGTCTAGGCCCGCGCAAAATGCTTCGCCGTCACCAGACAGGATAACCGCGCGTGTTTCGCGGGCGGTTGACAGCTGGTTGATGGTGTCCGAAATTGCCTCAAGCATTGCCTGATCAAGCGCGTTTCGTTTGTTCGCGCGGTTCAAAATTACATGCGCGACGGGGCCGTTGTGCGTAAGGCTTACGCGATCAATCTTCGACAAACAGGTTCTCCCACGCGCGATCAATCAACTCGATACTCATGTGCGGCTCGTACCCCTCGTATTCACAAATCGAGAGGCTTTGGTCGATCAGGAACGGCGCTTGATAGGAGGCGAACTGGTTGTCCACTAAGGGGTATTTGGTATTGAGTAGATACTTCAAGACCTCTTCGTCAGGGCGAAGTTTATAGTGGCGACAGGTCTTAACAAAAATTTTAATGAAGTCGTCGCGGCTTGGATTATCAACTTTGATCTTATAATAAATACGCCGCAAAGCCGCCCCATCGAACATTTCAGTAGGGGCCATGTTGGTTGAGAAAATCACCAAGGTATCAAACGGAACCATGAATTTTTGCCCAGATTGCAGGGTCAAAATATCGAAGTGCTGCTCCATTGGAACAATCCAGCGGTTGATCAGGGCCTGTGGAGGTTCGGCCTGACGGCCAAGGTCGTCCACGATAAACACACCACCGGTGGCTTTCAGTTGTAGCGGTGCCTGATAGGTGCGCGACACAGGGTTATAGATAAGGTCGAGCATCGAGAGCGTCAGTTCACCACCAGTCATAACGGACGGGCGACGGCACAGCGCATAGCGTTGATCGAAGGTTGGGCCAAGACGGCGAAGGGCGTTGGCATCAAACTCTTCGGTTTTGGCCAAAGTGTGGATGATTGGATCGTACAGAGAGATCACCTGACCTGCATACTCAAGGAAGCGCGGTAGGAAAATGTTATCGCCAAGCGCGTCACGTATGCCGTTGGAAATAGACGATTTTCCGTTTCCAGGGGGGCCGAAAAGCAGCACGGATTTGCCTGAATTAACCGCTGGTCCAAGCTGGTCCAACATGCCTTCGGGCATAACCAGATGCGACAGTGAGCTTTCTAGATCCTCGCGACGAATATTTACGTCTTTAACCTTTTGGCGTTCGGTTTGCTTCCAGAAGTCGGCCAAAGGTACGGGTAAGCAGCCGTAGTATTCAGACTGTTGGAGGGCATCAAGCGCACGCGCCCGCCCGGTATCCGTAAGCTGGTAGCGTAACGAAGACGTTGTTGACGCCCCGCGCGCGCCTAATGTTTCGATCAAGCCGCCTGCGCGGATTTCATCAATCAATTCTTGTGCGATTGGTACGGAAACCGCCAGTGCCTCTGCTATGTCGACGATATCGCTCAAGTTTCGACGGAAAATCGTTTTCAACAGGATGCCGGTCATGAGGGTCATCTCAAGGCCGATTTCGGAAAGTTTCAACGGAACGGGGGGCTTAAAAGCCTCGTGTTTAACGCCATCCATAGTGTTTTCTCCTTCGTGACCGAAAACGGTATTGAACTGATTTAACGCGCATTAACGCTTTGGCGCAATGCAGAGATGAGAATTTCAAACGTATACTGCCGCCAAATTGCGGCCAAAACTAGTTTTTTAGCGGATCATTGGCGCATCGGACTTTGGGGTGCTGGACCTAAACAAGCCCAACGACAGTAAGTTGATAAAATATTAATGCGGCACTCATCCCCAAGCCGAGCGGGAAGTTTTTCACTTTGGATGTCTTCTCGACGCGCCAGGATTCCCAGTTATCCGTTATTGGATTCATGAAATCGAGTTTTCCAATTATTTTGTGCAATATAACCCCAATAAGGGCGAATAGTGACAGTTCGAGTAGGAAGGAGGCGATGTGGTTGTGGTCGATGAACAGGGCCATAGCGGCGGCAAACTTGGCATCTCCACCACCGATTCCACCAAGGGAGAATATCAAAAATCCGACGGTTAGGACAATAAAACCGCCGAGAAGGCGCCACAAGTAGACGTCGAATGGTAGGAGAATTACGCCTGAAATAATAAACCCAGCCGCCATCAATAGAACCAAAATATTGGGTATTTTCATGAACTTAAGGTCGCTCCACGCTGACCAGAGCGCAAACGGAGTGGCTATAGCAAGGAAGATGTAATTTGTGTAACTAATGTCGAGGTTCATAGTGAAGCCAATAGCGATACTGCCGGTTGGAAGAACTGTGGATGGATGTCGATTGACTCAGACAGAAGCCCGCGTGCGATGTCTGTATCGCCGTTACGGATAGCTTCGCGCGCAAGATTATATAGTAGAATTGCGCGTTCTTTATCGTTCATTGGAATAACGGGAAGGCGGTACACCTCTTGTTTGCCAAGGGTGATTACAAGGTTGTTTTTGGCTGTGAACATTTTAGAATCTGCGGCAATGGCTTGTTTGAACAGCTTTTCGGCGGCTGAATACTGGCCACGATCCAGCTTCGAGATACCCCAGTTGTTCAAAACTTGAGCGGGGCGGGTGGTTAAGCCTCGTGCTATATCATAGAAGTTATCGGCCTTTTCCCATTCTTTATTATGGTCAGCAACCAAAGCTTCGAGGAAGTATCGATCGAATGTTTCTACCGTTGGTGGGATGGCATCAAGTTGAACTCGTGCCTCTTCCCATGCGCCATTGCGAACCAGCGCATCGGCGTAGTTCAAGCGGTCATTGCTGTCAGCTTGCCCGTCTTCGATCAATTGTTCGTAAATCAGGGCGGCTTCGGCGTATTGCCTGTTTTGAACAAGCGCCTGCGCATAACTTTTCTTCAGGTCAATGCGATCTGGTTCCGCAGCAAGGGAGTCGCGGAAAAACGCAACGGACTCGGATGGGTCGGCGAGGTTAAGCATGATGTCATTCAGACCTGTCGCATCTATTGCATTAACCGAACCGAGATCCGCATTTTTTTCCGCATCGGTCAATTCGGCACACCCGGCAAGGGTAATACTTAAGGCGAGACCTACGCCTATAGTTCGTAAAATAGTAAGGCTCATCTGCTCGCCCCTTTTTTATTTGTTTCCTAACAAAAGATAACTGCCGTTTCCGTATCGGACCAGTGAAAAGTCGTATTCGCGGGCAATTTCTGTTGTTTGTTCGCCAATAAGGCGGTTTGCAAGGATGAGGTTCTGCCGGATCAGCTCGGAATTGCCGTTGTCGACGCCAAAAGCCACGCGAAAAGCTTGTCGTGCTTGTTGGTAATCGCCAAGATTAATTAATACGACGCCAAAATTGTTCCATGCGGAGGCGGACTCTGCGTATTGTTCAACAGCTTTTTCCAGCAGTGTGCGCGCCTGTTGCAAGCGCCCAAGGCGTAGGTTTGCGGACCCCATGCCACTTAGAGCCTCGGCGCTTACACCGGTTTCGGAGGCAGCACGTTGGTAGGCTGATAAGGCAAGCTCGAATTCTTCGGCCTCCATCAGGCGATGGCCAACCGTGAGGCCATCGACGCTTGGGGTGCGTTGTGTTCCAAGCGGTGCGCGTGGACCGGAGCGTTCATCAGGCGTTAACGCAAAATTCGTCGACTGGCACGCGCCCAGGCCCAGCGTCACAAGTAGAATAGCTATAACCGATAGGCGTAAAATTAGAAGGTCCCCTCACCGAGGAGGTTTACGTAAATGTCATAAATCGACGGGCCAACCATAATAATCAGAAGCGGCGGAACCGTGAACAACATGGTGCCGATTGTCAGTTTTGTCGGCAGCACGTTAGCTTTCTCTTCGGCGCGCAGCACGCGTTTGTCGCGCATCTCGTCGGCATAAACACGAAGCGCATCCGAGATGGACGTACCAAAGTTGGCCGATTGCACCAGCACCGTCACGAAGGAACTGATATCGTTCACGCCGCAGCGTTCCGCCATATCGCGCAGAACCAGTACGCGGTCTTTACCGGCGCGCATTTCGTTGGCGACGACTTCAAATTCCTCGGCCAATGTGGGGGAGGAAGCTTTGGTTTCTGTAGCCACACGCAAAATCGCCTGATCGAGGGACTGCCCCGCCTCAACACAAACCAGCATCAAATCGAGCGCGTCGGGGAAGCCGTTGGTAACGTCTTCCTGACGTTGTTGCAGACGTCGCTCAACCCAGTAAGAGGGGAGCATATATCCGATACCGCCGGGGATCAGAATGGTCATCAACATGCTGGACATGCTCGGTTCACCCGGTTGAACCATGATGTAGAGAACACCAACAGCCAGAAATCCGACACCCATCATCATCTTGGCAAAGTTCATGGTCTGAACCGCAGAAGCGGAGCGATATCCGGCTTGAACCAGCTTCAAACGAGCCGCTGACAGCTCGCCTTCGCCTTGTGGCTCCAAGTATTCGGAGAACCTGTCAAGCATCTCCCCTTTGCCGTTTTCGAAGCGTAGTTTGCTGGATTGATCTGATCCACCTGCCGTCGCCGCGACTGCACCGCGTCGTGTTGGTAGGCGCGCGAATTGATCAACCTCTTTCTTGAACAGGACTGGCATGGCGACAAGGATAAAGAATATCCCGAAGTATCCGATCACGAAGAAAGGCGCGCTTGGGCCAATCATCGCGCTCAAGAATTCCCAAATTTGAAAAATCATTTCCATAACCTGCTCCCACAGATGTCTTAAACTTTAATATCAACCATGATTTTCATGAATATGATGTTAACGAGCAAGAAGATACCAACTACAATCGCCGCAGGTACAAATACCGGTGTCGACATGACGCCGTCGTAATATCCGGGCTGCGATACATTAATCATTACAAGTGCTAAAATCGGGAAAATGGACAGGAACCAACCAGACCATTTTGCCTCGGCGGTGATCGCATCGACGCGGCGGAACAGTTTGAAGCGTGAGCGGATAACCTTCGCCAGACCGGCAAGAATTTCAGCAAGGTTACCACCCGCCTGACTTTGAATTTTAACAGCGACAGCAAGGAAGCGCAAATCCTGAAGGTCAATGCGTTCGGCCATTTTGTCGAGCGATTCAGTAATATCCATCCCGTAGGTGGATTCGTCCGCAAGGACGCCAAATTCAGTGCCAAGCGGATCCGGCATTTCAGATGCAACGTTAGCGATTGCACTGGAAAAGGGATGGCCCACTTTTAGCGAACGAACGATCAGTTCAACCGCATCCGGCAGTTGTTCTTGAAACAAGTCCAAGCGTTTCTTGGCCTTGTTGCGAAGCCAAGTATAAACCGCGCCGTAACCCATAACGACTGAAATGCCGATGCGCAGCTGAAGGCCGGTGCCTGTGAATAATGTTAGCCCGACAAAGGCCATGATGCCCACGAAAATCATCACTAAAATCAATGCCATAGGTGTGAATGCGATGTTTGCTTGCGCCGCTTTCTCTGATAGGGGCGCGATCAATGGTAGGCTTCGTGCGTCGCGGTGCTGTTCGCGCTCTTTACGCAAAGTTTCCATGACTTCTTGGGGGTTTTCACCTGTTTGCAGCATTTGCAAACGCCGGTTAACCTTGGATTCAAGGCGTACGGATTTTCCGAAGAAGGCCAGATATATGCCTTCGATCATGAAAAACACGCCGACGAAAATCAAGGCATAAATAAGTGGTTGTAAGCTCATTTTATATAACCCTTTTATTCTTCAGCATTAGTATAAATACTGTTTGGCAAGTCGTAGCCCCATTGGCGGAAACGCTCTGTGAAGTGCGAACGGAGGCCTCCAGATACAAATTTACCCTGAATTTTGCCATCCTCGTCCATGCCCGTACGCTGAAACTTAAATATCTCCTGCATGGAAATGATCTCCCCCTCCATTCCGGTTATTTCGGTAATGGAAACCATGCGGCGCGAACCGTCGGGCAGGCGGCTGATCTGCACCATCAGGTCAACAGCCGAGGAAATCTGTGCGCGACTGGCAACCAGTGGTAATTCCACCCCGGTCATCGCGATCATGTTTTCAAGACGCGAAACGGCATCGCGCGCAGAGTTGGCGTGGATTGTTGTCATTGACCCATCGTGGCCCGTGTTCATGGCCTGTAACATGTCGATAACCTCGTCGCCACGGGTCTCGCCGACGATAATGCGGTCGGGGCGCATACGAAGGGCGTTGCGCAGTAAATCGCGCTGGCTAACCTCGCCTTTGCCCTCCACGTTGGGGGGGCGGCTTTCCATTCGACCGATGTGGACCTGTTGTAACTGAAGCTCGGCGGTGTCTTCGATGGTAACGATACGTTCTTCATCACCGATAAAACCAGATAGGGCGTTCAAAGTTGTCGTTTTACCTGAACCCGTACCACCGGAAACGATGATATTCAGGCGCGTGGCGACGGCCGCTTGAAGGTAAGTTGCCATTGCTTCGGTAAAAGCGCCAAATTTAATCAACTGATCAATCGACAGCTTTTCTTTGGTGAATTTACGAATGGAAACAAGCGATCCATCAACAGCACAGGGCGGGACCATCGCATTGAAACGTGACCCATCGGCAAGCCGCGCATCCACGTAGGGCGAGCTTTCATCAACACGACGGCCAACGGCCGAAACAATTTTATCGATGATCCGCATCAGGTGCTTTTCGTCTTTGAATTTAACGGTTGTCAGTTCCAGAATACCACCGCGCTCGACAAAAACCTGTTGGCTGCCGTTGATCAGGATATCGTTGACCGTATCATCACGCAGTAAAACCTCAATCGGCCCGAGGCCGGTGACCTCGTCCAACAGATCAGCGTTGAGCTGCTTTTGATCTGCGGAATTAAGCACAACATCCATGTCACGTAGGCCTTCACGCGAAATTAGGGCGATTTCATGCCGCAAATCCTCTTCTGAGGCTTTGTCCAGGGCAGCTAGGTTCAGGCTTTCGAGCAGGCGCTTGTGCAGTTCCATCCTGATTTCTAGCAGGCGATCCATACGCTTGGCTTCTTTTGGATCGACCGCAACCGATTTCGGCGGAGCCGGCTTAGTCTTTTTACTCTTAGCCATCTTTTCTGGCTTCGGAGCCACCTCTACCGGTGCTGAAGCAACAGCGGGCGCAGATTTCGAAGGGGCCACCAGTGAAGGGGCCGCAACGGGTGCACCGTTAGGAGAATCTTTGTTAAACCGTTTGAACATCTATAGCTCCTTCAGGCTATTGCAGCCTTCTGTTCTTCTGCATGCGCGATCAAAGACGCAGCAATTTTGCGAATTTCTTTTCGCAAAGGGTTTTTTGGCGCCGCATCAGCGAGCGGGCGTCCTTGATCATTAGCCGCCAGTACCTGCTTACCGCCATCCGGTAGCAGGATGTTGATGTCGATCCCCAAACTTTCTGAAAACCGTTTGGCGCGCGCTTTGCCATTTAGATCCGTGAAGGCAGGCGCGAAGTTAAGAACAAACTGCAACTTATCTTCCGGCAGCTCTTCAGACTTCAGAACCCGCAGGAATCGCATCATATTTTGGGCGGACCGCATGTCCAGCTCCATCACTGCGAAGTATGTTTCTGCCATTTGCAACACGTTCGCAGACCAATCAACCAGTGTGGTCGGCATGTCGACGATCACGAAATCATAAGACTCGCGTGCATAGGACAGGAGGTTTTCGATGTCATTACCACTGATGATGTCTAGTGGGAAAATTTCTGGGGGAGCTGTTAGGACCGCCATGCGCGATTTGAACGATGTAAGGCTTTCTGCAAACATGTCAGCATCAAGGTTGTCCATGTGTGTCAGCATTTCGGACACAGCTTCACGGAAACCCAAATCCAGATAGGTGGAAACAGATCCAGCTTGAAAGTTTAGGTCAAGAATACAAACTTTCAAAGAAGATTTCTTGTCGAATGTGGCCATTTCCCATGCGAGGTTCACCGCGAAGGTAGATGTGCCAACACCGCCCGCGACGCCATAGATAGGCAGTACAATGCCGCGGCGACGTTTTTTGGTTTTCTTCTGTTCCGTTTCGACTTCGATCGCCTCGGCGCGAAGCCGTGCTAGGGCATCACCAAACGCATCTTTGGGTGCGGGGCAGGGGATGAAATCGTCAGCACCCTGGCGCATCACCTGATGCAAGCTGGTCGGAGAAATGTCGCTGACAATCAATATAACTTTCAACCGACGTGTTTTTACTGCTTTAATAAAGCTGGTCACGACGTTCAGGTCGCCTTCGTCATCTTTATCTATGCACACGAATACAGCTTCGAGATTATCGAGTGAGCCGCGCTCAAGAGACTCCATCGCCTCCTTATAAGATCCAACAGCCCAGTTCTTTGAAAAATGTTCTGATAGTTCACCTGATAATTCAGGAAATCTTTTGATATCACGTGTTGCAGCAAACGCCTCTATCACGCGTTCTTTTAACTTTAGTAGTGCCATAAATGCCCCCAGGCTACCGTTTGAAGTGAGACTAATTAAAAATATTCAATCAATCAATAATTCTACGATACAAATGTGTCAAAATCATAGCGGGAAAATATCAAGAATAACATCCCGTATCGTGCAGAAATGTTTACATTTTTGGCAATTGCGAAGATTTCCGCCTAGTCCCCAGAAAAAAGGTCCCGAACACACGGGACCTTTTGGAATGCGAGGCATTCTTGAAACCCAATTATTCGGGAGGGGCTACATATGTGTTATAGACATTAACTGCTACTTTGCCGTCGAAGTCATCGCCAATGTAACCTTTAACGAAGCCGGATACTGCCGTAACTGTACGACGGTTTAGGCGTTCGCGATCTTGTGTGTTGACCAGAGGCTCGGATTCACCTTTTGAGACAACTGCAATGAGGTTTTTACGTGGAACCCCTTGCGAAACAAGATAGTTGACAGCGGCTTGTGCACGACGTTGGCCAAGACGGTTGTTGAAGTTGTTTCCACCGACCAGATCCGTATGCCCGTACACTGTAAAGCGTACGTGCGGGAAGTTTTTCATCCAGCTAGCTTGCCCACGCAAGATAGACTTCGCTTCAGAGTCCAGAGCCGAACGATTGAATTCGAAGTTGATCATCGTTGGCGTTGCCCGACGGAATTGTTCATCCAGGCTTCGCAGTGCTGCGCCGGGTTCCAGATATGCCGTTTGGGCAAACTGGTTGCTTGTCGCAGATTCTGCAAAATTGCTTTCGTTCAACATTGTCCCCGCTGGGTTAAGACACCCGGCAGTTAGAAGGACAGAAGCAGCGGCGGTTATTTTAAGTGTGGTTTTCATTACCTTACTCCAACACGTAGCCATAGGAACCTTGAACACCCTGAGAACCAGAGCCACCAAGGGAAGAAGTGCCTTCAGTCGTTCCTAGCAGGAACAGCTCTTCTTCGGTAGGGACGCGCATGCGGTCGGTTGGCATACTTAGTGCCGCGCCGGAAACCGGTTTAACCAGATGCGGTGTGATGATAATGACTAGCTCGCTTTGACGACGAGCGAAATCGGAACTACGGAACAGTGCGCCCAAGATGGGAACATCGCCTAACCAAGGGATTTGGCTAACATTATCGCCAAAATCATCTTGTAATAGGCCAGCGATAGCAAAGCTTTGGCCGTCACGCATTTCGACAGTAGTAGTTGTCGAACGTGTCTTGATGCCGATTATCCCGTTGATTTCAACCGTGCTGTCCAGCGCACTAACTTCGGTCGTTAGGCGAAGGCTGATCTGGTTGCCATCAATAACTGTAGGTGTGAATGTTAGGTTAACCCCATATGGTTTGAATTCCGTAGAACCATCTATACCAGGTACTGGAATTTCGCCGCCGGCCCGAAAGCTGGCTTCTTGGCCTGAAATAGCAACAACGTTTGGTTCTGCCAGTGTTCTTACCATGCCTTTGGATTCAAGGGCCTGAATAAGAACGTCAACAGCAAGACCACCGCCGCCAAAGCTAAACAAGGCGCTACCTTGGTCGAGGCCGAGGGCACCGTCTGCAGCTCCGCTATCGAAAGTACTTCCGCTTACAAGGCCGGAAATTCCAATTGAACTGCTTAACGCTTTACTTGTGGAGCGTGACATCTCGGCAAACCGGACTTTCAGCATAACTTGCTGACTTCCGCCAACCATCATCAGGTTTGTGACCTGATCACCAGCGTATCGGCTGGCTAATTCCATTGCGCGTGCAACCTTGCGTGCGCCGGAAACTGTACCGCTAAGTACAATGCCTGCGCCCGCTGTGCGAACTTCAATCGGCTCGCCCGGTAGTATTTCAGCGAGACGTTCCTTGAATTCAGCAATGTCGGGTACAACCCGTACATCTACATTAGCAATCAACGTGCCATCTGCACCAAACAACGTCAGTGTTGTGCGCCCCGGTGCCTTGCCTAGAACGTAAATTGTGCTCTCGGACAATGTTGCAATATCGGCTATGGCGGGGTTGGCTACGGAAATTTCCGCGAACGGTTGATCACTCTGAACTACAATAGCGCGGTTTGTTGCGACCGTGATATTGCTTGATACTGTGCCGCGTAACACAGAAAGGCCAGACTGGGCTGACACCGGTGTTACTGTCGGTAAAGTTAACGCAAAGCCTAATAGGCCCGCTTTTATCAGATTATTAAATTGCATTGTGATCCTGCCTCTCAAAACCACTGAGTTGAATAAATGGTCCTGCCTCACAAAACCATAGCATATAGTTGTCGCGCATTTGAATGCGTCTGTGCGGGAAGGATGCGCGAAATCTATAATAGAATCAACAGTCATTTTCGAATCGATTCGTCAGCATATCAATATTGCGCGAATCGATTCGATTTTAGCGAGTAATCACTCTTGCGGGCAGGGGACCTCGACCACGATCACTTCGGACCCTTTGCGGGTGCGTAATGTACAAATGGGTTTTATCTCTATCGCTTTGATTTCATTGCCAATAACGTCTCTCTGGTCAACTTGAAAATTACCCGTTTCAGCATCATCCTCGGCACCGCGAAGGGACAGTGTCAGGCGGCCGGTTTGCTGGGCCTGTGTTAACTGTGCAACGGTTTGTGGAGAAACTTCGACAGTCACATTTCGCGCAATGATTGTGCGTGAGATGTCTGAATTCTCTACTTGGTCGACTGCTATCAACCGTACCTTTTCAAGCATCAGGCGTGTAATGGTTGCCCCACCGTCTTCACCAGTCCAGTAAACATCGACGCGGTCATTTGGCTGAAGGAAACCGGAAACACCTGTGGAAACATTAATATTGATCGTAAAGGCACGCATTCCGGGTGCAAGCCGGGACCTTACACCGGCGTCTTCGCCAAAGGCTGTGATTTTATGTGGTAGGACCGGTTCATCTTTAACCATAGCAATCAAAATAGCGCGCGGTTCAGCACCTTCGCCGCCCATTAGCCGTTCCATATCGGTGAATGCGCCAGCAGGCACGTTTGCTTTTGGCCAAGCAACCAGCTTAACGTCGCCCGGTTTAAGGATTTTTCCGAAAACCAACTCTCGCGTAGCAACCGCAACGCCGACCAGCTCAATGGCTGGGGTATTATTTCTTCGGGCTTGTGCCAAGTCGGCCTCAAGGTCGCCAAATGTTTGCTGGGCTAGATACGCTGCCGCCCCCGCAAGACCTATTCCAATGAGCAAAACAAAAGCAAAAACAATACGCATGATGGATCCTTACGAAAAATTTTCACCCCCGCACTTATTGAGTTAAAGCACATAAAGTGGGCAATATTATTGGCATCGTTAAGCTACCGGACCAATATATTCAATTGATTTGTCTATAATCTATGCTCTTAGTAAAAAGGTGTGGGAAAATGGGCATAATAAAACCGGGGCGACAAGGTCGCTCCGGTTTAAATTTTCTATGCTGCTCGTTTGCAGCACTCAGTAACGTCAATTAGAACGTTATTGCGGAGGCGTTGCCAAGTTCGGTGTTGATGCCGTTTGCAGCACTTTCGATGCCACCGGAGATCAGTGTGATAACAGCAATCGCGATACCAACGATAGCAGCAGTCAAAACAACCCAGTCTACAGTAACAGCGCCGGACTCGTCATTTGCGAATTTTGTGAACAGTTTCATAATGTGTCCCCTTCCAAGGGTTTGGTTAATAATTTGGCTCTAAATGAACCGGTACTAGAATGGCCACTTGGCCTAATAACTCCAGAACTCCAGAGCGTAATATTTGATCCTCAAAGCGAGTCTGCGAACCAATTGATATTGTATATGCAGGCCAAATTGGGCAGAAATTGGGCGGCTTTATGTGAACTTCAAAAAAAATCGATTTTTTTAACTAATTCTACATAAATCACCCAATTTGACGAAGTGCATAAATAAAATTTCGAATGTACGATCGGCGATTCTGCATTTAGACTGAGGGAGGTGTCCTGGAGTAAATTTCTGTTTCAAGCGCTTAGGCATAAAAAAACCGGAGTGAACGCGTCACTCCGGCTAAAATCGTATGAATCTACCTTTAGGGCAGATTCCGTTAACGTCAATTAGAACGTTACAGCAGAGGCGTTGCCAAGTTCGGTGTTGATGCCGTTTGCAGCACTTTCGATGCCACCGGAGATCAGTGTGATAACAGCAATCGCGATACCAACGATAGCAGCAGTCAAAACAACCCAGTCTACAGTAACAGCGCCGGACTCGTCATTTGCGAATTTTGTGAACAGTTTCATAATGTGTCCCCTTCCAAGGGTTTGGTTAATAATTTGGCTCTAAATGAACCGGTACTAGAATGGCCACTTGGCCTTATTACTCCAGAACTCCAGAGCGTAATATTTGATCCTCAAAACAAGTCTGTGAACCAATTGATATTGTATATGCAGGTCAAATTAGGCAGAAATTGGGCGGATTTCGGAAAATTGGGCGGATTTCGGAAAAAGGAAAGAAATATTTGAATCTTTGAAATTTAGGAATTTTATCGCGTACTCAATATAAGATGTTGTAATTAAACAAATAAACTACCATTCAAGCGTTGTTGATCTGCATTTACATACATTTAGGCCAGTTTATTTTTAGACCAAGGTGCCTAAATTCATGTCGCGAGGCCGAATACATCGAAATTTCTGAGAGTTACCGATTCTAGGGGAGTCGTTTACGGTCAACCTTATAGCGGACAGTATGCTTATGACTGCAAGCCACTGCCCAACGTATATGAACACCCCGTCGGGGTATCTCTACGATGTAATCTAAATAGTATGTAAATTGACACATCATGTTGTTTGAATGTATATATGCACAGCAATCAAACAGGGGGAAGACAATGTCATTTGAATACGAAGGAAATACGATTGAAACCAATGCCAACGGGCATCTGGAAAATGTCGAAGACTGGAATGAAGGCATCGCAGCACTTCTGGCCGAACAGGAAGGTATCGAGCTGACCGACAAACACTGGGACTTGATGAACTTCTTGCGTGAAGAATACATCGAGAACGCCGGCAACCAGCCCAACACCCGCAAAATCGTTAAAGCAATGAGCGAGGCGTGGGGCGAGAAACTAAGTCAGCGCGACGTCTACGAATTATTCCCGGGTGATCCATCAAAGCAGGGCGGCAAAGTCGCCGGCTTACCCGAGAGCCGCCGTAAGGGTGGTTACTAATATTCCAATGCGCCGCCTATGCTAAAGGGCGGCGCTATTTCCAAACGACAGCACTACATTGCGCCAGCTTTGCAAGCCGCGCCAATTCGGCAGTCAGCTTTTTGGTGCGCACAGCACTCCATTGCACATCTTCTTCATGCCAGAGGTTCAAGACGTGTAGGGCACCGGCCTTTCGGTCCGCTTTCAGCTCAATTCGCCCAATAAAACGATCCCCCTCTAGTATGGGATAAACATAGTACCCCCAGATACGTTTTGCTTTTGGCACGAAAATCTCAATACGGTACTCAAAACCAAATAGACGTTCCAGCCGTGTGCGGTCCCTTATGGCCGGATCAAAGGGGCTAAGAATCCGCAACCTCGAAGTCGTCGGGGGAAGGGCGTTTAACTGCGTGTCAATATCTCGCGGCGCAAGTGCTGTGGTCCACGAACCATCGCGCCCTTGAATTTCCACTTGTCGCACGTCGTTGTTCTGCGCCCATGTTTTCACCTCGGCTCCTGAAGCCACGCCCCAGAACTGCTGGATTTCACGCGCTGTGGCAAACGGCATCCGCTTTAACGCCTCGACGCATAACCAATCTAGTTGCGCGGCCTCGGTCAGTGGGGATAGCAGGGGCGGAAACACACGTTCCGCCAGATCATAGAACTTTGTGAAATTCTCCCGATGCGAAGTCGTCAACTCCCCCGTATACCACATATGATCGAGGGCTTTTTTATGTGGTGGCCGCGCCCACATCTTCTTTTCACCTTCTATTTTGGTGTCAAAAGCGTGGGTCGACAGCGGACCCTCCACCGTAATGCGCCGTTTAATGGCATCATAAGCCGCCGCGCATCGCGATTGTTTATCCGTAATACCATACTTTGCAATATGTCGCGTGGCGATGGTATGGGAAAGGTGAAAGTGTAAAGTGGCGGAGAGACAGGGATTCGAACCCTGGGAACCCGAAGGCTCAACGGTTTTCGAGACCGCCCCGTTCGACCACTCCGGCACCTCTCCGCGAAGTGAAACTGGTCGTTTCAGTGGCGTGATAATTAAGGTGGCATGAGGAGTAGTGCAAGGGAAATTTTACCTTTCTGTACGGTGCGGAATAAAAGCTACCCAGTTGCGCTGAATTTTATGAATCATCTCAATATCCACGGAACATAAGGGGCCGTGAGGTCATTATTCTTGCTATGTGTTCGTGCTTTGACGCTTGGGTGTATGTTTGGTGTGCTGCGCTTCACGCCGTCGCTGTCCAATTCGGGCCAAAATCGTTCAATTTTGTTCTTGTAAGCGATTTTTTCCCACCATTTTATCCGTAGGTCATGAATTGGCCCATCAGGGTTTCCATAAAACTTCAGTATATCATTAGGTTTCCCGCTTTTGTCCGTATAGAGCAACAATCCGTGTGATATGGCGTGATCCAGCAACCATTTTAGAGCGATATCAGAAAGCCCAGTTTCGGGATATCCACCGCCAACGTCGGTATGAACACCGCAAAACCACATTTGTTCCATGGATTGTCGATCCTTTAACGTTTCATCCCAAAGAATCGGATGAAACCTTTTCCGGTCGTCATCGATGGACAGGGCGTGGTACGCATTGTTGACAGATGGACTAAGCGAGAAATCATGGAAGTCTCGCTTGCCAAATAGTGCGGCAACTGTATCCCAGACACCGATAAACTCTACTGTTGCCCACATGGTATGATGCTTTTTGCGAAATGCACTTGCAATATCAAGTCGGTTTTCGCCGTTTTCATTTTTATAGATATTGTAGGCTTCTTTAATCAATTCGGGGCGGGATTTTGGCAATATGCCAAACATATGTATGAACCCGGCCACACTGCGCACGGTTGCCGCGCCTCGGCTAAAGCCGAAAAGATAAATTTTGTCACCTGCTTCGTAGTTGTCAAAAATGAACCTATAGCAATCATTAACGTTTTTACTAAACCCCCAACCGGTTACCTGCCGCGCGGCGCGGCGCGCTGATGTGAATACTTTTCCAAGCCTTCCTCGGGGTTCCGTGCCGATTCCGCGGTCGTAGAAAGAAATCTGATTTTGGGTGCGATTTTCTATCGCTTTGAAAAGCTTGTAGATGTTCGTGTCGATTGTTTTGCCGCCCACCTGACCTGTACCATCCGAGAAAACAACGATGTTCTTTGGCATAATCTGTTCCTGCTTCATTTGCCGCGTTAAGGTTAAACTAAAAGATTACACCGAGGTTCGCAACTCGCACTAAAGGTGTGTGTCGATAATTAAGCTATCACTAATTTAACTCACGTCACAGATACCGCCATCTGCTGTTGACATATTGCACTATGTCAACGATAACGCGCGCTTGTTGCAGGAGAGATTCCTGCGGCTTATCTATGCAATTGTCCCAAGCGGGGCACGCAGTCCGAGGTGCAGATGATCTGCAAAACACCGTGCAAGCGGGACCACACGACGCGAGTGATTAAAGGAATGCGCGTATGTTCGCGGTTATAAAAACTGGTGGCAAGCAGTATAAAGTTGCTACAGGCGATATTTTTAAGGTTGAAAAACTGGCAGCCGACGCTGGCGAGACAGTTCAATTCAACGAAGTCCTTATGCTAGGCGGCGATAATGTAACAGTTGGCTCGCCAATGGTTGCAGGCGCTGGTGTTCAGGCTGAAGTTCTGGACCAGATGAAGGGCAAAAAGACAATTCACTTCGTGAAGCGTCGCCGTAAGCACTCGTCCCAGCGTAAGAAGGGCCACCGTCAGCAACTGACAGTGATCAAGATTACAGAGATTCTGGCCAAGGGTGCTGAAAAATCCGGTATCAAAGCCGCGATCGGCGCTGGTTCGGTTAGCGCGGCTGTTGCTGCGGTTGCAAAACCTGCGGCTAAGGCAGCACCGAAGCCTAAAGCAGCGGCAAAACCTAAAGCGGCCCCTAAGGCTTCTGGTGCGGATAAGCTTACAGATTTGTCTGGCGTTGGTCCGGCACTTGAGAAAAAACTGCACGCTGAAGGTATTACTACTTTCGCGCAGATCGCGAAATGGAACGATGCTGACGTTGAAAACTTTGGCGAGAAGCTGTCCTTTAAGGGCCGCATCGAGCGTGAAGGCTGGATCGAACAGGCGAAGAAATTCGTCGCAGACGCGAAATAAGGAGAGTACGACATGGCACATAAAAAAGCAGGCGGCTCAACCCGCAACGGTCGCGACTCCGCTGGGCGTCGTCTTGGTATTAAAAAATACGGTGGCGAGCTGGTAATTCCTGGTAACATCATCTGCCGTCAGCGCGGTACCAAATGGTATCCGGGCACTGGCGTTGGAATGGGTAAAGATCACACGATCTTTGCTGTGCTTGAAGGCAATGTGACCTTCAAAAAAGGCTTCAAGGGCCGCACATTCATTTCCGTTTTGCCAGCAGCAGAGGCCGCAGAATAGCCGAACCCTCGGCATGATAAAATTTATGAGGGGCTCGGTGGAAACACCGGGCCCTTTTTTTATGTTACGGAGGCAACAATGGGTGTCGAAGTATTTAGTTTCCTGATTTTCGCAAGCGCGATGGTTGGCACGCCCGGACCGGCGAACATGGTCCTGCTATCAGCAGGGGCCCGCTTTGGTCTGCGCCGCGCCTTGCCGTTTGTGGCAGGTGTACTGCTGGGCAAGCAGCTGATCATTTGGCCCATCGGTTACGGTTTGATGGAGGTAGCGGGCCGCGCACCGCAGGCGTTCGAAGTCCTTAAATGGGCATCGGTTGCTTATATATTCTGGTTGGCGTGGCGCATTGCTGGCAGCCGCATCAGCACAACAACGCAAACCAAAGTGCCGGGGTTCTTTGCTGGCTTGATCGTGCATCCGCTAAACCCGAAGGCGTGGGCGATGGTAACAGTTGGCTTCACCAGTTTCGTGGCTGAAGGAACCCCTACATTTACTGCCATCGCGGTAATTGCACTGTCGTTAATGTCCGTGCAACTTGTGTTTCACCCGTTGTGGGCACTCGGCGGGCAGGCGATTGCCGCGCGGATGGCAGGCCAAAAATCCGAAAAATATCTGATGTGGGTGCTGGCGGGATTGACGGTCGCCAGTGTGCTGCTCGTTTTGATGAAAGAAGGTTGAGATGAATATTCAGAACATTTCGACAATTATAGATACAGAGCGCCTAACTCTGCGCCCGTTGCAAGACAGCGACGCGGGGCTGATCGCGCTTTATGTTGGCGACAAACGGGTGGCGCTGAACCTTGCGGTTGTGCCGCACCCATATCCTGACGGGGCGGCTGAGGCGTATATCGAATATTCGCGCAAAGACGATACCGACGAAATCATCTGGGTGATGGAGCTTAACGGAGAGCTTATCGGCGTGATTTCGATTTCCCCCCAAGACACGGGACGCGGCAACATTGGCTATTGGCTGTCGCCGCAATTCTGGGGGGCGGGGTTCACGCCCGAGGCTTTGGAGGCAGTGATCAAACATGCCCGCAAAGCCGGTTTCAAAGGACTGGATGCTGCCGTGCATCAAGGTAATCAGGGATCGGCGCGTGTGTTGATCAAGGAAGGGTTCGCGTATTGTGGGGATTCCGAAACCCATTCCATCCCGCGCGGTGGAATGGTGCAATCGTGGAATTACGCGTTGGATTTCGCTGATGGATAACGTGGGGCTGATTTGGGCGTGCAGCTTGGGTTGAGGATATTCTTCTTATGATATACGCCATGATTAACGCCAAATTCGGCAACAGTTAGGATAGAGCTATGAAATTCCTTGATCTTACCAAGGTCCAAATTCGGTCCGGTACGGGCGGCAATGGCTGTGCCAGTTTCCGTCGCGAGGCATATGTTGAATTCGGCGGCCCTGATGGTGGCGACGGTGGCAAGGGGGGGGACGTCTGGGTGGAGGCCGTGACCGGCCTGAACACTCTGATCGATTTTCGCTATCAACAGCACTATTTTGCCCAAAATGGCCGTGGCGGGCAGGGCCGTCAGATGACGGGGGCAGATGGTAACGATATCATCTTGAAGGTGCCCGTCGGCACTGAAATTCTGGATGAAGAACAAGAGGTTGTTCTGGCTGACCTAACAGTTGTTGGCCAACGTGTGCGCCTTGCTGCTGGTGGTAACGGGGGCTGGGGAAACCTGCGTTTCAAGACCTCGACCAACCGCGCACCACGCAAGGCTAATCCCGGGCAAGACGGGATCGTGCGTGACGTCTGGTTGCAGCTTAAACTGATCGCAGACGTGGGCCTCCTGGGTATGCCAAACGCCGGAAAATCGACGTTTCTGGCGGCGACCTCGAACGCGCGGCCCAAGATTGCCGATTATCCGTTTACGACCCTGCATCCAAATTTGGGTGTGGTCGGCATTGATGAAACCGAATTTGTTGTCGCCGATATTCCGGGCTTGATCGCTGGCGCGCACGAAGGTACAGGGCTTGGCGACCGATTCCTTGGTCATGTTGAACGATGTGCGGTTCTGTTGCATCTGGTAGATGCAACCAGCGAAGACCCCGTCGAGGATTACAAAACCATCATTAATGAATTGGAAATGTATGGTGGCGATCTTGCGGGCAAGCAGCGTGTGACCGCCTTGAACAAGGTCGATGCGTTAACGGATGATGAACGCGAAGACGTGGCTAAAGCGTTGGAGGATGCAACCGGCGGGCCAGTGATGCGCCAATCCGGTGTTAGCCGCGAAGGGTTGCAAGACACATTGCGCGTATTGCGTAAGATTATCGACACGAACGCCGCTGCCGATCTTGATGTAGATAAGGAACCCGAGGCATGGAGACCGTAAATTCCGCCTCGCTTATCGGTGGGGCTAAACGGATCGTAATCAAGATCGGCTCGGCGCTGTTAGTGGATAGTGTTACGGGGTTGCTCAGGCGCGATTGGTTGGCCGATTTAGCCCAAGATATGGCGATGCTGAAGGCAGATGGAAAGGAAGTTTTAATCGTGTCCTCCGGCTCCATCGCTTTGGGGCGGCGGGTGCTGGGGTTTCCCGATGGTGCGCTTAGTTTGGAGCGCGCACAGGCCGCAGCAGCGGTTGGCCAAATCCGTTTGGCGCAGGCCTATCAGGAAGTTCTGGAGCCGCACAACATAGAAGCCGCGCAAGTTTTGTTAACCCTTGAAGATACCGAAAACCGCCGTCGATATCTGAACTCCCGTGCCACCATCGGCACGTTGTTGGAACTGGGAACCGTCCCGATTGTTAACGAAAATGATACCGTTGCGACGGATGAAATCCGGTACGGCGACAATGATAGGTTGGCGGCGCAAGTGGCCTCTATGGTGGGAGCCGATGTGCTGGTTTTGCTGTCGGATGTGGGTGGGCTTTATACCGCTGATCCGCGACTTGATCGCGACGCAACGTTTCTGGCGCATGTGGATGCCATTACCCCTTCGATCGAAGCAATGGCAGGTGGCGCAGGCACTGAAGGCGCAAGCGGAGGCATGAAAACCAAAATTATGGCCGCCAAAGTTGTGATGCACGCGGGTTGTGCCATGGCGATCACGAAGGGCGAGGTCTCGCGTCCCATCAAAGCACTTTTTAATGGCGCGAGTGTTACTTGGTTTGCCGCCGCAGCCTTGCCCGGGGTCGCGCGGAAACGGTGGATATCTGGTATGAAGGCAAAGGGCCGTATCATTCTGGATGCCGGTGCAGTTGCTGCGCTGGGGCAGGGGAAATCCTTGCTGCCAGCGGGGGTTAAAGCCGTTGAGGGGAGTTTTGACCGCGGTGAAGCGGTTGAAATAATTGGGCCGGACGGGATTAATGTTGCTAAAGCACTGGCCGGATATGATGCGGTCGAAGCCCGATTGATAATGGGCTGTCAGTCTAATGAAATCGAGGCCCGCTTAGGGCACACAGGGCGGGCCGCGATGGTCCATCGTGACGATATGGCGATGTGAGGGATTATGGACATCAGAGAAATCATGGCCGAGATTGGTGCGAATGCAAAAGCCGCAAGCGCAAAGCTGGCGTTTGCGACATCAAAAAGCAAAAGTGCAGCGTTAAATGGCGCGGCAGACGCGGTCTGGGCGCGCCGCGCTGAAATTATCGCGGCTAACGCCAAGGACATGGATTATGGCCGCGACAAGGGGCTGTCCGATGCGATGATGGACCGGTTGATGCTGGATGAGGATCGTATTCAAGGGATCGTGGATGGTCTGCGTTCCGTCGCTAAACTGCCTGACCCTGTCGGGGTTGTGACGGCTGACTGGGATATGCCTTCGGGCCTGAACATCCGCCGTGTTCGCACGCCATTGGGCGTGATCGGTGTGATCTATGAAAGCCGCCCGAATGTTACGGCAGACGCTGGCGGTTTGTGTTTGAAGGCGGGCAACGCCTCGATTTTGCGTGGTGGATCCGAGAGCTTTCACAGCTCCACCGCGATCCATTCATGTCTTGTTGATGGGTTGATTGCGGCTGGTTTGCCCGCGAATTCCATTCAACTGGTACCCACACGCGACCGTGCAGCCGTTAGTGAAATGTTAACGATGACGGATTATATCGACGTGATTGTGCCACGCGGTGGCAAGGGCCTTGTCGGGCTTGTGCAACGTGAGGCACGCGTGCCCGTTTTCGCCCATCTTGAAGGCATCGTGCATGTTTACGTCGATGTTGACGCCGACGTTAAAAAAGCCCGCGAGGTCATCTTGAACGCGAAAACTCGGCGCACGGGGATTTGCGGTTCGGCTGAATGCCTGCTGATTGATCGGGCGTTCTTCGAGGCGCACGGTGCGCCTTTTGTTGAAGATTTGGTTAACGCCGGTGTCGAGGTGCGTGTTGGCGAAGGCTTGCAGGGCATCACAGGTACAATTCCAGCAACGCCAGATGATTGGGGTAACGAGTACCTCGATATGATCATCGCTGTGAAGCTGGTGGATGGTGTCGATGGGGCGATTTCGCATATTGGCCAGTACAGCTCCAACCACACCGATGCAATTCTGACGCAAAACGATGCAACTGCTGAACGGTTTTTCCAACGCGTCGATAGCGCGATCCTGATGCGCAATGCCTCCACCCAGTTTGCTGATGGTGGGGAGTTTGGCATGGGGGCCGAAATTGGCATCGCTACGGGTAAAATGCATGCGCGGGGTCCGGTGGGGGCCGAACAGTTAACCAGTTTTAAATATCTGGTAGTGGGCGACGGAACCACACGGCCCTAAACGACAAAGCCCGCCAAAAGGCGGGCCGTCAATTAAGTTAATGGGTTTTAACCGCGCCAGGAACGAATGGGGCCGCTATCCATATGCACAAAGTTCGAGCCGTTGTACTTGCCAACGCCGCCCGAATTACAGGCTTTACCTGCCGCACTCATCTGCGAAACACTGCGTGATTTCAACCGCACATCAGCGGCCATGCCCTTGATGTGGTAAGAATTAGACGCAACACCTCGACTTCTAGAGCGCAACATGGCGTTGGTTTGTGGGCTGCGATACCCTGACAGCAACGTATAAGGCTCGGTCGTTTCCATCAGGCGATGGGATGCGGCCAGAGTATCGATGTTACGGCGATCATATTCGATAACTTCTTCGCGGCGCCAATCGCGCATGAAGAAGTTTATTTCCTTGAGCGCTGGATTGATGTATTCGCCTTCAATCCAGTAAATTGTGTCGATAGTTTCGCCAGTACGTTGGTTACGCATGCTGATCCGTCGCACATCGCCTGCGTTGCGCAAGAATCCGGCTGCATTAGCATAAACCGGAGCCGCGGAAACGACTGCAACACCTGCAAAAGCACCCAAAAGTCGCCGCCGCGATGTCATTACATCATTAGATTTCATAGTAGACTGCCTCGTCTCAATTTCGCATTGATCGTTTTTCGACCATATTTTTACTGCTTAACTGTATAACTACCTACATTTATGGCACAAAACGATTCACAGTCCAAGTGGCAGTTTTGCCCCATGTTTTGTGGCAAGCAAACTTTCGCCTTTCTGTCGAAACTGATGACAGCATTCCCGCGATCTTAGTTTGTTCTTCTTCTGTGTAACCATTATCCCACAATGGGCGACATTTCGCCGAAAAATCGGGATTTTCCTCGAAACTGCCACATTGTCCGTGTAAGCAGCATCGAACCATAGTTTTTAGTGTTTTAGAGGCAACAATGTATCATTTCAGCAACTATCCTAGTTTTAAAAATATTTTCGCCGCGATTTCCATTTCCGTGCTGGGTGCAGTCTCACCCGCAGTCGCACAAGAAACAGCCACAGAAACGGTTGTTGAGCTAACATCAGAGCAACGCTTTTCGGACACCTTGCAAGAAATATTTGCGGATGGTGGCAAAAGCATGTCAGATTTCGCGACCTTTTATGCCGCGCGCGACAACCAGCCAATTTGGGCCGACGGTAATTCCGCGTCAATGTTGGCGTTGATCACAGCTATTGAACAAGCGCCAAACCACGGCATGGCCTTGGGGCGCTATAACTTGCCTGAGCTTGAGGCGCTCTGGGTGGCTGGGAACACACCAGAGGATTTGGCCACACTAGAAGCTGCCGCCGTGCAAACTTATGTGAAGTTTGCCAAGGAAATTTCGTCTGGCATTCTAGACCCGCGATCGATCCACAGAGAGATGAACGCCACCCGATTTGTGCCTGAAACCGCCGATGTTTTGGCTGATGTTGCTGGCGCTGAAGATATGGCTGCACATTATAAGACGCTGGCCCCGTCAAGCTCTGAATATGCGCAGTTGATGGATTTGAAAAAAGAACTGGAAGCGTTGATTTCATCCGAAGGGTGGGGGCCGCTTGTACCGACAGGGCGCACATTGCGCCCAGGTAATACAGATGACCGCGTTCCGGTATTGCGCGTGCGCCTTAACCAACGCGGATATGCGCTGGATGACCTAAGCTTGCGAACTTACGATGATGCATTGGTTGAGGCAGTAAAACTTTTCCAAGCAGATTTCGGGCTTAACGCCGATGGTCTTGTTGGTCCACAAACCCTGTCTTCGATCAACGCACAGCCGGACGGGCGCCTAAAGCAGGTTATCGTCAATCTGGAGCGTATCCGCTGGATGAACTATGATCTGGGCGATCGCCATATTTATGTGAACATCCCGGATTTCACGGCTTCGGTTATGGACTTTGGCGTGCCAACACTTAGTTTCCGCGTCGTGGTTGGAACTGGCAAAAACCAGACAGCCGAGTTCTCGGACTCGATGACCCACATGATTGCAAACCCTAAATGGAACGTACCTTACAGCATTGCATCACAAGAATACTTGCCGAAACTCCGGGCTGACCCGACGATTTTGGCGCGTGAAAATATAAGAATGTCTGTTAGTGGTTCCGGGCAAATTGTGGACCCTACCATGATTGATTTTTCGTATTTTGACAAAAACAATTTTCCGTTTTTCCTTCAGCAGCAATCGGGGCGTGGCAATGCACTTGGGCGCGTGAAGTTTATGTTCCCGAACCGCTTTAACATCTACTTGCATGACACTCCGTCCAAAAGTTTGTTTTCACGGGATGCACGTGCATTCAGCCACGGGTGTGTGCGTGTGCAAAATCCATTTGAATTTGCCTATACGCTGTTGTCCTTGCAAGAAGACGACCCTGAGGCAGCTTTCAAGCGCGCATTGGACACGGGCAGGGAAACCCAGATTGATTTGGTGAACCCCGTTCCTGTTCACATCGTTTACCGCACCGTCTGGATCGATCAGGCTGGCGAGGCGCAATTCCGCCACGATGTCTACAATCGCGATGCAATGGTCTTTGATGCTCTGACGAATGCCGGGGTTACATTGCCCGCACTTCAGGGGTAAAAGCGGGTAAGGTGGCCAGTTTGGCGATTAACCCTTGCGGAGACGTTATGCAAATTACCGTAGCAGAACTGGCGCGTGCGTTAGGGGCGAAGGCCGTTGGGGATGTTGATCAGCTGATCTCCGGCCCTTGCGAACCGCGTGCGGCAGCCGCTGGCCTTATCGCCTTGGCGATGGATCAATCCTATGCCGAGGCGTTACAGAAAAGCGATGCAAGCATTGCCATTTTGTGGCAAGATGCGGATTGGCAGGCGCTGGGATTAACGGCTGCGATCTTTGTGCCACGTCCTCGATATGCGCTGTCGGGGGTCACAAAGGTTTTCGGTGTTGAACCGGAAGTCTCCAATGGCATCCATTCCAGTGCGGTTGTTGACCCAACAGCCGTTATCGGTAAAAATCCGTCTATCGGGCCGTTCGTTGTTATTGGCAAGGGCGTAAAGATCGGTGCAAATGCACGGATTTTATCCCATACGAGCATCGCCGAAAACTCCCACATCGGGGCGAATGCATTAATCTTTGAAGGCGTGCGTATCCGCGCGCGTGTTGCGATTGGCGACGATTTCATCTGCCAGTCAAACGCGGTGATTGGCGGTGACGGATTCTCGTTCGTAACGCCAGAGGCCGGAGCGATTGAAGAAGCGCGCAGTATGTCGCAAGAAATCACTGCTGGCACGGATGAATATGCGCGGATTAATTCACTTGGAACCGTGATCATCGGAGATCGGGTCGAGGTTGGCGCGAACACCACCATTGATCGCGGCACGATTTCAAATACGGTGATCGGGACGGGGACAAAAATAGATAACCTCGTACAGGTCGGACATAACGTCAAAATCGGCAAGCATTGTTTACTGTGCGGTATGGCCGGAATTGCAGGCAGTGCGGTTTTGCATGATCGTGTTATTCTGGGCGGAAACGCTGGCGTGATGGATCATGTGATCGTTGGGGCAAACTCGATTGCTACGGGCAAGGCCGCCCTTTTGTCGAATGTACCACCGAACCGTGTGATGATGGGTAATCCCGCCGTGCCGATGACCGCCAGCATTGAAAGTTACAAGGCTCTGCGTCGATTGCCGCGAATGGCGCGGAAGCTCGCCGATCTGGAAAAACAGGTTTCAAAACTTAATACGACCAAGTAAACGAAGACTTGATCTCATAAAGGGAAACATCCGATGGCACAAAGCGTGCAGGACAGGGTTGTAGCAATACTGGCTGAACAAGCGCTTATGAACGTGTCCGATGTTAAGCTGGAAGCCACGCTTGAAGATTTGGGGATCGACTCCCTTGGTTTGGTCGAGGCCGTGTTCGCAATCGAAGAAACCTTTGATGTGCAAGTGCCGTTCAACGCAAATGACCCGGCGGATGGCCAGTTCGATATTTCAAATGTGCAAGCTATGATCAGGGCCGTTGAAGGTCTCGTAGCAGCTGGCGATTAAATCCACATGAAACGCGTCGTCATTACTGGCCAAGGTGCCATCAGCTCACTTGGCCAAAGTGCAACCACCACGATGGAAGGTATGCGCGAGGGGCGGCTCGGCATCTCGGATTTGATGATTAAGGATATGGACCGGCTATCCGTCAAGATAGGTGGGCAGATTCACGGGTTTGATGAGGCTGATCATTTCAGCCGTCAAGAACTGGTTTTGTATGATCGGTTCACACAGTTTGCGCTGCTCTCCGCGAAGGAGGCAATGACGCAAAGCGGGCTAAAAATATCAGATCGGTTGTCGTTGCGTTCCGGCGTTATTCTGGGCACGGCTGGCGGCGGTTTACATACGCAAGACGAAAATTATCGTAGTGTTTACGAGGCTGGGAAAAACCGGGTGCATCCGTTTGTTGTGCCACGCCTGATGAATAACGCGGCGGCCAGCCATGTTTCTATGGCCTATAGTTTACAAGGACCATCTTACACGGTGGCCACTGCCTGTGCATCTTCGAACCACGCGATGGGGCAGGCGTTCCATATGATCCGGTCTGGCGCGACAGATGTTATGCTGACTGGCGGAAGTGAAAGCATGTTGGTGTTTGGCGGAATTAAAGCATGGGAAGGCCTGCGTGTGATGTCCAAGGATGCCTGCCGCCCGTTTTCGGCCACCCGCAACGGCATGGTTCAAGGCGAGGGGGCGGCGGTATTCATCTTTGAAGAATATGAACACGCCAAGGCGCGGGGCGCTGAAGTTCTGGCTGAAGTGATTGGTTTTGCTATGACTTCGGACGCCACCGACATCGTGATGCCCAACAAGGACGGTGCTGCGCGGGCGATCAAAGGCGCATTGTTGGATGCGGGCCTGAATGGGGATGAGGTCGGGTATATCAACGCCCACGGAACCGGCACGACCGCGAACGACAAAACCGAATGTGCCGCGGTGCGCGATGTCTTCGGGGCGCATGCAGATAAACTGATGATATCGTCGACTAAATCCATGCACGGACATCTGATTGGCGGTACGGGTGCTGTGGAATTACTGGCCTGTATAATGGCCTTGCGCGACGGGGTGATTGCCCCGACAATCGGGTATGAAAAACCCGATCCTGCGTGCGATTTGGATGTCGTGCCAAACGTCGCTCGCGATGTAAAAGTTACCGTTGCACTAAGCAACGCGTTTGCTTTTGGTGGTTTGAACGCAGTGCTGGCACTGCGTTCAATATAATTTATTGGCTTTGATTTTCCAATGCATCAAACGCGGCTGTGAAACCGTTCAAGGATGCAGTAACCGGAATAGCCTTCTGCGCATTTGCGATGGAATAGAGGGCGATATTCACGTTCGATCCCGATTTCATGCTTGAAACAAGAAGGTCCGTCAGACCAAAACGCGCGAAGCACCCAGGTCGCGTACACCAGCTGAAGGGATATTGCACGGCCTCGGCATCATCAACAGCAAAGACAACGCCGCGTGTCAATAAAGTGCCGAGCGGGGCAACAATGGTGGCACCCGCAACTGCTTCGCTGCCAAGGGGCAATTTAACGATGCTGAATTCTGCAACGGGCGTACCTTCGTCGTTCAACATAAGCTGATACAAAAAGCAGGTTTCGGTTGCTGTCGCGCAGCGAATCTCCCAATCACCATGGGTTTCGCGAACGATTTCCGCAGGTTGCTCTTCAGCAACCGTGGCGCCGCCAACGGGATAATTCTCGGTGGTTTGCGCTTGGGCGGAAAACCCTGCGAGGGCAAAGATGGCGGCTAGTTTGAGAATACGCATACGGCCAATTATTCCTTGTGTTGCTCGAATTTGTTATTGAATTATAGGTGTCAGGAACTCGGTTGCAAGTCAACTATTGCACAGGGAACATCGGCGAATATTCGCGTGTCAAAATCATGTGCAGTGAAAAAAATGGCTCCGGCGGTAGGGGTCGAACCTACGACAAATTGATTAACAGTCAACTGCTCTACCACTGAGCTACGCCGGAACAGGCCACGCTTGCGCGTCGGTGAGGGCCGTATAGCAAAGCGGATTGGGGGCGGCAAGTGAAATAATGGGCGAAAATATGCTTTCTAACGGATTATCAGTTTTCAATTTTTCCGAATACAGAATTATCGTTTTACATGGTGCAAGGCTCGTGTATTTTCACCCCATAACGGAGGCTTCTTATGCAGATAGCAACGATTAACGGCATCAAAGTCCACTATAGTGTTGAGGGGCCGGTTGATGGCTTCCCTGTCGTGTTCTCAAATTCGCTTGGCACGGACTTTCGGGTGTGGGATGCGCTACTGCCATATATGCCGAAAGGTTTGCGGATCATACGCTACGACAAACGCGGCCATGGCTTGAGCGAGGTGCTTGATGCCCCTTATTATATGGGTGATCTGGTGCAAGATGCAGCCGCACTGATGGATTTCGTCGGCGCGAAGGGGGCCTTGTTTGTCGGTCTTTCGATAGGCGGAATGATTGCACAAGGGCTTGCGGCTGAACGCCCGGACCTCGTGTGTGCGATGGTTTTGTCAGACACGGCTACGAAAATCGGTAACGAACAAATCTGGGCGGAGCGCGTGGATGCCGTGCGTCAAGGCGGGATCGCCGCACTGGCTGACCCAACCCTGCAACGCTGGTTTTCCAAAGGATTTCACGCCGATAAGCAAGATGAATTGGCGGGCTGGCGTCACATGCTAAGCCGCACGCCGGTCGAAGGGTATATAGGCTGTTCCCAAGCGATTGCGGAGACGGATCTTTACGTTAGTACCGCACGTTTAACCCTGCCAACATTGGCAATCGTTGGGTCGGAAGACGGCTCTACCCCGCCCGATATGGTGCGCGAAACGGCAGAGCTGATTAAAGGCTGTCAATTCAACGTCATCCGCAAAGCCGGACATCTACCTTGCGTGGAACAACCGGCTGAAATGGCGGCCCTGATTGCGGCATTTATGAAGGAAAACGGTCTTGGCTAAGGGCGCGCGAACCATTCTGGTGCATGGCTCTTGTCACGGGGCTTGGTGTTGGCGCGATGTTTTACCGTTGCTGAAAAACGGAGCGGCAATTGATTTGCCCAGCCATGGCGATGATACGACGTCCATTCCTCACGTTACGCTTGATCTATATGTTGAAGCTGTAATTGCGGAAATTAACAAACACCATGAACCCGTTGTTCTGGTTGGGCATTCCGCCGCTGGGGTCGTTATCGCATCGGTTGCGGAGCGTATCCCTGCGCGAATTTCACACCTCATTTATCTTTGCGCATATGCACCCAAAGACGGAGATGCCTTGCATATCATGCGTAAACGCGCCAAGCGGCAGTTGGTTTTACCGGCTATTGTGCGCTCACCCGATGGCCTAAGTTATACGGTAGACTCTGCGAAAGCCCCCGAAATTTTCTATCATGATTGTTCTGCTGAAACTGTCGAATACGCATTGGCGCATTTAGGCCGACAACCCATTCTGCCGCAAGAAACGCCCGTCACCCTTGGCGCAAATTATGAATCCGTTCCGCGAAGTTATATTCTGGGCGAGGATGATCACACAATTCCGTCCGAAGAACAGGAAAAGATGATCGCAGACTGGCCCGTGCATGACGTGCATCGCATGAATTGCGGCCATTCACCGTTTTTCAGCCAACCCGCCGCGCTGGCACGACTGATTGGCCATATCGGAGGATGAAATGACAAACCCCTGTATTATCTGCGTAGCCATCACCGGATCCGTGCCCAAAAAGGCGAACAATCCAGCGGTTCCGATCACGATAAGTGAACAAATTGAAAGCACACATGCAGCCTTTGAAAGGGGGGCTAGCATTGCGCATTGCCACGTCCGCAATGCCGATGAATCCCCCTCATCAGGCCCCGAAAAGTTCGCCCGCCTTCAGGAAGGTATCGCCAAACATTGCCCCGGCATGATCATGCAGATGTCTACGGGAGGGCGATCGGGTGCGGGGGCTGCGCGCGGTGCGATGTTGTCGCTAGCACCCGATATGGCCTCCTTATCCGTTGGGTCGAACAACTTCCCCACACGTGTCTATGAAAACCCACCTGATTTGGTCGATTGGCTGGCCGGTGAGATGCGCACTTATAACGTGAAGCCCGAGGTGGAAGCCTTTGATCTAAGCCATATATTTCAAGCTGCAGCAATGAACCGTGATGGGCGAATTTCCGGCAAACTGTACGTGCAATTCGTGATGGGTGTCAAGAATGCTATGCCTGTGGATAAGCAGGTTTTCGACTTTTACATCACCACCGTGAACCGTCTTGTGCCGGATGCACAGTGGTGCGCTGCGGGGGTGGGGCCGGGGCAAGTAATCGTTAACGAATGGGCGATTGCAGCGGGGGGGCATACGCGAACCGGGCTTGAAGATAACATGCGGTTGAACCGCGACACGCTCGCCCCCTCCAACGCGGCGTTGGTGCAGCGTGCCGTTGATTTTTGTGATAAATATGAGCGCCCTGTTGCCACGTGGCAGCAAGCCCGTGAAATCCTTGAAGTTCCTTTGAAATAGGCTCCCCCATGACGTTTTCCCCTTTCGACAGCCCGATTTACAGCACCCTTTACGGCGATGCAGAGGTCCGCGCCTTGTTTACGGACAGCGCCGAGGTGCGTGCTATGCTGTTGGTGGAGGGGGCCCTCGCCAAAGTTCAAGGGGAACTGGGGATGATCCCGCTGGATTCCGCGCTCTACATCCACCGCGCCTCGATGGAGGTGCAGATTGATCCGGCGGGATTGGCGGCTGGCATGGCGGAAACGGGCAACCCGGTTGCAGCCATGGTAACGACCTTTGGCAAAGCGATGGAGGCACCCAATCACGCTAAATACATCCATTGGGGCGCGCGCTCGCAAGATATATTGGACACCGCACTGGTTCTTCGGTTGCGCCAGTACTTACGGTTGATTAATACGCGGTTGGAGGTGTTGATAACCAAAGGCCAGTTTGCCGAACTGGCACAGGCGCGCCAACAATTACAGGCGGTTCAAGCCAAATTACTGGCCCTTCGGTTTGCGGGTGATGGCAGTATTACGAACATATCCGAGGTCGAAGCCGCCTTAGCCGAGGCTCTCAAACTTTCAATTCCAACAGTCCCGATGCGTGACGTGATCGCTGAATTGGTGGCTGAGATTTCACAAATCACGACATTGTTAGCCGAAATCACGAAAGACTTCCCAGCATCCATACATCGTGAGGTGTTGGAGACGATGGCAATATATATAAAAAACCAGCTTGGCCAAACGCCACTACAAACACGAGAAAACGTCGTGTTAGCGTTAGAAAAACTGGCACTCGCACAAGTTTGCATCGCCGGAAGCGTCGCATTAAAACATGCAAAAATAATCGCCGATCAGCTCTAGGTTCGTTTGAACCGCGCCTGCGCATTAAACGCGCCTTCGGGTGTCACAAGCCCGCGTTCAAACAAATCTATCAAGTGTGCCAATACGTTACGCGATGCAGCACCTTGCAGCATGGGGTTCACATCGGCGTACATATCCACCGTCAGTTCCGCCACTGTGCGTGGCGCATCTTGCAAACGCGCCATGATTTGATCTTCGCGCCCCAAACGATGCGCTAACAGGTAATCCAGCATATTGTGCGCCTCCAACAAAGGCGCACCGTGACCCGCGTAATAGGTATGCTCGGGCCGGTTTTGCAGGGTTTTCAGGCTGGCCATAAAAGCCGTCAAATCCCCGTCAGGCGGCGATATCAGCGTGGAGGCCCAGCCCATCACATGATCGCCGGAAAACAGGCTGTCGTTGCCTTCCCACGCGAAACACAGGTGGTTTGAAAGGTGGCCGGGGGTGTGTATGGCGCTTAACGCCCATTCTGCTCCACGAATTTCGCCGCCGTCTGCAATTAGGGTATCGGGAGCAAACTGCGGATCAATACCTTCAGCGCCACCAAGATTTCCCTCAACCGCGAGGCGGTTCATCAGCTTCGACCTTGCCGCATCAGCAGGGCCAAACCCGTACACCGGTGCGCCTGTTTTGGCAGACAAAACCGCCGCCAATGGTGAATGATCCACATGCGAGTGCGTCACGACAATATGGCTTAACACTTGCCCATTCAGCGCCTTCTCAATTGCCGCCAGATGCGCGGGGTTGTCAGGCCCGGGATCAATCACTGCAACCTCGGCTTCACCCAGCAGATATGTTTGCGTACCCGTAAACGTCATCGGGCTTGCATTGCCACATGTGATCACGCGTAAACCCTCCGCCAACTGCAATGGAACACCGACTTGCGGGGTGTGATCGGTCTGGAATGGTGGTTTCAACGGGTTCTCCCTTGCCAGTCAGCAAACTTGCGCGTAACCCTGTTTAGGATATGAACTTCCAGTGGCTCAAGTCTTATATGCCGCGAAGCCTGTTCGGGCGCTCGTTGCTGATGATATTATTCCCCGTCGTTGTCCTGCAACTGGTGGTAAGCTTCGTATTCATTCAACGACATTATGCGCAAGTTACCACGCAAATGGCGTCTTCCGTCGCGCTAGAGCTGAAATACGCCGCCGACCTCGTTGAGGAAATGGACAGTGTGGAGGAGGCGAGGGCAGTTTTGTTTTCCCTTGAGCGCCCCTTCAACATCAAATTGGAATTGGCATTGGGTGAAACAGTGTCCCCCGAAACCCGTTTTTATTTCTATGACGTGTCGGGACGAGCGTTGATTGCAAGTTTGCGCGACGATATCGAGCGTACAATCGCCATCGATTTGACCAAGGCAAACCGGGCAGTAGAAGTGAAACTGCAAACCTCTCGCGGGGTGCTTTATGCAGAAGTTCCACGCGTTCGGGTAAGTGCGACGAACCCGCACCAGTTGCTGATCTGGATGCTGTTGACCGCAATCATCCTGACCGTAATCTCAGCCTTGTTCTTGCGAAATCAGGTGCGACCGATCCGCCGATTGGCCGAAGCCTCGGAAGCTTTCGGGAAAGGGCAGGCCGTGCCGTTCCACCCTTCGGGCGCCACAGAGGTGCGACGGGCAGGGACCTCGTTCCTTGCGATGCGTGCGCGACTGGAACGCCAAATAGAGCAGCGCACACAGATGTTATCGTCCGTAAGCCACGACTTGCGAACCCCGCTTACCCGCCTAAAATTATCCCTTGAGCTGATGGAGGAGGGCGAAGAAATACGCCTCATGCAGCAGGATGTCGAGGATATGGAACAGATGCTGGAAGTCTTCTTATCCTTCGCACGCGGGGATTCCCTTGAGGAAAGCAAAGTGGTTAACCCGCAGGACTTGATCAATAAAGTCGTGATGGATTGTCAACGTTCTGGTCGCACGGTGCAGTTTGATTTTGATAATAAAACGCTGAAACCATGCGAAATATCGCTGCGCGCTGGAGCTGTTTCACGCGCGATCATAAACCTTCTTTCCAACGCACTTCTATACGGGGAACAGGTCACGTTAAGCGCCACGTTGTCGGAAAATCGGTTAAAGGTTATTGTCGAAGATGACGGCCCCGGGATACCAAAATCCGAACGGGAAAATGCGCTGAAACCGTTTGTTCGCCTTGATCAAGCGCGCAATCAGGACGCTCGCGGTGGCGTTGGTTTGGGGTTGGCAATTGTTGCTGATGTGGCACGTAGCCATGGTGGTACGGTGAAACTATCTGACAGCGTAAAGCTGGGTGGATTGAAAGTAACCCTCACGATTCCGCGTTAGCTATTTGTAAACCTTTACCGGCAAAAATTGGCACAAACGCCCCAAGACGCAACGCTTGTTCAGGGTTGGAGGCATTGCCATCCAGCGCGCGCCTCTTAACGCCTTGCAAAATCGCGGCCATACGGAAAAAGCTGAACGCCACGTAAAACCCCATGTCAGGCACATCACCTAAGCCTGCGCGTTTGGCGTACAGTTCCACATATTCGCGATCCTCGGGAATACCCAGCGTGCGGCGATCTACACCATCCAAACCGCGCCCCTCGGGGCCGATAGGCATGGCCCACTGCATCAATTGCGCGCCAAGATCAGCCAACGGGTGGCCAAGGGTTGAAAGCTCCCAATCCAGAATGGCCACAAGGTTTGGGCCGTCCGGTGCGAAAAGCAGGTTGTCAATGCGCCAATCGCCATGCACCAAAGACACCTTATCGTCACCCTCAGGAATGTTTTCACCCAACCATTCGATCAATTGATCCATCTGCGGGATTGCGCCCGTTTCGCTAGAACGATACTGGCCCGACCAACGCGAAATCTGGCGAGAAAAGTAATTTCCGGGTTTGCCAAAATCCGACAACCCGACCGCTTCAACATCAACCGAATGTAGTGCTGCAAGGCCACCGTTCATGGCATCGTACATCCCGCGCCGCGCCTCTGACGTCACATCGGATATGCGCGGATCAACAAAGTTTAGCCCTTCAATATATTCCATAACGTAAAACATGCTGCCAATTACGTCTTCGTCTTCACACAGAAAATGCATTTTAGGAACAGGAACATCCGTTGCCGCCAACGCTGACATCACCCGAAATTCGCGATCAACCGCATGGGCCGATTTCAAAAGCACCCCCGCAGGTTTGCGCCGTAAAACGTACTTTCCGCTGGAGGCAGTCAGGATAAACGTGGGGTTCGATTGCCCTGTCGGTGTTTTTTCAGCCTTAAGCGGCCCGTGAAACCCGTCAATGCGCCCCGACATATATTTTGCAACGACATCAAGATCGAGAGGGTCGCCCATATCAAACCTTCTCGTTCGTGTATTTCCGCAACTCGACGCGTGCGATTTGACGGCGGTGAACCGCATCCGGCCCATCAGCCAACCGCAATGTGCGAACATGCGTCCAACTCGCCGCGAGGCTGGTGTCTTGGCTAATACCTGCGGCTCCGTGCATTTGCACGGCCTCATCAACCACCTTAAGTGCGACGCGCGGGGCGGCGACTTTGATCTGGCTAATCCAAGGGGCGGCGGCGCGGGCGTCGCCTTGGTCCATCATCCACGCAGCCTTCAGACATAGAAGGCGCACTTGTTCGATTTCCATCCGGCATTCGGCGATGATGTCGTAATTAGCCCCCAGTTGTGCCAGTTTTTTGCCAAAAGCCTCCCGCTCAAGGGATCGTTTGCACATTAGTTCCAGTGCAGCTTCGGCGTGGCCAATCGCGCGCATGCAGTGGTGAATTCTGCCTGGCCCAAGCCGCCCTTGCGAGATCTCAAACCCGCGCCCTTCGCCCAGGAGCAGGTCTGATACCGGAATTCGGACATCAGTAAAACGAATATGCATATGGCCGTGCGGCGCGTCGTCATGGCCATAAACCTCCATGGCGCGGACAATTTCAACGCCAACCGCTGCCGCAGGGACCAGCACCATGGAGTGCCGTTTGTGCTTCGCGTCTGCGTCTGTTCCGGTCTTCACCATAACGATGTAAATCGCGCACCGCGGATCACCCGCACCCGAAGACCACCACTTTTCGCCGTTTAGAATGTATTCATCGCCGTCACGTACACAACTCATCGACATGTTCGTCGCATCGGACGAGGCCACCTCTGGCTCCGTCATTAAATACGCTGACCGTATTTCGCCTTCCAACAACGGTTTCAACCAGCGTTCCTTATGTTCGGGGGTTCCGTACCGCTCGAACACTTCCATGTTGCCGGTGTCAGGTGCGGAGCAGTTGAAAACCTCGGCTCCCAAACGGGTTTTGCCCATCTCTTCAGCCAAATACGCGTATTCAACCGTGGTTAGGCCAAAGCCGCGTTCACTGTCTGTTAACCAGAAATTCCACAGGCCTTTGGCTTTCGCATCGTCTTTCAAGCCTTCCAGAATTTCGGTCATGCGTGCGGTGTATTCAAAACGGTTACCGGTTTTTCCGACCTCGTTGTGGAACTCCTCGTCCAGCGGCGCGATCTGGTTGGTTACCATATCCCTAACCTGCTTGATTAAAGGGCGGACCTTGTCGCTGATTCCCAAATCCATAACCGTCTCCTGTTTTGCGTTTACAACAGTTTGGACAAATTTAGGCATAAACCGCAAGTGGTTGCTGGCGAATTACGCAGCGGAACGCGATTGGTGCTATCTAGAACAACGTCTGTTCCTCCTCAGGGATGCGGGTGATTTTGAATGCTTTGTGCGTTTTCAGCGCGCCCAAATGCCCCGTGAATATAGTTTTAGCGCCATTAAGTGTTCGCCCCTCCAGCGACAGGTTCGTCAACGAACCGTTAGCCAAATCAAGAAAGTCACCCTTTTTCATATCCAGAATTTGCCCCAGTGAAACATCCATCCTGCTGACAATTGTATCCAGCTCAAGGGGAGCATCAATTGCGATTTGCGACATGGAGGCGTACCATGTATCGTGCTCCTGCAAAACTGAATTGCGCTGTTCCATAGCCGAGATTTTTTCCATACAACTTAGCGGTATAGCCAACTCGAACCGCCCAAGCTGGCTTCCTTCAACATCGGTAATATCCACCCGCAGCAACGCGTATTTCTTTTCAGCCAGCAAAAACATCAGCGGGGCTTTTTCCAGCTCATATCCCTGCATGCCTACGTCAGATTGTACAGCTTCGGGTATATCAAACACCTGCGTAAGGATTTTGTTAATAATCAGCTTGAAAATTGTGGCATCTGTATTGGTGACTGGGCGATCAGCACCTGCACCAGACACTCCGCCAGCCAGATGCGTAATGGCCGTGTTAATAAACTGTGAATCAAAACCAGTTAGGCCTACATCCTCGCCAAATGCGACAATCCCGAACATACGAGAGGTCATCGCTTCAATCGTTTGGGTGTGAGAACTGATCGTGCGCTCGCAAACCTGCGCCACCACCTCGATTCCCAATGAATCCAGAAAGACCTTGGTTGTCGCCTTTTCGATATTCTGAACAAGAGCATTTTGCAACGAGGCCTTCGCCTGTCGTGCTTCCGCCGCCTTGATTTTTCGCCGCAAGATGTTTGTGTCAGAACCAGACAAAGCAAAACCGCCTTTTCATTTAGAGCAAGGCGGTTTTGACATGAAAAGATTTATAGGGGGTTAAGGTTATTCGATAATTTCAACAACAGCGCCCGCACCGACAAACTGGAAGAAATACAAGGTCTCTTCGCCGCTTCCATCGTCATTATCCGCGCATAAAATATCAAACGCGCGCGGTTCTTCGCGCTGATCTACGTTCAAAATATTGCCACACTCAAACCCTTGCAGGCTTAAGAATAACTTTAAACCACTGCGCAATTGTTCCTCGGTATAGGCGGAGGCCGTTGAAACGCTGGACATAAGCAGTGCAACAATCAGAAATAGACGGGAGGTTTTCATCACGGACTCCAAAACAAATTAAAATTCCAAGCCTGTATACAGTTGGAGCGATGCATTTGGAATTGGCATTGAAGTGCAACCCGAAAAGTGGGCCGTTTCCCGCTTAACACTGCGCCAATTTAGCCACATTTCCGCCTATTGCAGGGGTGGGGCAAGGTTCCATATAAGGTGGCAACGCAACACTTATAGGTGAACCATGAAACTCCTCGATAAAATCCCGTTTCGTACGGCAATCATTATGACTATTTTTCTGGGGCTAGCACCGTTTGTGCCAGAACCCCACATTTGGCAGAAGTTGAAAATGTTGGCGGCGGGGGATCTGGTCAAGCCTATCGACTTCTTTGACATGCTGTTCCACACGGCACCGGCCATGATTTTGCTGACCAAGATTTACCGGCGTAAAACGGGCGCAGATCAAAGCGAGGGTTAATAATGTATGAAGGCAATCACCTCGTAGCGCGGTTGCGCGCGGCATCTTTGGGCCGCGAGGATGATGTTTTTGTACAAGGGCAGGGTGGCCGCACATTCGGTGCGTTCTTTGCAAACGCTGAACGCTACGCCGCTTTGCTCGTCGCGCGTGGTGTCATGCCGGGTGACCGTGTGGCCGTGCAGGTTAATAAATCCTTAGCGGCGCTGGAGCTTTACATCGGCACAGTGATGGCGGGTGCGGTATTCTTACCACTTAACCCCGATTACACAGCCTCCGAGATTGCGTATTTCTTGCAAGACGCAACCCCGCACCTGTTTGTGGTGGACCCGTTACGCGAAGCCGAGATGCAATCCGCCGTTGATGCTGCCGCAGTGCGCGACGTGCTGACGCTCGACAGTGCAGGGGGCGGCACGCTGAACGATGCGGCCATAACGATGCCTGCGGGGTTCCATCCCGTTCCACGCGACGCTGACGACCTTGCCGCGATCCTTTATACATCCGGCACGACAGGGCGATCCAAGGGGGCAATGCTGACCCACCGTGCGCTGGCCAGCAATGCTGAAACTTTGGTTAATTACTGGCGCTTCACGCCAGACGACGTCTTGATCCACGCGCTGCCCATATTCCATACGCACGGGTTGTTCGTCGCCACAAACGTCGCGCTTATGGCAGGGGCGGCGATGGTGTTTTTGCCGAAATTCGATCTGGACTCGATATTTGCGACGATGCCGACGGCCACCACGTTGATGGGGGTTCCGACATTTTACACCCGCCTGCTTGATGATCCGCGCCTGACCAAAGGCAGCACGCAAAACATGCGGCTGTTCATATCCGGCTCTGCTCCGCTATTGGCGCAAACGCACACGGGGTGGACGGCGCGCACCGGCCATGAAATCCTTGAACGTTACGGGATGACCGAAACCAATATGAATACCTCTAATCCATATGAGGGCGCGCGAAAACCCGGAACGGTTGGCATGCCACTGCCGGATGTCGAGGTGAAAATCGTGGACGGGGAAGGGGCAGAGGTTGGCGCAAACCAGATCGGTTCAATCGAGGTGCGCGGGGATAATGTCTTTGCCGGTTATTGGCAAATGCCGGATAAAACGGCGGAGGAGCTGCGTGAAAACGGCTGGTTCATCACTGGTGATTTGGGGGTGCGGGACGAAGACGGGTACATTTCTATCGTCGGCCGCTCCAAAGATCTGATTATTTCGGGGGGCTTTAATGTTTATCCCAAAGAGGTCGAAGCCGTGATTGACGACTTGCCGGACGTGCTTGAAAGCGCCGTGATCGGCCTGCCACACGCAGATTTCGGCGAGGCGGTTGTGGCCGTGGTCGTGGCGCGCAATCCCGCCCTGACGATAGATGCTATCAACACCGTGACGGCGGGTAAGCTTGCCCGTTTCAAATGCCCCAAGCGTGTTTTGATCGTTGAGTCCTTGCCGCGCAACACCATGGGTAAAGTCCAGAAAAAAGCCTTGCGCGAAGAATACGCAACCCTGTTTACCTAACTCCAGCGGTTGTGCAGCCAGTACCATTGCCCCGGATTGCGCCGCACTTGCGCGGCCAGACTGTCATTGGCTGCTTGCGTCATCGTTGTTGGATCTGTGTGTGGGATCGGGGCTTCAAACACGATATCCACGTCCAATGATCCATCGCGCCGTGTGCCGTAAACCGGAACCATCGGCAGGTTATACTTCAAGGCAATGCTGGCCGCCGCGGTGGAGGTCAGGGCCGCTTGCCCCATGAAATCCAGCATCTCGCCCTTGCCGAAGCGTTGATCGGGCAAGATTGCCACCATCCCGCCGCCTCGAACATGGCGAACCATATCGGCGGTGCCACGCCGCCCACTGGGGAAGGCGGGTTTGCCTGCATGTTCAATCTGGGGCACGAAAATCCGGTCAAAGTAATGGTTGTTGCTTGGGCGGTAAATCGCGCCAACCTCCATTCCTTCGGATTTCAGGTAATGACGCGCGCCGTCCCACTGCCCGTAATGCCCCGAAACGATGATCGCACCTGTTCCTGCCGCCGCCGCATCTCGCAGAACCTGCAAACCGGGGCCGGAGGCATGGCGAAACTGTGGAAACTTTTGGCTAAGGTCATTGTTAAGGATTTCCACGAACGAGCGGCCAAAGTTATCACCAACGGCTTTGGTAAGCTGCCGAATTTCCGCGGGTGTCATGTTGGGATATATTTCGCGCAGGTTATGCTCGATGCGTCCCCGCGCGGGTTTCGCGTTGGCAATGAGCTTGCCCAACAATGCCCCGCCATATGTAACCCGCTGCTTGAACGGAAGAACCTTAAGCGCGCTCAGAAACACCCGCATCAGCGAATACTCGACACCGTGTCGAAAGTTTCTGAGAAGTTTCTTGGACATTCAAGATTCTCGTTTCTGTGGTCTGGTCAACGGGCAAAAAGGCATGAAAAAGGCGGGCACTTGCACCCGCCTTTGAACTTCGATGATTATTGCTGCTTAAGCGGGTTAATCATCATCACCATCTGGCGACCTTCCATTTTGGGCATCATATCAATTTTGCCCAACTCCGTGATGTCACCTGCAACACGGAGCAACAATTTACGCCCCAAGTCCTGATGCGCCATTTCACGGCCACGGAAACGCAAAGTGATTTTCACCTTGTCGCCGTTTTCAAGGAATTTGAACACGTTGCGCATTTTCACGTCGTAATCATGCGTATCGGTGTTCGGGCGGAATTTCACTTCCTTAACCTCGATAATCTTTTGTTTTTTGCGCGCTTCGGAATCACGTTTCTGCTGTTCATATTTGAACTTGCCGAAATCCATGATCTTCACGACGGGCGGCTTCGCATTCGGGGAAATTTCCACCAAATCGAGTCCAACCTCTTGCGCCATCTCCAACCCTTGAGCGGGGGAAACAACACCTACATTTTCGCCTTCGGCGCCAATTAGTCGGATTTCTGCGGATGTAATGCGTTCATTAACGCGGGGTCCGGTGTCGCGCTGCGGTGGCGCGTTATGTGGTCTACGGGCTATGGCCTTCGAGTCCTTTTGTCATTTTCATGCACCGGCACGGGATTCCGCGCCGATAGGGGATAAGTGTATAAATTTGCACCGTTCGTCAATAGTCACCACCGATATTAGCGCAATTTAGATGTATTTGCCGCAAGTTAGCGGAAGTTTGCCAATACGCAGCGTGTTAACGGCTAAGGCAACATTACCATATTTGGATCGAATTAAGGACACATTTTACTGAAAAGGTGAAATTATGCAGCGCTCTACCGATTCATATGATATAAACCAATTGTGGCCTCCGACGATTCTGTGGGTGCCAGATGTAGTGTTAAGTAATGAGTGTGGGGCTTTGTTATGGCATTTGAAATGAAAACGATCTTGGCTTTTATAAGTTTTTTGGTCATCGCATTACTCGTCTACCCAATGATATCAGAGATGCGGTGGGATAAGCTGGATTTCAACTTTTCCCAACCCACGGCTCAATCGGCACCGTCCGCGCCTCTCGATTGGCGCGCGTTGATATCGGAATAATAAAACGGCCGAGCGATGACCCGGCCTTTTTAGTTATACCAACATGCTAAGCGGTTCTTCCAGATAGCCTTTGATGGCCGCAAGGAATGTTGCCCCAAGTGCGCCGTCAATCACACGGTGATCTACCGAAAGCGTCACAGACATAACTGTCGCGACAGCCAGCTCGCCATCCGCATTAACGACGGGTTTCTTAGCACCAGCACCCACAGCCAAGATCGAGGCTTGCGGCGGATTGATAACGGCATCGAAATTATCAATACCCATCATCCCCAAATTTGAAATAGCGAAGCTGCCCCCCTGATATTCTTCGGGCATCAGTTTGCGCGCTTTGGCGCGCGCGGCGAGGTCTTTCATTTCAGCCGACAAGGCTGACAAGGTTTTCAGGTGACTGTCGCGCAACACGGGCGTGAACAATCCGCCTTCAATCGCCACAGCGACGGCGACATCGGAGGGCGCCAGTTTCAAAATGCGATCACCGGCCCAAACCGCATTACAATCCGGCACGTCTTGCAGCGCAAGCGCGGAGGCTTTGATGATGAAGTCGTTTACCGAAATCTTAACACCCTTGGCTTCAAGCGATTTATTCAACTTGGCACGGAATTCCAGCAAGGCATCAAGCTGAATGTCACGGCGCAAGTAGAAATGCGGCACCGTCTGTTTGGCTTCGGTCAAGCGCGCCGCAATGATTTTACGCATCCCGTCGAGTTTGACTTCCTCATATTCCCGATCCGCATACATTTTCTTAACGGTTTCGGCATCCGCACTTTGCGCCATCACAGGGGCCGCGCTAGCGCTTGTTGACGGCGTGGCTGCTGCGGAGGCAACAGTCGCGTTTTCAACATCGGCCTTGACGATACGACCTTTAGGGCCGGAACCCTTAACGTTCGCCAAATCCAAACCCTTGTCAGCCGCAATGCGCCGCGCGAGGGGGGAGGCGAATACACGCGCCCCGTCATTGGCCACTGGCGCTTTAGGCGCGGGGGCGGCTGTCGGCGTAACCTCGGCTACAACCTCTTCGGTTTTTACCGCAGCAGGCGCTGCAACAGGTGCATCCGAAATAGCCGAAGCATCCTCGCCATCCTCAAGTAAAACGGCGATCACGGCGTTAACTTTCACGCCTTCTGTTCCCTCGGCTACAACGATTTTACCGATCACGCCTTCATCAACGGCCTCAAATTCCATCGTGGCTTTATCGGTTTCAATCTCGGCCATGACATCACCGGAGGCAACCGTGTCACCTTCCTTAACCAGCCATTTGGCAAGCGTGCCTTCTTCCATTGTCGGGGAAAGCGCGGGCATCATTATATTGATAGGCATCTTGGCTCTCCTTAACGATACGTTACTGATTTAACGGCGGCAATTACCTCGTCCGTCGTTATCAGCGCAAGTTTTTCGAGGTTGGCAGCATAGGGCATCGGCACATCTTTACCCGTGCAGTTGATCACAGGTGCATCGAGATAATCGAACGCCTGTTCCATCAGCACCGCCGAAATGTGATTACCGATGGAGGCCACAGGGAACCCTTCCTCGACCGTCACACAGCGGTTGGTTTTCTTCACCGAATTGATGATCGTTTCCGTATCCATCGGGCGCAATGTTCGCAGATCGATAACCTCGGCGCTGATGCCTTCTTCGGCCAGCTTGTCTGCGGCCTCCAATGCATATTGCATACCGATGCTGAAACTGACGATCGTCACATCCGTGCCTTCGCGCCAGATTTTTGCCTTGCCGATAGGGACGGTGTAATCCTCAATCTCGGGCACATCAAAACTGCGGCCATACATGATTTCGTTTTCAAGGAAGACAACGGGGTTTTGATCGCGAATGGCCGATTTCAACAGCCCCTTCGCATCCGCCGCCGAGTAGGGCGACAAAACCTTCAACCCCGGAACTTGTGCATACCAAGCCGAAAAATCATGGGAGTGTTGTGCTGCAACCCGCGCCGCCGCACCATTGGCCCCGCGAAATACGATAGGGCAATTCATTTGGCCACCGGACATATACAATGTCTTGGCGGCAGAGTTGACGATGTGATCCATTGCCTGCAATGCAAAGTTAAAAGTCATAAACTCGACAATCGGATTCAGGCCAGCAAACGCCGCCCCGACTGCCAACCCCGTGAAACCATGCTCGGTAATCGGGGTGTCAATCACGCGACGTGCGCCGAATTCATCCAGCATTCCTTGGCTGATTTTATAAGCGCCCTGATACTCGGCAACTTCTTCGCCCATCAGGAACACGTTTTCGTTTGCACGCATTTCTTCGGACATCGCTTCGCGCAATGCCTCGCGTACCGTCATGGATTTGAACGTCGTGCCTTCGGGCAGATCGTCTTCCGCCGGAATAACCACGGCCACTGGCGCGGCAGCAACTGCCGCCGTGGGGGCAGGGGCATCTTCCACTACTTTGGTATCCGCTACGGGTGCGGCCACAGTTTCAGCCGCCGATGCATCCTCCCCATCTTCAAGCAGAACCGCAATCACGGCGTTAACCTTAACGCCCTCGGTGCCTTCAGGAACCACCAGTTGCCCGATGACGCCCTCATCGACCGCTTCGAATTCCATCGTTGCTTTGTCGGTTTCGATTTCGGCCAAAATATCGCCGGACGATACAGTATCGCCCTCTTTAACCATCCATTTGGCCAAAGTGCCTTCTTCCATTGTCGGGGAAAGCGCGGGCATTAGAATTTGAATTGCCATGTTGTTATTCCCTCACACGTATACATCTGTCCAAAGCTCGGAAGCATCCGGCTCGGGACTATCGGTGGCAAATTGCGCGGCCTCGGAAACCACGGCTTTGATTGCTTTGTCGATGGCCTTCAGCGCATCTTCATCCGCATGGCCGCCTGCAAGTAACATCTCGCGGACATGGTCAATCGGGTCGCGTTCTTCTTTAACCTTCTGAACTTCCTCGCGTGTGCGATATTTCGCCGGATCAGACATCGAATGTCCGCGATAGCGATAGGTGTTCATTTCCAGAATATACGGCCCCTTGCCAGCCCGACAATGCGCCGTGGCCTTGGCACCGGCGGCCTTCACGGCCAGCACATCCATGCCGTCAACTTCTTCGCCCGGAATGCCGAACGCCTCGCCGCGTGTGTGGATCGCAGGGGTGGAGGATGACCGTTCCTGACTGGTACCCATTGCATAGTGGTTGTTTTCAATCACAAATACGACGGGAAGATCCCACAAGGACGCCATATTAAACGTCTCGTAAACTTGGCCCTGATTTGAGGCGCCATCGCCAAAATACGCAAAGCTGACATTGTCATTGCCGCGATACTTGTTGGCAAATGCCAGCCCAGCCCCAATCGGAACCTGTGCGGCCACAATCCCGTTGCCGCCGTAAAAGTTCTTCTCCTTCGAGAACATGTGCATGGAACCACCCTTGCCACCGGAATACCCGTCCTTACGGCCAGTCAATTCCGCCATCACGCCTTTCGGGTCCATACCACACGCCAACATATGGCCGTGGTCACGATACGATGTTATGCGCTGGTCACCTTCTTTCGTGTTGGCCTCCAGACCAACAACGACAGCTTCTTGGCCGATATAAAGGTGACAAAACCCACCGATCAGGCCCATGCCATACAACTGGCCGGCCTTTTCCTCGAATCTACGGATCATCAGCATTTCGCGATAATGGTCTAAAAGATCTTCTTTTGAGACGTTTGGCTTCTTGGCTGCCATTGGCATTCTCCCGCTTGGAATGAAGGTAGTTTAATGTTGAACTACATTATATGACAAACGAACGGCAAAAAACACCCCCATTTTTTCAACAGCGGATCTATGGCTAAATTTACAAAGTGAAGGGGTTTAGCGGATAACGATTTCGTTGCCGCGTGCCAGCCCTAGAACCTTACGAGCCTGCTCGTCCAAAAGGTCGAGGTCCAGGTAATCGTTTGATAACCGACGGGTGCGATTTTGAAGCCGGCTGTGCGTTTCGCTCAACACTTCCAACTCGGCCAATAGGCGGCTTTCTTGGGCTTGAACTTGAAACAGGCGGAACATGCCGTATTCGCCTTGCAAGGCGGCATAGGTAAAAAACGCAACACTGGCGATAATTCCGACGGATGCCAGAATGCCGGTGAAACCATTTTTAATGGATAGTTGTTCCATAATGCCTGCCTCGAATGTGCGCTTGCTGCGCCTCTATTCGAATCATGTCACAAGTGATTCGCTAAGGGAATCCCTAAAATGAAAAAACCTTCACATATGGCGGATTGTTACCGAAAAGACTCTATGTACATTTCCGTTAGAACTTGTGCCAAAAAGCCATCCAGGTGCTTGCGCGGGCGACTTGTTGGCCCAAAAACACCAACAGCCCCCATTCAAAATAGAATATATCGGCCGCAATAATGCAGACAATAATCAGGGCCAACCAGAATGCTGTTTTGTTATCCATGCAGCACACTGGCCCGATTTCCAAAACCGGGCCAGCCTTGTTTCATGCTATGGTGAATTACGTCAATAACGCTTCAACCTTGGCCACGACGTTTTCAGCAGTGATGCCGAAATGCGTATATAGCTCGGCAATCGGGGCGGAGGCACCGAAACCTTCCATGCCCACGAAATCGGCTTTCTTGGAGTTGCCACGTTCGCCGGTTAACCATTTATCCCAGCCAAAGCGCGCGGCTGCCTCAATCCCGACACGCACGGAACCCGCCGGAAGAACCCGCTTGCGGTATTTTTCATCCTGCGCCTCGAACAGCTCCCAACATGGCATGGAAACAACCCGTGTGCCGATGCCTTTGGCCTCCAGAATTTCCTGCGCGGCCAAGGCTATTTCCACCTCGGAACCTGTCGCCAGCAAAATTGCCTGACGTTTATTCACAGCGTCCTTCAGAACATATGCGCCCTGTGCGGTAAGGTTCTTGTTGGTGTGCTTAACACGAACCGTCGGCAACCCTTGGCGGGTCAACGCCAGTGCCGAAGGTGTGCTTTCAGCCGACAGCGCCAATTCCCAAGCCTCTGCCGTTTCAACCGTATCGGCAGGGCGGAAGACGTTAAAGTTAGGCATGGCCCGCATCATCGCCAGATGCTCGATCGGTTGGTGTGTCGGACCATCTTCACCCAAACCAATGGAATCGTGGGTTAAAACATAAACCACCCGAATCCCCATCAGCGCCGACAACCGCATCGCGCCCTTGGCATAATCGCTGAACACCATGAACGTGCCGCCATAAGGCGCACAGCCACCGTGCAGCGCCAGGCCGTTCATCGCTGCCGCCATTCCGTGTTCGCGAATGCCATAGTAAACATATCGCCCGCCACGGTTATCCGCATCAAACATGCCCATATCGGGCGTGATCGTATTATTCGACCCTGTCAAATCAGCCGAGCCACCAATTGTTTCCGGCATCACCGGATTGATCGCCGCCAACGTCATTTCACTGGACTTCCGCGTCGCCATTTTAGGCAGATCCGCTGTGATCTGTTTCTTAAGTCCGCGAACAGCAGACCCTAGACGTTTAGGGGCAATGTTCGCAACAACGCGATCAAATTCATCCTGTTTACGCTCGGAGATCGAGGTTTTGCGTTCAACCCAGGCCGCATGATCAACAGCCCCGCGTGAACCGATGGCTTCCCAAGCAGATTTGATATCTTTCGGGATTTTGAACGGACCGCTTTTCCAGCCATAAATCTTGCGAACCTTCGCGATTTCTTCCGCACCCAGCGGCGCGCCGTGCGCCCCCGATGTGTCCTGCTTGGCAGGCGAGCCGAAACCGATATGTGTTTTACATGCAATCAGGGATGGGCGCGGGCTTTGCTTGGCCTGCGTGATGGCTTTGTCGATGGCGTCGGGGTCATGCCCGTCGCACGAAAACACCGACCAACCCGACGCCGCAAAGCGGTTCATCTGGTCGGTAATGTCCGAAAGTTCAACTTTGCCGTCAATGGAAATGCCGTTGTCATCCCAAAGCACGATCAGTTTTCCCAACCGCTGTTTGCCAGCCAAACCAACGGCCTCGTGGCTGATACCTTCCATCAGGCAGCCGTCGCCAGCAATCACATAGGTGTGGTGATCGACAATCTTCTTGCCAAACCGCGCCGTCATGGATTGCTCACCCATCGCCATACCAACGGCTGTCGCGATACCTTGGCCAAGCGGCCCTGTGGTGCATTCAATTCCTTCGGCGTGGCCGTATTCCGGATGCCCCGCCGTTTTAGCGCCCATCTGGCGGAAGTTGGCGATTTCCTCAATCGTCATGTCTTTGTAACCCGTCAGGTGCAACAGCCCGTACAGCAACATAGACCCGTGTCCGGCAGACAGCACAAAACGATCCCGATCAGGCCAGCGCGGCGCAGAGGCATCAAACTTCATGTGTTTCTCGAAAAGGACAGTGGCGACATCCGCCATGCCCATTGGCATCCCCGGATGACCGGAGTTTGCGGCCTGCACCGCATCAATTGCCAACATCCGCAACGCGGCGGCTTTGTTCCAGTGGTCGGGGTGCTGTTTGCGAAGGTCTTCAATGTTCACGGTGATATCCTTTGAAAGATGGTTCTCTTCGTTGATATCAGGCCCATCATAAGGGTCAAGCATCGAGGTGACTCAAAAGGGCGGCAAAACGCATGAAATGTGGTTATAATCGCCGCGTTGATACCTAAATGTGATTCGCAGACACCTTGTTCGACGCGGGAAGTACAGTAATGAACGAATTGAAGACTTTGGAAGACCGCCTTAAATTGGCGACAGACCGTATATCGGTGGCGTTATCCAAGCGGGATAGCCGGAATAACGGTTTAAACGAAGCACAAGAAACCAATGCCGCCTTGCGCGCGCAATTGGATGGATTGCGCCAGGAACGCGAAGGCGATCTGGTGGAAATTAACAAGTTGATCGAACAAATCCGCCCGTTGATGGAAGGAAACTCCAATGCCTGAAGTCAACGTCACCATCGGTTCGCGAAGTTTTGCACTAGCCTGTAACGAGGGGGAGGAACCCCACTTGGAGGCAGCCGCCAAACTTTTGAGCGCGGAGGCAGACACTCTGCAAGCCCAGATTGGCCGCGTTACCGAAGCTCGGATGTTGCTAATGTCCGGCCTCATGCTGGCCGATAAAATCAAAGAACTGGAATGGGAGGCCCGCGCCGCAAGCGAACGGGTCAAAGAACTTGAAGGCCAACTGCGCGCCGCAGAAGTTCGCAACGCCGCCCTTGCATCCGCCGCCCCCAAGGCCTTCCCGAACGAAGACGTTCTGATGCGCTCTTACGAGGACGCCGTGCTGCGCCTCGAAGAACTAGCAGACGAGATAGAGCGCGCATAAAAAAAGCCCCACCCGAAAGGGCAGGGCTTAATACACGAATTTCGGAAAACTTAACCGTTAGCTTCGCGAATTTTCTCAGCAGCTTCCTTGTTGAAGCTGATGTCGTTATCCGCCAGCAAGGTATCCAGTTCGCCGGAAATTGTCATCTCGATGATGATGTCACAGCCGCCAACGAATTCACCTTTGACGTAAAGCTGTGGAATTGTCGGCCAATCCGAAAAATCCTTGATGCCTTGGCGAACACCTTCGTCGGCCAGCACGTTAACGTCTTTAAACTCAACGCCCATATAGTTCAGGATCCCTGCAACCTTGCTGGAAAACCCGCACTGCGGAGCTTGCGAGGTGCCTTTCATAAACAACACAACATTGTTGTCTGTGATGTCAGCTTTGATTGTATCCGCTGCATTTGTCATTTCTGTGTATCCTTGGTTTATTTTCAATATATAGTGTTTTTTCGGTCCAAAGTGGTGTTCAGCCGCTCAGCTTGGCGCACCACATCCATGTCTATTGCTTCCATTCCCAACTCCGGTTTGCTTTCCCGTTCATGGCTACTTTCTTTGCCAATAGTATCTGCCAAGGGGCTTGGCGGCTTACCTCGTTTCAACCAAGCCTCGATCAGGATGGCTACGACCAGAAGTGCCACAACACCAAGGATTATCAGCTGCCACCAAACCACCTATTCGGGTGCTTTCGTAGTCAACGCCAACGCATGTAATTCGCCGTGCGCGCCGTCCATTTTGCCTTTCAGAGCCGCGTAAACCAGCTGGTGCTGCTTAACACGGTTAAGACCTTTGAACTCGCTTGCAACAACAGTTGCCGCATAGTGGTTGCCATCTCCGGCCAAGTCTTGAATCTCCACCTTGGCGGATGGAAATGCCTCTTGGATGAGGGCTTCAATCGTGTGGGCTTCAATAGCCATATGCGGAATCTCCCGTTAAGTGTTGGGCTGAATTTAAGCCCGCGAGGGCATGGACGCAAGGGGTGCGACGTTATTGATTTGTTAGGGCTTGAGGCGTATATAAAGGCAAGTCTGTAGTTGGTTTCACAGAAATCACCTTAAAGTGAGGCCCGCAGTGGTAGCTGCGGGCCTCGGCTTTGTCGGGCTATTGCCCGAGATAGAGCCTTATAATCGCAACCATCAAGCTGAACGCCATCAGGATTACGACCAGAAGTCTGTAATTACTAGATTTCACATACATCACCTCCTTTCGCCGCGAAGTGTCACGGCGAGGGGAGGGTTTTGCGGGGAAGTTTAGAAAAACTTTAGACGGCTACTTTGATCAGACCTGTATCAAAAACTTCGCGAATGGACGTAAGCGGGATGCTATCCGCGCCAAGCCTCAACGCCTCGCCACCGACAGCGCCAACCTTGGCCGCCGGAACGCCTTGATCAGCAAACATTGCCAGCAACGCATCGGCCTTTGCTGAATCGCAAGCCACCAGATACCGCGCCTGATCTTCGCCGTAAAACCAGCCAGCGCCTTCGCCTGACAGCGTCACCCCAAGGTCCGCCGCCAGCGCCATGTCCGCCGCCGCAATCGCCAAACCACCATCGCTAAGATCATGCGCGGCACTAATCAAACCAGCTGCCTTCGCTGCCCGTAACGCATCCCCGGCTTTGCGTTCAGCGACCAGATCAACGTGCGGCGCATCGCCATCTTCGCGCCCGAACACCTCGGCCAACAACGCCGATTGGCCCAGATGCCCTTGCGTTTCCCCAATCAAAACCAGCACATCACCATCGTTGGGCGCAATGCGGATCATTTCATCCAATGACTGCATAATCCCCACAGCCCCGATCGTTGGTGTTGGCAAAATACCCGAGCCGTCGGTCTCGTTATAAAGACTGACATTACCCGAAACGATTGGCATATCCAGTGCGGAAACCGCTGCCGAAATACCTTTAATGCAGCCGACAAACTGGCCCATGATTTCAGGCTTTTCGGGATTACCAAAATTCATATTATCCGTTGTAGCCAAGGGCGTTGCACCCGTTGCGCACAGGTTACGATATGCCTCGGCCACCGCCTGCTTGCCGCCCTCAAACGGGTTCGCCTTGCAATAGCGCGGCGTTACATCCGACGTAAACGCCAAGGCTTTCGGCGTGCCATGCACTCGCACAACCCCTGCATCGGACCCGGGGCGCACAACCGTATCCGCGCCAACCATATGGTCATATTGCTGCCAAACCCACGCACGGGAAGAATAATTCGCCGACCCCATAATAGCCAACAACGCCGCAGAAATATCCACTTCAGGGATGTTCTCCAGCGCCGCTGCCTTAGGCGTTTCCACCCACGGGCGGTCATATTCCGGGGCTTCGCCCGACAGCGCTTTTAGCGGCAAATCGGCCATTAACACTCCGTTAAGACGGATCAGGAATTTGTCCTCGGCAATGGTTTCCCCGACAATCGCAAAATCGAGGTCCCACTTGTCAAACACCGCCTTGGCCACATCTTCCTTGTCAGGATTAAGCACCATCAACATGCGTTCCTGACTTTCCGACAGCATCATTTCATATGCGGTCATGTTTTCTTCACGCACCGGAACTTTCTCAAGATCCAGCGCCACGCCAAGGCCACCCTTGTCACCCATTTCAACGGCCGAACAAGTCAAACCCGCCGCGCCCATATCTTGAATGGAGATCACAGCGCCGGTTTGCATCAGCTCCAACGTTGCCTCCATCAGGCGTTTTTCGGTAAACGGATCACCCACCTGAACGGTCGGGCGTTTTTCCTCGATCGTGTCGTCAAACTCAGCCGAGGCCATTGTCGCTCCGCCAACCCCGTCACGGCCCGTTTTCGCCCCCAGATAAACCACCGGCATGCCGATGCCCGACGCCGCAGAATAGAAAATATCATCCGTATTCGCGATGCCGGCCGCAAAAGCGTTAACCAAACAGTTACCATTATAGGCCTTGTGAAAACGCACCTCGCCCCCAACCGTCGGAACGCCAAAACAGTTGCCATAACCGCCAATGCCTTCAACGACACCGTTAACGAGTTGTTTGGTTTTGGGGTGCGAAGGCTCCCCAAACGACAACGAATTCATCGCCGCCATCGGGCGCGCGCCCATCGTGAACACATCGCGCAAAATGCCGCCCATGCCTGTCGCCGCCCCTTGATAAGGCTCGATATAGGAGGGGTGATTGTGGCTTTCCATCTTGAAAACAACGCATTGTCCATCACCAATGTCGACGATTCCGGCATTTTCACCCGGCCCACAAATTACCTGCGGCCCCTCCGTCGGCAGCGTCCTTAACCATTTCTTAGAGGATTTATACGAACAATGCTCGTTCCACATTGCGGAAAAAACACCCAACTCGGTAAAGGTCGGCTCGCGGTCGAGAAGTTCAAGTATGCGTTGATACTCTTCCTGATTAAGCCCGTGTTTACGGATCATCTCAAGGGTGATGGCTGGCTCTTTGGTCATGGGGGTTCTCCGGTGGGCAGCAGAATTTGAGGTCTTTTACTGCGTGTAACCCCACTTGGAAAGCTGGAATCTATTGTCTTGGTGCCGCAGGAAGGGTACGCAGGAAAAATGAGCAAAGCACATAAAGTTTTCGGAATCGGATTAAACAAAACAGGCACGTCCAGCCTGAAAAACGCGCTGATAACGCTTGGTTATAATCACTGCACGTTGCGCGGGCAGATGACGCACAAATATTTCAACAACAATTTCGATAAAATTTTCAAAACGGTGGAAGAATACGACTCGTTTGAGGATTGGCCATGGCCACTGATGTATCGGCAGGTATTTGAAAAATATGGGAAAACCGCACGGTATTTTCTAACGCGCCGCCACACGGCGGATGCGTGGGTCGAAAGCCTGAAGGCGCACTCGCTGGGTACAAACCCGCAAAACAACCCGCGCAAAAAGATCTTCGGCTATGACTACCCCCACGGCGCAGAAGCGCAGCATATCGCATATTACGAAAACCACTTGTCAACGGTTCGTCAATATTTCGCCGATCAAGACGCCAGTGATGTTTTGTGCGAGGTTTGCTGGGAAGAAGCCGATGGTTGGCCGCAAATTTGTAATTTTCTGTGCGAACCTTTGCCTGACGCACCGTTTCCGCACGCCAATCGCCGGAATGCTGCGCGCAGGGAAGATGATAGGTATAAGGAAAACCAGCGCCGTATTGCGGCGCAACTGGAACGCCTTAAAGGTTAATCCGCTTGCGCCCGCTGGCGCGCCAACCCACTATCGCGATCACTTACCCCTAACAAACTAACGACCAAACGCAGGAACGAATCCTCGTGATGGTCGCGCTTGTCATCCGCTAAAACAATCCGCCACAGGGATTCCGCAACAGCGTTGCGATCCTCGTACGGCACTGCCGATTTTATCAAACGGGTGAAACGCACGGTGTCTGGCGCATTTGTTTCCAACTCCTCCGCCTCGGCCCGCAATTCGGCGGTTTGGGCAGCGTCCAGATTGTAGCGATGCATCAGCAGCGCGTCGATCACCGCCACCTCGGAAGGGGCATAGTCATGATCCGCGCGTGCAACCCGCACCATCAATGCTGCCATCGCCAATCGGGCGTCGTCCGTTGATAATGGGTCCGAAGTAGGGGTGCCGTTTAGGCGGTTCAGAAGTGTTTTGAACATGGAATATTACCTAACCATTCTTGATAAATATGTTGCGCAGGGGCAGCCTCAAACCAATCGCGATTGCTTCACCGCCGCCTCGACAAAACTGGCGAACAGCGGGTGTGGCTCGAACGGGCGCGATTTCAATTCTGGATGGAACTGAACGCCGATATACCACGGGTGATCGGGAATTTCGACGATCTCCGGCAGCTTGCCATCCGGTGAAATACCCGAAAACTTCAATCCCGTTGCCTCAATCGCATCGCGGTAGGTCATATCAACCTCGTAACGATGCCGATGGCGTTCGGAAATCGCGGTTGTGCCGTAAATTTCCGCCACGCGGGACCCTTCGGAAAGGGTTGCATTATACGCCCCCAAGCGCATCGTTCCGCCTTTATCATCGCCTGCATCGCGCTGAATGGTGCGATTGCCCTCGACCCATTCTTTCAGATGATAAACAATCGGCGTAAAGCGTTTTTCGCCTGATTCATGGTCAAATTCCTCGGACCCCGCGTCCTTGATGCCCGCCAGATTTCGCGCCGCTTCAATCACCGCCATCTGCATACCAAGGCAAATACCCAAGTACGGAATATCATGTTCGCGCGCATATTGCGCCGCCTTGATTTTACCCTCAGTGCCGCGCTCGCCGAACCCGCCGGGTACGAGAATTGCATTGAACCCTTGCAGTCTTGGTGTGATTTCTTCTTCGGATTCAAATACTTCTGAATCAATCCACTCCACCTTAACCTTCACGCGGTTGTGCAGGCCGCCATGCGTTAACGCCTCGGCAATGGATTTATACGCATCGCCAAGCTGGGTGTATTTCCCAACAATCGCGATCTTGACTTTGCCCTCCGGGTTTTCGACGCGGTCCATCACATCGTCCCATTTTGTCATGTCGGGTTCGGGCGCGTCCTTAATGCCAAACGCCTCCAGAACCGCGCGGTCCATGCCTTCGCGGTGATAGGCCAGCGGCGCGTCGTAAATAGATTTCAGGTCGAGCGCAGGGATAACCGCATCTGGCCGCACATTACAAAACAGCGCCAGTTTTTCGCGTTCCTTCTGCGGGATTTCATGTTCTGAACGGCACATCAGAATATCCGGCGCGATACCGATGGATCGCAATTCCTTAACCGAGTGTTGCGTCGGTTTCGTCTTTAACTCACCCGCAGCGGCAATATATGGCAGCAACGTCAGGTGCATAAATATACACTCGCCGCGTCGATCTTGGCTGAATTGCCGGATAGCCTCGAAAAAGGGCAGGGCCTCGATATCGCCAACCGTGCCGCCGATTTCGCACAGCATGAAATCGACCTCATCGTCACCAATCTTAATGAAATCTTTAATTTCGTTGGTTACATGCGGGATAACCTGAATGGTTTTGCCCAAGTAATCGCCGCGGCGTTCTTTTTCCAACACATCGGAATATATGCGCCCTGAAGAAACGGAATCCGTCTTGCAGGCTGAAACGCCTGTGAAACGCTCGTAATGGCCTAGGTCCAGATCTGTTTCCGCGCCGTCATCGGTCACAAAAACCTCGCCGTGTTCAAAGGGCGACATCGTGCCGGGATCTACGTTCAAATACGGGTCTAGCTTTCGCAAACGAACCGAATATCCGCGCGCCTGCAGCAATGCCCCCAACGCCGCCGATGCGAGCCCTTTCCCTAACGAGGAAACCACACCACCTGTAATGAAAATATAACGTGCCATGCCGGATTGGCCCCCGTGTAAATGCTTTAATTTTGGATTGTGCCGTGCCGCACATTCGCTGGTATCACGGGATTAAAGTCTTACCGGATTCGGATTGGTTTAACAAGACGGCAACCGCAAGATAGTGTGGAAAAATATCTTGCGGCAACCAAATATCGGGGTGAGGGGCGCTGTATCGCGCTTAACTATTCGTTAAAGTTCACCCGATCAACGATCTTCAGCGCGATATTGCGTAGCTTGGCGATATCCACCAACGGTGTCGAATCCGGCGTGAAATCCCCCCAGCTTTGAACCAATTCACTTGGCTGTGCGGTTTCCAACAACGGGTACTCATAATTCAGCTCCGCATACAGTGTTTGGGCGGCTTCCGAGGTCAGATACTCCATCAAGCGCAACGCGTCTTCGTCATTGCGGGCGGATTTGGTCATAGCCATGCCCGAAAGGTTAACGTGAACGCCGTTATCCCCTAAAATAGGGAACTGGATCGTGACGCTGCTCGCCCAAGCCTGCTGCTCCTCGTTTTGAAGCATTGCGCCCATGTAGTAGGTGTTTCCGATAGCAATATCGCAAACGCCAGCCCAAATCGCCTTGATCTGCGCGCGGTCATTACCTTGCGGTTTGCGCGCAAGGTTGGCCTTTAACCCTGTTAACCATTCCTCAGCACCTGCCTCACCGTAGTGGGCGACAACGGCAGAAAGCAGTCCGATGTTATAGTTATGCGAACCCGATCGCGTGCAAATACGCCCTTTCCATTTAGGGTCGGTCAGATCCTCGTATGTGGTCACTTCGCCTTCCGCCACACGATCAACCGAGGCATAAATCACCCGCGCCCGCGATGTCAGGCCAAACCAGTTACCATCGGGGTCACGAAACGTCGCCGGGATGTTGGCGTTGATAATATCCGAGGTCACAGTCTGCGTAACGCCAGCCTCGACAATGGCATTCAGATTTGAAATATCCGTTGTCAGCACCAAATCTGCAGGGGAGCGTTTCCCCTCCGCCTTCAGGCGCTCAATCAGCCCGTCCTTGATGAAAACGATGTTTGTCTTGATGCCAGTTTCGGCGGTGAAGACCTCCAGAATTGGGTTAATAAGCTGCGGGTTGCGCGACGAATAAATGTTAACTTCGGCCATCACAGGGCTGGCGATGATCGTGGCGGTCAGAATGGCTGCGATTCGTTTAAACATCATTAACTCCAGTTTGATTTCTAGAATTTATTACCTGACTAAAATTGTCAGGTCAATAGGTGACTAAAAAAATCAGGAAAGCTTTTCTTGCCGTTTAACTGCATCCCAAAGTGCATCCATTTCCTCAAGGTTTGAATCTTCAGGGGTTTCCCCTTTGGCTTTCAAAAGACCTTCTACACCATTGAAACGACGTGTAAATTTGGCATTGGCGGATCGCAAAACAGTTTCCGGTTCAAGATCCAGATGCCGCGCCAAATTAGCCATGACAAACAACAAATCACCGAACTCTTCCGCTATTTCATCCTTACCCAAACTATCGCGTGCCTCGACCAACTCTGCCGCCTCTTCGACAATCTTGTCCAAAACCATCGCGGTTTCCGGCCAGTCGAACCCGACCCTCGCGGCCCGATTTTGTAATTTGACGGCTCTGGTTAACGCCGGCAGCCCCGCCGCCACGCCGTCTAGCGCACTGACGACACCGCCGCCGCGCTCCGCCGCTTTTATCTGCTCCCAGTCCGAAACCTGCTGTGCGGCGGATTTATCACGGCTTTCATCGCCAAAAACATGCGGGTGACGGCGATACATCTTCGCCGAAATCGCGTTCACAACATCGTCGAACCCGAACAATCCGGATTCCTCAGCCATTTGCGAATGATAAACCACCTGTAACAGCAAGTCGCCCAACTCATCGCGCAATTCCCCCATTTCACCGCGCTCAATAGCATCGGCAACCTCATAAGCCTCCTCGATCGTGTAGGGTGCGATGGAGGCGAAATCCTGTTCGATATCCCACGGGCAACCCGTTTCAGGGGCCCGCAAGCGCCGCATGATTTCCAACAACCGTGGTAACCCAGCCGTTTCGTCGTTAACCAATTTGTCAGATTCGCCCATGGGCAGCGGTAACGCCATCTTATCCGTCATTCTTTACTCCAAGGTTAACGCGCAGGGCCTCAAGGCCATGAAAATGATAGCGGTCCGCATAAACGGGTGTCTCCGCCAGTTTCATATCGGGGTATTTCGCGAACAATATCGGCAAGGCGACCGCCATTTCCAGCTTGGCTAACGGCGTTCCAATGCAAAAATGCAGACCGGCCCCAAACGAGACATTGCCAATCCCGCCGCGCACCGCATCCAGATCCATCGGGCAGGCGAATTTATCGGGGTCATGGTTGGCCCCCGCCAACATCAATCCGATCACATCGCCGGTTTTGAAATCGTGTCCGAAGGCGGTGATATCTTCCATCGCGTAACGGGTGAACATGTGCAACGGCGGGTCGATCCGCAGGGTTTCCTCGACCATTTTGACGGTGTTTTCCGGCGTTTCAAAATGCTTTAAAGGTGCATTGCTTTCCTCCAACAACACTTTGATTGCATTGGCAAACCCGTGAACAGTTGCCTCATGCCCAGCGTTTAACAACAAGATGCATGTGGTTACCAGCTCGTCTGTCGACAACTTCTCGCCTTCGTCATTCGCACTAATCAAGTGGGTAATCAGATCATCGCGTGGCTCCCCGCGGCGCGCCTCGATATATTCACGTATAAAGGCCGAAAACTCTTGCGTGGCTTTTACGGCGGCATCCTCGATTTCGCAATCACGGCGCACCTGATACATTGCCACCATGTCATGCGACCACGCTAACATCTGACCGGCCATGTCTTCAGGAACCCCCAAAAGGCGCGAGATAATGATGATCGGAATTTTTTCACAAAATGCAGGCAGTAAATCGACTTCTCCCTTTGGAAAATACTCAATCAACTCATAGGCTAACGCCTCGATTTGGGGTTCAAGTTCGGCGATACGTCTGTTGGTAAATGCCCGTACTAACAGGCCGCGCAGGCGGGTGTGGGTAGGGGGTTCCAATTCCAGTAAAGAGTGTTTTTCCAAATCATAAAACGGTTTCAGGTGCGCGGGGCGAACGGGTTGAAACCCATCGGGGGCTTCGCGGCCAAAGCGGCGGTCCCGCAGAATGGCGTTAACAACTTTATGCTCCACCGAACATAATATCCCGTAATCTTCCCAATGGAAAAGCGGGCCAGCCTCCCGAACATGGTCATAAAACGGATAGGGGTTTTGCACGAATACCGGATCGCGCGGGTCTTGGTGAAAAGTCTTAATCATTCCGCGCGCTCCAATGCTTGTTCCAGATCGGCGATCAAATCGTTAACATCTTCAATCCCGATAGATAGGCGAATAAGGTTGCTCGCAACGATGGAATGCGGGCCTTCAACGGCTTTGCGATGCTCGATCAGGCTTTCGACTCCGCCCAGTGAGGTTGCCGGCACAAACACTTGCGTGAACCGCGAGACATCCCGCGCTTGCGCTTCGCCGCCTTTGATCAGGATGGACATCATGCCGCCAAAACCACCCGTCATTTGCCGCTTGGCGATCTCGTGGCCGGGGTGCGTGGGCAGGCCGGGGTAAAGCACCGCGTCAATCGCCTTGTGACCCTGAAAATGCGTCGCAAGCCTCAAGGCGCTGGCAGAGGCACGCTCGTATCGCAAATAGAGCGTCCGCAAACCACGGATCAACAACCATGCCTCGAACCCTGCCATAACGCTGCCTTGCAGGGTGCGAATTTCTTCCAGTTCATCCCAGAATGCGCCGTCATTGGCGCAGGTCAGCACACCCCCCGTGATATCAGAATGTCCGTTCAGGTATTTGGTGGCGGAATGGAAAACAATGTCCGCCCCAAGCGCCAAGGCCTGCGTCGTGCTTGGCGGGGAGGTCGTGCAATCAACAGCAAGGATAGCACCGGCGCTGTGGGTGATATCAGCGGCCTTCGCAATGTCGATGATATCCCAGTTCGGGTTCGTTGGGCTTTCAATCCAGACGATTTTCGTTTGGCCGTCGCGCACCGCATTTGACAGCGCGGTTGGGTCCGTTTGATCGAAAAACGTCGCCCCAATGCCCCGTTTTTCGCACAAGCGATGAATCCACGTCATGCCTGCGTGGTACATGATTTGCGGCGCAACTATATGATCGCCCGTTTCCAGTGTCTCCAACAACGTAACCATCGCCGCCATGCCGGAGGCAAACAACAAGGACGCCTTGCCGCCTTCCAGATCAGCCAGAACCGCCTCCGCATGTTTGACGGTTTGGCCACCGCTACGCCCGTATATATAGGGTTGGCGCGGATCATAGTTTTCGTCGCGTGCATAGGTGCTGGACAAATCTATCATCGGGCTGACGGCCCCCGTGCGCTCGTCTATCATGTGCAAGGCTTGCGCGGCACGCGTGGCGGGCGACAGGTTTAACTGTTTGGGTGGTTTCGACATCGCGGGAATCCTGTTGTTAATCGCTACCAATACTGCGACCGAACCGGCGCGATGACAAGCCTCGCCGCTTGACGCCTTATCGGGTACGGGTGATAGGTGATTAAACCCCGCGAACCGGAGTCTTGTGTTGAAGCGTGTCGTTATTGCCTTGTTGGTCGCCTTACTGGCCGCGCCCTTGCTGTGGGGCGTGTGGCAGTGGTCATATAGCGAGGCGCTCGATCAGCTTGAGGTGCGCGGGCGGGGCAACCTGTCACTGGCCTCCGATCGCCTTGTCAGCCAGTTCGCGCGCTATCGCCAACTGCCCGTCGTCCTAAGCGATAACCCTGTGTTGCGCGATGCTGTCGTTCGAGACCCAGAGGAATCCTTTCAGGATATTAATATTTTTCTGGAACATGCTGCGGACGTGACGGGTGCGTTGGATATTCTATTGCTAGACAGGTCTGGTACAACGCTTGCCGCCGCTAATTGGCGCGATGAGGGATTCATCGGGATGAATTTTGCCGAGCGCTCCGATTTTGTGCGCGCAATGAACGGAGCGTTGGGATTTTATCATTCGCAGGAAAACGCGGATGACCCGCGCGGGTTTTATTTCACCACCGCTTTGCGCGATGACGAGGGCAGCATCACTGGCGGAATTTCGGTGAAAGTTGACCTTGAGGTTCTTGAGGTTCAATGGCGCGGCGACCCCGAAATTATCTTTTTCACGGATGCGAACGGGGTGATTTTCATTGCCAACAGGCATTCGCTTTTGTTGCGGGTTTACGGGAATTTTGACGGCTTGCTGGCTGATGAAAAGGAAAGTGGGCGCTATGTGCGCGATCGCCTTAAGTCGATGTTTTCGTTTACGGCAGATGAAAAATTCGGGCGTACGCGCTGGATGCAAAGCGGGGAGCATGAAATTCCACAACGCGCGCTCTATCTGAAAACGCCGCTGCCGGTGATCGGGATGACGGGGAACATCCTGCTGGATTTGAAACCCGTCGAAGAACAGGCGCGTTTGCGCACGGCCTTGGCGGCGGCGGCGCTGGTAATGCTTTGGCTGTTGATCATGAACTTGCTGCAACGGCGGCGCACGCTGGCGGATCGTCTAGAGATAGAGGAAAAAGCCACGGCTGAACTGGAGATGCGCGTGGCAGAACGCACAGCGCAATTGCAATCGGCCAATGAACATTTGGTACAGGCCGGAAAACTGGCCGCGTTGGGGCAAATGTCCGCCGGTATCAGCCACGAATTGAACCAGCCCTTGGCGGCCATCCAGTCTTACGCTGAAAACGCGGTGATTTTGCTGGAACGGGATCGGGGCGCGGATGCCAGCAAAAACCTTGGCCAGATTTCCAGTCTGGCGGGGCGGATGGGGCGGATTATCCGCAACCTGCGCGCATTTGCACGCAAAGAAGGGGAGCCAGCCACCCGTGTTGATTTGGTCAAAGTTGTCGAGGATACGTTAGAACTTGCAGGCATTCGATTGCGCGAAAAGCATGTGGTCGTGCATTGGAAAAAACCTGCCGCGCCCGTGTTTGTAAACGGTGGCGGCGTACGCCTTCAACAGGTGGTTCTAAACCTGATTTCCAACGCCACGGACGCGATGGAAGGGCAGGATGACCCGCAAATATGGATAGATATTTCACGCAACGGCGCGGTCTATTTACAAGTACGCGATAACGGCCCCGGACTAATCGACAAGGATAAGATATTCGAGCCGTTCTACACCACAAAACCCGTAGGGGAGGGCGACGGCATGGGGTTGGGCCTGTCCATTTCCTATGGAATCGTGCAAAGTTTCGGTGGGCAAATTGTGGGCGAGAACCACAGGAACGGCGGCGCAGTATTTCGCATAGAACTAACCCCGGCGGAGGCAGTATGAATACAGTTCTTCTGGTTGATGACGACAAATCGGTGCGTGAAGCCTTGGGGCAGACGCTGGACCTTGCAGGATTCGATGTGATTTTGGCCGCGTCTTTTATCGAGGCGACGGACCATATCTCGGCGGATTTTACGGGCGTGGTGATTTCCGATGTGCGGATGCCGGGCAAGGATGGGTTCGCCTTGCTTGAGCGGTCTGCCGCGATTGACCCTGACATTCCATTTGTGTTGCTGACGGGCGAGGGAGATATCCCCATGGCCGTGCAGGCCGTGAACAGGGGGGCGTTCAATTTCCTTGAAAAACCCTGCCCCCCCAAACGTCTGATCGAAGTGGCTGGCAAGGCTTGCGCCGCCCGTGAAATGGTTATGGAAAACCGCGCTTTACGGCGGAAACTGACACGCGAAGATGCGGCGTCAAGGTTGATCCTCGGGCGGTCCGAGGCGACCTCGAAATTACGCGATCGTTTACGAATGGTGGCGGCGACCGGAACGGATTTGCTGATCACTGGCGAAACCGGCGTTGGCAAAGAACTGGCCGCCCGCGTCGTGCATGAGCTTTCCGGCGCAAGCGGCGAATTCGTGGCGGTGCATTGCGGAATGTTGACGGCGGATTTGACGCGCCGAACGTTGTTTGGCGACGATAATCTTGGCGCCTTTGAGCGCGCTGAGGGTGGCACGCTGTTTCTGGATGAAGTCGGATCAATGCCACTGGATCAACAGGTCAGCCTGTTGCGCGTACTGCAAGACCGCGTGATTGAGCACGCGAACGGTGATCAGGTGCAACTGAATTGCCGTGTGATTGCAGCCACCAAGGAAGACTTGGGCAAAATGTTGTCGCAAGGCAGTTTCCGCGAAGATCTGTTCTTCCGTCTTGATGTGGCGCGAGTGCGTGTGGCCCCCTTGCGCGAGCGGATAGAAGACGTGGGCGGCATGTTCCGTGTCTTCCTGTCCGAAGCGCGCGGGCGCATGGGGTTGCCGCCGTTAGAGATGGACGAGGATAGCTTTTCGGAATTGTTCGCGCATGGCTGGCCGGGCAATGTTCGCGAGTTGCAAAACCATGCGGGCCGTTTGGCAATGGGGCTGGAGGGACCGGAGGTTGACCTGCCACGCGGGTTGAATGCGCAGATGGACCGGATTGAAAAACAGATCATTATGGATTGCCTGAAGCGTACAAACGGGCAGGTGACACAGGCCTGCGAGGAATTGCAAATCCCGCGTAAAACTTTGTACGACCGCATGAAGCGACACGCGATTCTGCCCGAGACGTTCCGGAACGGGTGATTCTTGGTGCTATGTGTGGATTTTGTGACACAGGGCTGCACTGTTGTGCGAAATTTCGCACAAGTTTTATGGGTGTTGTATTCTTACCTTTAACCTTGGCATGTAATTGCATGATTTTACAGGAGTATTTTTGAAAGAAAGAAATTCGGTAGTTTTAGTTCTTCCAGTGAGCATTGTCTGATTTTATAGCAGTAATGCTGCGGGACCCCGCGGCTGTTTACGCTATGGGAGGAACATTATGCGTATTATTACTGCTGCTGCGATTATCGCGGCTACTAGCTTCTCGGCTGCTACGGCGCAGGAAGCCTGTGATCCGGGCGAAATTGTTATCAAATTCGCACACGTGACTAACACTGACAAGCACCCTAAAGGTATCGCCGCGACACTTCTGCAAGAGCGTGTCAACGAAGAGATGAACGGCAAAGCTTGTATGGAAGTGTTCCCGAACTCGACACTTTATAACGACAATCAGGTTCTGGAAGCCATGTTGCAGGGCGACGTTCAGTTGGCCGCGCCTTCGCTTTCGAAATTCGAAGCGTTCACCAAGCAATTCCGTATTTTTGATCTGCCGTTCATGTTCAAAAACATCGATGCCGTGGACGAATTCCAATTGTCCGAAACCGGGCAAGCGATGAAAGACAGCATGCAACGTCGTGGTCTTCAGGGCCTTGCGTTCTGGCACAACGGCATGAAAAACATGTCAGCAAACGTACCGCTGATTTTGCCAACAGATGCCGAAGGCCTGAAATTCCGTGTGCAGGCGTCTGACGTTCTGAAGGCACAGATGGCGGCGATCGGTGGATCCCCTCAGCCAATGGCTTTCTCGGAAGTTTACGGCGCGCTTCAAACCGGCGTTGTTGACGGCCAAGAGAACACCTGGTCCAACATCTACGGCAAGAAGTTCTTCGAAGTGCAAGACGGTTCAACCGCCACAAACCACGGTATCATTGATTACCTTCTGGTAACCTCGACTGAATGGCTGGACGGTCTAGACGCAGATGTTCGCGACCAGTTCTTGACAATCGTTGGCGAAGTGACTGCAACGCGTAACGCTGAATCCACACGTATCAACGCCGAAGCGCGTGCAGCGATTGAAGCTGCCGGTGGTGTTGTTCGTGATCTGACACCTGAACAGCGTCAGGCATGGGTTGATGCGATGATGCCGGTTTGGGATCAGTTCGAAGGCGATGTGGGCGCAGATAACATTGCGGCTGCTCAGGCTATCAACGAAAAGCACTAAGACTATCAGCTCCGGCCCACGCAAGCGGGCCGGAGTTTTTTCGAATGGGGGACACCATGAACCAGCAATCAAAATTCGGCCACGTGATAAATGAAATCGAGGAAACGGCGATTGCCATCATCCTTGGTCTGATGACGCTCGTCACATTTGCCAACGTTGTGCTACGATACGGATTTAATACCGGCTTGATTTGGGGGCTTGAGGTAACGCTGTTCTTATTCGCGTGGCTGGTGCTGTTTGGCATGAGCTATGCTGTGAAAATTACGGCGCATTTGGGGGTGGACGCGGTTTTGAACCTGCTTAGCCCCAAGGCGCGCAAAGTTATGGCGCTTATCGCTGTAACGGTCTGTATTGCTTATGCGTTTCTGATGTTCAAAGGGGCATGGGATTACTGGGCGAATTTCGCCAACCTGCCGCAAACGGATGGCCGTTGGTTCCCGACAGGGTTTCAGGACAAGTTCCTTGGCCGTGCCTGGTATGAAACCAACGACATCCCTTTGCCGGAATGGTTGCGCTTTATTGAAGGGTGGATGAACGAGGGCGACGAATATGAAAAGCTGCCGCGTTTTATCCCTTATGCGATCCTGCCGATTGGTATGGCGCTGTTGTTGTTCCGCTTTATTCAAGCGGCAGTTCGTTTGGCGACCGGGCAGCAAACCAGCCTGATCGTTAGCCATGAAGCCGAAGATGCCGTACGCGAAGTTGCGGTCAAACGCGATGCGGAGACCTAAGTCATGGAAGTTATAGTTCTATTTGTAATGGTCATCGGCCTAATGTTGATCGGTGTGCCTATCGCGATTTCGCTTGGTCTAAGCTCCATCCTGTTCTTGCTGGTGTTGTCGGATACGTCTTTGGCGTCCGTCGCACAGACGATGTTTCAGGCGATGGCGGGGCATTATACCTTGCTGGCGATTCCGTTCTTTATTCTGGCGTCGTCTTTCATGGCAACGGGCGGTGTGGCGACACGGATCATCCGGTTTTCCATAGCGCTGGTCGGGCATTTGCACGGTGGTATGGCGATTGCGGGCGTTGTGGCTTGTATGTTGTTTGCGGCTTTATCCGGGTCCTCGCCAGCTACGGTGGTAGCGATTGGGTCCGTTGTGATCGTGGGGATGCAAAAAGTCGGGTACTCCAAGGAATTCGGGGCGGGGATTATCGCCGTCGCGGGAACGCTGGGGATTTTGATCCCGCCTTCCATCGTGATGGTGGTTTATGCGTCGGCGACGGATGTTTCCGTTGGGCGGATGTTCCTTGCCGGAGTTATCCCCGGGTTGATGGCGGGTAGTATGCTGATGATTGCCATCTACATTTGGGCGCGGGTGAAGAACCTGCCCAAAGGCGAATGGCTTGGCTGGGCTGAGGTGTTCAAATCTGCACGCGATGCTGGCTGGGGGTTGTTCCTGATGGTCATCATTCTGGGCGGCATTTACGGCGGTGTCTTTACTCCAACCGAAGCGGCGGCGGTGGCGGCGATCTATGCTTTCCTGATTTCGACGTTCATTTATCGAGACATGGGACCGTTGGCTGGCAAAAACGGTGGCGCGCCTTCAACCTTGTTGCAAAAACCTTGGGCGTTGGTGACGGCGTGGTTCCACAAGGACACTAAAGACACGTTATTCGAGGCGGGTAAACTGACGGTAACGCTGTTGTTTATTATCGCCAACGCTTTGATCCTGAAACACGTTTTGACCGAAGAGCAAATCCCGCAGCAGATCGCAGGCGCGATGCTGAATGCCGGATTTGGCGTGATCATGTTCCTTGTGCTTGTGAATGTTATCCTGCTGATTGGCGGACAATTCATGGAGCCATCTGGCTTGATCATTATTGTTGCCCCGCTAGTGTTCCCGATCGCGATTGAACTGGGCGTTGACCCGATTCACCTTGGTATCATCATGGTGGTGAACATGGAGATAGGGATGATAACGCCGCCCGTGGGGTTAAACTTGTTTGTGACCTCGGGGGTTGCGGGGATGCCGATGATGAACGTGGTGAAAGCCGCGTTGCCATGGTTGGCAATCCTGTTCGTGTTCCTGATTATGGTTACCTATATTCCGGAAATCTCGACCTTCCTGCCGACATACTTCATGGGGCCGGAGATTATTACGAAATAAGGCACGAAAAATAGGGCGTTCGGGGAAACCCGCGCCTTGTTTGTCTGAATTCTCGGAAGGTTCTGCCGAAGAACCGGATTTGATCTATCGGGGTGGACAGATCGAGTGGTAGCGGAGCTATCGCGCTTTGCGGCCCAACACCGAAGCCAGTGTCGCCAATTGCTAGTCTGACGACCCTTTGTTGAGCGGGCAGTCTGTTAGAATTAGATTACAGTTTGCACAAGCGCGATACCCCAATGAACGTTTTAAGTCCTGCTCGGCCAGTCTAGATATACAGTTAATTGGTAAATTTTTGGTAAACGCCCCGCAGTTTATGCAGGGCGTTTGATATCAGTCGTTGCCGCGATAAGGCTCGACGTATTGCAGCGCCATATCCCACGGGAAGAAAATCCATGTGTCTTGGGACACTTCGGTGATGAACGTATCCGTCATCTCGCGGCCTTCGGGTTTGGCGTAAACCGTTGCGATGTGGGCCTTTGGGAACAGCTCTTTGACGACTTTTAGCGTTTTGCCGGTATCGACCAGATCGTCAACAATCAGCACGCCGGTTCCGTCACCCATCAGGCTCATATCCGGGGATTTCAACACCAACGCTTCGGATTGTTGTTGGTGGTCATAGGATTTCACGCTGATCGTATCGACTGTGCGGATGTCCAGCTCGCGCGCCACAATCATCGCGGGGGCCATGCCGCCACGGGTGATTGCGATCACGGCTTTCCATGCGCCATCATTGGGGCCTTTACCATCAAGGCGCCACGCAAGGGCGCGGCTATCGCGGTGGATTTGGTCCCATGAAATGTGGAAGCCTTTTTCGTGTGGTAATTTATCAGTCATTTTTCTTGCGTCCCTGTACTACGTCAATATCCGGTGCATCCTCGGCCTTCATGCCGACAACATTATACCCGGCATCAACGTGATGATTTTCGCCCGTGACGCCTGATGATAGATCAGAAAGCAGGTACATGGCGGATTTGCCAACCTCGGTTTGGGTTACGTTACGACGAAGCGGGGAGTTCAGCTCGTTCCACTTCATGATGTAACGAAAATCGCCAATGCCGGAGGCCGCCAGCGTTTTGATTGGGCCAGCTGAAAGCGCGTTTACGCGAATGTTTTTCGGGCCAAGATCCATCGCCATATATTTGACGGAGGCCTCAAGCCCAGCCTTGGCCACGCCCATGACGTTATAATGCGGCATGACTTTTTCAGCGCCGTAATAGGTCAGCGTCAGGCACGACCCGCCATCCGGCATCATCTTTTCGGCCCGTTGCACAACGGCGGTGAACGAATAGATCGAAATATTCATGGTCAGATCAAAGTTTTTTGCCGTGGTGTCAACGTAGCGCCCGCGCAGTTCGGCCTTGTCGGAAAAGCCGATGGCGTGCACCAGAAAGTCCAGCTTGCCCCATTTTTCTTCCAGTGTGGCGAATACGGCGTCCATAGAATCGTCGTTTGTGACGTCGCATTCCAGCACGATGTCTGAACCCAAACTCTCGGCCAAGGGGTTAACGCGTTTGCCCAATGCCTCGCCTTGATAGGTGAAGGCGAGTTCTGCGCCTTGCTCGGCGCATGCTTGTGCAATGCCCCATGCGATTGATTTGTTATTCGCGACGCCCATAATCAGGCCGCGCTTGCCTTGCATAAGTCCTGCACCCATCGGTATGTCCCTTGTCATAGATTTATTTCGCTGGTTTAAGCTATTGAAACACATGCAGCAAGATTGTTGAACCGATTGAGGGCGTAATGCAGGAAAATTCGAAAAGAACTGGAATATTCGCGGGCGATGACCCGTTTTTGATTGCGCGCAACTGGTTGACGGAGGCCGAGAGTGCGGAACCCAATGACCCAAATGCCATTGCGCTAGCCACAGTGGACGCGGATGGTATGCCAAATACGCGGATGGTTCTGTTGAAGGACATAGAGGACGGGGCGTTCGTTTTTTACACCAACTATGGCAGTGCCAAAGCTGGCGAGATCGAGCAGGGCGGCAAGGCGGCTTTTGTGATGCACTGGAAATCGCTGCGCCGCCAGATTCGCGTACGCGGTGTGGTTGAACGCGAGGCGGGGGAAAAGGCGGATGCGTATTACGCGTCACGTTCCTTGCCAAGCCGTTTGGGGGCTTGGGCATCCAAACAGTCACAACCGCTTGGGTCGCGTGGGGAGTTATTGGCGGAAGTGGCCAAGGTCACAGCGTCCAAAGGATTGCACCCAAACCGGCCACCGTTTTGGGGCGGATACCGGATTATTCCGACGGAAATCGAGTTCTGGGCCGATGGTCAACACCGTTTGCATGATCGGTTTCGATGGTCCCGAAGCGGACCTGAGGATGTGTGGGAAATCAACCGTTTGCAGCCGTAAAGCACGTTTAGATTGCGTGTGGCATTGATGTTCCCGCTTCAATGCATGTTCAAGCGTAAACAGGAGTGTTTTATGATCTCTTGTCATATCCATCTGTTTACTAGATACTGAATTTGTTGTTAGTTTAACTGGTAGGGCATGTTAAAATACTGACTGTGCGTTATTGTATACAATCGGGTACATATGAAGAGAGAGAAGTAAGTAAGATGATCAAGGGGCAGGTCAAGTGGTTTGATGCAACGAAGGGATTCGGATTCGTCGTTTGTGACGATGAAGACGGAGACATCCTTCTGCATGCAAATGTTTTAAGAAATTTTGGGCGGAGTTCGGTTGCCGAAGGCTCGCGTATCGTGATCGAGGTGCAAGTCACTGATCGGGGTCGTCAAGCGTCGGTAATTCATGAAATCGATGCGCCGGAAGCGGAAACTGTATCGGAAAACGCCGAGGATGCACCAAGCATTCCCGAGGTGGCGGCTGATATTCCGTTTCAACCGGCAAGGGTAAAATGGTTCGACAAGGCCAAGGGATTTGGGTTTGCCAATATCTTTGGTAGTGACGACGATGTTTTCCTACATGTTGAAATCTTGCGCCATTACGGGTTGTCTGATTTGCAACCGGGGGAGGCGATATCAGTACGTATTATCGCCGGGCCTCGTGGCAAGATGGCTGGCGAGGTTCAGTCGTGGGATCATGTGATTCACAAGGGCATCTGATATTTTGCGCTTTCTGACCACTGTGGTTTTGCTGCTTGGGCTGACATCAGCCAATGCGGCGACTCCGTGTGCGCCAGACAAGATTGATATTCGATCCAGCAGCAGCTCTGTGCGCTTCACAACCGAGGTTGTTGATTCGCCCGAGTCGCGGGCCTTGGGCCTGATGAACCGTGAATTGCTGGGGCGGTTTGCGGGCATGCTGTTTGTCTATCCAAAGCCGCAACCGATGCGATTCTGGATGCGTAATACACTGATCCCGCTGGATATGGTGTTTATTGACGCGCAGGGTGTTGTGCAGAAGGTGCATGAAAATGCAATCCCGCTGGATGAAACTACGATATTTGGCGGGAACGACATTCAATACGTCTTCGAGATCAATGGTGGCTTGGCCAAAACCCTTGGAATAGCCGTTGGGTCCGAGGTTCGGCACCCGTCGATATCAGGCGCTGAAGTTATCTGGGCCTGCGACTGATTTTTCGCTTTCCTTCGGGGATTCTACATTGTAGATGAACCTCATTAGTCGGGGCGTGGCGCAGCCTGGTAGCGCGACGGTTTTGGGTACCGTAGGTCGGAAGTTCGAATCTTCTCGCCCCGACCAATATTTTCCAGAAAATACAAATACTGAACAAAACCGATTTTGATTGGTGCTGTCTGGATTTTGAAATTTTCTGAAGTCGTCAATTTTTCCATAAATGTTTTTTATGGCTCGCTTACACGCGGTGCGGTGATTCTGCCGAATGTGAACATTTGTATACCTTAACGCTTCGTGACAAAGTCAAAGCCAAAACAATTGAAAAGCTTTGGTATTATTTATATTAGTTTCGCCGCATGTACGGGCGTATTTTTTCATCCCGAAAATTTCCAGATTAAGCGACTCTCCTTGCAGGTTTGCCGCATAGTTTAGTCAACAAATTTTTGTGGCAAAAACGAAAATAAATTCGTTGACGTTGTGGGGGGTAATACTTCAATTAGGTGACATAGGAATACCAACCACAATATGTAGTGTTAGCGGGGTGATTAAAAACCCAGCATAGCTTGTCTAATTGTAAATATTAGGCGCAAAGACATGATCTGTTGTGGCGGATATAAAATCAAAGACCTCTAGAATTAATGGAGGTCACGGCAATACGAGGGCAAGTATGAAGATCGAGCGTAAATTTACTAAAGTAAAAACAGGTGCCTACGGCGAAATTGAATTCAAGACGACAGCCTCGGAGATCAGAAATCCTGACGGCTCCATCGTGTTTGCGCTCGATAACATGGAAATTCCGGTGGGGTGGAGCCAGGTTGCCTCTGATGTGATTGCCCAGAAATATTTCCGTAAAGCTGGTGTGCCAGCGGCGGTGAAGAAGGTTAAGGAAAAGGGTATTCCTGAATTCCTGCGCCCGTCCGTACCGGACGAGGATGCATTGGCCAAGTTGCCCAAAAATGAGCGTTATGTAGGCGAGACGACTGCCAAACAGGTGTTCGACCGCCTTGTGGGCACGTGGTGTTACTGGGGCTGGAAGGGTGGCATGTTCACCACCGAGGCCGACGCCAAGACCTATTACGACGAGATGCGCTTTATGATGGCCAGCCAGATGGCCGCGCCGAATTCCCCGCAGTGGTTCAACACCGGCCTGCATTGGGCCTATGGAATTGATGGACCGGGGCAGGGGCATCACTACGTTGATTACAAATCCGGCAAATTGGTGAAATCTGCCAGTGCTTATGAACATCCACAGCCACACGCTTGTTTCATCCAGTCGGTTTCCGACAATCTGGTGAACGAGGGGGGCATTATGGATCTTTGGACCCGCGAGGCGCGGTTGTTCAAATACGGGTCCGGTACGGGTACGAATTTCAGCTCACTTCGTGGCTCGAATGAAACTTTGGCGGGGGGCGGCAAGTCTTCGGGCTTGATGTCTTTCCTTAAGATTGGTGACCGCGCCGCGGGTGCGATCAAGTCTGGTGGCACGACACGCCGCGCCGCCAAGATGGTTATCTGTGATATGGACCACCCCGATGTGGAAGAGTTCATCAACTGGAAAGTTATTGAAGAACAGAAGGTTGCAGCACTTGTTGCAGGTTCCAAAATCCATGAGCAACGCCTGAACGAAATTTTCGCGGCGATCCGTGCATGGGATGGCGCGGAGGCTGATGCGTTTGATCCGAAGGTTAATGCGGGCCTGAAGGCGGCTGTTCGTTCCGCCAAGAAAATGTCGGTTCCTGAAACTTATGTGAAGCGGATTTTACAATATGCGGAGCAAGGCTACGCGAGCATCGAATTCCCGACGTATGACACAGATTGGGATTCCGAGGCGTATTTGACGGTTTCGGGGCAAAACTCCAACAATTCGGTTCGCGTGACGGATGCGTTCTTGCAGGCCGTTAAGGACGATGCGGATTGGGAATTGCTGCGCCGTACCGATGGCACGGTTGCCAAAACCGTTAAAGCGACGGATTTGTGGGATCAGGTTGGTCATGCGGCATGGGCTTGTGCCGATCCGGGCATCCAGTTCCACGACACGATTAATGACTGGCATACGTGTCCTGAAGACGGGGCGATCCGTGGGTCAAACCCTTGTTCGGAATACATGTTCCTGGATGATACGGCGTGTAATCTGGCCTCGATCAACTTGCTGACGTTCTTGCATGATGGTGTGTTTGATGCGGCTGGCTATATGCATGCGTGTCGTTTGTGGACGATGACGTTGGAAATTTCGGTGTTGATGGCCCAGTTCCCGTCAAAAGAAATTGCTGAACTCAGCTACAAATTCCGCACGCTTGGTCTTGGCTATGCCAACATCGGCGGCTTGTTGATGAACATGGGTTTTGGCTATGATTCTGACGAGGGGCGCGCACTTGGGGCGGCTTTGACGGCGATTTTGACAGGTGTTGCGTATAAAACCTCGGCTGAGATGGCCAAGGAATTGGGGCCGTTTGATGGCTATGCCAAAAACGCCGATCACATGTTGCGGGTGATGCGTAATCACCGCCGTGCGGCTTATGGAGAAACAAAAGGGTACGAGGGGCTGGCCGTGATGCCTGTGCCGCTGGACCACGACAATTGCCCTGACGGTCAGTTGATTAACCTTGCCCATAAGGCATGGGATGATGCGCTGAAGCTGGGCGAAGAACATGGCTATCGCAACGCGCAAGTGTCTGTGATTGCGCCAACCGGCACAATCGGGCTGGTGATGGATTGTGATACGACCGGCATTGAGCCTGACTTCGCGCTGGTGAAATTCAAGAAACTGGCCGGTGGCGGGTATTTCAAAATCATCAACCGCTCGGTTCCTGCGGCCCTTAGCAATCTGGGATATTCAACTAGCCAGATCGAGGAAATAAAGTCGTACGCAGTCGGGCATGGCACGATTGGAAACGCACCGGGGATTAACCATACATCCTTGCTGGGCCATGGGTTTAGCGCGGTGGAGATTGACAAGGTCGAGGCCGCAATGCCAACGGCGTTTGACATCAAGTTCGTGTTCAACCAGTGGACATTGGGCGAGGATTTCTGCCGTAACACCCTTGGAATTCCTGAAGAAAAACTGAATGATCCGTCATTCGACCTTCTGCGTCATTTGGGGTATTCGCGCCAGCAAATCAGCGATGCGAACAACCATGTTTGCGGAACGATGACGCTGGAAGGTGCGCCTTTCTTGAAGAAAGAGCATTACAAAGTCTTCGATTGTGCAAACGTTTGTGGGCGGATCGGTACGCGTTATCTTAGCGTTGAAAGCCACATCCATATGATGGCGGCAGCGCAAAGCTTTATTTCGGGCGCGATCTCTAAAACCATCAACATGCCTAATGACGCGACGATTGAAGAATGTAAGGCGGCTTATGAACTTAGCTGGTCTTTGGGTGTGAAAGCGAATGCGCTTTACCGTGATGGATCGAAGTTGTCGCAACCGCTTTCGTCCGCGTTGATTGAGGATGACGACGAGGATCTGGAAGAAATCCTGAACGAAGCGCTTGTTGCGGATCGTCCTGCGATTTTGGCCGAGAAGATCGTCGAGAAAATCATCGTGCAGGAAGTTGCGCGGGGCCGTGAAAAGCTGCCGCAACGCCGTAAAGGCTATACGCAGAAGGCCGTTGTTGGCGGTCATAAGGTTTACCTGCGCACTGGCGAATATGAAGACGGCAATCTTGGTGAAATCTTTATTGATATGCACAAAGAAGGGGCCGGTTTCCGCGCGATGATGAACAATTTCGCCATCGCGATCTCGGTCGGGTTGCAATACGGTGTGCCGCTGGAAGAGTATGTGGATGCGTTCACCTTCACGCGGTTTGAGCCTGCGGGCATGGTGCAGGGGAACGATAGCATCAAGAATGCGACCTCGATCCTTGATTATATATTCCGTGAGTTGGCGGTTTCCTATCTGGATCGCACCGATCTGGCACATGTTCAGCCAAGCGGCGAGAGCTTTGATTCCATGGGGCGCGGCGCGGAGGAAGGCATTAGCAATATCGGCAATGTCGAAGGGGAGGCCGCCAAATCCTCGATTGATATGATCCGCCAGATTTCATCCACGGGGTATTTGCGCAAGCGCGTACCGGATGAACTCGCAGGAATGCAAGCCGTGGTGGAAACCGCGACGGCGACGATAAGTGAAACTGTGACCATGACGACGGGCGCGGTAATGGATGACCGGACCAAAGCGAAGATGCAAGGCTATGAGGGAGATGCTTGTGGCGAATGCGGGAATTATACTTTGGTGCGCAACGGAACCTGTATGAAGTGTAACACCTGTGGGGGAACCTCTGGGTGTAGCTGAATTACAGACAGGTGGAGGTGCTGCTTATCTGCTAAGCACACCTCCGGCGTTTCAGGCCGCAGGCAACGAACCGAGCGGTATTAATGGTGAGCCTGAATCGCGAAACTTGGGGGGTGGATTATCCGCCCCCCATTTTTATGCATTAAGATTGTCGTGTAACTAATTGAAGTTAAAGGCCACGCGCCAGGGCGGCGACACCTGTTCTTGCCACCTCGGTTAAGCCAAGCGGACGCATAAGTTCGACGAAGGCACCGATTTTTTCGGGTGTTCCGGTGATCTCGAACACGAAACTGGTCAGCGTTGTATCAACCACATTGGCGCGGAAAATATCGGCGAGGCGCATGGCTTCGACGCGTTTGTCGCCTTCGCCGGTTACCTTTAGCATCGCAAGTTCGCGTTCAACGGACGGCCCTTCGACGGTTAGGTCGTTTACGCTGTGGATGGGGACCATACGGTCAAGTTGCGCTTTGATCTGTTCGATCACAGCCGGAGTTCCTGTTGTGACGATAGTGACGCGGGAGAGATGCCCCTCGTGATCAGTTTCGGCAACGGTCAGGCTGTCGATGTTGTAACCACGGCCGGAAAACAGACCGATGACACGGGCCAGCACACCGGATTCGTTATCAACAATTACGCTTAGGGTATGGGTTTCCACATCGTCACTTAGCGGGTTTTTAAGGTCGTAAGCGCTTTTTTTGGAAGCACCTTTTTTCAAAGCGAGAGCGTTCATCATGTTTTCCTTTTTGTCGTCTTTAGTGTCCGCAATATCCGCGGCAATGTCTATGGTTAAACGGATATGCGAAGTTCATATGGCGGGGGCAGTATAATGCTGCCATCGGTCGGTAGGTCGGGTTTGCTATCAATCAGGCGAGACAGGAGGGGGGCGAATTCACGGGCGAATTCGTGGCCGTTCTGTTTGGACATCTCGGTTTTATACCGTTGGCTGATGCCTTTATTGAATTGCGTGAACCGCCCATCGAGGACGGCGTTAACGATTTTTTCGGGGTCTCCGGCTATGTCTAGCTGGGTCAAGATCCGGCCTGCGGTGGTTTGCATGTCAAAGGCGATGTCCTCGAAATCCAGTGGCAGCACGTTTGGCAGGCGCAGCCATGCGGTTAGGCTGTCGCATTGGTTGCGGATACCGGATTTGGCGTCCTCTAGCGTTTCTATTTCGGCAAAGGCCGGTTTGCCGTTGGCACGGGCGCGCACCCCGTGATCTAGCATCGAAAGCGCCATGTCACGCGGGTCGCGGTAACAGGCGTGGGCGCAGGCTTGGCCGTTCTGGATTAGGCGCACGATTGCCGGGTCGGGGCGGGTGTGGGTTTTGATGGCGATGGGGTGGCCGATGGATTGTACGGCTTCCCACAGCTCATCGGCTTGATCTTCGGTGAAATGTTGCCCGAAGTTCAGCTTTTTGTTTAGGCCAATAAGGTGTGCGGGCAGGCGGTGTTGTTTGAACCCCGCCTGCGAGAGCGCCTCGCTGACCATGTGGAAGGCCAGCGTGGTGCCGCATTTTGTCATGCCGTAACTGAAATATATCAGAGGTTTCATGCGATTGCACCGTGTTGTTAAACTAACGCGGCACCTTTGCCTTTGATAGCATCTTCGGTTTTGTCGTCACCCATGAGCATCTCGTTATGGGCGGCACCGCTGGGGATCATCGGGAAACAGTTTTCGTGTTTCTCGACCAGACAATCGAAGATGACGGGGCCATCATAGTCCAGCATCTCCATAATTGCGTCGTCCAGATCAGCGGGGTCGGAACAGCGGATGCCCTTTGCCCCGAAGGCCTCGGCCAGTTTCACGAAGTCTGGCAGGGATTCAGACCAGCTTTGCGAATAGCGCGAGCCGTGCAGAAGTTCCTGCCACTGGCGGACCATTCCAAGGCGTTCGTTGTTAAGGATGAACTGCTTTGTCGGTAGGCCAAACTGGATGGCCGTGCCCATTTCCTGCATGTTCATCAGCCAGCTTGCCTCGCCCGCGACGTTGATAACCAGCGCGTCAGGGTGGGCGATTTGCACGCCCATGGAGGCAGGTGTGCCGTAGCCCATCGTGCCTAAGCCGCCCGATGTCATGAAGCGGTGCGGGTCCTCGAACGTCAGGTATTGTGCGGCCCACATCTGGTGTTGACCAACTTCGGTGGTGATGTAGCGGTCACGACCTTTGGTCAGGGCTTCTAGGCGTTCCAGCGCGTATTGCGGCTTGATGATGGTGTCTGAGCCTTTGTATTTCAGGCAATCGACAGCTTTCCATCCAGCGATCCGGGCTTGCCATTTGGCGATGCCTGCGGTGTTGGTTTTACGCCCGCGCGATTTCCAGATTTTAAGCATATCTTCAAGAACGTGGCCAATGTCGCCGATGATCGGCGTGTCCACATGGATGATTTTGTTGATCGAGGAGGGGTCGATGTCGATGTGAACTTTGAAGCTGTTAGGGCTGAACGCATCTGTGCGACCAGTGATCCGGTCGTCAAACCGCGCGCCAACGCACAGCATGAAGTCGCAATCATGCATGGCCATGTTGGCCTCGTAAGTTCCGTGCATGCCCAGCATACCCAACCAGTTATCGCCGGAGGCAGGGTAAGCTCCAAGGCCCATCAAAGTGGAGGTGATAGGTATGCCCGTGGCATCAGCCAGCTCGCGCAGCAGTTGGCTGGCGCCAACGCCGGAATTGATAACACCGCCGCCGGAATAGATGATCGGGCGTTTGGCCTTTTCCAGCATCTCGATAGCTTTGGTGATGGCGTCTATGTCGCCTTTCACACGTGGCTGATAGTGCGAAACCTTAGTTTTCGGCTTGGTGGTGTAATTGCCCGTCGCGAATTGAACGTCCTTGGGGATGTCCACTAGAACAGGGCCAGGACGGCCGGTTGTGGCGACATGGAAGGCTTGATGGATGGTTTCGGCCAAGATGTTTGTGTCTTTCACCAGCCAGTTATGCTTGGTGCAGGGGCGGGTGATGCCGATGGTGTCGGCCTCCTGAAAGGCGTCGTTGCCGATCATAAAGGTGGGGACCTGACCCGTCAGAACGATCATCGGGATCGAATCCATCAGCGCATCCGTCATACCTGTCACGGCGTTCGTCGCACCGGGGCCGGAGGTTACCAGAACAACGCCGGGTTTGCCGGTGGAGCGAGCATAGCCTTCGGCCGCGTGGGTGGCGGCCTGTTCGTGGCGCACGATGATGTGGCGGATTTCGTTTTGCTGGAAAATCTCGTCGTAAATTGGAAGGACAGCGCCGCCGGGGTAACCAAAAACTGTGTCTACACCTTGATCCTTCAAGGCTTGAACTACTATCTGGGCGCCGGTCATTTGACGGGTCATCGCATTTACTCCAATTTTCGGGGGTTAGCCCGTTTCGATTATAGGGCGGCCAGAGTGGCCACAAAAAACCCCCTGATTGCAGGGGGGCGGTCGTTTAAGCCAATAAAGGTACGAATAGGACAAAAACGTATTTTTGCGACGCCGGCATATCAATTAAATACGCCTCGTCACTGACAATTTTTAGTATTCTGCCTTGGGAAGGTCAACAGGGTTTTTTGAATTAAGTTACATATCTGTGATCTTTTTTGCCATTATATTACGTTGAATTAGATAATTAAGTATTAATCCGCAATTTGCGGTGCGCAAACTGCACTGAGCTGTATCGTGTGTGGGTTAGGGAGTCTTGATGGCATTGAAATTGGACGGCAAAACTGACCAATTGGCTAAAATATGCGTTGCATAATGGTGGCGGTTAAGTAGTTTAGAATATGTTATTCGATCAGCTTCGCAACGACTGCGAAGTATAAACTGGGAGGTTATTAATGGATCGTCGTTCTTTTCTAAGAAATTCCGCACTTGGCGGTGCAGCGGTTGCTGCATCCACAACGCTCGCGGCCCCTGCAATTGCACAGGGTAAGCGTACGTTGACTATGGTTACATCTTGGCCACACGGCTTTGCTGTTCTTGATGACGCTGCTGTTCACTTTGCTGAAACAGTAACCGCGATGTCTGACGGTGAGTTGACAATCGACAAGAAAGCTCCGGGCGAGTTGGTTGGCGCGCTTGAAGTGTTTGACGCTGTGACTTCTGGTCAGGCTGATATGTATCACTCCGCTGATTACTACTACTTGGGTCAACACCCTGGTTTCGCATACTTCACATCGGTTCCTTTTGGTGCAACAGCCCAAGAGCTGACCAACTGGTACAACCATGACGGTGGTAAAGAGCTTCACAACGAGCTTGGCGAAATCTTTGGCCTGAAATCGTTCTTGGCTGGTAACTCCGGTTCGCAGTCTGGTGGGTGGTTCCGTTCCGAAATCAAATCTGCAGAAGACTTCAACGGCCTTAAATTCCGTATGCCAGGCCTTGGTGGTAAAGCACTGGGTAAACTGGGTGCATCTGTTCAGAACATTCCAGGCGGCGAGCTTTATCAAGCGCTATCGTCCGGTGCTTTGGACGGTCTTGAGTGGGTTGGCCCATGGGCTGATGAACGTGCTGGCTTCCAGGAAGTTGCGAAAGTGTATTACACCGCTGGTTTCCACGAAGCTGGTTCCGGTCTTGCACTTGGTGTAAACCGCAGCGTGTTTGAAGGCCTTTCGGTTGCACACCAGACAATAATCGAGCAGGCAACATTGGCTACAACCAATCACAACCTGTCGCTGACATTGGCAAACAACGGTGCGGCCCTTAAGCGTCTTGAAGCGCAGGGTGTTCAAACCCTTCAGTTCAGCGACGACGTATGGGATGCGTTCGGTGTGGCTTCTGCTGAAGTTATGGATGAATTCATGGATGACGAACTGTTTGTTCGTATCCGTGCCAGCTTTGAAGCGTCTGTGGCAAAATCGTCTGCTTGGATTTCCAAGTCGGACGGTTTCTATGTTGCACAGCGCGACCGCGTTCTGGCAAACCGCTAAGCGATTAATAATCGTACCTGAATTTACCTTTTCCCCGTTTTCGGGGGGAAGGTTTTTTTGACGACTTGCACGGTTAGAAGGGGCAAGCGTCTAACGAGGGACTTCTACACTATGGATTTTATTATTTGGGTGTTCACTAACATCGGCATGGGTTTTGTGAACCTGTTCTACGTTATTTTCAATCCTTCCGCATGGCTGGACTGGTCCGATAAAACGGCGATGGTGCGCTTCATCTATTATGGCGCTTCAAAAGAGTTGTTCTTCGTTATTTTCGATATTTTCCTGGTTATGACCGTCGTTGGCGCGTTTTACCGAAAATTCCTGTGGGCCGTGGTTCGCGGATTCGAGGCATTTGCCAACACGGTTGGCCGCTTCTTCGCCTGGGCCTCATTGTTCATGGTTTTACAACAAATCATGATCGTATTCCTGCAACGGATTTTCAAAGTCGCCGAGATTTCGATCAGCCCGTTCGGTTATGCCTTTACTCGCGATCTAAGCTGGTACGGTGAGGAATTGAAGTTCTACAATGCCCTGATCGTTTGTCTGGCTGCATCCTATACGTTTGTGCAGGGCGGCCATGTGCGGGTTGATTTGTTTTACGCAGGGATGCGGCACCGCGCCAAACGGGTTGTGGACATGTTTGGTTCGTTGTTCTTTATCATTCCGTTCATGACAATCATCTGGATGTTCGGCTGGTTCTTTATGTGGCGCCATCTGGTTACCCCGAAAGTTTCCGTGGCCGACAGCCTTGAACTGCTTGAACGCAAGGCGCGTCTGTTGAAATGGAATGTGGAAACCATCGGGTTTTCGCCAAACGGGTTTGACGCCTATTTCTTGTTCAAAATTCTGCTGATCAGTTTTGCAGGTATGATGTTCATACAAGGTTTGACGTTCTTCTGGCGCTCTATGCTGGAATTTATAGAGGGCGAGGCCAGTGCAGGTAAATACCAGCAACTGGACGAGTCGAACGACGAGACGGCTGAAATAGCCGCCGCAGCACACTAAAGGTAGGATAATATAATGCTCTTCGGACTAGATGGCGTTGAAATAGGCCTGATTATTGTGTTTATCTGCCTGTTTGGCGGAATTATGTCAGGCTTTCCGGTGGCTTTTGCTATCGGTGGTGCCGCGACGATTTCTTTTGGTATTCTGGCCATGCTGGACAGTTCCGGCTTGCTGCTGAAAGAGGTGTTGGACACCTCCAGTGATGCATACGCAAACTTGTTGAACTCGGGCGTCGATCGGAAAGCCATTTCGATATTCAAGTACCCCGAATTGCCGGTGACAATGGAACCACTGCTGAATGGTGGTTGGGAAACTGCGATGAACCGGAATATTTCGTTCATTGCAAACCGTATGAATGAACGGGTCATTGCTGGGCAGTCGATTGAGACGCTGCTGGCGGTGGCGATGTTTGTACTTATGGGTATTATGCTTGAGCGTTCCAAAATCGCTGAGGATTTGTTAACAACTATGGGGCGTGTGTTCGGTCCGCTGCCGGGCGGTTTGGCCGTTTCGGTTGTGGTAGTTGGGGCGTTCCTTGCGGCTTCCACCGGTATTGTTGGCGCGACTGTGGTGACCATGGGGCTGCTGACGTTGCCGACCATGCTGCGGCATAACTATTCGCCGGAACTGGCGACAGGGGTTATTGCGGCATCTGGAACGCTTGGTCAGATTATTCCGCCTTCCATTGTTATCGTTCTACTTGGTACGTTGGCGGGTGACATCTATTCTGCAGCACAAGAAGGCCGCGCAATGGAGGCCGGTTGTACCGATGCGTTGACGTATCTGGGGCAGGCGGCTGTTTTGTCGGTTGGTACATTGTTTAAGGCAGCGTTGTTGCCGGGTATCATGCTGGCGTTCCTTTATGGTGCGTATGCCTTTGGCTATGCGTTGCTGAACCCATCAAAAGCGCCGCCTATCCACGTTGAGGCGCCGGATGGTCCGCGTACAAGCCGCAACCATAAACTACTTTGGTTGCTGGGTGTTCCCACGGGCATCATCCTGTTCGCAATTGCGGCGTCGTCGTTCAATCTGGTTGGCAGTCAAAGTACATATGTTTCAACTGTTGCGGGCGTTGGTACGCAAGCCGAGCTTCGCACGAATGTAGGCGAGCAGTGTCAGGCGTCGATGATCGAACTACACGGTCAGGAAGCTTGGGACAAAGCGATTGCTGTGCAGGCCGAAATCGAGGCATCTGGCGGTGGTCTAACATCCGAAGAACGGCGCCGGACACCAGAGCAGATCGAAGAAGTTCGTGCCGAGGTTATTGCCAACGCCGCACCTATCGGATCTGGCCTGATTAAAATTCTGGTTCTATTCGCGCTGATGCTAACAACGGCATACGGCATCGCACCGAACGAGGAAAAACGCCCACTTTATATCGGTGGAGTCGGTATTGGTCTGTCGCTGTTGGTGGATATTCTGCTGCTTGGGCCACAATCCTCGTCGGGGACGGTTTTCGCACTACAGGCGATACCGTTTGCGGTGATGTTCGTCGGCATTAAAGTTGCCGCGAAACGATTGGCCGCGAATGATATTCTACGCGTCGTGTTCCCGCCGCTGATTTTGATTATCGCGGTGCTTGGTTCGATCCTTGGGGGCATTACCAACCCGACACCTGCGGCCGCACTTGGTGCCGGCGGGGCGATAATGTTGGCGGCGTTCCGCAAATTGCAGGACGAAGGCGGCACAGGAAAAATCATTCTGGTAACCGCTTTTGCCATGGTTCTGTTGTTGCTGGTTGGTATCAACTTTGACCTACGCGCCAACATTTCCGAAGTTAAGTTTGAAAACTGGATTGCGATTATCGCGTCGCTGATTTTCTACCACATTGCCATGGGCGGGCTGTTGTTTGCTTGTTGGACGCTATGGAAAACGGCCGTGTTAACGCCGGTTGTGCGCGAAACCGCCAAGGTGACGTCGATGGTTTTCGCGATCCTGATCGGCTCGCAAATGTTGAACCTCGTGATCATCTCGTTTGGTGGAGAGCATTATATCCAGTCGTTCCTGCGCAGCTTTGAGCGTGAGTGGGTGGTCTTCCTGATCGTGATGGCAGTGCTGTTCTTCCTTGGTTTCGTCCTCGATTTTCTGGAGATCATTTACATCGTTATTCCCATCGTTGGGCCTGTTATCTACGGCGGCACGATGGACCCTAAATGGGTAACGATCATGATTGCGGTGAACCTGCAAACCAGCTTCTTGACCCCGCCGTTCGGCTTCGCGCTGTTCTACTTGCGCGGTGTTGCTCCGGCGAGCGTGACAACGGCGCATATCTATCGTGGTGTGATCCCGTTCGTGCTTATTCAGGTGTTCGGGTTGCTGCTGCTGTGGTTCTTCCCAAGCGTTGTGACGATCATTCCAAACCTGTTGAGCTGATCCTCACACAAGATAAGCAAAAAGGCCTCGATTAAAATCGAGGCCTTTTTTGTGGAGTTATTTAAGTCTGTGGGGGGAGGTGGATTGCGGCAACCTGTTCTGCGACCGGATCGTTCCCGAGTGGATCATCTCTGACATCCTCGACCATCTCGTCTGTTAGAGGGTGCCAGATACCGTCTTTAAAAACTTCCAGCGGGCGGTAGTTTGCCTTGTAGTTCATCTTTTGACTGCCCGGCACCCAGAACCCTAGGTAAACGTACGGCAACCCTGCTTCGCGGGCCATGCGGATATGATCGAGGATGATAAATGCCCCCATGGAGCGGTTTTTCAAATCAGGATCAAAGAAGGAATAGACCATTGATAGGCCGTCATGCAGCACATCTGTCAGGCAAGCGGCTTTCAGAATTTTTTTGCCTCTATCGTCTGTTTCGTAATATTCGATCACGCGGCTTTGCACGGGCGTTTCTTCGATCATGGCGGCGAATTCATACATATCCATGCCAGCCATGCCGCCGTCAGCGTGGCGGTGGTCTAGGTATTTTTCGAATAGTTCGTAATGTTCCTCGGTCGCCCAAGGGGCTTTGACCTCGCGGCTAAGGGCATGATTGCGTTTCAACACACGCCTTTGGCTGCGGGAGGGTTCAAAGCCAGCGGCAACGACACGCGCGGACATGCAAGCGGAACATCCAGGACATGTCGGGCGGTATAAAACGTTCTGGGAGCGCCGAAACCCTTGGGCCGAAAGACTGTCGTTCAAGGTTTTTGCACCGTCGCCAAACAGCGCCGTAAACAACTTACGCTCTACCTTACCATCGAGATAGGGACAGGGTTGCGGGGCCGTCACATAGAACTGGGGCGCGGTTGGAAGCGTGTGGCGCATAAACGAAATACTTTGCTAGAGTTTAAATAACCCTAGCAAAGCATCGATGGTGTGGGCAATCGTTAATTTAGAGGGCGGTTAATTGCCGTTGTGCCGAGGATCATGTCTTGGACACTTTGACCGTAACGACTGGTCAGGATCAACACGATGCTAAGGATTTGAATAATGAAGAATCCCGTGCCGATAATAAATATCACTGTATGCGCCAAGGCCAGTTTGGTGCTTAGCTTTTGACCGTCTTTATCGCGAAATTCGATCCCGACCATTCGCATACCCCAAGTAGCGGATTTGGAGGCGATGGTGAATGTGCGGTATAGCAATCCGACGACCAACCAAATGAACGGGAAAATGAAAAAACCGATTCCTATAGTGAAAATGCCGATTAGCAAAGTTATAGCAAAGGTAATTATTCCATCGAAAACCCAAGCCACAAGACGGCGAGTAGGAACGTTGTCATAAAACTGGCTGTCCAACTCCGGGTCTGGCAGGCCTGTGTAGGCGGCGTCATAATCTGTCATTTTAGCTCCACTGTGTAAGGTAAGCCCCCGCTTGCGCGGGGGAGTTGTTTAGGCCGGTGCCTGTGCCGGATTGCCCGGATATTCAGATGTACGGGTTTCGCTCGATGATGACTCGGGCGTTACGTCTTTTGCGTTCTGTTCGCGCATGAACTGGTCAAATTCGACACGGTCCTTAGAGGCGCGCAGGTTGCCAAGGAAGTTCTGGAAAGCGTTTTGTTCGTCTTCCAGACGCTTGATTGTTTCGTCACGGTAAGCGTCAAATGCTGTGTTGCCGGTGGTGAAACTGTGGCGGCCACGACGGTGCCATTTACTACGATTGCAATTCTTGCCCATGCGGTTTGTTCCGATCATATAAAAGAGGATGACGAGGCCAACTGGCCACAGAAAGATAAATCCGAGGATCATTGTGGCGATCCACGCTTTCGTCCCGTGTTCGTCCAGCTTGTCCCGTGCTTGTTCAAGGAGGTGCGCCGGAGAGTTCATATCTGTGTTCCTTTCAATGTAAATGATATTCACATCAACATATTTGGGGCGTGTTGAGAAAACCACAAGGGGTAGGGGCAATTAATGTAAATGTTTTTTACATCAATCTCTATTTAGGCAATAAACCCAAGCCACGCAGGTAAATACCGACACCGGATTCCAGTAACTCTTCGGGCGAGAAGGGCGCACGCCCCCCCGGTTCGCCGCGTGCGAACAGTTCAACGACACCGTGGGACATGGCCCAGATGTGATGGCTGACCATGGTTGCAGGCGGGCGTTGATTGGCCGGCACATGTTCAAAAAGCTTTTCGGCTGCTTGTGTTTGCACCGCCATAGCGCGGTTGGCAGCCATGTTTAATTCATAGTTTCCGGCAATAGACACGCCTGATTCAAACATCGCGATGTAAAATCCGGCATGTTTGCGCGCGAAGGACAGGTATGCACGCCCCACGGCCTCGAACGCCGCCATCGGGGTGGGGTTACCGCGATCAAAGGCTGTCTCCATCTGTTCGGCGAACAGAACGTATCCTTGGCGGGCAACTTCGGCGATCAGGTCTTCGCGGCCCTTGAAATGGCGGTAGGGGGCAGCGGCGCTGACACCTGCAAGGCGCGCGGCTTCGGCCAAGGTGAAACCTGTTGGTCCCTTATCTTCGATCAGGGAAAGGGTGGCCTCTACCAAGGCTTGCTTCAGGTTTCCGTGGTGGTACCCTTTGCGTTCAGGAGACTGCTTATTCATTGAATATACATAACCTTGAAGCGGTGCTGGAACAAGGTGGTCAACTGTCCTCAAGGCCCATGATCGCCGGAGTACCGCAAATTTCAGGGTCTGGCGCGGTGACTATATCGTGATTTTTCCTGTCATAATCCATTTTTGCCAGCACCAACCGCATCGCGGCGATCCGCGCGCGGCGTTTATCGTCGGACCGGATAACGTTCCACGGGGAGGTCGCGGTGTCGGTTTCTTTGAACATCCGTTCAATCTGGGTCGAGTATTCGTCCCACAGCTGCAACCCTTTTACGTCGATGCCCGACAGTTTCCATTGCTTCAACGGATCCCCCTCGCGGGCCAATAGGCGGCGGAGCTGTTCTGCACGGCCAACGGTTAACCAGATTTTGATCAGCGTGATGCCATCTTCCACAAGCATATCCTCGAATCCCGGGGCTTGATTGTAGAAATGTTGGTTTTGTTCGGGCGTGCAAAAGCCGAAAACCGGTTCGATAACGGCACGGTTGTACCAGGATCGGTCAAAAAACACCAACTCGCCCGCGCTGGGTAAATGCTGAACGTATCGCTGAAAATACCATTGGCTGCTTTCGCGCGGGGTTGGCTTTGCAAGGGCAACTACGCGCGCACCACGCGGGTTCAGGTTTTCGCCGAAACGATAGATGGTACCACCTTTGCCGGCTCCGTCGCGCCCCTCGAATATAATCGCGATGCGTTGGCCGGTTTGCGAAATCCATGATTGCATTTTGACCATTTCGATCTGCAATTCGGCGTAGATCACGTCGTATTCGTCGCGTTTCAGGCGTTTCTTGTAGGGAAAGTTAGGCGCAAGAATATCGTTTTTCTTACCCTTCTTGATCGCTTTTCGAATGCTTTTGGGTACGCCGGATTCGTAGTATTTGGTGATGGCGCCGTCAAATGGTTTTGTCATTTTGAATCCCCTTCGAGGATTTTCTCGATGTCTATATTTGTTGTTTGATAAATTTCATTGATCCAGTTGCCATAAAGCAGATGTGCGTGGCTGCGCCAGCGGTTCTCGGGCTCTTGGGTTGGATCATCGTTTGGGTAATAGTTTTTGGGCACATTAATCGCCGTCCCCTTGGCTACATCGCGGTCGTATTCTTCCTTGAGGGTGCCACGATCATATTCGAGATGGTTGAATATATAGAGCGCACGGTTTTGTTTATCCTCGATCAGGCAGGGGCCGACTTCATCGGAATGCATCAGAATATCGAGGCCTTTGTGTTTTTGGGTGTCTTCAACGCGCACCTCCGTCCAGCGGCTGACCGGCACGACGAAATCATCCGAGAACCCGCGCAGGTAAGGCGAGGCAGGGGAAAGGTTTTTGTGGCGGAAACACCCGAAGGCTTTTGGGTCGATCATATGCTTTGGCACGCCGTGGAAATGGTAAATCATTGCCATGCCGCCCCAACAAACGCCAAAGGTGGACAGAACGTTTGTGCGCGTCCACTCGAACACTTCCTGCATTTCATCCCAGTAAGAAACCTGCTCGAACGGAAGGTGTTCAATCGGGGCACCAGTGATGATCAGGCCATCGAATTTTTCGCCTTTCACATCCTGAAACGAACGGTAGAAGGATTCCATATGTTGGGGCGATGTGTTCTTGGCCACATGTTCGGTCATGCGGATCAGTGTAAATTCGATCTGGATCGGCGAGGCGGCGATAAGGCGCGCGAACTGGGTTTCTGTTTGTTCTTTTTTTGGCATCAGGTTCAACAGGCCAATTTGCAGAGGGCGAACCTCCTGACGGTTCGCAGTCTCTTCGGACATCACATTCACGCCCTCGTCACGAAGGATTTCGTAGGCGGGCAAGTCGGCTGGGATACGAATAGGCATCAGGTGTTCCGGTCTATGGTTTTGGCAATCAGGTCGGTGAAGTCAGTTGTATCACGAATTTGAGCCACCTCGTTTGCGGTGATGGTCACCCCCCAGTTTTTAGCGATGGCTTCATAGCGGGGCAAGCGGTGATCCAGTTGTTCGCGGTATCCCCAAAGGATGAAATCATCGGGGTCAACGTCGGTTTCGGATATTTCGCGCGCCGCCAGATATTGTGTCCACTTTTGGCGCAGGAATTCTTCGTCGTAATACATCGGTTTTGGCGCGGCGGAAAAACGGCGAACCAGTTCTTCAGTGTGGCTTTCATCGCCGCGGATCCAGACTGGAAGAACGGCGGTAGACAGGGCGGTTAGCACCGGGTCTTGCGGGTTATCCGGGGTGACGACCTCGCAGATAGAACCGGAGGTATCGCAGATGAAATGCGCATAGGTTTCTTGGGCTTTGGTCACGAATTTCGCGGTATCTTTCAGGGCAGCAATCTCGGCTATGCGGTGTTGGCGTTGGCGTTTCACGTACTCCTCAAACGCGATGCCACCTTTATCAGGATTGCCCGGCTTGCCGAGATAACTGGATAACGGTGCAAGGTTTTCAAAGGTGATGTCATGGGCATTGCCATAATAATCATCCATGTAATGCGTGCCAATCCGGTAATCGACGGAGTAGTGATACCACTCGCCACCGCTGTGCAGCATGTCGGAAAGGTAGGTTTTTCCTAGGCCGGACATACCAAACAGGGCCACATTTTTATGTGCGGCGTTGTTCCAGTCGGCGGCGGTATTATAGATCATGGGGCAGTCCTCAGTATATTGTTACCTTGGAATAGACGAGCCACGCGCGGTTGAAAAGGTCCGGTGTGCGAGTTTCCACAATCTACCGTCAATCACGACTAACGCCAAAGCGATAAGGACAAACCCGATAAGCGAGCGAAGGGGTAATTGTTCGGCAAGGACAAGTGCGCCAAGGCTGACAGCGATGGGGGGAACAACGAGGGTTACCAGCAAGGTGTTACTCGCTCCGGCCGCATTTAGTACGCGAAAATACAGAAGATAGGCCGCAACCGTTGCGACGATGACGATGTATATCAGCGACAACCATGTTTGACCGGAGTAGCCCCATGTAGGCCACCCGTCTATCCATAGGCTTATCGGGGCCATCACCAGTGTTGAGCCGGTAAGCATACCAGCCGAGGAAACGGCGGGGCTTATGCCTGACAGGTATTTTCTGGCCCACACTCCGGCGAGGGCATAAAAAACGGTTGCACCGATGCATGCGATTTGGCCAAGGCTGCGAAGGTCGAATGCTTGTAACGACTGAAAACCGATGACGGTGATTACGCCCGACATCCCAAGAATGACGCCCAGGAGTTTGCGCTTGGTAAGGCGCTCATCTTTCAAGAATATGGCGGATATCAGGGTTGCGAACACGACCGTGCCTGCATTCAGGATGGATGTCAGACCGGATTCTATCTGGGTTTGCCCGAAGTTCAACAGCGTGAAGGGGATGGCATTGTTCAGGATGCCCATGACAATTAGCGCAGACCACATCCGCCAACTTGCTGGAAATTGTTGGCCGCGGATCAGGACGTATATCCACAGAACCATGGCTGCGAAACCGACCCGCATCGTGACGAGGGAAAAGACTGGTATTTCCTTTAGTGCGAGGGCAACAGCCAAAAATACGCCACCCCATATTGCCCCAAGAAGGAGCATTTCCAACCATGCGCGACTGTTCATTTGTTGCTGTTTCATAAACGCAACCTAGCGGGGTTCTTAGCTATAACCACCCGTTTCGTGCTTAAGTGTTTATGTCTAGGCTTCGGAGCGCATCATCGATTGCGCCCTTTAGGGCGAGACGTTCTTTTGGTGATAAAAATGCGCCCAACTCGACTGTGCGCTGGTTTCCCTCCAGTGTTAGGTAATGCTCAACGGGTTCGTCGTGCAGTTTTACCTTCACCCAGTAAGGGTTGGCGTGCCAACGATGGGTTTTGCCTGAAGGCTCGCGGCGCTCAAGGGCTATGACGTTGGGGTATATCCGCAATTCTTCGGTCAGTCGGCCATCGCGATAGTTGCGCATGAAAAGGACATAGAGTGCCCCGATCGGGGCGATGACGAACAGCAACATCCATAGGTTTCCGGTTGCTATCAAAATCGGAGCGATGCCGATGCTTGAACCAACAATCACCAAAATCATGGTGTTGCGAAACCCGACTGCATTGAGGGAGCGGTTTGGCCAAAGGGTCACATGGTAAACCGGTTCGTCTGTGCGTTCAAAAGGATCAGTGTCCAGTGCCATGTGGCCCCCTGTAAATGAAAAAGGCCGGAAATGCATCCGGCCTTTTCTAAATTTTCAACCGGCGGCCTAGTGGTTCGGTTTATCCCACATATCCTGTGTAGGAAGCTGTTCGAACGTATGCTCTGGTGGAGGGTTTGACAGTGTCCACTCCAGTGTTTCAGCATGCTCGCCCCAGTACGCAGGCTCGGTTACTTTCTTGCCCCACTTGATGGTGTAGAAAACTACACCAATGAAGAACAGGAACGAAGCAAACGTGATGAACGCGCCGATGGAGCTAACGTAGTTCCACTGTGCAAACTGCTCCGGATAGTCAATGTAGCGACGCGGCATACCTTGACGGCCCAGGAAGTGTTGCGGGAAGAACGTGATATTCGCACCGATGAACATACTCCAGAAGTGCAGCTTACCAGCCCATTCAGGGTATTGGCGGCCAGACATCTTGCCGATCCAGTAGTAGATACCGGCGAAGATACAGAACACGGCACCAAGGCTCATCACATAGTGGAAGTGCGCCACAACGTAGTAGGTGTCGTGATAGGCACGGTCAACGGCGGCCTGCGAGAGGACCACACCGGTAACACCACCAATGGTGAACAGGAACAAGAAGCCCATTGCGAACAACATGGGGGTTTTGAACTCGATCGAGCCGCCCCACATTGTTGCGATCCAGCTGAAGATCTTGACGCCTGTTGGCACCGCGATAACCATCGTTGCCAGCATGAAGTAAGACTGCTGTGATGTGGACAAGCCCATCGTATACATGTGGTGCGCCCAGACGACGAAGCCCAGAACACCGATCGAAATCATCGCGTAAACCATCGGCAGATAGCCAAAGATAGGTTTTTTCGAGAATGTCGAAATCACGTGGCTGATGATGCCAAATCCGGGAACAATAATCATGTACACTTCGGGATGGCCGAAGAACCACAATAGATGCGCATAAAGTACCGGATCACCACCACCTGCGGCATCGAAGAACGTCGTGCCGAAGTTACGGTCGGTCAGCAACATTGTGATTGCGCCCGCCAAAACAGGTAAAGACAAAAGGATCAGGAAGGCTGTAATCACGATCGACCAAGCAAACAGCGGCGTTTTATGCAAGGTCATACCCGGCGCACGCATGTTCAGGAAGGTCGTGATAATATTGATAGCTCCGAGGATCGAGGAAGCACCCGAAAGGTGAACCGCGAAAATCGCGAGATCCATGGAGTATCCGTCTTCTCTAGTCGAAAGCGGTGCATAAAGCACCCAGCCAACACCGGAACCTGCCTGACCGTTTCCACCAGGGGCCAACAACGAGGCGATACCAAGCGAAGCACCGGCTACATACATCCAGAAGGACAAGTTGTTCATACGCGGGAACGCCATATCGGGCGCGCCGATCATAAGCGGCATGAAGTAGTTACCGAAGCCACCGAAAAGGGCCGGAATAACCACGAAGAACATCATCAAGATACCATGGTAGGTAATCATAACGTTCCAGAGATGCCCGTTTGGCAAACATTCTTTGCCCGCATCAACGAATGCACGCGCGCCGTCGGCACACATGTATTGAACGCCGGGGTTCATCAGCTCCATCCGCATATATACGGTTAGGCTGACCGAAACGAGGCCAATAGCTGCAGAGGTGAAAAGATAGAGGATACCAATATCTTTGTGATTAGTAGACATGAACCAGCGGGTAAAAAAGCCCGGGCGTGGATGCTCGTCTTGGGTGTGCGTGGCTGCGTCCGCCATTATTATTCTCCTGACACCTGTTATATGTAGGGCGAATCCTGTCCCGAATTCACCAACTCCCATGGAAATGTTTATCGCGCACCTTGATCTACATCAACTGTTGAGAATGCCGCAAGCACGACTATTTTCCAAAAACCTGCGAAAAAGTGGTTCTGATGGCGATATCAACGTCATTCATTGTCGCGGGGATACCCAAGTCTACCAAACTAGTGACGCCATAAGTGTTGATGCCACACGGAACGATTCCGCTGAAATGTTCAAGGTCTGGTTCGACATTAATGGAAATCCCGTGAAACGTCACCCAGCGCCGGATCCGCACGCCAATGGCCGCGATCTTGTCTTCGGCGGGGGAACCATCGGGTAGGGGCGGGCGATCTGGCCTCACAACCCAGACACCGACGCGCCCCATCCGGCGTTCGCCTTTGACGCCGAATTGCTGAAGCGTCTGGATAACCCATTCTTCCAGTAGGTTGACGTATTTGCGAACGTCCTTTTCGCGCCGGTTCAAATCAAGCATCGTATATGCCACCCGCTGGCCGGGGCCGTGATAGGTGTATTCGCCACCACGCCGGGCCTCGTAAACCGGAAAACGGGTGTGATCCAGCAAGTCTGTCTCGTTCGCGCTGGTTCCTGCTGTGTAAAGCGGCGGGTGCTCAAGTAGCCAAACTTGTTCATCCATCTCGCCTGACAGGATGCCTGCGACACGGTTTTCCATTGCTTCAATTGCGTCTGGATACTTCGTTAACCCGTCTGATATCAGCCACTCGACCACTGCAAAACTCCGCTGCTAAATAAATCATCCCACCCATACCATTGAGGGCTTCACAAGCCCAGAGGCCAATGCTATACGCCCGCTACCTTAAGTGCGGTCGTGGCGGAATTGGTAGACGCGCAGCGTTGAGGTCGCTGTGGGGTAACACCCGTGGAAGTTCGAGTCTTCTCGACCGCACCAGTTGAAAAATTCAATGATACCTACCAAATTTCAGTCATAAACTACGGTGTTGGGCCCCTGTATTGGTTAACTGTAGATAAGAATGAAGTGCTGCCGGTCGCATCGTACTCTGTGGCTGATACTGTCTCTCCATCGATGCTGTAGTGTTGCCATCATCTGAGACATAGATGGTGTTTCCCGATGGTTACCACATGGTCGTGCTTTGAAGGTGAATTCGAACCCGTGGAGCTAGTTTCGCCCATTTGTCCAGCGCGGGATTGCAAGATACGCCATGCGTTTGTGTTCCGTACGGCCCCGTGCCACGGAATCGAGGATCAACCCGCACACAAACATAACCAACCCGACCATCAACATACCGACGGACAAAATCCAGCGCGGAATAAGGGTTACAAAACCGGTCTGGAAATACTCGATCAATACTGGCAAGCCAAAGAAGGCAGAAATCAGAAGTGCTATGCCTGCAAGATAGCTAAAGAACACAAACGGGCGGGTTTCTTTCATGAATAGTACAAACATAGACGAAATCCGAAAGCCGTCCCCGAATGTGGATAGTTTGCTGACCGAACCTTCCATGCGGGTTCCATAAGACACTTCGATCTCGGTGAAGGGTTGTTTAAGGACCAATGCATGGACGGACAGCTCCGTTTCAATCTCGAACCCTCTTGAGAGGGCGGGAAAACTTTTAACGAAGCGTCGGGAAAATACGCGGTAGCCGGAAAAGATATCGGAAAACCCGTCTGCAAACATTTGGCGAAACAGGAAGTTGAAAATTGTGTTGCCGAAGGCATGGCCGGTGCGCCCGGCATCGACGTTGATGTCTTTGCGGTTTCCGACAACCATATCGAGGCTACCATCCATTGCAGCACTTAGAAGTTTCGGGGCATCGGCGGCTGCATATGTACCATCACCATCCGCCATGATGTAAAAGTCGGCATCAATATCCGCGAACATCCGACGGATTACGTTACCCTTTCCTTGTCGTGGTTCGGTGCAAACAACGGCCCCGGCTTGGGCCGCACGCGAGCGGGTTTGGTCGGTGGAATTGTTATCGTAGACGTAAATTGTTGCCGTCGGGATGGCCTTTTTGAAACCCTGTACGACCGAGGCAATCGCATGTTCTTCGTTGTAGCAAGGCAACAGAACCGCAATGCTTGGGGGGGGCGTTTCGCTCATGGTTCAGAAATCCGTTGGTTCAAATTCGTGTCTGGCGCGAGTATGGCAATAGTTTGCGTCTACAGCAAGGCAGCCTGCGCAATCAGAACTCTAACGAATAGCTTACGGCCAACCCAAGGGCGGTTTCGCCCGTCACATTGGCACTGTTAAGTATATAGGCGGCCCCAAACCGGATGGTTTCTAGTGAATCCAATGGCATTTCGTATTCCAACCCAAGGTCAAGTTGGCGATCAGACGGAGCAAGGCCGATGTCAAGTACGCTTGAGGCGATGTTCCCGTTAACATCACGTGTCTGGGGCAGGGCCACGGACATTGTGCCACCGTCAATTGCAATTGGTTGGCGCACCGATGCTGTAATGCGATCATTTCCTGCAAAAACATTGGTGACATTCAAGGCCATGCCATATGCGCTGAACGTCGTGCCGTTCTGATTGCCCCACATGCCTTGGCCGTTGGCTGTAACCGCCCCGATTTGAGCGTTAGCACTAATGCTGACGTCTTTATCTAGGGCCGCCCTGTATCCAACATCAATGGCACGCGACACACTGGAAAGACGTTGGTCGTAAGTTAGGCTTTGCATGCCCAACGCCGCACCTTGTTCTTGCATGATCGAGGCCCCTAGGGATAACCGGCTGGACTTTGGCCCAATTTGCAGCGCAAATCCTGCACCTAGCGCGGTGCTAAATGCGTCGTCATTTGCGGCGTAAACGTAGGCCGACAGGTCACGGCGATCATCAATTGGTGTCTGTATCCCGAGGGAATAACCACCGCTGGGAACCTCTGCCATAGAGATAGGATCATACAGCAGACCAACGCGCTCAGGTACCAGGCCAATATCGGAAATTACATCAAATGTACTTCCGCCAAATATGTGGGCATTACTTATCCCGTCCAATCCAAAGGCAAGGGATTTTAGCGCCCCTGAAACGCCCGTCAGAGTGTTTCCACCGTCAACGAACAGGGCGAACGCATCAAAATTCCCCCGCGTATTTGTAGAAACAACAAAGGTGTCTGCTGGAATGGTGAAGTTTCCGGCAAGCGAGTCGATTACCATTACCCTAACTTTACTAAGGGCCGTGACGACAGCATCACCTTGCGCAAAGCCCGTGGCGACCGATGCCTCTTCTATCGACATGGTTCCTTGGCTTACGGATAACCCCGTCGGGACACCAACAGTGCCGATGGGTAATAAGGCGGCCTCCAGATTCATGAAGCCGTGCCCATACTCGGAACTATAATTGTGTGAAATGGACGATGTGAATTGGCGTGTGCCTTGTATATCGGCTGGTGCGAAAAACGAATTGTCGGCGGTAACCAGCAGGCGGTCACGGATTTCTGGTCCATCTAGACTGGGAAACGCCTCGGCTAATATGGCGATTCCGCCAGAAATTATCGGGGCGGCAAAGGATGTGCCAATTTGCGGTCCTGCATATGAATCCGCACCAGAGGTTGCATATACTACGCCTTCGGCCATCAAACAGCTGCGGGCCATTTCGAAGCACTCGGCAGATACTCGTTGGGCTGAAGTTATTTCGCCAGCAGTATTGAACGTTGGAACGCCGTTTAAGGCGGTGATCCATCCGGCCTCCAATTGTGGAAATGCTAGTGGTAGTGCTGCCATCAAAGATAAGGCTGTTGCCGTTTCATCGTTGCTGTTTGAAAACACGACGATCCCGGATTGGGTAAAGCTGTCTAGTGCGTTGATATACTTTGTGGCGGTGGATAAGCTTGTTCCAACCTCGTTAGCAAAGGCTTGTTTTGCACTTATGTTTGGGGGGCGGTTAAGCACGTTCGCAATACTGGAATCCTGATACCCCCACGAATTATTTTGTACGATTGCCCCCGCCTGGCGTGCATTGTCCGTTGCATCCGCAATCACGGATAGTCCGTTGGACAACGCGGTCAGGTGCAATCCCGCATCATAGGCAACCCCCATCATACCAAGGTCGTCCTTGATACCGGCAGCAACTGCGGCGACGCTTGTGCCGTGGTCATCGACTGGTCGTGCAAGACCGTAAAGCGTGACAGACTTTCCGTCTAACTCGGGATGGGCGGTGTAAAACCCGGTGTCTACGATCGCGATGGTTTCGCCCTTGCCAGACAAGCCTAAAGAATGTGCAAATTCCGCGCGAACGGCGCGGAAGGAAAAGCTGGAATATGTGCCGGGAATATCGGTGAATGCCCAGTCAAACCGCTGAATTGCGAATTCTACAGCGTTCCGCGCAAGGTTTACCGCGGCTTGATCGAAGTCTGTTACGCAGTAAACGTCGATGTATGCAGGGTCGATTCCAGTTGACTGATTCTCGCACGAGGTGCCGATCAGGCCGTTTCCAGAGGCAAGCTGCGTAATGATAGCCCCTTGTTTGCAGCCGACGAGAAACACAAGCAATGACAATAGCATAAGCTGCCATAGCCTCTGGTTTAGTTTGATTTGATGCATAGATTGCCTTTGAAATTTGCAGGTTTGTATCGAATCGAGGAATAGATATAACGGCAAATCGCAAAATGATTATTAACGCCTGTATACTTCATGCAGGTTGTCTTTGCATCGGTCAGTAAACTAAGAAGGTGCAATTAGCATATTATGTTGGCTTTTTTGCCACAATTTATAAATAGATACCTAATAATGAAAAACGATTCAGATAAATTCCCCTTTCAAACGCGACCGCGCGCACTTTTTTGGGCGCTTTATTTTGCGACGATATTTGTCGTGATCCTTAAGGGGCCGAGCTTGTCCGTTCCTATTTGGGATATTGGCAATGATGATGCCATGCGACTGATACAGGTTCGCGACCTTTTAGGCGGGCAAAGCTGGTTTGACGTAACCCAATACCGTTTGGGATTCGAGGCCGGGACTCCCATGCACTGGTCGCGCCTGATTGATCTGCCGATTGCAATCATTTTATGGGTGGCGTCATTGTTCCTGAACCCAGATTGGGCCGAAGCCGTGACGATGACTCTTTGGCCGCTGGCGTTAATCGCGCCAACACTTTGGGCTATGCATCGTGCCTCGGTGCGGTTTGGCGGGGTGCGGGCAGGGCCGTTTGGGTATATTTTTGCAATTATTGCCATCATGACGACCCGTAAATTCGAGGTAGGTGCGCTGGATCATCATAACGTTCAGATGATGCTGATGGCGTTTATCCTGATGGCCATGATGCATGGTAAAAGCTATGCGCGGGACGGTGTTATCATCGGGGTTTCGGCAGCGCTAAGCATTGCGATCGGGTTGGAAATGCTGCCCTTCATCGCCTCGATTAGCCTGATGATGGGGATCAATTGGGTATGGGTTGGCGCGCAGGCGAAGACAAAAACCATGTTGTTTGCAGGGTCTTTTGCTGGCGCGATGATGGCTGTGTTTTTGTTGACGCGGCCGGATTTCAGCCAGACCATTTTTAGATGCGATGCCTTTGAGCGTGAATTGTTGATTATTGGTGTCAGCGGTGCCATTGGGCTTTTGGTTTTGGCGGCGACGCTTAGCACCAAGTCGATGAGGGTCAGGATCGGCGCTGTGCTGGTTTTGGGCGTAGCCGTTATTCTGGTCGCGATGAATTTTGCGCCACAATGCCTCGGAAACCCTTATGATCCACTTTACCCCGATGTTGCACGAGAATGGTTGGGGCGCATCGGAGAAAGTAAATCCTTGCTTGGTGCTATCGCGGAAGGTCGTTTGAAAAATCTGGGTTTCCTAGTTATTCCGGCTATCGCGATCCTGTATTCCATCTATAGCCTCCGCACGCCGGATCTTAGATTGCGTGCCATAGCGCTGCTTCTGATTTTGGTCGGTGCTTATGCGATGATGTTCTACCAGATACGTGGCTTGTTCTTTCTTTTACTTCTTTGTGCAGTACCCTTGGCGGCAATGATGGGGCGCGCCTATGGGTGGTATAAGGACAGCAAATCGCCCAAGGCAGGGGTGTTGTTTATCGTGCTGTTATTTGCCTCTATCCCGAACACATGGATTGTTGGGGCTGCTTGGTTCGGGGGGCGCGAGCATCAAACACCCGAGGTGAAACCCGCGGGCGTGTTCAAGGATTGCTATAAACCACAGGTTTATGATGCTTTGGCCACGTTACCGCCGGGGCTTGTTGCGACATCGACCGATATGGGGGTGCGGGTGATGTTTTCGACACCGCACAGGGCGTTGGCGGCGAATTTTCACCGAAATCAAGATGGCATTCAGGCAGGTATTGATTTGATGCGTGCTGACATAACCGACGCGCCTGCTTTGCTGGCTGAATTGGGTGTGGATTATGTTGTACTATGCGCCAATGATTTTGCCACAAAAGCCTTGGCTGAAACCTATCCGGATGGCCTTTGGAATAGCCTCTTTAACGGGGATGTCCCTGAATTCTTAACGCCGGTTTCCGATGATGCCGAAAGCTTGTTATACATCTACAAAACGCAGCCCTGACAAAAGGATTCGCTATGTTTTCCATAACTCTGCCGCCAGCCGTTTGGGTTGGACTTATCTTGACCCCGATGACCATCGGAGGCGGGCAAATCCTGTTCAAAATATCAAGTGGCCGCATGGGCGAGGCGAACATGGCGGGGTTCCTTCGTCTGATTACAGACCCTGTATTCATTCTGGCAATCACGATCTATGCCTTGGCGACGTTTGCATGGGTGTTCGTTCTACGCTCCGTTCCGCTGTCATTTGCGTATTCATTTATGGCGCTGACGTTCGTGATTGTGCCGATACTGTCGGCGTTGCTTCTTGGTGAAGTGTTAACGGTCCGTAACTTTATCGGGGCAGCATTAATCATTGGTGGCTTGATGGTTGTGACCACTGGTGGCTAACCACAGTTATTGCTTGTTACAACTTGTTCCGATTAGCTTTAGTTCTTATCTGACTTTCCAGTTACCGTTGACCCAAGGGACATATTATGGCGCGCGCTAAAAAAGAAAAAATCGAAGATGACCGCGAGAAATCCAAAAATATCAGCCCTCTTCGAGGGTTGTTTCCGTTTTTAGCGCCCTACAAAGGCCTGATGATTGCGGCTGGTATTGCGCTGGTGTTTACAGCTTCGGTTTCACTGGCGTTGCCGCGGGTCGTGCGCGAAGTTGTTGACGGATTTACGCTGGAGGCGGTCAAGGAACTGGACGGATATTTCGCAGCGATCATCGTCGTTATGGGCGCAATGGCAATCGGTACGGGTTTGCGGTTTTATTTCGTCACCAAACTGGGCGAACGGGTGATTGCTGATGTCCGCATTGCGATTTACCAAAAAGTCATAAGCCTTTCCCCCGCATTTTACGAGAAAATCCTAACGGGGGAGGTTCTGTCGCGCTTAACAACGGACACAACGTTGATTCTGTCTGTCATAAGTTCTTCGGTTTCGGTCGCGCTTCGCAATGTGTTGATGATGGGGGGCGGGTTGATATTCATGTCGCTGACCTCGTTCAAAATGACGGGCTTGGTGTTGTTGATGGTGCCGTTTGTCATTCTGCCAATCATGCTGCTGGGTCGTAAATTGCGGGTGCTTAGCCGTGAAAGTCAGGACCGCATTGCTGAAAGCTCTGGCGAGGCATCCGAGACATTGCTGGCCGCTCAAACCGTGCAGGCCTACACCCACGAAGGCGTTAGCCAAGACAGTTTTAACGTTTTGACCGAACAAGCCTTTGATGCCGCAAGGCGCCGGATTGTGACGCGGGCGATCCTGACGATTTCGGTGATTTTTCTTGTGTTTACCGGCGTTGTTGGTGTGCTGTGGATGGGCGCGCGCGACGTGATCTCCGGCAATATGACGGCAGGGCAGTTGGTGCAGTTCCTGATCTATTCGGTCATGGTTGCAGGCGCTGTTGCGGCTTTGTCAGAAATCTGGGGCGAACTGCAACGCGCCGCCGGCGCAACCGAGCGCCTGATTGAATTGTTAGAGGCCGAAGACATCATCAAAGACCCTGTCTTGCCTGTGCCGGCCCCTGAACGGGTCACGGGTGATATCAAGTTTACAGACGTGACGTTTACCTATCCAGCGCGACCTGAAATTCACGCGTTGGAAAACATGAACCTGCATATCAAACCGGGGGAAACCGTGGCCTTGGTTGGGCCATCAGGGGCAGGTAAATCGACGATCTTCCAACTTTTGATGCGGTTTTTTGATCCTGATACAGGCACGATTTCAGTCGATGATATGGGGATTGATACCATGCTGCGCGAGGATATGCGCCGCGCCTATGCGCTGGTCCCGCAAGACCCTGTTATTTTTGCAACCACCGCGATGGAAAACATCCGTTTCGGCCGTCCGGAAGCAACGGACGCTGAAGTTGTCGAGGCGGCCAAAGCGGCGGCGGCACATGAGTTTCTTGAACGATTGCCCAAAAAATACAACTCCTATGTCGGGGAGCGCGGCGTGATGCTTTCGGGTGGTCAAAAACAACGCATCGCTATTGCGCGGGCCATTTTGCGCGATGCTCCGATTTTGCTTTTGGACGAGGCGACATCTGCGCTTGATGCGGAAAGTGAACGCGCGGTGCAACTGGCCGTGGAGCGGTTGTCGCAAAACCGAACGACGTTGATTATTGCCCACCGTTTAGCGACCGTCAAAAAAGCCGACCGAATTGTCGTTTTCAACGAGGGCCGTATCGAGGCCGAGGGCACGCATGACGAGTTAGTTGCACAGGGTGGTCTTTATGCGCGGCTTGCGAAGCTGCAATTTACCGATGGTAATGTCGCCTGACGTTAGGTTTCCCCTTGCTTACTAAGGGGAAACCGCACATTCTACTGGTCAAATATTGCCAATAAATGGCGAGTACTATGACCGGGAGAATAAAGAATGCCACATTACGCGACCTTAGCGGATAAAATTGCAACCGAAACTGCGATGACTTTTGCGGAGCGCGTACCAGAGGTGACGCTTTATCAGGTGCTTTCACGTACCGCAGCAAACTTTCCCCACCGCAAGGCGCTGAGCTTTCAAATCAAGTCGGGCATCAAAGACAAAGCTGAAACGCTTTCATGGTCGGATGTCAAGGCGCGGGTAACGCAAGCTGCAAACGTATTTCGCGGGCTTGGTGTGGGTGAAAAAGATGTAGTAGCCTATCTTTTACCCAATTGTAACGAGGCGGTTATCAGCCTTCTTGGCGGATCAACTGCCGGTATAGTTAATCCCATAAATCCCACAATCGAAGATAGCCAAATAGCCGCTATTCTGCGCGAAACGGGTGCCAAGGTTGTGGTGACGCTTAAGTCATTCCCAAAGACTGAAGTGGCGCAAAAGGTGGCTAACGCCATAAAAATGGCTCCAAATGTTGAAACGGTGTTGGAGGTCGATCTGGCGCGGTATCTAAGCCCACCGCTTAGCTGGATTGTGCCATTGATCCGTCCGAAGGTCGAAATCGGACATTCGGCCAAGGTTATGGATTTTAATGCGGAGTTAGACAAAGCCAACGCCGCATCGCTGGATTTTGAGGAAGGAACCGAGGACCGCGTTGCCTCCTATTTCCATACTGGCGGTACGACGGGGATGCCAAAAGTGGCGCAGCATATGTTCTCGGGGATGATCTATCAGGGGTGGTGTGCGCAAGAAATGCTGTTCACCGAAGAAGACGTTCTGATCTGCCCGTTGCCGATGTTCCACGTATTTGCCGCCTATCCAATCTTGATGGCGTGTCTGGCGTCTGGCGCGCATATGGTTATGCCAACGCCGCAGGGGTATCGTGGGGACGGGGTGTTTGATAATTTCTGGAAACTGCTGGAGCGCTGGGATGTTACCTTCATGGTCACTGTGCCAACGGCGGTTTCGGCGCTGATGCAGCGACCAGTTGATGCGGATGTCTCGAAGTTGAAATATGTTTTGTGCGGGTCTGCGCCATTGCCGGTCGAGCTGGCAAAAAGGTTTGAACAATCCGCTGGTGTGAAAATTCTTGAGGGTTACGGCATGACGGAGGCTACGTGCCTTGTGTCCATCAACCCACCGCACGGGGAGCGCAAGATCGGCTCCGTTGGGTTGCCGTTTCCATATTGCGAGACAAAAATTCTTCATTGCGATGCCGCTGGGGATATTATCAAAGAATGTGACGTTGATGAAATTGGCGAAATTTGCGTCGATAATCCGGGCGTCGTTACAGGGCATACCTATACCGAAGACGAAAAAAATGTCGGGCTGTTCGCCGCTGGAAAATACCTGCGGACGGGTGATTTGGGCCGCATTGATGCGGACGGATATCTGTGGATTACAGGGCGCGCGAAAGATTTGATCATTCGGGGCGGACACAACATTGACCCCGCGATAATCGAGGAGGCCTTGGCAGGCAACGAAGCGATAGCCTTTACAGGTGCTATCGGCCAACCGGACGCCCATTCCGGCGAGGTGCCTTGCGTGTATGTTGAACTGAATGCGGGTGCGAGCATTACGGTCGATGATCTGAACGCATACCTGAAGGAACATGTCGGCGAAAAGGCGGCTATCCCGAAGTATGTTGAAATTCTGGATGAGTTGCCAAAAACGCAGGTTGGGAAAATATTCAAACCAGATTTACGCAAAATGGCGATTACGCGGGTTTTTGATGCAGCACTGGTCGAAGCGGATATTTGCGCAAATGTGGAATCGGTTTTCGAGGATAAAAAGCGTGGTTTGGTTGCCGTCGTGAAATACAACGACCCTGCGGTTAGTGATGATGCCGTTAACAATATTCTTGGTTGCTTCACACCGCAGTGGGAACCTGCGAAATAGGCGTGCGGGCCTAAAGCTGCCCATTTTGCGAAAGCAGGATGATTTAACCGGAATGTCTATGCGCGCATTGGCCAGATCGAGGCGTTGCTTGATGATGGTGGCTTCGTCCATGCGACCAAGGCGCGTTAGGCAATCATGATATCCATGCAGGCTCCAGACGTTATCTGGGTGTTGGCAAGCGCGCGATAGGGTGGAATCCAGCCCTAGGTCGGCTTTGTAAACGGCGGCGGATTCCTCAGCACGGCCTTGCTCCAGCAGCAGTGCCGCCAAGGCGTGGCGCGTTGGTTGCATCCAGCCCCATGGCTCGTCGTAGGGTCGGTTGTCGTCCATATCCACCGATTTGCGAAGATGCGCGTAGGCGGCCTCGAACAAAACAGCATCTTTTTCCGCTGGTTCAACATGCCCGCTGGCAGCCCACGCCACGGCTTTGGCGTAATGCATCATGGCGGTTGTTACGCAGAACAATTCTGTATTTTCCGGCAAAGGTTGAGCGATAATTCCCTGCCATTTTCCGAAACGAATATAGACGTGTTGCTTCATCGGAATGAACCCCTCCAACCAGTCGGCCATAGAGGCGAGGATTCGATCGTAAACAGATCTTCGGGAAGGGTTGATATCATCTCGTCGCTGGTTTCGATGGCACCTTTATAGCGCCCCATAAACATCGCGCCATATATTTTGAAATGGTAATCGTGACAGCGATAAAGGGAATAGAAATTCAACGGGCCTTCGCGCTCCAGAAACTTTCGATACGCGTCTATCGCGACCTGATTTGATGTGACGACACGCTCATAGTGCCCACACAAAATATCAATATGGGTGGGCATGTGTTGCAAATGCCCCGCGTCGGGCACAAGATTACGCAATGCATCCGCCGCCTTCAGCGCGCGATCTGGGTGCGGCGACATTTCCATCAAGTGGATGTAGAGATGCAGAATGCCGGGATGTTGCATCCCGCCCGCTTGCGTCATTGCCCGTTCCAACACGTCAATCGCTTCGGCGGTGTCGGCCCCTTCAGCAGTTTCGCCGGATTTGAGATCCCAAAGCCCCCATCGCCAGCGTCAGGCCCAAAACACGGGCTCTCACCCCTCGTGGAAATGTGGTTCATTCGGGTTCTCTATAACGGGGCCAAGGTCCTGCCCGCCGTTCATGTTTCCAGCTCGTCGGGCATAAGGGCCATGCCTGTTTCGATCATAGAATTCCGTGTGACGAGGGCAGCGAGCCGTTTTTGTGACCACCGGTCAGTACCCTTCGGGCGTTGGGGGATAACAAGATACCGCACTTCAGCGGTCGAATCCCAAACGCTAACCTCGGCGTTTTCAGGAATGCTTACGCCGAAATCCGCTAAAACACCGCGTGGGTCGATAACAACGCGGGAACGGTAGAGTGGGGGTTTATATCATATTGGCGGCAGCCCCAAAACGGGCCATGGATAGCAAGAACACAGCGTACAAACGACCATATTATGGGCTTTGGGTGTGTTTTCGACGGCAATCATGTGTTCACCCTGACGGCCCGTAAAGTCCAGTTCAGCAATGGCCGCAGTTGCGTTGGTTAACAGGCGTCGACGATATGCCTCATCCGCCCAAGCCTTCACAACAACCGCCGCACCGTTTCGCGCCAACCTTGTTTTCATAGGTGTCAATCAGCGCATCAAGCGCGGCGGGGTCTACATACCCTTTGTAGACAAGCAATGTTTCGAGGGCGCGAACGCGCAACGCTGTGTCTGAAAGCGCGGAGCCTTCCTCGTGGCCATGATGGTGGTTTCTCATCCACGCATTCTGGCCCCAAAGGGCAAACGTGGCAAGGAAGTTGTGGCTGGTGCTGCCGGGGAGATTCGAACTCCCGGCCTCTCCCTTACCAAGGGAGTGCTCTACCCCTGAGCTACGGCAGCATTTGTGCGCCTTTTAGCCGAAATACCGACAAGTGCAAGGGCTATCTGGACCCCGTCCCCGATGTTGGTGTAGAGAAGTTGGTATGGCAGATGACACACAAAATCCGATCCCCGATAGAACGGGCAAAAAGGCCAAGGCGGCCAAGCGCGAAGAACGCTTGCGCGAGGCTTTGCGGGTAAATATGCACAGGCGAAAATCGCAAAAACGTGCGCGGCAAGTGACAGATAAGGACGAGCAGGATGGATAGAATTGTAGTTACCGGTGGCACGGCGCTAAACGGCAAAATACCAATTTCAGGGGCAAAAAACGCCTGCCTGACATTGATGCCTGCTGCATTGCTAAGCGAGGAGCCGTTGACGTTAACCAATGTCCCGCGCCTTTCGGACATTCGCACCATGACGGAACTGCTGGAATCGCTGGGCTGCGAAGTAGCTTCGTTACAAGACGGGCGCGTGTTGGCGATTGGTACGGCGAAAATCACGAACCACACAGCGCATTACGATATTGTGCGCAAAATGCGCGCCTCCATCGGGGTGCTTGGGCCGATGCTTGCCCGTGACGGCGAAGCGGTGGTTTCATTGCCCGGTGGTTGTGCGATTGGCGCACGCCCCGTGGACATTCACTTGTCAGGGTTTGAGGCCATGGGCGCCGTGCTGGACCTTCGCGACGGATATATCCACGCGACTGCGCCCAAAGGTTTGATTGGCACAACATATGAACTGCCATTCGCGTCAGTTGGAGCGACCGAGAATTTGATGTCAGCCGCGACACTGGCCAAAGGCACCACGGTTCTTAAAAACGTGGCGCGCGAACCCGAGATTGTCGATCTGGCCAAGTGTTTGCGGGCCATGGGCGCGCAGATCGAGGGGGAGGGGACCTCGACCCTGACCATCCAAGGCGTTGATCGTTTGGGGGGTGCTACGCATCAGGTTGTAACCGACCGGATTGAACTTGGCACGTATATGCTGGCCCCTGTGATCACAGGCGGCAAGGTTGAACTTTTGGGTGGTCGACGCGATCTGGTTGCGACCTTCAGCGATAAGTTGGAGGCCGCGGGGGCAATCATCGAAGAAACCCCCAACAGTCTGATCGTGTCGCGCAAAGGTGATATTATTCATCCGGTTGATATTACAACCGAAGTTCACCCCGGTTTTCCCACTGATTTGCAGGCACAGATGATGGCGTTGCTGACGCTGGCTGATGGCACGTCAATCCTGGAAGAAACCATCTTCGAGAACCGCTTTATGCACGCCCCTGAACTAATCCGCATGGGGGCCGACATCGAAGTTCACGGAGGCCTTGCGACAGTCAAAGGCGTGAAGTCCCTAAAAGGCGCGCCGGTTATGGCGACGGACCTGCGCGCCTCGATCAGTTTGATCATGGCGGGGATGGTGGCGGAGGGGGAAACTGTGGTAACGCGGGTTTACCACCTTGATCGCGGCTATGAACACGTGGTGCGCAAGCTTTCGGCGTGTGGTGCTAAAATTGAACGGATTTCGGAGTAAATGATGGCAGATGCAAAATTTTCGGACGGTGCAGAACAAGCGTTGCGCCTTAAAGCGGAAAGCGTTGATGATCTGGCGGTGATTTCGACCTATGTTCAGGATGCTGTCGGGCAAAACTCTGAAATCTCGTGGTTGACCAAAAAGCACCGCTTTGCAGTTCTGCTGAACCGTTTCCGCTGGGAAGATCGTTTGAACGCGGAACAACAGGGCCGCCCCTATGAGCGGGTTCAGTCGATGCTTGTGGTGGAATCAACATTAAAGGTTTCCGCGCAAGGGTTGGACCCGTCGGATAAAAATATGGCATTTGAGTTGTTGTCGATCAGTTTTGAAGCTGGCGAAGATGGCGCAGGGCAGGTGATCCTGACGCTGGCTGGCGACGGCGCGATTGCACTGGATGTCGAATGTCTTGATGTGACTCTAAGCGATGTGTCGCGCCCCTATATCGCGCGTTCTACCCACGTTCCAACACATCCGGACGAATAACATGCCCGTATTCTTGAATTCCACTCAGCCTGACTTCGAGGCGCGATTTGTCGATCTTCTCGGCATGAAACGCGAGTCCGATGCGGATGTTGATGCGGTTGTTGCTGATATCATCGCAGACGTGGCGGCGCGCGGTGATGCCGCTGTTATTGAGCTTACAAGCAAGTTTGATAGCCTAGCCCTGACAGCGGAAACGCTTGCGTTCTCGGCTAGCGAAATGGACGCCGAAATCACCAAGGTTCCTGCTGCTGAACGCGCAGCATTGGAGTTGGCCGCAGACCGCATCCGCGCTTACCACCAGCGGCAACTGCCCAAGGATGAACGCTGGACGGATGAAAGTGGCGCGGAACTTGGCTGGCGCTGGTCCGCGGTTGAAACTGCCGGGCTGTATGTGCCGGGCGGCTTGGCGTCGTACCCGTCGTCCGTGTTGATGAACGCTATTCCCGCAAATGTCGCGGGCGTCGAAAACCTTGTGATTTGCGCGCCGACACCGGACGGCAAAGTTAATCCTCTGGTTCTGCTTGCGGCACGCCTTTCCGGCGTTGAAACCGTTTATCGCATCGGTGGCGCACAAGCGATTGCCGCGATGGCTTACGGAACGCAGACGATCAAGCAGGTCGACAAAATCACAGGGCCGGGGAACGCCTTTGTGGCGGCGGCCAAGCGGCGGGTTTTCGGGCGTGTCGGGATCGATATGATCGCGGGTCCATCCGAAATTCTGGTGATTGCCGATAAAGACAATAACCCCGATTGGGTTGCGGTTGATTTACTTTCACAGGCCGAACATGATGAAAGCGCACAGTCGATCCTGATAACCGATGACGAAAATTTTGCGCGTGCGGTGAATGCAGCCGTTGATAAGCGCCTCGAAACGCTGGAGCGCCGCGCTGTAGCCGCCCCAAGTTGGCGGGATTACGGGGCGGTGATTGTTGTAGATAATCTCGATCTTGCGGCGGAACTGTCAGACCGCATCGCCCCTGAGCATCTGGAGCTTTGCGTTGCTGATGCCGAAGGACTGTCCAACAAAGTCCGCCACGCCGGAGCGATTTTCGTTGGGGCGTGGACGCCCGAAGCGATTGGCGATTATGTCGGTGGACCAAACCATGTTTTGCCAACGGCGCGCTCGGCAAGGTTTTCTTCCGGGCTTTCGGTTCTTGATTTCATGAAACGCACCACGATTGCGCGGATGTCGCCCGAAGCATTGAAAGCGATTGGTCCGGCGGCAGAAACACTAGCTAAATCCGAAAGCCTTGAAGCACACGGCTTGTCCGTTCGCTTGCGCCTAGATCAATTGAATGAGGGTGACGGGAATGGCTGACACCGATCGTATATTCGAGGTTAATCTGGACGATTCCGGCTTACCCGCGCCCACACCTGAAATTGAACAGGAACGCCGTGTCGCAATTTTCGATCTGTTGGAGGAGAACCTCTTTCAACCGATTGGCCGCGACGATCAGATGGTTCCTGCTGGCCCCTATCGTCTTGACCTATCCATTGCAGATCGCCGGTTGGTTTTTGATTTGCACACGGAAGCAGGCGAAAAGGCAGGGGAGTTTCATCTTTCATTAACCCCGTTTCGCCAAGTCATTAAAGATTACTTCCAGATTTGCGAAAGCTATTTTGATGCCGTAAAACGCCTTCCACCCTCCCAGATCGAGGCGATAGATATGGGGCGGCGTGGTATTCACAACGAGGGCGGCAATATTGTCGAGGAGCGCCTCGATGGGAAGGTCATCACCGACAAAGCCACCGCGCGCCGTCTGTTTACGCTGATTTGCGTCCTGCATTTCAAGGGCTAAGGGCGCATGGCGGACAACCCAACATCTGTGTTGTTCGCATGTGATCATAACGCCGTGCGCTCGCCTATGGCCGAAGGGATTATGAAGAAATTCTACGGCACACGAATTTTTGTGCAATCCGCTGGCGTAAAACATGATCTGGAAGTTGACGGGTTTTCTGTGGCCGTTGCCGCTGAAATTGACGTGACCCTAGACAAACACCGTGTGCGATCTTTCGACGATATGGAAGAATGGGGCGATGACATTGACGGCTACGACCTCGTTATCGCCCTTTCACCAGCCTCGCAACGCCGTGCGCTGGAATATACGCGCGTTCATGCGTTGGAGGTCGAGTATTGGCCAATCTTCGACCCCACAGGTTTAGGGCGCTCTCGCGAAGATAAACTGCGCGTTTATCGCCAGATGCGGGATCAGGTTTTACAGCGAATAATTGACCGCTTCGGGCCACCCGATGAAATCGAGGGCTAAAACACCGATTATACTTGAATTTTCAAGGATTACCCCTCATCTATGCCCCGCAGACAATAGTTTGCACTAAACAACCAGATCGGAGATCACATGGCCAAGGAAGAACTTCTAGAATTCCCGGGTGTCGTGACCGAGCTTTTACCAAACGCGACGTTTCGGGTAGAGCTAGAGAACGGCCACGTAATTATAGCGCATACTGCGGGCAAGATGCGGAAAAACCGTATTCGCGTGCTGGCAGGTGACAAAGTACAGGTCGAAATGACCCCGTATGATTTGTCCAAAGGGCGCATCAACTATCGCTTCAAGTAAATTGCGACTGATCCTTGGATCAGGCAGCCCGCGCAGGCGCGAGCTGTTGGCGCAGATTGGTGTCGTGCCGGACGAAATTCGGCCCGCCGATATTGACGAAACCCCACATAAAGCCGAATTGCCACGCCCTTACGCGGCGCGGCTTGCCGTGGAAAAAGCGCAAGCTATTGAATCTGATGATTTGATTTTATCTGCTGACACCGTTGTGGCTGTCGGGCGGCGCATTCTCGGCAAACCCGAAGATGCAGCGCAAGCGGCACAATTCCTGATGCTTTTGTCAGGGCGGCGGCACCGCGTGATTACGGGTGTGGCGCTGCGGCTTGGCGGCAAGATTTGGTCGCGACAGGTCGAAACGGTCGTGAAATTCAAACGCCTGTCGGATATGGAAATATCGGCCTATCTGCGTTCCAATGAGTGGCAGGGCAAAGCGGGTGGCTATGCCATCCAAGGCATCGGTGGCGCGTTTATCCCAGCCATTAACGGTTCGTACACCAATGTCGTGGGCCTGCCGTTAACCGAAGTTACCAATATGTTAATCGGGGCAGGGTACCCGGTATCTTTTGAAGGAGTGCCCGCATGAAGGGGTCATTAGCAATATTCGACAAGGGCATGGCCGCCTTATTAGTTGACGGAAAGTTAACGGATTTGCTGGTGGACCCACCAGAAGAAGACCCGATTCCACGCCCAGAAGCGATTTACCGTGGCATTTTGGAGCGCCCCCTTAAAGGCATGCACGGCGCGATTTTGCGTCTACCGGACGGGCAGCGCGCGTTTTTGAAAGATGCCAAGGGCATGTCGCCGGGAACCCCGATTGTGGTGCAGGTGGCGACGTTTGCAGACGAAGGCAAAGCCTCGCCGGTTGCACGTAAGCTATTGTTCAAAAGCAGATATGCGATTGTAACGCCGTCTAACCCTGGCCTGAACATTGCTCGAAATATCCACGATGAGGATGAACGCAATCGCTTGCTGGAAATCGCTCACGGCGCTATCGATGGCGGTAACGAAGGGTTAATACTTCGCTCTGCCTGCAATGGGGCTGATGGGGAAACGATTGCCGATGACATCCTGAACATGCTGGATATGTGTCGTACGGTGATCGCGGGAACGGATGGGGTGGAACCAGAACTTCTGCTCGACGCGCCTTCTGCGACGGTGCGGGCATGGCGTGACTGGGATGAACCAGATCAGGTAGATAATTCCGAAGGCGCGTTTGAGCATCACGGTATCCTCGATTATATCGACGCAGCGCTGGCCGCGCGGGTTAAGCTAGGGGAAACGGCTTGGTTAAGCATCGAACCAACGCGGGCGTTGATTGCAATTGATGTTAACACCGGCGGCGATTTTTCCCCCGCCGCAGGTTTGAAAACAAACTTGGCCGCGGCCAAAGAGATTTCGCGCCAGTTGTTAATCCGCGGATTAGGCGGGCAAATTACCGTCGATTTTGCACCAGTTAACAAAAAAGAACGCGCAAAGATCGAATCTGCACTACGGGCGGCTTTCCGGCGCGACGGGGTCGATACGATTATTGCGGGCTGGACGCCGCTGGGTAATCTGGAGTTGCAACGTAAACGCGAACGTTTTGCGCTTAAAGAGGCGATGAAATGAGTTGCCCGATTTGTCAGAAAGCTGTCGACCAGAAGTTCAAACCCTTCTGCTCAAAACGCTGTGCAGACGTTGATTTAGGCAAATGGTTAAACGAATCTTACGCCATTCCAGCCCCGCTTGAGGACCTGTCCGAAGAGGATGAAATTGCCCTGATGACGGCTGTACAAACCAAGCACTGAAATTCCACGAAATTCCCGGAATTGCTATGGACAGTCGCGAATATCTAACCTAAAACGCCCCCACCCAAGGTGATAAACCTTACCCGTGCCCGGGTAGCTCAGGGGTAGAGCAGCGGATTGAAAATTCGCGTGTCGGTGGTTCAAATCCGCCCCCGGGCACCACTTTCTCTATATGCATTATTCGGTTTACGAGCCAGCTTTGCTGTTGGCAAGGATATCCCACCAGCACGCAGGGCGCATTACCCCTTGCTTAACAGAGCCACAAGTTCAACATGCGCGGACCAGCGGAACTGATCAACGACCTGTACCCAGTCAATTGTGTATCCAGCGTTAACCAAAATTTTGGCATCCCGTGCGAAGGTTACAGGATTGCAGGAAACGAAGGCGATGCGGGGGATATCGGCCTCGGCCAATGCCTCGCACTGTGCCTTTGCACCGGCGCGTGGCGGGTCTAGAACCACGGCCTCGACCTTTTTTAAGTCTTCTTTAAGCATTGGGTTGCGAAACAGGTCGCGTTTGAGGGTTCCAAGCGTTTTCAAGCCATCCCCGTTGCGCCATGCGGTATCGAGCGCGTCTAGCAATGGTGCGTCACCCTCCACCGCCAAAACTTGCGCGTGCTTGGCCAGCGGCAGCGAAAATGTTCCGCATCCCGCGAATAGATCTACGATGCGCTTTGCACCTCCCACGGCCTCAAGCACAGTTTGTGTTAGGGCGACCTGTCCGGCTTGTGTGGCTTGCAAAAACGCGCCAACGGGGGGTGATACGGGGATGCCGTCGAATGTCTGAACAGGGGCGGCGCGCATCGCGACCACCTCGCCGTTCCAGCTTAGGCGGGAAAGTTTGAATTGTTCGACCAAGGCGCCAAGTTCAACCATCATGGGGCCGTCGGCCTCTTTGGCGTCTTGAACGCTAACATCGGCGCCAGCTGCGGATTGGGTTACGGCAATGCTGATACCGGCTTTGCGCGAGGCTCCTATTTTGGTCAACGCCTCCAATGCGGGCATGGTGGCCATGAGGTCTGGGTGTAACAGTTTGCACGACGGAATCGCCACTACGGTGTTCGAAGCGCGACCGTGGAACCCGATCAACACACCTTTTTTGGTGCGTTGCGCGGCAAACGTCGCCCGCCGGCGCGATTGTGGGGGGGAGGTGATGATCGGCCGGAAATCGGCGCTAAGATCATGCGCGGCCAATGCGTTGCGCACAACATCGGTTTTCCAATCCGCCAGAAACGCATCCGACGCGTGCTGCATTGAACAGCCCCCACAAGTTTTGAAATGCGAGCAGGGCGCTTTTACACGGTCGCTTGAAGGCTCGACTATTCGCGGTTTGGGGATGCGATTGCCGTCAACTTCGCCCTCGACCAGCTCGCCCGGTAAGGCAAACGGGATGTAGAGGGGGACGTCAGCGCCGTCGACGATACCATCGCCCTGAATGCTTAGGTGTTTGATCTTGTAAGGCATTGTTAACTCTTGTTAAGCAAACGTTAATTGACGTTCGGGGCTTGTGGCTTGATTGCCCGATATTGTTCATGCACACCATCATCGGTTAACGTCCGGTTAATGGCGAGAAGGGTGTCGAGGTCTTGATCCTCGCACAATTCCTGCATGAACTCTACCTCGTGAATTGCGGCGACCATGGCAACATCGGCTGATGGGGCATCGTAAACCTTTAACATGTGGTCCGCCAGATTTTGGCGCAACTCTTCCAGTTCGACTTCGTGGATTTGGGCAACGATAACCAGTTTCGCACGCCCAAAGCTTTCCCCGCCCAACCAACCGCTTGCAAACGCGAATTCTTCAGCGTCCGTAGTGTTGGAGCCTGTCCAGTTGGCAAATGCAAACCCGCCGCTGACCGCCCATTCCCCGTTTTCGGCAGGGATTGGGAACTTGTCAGGATCGGCGGCGTCGAAATGTATGGTTCTGGCCAGTTTAAGCATTGGACACCTACGGTCAGATAATCTCGTCAGCGATCAGTTTGCGGGCAATGGCGCGGAAGGCTGTGGCCGGTTTGCCGTCAGGGTCACTAATCACGATCGGCGCGCCTGTGTCTGCGGCTGTGCGGATAGTGATATCCAACGGAATTTCCCCAAGGAAGGTAAGGCCTTTCTTTTCGGCTTCGGATTTTGCGCCACCATGCCCGAAGATATGTTCTTCGTGGCCACATTCCGAGCAGATATGTGTTGACATGTTCTCGATCATACCCAGCACAGGTGTTGATGTTTTATTAAACATATCCATAGCTTTACGGGCATCAAGTAATGCAATATCTTGCGGTGTGGAAACCACAATCGCGCCGGCAATCTCGGTTTTCTGGGCCAGTGTCAATTGCACATCGCCGGTGCCCGGTGGCAGGTCGATCAACAGCAGGTCCAGCTCGCCCCATTGCACTTGATTAAGCATTTGTTGCAATGCGCCCATCAACATTGGGCCACGCCAAACGACGGCCTCTTCTTCTTTCATCATCAGGCCCATCGACATCATGGTTACACCGTGATTTTTCAGTGGAATTATGAGTTTGCCGTCCGGTGATTTCGGGCGATCCGAAATCCCCATCATGCGAGGTTGCGAGGGGCCATAGATGTCTGCGTCAAGCAGCCCGACTTTCAGCCCTTCAGCGGCCAACGCCACGGCGAGGTTGGCTGAAACCGTGGATTTTCCGACGCCACCCTTGCCAGACGCAATCGCTACGATTTTTTTGACGCCGGGTATGCCTTGCGGCCCAGCAGGGGCCGCGCGTTTGGCGCCGGTGCCCAGATTTGGCGGGGCACTTGGAGCAGAATGCGCCGTTAACAATGCGGAAACCTTTTCAACACCCGCCAGCGCTTCGAGCTTTTCTACCGCGGTTGTGCGAATCGCTTCCATGGCAACACCTTGAGCGGATTCGACCTCCATAACGAAACGGATATCGCCGCCTTCAACAGTCAGGGCGCGCACGATATCGGCGCTAACAATGTCTTTCTTGGAGAACGGGTCTTCGATAGTGCGAAGAACGTCCAGTATTTGCTCGCGGGTAATGGCCATTTTGGGGTTCCATATAGGTATATAGGTTAAGTTGTCCTTAACATGCGCATTCGCACCGCTTAGGCAAGTGGTTGCGGTAAAAAAGGCTACCGATAATTGCGACATATATAAGCGCATATGATGTTTCTAGGTAGTGAACACTCACTTGTCCGCCTCTAACGGGCGTTTATACTGGAAACTTCGGATGGTTTTGTAAATTCCCTTACTAATTGAACAAAATAGAACAAAATAGAACAGAATAAAACAAAAGTGTTTGCGTTTTACGGGCTAATCGGCCCTAATTCTTCTAATAAAACCAACAAGGAGGATAAAATGATAAAAACTAAATATTTGATAAGCGTTGCTGCTGTGGCGCTGGTTTCCAGTTTTGGGGCTGCGCAAGCGCAAGAAGATTGTCCGCGCGGCACGTTGGATGATCGCTATTGTGACCGTAACGGCGACCTTTTGGCAGATGCGCCGACAGACGCAGCTGATTTCGTAGACCCAGACACGCTGATTTTCGCGTATACACCGGTTGAAGATCCAGCCGTATACAAAGAAGTCTGGTCCGATTTCCTTGACTACATGGAAGAAGTAACCGGCAAGAAGGTCGTGTTCTTCCCCGTTCAGTCAAACGCGGCACAGATCGAGGCTATGCGCTCCGGTCGCCTGCACATCGCTGGCTTCAACACGGGTTCCAACCCGTTGGCTGTTAATTGTGCGGGCTTTAACCCGTTCACAATCATGGCCTCGCTTGACGGTAACTTCGGCTACGAGATGGAAATCCTGACCTACCCTGGTTCGGGCATCGAAAAAGTTGAAGACATCAAAGGCGGTGTTCTTGCGTTCACATCACCAACGTCGAATTCTGGCTTCAAGGCGCCTTCCGCGATCTTGAAGGGTGATTTCGATATGTTGCCTGATCGTGATTTCGAACCTGCGTTCTCGGGTAAGCATGACAACTCCATTCTGGGTGTTGCCAATAAAGATTACCCAGCAGCATCAATCGCCAATTCGGTTCTTAGTCGTATGATTAGCCGTGGTGTGATTGAGGCGGATGATGTGATTTCGATCTATAAATCGCAAACATTCCCGACGACCGGTTTTGGTATTGCGCACAACCTTGACCCTGAATTGGCTGCGAACATCCGCAAGTCGTTCTTCACATTCGATTGGGAAGGCACGTCCTTGCAGGAAGAATTCGAGAAATCGAACGAAGGCCAGTTCCTGCCTATGACTTACCAAGAGTTCTGGGAAGTTATCCGCAAGATTGATACGGCAAACGGCGTATCCTACGCTTGCGAATAAGTCGATAAACTAACGGTGCCCGCGTGTGGAAATGCGCGGGCACTTTTTATGGGGTTAGGGTCAAAATAGATGTTGAAGTTAGAAAAACTTACTAAAACTTATAAAACCGGAGACAAAGCGCTTAGCGATGTCGATCTAGAGGTGGCCAAAGGGCAAGTGATTGCGCTCATCGGGCCGTCCGGTGCTGGGAAAAGCACACTGATCCGTTGTATTAATCGCCTTGTTGATCCGACCAGCGGAACCGCCACTTTGGACGGGGTGAATTTGACCTCGCTTGGGTCAGGTGCGCTGCGCCGTGAGCGCCGCCGCATGGGGATGATATTTCAGGAATACGCATTGGTTGAACGCCTGACGGTGATGGAAAACGTTCTGTCTGGTCGTCTTGGTTATGTGGGGTTCTGGCGTAGTTTCCTGCGTAAATTCCCGCAATCGGACGTGGACGAGGCGTACCGTTTACTGGACCGTGTAGGTCTGTTGCATATGGCCGACAAACGCGCGGACGAGCTGTCTGGCGGGCAGCGCCAGCGTGTCGGTATTTGCCGTGCGTTAATCCAAAATCCGGCGTTGTTGCTGGTCGATGAACCGACAGCGTCACTCGACCCGAAAACTTCTCGTGAAATTATGCGTCTTATCGTCGAGATGTGTAAAGAGCGTGGTCTGGCAGCCATCATCAACATCCACGATGTTAGTTTAGCACAAATGTTCGTGCAGCGGGTTGTGGCATTGAATATGGGCGAGATCATCTTTGACGGTGGACCAACCGAATTAACCCCCGACGTTTTGACCCGCATTTACGGCGAGGAAGACTGGGAAGCGACCATCGAAACCGTTGACGACGACGCGGAGGGTGAAGCGTGAGCGTGACACTCGAATCCCAAGTCGGAACACCTTGGAGAAAACCACCGTTTATCAAGAACGCCACTATTCGGTGGGGGTTTCTGATTTTCGCCGCAGTGTATTTCATCGCCGCCCTTGGTTCCATGGACGTCAATTGGAATCGCGTTTACGAGGGGTTGGAACGTGGCCGCAGGTTCATCGCCGCCTTTGCCAACCCTGATTTCGGGTCAAGGGCAACTGACATCAAAGAAGGCATGATGGAAAGTGTGATTATGACCGTCACATCCACCATTGTCGGTATAGCACTCTCTATTCCGATTGCTCTGGGGGCGGCGCGCAACATTGCACCTTTGCCGGTTTATCTGGTTTGTCGTTTTATCATTTCGATATCGCGTGCGCTAAACGAAATCATCGTGGCCATTTTGTTTGTCGCCATTTTCGGGTTCGGCCCGTTGGCAGGCTTCTTAACGCTAAGTTTTGCCACCATCGGTTTTCTTGCCAAACTTCTGGCAGAAGAGATCGAGGATATGAACAAAGTTCAGGCCGAAGCAGTTAAGGCAACGGGTTCAAGTTGGCTGCAATGGATTAACTTCGGTGTTCAGCCACAGATCATGCCACGCTTGATAGGCTTGTCTATCTATCGTCTGGATATCAACTTTCGCGAATCCGCCGTTCTTGGGCTGGTTGGTGCAGGTGGTATCGGTGCGACGCTGAACACCGCGTTTGACCGGTATGAATTCGACACCGTGGCCGCTATTTTGTTGATCATAATCGTGGTTGTTATGGCGCTTGAGTATATCTCGGGCATTATCAGAGCGAGGGTTCAGTAATGTCTATAAAAGATAAAAACGGTGTAAAAGTTTGGCAGGTTCGGGATCGTAATTCGCAGCTTGTCCGATGGGCGCTGTGGATGGGCGCGGCGATTATTTTCTATGTAAGCTGGATGAAAATCTCGGATCAAACCACATGGTTTTTCGTTTATGACGCTCCTCGGATTGCAGCGGATATTGGTGGGCGGGCAATGCCACCACGGTGGAGCTATATCACGCAACTTGGCAAGCCTATCTGGGATACACTGAACATTGCAACGCTGGGTACGATTTTTGCGTTGTGCATGGCTGTTCCAATTGCCTTTTTGGCGGCGCGCAACACCACACCAAGCAGGTTGTTCATCCGCCCGATCGCGCTTTTGATAATCGTCTCGACACGCTCCATCAACTCTTTGATCTGGGCGCTGTTGTTGGTGTCAATTATCGGGCCGGGGGTTTTTGCCGGAATGGTTGCAATCTCCATTCGCTCAATCGGGTTTTGTGCCAAGTTGTTGTACGAAGCGATCGAAGAGATCGACGAAAATCAGGTCGAGGCGATCACGGCAACAGGTGCTACGCGTTGGCAAACTATGGTTTTCGGGATCGTTCCACAGATTTTGCCCGCCTTTGCTGGTATCGCTGTGTTCCGCTGGGATATTAACATCCGCGAATCCACGGTGCTGGGTCTTGTGGGGGCCGGCGGCATCGGGTTGCAGTTGCAATCGTCTCTGAACACGCTGGCATGGCCGCAGGTCTCGTTGATTCTGGCTGTAATTCTGGTTGCCGTTGTTATAGGCGAATGGGTGTCCGCCAAAGTGCGCGGTGCGATTATCTAGGGTATATCATGGCCTCTGATGCTGATTGGGCTTTTGCCCAATACGAAAAAGTGCGGGATGCTTTGCCAACGGCGAAGTTTCCTGCGCGTTCCAGTCAAATATCGAATATCGGCGAGGTGGCCGACCAGTTTGATGTTTTTCTGCTGGATGCTTTTGGCGTTTTGAATGTCGGGGATACGGTGATTGACGGCGCGCCGGAACGGGTGGCGGCTTTGCAAGCGGCAGGTAAACAGGTGTTCGTGCTGACCAACGGGGCTTCCTTGCCGCCGGAGGTTTCCTTGGCGAAGTACCGCAAGTTCGGCTTTGATTTCAAACAATCTGATGTGATCGCCAGCCGCGATGCGTTAAGTGTGGGGCTATGTGGCCGCCCAGAAAACCTTTGGGGCGTTATGGCGTTGGAGCATTCCAAATTAGAAGGTTTTCCCGTGCCTTGTGTACGCCTTTCGCTGGACTCGGACCTTTATGATGAAGTTGAAGGTTTTATTCTGCTCGGCAGTGCGCCGTGGACAGAAACACATCAGGATATGCTTATATCTAGCCTGAAACGAAACCCGCGCCCCGTGATGGTTGGCAACCCCGATATCGTAGCGCCGCGTGAGACAGGCTTGTCACTGGAGCCGGGCTGGTATGCACACGACCTTAGCCATCGCACTGGCATCAAGCCGGAGTTTTTCGGAAAACCCTTCACCAATGTCTATGATTTGGCTTTGGCCAAGGTAGATCCGTCTATCCCGCGCGACCGGATCGCGATGGTTGGCGATACGTTGCACACGGACGTGTTGGGCGGGGCAGCGGTTGGCGTGAAAACCATATTGATCACGGACTACGGATTGTTCGCGGGCAAAGATGTCGCGGGCTATATCAAAGACAGCGGTATCGTGCCTGATTGGATTTCTACCTACACCTAAAATACGCAGTGTAACATTTCAATTTTTGCCATTGGCAAAGATGCGTATTTTTGAAAGAGTGAACGGGAAATTACCCTTTATACAGGAGGCAGCGCTATGCGTTTTGAGTCGCCAGACACAATAGAACAGGCAGTTGAGCTGTTAAACACATGCGACGGAATTTCGCGCGTGCTAGCAGGCGGTACTGATGTTTTGGTTCAACTGCGTTTGGCGCTGGTCGAGCCGGAACTGATTGTTGACATCAAAAAAATCACCGGAATGCGCGAAATTACGGCAGAGGATGGCGGGTTCCGCATCGGTGCCGCTGTTTCCGGTGCCGAGATGGGCGAACACGCTGATCTTGTGGCCCTTTGGCCCGGTGTGGTCGAGGCGATGGAACTGGTTGGCTCCACGCAGGTTCAGGGTCGTGCAACGCTGGTTGGGAACCTTTGCAATGCATCGCCTGCCGCTGACAGTGTGCCCGCGATGATTGCGGCTAATGCAGTTGCGCGAATTGTAGGGCCTAACGGAACACGGGACTGCCCCGTTGTTGATATTCCGGTCGGGCCAAGCAAAACGTCACTGACTAAGGGGGAGGTGATCACATCGATCTACCTGCCAGCGCGCGAGGACAATTCAGGTGATGCGTATCTGCGGTTCATTCCCAGAACGGAAATGGACATCGCAGTTTCTTCGGCCGGTGTTAACCTGACGCTTGATGTGGGCGGCGTGGTAACGCAAGCACGCGTAACGCTTGGGGCCGTAGCACCGACGGTGTTGGTGGTAGAAGGCGCAGCCAAGGCTATCATCGGAACCAAGCTGGACGACGAAGCAATCGCCACATTGCAAGCGGCTTGTTCTGCGGCATGCAACCCGATTGATGATAAACGCGGAACGATTGAGTTTCGCACCAAAACGGCAGGCGTGCTGGCAAAACGCGCAGCGTTAATTGCCTATAGCCGCGCAGGAGGTTCGAAATGAGCAAGATACATGTATCCACGTCAATCAATGGCGACGCTGTCGAATATTTGTGTGAACCAGAGGAAACTCTGCTGGATGCGTTGCGGAACCACGTAGGTCTTACTGGCGTGAAAGAAGGTTGCGGCTCAGGCGATTGCGGCGCGTGTTCCGTAGAACTGGATGGTCGGTTGGTGTGTTCGTGTCTGGTACTAGCTGCAGAGGCTGAAGGCAAAACCGTATCCACAGTTGAAGGCATGGCTGACGGCGAAAAACTGCACGTGTTGCAGCAAAAAATCCTTGATCATGCGGCATTACAATGCGGTATCTGCACACCCGGTATTCTGGTTGCAGCCAAGGCGTTGTTGGAAAAAAATCCGGACCCGTCAGAAACCGAGGTACGGTACTGGCTGGCCGGAAACCTGTGCCGCTGCACAGGGTACGATAAAATTATCCGCGCGGTGATGGACGCCGCTGCCGAAATGCGGGGGGCCTGATTATGGTAACGGAATATGTAGAGGGTTCAGCAGGAACCGAATTCAACAAACGTGACTTCAAAGTCGTAGGTACGCGACCGCCGCGCCCTGATGGGATTGACAAGGTAACGGGCCGTGCATTGTTCGGGGCCGATTTAACAGCGCCGGGCATGTTACACGCCACCATCCTTCGCAGCCCGCACGCGCACGCACGGATCGTGTCAATTGACACATCCGCAGCCCTCGCGATGGCGGGTGTGAAGGCGATTGTTACGTCCGAAGACTTCGTCAAGCAGAAGGGTTCCGGCAATCAGGACACGCTTGATAACTGTATGGCACGCGGCAAGGTTTTCTATGACGGTCACGCCGTTGCGGCTGTGGCGGCGATCAGTGTGAAGGTTGCCAATGCTGCGTTGAAACTGATCAAGGTGGAATATGATGTTCTGCCGCATGAAACGGATGTTGACGCGGCAATGCTCGACAGCGCGCCTGTGTTGCACGAAGGCCGCAAGTTTCGCAACATTCCTGAAGGAAACAACGCGAACGTCTCCGGATTCTGGGAATTTGGTCACGGAGACGTGGAAGAAGGTTTTTCCAAAGCAGACGTAATTGTTGAGCGCAGTTTCAAAACGGCCGCCACGCACCAAGGGTATATTGAACCCCACGCAACCCTTGCCACAATGGGCCCTGATGGGCGCGGTGAAATCTGGGTTTGTACGCAGGGGCACTACATGGTCCGCGATATGGCAGCGGCGTTTGTCGGGATGGAGACATCACAATTGCGCGTAACGGCCTCCGAAATCGGTGGCGGGTTTGGTGGTAAAACAACCGTTTATCTTGAACCTGTTGCGCTGGCTTTGTCGAAAAAATCGGGCCGCCCCGTGAAAATGGTGATGACCCGCGAAGAAGTATTCCGTGCATCTGGCCCGACAACCTCGTCGAGTACCGATGTTAAAATTGGTATGACCAAGGATGGCCGTATCACGGCTGGTCAGGCAAAACTGCGCTATCAAGGCGGGGCCTATCCCAACATCACAGCGATGCTGGGTGCAATGACCGCGTTTGCATCCTATGATCTGGACGCCGTGCAAACGCAGGCTTGGAATGTTCTGACCAACCGCCCGAAACAGGCCGCCTATCGTGCACCCGGTGCGCCGATGGCGATTTATACGGTGGAATCTGTGGTTGATGAACTGTGTCAGAAGCTCGACCTTGACCCGATAGAGGTGCGCTTGCTGAATGCGGCCAAGAAGGGCACGTTGTCGTCTTATGGCCCGACGTTCGATGAAATCGGGCTGGTGGCGACGCTGGAAGCCGCGAAAGCGCATCCGCATTACGCCGCACCGCTTGGGCCAAATCAGGGCAGGGGTGTTTCGTGTGGTTTCTGGTTCAACTTTGCCGGAAATACGAGTGTTTCCATGAGCATCAATGAAGATGGTACCGTTTCCGTGATCGAGGGTAACCCCGATATTGGTGGCTCGCGCGCATCCATTTCAATGATGGCGGCGGAAGAACTTGGCATTCCATTTGACAAGATTCGTACAATTATTGGGGATACCAACTCTATCGGTTTTAACGATGTGACTGATGGCAGCCGTGTGACATTCTCGGTTGGTCTTGCCACCATCAAAGCCGCACGCGCGGCGATTAAAAACATGTGTGGCCGTGCCGCGCAGGTTTGGGGAATCGATGCCGATGCGGTTGACTGGATAGATGGTGCAGCCGTACCGACTGGGCATAATGCTGGCGATTTTTCACCGATGACGTTGGCTGAAATCGCCAGTGATCAGGCTAAGACAGGGGGGCCGATTGCGGGGCATCACGAGGTGAATGCAGATGGCGCCGGTGTTAGTTTCGGCGTGCATTTGGTTGATGTCGAAGTGGACCCCGAAACGGGTTTCACCGAAATCAAACGCTACACGGTGTTTCAGGATGCTGGCAAAGCGATCCACCCTGATTATGTTGAGGGTCAGATGCAAGGCGGTGCCGTTCAAGGTATCGGCTGGGCGCTGAACGAGGAATATATTTATGGCGAAGACGGCAAGCTGCAAAATGCGGGCTTCCTTGATTACCGAATTCCTGTGGCATCCGACCTTCCGATGATTGACGCGGTTATTCTGGAAATTCCTAATCCAGGCCACCCTTACGGTGTGCGTGGCGTTGGAGAAACCGGTATCGTGCCACCTCTGGCCGCTGTTGCCAACGGGGTTTCCCATGCGGCGGGTGTTCGAATGACCGAACTTCCAATGTCACCGCCACGGATTCTGGCGGCCATTGACGGTGCGAAGTAATGGTTAAGGTCAACCTTTGGGGATCGCTACGATCCGCGACGGGTGGCTTGACCGAAGTTGAAGTCGACGCCAAGAATACTGGCGAAATGCTGAAAGCCTTGGCAGAAAAATACCCCGCTCTCGATCCTATAATCGAGGGCGGGGTTTCTGTTGCTATAGACGGTTTAATTTACAAAGAAGCGTGGTTCACGCCGATCAAACCTGACAGCGAAGTCGTTTTGATGCCGTATATGAAGGGCGGTTAACGCCCCCTGATCCGCGGATCAAGCGCATCGCGCAACCCGTCGCCAATGAAGTTCACACTTAGCACCGTCAACGAAATAGCCAAGCCCGGCCAGACAACGCGCGCGGGCGTTAGGGTCATGTAATTTGCACCATCAAACAACAGGCGGCCCCATGTCGGGAAGTCCGACGGAAAGCCGAGGCCAAGGAACGATAGCGCGCTTTCCGTGATAATCGCATTAGCCACACCGAGTGTTGCGGAAACCATGATCGGTGACAGTACGTTCGGTAGGATATGCCGCCGGATGATACGCCGCGACGGTGTGCCAATGGACTTGGCGGCCAGAACAAACTCACGTTCCTTTTGGGCCAGCACATCCCCGCGAACGATCCTCGCGGTGTGCATCCAGCTTGTGGCCCCGATGATGAACACGATCAGAATGAAGATACCGGTTTCTGGCCCGAACATGCCGCGCAACGTGTCGCGAAACAGCATGATGATAACCAGCAGCAACGGCAACAAGGGCAGGGCGAGGAACAAGTCCGTCAACCGCATCAACGGGCCGTCAAGTTTCTTGAAATACCCGGCAAGCAAACCGACCATCGTGCCGACAAGCAATGAAATGGCCATTGCGATGACGCCCACGGCCATCGAAACGCGCCCGCCGTGCAAAACCTGCGCCAGCATATCGCGGCCCAGTTGGTCTGTCCCTAGCAGGTGCGTCAGGCTCGGCCCTTGGTTTTTGTCACGGATGTTCAGGTACTGCGGATCGACCTTGTAGATATACGGGCCAAGGAACACCGCAAACAAGATGAACATAAACACAGCGGTGCCAATCAAAGCGCCTTTATGGGTTTTGTACTGGTCCCAGACATCACCCCAAAGCGTGCGGCCCTTACCCTCGATTATCGTTGTATCAGTCATAGCGGATCCTTGGATCAAGCAAGCCGTATAGAATGTCGGCGATAAGGTTGAACAGCACGATCAGCACCGCGAAGATGAATGTCAGGGTTTGCACCAGCGGAATATCAGCGCCTTGGATGCCGATAATCAAAAGCTGGCCAAGCCCGTTAACCTTGAAAATTTGCTCGGTAATAATCGCGCCACCAAACACTTGCGGCACACCCAAAGCGATTACGGTTACAACTGGAATAAGCGAGTTGCGTAGAACGTGCGTTAGAACCACAACCCGTTCTTTCAGGCCCTTGGCGCGCGCGGTGCGCACATAATCCTGTTGCAAGTTATCCAGCATAGAGGCGCGCATGAACCGGCTAAGTTGTGCCGCATTGAAAAACGCCAATACCATCACCGGCATGATCATTTGTTTCACTTGCAGCCAAAAATTCCCCCAACTATCGACCTTCAACGTGGTGTCATAGATCGACGGGAACCAACCAAGGTTCACCGAGAATATCACGATCAGCAACAACCCGGTAAAGAACGTCGGAACGGAAAAACCCAGCATAGAGATGAATGTACCGATTTGGTCAAACCAGCTGTATTGTTTATATGCGGAAATTACGCCGATGGGGATCGCGATGATGATACCAACGACATAGGACATCCCAACCACCCACAACGTCTGTGGCATGCGCTCAACAACCAAGTCCACAACTGGGGAACGTGTTGCCCAGCTTTGCACACGCAGGCGGTCACCGTCGCCAATGGTGATGTTGAACCATTGCTCAATCATATTCAGCGGCTCGTTAATGAAGAACTGCTGGCACCACAAAAGGTAGCGGAAGAACATCGGTTTATCCAAGCCCAGCGATATACGGATTTTCTCGCGTACCTCGGGCGGGATCGTCAGGGGTAGGTTGCCCGTCGGGTCATTCGGGGCTGTGTCCAGAATGAAGAAAATAACGAAACTGATGAACAGAAGCGTCGGGATCGTGAAGATCAATCTACGGATTGTGTAGTTAAACATTTATCGCCTCGGTTCAGCAGTCTAATGGTATGGCTGCGAGGTTTCCCCCGCAGCCAAAGTTTCAAATCGTCTTAGCGTGACCAGTCAGCCACATTCCAAAGATCGCTGTCCCAAACGTTCAGCTTCACACCTTTAAGAGTGTTTGCAGCTGCCGCAACATTACCACGGTGAACCAGTGGAATGATTGAGTAGCTCTGCATCAGCATGTCGTTCATCGCAATCGCTAGACGCGCACGTTCGGCGATATCCGCAGTACCGGCCATTTCAGCGACGAGCGCGTCATAGTCAGCATTACAGTAACGAGGCATGTTGCCACCGAGCCATGCATTTTCTGGCGAAGGAATCTCGGAACATTTCCAGTTGCCCATATAGGCTTCCGGGTCAGTGCCGTCGAAGTTGTTCGCATACATTTCCAGATCAGCAAAGAGTTTCTGGAATGTATCAGGGCTGGATTGGTCGCCACCGAAAAATACGGCTGCGTCAATGTTTTTTAGTTCTGTTTCAATACCGATTTGACTCCACCACTGTTTGATCAGGGCTTGGAAGTCCTGACGAACAGCATTTGTGGATGTTTGGTACAAGATCGAAAGGCGAACGCCATCTTTGGCGCGAACACCGTCGGAACCCATTACCCAACCAGCTTCATCAAGTAGTGCATTTGCACCATCGATGTTCTGAACTTCACAGCCCGCATTGTTAGGCGAGTCATAAATTGCAGGGGAAGGCAGAACGTTACAAGTCACTTTACCAGCTTTACCGTAACCAACTTCAACCAGAAGTGGGCGATCGATTGCCATGGAAAGAGCCTGACGTACAGCAATATCGCTCATGAACGGATGCGGGTTCGCAACTGTTGAGCGAGCATCGCCAAGGGATGCGGATGGGTCTGTGAGGTTGATCATCAGACGCTCAACCAATGGGCCAAAGCCGGATAGAACTGTACCCATGCCTTTGGCTTCCATTTGCGCCAGAATTTCTGGTGCGATCTGAAGATTCCAAGCATAGTCGAACTCGCCTGTTTCCAAAACTGCACGTGCAGCGGATGCAGCGTCGCCACCACCTTTGAACGTTAGAGATTCAAACGCGGGCTTGGCTGGATCTCGATATTCAGTGTTTGCGGTCAAAGAGATCGTATCGTTTGCGCGAAATTCGGAAACCACAAACGGGCCAGTGCCGATTGGGTTGAAGTTCGCTTCGGTACACGTAGGGGCCGCAGCGCCGGAACAATTAGCAAACTGTGCAGCCTGCAGAACCGGTGTTGTGGAGCCAACGAATGGACCATATGGGAAAGGCTTGGCTGAACCGAATGTAATTTTCACAGTCAGGTCATCAAGGGCTTCAACGCCTGTAACATCGCCGAATTTAGCCAACTGCTGACAGCCGCCGTTCGGGTCCATGCAGTAGTTTGCAGTGAACACAACGTCGTTCGCAGTCACAGCGGAACCGTCAGACCATTTTAGACCTTCGGATAATTTCCATGTGATGGAAGTAAGATCAGCCGATACGCCGCCGTTGGCAACTGTCGGGATCTCGTCAACTAGTGTTGGAACCATATTGCCGTTTTCGTCGTAGTGCGCCAAAGGCTCGATCACCATCGAAGATGCGTCGATGTCTTTAGTGCCACCAGACAGGTACGGATTCATAATAGATGCGGCTTGCCAATAAATAATGTTGGCATGCCCGTCACGTCCGCGGGCTTCATGCGAGCCCGCAATGACAGTCGAAGCAAGCAAAGATGCGCCAGCTGCTGCCATAAATAAGTTAGTAATTTTCATTTCTCTCTCCTAGTTGGGTTAGTTATGCGCGGGTTAATCCCGCATCGTTGGGTTAATCAATCAGATGACAGGCGGCGAACCGTCCGTCTCCGAAATCTCGCCATTCCGGTTCAATGAAACGACAAATATCCTGCACTTTCGGACACCGTGTGCAGAAATTACAGCCTTTCGGCGGGTTTGACGGGCTTGGAACATCCCCTTTAAGGATGATCCTTTCCCGTGTAGCTTCTTGTGCCGGGTCCGGATGCGGAACGGCGGACAACAAAGCCTCGGTATAAGGGTGCAGCGGGGCGTCGTATAGCGCATCGCGGGGTGACAGCTCGACGATTTTGCCCAGATACATCACGGCCACACGCGTGGCGAGATGGCGGATCATCGAAAGATCGTGACTGATAAACAAATACGTCAGGCCAAGCTTTTCCTGAAGGTCTTCAAGAAGGTTAACAACCTGCGCCTGAATGGACACATCCAGCGCAGCAATAGGTTCGTCGCAAACAATAAACTTCGGGTTAAGGGCCAGCGCGCGGGCAATGCCGATACGTTGGCGTTGACCACCGGAAAACTCGTGCGGGTAACGGTCTGCGAAATGGCGGGACAGGCCGACATCATCCATCAGCTCCCCGACTTTTTTCCGCTTGTCTTGTTTGGAAAGGTTAGTGTGTTCATCCAGCGGTTCCGCAATGATTGAACCAACTGTCATACGCGGGTTCAAACTGGCTTGTGGATCTTGAAAAATCATCTGCATTTCGGGGCGCAACTCGCGCAGTTCCTCGCCCTCAATGGTGCTGATATCGTGGCCGTTCACCTCGATTGCGCCCTCGGTAATATCGTATAGGCGCAGCAATGCACGCCCGACGGTCGATTTTCCGCAGCCACTTTCGCCGACCAAACCAAGGGTTTCGCCTTCCATGATCTCGAAGCTGATACCGTCAACCGCTTTAACTTCCCCGGCGCGACGGCTTAGGATGCCGCGAAAAATCGGAAAATGCATCTTCAGGTTTTCGACCTTCACCAGTGGCGCGTTATCATCAAGCATCCCGTGGCCCTCCGGTGTTTGGATCCCACCAACAAGCGACATCGTGGTCTTCACTAACATTTATGCGCTGCGGGTTTTCTGCACGGCAACGGTCAAACGCATGCACGCAACGCGGCGCAAATTCGCATGATGTTGGCGCGGCATTCATATTGGGCGGTTGCCCGTCAATGGAACGTAAACGTTCGTCCCGCTCCCCGTCCGCCTTTGGCAGGGTTTCCAGCAATGCGCGGGTATATGGGTGCTGCGGGTTTCGGAATAATTCCTTAACTTCGGCATGCTCCACGATTTGGCCGGCATACATAACCGCCACGCGGTCCGCGATTCCGGCGATGACGCCAAGATCATGCGTAATCCAGATAATGGCCATGCCCATTTTTTGGCGAAGTTCGCGGATTAATTCCAGAATTTGCGCCTGAATGGTTACGTCTAGCGCCGTGGTAGGCTCGTCAGCTATTAAAACCTTAGGGTCACACGACAGCGCAATCGCGATCATCACGCGCTGACGCATACCACCAGAAAACTGGTGTGGATAATCCCTAAGACGGCTTGTCGCGTCTGGAATACCGACCAGTTCTAACAGTTCAGCGGCACGGATGCGTGCCTCCGATTTGCTCATGCCCAGATGCTCGCGTAGCGGTTCCATCAACTGAAAGCCGACGGTAAACACAGGATTTAACGAGGTCATTGGATCTTGAAAGATAAACCCAACTTTGCCGCCACGAAGCGCGCGCATTTGTTCTTGTGTCATTGCGCGGACATCTTCGCCGTCAATGGTGATTTCGCCTGAAACAATTTCCGCTGGTGGGGAAGGGAGCAATTCCATCAACGACATCATCGTCACAGATTTACCCGATCCACTTTCCCCGACGATGCCCAACAGCTCGCCTGGGGCAAGTGAAAAGCTTACGCCGTTGACTGCATGAACCGCACCATCGCGCGTGTTAAACACAGTCTTCAAATTCGCCACGTCCAAAATCGTGGCGGTACTATCGAGCATGAAACGCTCCCTGTTGTTTTTCGCCCATTTGAATTCAAGGCGTTATGTGGACATGTTTGTCCAATTGATTAAATTCAGTTAACACCAAGAAAACCCTCACGACAATCCGTTATTTGCCCTTGACGCTACGATATATGCGGGACCATCCTTGGCGACGCTAAATTCAGGAGGCTTCATGCCAACCCACTATACTGCTAAGGAAATGCTGGAAAAACTGGTGGCTTTTCCATCCGTTTCATCCGAATCAAACCTGCCCGTTATCGATTTCATTGAATCGTATTTGGCGGATCATGGCGTGCAATCTACGCGGGTTTACGATGAAACCGGCCTCAAATCGAATCTCTATGCGCAGATAGGGCCGGATGTTGACGGTGGCGTTGTGCTGTCTGGCCACACTGATGTCGTGCCAACTGTTGGGCAGGCATGGGATACAGACCCGTTCGTGTTAACGGAAATCGGCGGTAAATTGTTTGGCCGCGGTTCGTGCGACATGAAAGGCTTCATTGCCACCGGTCTGGCCCTCGTGCCGGATATGGTTGCCGCTGACCTGAAATATCCCATCCAGTTCGCTTTGTCGTATGACGAGGAGGTCGGCTGCTTAGGTGCGCCTTTCATGATTTCGGAAATGGTCGATAAGCTCCCCAAAGCGCGGGCTGTGATTGTTGGCGAACCCTCCATGATGCAAGTGGTTACGGGGCATAAGGGTGCTGTCGGGTTCACGACCAAGGTGCATGGTTTTGAAATTCATTCCAGCCTTATGCATAACGGTGTTTCAGCTGTTATGACGGCGGCAAGACTGGTTGAATGGCTGCGCGTGCAATTCGCAGATGGGATGAAAGCCACCCCAAACGATATGGACGCCCTATTTGAACCACCGTTCACCACCTTCCATGTCGGCGTTATGAACGGCGGCACGGCGACGAATATCACCGCGAAATATTGCGAGTTTTCAACCGATATTCGCTGCCCACCATCGCAAGATCCACAAGTCTGGTTTGAGCGTTACATGGAATTCGTCGCCAAAATCGAGGCGGAAATTCAGACGATCCGCCCAGAAGCCTTCATCGAGGTTATAGCGCGGGACGTAAATCCTGCCCTTAAACCCGAAACTGACGGGGCCGCAGAATTGTTTGCACGTCAGGTAACAGGTGACAACGCCACGCATGTCGTATCCTATGGAACCGAAGCTGGGCAGTTTCAGCGCGAGGGGTATTCCACCGTCGTGTGTGGCCCGGGAAGCATTGAACAGGCGCACCAGCCAAACGAATTCATAGCTGTCAGTCAGCTAGAGGCCGGTTCGGCCTTTATCCGCAACATCATCGAAAAACTGAAGTAGGGAAAATATCATGGCTACCATCAACCGATTTGCAGACCTTCACGACGATATCACGGCTTGGCGCCGCGATTTACATGAACATCCTGAATTGTTGTTTGATACGCACCGCACTTCGGGCGTTGTTGCGGCTAAGCTGAAGGAATTCGGCTGTGACGAGGTCGTTGAAGGCATTGGTCGCACAGGTGTCGTTGGCGTGATCCACGGTAAAACCAACAAAAGCGGCAAAGTGATTGCCTTGCGCGCGGATATGGACGCACTGCCAATTCACGAAACAACAGGGGTTGAGCATTCCTCCAAAACTGATGGCAAGATGCATGCATGTGGTCACGACGGCCATACCGCGATGCTTCTGGGTGCCGCGACTTACTTGGCTGAAACGCGTAATTTCGACGGCACAGTTGTCGTGATTTTCCAGCCAGCCGAAGAAGGCGGCGGTGGCGGAAAAGAAATGGTTGATGACGGCATGATGGAGCGTTTTAACGTGCAGGAAGTTTACGGCATGCACAACATGCCCGGCCTAAAAGTTGGTGAATTCGCCACGCGCGTTGGCCCCTTGATGGCAGCGACCGACGAGTTCACATTACACGTCGAAGGCTTGGGCGGTCATGCCGCCAACCCTGCCGCTTGCATCGACACAACCGTTGTGGCCAGCCACATCGTCGTAGCATTGCAAACTATCGTCTCGCGTAACACCGACCCACTTGAAAGCGTGGTTGTTTCCGTGACCAGTTTCGAAACCGAAAGCAAAGCTTATAACGTCATCCCGCAACGTGTTGAAATTTGCGGAACCGTGCGCACATTGACGCCCGAAGCGCGTGATATGGCCGAAGCCGCTGTTTCCCGTATCGTTGAGAATACCGCTGCCGCTTACGGCGCATCAGCCAAAGTTAAATACAAGCGCGGCTATCCAGTCACTAAAAACCACGCCGATCAAACCGCATTTGCGGCGTCCATCGCCCGTGAAATATCCGGTGATGCAATGGTCCATGATGATACCGATCCGGTCATGGGCGGCGAAGATTTCTCCTACATGCTCGAATCTCGCCCCGGTGCGTTCGTCTTTGTCGGTAACGGTGACACGGCCACGTTGCATCATCCCGATTACGATTTTAACGACGATCTGATCCCTGTGGGCTGCTCGTATTGGGCAAAACTGGTCGAAACCGCCATGCCAGCCTAATGGTCACCCCGCGCCCCGCATTCACTGGCCACGGCCTCTGCGCATTTAGGGCGTACGAGGTCGTCGGCTTGCCTAACCGCCTTGCGGCCTCGCGTGCAATTGGTCCGGTCAGACCTTGATCGGAAATACGAAAAACATCCTGTTCATCATGTATGATCAGTTGCGGCACGATTACCTAAGTTGTGCTGGTCACAAGACTTTGCACACTCCGAATATGGATCGCTTGGCCGCTATGGGCGTGCGGTTCGCCAATACCTATGTGCAATCTCCGGTGTGTGGGGCCTCGCGCATGTCGTTTTATACGGGTCGATACGTTTCCAGCCACGGCGCAGCGTGGAATAATTTTCCGCTGAAGGTGGGCGAACAAACATTGGGGGACCACCTGCGTAAACTTGGCGTCGATAGCTGGCTGATTGGTAAAACCCACATGAAGGCGGACGCGGAAGGGATGGACCGCCTCGGGATCAGCCGCGACAGTGTGATCGGCGCGCGGGTTTCCGAATGCGGTTTTGATATTTTTGAACGCGATGACGGATTATGGTCCGATGGTCCGTCAGGGTTTTATGATAAAAAAAGATCACCTTACAATGAATACTTAAAGTCAAATGGATATGAAGGCGATAACCCGTGGCGTGACTATGCCAATGCCGCTGATGACGACGGCGATATGGCCTCTGGCTGGTTTATGCGTCACGCCTCCAAGCCTGCGAACATCGCCGAGGAAGACAGCGAAACGCCGTATCTAACGTCGCGGATCATAGATTTTATCGAAGAACATAAAGACGGCCAACCGTGGCTGTGCCATGCCTCTTTTATCAAGCCACACTGGCCCTATATCGTGCCCGCGCCCTATCACAACATGTACGGCCACAACCAAATCCAGCCCGTAAATCGCCATGCGTCCGAGCGAACAAAGCCGCAGCCCGTTTACGCCCAATTCCAAAACAACGCCGTTGGACAGGCCTTCGCGCGTGACGAGGTGCGTGAAATCGTAATCCCTGCCTACATGGGCCTTATCAAACAGTGTGACGATCAATTAGGGCGTTTGCTGGACTATCTGGAAACCTCTGGCCGAATGGAAGACACGATGATCATCCTGACCTCGGATCACGGCGACTACATGGGGGATCACTGGTTGGGCGAAAAGGATTTGTTCCACGAACCATCCGTTAAGGTTCCGTTAATCATTTACGATCCAGACGCGGATGCCACACGTGGTACAACCGTTGAGGCACTGGTTGAAGCGATTGACCTTGCCCCGACATTTATCGAGGCCATGGGCGGGGCTGCGCCTGAAAACATCCTTGAAGGGCGTTCGTTACTACCGTTCCTGCGCGGGGAAACCCCGTCCGATTGGCGCGAGTTTGCGATCAGTGAATACGACTATTCCGCCACCCCGATGTGCGCCAATCTGGGCCTTGAACCCAAAGATGCACGTCTGTTTATGGTGGCAACTGACCGCTACACCTTCATGCACGCCGAAGGAGGATTCGCCCCGATGCTGTTTGATCGACACGTTGATCCCGGCGAATTGCACGACCTTGGCCAAAGCGAGTCGCATGGCGGTGTGATTGCTGAAATGTACGACCACCTCGCCCATTGGGGGCGGCGTATGTCGCAACGCACGACGATCTCGGATGCGGAAATCGAGGCCAAGCGTGGCGGCCCCGAGAATGTCGGAATTTTCATCGGCGCGTTCGATGAATCCGAATTTGCGCCTAAGTTTACCGAAAAACTGACAGGAAAATCTAAACCACGTCCTAAAAGCGGAACATAGACGTCAGGCCATACTGCGTGAAGCCATCCATGGCCTCGAACGGCGTTCCGGCTTCAGCTTCAAGCCACATTGCGAAGGCCCTGAATTCAAGCCGGTCAGAATAGGTATATCGGGCAGATAAAGCGGTCACACTACTATTATTAGTAAGTCTTCCCAGTATATTGGCGGATACACTTAACTTACGATCCAACAGCTCGTCACTGGCACCCACGATGTAGTTTCCTGATGTTTGCAATCTCAGGGGCAACCCCAACGAAATTGGAAATCGTAAAGCCATCCGCAAAGTAATCAGCCCCGCAAACCATTGTCCCGGCAACTCGTCGCTGGGCAGGCCGAAACCACTGAACGACAGCCACGCATATCTCCGTTGCTTATCGCCGCATTCCCAGCCCATTCCAGAAACCCCAAGGGGCCCAATGCATGCTCGTTCGCCAGATTTATTTGCACGGCCCAGCTTTCCTGAAGGGTGCCAATGCCGGAATTAGGCAGGCCAACCGAAACGGACATTTCAACACCAGATTGCGGGAATTCATCAATGATAATATCGTAACCATTATCAAAAGCAAAACTGTCGAAATCAAGGTCAAGCTCTTGCGAAAAAAACGGGTATGGCGGCGATTAGCGCGGCTAGGGTAATTGGTAAACGCATGTATTCCCCTATTTTTCTTGCGCGCGAAGCGCGTCTAGATGGCGTTTACGAAAGGCCGTATCAGTCACGGCACGGGAAATACATCGCCGTCCTTGGCGTGGTAAACCAGAAACAACCCGTCATTGCGGCCAAACTGGCTTCGAAAATCACCCAGTGCCTGCACGGCGGGGTCATCTTCGGGCGCCAGGAATCAATGCTTGTATCCAGCTCGAATTTTGCTGCCCTGACGCCCATAAAAATGGTGCCGGTTAGCGAAGCTATAACAATGATATATTTATAGGGGCGCAGTTACGCGCGGAACTGCAGTAAAATATGCGGACGTCGTGCTGAAGAATGCATTCATTCCCAAGCCTCTCCACTGTTGGTTCAAATAAACCACGTAAAAACCCCGTTCACAAGGGGGGGCGTGCATCTTGCAAGGCGTCAGCGGGTTGCCTATTTGAAAATACACAAGGATTCGCGCCCATTCGCCTTGCAAACCCGACAGGGGCGTTTTAGGGTCCGCGCAGATTTTTAGTGGCATTTACTGCCTATTACCGAGGGGATACCAGATGTTCGCATCACCAGCATACGCCCAAGCCGCAGGGGGCAGCCTTACGTCCAGCCTTGGCGGTTTCGTTCCAATCATCCTGATTTTTGCCATCATGTATTTCCTGATGATCCGTCCTCAGCAAAAAAAGATGAAAGATCACCGCAACATGGTCGAAGCGCTGCGCAAAGGTGACCAAATCGTGACCCAAGGCGGCATCATCGGCAAAGTTATCAAAGTCAAAGAAGACGGCGAAGTTGAAGTGGAGATTGCGAAAGAAGTTAAAGTTCGCATTCTCAAGCACACCATCACGCAGGTGATGAACAAAACCGAACCTTCCTAAACCTTTTTAAGGCCACTCTATGCGGGTGGCCTTTTTTACGGGATATTACCGATATGTTGCAATTTTCGATTTGGAAGAAGGGGCTGATCTGGGCTCTGTGCTTGTTAGGCATAGTTTTCTCGACCCCCAATTTGTTTTATAGCAAGGTCGAAAAGGCCAATGACGCACGCACATTGGTTGCGGCGGGTGTTGTCGCCACGCCTGATATGGAAACTGACATAGCCGCTTGGCCGGAATTTCTGCCCTCCATGCTTGTTAACCTTGGGCTAGACCTTCGCGGCGGGGCGCACCTGCTGGTGGAGGTCGCGGTTGAGGATGTCTATGCAGATCGTCTCGATTCCATGTGGCCCGAAGTGCGTGATGCCCTGCGCGAAATTAAAGACGATGTCGGTTCTGTTCGTCGCCAAGACAGCAACCCGAACGAGCTGCGCGTGAAAATAGGCACCCCCGAAGGCATGCCTAAAGCACTTCAGGTTGTCGGTGATCTAACCCGTCCTGTCGTCACCCTGACTGGCGCCGGTTCACGTGACTTCGAGGTTACCAACGACGGTGACATCTTGATCTTCACCCTGTCCGAGGCCGAGATGATAGCCATGGATGACCGCACCATGCAACAATCCCTCGAAATCATTCGACGTCGCGTGGACGAGGCCGGAACCCGTGAGCCAACCATCCAGCGCCAAGGTGCGGACCGCGTACTGGTGCAGGTGCCGGGCATTGGTTCCGCCGAAGAATTACTGGACCTGATCGGTCAAACCGCAAAACTTTCGTTCCTGGCGGTCGTTCAACAAACATCCGACCCTGACATTCGCGCAGGCAGCGGTAACGTGGTTTACCCCGATGCAAATCAAGACGGTATATATTATGTGCTTGATCGCGTCGCCGTTGTGACAGGCGACCAATTGGTCGATGCACAGCCAACGTTTGACCAAAACGGCCGCCCTGCGGTGAACTTCCGCTTTAACCCCGCAGGTGGGCGCAAGTTTGGCGTTTATACCGCCGAAAACATCGGCAGTCCGTTTGCCATTGTGTTGGACGGCAAAGTAATTTCCGCACCGACAATTCAAAGCCATATCCCTGGTGGCTCCGGTATTATCACCGGTAACTTCACTGTGGATGAAAGTACGCGATTGGCAATTCTGCTGCGGGCAGGGGCGTTGCCTGCGGCAATCACCGTGCTGGAACAACGCACGGTAGGGCCGGAGCTTGGTCAGGACAGCATTGACGCGGGCAAAACCGCAACAGTCATCGCTTTCGCCCTCGTGCTAGTCTTCATGGTTCTGTCCTATGGCCTGTTTGGTATCTTTGCCAACATCGCGCTGATCCTGAACGTAGCGATGATTTTTTCGTTACTCTCGATCATCGGGGCGACACTGACATTACCGGGCATCGCGGGGATCGTGTTGACCATCGGCATGGCCGTGGATGCCAACGTGCTGATATTCGAGCGAATTCGCGAAGAACTTAGAGGCGGCAAGGGGCCGGCCCGCGCGATAGAGCTTGGCTATCAAAAAGCCTTGTCCGCCATTATCGACGCCAACGTCACCACGCTGATCGCTGCTGTGATCCTGTTTGCCATCGGATCTGGTCCGGTTCGCGGGTTCGCGGTGACGCTCGGTCTCGGGATCATAACGTCGGTCTTTACTGCAATCTGGGTAACGCGCCTGATGCTGGCCACATGGCTGCAAGCGCGCAAACCCAAAACAATCGAAGTGTGAGGGCCATAACATGCGCTTGAAAATGGTTCCAAATGACACGAAGTTCGATTTCTTCAGCGTCTCCAAAATTGCCATTACGCTGTCAACAACGCTGGTGATTGGCACAATTATTGCCTTCTTCACGATGGGCCTGAACTTCGGTATCGATTTCCGTGGCGGCACCATGATTATGGTCGAAACACCCGAATCCGTCGAGGTGAGCGCCTACCGCGCCTTGCTAAACGATGTAGTTGACGGGGATGTGACCGTAACCGAACTATCCGATCCAGCCGCAGCCCTGACGGGCGAAGCAAAACACATTATCATGGTGCGGATTGAACAAATAGGCGATGATGCCGCCGTTCAAAACGACCTTATCAGACTGGTGAAAACCACCCTAAGCGATACGTTTGAAGGCATAGTGTTTTTACAAACCGACTCCGTTGGCGCGAAAGTTTCAGGGGAATTGGTTCAGGCTGGCATTCTGGCAATTGTTCTCGCGGTTGGAGCCGTGTTGTTCTACATCTGGTTGCGGTTTGAGTGGCAATTTTCCGTCGGGGCCGTGGTCGCGCTGGTGCATGATGTTTTCATCACCATCGGCATATTCTGCATCACGCAGATCGAGTTTAACCTGACCATTATCGCCGCCATTCTAACCATCGTTGGGTACTCGCTCAACGATACCGTGGTTGTGTTTGATCGCGTGCGTGAAAACCTGCGCCGCTATAAAACGATGGAGTTGAAAGAGGTTCTTAACCTGTCGATCAACGAAACCTTGTCGCGTACTATCATGACGTCCGTAACCACATTAATCGCGCTGCTAACGCTTTACTTCCTTGGTGGTGACGTGATCCGCGGTTTCACCTTTGCCATGATCTGGGGTGTACTCATCGGCACCTACAGCTCTATCTTCGTGGCGTCTGTCATTCTGTTACGCCTTGGCGTCAAGCGCGATTGGGATAAAACCGACAATGCTGCCGGTACGCAATTCTCGGATATCGACGCCTAGCGCTTCGATATCCGTTCGCGGTAAAACGTGAAAATCCCCATGCCAACGACTATGGCGCTGCCGAGGATGGTCCAACCATCGGGAATTTCACGGAACACAAAAAAGCCCAGCAATAGCGCCCAGATCAAAGCGCTATAGCGAAACGGCGAGACGAACGAAATCTCGCCGTGCCGCATCGCCGTAACCGCCGCGATATATCCAACCAGAATAAACACCGCCGCAGCGCCAAGGTAGATTGCGATTTGTGGCGATACCTCCCGCCATTCCTGCGTTACGGCAATCATGCCTGACAAAACCATCACAGCCGCAGACGTAAACAACGCCACGAAAATCGACGGCGTGCTGGGTGACAGCTCGTGAGAAAGCAAATCGCGCAATGTCACAAACCCGACCGCGCCTAACGCCCACAACGAATACGCATTAAAACCTTCAGTTCCCGGACGCACAATTATCAGGACACCGACGAACCCTACAGAAATCGCCAAGTACCGCCGCCACCCCACCTTGTGACCAAGGAAAAGCGAGGCTGCCAGCGTTACCGCTAACGGCAAGGATTGCAAAATTGCCGTAGCATTGGCCAAAGGCATGTTGAAAAGCGCGGTCAGAAAACAGAACGTCGCACCCACTTCGGCGAATGTGCGCCAGCCGATAATTTTCATATCTCGTCGTGCAGGCCTATATATCAGCGCACCTTTGCTCCACGCCAGCAATCCCAGCAACACTGTTGCCACGACCCCGCGCAGAAATACCGTTTGAAACAGCTCCAGTTCCTCGGACACCAGCTTGATCATCGTGTCGTTCAACACGAATCCCGCCATCGAGGCCATCATAAAGAGGGCGCCTTTCATATTGCTCTGGTGTTCCGTCATGATTGTATCCTGTCCTTATCTAGAATCGCCAATAGCACCGGAATGTCGCACTCAAAAGCCATTGATTACGAAATTCCGTCGTTTCAGCACTTTTCCTTACGGCAAAACGGTCTATATTCCCCATCAAGCGGCACACGCCGTGACAAACATAAATCCAAAAGGGGTATTACCATGGCTTTTGAACTTCCAGATCTACCATACGCACACGATGCATTGGCCGCAGGCGGCATGTCCGCCGAAACAATGGAGTTTCACCACGACCTGCACCACAACGCATACGTCACAAACGGCAACAAGCTGGTTGCCGGCACCGAATGGGAAGGCAAATCCCTTGAGGACATCATCACAGGCACATATGCCGCTGGCTCGGTTGCCCAAAACGGCATCTTCAACAACGCCTCCCAACACTGGAACCACGCACAGTTCTGGGAAATGATGGGGCCAAATGGCCGCACAATGCCAACTGAACTAGAATCCCGCATTGTGGACGCGTTCGGTTCCGTTGACACTTTTAAGGCCGACTTTAACGCAGCAGGCGTTGGTCAATTCGGTTCCGGCTGGGTTTGGCTTGTGGCTGACACAGACGGCTCGTTGAAAATCACCAAAACCGAAAACGGCGTTAACCCGCTGTGCTTTAACCAGACAGCCCTGCTTGGTTGTGATGTATGGGAGCATTCCTACTACATCGACTTCCGTAACAAACGTCCCGTTTACCTGTCGAATTTCCTCGACAACCTCGTAAACTGGGAAAACGTGGCGGAGCGTCTTTCCAACGCTTAATCAAAGCCGTACACAACTAATACCGATGCCCTGCCAAACGGTGGGGCATTTTGATTCGAGGGTCCCATGAGCGAGCGCTTAAAAGGCATACTGGCAATGATTGCCGCCAGTACAATCTGGGGTCTCTCAGGGATATACTACAAAGAACTGGCCCATGTTCCACCGCTCGAAGTTTTGGGCCATCGAACTTTCTGGAGCTTCGCCTTCTTCGTTATCGTGATTACCATTCAGGGCCGCATGCCCGTTGTCTGGGGCATCCTGCGCCAACCCCGCACTCTTGCCATGTTGGTATTGTCCGCCGTAATGATTTCAACCAACTGGTTTGTTTTCATCCTGTCTATACAGATGGGCTGGGCGATGGAAGCCAGCTTTGGCTATTACATCTTTCCGCTGGTTGCCGTGGCACTTGGTTATCTGGTGTTGGGCGAACGCCTCTCCAAAGCGCAAAAAATTGCGGTCGCCATCGCCGCAGGGGCGGTACTTATGCTTGGGATTGGGCTTGGAAACCCACCATGGATTTCCCTTACACTCGCCACGACTTTCGGGGCTTATGGGCTGATCAAAAACAAACTCGACGTCGGGCCGGTGATCTCCGTCTTTATCGAGGTCTTGGTCCTTACACCCATCGCCCTGATTTGGCTGTTCGGCGTTCACAAATTCGGTTGGAGCGGGATGGACCGCAGCGGCGCGATCTTTGGCACCAACTTGCGTGACAGCCTACTGCTGGCATTTTCGGGCATCCTGACGGCAGGGCCGCTCATCCTGTTTTCCTACGCGGCGCGGCGTGTCGCCTTAACCACAATCGGGCTGGTGCAATATTTGAACCCAACCCTGCAATTCATGGTGGCGACATTCATCTTCAGCGAAGGTTTCACAAAATGGCACGCCATCGCCTTTCCGTTAATCTGGATTGGCTTGGCGATATATTCAATCGACAGCCTTCGTCAGGAACGCTCCGCGCGCAAGCGGCGCATCAATTCCGGCACGTCCGATATAACCTGAAGCAATTCCTTAAACGACGGGTCAGCAAATCCCTCGTCGATGATGTGGTCCAGCAATGTCAGCAACGGGTCCCAAAACCCATCGACATTAAGTAAGTACACCGGCTTTTCGTGCAAGCCCAACTGTCGCCATGTTAAAACCTCGAACAACTCATCCAAGGATCCGGCCCCGCCGGGCAGCGTGACAATCGCATCGGCGTTCATAAACATCACCTTTTTACGCTCGTGCATATTTTCGGTGATGATGAAATTGGTGATATCCCGTTTGCCAACTTCACGGTCCAGAAGGTGGACAGGAATAACACCAAACGTCTCGCCGTTCGCACGTTGGGTGGCACTTGCCACAGCCCCCATCAAGCCAACATCACCGGCTCCATAAACGAGTCGCATCTCGTTTTTTGCAAGGGCCGTACCAAGTTCTGTAGCTGAATCCTTGTAGCGCTCCATGCGCCCGAAGCGCGAGCCGCAAAAAACGCAGACGGAATAGATGGGTTTTTGGGTCATAAATCGTTGTTCCTCTTGTTTATACTTCCAAAATACCGCACCCTACACCTCAGAGGCAATGACTAATGCCGACCGGCCCAATGTAAACGCCAAAGCGAACGGAAATTGATTGATGAACGGCTTTATTCGTAAGTACCGCTGGATATTTGTTATCGTGGCTGGCGGTGTGGCTATTGGTATTGCACTTTTTAACCAACAAGACACGTCGCCCGTCGCCATGATCGAGGAAACAGCCGATACCGCCGTTGAAAGTGTCGAGGTTGCCGAAACAAAAGCCGGCACCCAACAACCCAGCGATGCAGCGGTGGTAGACGAAGAACATCCAGCCGAAATCGTATCCACACAAGAAGGTGGTACCGCGTCAGAAACAGAATCCCCACCCAGCGAACCGGACCCCGTAGAAGTGGTTGAAGAAGACCTCGTCGATAATGAAACGGCCACAACTATGGCCGAAGAAACTACGCCAACAACGCCGGATGCTACAAGCACTACCGAAGCAGACACAGGCGATGAAACGCCAAGCGAAACAGCCACCCAAGATCAACCAGCTGACGCAAACACAAGCGAAGCCGCCGCTGTGATTGAAGAGTTGACCGACGCAATCACCACAGGCGATGCCGAAGAAACCACAGGCGCTACCAAGCCGTCTTTCGATGTGGTCCGTGTTGATCCTACCGGCGCGGCCATCATCGCCGGAACAGCAGAGCCGTTTTCCAAAGTTGTTATCCGTTCCAACGGCGAAGATATCGGTGAAGCCATTGCCGGCTCCACAGGGGAATTCGTGGCAATGACGCAAATGCCCGACACCGAACAAGGCCAAACGCTAAAACTAGAAGCCGAAGTTAACGGTGAATTGCTGTTCTCGGACGACACCATCCTCATCTTGCCAATCCTGCAATCCAATGCTGCGGACGCTATTGGCGAAGAAACCGCCCCTCCGATTGTGCGCGCGACCGATGAGGAAATTGTGGTCCTTCAAGGTGGCGCTCAACTTGCATTAGGGGAACTTAGTCTTGATAGCATCAGCTACGATGAAAACGACGAAGTTGTGCTGGCAGGGCGGGGAAGTCCAGGCCGCACCATTATTATTTACGTCGATAATGCGCCTTTGACGGACACCGTCGTGTCAAATTCCGGCAGTTGGAAGCAAGCACTGCTTGGCCTTGACGCCGGGCGCTATGTCCTTCGGGTTGATGAGGTTGACGACGACGGCACTGTCACCAGCCGTGTTGAATCCCCCTTCCAGCGCGAATATCCCGAAGACCTCCGCGAGGCAAAAGCTTTGAGCGACGCGACCTATACGGTGCAACCCGGTAACTCGCTTTGGCTGATTGCGACAGGGCGTTATGGTGACGGTTTACGGTATCACCAGATTTTCTCGGCCAACAAAGACCAGATACGAAACCCAGATCTGATTTACCCCGGGCAGGTGCTGGCAATCCCGGACGCGCAAGAATAATTTCATTCTGCTCTGGTTCTTTAGCTCAACACTCCTTATCTGTTTCCTTCTAGAGGGATCAGATACATGAACAAAAATACCGACTCAGACCGCATGAGCGGCTGGCGTACCATCAAAAGCGTTGCGCCCTATCTTTGGCCGGCTGGGAATACGGCCATTAAAACCCGCGTTGTTCTGGCAATGTTCGTGCTGGTCTTAGCTAAAGTATTAACGGTATTAACACCGCTTTTCTTCAAGGGCGCGATCGATTCCATGTCGCCGGACATCCTTGAAAAACCCGTTGTCATGATGGTCACCGGCACAATTTCACTGGTCATAGCCTACGGCGTCATGCGCCTGCTCGGTGTCGGATTCAACCAGCTTCGTGATGCCATATTCGCCAAAGTAGGCCAACGTGCCTTGCGTCGTTTGGCGTTTGAGACGTTCGAACACATCCACGCCCTGTCCCTGCGCTATCACATCACCCGCAAAACCGGCGGCCTGTCACGCATCATTGAACGCGGCGTCAAGGGTGTCGAATTTCTGCTGCGTTTCATGCTGTTTTCCGTTGGACCACTGATCCTAGAACTTACGATGGTCGGGATAATTTTCTTCGTAATTTTTGATGTGCGCTATCTGGCGGTCATTGTTATTACCATCACGCTTTACGTCTGGTTTACCTTCCGCGTTACCGAGTGGCGGGTGCAAATTCGCAAAGAGATGAACAAGCAAGACACCGATGCCAATCAAAAGGCTATCGACAGCTTGCTAAATTACGAAACAGTTAAATATTTCAGCGCCGAGGCCCGTGAGGCCCGCCGCTACGACGACTCCATGCGCGAATATGAAAAGCTGGCGATTCAAACCAATTACACCCTCGGATTTTTGAATTTCGGCCAATCGGTACTGATCACCAGCGGCTTGGTCGCGGTGATGATCTTGGCTGCTATGGGCGTGCAAGACGGCACGCTGACCGTCGGCGATTTCGTTATGGTTAATGCCTACATGATCCAGATCACGATGCCCCTGAACTTCCTTGGCACGGTTTATCGCGAAATTCGCCAAGCGCTTGTGGATATGGGTGAAATGTTTGACCTGCTTGGCCAGCCAGCCGAAATCGTGGATAAACCGAATGCCCCTGATCTGGTTTGTACAGGCGGCGAAATCTCGTTTGAAGACGTGGATTTTTCTTACGAATCCAATCGTTCCATCCTGCATAAACTGAACCTGAAAGTTAACGCAGGCCAGACCGTTGCGGTCGTTGGCCCCTCTGGTTCCGGCAAATCCACCATTGGGCGCCTACTGTTCCGCTTTTACGATGTAAACGGCGGCAGCCTGAAAATTGACGGCCAAGACGTGCGCGACATCACCCAGAAAAGCCTGCGCGAACAGATCGGCGTGATTCCCCAAGATACGGTGCTTTTCAACGACACCGTCGGCTATAACATCGCCTATGGCCGCCCGGATGCCACCCACGACGAGGTGATCGAGGTTGCCAAGGCCGCCCAAATTCACGACTTCATCATGTCCTTGCCAGACGGCTACGACGCTATCGTTGGCGAACGTGGCCTGAAACTGTCGGGCGGCGAAAAACAGCGTGTCGGTATCGCACGAACCTTGCTGAAAAACCCACCAATCCTGCTGTTGGACGAGGCAACCTCCGCGCTCGATTCCGAAACCGAGCAAGGCATTCTCGACTCTCTAAAAAGCATGGGGGAGGGGCGCAGCGTTATCACCATCGCCCACCGACTTTCCACAGTAGTCCACGCCGACCGGATCATCGTCCTTGAAAAAGGCCACGTGACCGAAGAAGGCACACACGAAGAACTGCTCGCAAAACAGGGCCGCTATGCCTCCATGTGGGCGCGCCAAGCCTCCGATAGCGAGACGGAAGAAACTGTGTAACTTGTTTCTCCGCACTAACTGGGCTATCTGCGCGACATGAATTTGACTGACCCCATTCCAGCCGTCAAAACCCTGACAGGCGGCGCGCCCGAAGGGTATGACGCCAAGCTTCTGGCAGACCTCGTTGCGCGCAACGATGGGCCGGTTATCCACGTATTGCGCGACGATACACGCCTTGCGGCCATGCAGCAGGCGCTAAAATTCTTCGCCCCGGATTTGCCCGTTCTAGTCTTCCCCGCATGGGATTGCCTGCCATATGACCGCATTTCCCCCAACGCCGAGGTTTCCGCCCGCCGCATGGGAACCCTCGCAATCCTCGCCGATGGTTTCACGCGCGCCTGCGTAATCCTGACCACCCTTAATGCCGCCACCCAGAAAATCGCCCCCCGCGCGGTTGTCGCCAGTTCCAGTTTCACCGCCGTTGTTGGCCAACAAATCAACGTCGAAAACCTGCGTGCATACCTCGTGCGTATGGGTTTCAATCAAGCCCCGACCGTCACAGAACCCGGCGATTACGCCATTCGCGGCGGCTTGATCGACATATATCCCCCCGGTGCCAGCGGCCCAATCCGCCTAGACCTGTTCGGTGACGTCCTCGACGGCGCGCGCCGGTTCGAGGCCGCGACACAGCGCACAATCGAGAAAATCAACCGCATCGAACTCGCCCCCGTTTCCGAAGTGATTTTGGACGAGGAATCCATCCAGCGTTTCCGCTCAAAATACCGCCACACGTTCGGCGCGGCCGGTAATGACGACCCGTTGTACGAGGCCGTAAGTGCAGGGCGCAAACATCAAGGCCTTGAACACTGGTTGCCGTTTTTCCACGACCACCTCGACACGTTATTCGACTATCTACCAAACGCGCCCGTCGTGCTGGACGATCAAGTGAATCCGTCACGCACCGCCCGTTGGACCTCGATCAAAGATCAATATGAAACCCGCCACGCGGCACTATCCGAAAAATCTCACCTCGGAACGGTCTACAAACCCGTTGACCCCGCACTGCTTTATCTGGACGAGGATAACTGGAACGCCGCGCTGGAAAACCGTGCTATCCGGCAACTTTCACCGCTTCCACAACCCTCCGGTCCCAACTGCATCGACGCAGGCGGTCGCATTGGGCGCAACTTCGCACCTGAGCGCCAAAATGAAGACATCAGCCTGTTCGGTGCGCTCGCCACACACATCGCCGATAAACGCAAAACCGGCAACGTGGTGCTGTGTTCCTATTCCGAAGGATCCCGCGAACGCTTCGCCACGCTGCTTGAGGACAGCGGCGTTGAAAACTTCACCAACATCGCACGTTTCAGCGACATTGGCCAAACCAAAGGCTTATTTCTAACCGTCTGGCCCCTCGACACAGGGTTTGAAACATCCGACCTGACGGTGATTTCCGAGCAAGACATCCTGGGGGATCGCCTAATTCGTGCCCCGCGCCGACGGCGCGCCGAAAACTTCCTCAAAGAAGCGCAAAGCCTGACACCCGGCGATTTGATCGTCCACATCGAACACGGTGTCGGGCGGTATAACGGTCTGGAAACCATCACCGCCGCAGGCGCACCCCACGAATGCATCGCACTGGAATACGCTGGCGGCGACCGCCTGTTCCTGCCGGTCGAGAACATTGAACTGCTATCACGCTACGGCCAAGAAGTCGGCATGCTCGACAAGCTCGGTGGCGGCGCGTGGCAGGCCAAAAAGGCCAAGCTAAAAGAGCGTGTCCGCGAGATGGCCGACAAGCTAATCCGCATCGCTGCCGAACGCGCGCTCCGCTCCGGCAAAGTCATGACCCCGCCAGACGGCATGTGGGATGAATTTTGCGCCCGTTTCCCGTATCAAGAAACTGACGATCAGCTTCATGCGATCGAGGATGTGCTTGCAGACATGGCCAGCGGCCAACCGATGGACCGCCTGATTTGCGGCGACGTAGGTTTCGGTAAAACCGAGGTCGCCATGCGCGCCGCCTTCATCGCCGCCATGTCAGGCTCTCAAATCGCGGTGGTCGCACCAACAACTTTGCTGGCCAGACAACACTACAAAAGCTTCTCGGAACGCTTCCGCGGTTTGCCCGTCCAAGTCCGCCAGCTTTCCCGATTTGTGTCTACCAAAGACGCCAATGACACCCGCGAGGCCATGAAACGCGGCACCGTAGATATCGTCATCGGCACCCACGCGCTACTGGCCAAGAACGTCCGTTTCGCCAACCTCGGCCTATTGATCGTGGACGAGGAACAACATTTCGGCGTTACCCACAAAGAAAGCCTCAAACAACTGCGCTCTGACGTCCACGTCATGACGCTCACCGCCACGCCCATCCCGCGCACCTTGCAACTGGCCCTATCGGGCGTGCGCGAACTGTCCATCATCGGCACCCCGCCCATCGACCGCCTCGCCATTCGCACCTATGTCAGCGAATTCGATCCGGTCACGGTACGCGAGGCTTTGTTGCGCGAATACTACCGCGGCGGCCAGTCCTTCTACGTCGTCCCCCGCATCTCGGATATGGCCGAAATCGAGGAATTTCTCAAAGAACAAGTCCCCGAGGTTTCCGTCGTCACCGCCACAGGCCAAATGGCAGCAGGCCAGTTAGACGACAAAATGAACGCATTTTATGACGGCCAATACGATGTGCTTCTGGCCACCACCATCGTTGAAAGCGGCCTCGACATTCCCGCCGCCAACACACTGATTGTGCATCGCGCAGACATGTTCGGCCTGTCGCAACTCTACCAAATTCGGGGCAGGGTGGGCCGCTCCAAAATTCGCGCCTATGCCTATATGACGACCAAACCGCGCAAGCCCCTGACACCCCAAGCCGAAAAACGCCTTCGCGTTCTGGGCAGCCTCGACAGCCTCGGCGCAGGCTTTTCGCTCGCCTCCCAAGACCTCGACATTCGCGGCGCAGGCAACCTGCTTGGTGACGAGCAATCCGGCCATGTCCGCGAGGTAGGCTACGAGCTGTATCAATCCATGTTGGAAGAAGCCATCGCCAAGATGAAATCCGGCGAACTAGAAGGCCTATCCGACGCAGACGAGGCGTGGTCCCCGCAGATCAACCTCGGCGTTCCCGTCCTGATCCCCGCCGATTATGTGTCAGACCTCGACATCCGCCTTGGCCTCTACCGCCGCCTCTCGGCCCTGTCCGGCAAGGTTGAACTGGAAGGCTTCGCCGCCGAACTAATCGACCGCTTCGGCAAACTCCCGCGCGAGGTGAACACCCTCCTAAACATCGTCCGTATCAAATCCGCCTGCCGTCGCGCAGGCATCGCGCGCCTAGACGGTGGCCCAAAGGGCGCAACCATCCAGTTCCACATGGACAAATACGCCAACCCCGCAGGCTTGGTTGAATTCATCCACGCCCAAAAAGGTTTGGCCAAAGTGCGCGACAACAAAATCGTGGTGCGGCGTGACTGGCCTAGCGATGCGGCAAAAATAAAAGGCGCTTTCGCGATTGCCCGTGATTTGGCTGTATTGGCAAAGAAAACCCCGTAGCGTACCATCCCTTAGAACATTTGGAGCTTTAAATGCATGTAATCGTTGTTATTGACCTCGCCATCGCCGGTTTTCTAGTTGGCGCAAATGTCTGGTTTTTCTTTATACAGTCACCTTTATTGATTACCATTATGGGGCGCGAAAAGTTCGTTCCAATCCAGATGAAATTGACCAAGTTACTATTCAAATCGCTCAGTATCGCCGCCGTACTCTTGGTCAGCCTTGCTTGGTTTAGCGGTGGTGCCGTTGCAATCCTCGGGGCCGTATTCTCTGCGGTGTCAGCACTAATCGCGCATTTTTACGTTATTCCGCAGGCACTCAAAGCTGGTGGAAAAGGCAGGGCTGAAACGGTGGCCAAAGGCGGTGACCACTCGGTTGCGAAATTCGCCAGCGAGGGTAGCGGCCCATCTGCATCGTTCTGGCATCGCACGGTCGTTGTTTTTGTAGTCCTGATTATTATCGGTGCGTTGGCTAATATAAGCGGGACTGTGAGCTAGCCACACGCCCGAAAGCTCGGAGTGGCATTTTAGCAACACGTATCCCTCCAAACCTTAACGCAAAACGTACATACGTGTTGTGTACGTGTTGTGTACGCGTTGTGCATACGAAAAACACGCCAAAACCGTCAAAGGTTAACGCGAAAAAACTTTGAAAAATCGTGATTCTGTTAACTATTCAACGAATCGGACAGCCCCGATGTGGTCCAGATTGCGGTTGCGCTGCGCGTAATCAATGCCGTACCCGACCACGAATTTATCCGGTATTTCAAACCCGATCCAGTCCGCCTTTATATCGACCTCGCGTCGCGATGGCTTGTCCAGCAGCGCACAGATTTTCAGGCGCTTGGGATTGCGGGCTTTCAGCAGTTTCACAACATGGTTCAGCGTGTGTCCAGTGTCGACAATATCCTCGACAACCAAGACATCGCGCCCCTCGATTTCGCCGCGGATATCCTTCAAAATACGCACCTCACGGCTGCTCTCGGTGGAGTTTCCGTAAGACGAGGTCTCCAGAAAATCAATCTCGACAGGCAGGTCGAATTCCCGCGCAAGGTCGGCGATAAACACGAAAGATCCGCGCAGCAGGCCGACAACGATAAGTTTGTCTGTGCCCTCAAAATACTCGGATATTTCCTTGGCCAGTTCTTCGACCCGCGCCGCAATAGATTTTGCCGAAATCATTTCGTCAATTACGTAATTAGAATGATCCATACTCTTGCCTTTTTTGATTCTCCGTATCTTAGTACAGTTATGCTTAAAAGCCCCGCGACAATCCATCCCGTGGCGCAATGATTAACAGAAGTTCATATAGCCGCTATGCCTACGCACGCCGAAAAACGCATCATGCCTCACACCGCCGAACAGATGTACAATCTGATCGCCGACATCGGGTCTTATCCGCAATTTTTGCCGTGGTGTACGGCCGCCCGTATCAACAGCACAAAACCTGCCGACGACGGCACTGGAACGGTGATTGACGCAGACTTGGTGATCTCCTTCAAACTGTTTCGCGAAAAGTTCGCCAGCCGTGTGACGTTGGACCCAACGGCCAGTCATATTGCTGTGGAATACCTTGATGGCCCATTCCGCTATCTGAATAACCAGTGGCAATTCAATGCGTTGGAAGATGGCTCCTGCGAAGTGGATTTCTTCGTAGACTTCGAGTTCAAATCCCCAATGCTGCAAGCCGTCATCGGTTTGGTCTTCAACGAGGCCATGCAACGCATCGTCCACGCCTTTGAAAAGCGCGCAGACGAGCTGTATACGTAGGTTTTCACTCCGTAATTTCGGCTAACAGCCAAGTAAGTGCGGTCTCCACTGTCGCTAACCGCACGTTGTCTCGCCCGATTGGGCCAAAGTTACGCTCGCGGGTTTCGATGCCGTCTGTTGTTGCCAGTCCAAACCAGACCAGCCCTTCGGGTTTTTCACCGTCTGTACCTGGACCGGCGACTCCGGTTACGGCGATGGTAATATTTGCGTTTGAGGCGGCTAACGCGCCAAGGGCCATTTGGCGGGCGACGGGTTCGGACACTGCACCATATTCGTTGAGCATTTTTTCAGAAACGTTAAGGATTTCGGTTTTGGAAGGGTAGGAATACGTCACGAACCCTCGATCAAACATCGCGGAAGACCCAGCCACATCCGTTAACGAAGCCGCAATCATTCCACCCGTGCAGCTTTCAGCCGTGGCAATCATCACACCGTTGGCCTTGGCGGCTTGAACCACCTTTGTAGCCAGATCAAAATGCCCGATCACGCTAACACCCCATGCCACAATCCAGCGGCGGCGATGACGACAATGGCCGCCAACACGCCTGCCAACACATCGTCCAGCATCACGCCCATCGGGGTGTGCATGCGATCCGCCCAGCCAACGATCCAAGGCTTCCAGATGTCGAACAGGCGAAAGAAGATGAAGGCCGCGATCCAGCCGGGGTAGGGGAACAGCCATTGCGGCTGATCGTTCAGCCACATGCCCGCTGACAGGGGCATCAGGGCGATCCAGATGCCGACAACCTCGTCTATCACGATCGACGATGGGTCGTGGTCGTCCGCCCCGCGCGTTTCCACGGTAGTGGCCCACAGGCCCAGCGCAAAGGCGATGATGGTCGCGATGACCAGTAACGGAAACCCGCCAAGGCCATGCAGCACCCAGCCAACGGGAAGGGCGGCTAATGTACCCCATGTACCGGGCGCTTTGGGCAGTAGGCCTGCGCCGAAAAATGTCGTGATAATGCGTGTCATATTTTCACCAATGTTGCAATTGCGGTGGCGGCAATCCCTTCGCCGCGCCCTGTAAAACCCAGCTTTTCCGATGTGGTTGCCTTAACGCTGATCCGCCCAATATCAATGCCGAGTATTTTCGCCATGCGTTCCCGCATCGCCAAGGCATGTGGTCCGATCTTGGGCGTTTCACAAATAATCGTGCAGTCGATATGGGTTATCGTAAAGCCGCGAACCGCGGCGCGCTCAACCGCTTTGGCCAGAAAGATGTCCGAGGCAGCCCCCTTCCATTGCATATCGGAGGGTGGAAACCACTGCCCGATGTCACCTTCGCAAAGCGCGCCGAAAATCGCGTCGGTAACGGTGTGCATCGCTACATCCGCATCCGAATGCCCGACGAGGCCGTGGGTGTGCGGAATATCGACCCCGCAAAGGGTGACATGATTGCCTTCGCCAAACTTGTGAACGTCAAAACCGTTGCCTGTGCGTATGTCCATATCGCCCCTCAATGCGCGTTCAGCCCGTGCGAAATCCTCGGGCGTTGTGATCTTGAAATTATCCTCGGCCCCGCGCGTGATAGCAACGCTTAATCCCGCACTGTGCGCCACGGCTACGTCGTCTAGCACGGGTGCGGTCAGGGCTTCGTGCGCCGCCAGAATATCCTTAAACCGGAACCCTTGCGGGGTTTGCGCGCGCCACAAGCCTTCGCGTGGTTCGGGCGTTTCGATGGTTTCTCCACCACGCCATAGCGCATCGACTACGGGCAGGGCGGGGAATGCGCCTGTGTGGGTTTTAAGGGCGTTAAGAACTTCTTTAATATCGTTAACGGAAACTAAAGGCCGTGCGGCATCATGAATAAGTACCAAATCTGGCTTGTGGCTTTTCAACGCATTCAACCCTGCCAAAACGGAATCGTGACGCTCCACCCCGCCTATACAAACGGGCAAAAGGCCGGAAATGCCGTTAACCGCTGCTTCATATTCGTTAACATCGTCTGAATGGATAACAACCTGCACAGCCTCCACAGACCGATGCGCCAACAATGCCAGAATCGAGCGGCGCAGCACCGTTTGCCCCATGAGGTCGCGGTATTGCTTGGGAATGCCCCCTCCGGCGCGTTTCCCGCGTCCTGCTGCAACTATTAATCCTGCGACTTTCATCCGACCTCCGGTGTTTGTCCCTGCATAGCGCAACCTGCATGTGCTTCACAATGGAGCAGGTAAAACTGTTGCTGAAAACTTGCGCCTGCTGTAGTTCTGGCAAAACTGCACAAGGATTAGGCACTTTGGCCGTAACTGTCGGAAATTTAACCTTGGACCCACCGGTCTTTCTGGCCCCTTTGGCCGGAATTACCGATTTACCGTTCCGCAACGCGGTTTTGCGCTTCGGGGCAGGGTTGGTTGTATCCGAAATGGTGGCTTCACAAGAAATGGTGCAGGCCAAGCCTTCCACACGGGCGCGGGCGGAATTGGGGTTCGGGAATGAACGAACATCGGTACAGATCGCTGGGCGCGAGGCATACTGGATGGCTGAATGCGCCAAGCTGGTGGCCGGTCAAGGGGCGCGGATCGTCGATATTAACATGGGGTGCCCGGCAAAAAAGGTAACGACGGGCTATTCCGGCTCTGCGCTTATGAAAGACCCCGATCATGCACTAAGTTTGATCGAGGCGGTCGTGTGCGCGGTGGATGTACCGGTGACGCTAAAGATGCGGCTTGGCTGGGATGACAGGTGTTTGAACGCGGCGGAAATTGCCAGAAGGGCCGAAGCGGCAGGCGTGCAGATGATAACGATTCATGGTCGCACGCGGTGTCAGTTCTATAAGGGAGCGGCGGATTGGGGGGCAATTAGTGCCGTAAAATCTGCCGTTAACATTCCGGTAATTGCGAACGGCGATATCGTTGATGCGCGATCGGCCAATCAGGCGTTGAAGTTGTCGAAGGCTGACGGCGTGATGGTTGGACGCGGCGCACAAGGGCAACCTTGGATGTTGGCGCAAATTTCGGCGGAACTGTCAGGGCAGGCTTATACAAGACCAACTCGTAGCGATTTGGCCGATGTAATCTTAAGGCATTACGAGGACATGATCCGCTTTTACGGACCAGAGTTGGGCGTCAGAAACGCGCGTAAGCACCTGACATGGTATCTGGAACGGCTAGAGGGCGGCATGGAATTGCGGAATTTTATCATCCGTGAGCGCGATTCAGATATTGTTCTGAGATACCTTACCGAAGGTTTGAAAAACTGTGGCGACTCGATCGAGGTTGCCGCATGAGTGACACGAATTTCGAGGCTCTTTGGAGCGCAATTCCCTACCCAGCCTATGCGATTGACGAGGACAACCGTTTCTTAACCTGCAACGGGGCGGCTGAATTCTTCAGTGGCACCTCCATCCGTCAAATGCGTGGTAAGAAATTATCAACCTTTATTGGCGAAGGTAGCGTTGTTCAAAATATGGTGGAACAGGCGCGCAAAGGGTCTGGTTCTGTGGTTCAGCACGGGATTGAGTTGGGCTGGGCTGACAATCCACCACGCCTTAACGATTTACACGCAACGGGCATGCCAAACGATCAAGTATTGCTGTTGCTGCACCCACGTGGTTTGGCCGAAAAGATGGACCGCAGCCTGACGCATCGCTCGGCTGCGCGATCAGTGGCGGGAATGGCGGCGATGCTGGCGCATGAAATTCGCAACCCGTTGGCGGGCATTAACGGGGCGGCGCAATTGCTGGCGATGAGCGTTAATGATGATGACCAAGAACTTACCACGCTTATTCAAGACGAAATACGCCGCATCGGGCGGCTGGTGGAACGGATGGAGCAATTTGGCGACCTTCGCCCTGCACAGCGCGAGCCGGTCAATATCCACGATATTATTGATCGCGCCAAGCGGGCCGCAGAGGTGGGTTTTGCCGAACACGTTCGATTTATTGCAGAATTTGACCCATCACTGCCACCTGTCAGTGCGGATGCCGATCAGCTGTCACAAGTCTTTCAAAACCTGTTGAAAAATGCGGCAGAGGCAGCCCCGAAGGTTGGCGGAACTATCACCCTAAAAACTGCGTTCCGCCCCGGTGTGCGGCTGCAAATGCCCGGTCAAAAATCCGAAAGCTTGCCGTTGGAGGTGACGATTACCGATAACGGTGCCGGAATTCCTCAAGATTTGATTAACGACATATTTGACCCATTTGTCAGCTCAAAAGCCACGGGATCTGGATTGGGGTTGTCGCTGGTCTCTAAAATTATAGCAGATCATGGCGGGGTCGTTGAATGCATCTCCGAACCCGGAAAAACGAAATTCAAGGTTTTGCTGCCGATTTGGCGCGAACCGCGCAAGGGGGTCTGAAATGGATGGAACCATTATTGTCGCCGATGACGACCGCACGATTCGCACAGTTCTTAGCCAAGCGTTAACGCGGGCAGGGTGTCGTGTGCGCTCCACCGGGACGATATCCACGCTATGGCGTTGGGTGGAAGAGGGCGAGGGCGATGTTATCGTCACGGATGTGAACATGCCGGACGGTGATGCCCTCGATATTCTTCCTGCCATTCGCAAACGTCGCCCCGACTTGCCGATTGTGGTGATGAGTGCGCAAAACACGGTGATGACCGCAATCCGCGCGACGGAAGCGGGGGCCTATGATTACCTGCCAAAGCCCTTCGACCTTAAGGATTTGTTAGCCACCGTTAACAAAGCATTATCGCAACACGCGCCAGATGCCATAACACCCAAACCGAACGACGAGGCGATGCCGTTGATCGGGCGCTCCTCGGCCATGCAAGAAGTCTACCGGATTATGGCGCGGCTTATGACAACGGACCTTGGCGTGATGATCACGGGTGCTTCAGGCACGGGGAAAGAGTTGGTCGCCCGCGCATTACACGATTTTGGACAACGAAAAACTGGGCCGTTTGTGGCGCTTAATATGGCGACGATTCCTGCCGATATGATTGAGGTGGAGCTGTTCGGAAGCGAGAACTCGAACGGCTCGGTCATTGGTAAGTTCGAACAAGCCCACGGCGGGACATTGTTTCTGGACGAGGTCGGTGACCTGCCGTTAGAAGCGCAATCCCGCCTGTTGCGGATACTGCAAGAGGGCGAGTTTTCCCGCGCGGGTGGGCACGAGGTTTTGACCGCCAATGTTCGCATTATTGCCGCAACGCATCAGGATTTGCGTGCCTTGATTAACGAGGGGAAGTTTCGCGAAGACCTGTTTTACCGCCTAAATGTCGTTCCCATTCGCTTGCCATCTTTGCGCGAACGTATCGAGGATATTGCCGACCTTACGCGCCACTTTTTGCAACAGGCGGAAAGTGAAGGATTACCAAACAAAGTGATTTCCCAAGACGCCATCGAGATTTTGAAAGTGCAACCGTGGACCGGAAACGTGCGAGAGTTGGAAAACCTTATCCGTCGCCTCGCCGTGCTTTGCCCCGATGACACGATCAGTGCCAAGATTGTTTCGCAAGAAATTGCCGCGCGCCCAAGCTCGGCGGTTGTTCCACACAGAGGTGGGTCGGAAAGCTTGTCTAACTCTATCGAAAATCATTTGAAGCGGTACTTTGATCTGCACGGTGATGAACTGCCCCCTGCGGGTCTTTATGATCGTATTCTTAAAGAAGTTGAGTTGCCACTAATCGCGCTATCACTGGCCGCGACCCGTGGAAACCAGCTAAAAACCGCTGAATTATTGGGAGTTAACCGAAATACGCTGCGAAAAAAGATAGCTGCGCTCGACATTCAGGTGACACGGGGCAAGAAGATGATGTAAACTTGTCACAGAATTAGTGGCAAACAACAGAATCTGTACCCCCCTTGCAACACAGTATGCTCAGATCCGGTTTTATAAGGCTCGACAGGGTCAGTAGTAGCCGTGCGGTACGCAATGCGACGACGTTAGCGCTTATAATCCTTGGGCCGGTCCTTGTTGTTGCAACTTTCGTGTTTTTCGGTGCGTTTGATCGGCCGGGAGATCCGCAACTGCTACGATATATCGTGTTGGCGGATTTGGTTTATACGCTGGTTATTGCAGCCTTGGTTTCCCGCCAAGTTGTGCAAATAATTTCGGCGCGCAGACGGCGTTCGGCTGGGTCAAAACTGCACCTTAGGCTGACTGGAGTTTTCACCCTGACGGCCTTGATTCCCACCGTTCTGGTGGCTGTTTTTGCGGCTGTCACCCTGAATTTCGGGCTTGAGGGGTGGTTTTCAGATCGAGTTAGGCTGGTTGTTAACAACTCCCTAACGGCGGCGCAGGCTTATGAGGCTGAACATCGGAAAAGTATTGAATCGGATGCGGAATTGCTGGCCAATTATCTTGATGCTCAAAAACGACGCTTGAAATTATTAACCGTTGGCGATTTGCGGGAATATTTGAACCGTGGGCAAGTCCAAATGCAGCGTACTTTGTCAGAGGCTTACGTTATTGATATTGATGGTGGCCTTATCGCGCGTGGCGAACGGTCATACTTATTTGATTACGAACAGCCGAGCGCGGCGGAAATTGAACGGGCGTTGAACGGTGAAGCGGTGATTATCGAGGATTGGGATAATTCCGAATTCCGTGCGCTGATCGGACTTTCGGCCTATGCGGATCGTTTGCTGTACGTAACCCGCGACGTTGACGGCGAGATTTTGCTGCTGTTGGATGACACCCAAGAAACCGTATCGCTTTATAACCAGCTTGAGAATGAGCGTGGGCGGTTGCTGTTTGAGTTTGCCCTTATTTATCTTGGCTTTGCGTTAATCGTTATCCTCGCGGCTGTCTGGTTTGGCATGTGGTTCGCTGAACGCCTGTCGCGCCCTGTTGGTCGTTTAGCGGGGGCGGCTGAGCGTGTGGGCGCCGGCGATCTGGACGTGCGGGTGATTGAGGAGGAAGGCGACGATGAAATCGCAATCCTTGGCCGTGCGTTTAATCGCATGACGCAACAGGTTAAGGGGCAACGTGATGCGCTAATGGCTGTTAATGAAGAAACGGAGAAGAGCCGCCGACTGTTCGATTCCGTTCTATCTGGCGTGACGGCGGGGGTGATCGGCCTTGATGGTGACGGTCAGATCGAGTTTATGAACACTGCTGCCGAACATATGTTGGGTCTGGAAGCAGACGTGGCCTTAGGGCAGGGGATTGTTGCGGCTGCACCAGAATTCGCGGGGTTGTTTACCAAACTGTTGAACAGTACACGCCAAACCGCGCAAGGCGAGGTAGAGGTTATTCGCTCAGGTGTTAATGAAAACCTTTTGGTAAGAATTGCGGCGCGGCGATCCTCAGAGGGGATGGTTGAAGGGTATGTAATTGCATTCGACGATGTCACGGACCTTGTGTCCGCCCAGCGGATGGCCGCGTGGGGGGATGTGGCGCGTCGGATTGCGCATGAAATTAAGAATCCGTTAACGCCAATCCAGCTTTCTGCTGAACGCATCAGGCGAAAATTCGGCCCGATGGTAGGTGATGAACAGGAATCCTTGCAACAGTACGCAGATGTTATTATTCGTCAAACCAATGACTTACGGCGCATAGTTGATGAGTTTTCAAAGTTCGGCCGTATGCCGGCAGCCGAAAAAGCCCCCGCGGATATTCTTGAAATTCTCCGCGGTGTTGTGTTGTTGCAAAATGAGGCGGACCCGGGTGTTTCGGTGATTTTGGAAGCACCGGAGGATGTACCAAAAGCGATGCTTGATGAAACTTTGATTTCGCAAGCGTTTACCAACCTTGTGAAGAACGCCCGCGAAGCGGTGACGGCCAAAAGTGCGGCAGAGGACGGATTTATAGGACAAGTTCGGGTTGTTGTGGCACTAGAAGAAGGTGCTATCACGATTCAAATACAAGACAACGGTGTCGGTTTTCCCGCTCAACGTGCGCGCTTGTTCGAACCTTATGTGACGCACCGCGATTCCGGCACTGGCCTCGGCCTATCGATTGTCAGGAAGATTGTCGAGGAACATGACGGGCAGTTAGAACTGCTGGACGCCCCGTTTTTTGAAGGCAACAAACACCGAGGTGCCGAAGTTAAGATGACGCTGCCTACGATAATAACCGAAGACCAAAGGAATGGATCATGAGTGATATACTTGTAGTCGATGACGAAAAAGACATCCGCGAACTTGTCGCTGATATTTTGGAAGACGAGGGGCACAGCACCCGCATCGCATGGGATTCTGATTCCACGTTTAGCGAAATTAACGCTAACCCACCTGCGCTGGTCATTCTGGATATTTGGCTGAAGGGCAGCAAGCTGGATGGAATCGATATTCTGAAGTCTATCCACCGTGATAACCCCGATATTCCAGTGGTAATAATTTCGGGCCACGGAAATGTCGAAATCGCAGTCGCAGCGATTAAACAGGGTGCGTATGATTTTATTGAAAAACCGTTCAATATTGACCAGTTGATGGTGGTTATTTCGCGCGCATTAGAGGTGTCACGCCTTCGGTCCGAGAACTCGGCACTGCGGGGGGGGAATTCCGCCTCAGTTGATATGATAGGCGAGAGCGCTACTTTCAAGTCTTTGAAAACGCAGTTGGAAAAGGTTGCCCAGGCTAACTCGCGCGTTATGCTGACAGGGCCGGCCGGTGCCGGCAAAGAAGTTGCGGCCCGGTTCATCCATTGCAGCGGTCCGCGCGCAAACGCGCCGTTCATTACCGTAAATTCCGCGTCGATAGAACCGGATATGATGGAGGAAGTCCTGTTCGGGCGCGAATCTGCGGAACGTGGGCATGAACCAGGGTTATTTGAGCGCGCGCACGGCGGTATTCTGTTCTTTGATGAAGTGGCTGACATGCCCTATGTCACGCAATCCAAAATCTTGCGAGTACTGGTTGAGCAGAACTTCAAGCGCGTTGGCGGGCAGGATGTTGTTCGCGTTGATGTGCGGGTTATTTCTGCTACTAACCGCGATCTGCTTGGCGAGATAAAGAACGGCAAATTCCGCGAAGAGTTATATCACCGTATCAATGTTGTGCCGATCGAAGTACAAGAACTGGAAGCGCGCCGAGCGGATATTCCGCTACTTTGTTCATACTTTATTAAAGATCTGAATGGATCCCAAGGTCTGCCAATCCGCGAGATGTCTGAAGAAGCACTGGCACGCCTTGAAGTGATGACATGGCCTGGAAACATCCGGCAACTGCGAAATACGATCGAGCGGGTGCTTATTCTTGGTCCGGAAACTGGCCCCATCCAAGTGTCCGAGCTGCCTGGCGGGGCCGAGGAAAGCGGAGGTGAGCAGCTCTCGCTTGGGGCCAGTTTTGCGGGCTACTCGTTGCGCGAAGCCCGAGAAATGTTCGAACGGGAGTATCTTGTCTCCCAAATCGACCGGTTCGGCGGCAATATCTCGAAAACGGCGCAGTTTGTGGGGATGGAGCGTTCCGCACTACACCGAAAGCTGAAATCGTTGAATGTGGCGACGGGTTCAAAGATGAAAATGGCGCAAGGTGAGGAAATTTGAGTGGTAGTGATCTTGATTGACCCCCCCTCGATAAACATCGCATAATGACCGTCAACAATCGGAGCGGGAAGCTTAGATGAAGATCATTATATGCGGTGCGGGTCAGGTCGGCTGGCAATTGGCGCGCCATCTTTCAACGGAAAACAACAGCGTTACTGTGATCGACAACAACGGGTCACTGGTGCGGCGTATTACTGATGCGCTTGACGTTAGCGGCATTGCAGGGTTTGCCTCGCATCCTGATGTGTTGGAGCGGGCAGGGGCGCGGGATGCCGATATGATCATAGCTGCTACTTTTTCCGACGAAGTGAATATGGTCATTTGTCAGGTGGCGCATTCGGTTTTTGATATTCCGCGTAAAGTGGCGCGATTGCGGTCTCAATCGTATTTGAATTCGGAGTATTCGGATTTATATCGCCGCGAACATTTGCCAATTGATGTGATTATTTCACCAGAACGCGAGGTGGCGGAGGCCGCATTGCGCCGTTTGGCTGCGCCCGCTGCGTTTGATACCGAAAGTTTTGCTGATGACCGTGTGCAACTGATCGGGCTGACACTGGACGAAGATTGTGCGGTTATTAACACGCCTCTGCGCCAGTTATCTGAACTATTTTCAACCCTTCGTGCCGTCGTCGTCGGGGTTCGCCGTGACGGTAAATTGTTTGTGCCGCACCCGAATGACCAACTTTTTACAGGTGATCAAACCTATCTGGTGGCCGCGACCGAAGACGTTCCACGCACTTATGAAATTTTTGGCAAGAAGAACCCTAATACCAACCGTGCGATTATTGTCGGTGGTGGGAATGTAGGCCTTTATGTTGCCACTAAGTTGGAAAATGGGGCGCAGCGGGTTCATACCAAGGTGATCGAGAAAAACCGAGCGCAGGCTGAAACTGCGGCGGATTCGCTGAACAGAACGGTTGTGTTGCACGGTGATGGTTTGGATATGGATTTGCTGGAAGAAGCAAACATCGCTAAGACCGATGCGCTGTTGGCGGTGACGGATGATGATAAAACCAACCTGCTTTCTTGCGCCCGCGCCAAGGCGCTGGGGTGTCCGCTAACGATTGCGTTGATAAATGACCCAAGCTTGACGTCGCTTATGGTGCCGCTTGGGATTGATGCGTTTATAAATCCGCGCGCCACCACGGTTTCGTCTATCTTGCGCCACATCCGACACGGGAGTGTGCGCAAAGTCCATTCTGTTGGGGATGCAGAGGCCGAGGTGATCGAAGCGCAGGTCATGGGGACCTCGCCGTTATCAGGCCAGCTGGTTCGTGATATTGATTGGCCTGAAAGCGCGATGGTCGGGGCCGTCATCAAGCGTGGCGAAATCCTGCTGCCACGCGGCGACACACGGATAGAGGAGGGGGATGTCCTTGTTGTCTTTGCCCTGACGTCCGACATACCCGTGATTGAAAAGCTGTTTCAGGTTAACATCGAATTCTTCTGATGATAGCGCATCTTCGAAAATATCCTCTGTTCGTGTTGATAATGATAATCAGTGCGCTAAGCATGATCGTTCCCGCAGTTCATGCCGCCAAGCTGGGGGATTTGCTTGTGATGCAGGTTTTCCTGAGTTATTCGCTGTTTATTCTCATCATATCAGTCATTTTAGGGCTGGCTTTGATGAACCGGATGCCGCGTATTTCTGCGCGCTCGCATCTTATAACGATCTTACTTGTTTACACATTATTACCCGTTTTTCTTGCTATGCCGTTTACAGCGTTGATCCCGTCAATCGGTCCGATGCAAGGGTATTTCGAGATGCTGTCGAGCCTGACAACAACCGGTGCAACGCTGATTAACGACCCTTTCAGTATTGCCGAGACATTGCACCTGTGGCGCGCTCTTGTGGCGTGGATGGGTGGTTTTTTTGTGCTGGTTATTGCGTTAAGCGTGATGGAACCCATGAACCTTGGCGGTTTCGAAATCCGCTCGACTGTGTTTGGTTCGGATGGTGGCACGGGGTCGTTAGGGGCGAGTGACCCAGGTGAGCGCATTGAAAAAAACGCGATCAAAATTGCCCCCATATATGTAGCCGTTACATTTTTACTGATGGTCCTGTTGTTTTTGTCAGGGGATCGCGCCTATGTGGCTTCGATCCACGCGATGTCGATCATTTCGACTAGCGGCATCTCTCCGGTTGGCGGTGTGATTAATTCGCAAAGCGGACGGTTGGGCGAGGTGTTCATGGTGATGTTTCTACTGTTCGCTGTTTCTAATCGTGGCTTTCAGTCAATCGGATCAGGCAGCTGGGCTTGGATTAAGCGCGACGTAGAGGTCCGCTTGATGTTGATCGCCGTCATTGGCGTACCAGTGATGCTTTTTCTTCGGCACTGGATTGCGGCGTTCGAGGTGTCTACCCAACAAGATCTTAGCGCCGCTTTTGCCGCATTTTGGGGCAGCGTATTCACGGTTATGTCGTTCATGACAACAACAGGGTTCGAAAGCGCCGATTGGCAGGCGGCGCAAAACTGGTCCGGCTTAAGCACGCCTGGGGTGATTTTCCTTGCGCTTGCCGTTATGGGCGGCGGCGTTGCCACCACTGCGGGCGGCGTGAAGTTGCTGCGGGTCTATGCGTTATACAAGCACGGGCTTCGGGAAATGGAACGCTTGGTGCATCCTTCCAGTGTTGGTGGAGCAGGGATGGCGGCACGGCGGTTTCGGCGTGAAGGGGCCTTTATGGCATGGATATTCTTTATGCTGTTTTTGATCGGAATCGCGTCCATAATGCTGGCTTTGTCACTGGTTGGTGTCAGCTTTGAACATTCAATTGCGCTGTCGATTGCGGCGGTAACGAATACAGGGCCGGTGGCAGGTATGCTCGACTCCGGGCTTCGTTACACGGATGTTGGCATCCCCGCCCAGATCATACTGTCCATCGGGATGGTTTTCGGGCGCGTGGAAGTTTTGGCGTTGATAGCACTTTTTAACCCGAATTATTGGCGACGTTAGGTGTTTTTTTTGTGATTGCGAACAAAAGCGTCGCTTAGGGGTGGAATTACCGCCAACTTGCCCCCATTATATTAATAATAACAACAAGAACCCGCGTCCAAGCTGGGTTCCTTAGAGCGAAGGCTGAAAAATAATGGCTAATGATAAGCAAAACCTGCAAGACGCATTCCTGAACAATGTTCGGAAAGCAAAAAATCCTGTTACTGTTTTCCTTGTAAATGGTGTTAAATTACAAGGTGTTATCACTTGGTTCGACAACTTTTGCGTATTATTGCGCCGTGATGGTTCCTCGCAACTTGTGTATAAACACGCGATTTCGACCATCATGCCTTCCCAACCCGTTAACTTGTATGATGGTGACGATGCGGAATAACGCCTGATGCGTTGCGCTGTAATCCACCCTGATTTATCCGGTCAGATCAAACGTCGCACGCCGTCGCTGGCCTTGGAAGAGGCTGTAAATCTAGCGGAAGCGCTAGATGTCGAAGTTGTGACCTCGTTGGTTGTCAGAATTGCAAAACCTAGGGCAGGGATGCTGTTCGGCAAAGGCAAGGTCGAAGAACTCAAGGCACTGTTGGCGGCTGACGATGTTGGTTTGGTGATAATTGACGGGAAACTTTCCCCGATTCAACAGCGCAACCTAGAGAAGGAATGGGACGTCAAAATCCTTGACCGGACAGGTCTTATTCTTGAAATATTCTCGGCCCGTGCTGCAACCCGCGAAGGTGTTTTGCAGGTCGATTTGGCACATTTAACCTATCAAAAATCTCGACTTGTCCGCAGTTGGACCCACTTGGAACGTCAACGTGGCGGCCTTGGCTTCATCGGGGGGCCGGGTGAAACACAGATCGAATCTGATCGCCGCGCCTTGGATGACCACATACACCGGATCAAAACGCAGCTTAACAAGGTTGTGAAAACCCGTGCGCTGCACAGGGCAGCGCGCAAGAAGGTTCCGTATCCGATTGTCGCGCTTGTTGGGTATACGAATGCCGGGAAATCCACTATTTTCAATAAGATAACGGGTGCAGATGTGATGGCGAAAGACATGCTTTTTGCCACTTTGGACCCAACCATGCGAGGGATCGAGCTTCCATCGGGGCGTAAAATCATCCTATCTGACACTGTAGGTTTTATTTCGGACCTGCCGACGCAACTGGTTGCCGCGTTTCGCGCTACGTTGGAGGAAGTTCTCGATGCTGACTTGGTGTTGCACGTCCGTGACATCTCGCATCCCGAAACGATGGAGCAGGCGCGGGATGTTGTTGAAATCCTGACCGAAATTGGCATTTCTGACAAAGCCCAAGAAGGAATGCTGGAGATTTGGAACAAGATCGACAACTTGCCTCAAGCCGAGGCGGATGCATTTCGTACCGCAGCGGAGCGTGACAGTAAGCATTGCATAACGTCTGCGATCACTGGCGAAGGGTTGGACGAGCTATATGAAACGATTGAAGGCGCGCTGGCCGAACCTGTGCTTAATGAAACGTTAACACTGGACTATTCTCAAGGCAAAGGCCGTGCATGGCTTTACGCGCACAACGTCGTTCAAAACGAAGAGCAAACGGACGAGGGGTATGTCTTGGAGGTTCTTTGGACTGAAAAGACCGCTAATCAGTATAAGGTTGCGAACGGGTAGGTTTGCTATTTAGCACATCAATAGTCGCATAATAGATATTATGTTAAATATGACAGCAATACCTTGTTGTATAGTTGATTAAGAATTAAAATATAAACCTATGAATACAATCACATATCCTCACGGTGAACCAATATTGATTTGCGGCCCTACGGCCTCTGGCAAATCTGCATTGGGGATTAAGATCGCACAGAAATCTGGTGGTTGCATCATAAACGCGGATGCTTTGCAGGTATACGACACATGGCGTGTCCTTACAGCGCGACCTAGCGAAACCGATGAACAAGCCGTACCACACCACCTTTATGGCCATGTTCCGCTACATCAAACATATTCTGTTGGTGCGTGGTTGCGGGATATTTCGAAGGTGTTGGCGCGCATAGATCGTCGTGCAATTATTCTGGGTGGAACGGGATTGTATTTCTCCGCATTAACTTCGGGGTTGGCTGAGATACCGGAAACGCCGTCACATATCAGGGCCAAAGGAAATGAGATTAGATTGGCATCACAAGGCGTGGATTTTATAGAATATTTATCTATTTATGACCCCGCTACTTTAGCCAAAACCGATACCGACAATCCGATGCGTTTGCAGCGTGCTTGGGAAGTTATGCAAGCAACCGGGCGCGGATTGGCATCTTGGCAAAAAGATACACCTCCGCCACTAGTTTCGATAAATTCAGCATCTGCGATTGTTTTGAACTCCAACCCGGATTGGTTGAACGCCCGAATTGCCGGACGGTTCGACAATATGGTTAACGGTGGCGCACTTAACGAGTGCAAAGCCGTCATGCAAAACGGTTGGGATCCATCCCTGCCCTCATCCCGCGCTCTTGGCGCGCGCCAGTTAATCGCGTATTTGCACGGCGAATGCACGTTAGACGAGGCAAAAGAAAGCGCAACGATTGCCACGCGGCAGTTTGCCAAGCGTCAGCGGTCGTGGTTTCGCAACAAAATGCAGGGTTGGCAGCAGGTTTCACTGGACGATCAAACCGACATTTTGGCCCTTGCTGACCGCATTTTGCACGGCGCAGATATTTCCTGACTACTACCCCTAGTGTGTGCTGATTCTGGTGGGTGCAGATGCTGTGTCTACTGCCGGTATTTTTCAATTGCTGTGGAAAACTATTGAAAAATTACATGAATCCGGTAAGTTACAATAAAAAAACGAACATTTGAGGCAGACAATTGGACACATCATCTTATGATCTGTACCGCGAAATGCGGTCCACAGGGCAGCCGTCGGAGGCTGTTCATTGTGAAAGTATTTCAGCCCGCGGGCTGAAACAACCATGGCGCCTGGACGAACATCGCCACTATGATTTACACCAGTTTTTTTGGATAACGCGCGGTGGCGGTCGTGTCATAATCGACGGCATCACGCATGGTTTTGGCGCAAATACCGCGCTTTTCATTCCAAACCTACTTGTTCACGGGTTCGAATTCACGCCTGGAACCGTGGGTTGGGTTGTCTCTATGGTGAAAAACCTTCCGATCGCGATGCCCGAAGAACCGATGATGAGCATGCTTCCTAGCCCTCGCGATCAAGCATATTTAACGGGCGACTTCAACAACTTGAATGCCGAATATGTTGCAGACACGCCAGATCGACAAGAAACGCTACTGCACTACGCAGGGCTGCTATCAATCCGCTATCGTCGCATGAAATCCGGCAGCTTGCGTAAGGGGTTTTCTAACGACAACGCGCGTCGCCGCCTTATGCGCAAGTTTATCGCGCGCCTTGAGGATCGTTTCGGCACGCCTGACACTGTTAAGGATTATGCCGGTGCGCTGGAGGTTACGCCAACCCACCTCACCCGCGTTTGTCGTGAAACCACGGGAAAACCGGCCACGAAGCTTATACAGGACCGCACAATGCTTGAGGCCCGACGCAGTTTGGCTAATACGAAGTTGAAGGTGCGTGAAATCTCCGATGATTTGGGATTTCAGACGCCAGCGTATTTCACACGGGTTTTCACCGCGACGACGGGCAAGTCCCCGCGAACGTTCAGAAAAGATGCTCAATCACAGGCGATCATTAACCCGAATGCCCGTTCCACCATCTAAGGTGAGACAATAGGTATCCCGCTTCGTAGTTGATATTTTAGGCGCGCTTTGGTAGGCCGCGCCTATCATTCCTCGATCAAAGAGAGCATGCCTATGATCCCTCGTTATTCCCGCCCTGAAATGGTTGCCATTTGGGCACCCGAAAATAAATTCCGTATCTGGTACGAAATCGAGGCGCACGCTTGCGACGCGCAAGCCGCCCTCGGGGTGATCCCGAAAGAAAGTGCTGCGGCCGTTTGGAAAGCCAAAGATGTTAAATTCGATGTGGCGCGGATTGATGAAATCGAAGCGGTTACCAAGCATGATGTGATCGCCTTCCTAACGCATCTAGCCGAGATTATCGGTAACGAGGAAGCCCGCTTCGTCCATCAGGGTATGACATCCTCAGATGTGCTGGATACGTGCTTCAACGTTCAGCTAGTTGAGGCAGCCGATATTCTGATCGCCGATGTCGATAAGCTGTTGGCCGCCCTTAAACGGCGCGCGTTTGAACATAAAGACACCATTCGTATTGGTCGCAGCCACGGTATTCATGCCGAACCAACAACGATGGGCCTGACCTTCGCGCGTTTCTATGCCGAGATGGACCGCAATAAAAAGCGCCTGCAAACGGCCCGAGATGAAATCGCAACGGGTGCGATTTCTGGTGCTGTTGGGACGTTCGCCAACATTGACCCTTCTGTTGAGGAGTATGTTTGTGAACAACTTGGCCTGAAACCAGAACCGATCAGCACGCAGGTTATCCCGCGGGATCGCCACGCTGCGTTCTTTGCAGCCCTTGGCGTTGTAGGTGCATCTATTGAGAATGTTTCGACCGAAATTCGCCATATGCAACGTACCGAAGTTCTGGAAGCCGAAGAATATTTCGCGCCGGGCCAAAAAGGTTCGTCCGCGATGCCACATAAACGCAACCCGATTTTGACGGAAAACCTGACGGGCCTGTCTCGCGTCGTGCGCATGGCAGTTGTTCCGGCGATGGAAAACGTAACGCTTTGGCATGAACGCGATATTTCGCACAGCTCGGTTGAGCGTAACATCGGGCCGGATACAACGATCACGCTTGATTTTGCTTTGCAACGCCTGACAATGGTGATTGATAAATTGTTGGTTTATCCCGACAACATGCTGAAAAACATGAACAAGTTCCGTGGCTTGGTGCATTCACAACGTGTACTTCTGGCCCTGACCCAAAAGGGCCTCAGCCGCGAAGACAGCTATCGTCTGGTTCAGCGTAACGCAATGCGTGTTTGGGAAGAGGATGCCGATTTCATGACCGAATTAAAGGCTGACCCTGAAGTTATGGCCGCAATGACAGAAGCCGAGATCGACGATAAGTTCGATCTCGGGTATCACACAAAACACGTTGATACAATTTTCAAACGTGTTTTCGGGGAATAAGCAACCTATAGAAGCCGCGTAATAGCGGCTTCTATTCCGCAGCTTTGATTGCCTTGGCAATAAAAAATGATGTGGGCAGAGCCAAAATAGCGCCGAGACCTGCCGCCATTAAAATGTAACTCAAGGTGTCGTAGCCGGATACGAGGGCGACAACCACCAATATCCCGGCCATCGTAGCCCCAACGATGGCATATAAAAGAGTTGCTAAGCTAAGCATGATATTATCCTTATTACAGTTTTTAACTGTATAGCGGCGAAGAACCTCGAAGGCCTTGACCTACCTCAAGTAGCGACGAAAAATCGGCACCACTACAGTGCCGAAGATTTACTAATGCCGTTATTAAGTTTAAGTACCGGCTTCGATTTGCTCGACCGCTGTTCGCGTAAGCTCTACCAGTTTGGTGCGAATTTCGTCGTCATTCATTTCGCCGTTGAAATCTGCAACCACTTTGCGAACCACATCTTCGTGGCCGGCTTCCTCGAAATCAGCTTTGATAACTTCCAGCGCATAGGCCGACGCGTCATCGCCGGATTTCCCAAGCAATTCAGCCGCCCAAAGGCCCAACAGTTTGTTGGCCCGCGCTGCAATTTTGAATTTGGTTTCTTCGTCGTGCGCATATTTATTTTCGAATGCGTTTTCACGATCATTAAAAGTGGTCATCTTTTTGCTCCGTTGGAAGTTTGTCCTTCCCCTTAAATAAGCATTAGGAGGGGGGGTATACAAGGCCGCAGGTGCGAATCCTTGCTCCTTGTGACACTACAGCCTATAGAGCAGGTAAATCCCGCGGGGGTGCGCACACCCCCTGCCCTGATGCGCTAAACGGAGGCACCCATGGCCCGTCGCAGAATGATTTATGAAGGTAAGGCCAAGATCCTTTACGAGGGGCCGGAAGCAGGCACGATTGTCCAGTATTTCAAGGATGACGCGACCGCATTTAACGCCGAAAAGAAGGCCGTTATTGAGGGAAAAGGTGTTCTTAACAACATGTTATCCGAACACTTTATGATCGGGCTGGGTGGCATTGGTATTCCAACCCATTTCATCAAACGCCTGAACATGCGCGAACAGCTTATCAAAGCGGTGGAGGTTATCCCGCTCGAAGTGGTTGTGCGTAATGTTGCAGCGGGCTCCATGTCCAAGCGTTTAGGGATCGAAGAAGGTACGCCCCTTTCTCGCCCTATTGTTGAATTTTACTATAAAGACGATTCGTTGAATGACCCGTTGGTGACCGAAGACCAGATTGTTGCCTTCCAGTGGGCCAGCCCGCAGGATCTTGATGAAATGGTCACGATGGCGTTGCGTGTTAATGATTTCATGTCCGGCCTTATGTTCGGCGTCGGTATCAAGCTAGTCGATTTCAAGATCGAAATTGGCCGCCTGTTTGATGGCGATTACCAGCGCCTAATCCTCGCTGATGAAATCAGCCCTGACAGCTGCCGTCTGTGGGATATAGAAACCGGACGCAAGCTCGACAAAGACATCTTCCGCCACGATCTCGGTGATCTGGCTGACGCCTACACCGAAGTTGCGACCCGTTTGGGCGTTATGCCCAAGAAATCCGGCGGCTCAACTGGCCCCACATTGGTTAAATAAGGAGCACCCCATGAAAGCGCGTGTTTACGTTACCCTTAAAAATGGCGTCTTGGACCCCCAAGGTGCGGCCGTGCAACATGCACTTGGCTCGCTTGGGTTCGACGGTGTTGACGCCGTACGCCAAGGAAAAGTGATCGAGCTGGATTTGACTGAAATCGACGCGGTCAAAGCAAAGGCATCGGTTACGCAAATGTGTGAAAAACTGCTGGCGAACACCGTCATCGAAGATTTCATGGTGGAGATTCTCTGATGCGCTCCGCTGTCATCGTTTTCCCTGGTTCCAACTGCGACCGCGACATGGCCGTCGCACTGGAACGTGCCAGCGGCGTTGAAGCACAAATGGTTTGGCACAAAGATGCATCCCTGCCCGACGGGCTTGACGTTGTAACCATACCCGGTGGGTTTTCCTTTGGGGATTACCTGCGCTGCGGCGCGATCGCGGCCCGTTCACCAATCATGCGCTCGGTCATAGATTTCGCCAACAAAGGCGGTCATGTTCTGGGCGTTTGCAACGGTTTTCAGGTATTGATTGAGGCAGGGCTTTTGCCCGGCGCACTAATGCGAAATTCCGGCTTGAAGTTTGTCTGTAAAGACACTGAAATCAAGGTGGAAACGTCTAACAGTCCGTTCACTAATGCCTATACCAAAGGCGAAAGTGTTATCTACCCCATCGCGCACCATGATGGAAATTATGTGGCTGATACGGGCCTTGTAGAACGCCTTCGCGGTGATGACCGTGTTGCGTTCACCTATCGGGATAACCCGAACGGTTCCAGCGCGGATATTGCGGGAATTCTGTCGGAAAACCGCCGTGTACTCGGAATGATGCCACACCCTGAGCGTCTAAATGATCCAGAGCTTGGCGGCACGGACGGTAACAAAATGTTCACATCCTTGGTCGAGGCGTTGGTTAAAGCTTAGTTAACGCCAGAGCCGATCACCAAGGTCATCCATCCCATCGTACAAATGCGCCACTTGCGCCCCGTACCCATTGAAAATCTGCGTCGGAATGCGATCATCGCTATCCAACGGTTTTTCGGTGGCCTGTGTCCAACGTCGATGGTCGACTGCCGGATTTACATTCGCCCAAAAACCATATTCTTTCTTCTGTAGGCTTTCCCAAAATCCAACAGGCCGTTTATTGGTAAACGTAACCTTAACAATCGATTTGATCGACTTGAACCCAAACTTCCAAGGCATATGCACGCGTAAAGGTGCGCCAAATTGCTTGTGAAGAACCTTACCGTAAGCTCCGACAACCATGAAAGCCAATTCGTTCGTGGCCTCGGCCATAGTGAATCCTTCGACATAAGGCCAAGGATACCATGCAGCCTTCTGTTCTTTAGCGACTTTCGTGTCCATAAACGTCTCGAAACGAATGTATTTGGCACCTGATTGCGGTTTAGCAAGGGCAACTAGCTTAGCCATCGGGAACCCGATCCACGGTACAACCATAGACCACGCTTCCACGCAGCGGTGACGGACAATTCGTTCCTCGATGCCGGTGCGTTTTATCAAATCCTCAATCCCTATCTGAAACGGCTTATCTACCATTCCATCGATCTGTATTACCCAATCGTCGGTTGACAGTTTCTGCGCCTCTGCTGAAATTCGTTTACTGGACCCAAATTCGTAGAAATTGTTATATTTACTGGTGATTGACTCGACAGTCACACGTCGACCGGCATCTGCAAAACCTGCATTCAAACTCGGAACCGGCGTAAACGGCGCCTCGGGAACAGCCGCATCGACAGCTTGTCCCAACATTGCCAGCCCTGCGCCAGCCCCGAATCCGGCCATCAAATTACGCCGATTTAGGAACAATGTTTCGTCCGTGACCAAGTTTTCTCGAATTAGCCAATCAGGCTTTCTGTGATAAATCATGTGTTTCCCCTTTGTTTCCCAAGAACTATAGGGCGGTTATTTGCTTATATCCAATCAAAGAAGCTTGAGGGAATGTTACCAACCCCTTACTTCTAGATTTATGAAACCCACGAAGTTACCAGCGCTACGATTGCCGGACATACGGCTAGCCCAGATACTCGTCTGGGTGGGTTTACTGCTGACCGTGCTGCTTATCTGGGCATCCACCATATTTTTAACAGACAGATTCACAACAGAGCAACGCGAAAAGTCGCGACAACGGGCTGACCTTTTCGCCAGCACAATTTCCGCAACATTACAGCGGAACGCTTACGTCCCCTTGCTTTTATCACGAGACCAAACGCTGACATATTCATTGATTACGGGCGATTATACGGCAACGTCGGCTCGATTGGTATCGTTTAAGGAAGACCTCTCGGCGGCCTCCATCATCTTAATGGATATTAACGGGCTGGTCGTTGCAGCAACCGACCCCCGCGACATTTTTGTTAAAGAGGAATTACCCGGTTTTTTCATTCGTGCCCTTCGCGAAGATGCGACAGTTTTTCAAGCCTTACGGATTGATGGAAAAGTTAACGGGTTTTACTACGCCCGTAAAATAGAGTTCGAAGATGAAAGCATTGGCGTAATTGTCGTTGAGGTGGACCTTCAACGACAGGAAAACTTTTGGCGCCGTAGCGGTGCAAACGTTGTGCTTTCGGATTCGTCCGGAAATATCCTGCTCGCCTCGCACTCCGCTTGGCGTGATACTTCCCTTCAGGATTTGTTGAAATCAACTTATCGCCCCACAACTTCAGAGCGCCTGTTCGGTAATGAATCGGAAGCTCCGCAATCCTTCGTCTATATCAACGGCGAGCGCCTGTTGGTGAGCGCCGCGAGCGTGGGCTTCCTTGGTTGGGATCTAAGCTATTTTGCCTCCCTTGAGGATGCCCAAGCGCGGGTAAATGCGTTTATCGCGCTGGAATTGATGATTTTGGCGATGCTGGCAGCCCTTATCTTTTATCTTATTTCCCGAAAAACGACGCGCCAATCCACTGAAATTCAGGCGGAATCCGCAGAACTCCGCCGCCTAAACAAGCGTCTATCCAGAGAAATCGAGCAACGCCAACGGGCGGAACAAATGCTGGAAACCGCCGAGCAAAGCTTGGAGCAAGCCTCAAAACTCGCCGCTTTGGGGCAGATGTCCGCCTCTGTTAGCCACGAGTTAAACCAGCCATTGGCCGCGATGCGGACCTACCTCGCAGGGGCGCGCCTGTTATTACAGCGCAACCGAGCCGAGGAAGCCTTGATTAGTTTCCAGCGTATCGACGACCTTATTGAACGCATGGGTGCAATTACCAAACAGTTAAAATCCCATGCAACGAAGGCTTCCGGCGTTGCGATCAAAGTTGATTTGCGCGATTCTGTTGCGTCGGCCATGTCAATGATGGCCCCGCAACTTGGTCAAACACAAGTTAATATCGTTCGTAACTTTGCCGACCAACCCGCGCTAGTTGTCGGAGATCCGGTCCGCATCGAACAAATCATTGTTAACCTTTTGCGAAATGCCCTTGATGCTGTGAAACCTGTTGAAGATAAGCGGATCGAGATTACATTGAAGGTCGATGATGCCGTTACCTTAACTGTGCAGGACAACGGGACCGGAATTGAAGATGCCAGCGCCTTGTTTGAACCCTTCGCAACCACCAAAAAGCCCGGTGAGGGTGTCGGGCTTGGCCTTGCTATCTCAGCCGGGTTTGCAAGTGATATGAACGGCAAGTTAACCGGCCGTAATGCAACGCCCGTTGGGGCAATATTTGAATTACAACTACCTCGGGCAGCTGCCCAGTAACCTTTCGGAGTCAACATGCCTGAAACATTAAAAGTCGCGATTATTGATGACGAGGCCGATATGCGGGCGTCAATCAGCCAGTGGTTGGAGCTGTCAGGCTTCAAAACCATCTGCTTTGAGCACGCAAACGAGGCTATCACCTCACTTGGTTCGGATTTTCAAGGTATCGTTTTATCTGACATCCGCATGCCCGGAATGGATGGAATGGAGCTGTTAAGACGCCTCCATACCGTTGATTCAGCCCTGCCCGTGATATTGATAACTGGACACGGTGATGTGCAGATGGCCGTTGATGCGATGCGAATTGGCGCTTACGATTTCGTAGAAAAACCCTTTGACCCAGAACGTTTGGCCGACCTAACGCGTCATGCGCTCGAAGCGCGACGTCTTACACTGGATAATCGCGCCTTACGCCGTGAACTTTCCGACGGCACTGTTTTGCTTCGCAAAATCATGGGCAACAGCCCGCAAATCGAAAAGTTGCGCGAAGATATTCTTGACCTTGCCCAAGCGGATGCCAATGTGTTGATCACAGGCGAAACCGGAACGGGTAAAAGCCTTATTGCACGCGGGATTCATGCCTGTGGTTCGCGTCAGGGAAAGCCGTTTTATTCCCTTAATTGCACCGCCTTAAGCGAAGAAGAAATGTTGGCGCGGCTGTTTGGCCCTGCGGTTGACGCTGAAAACCGCCCCGTTATGGCTTCTAGTACGGCCTGCACGGTGTGCCTCGAAGATGTGCATTCGCTTTCGGAAACCGTTCAGAGCCGTCTTCTGGCTGCTTTGGAAAAGATGGATGCTGATGGTGATGAAAACATCGTTCGCATTCTCTCCGTTTCGGGTGTTCCGATTGAGGAAACTCAAAAGGCCTTGCGACCAGACCTGTATTATCGCCTTGCAAACATGGAGGTCGCGGCCCCCACCCTTCGTGAGCGTGGTGAAGATGTGCTGATATTGTTCACCCGTTTCTTGCAGCTATTTTCCGAAGATTACGGATGTGATGTTCCTGAACTCACGGCGCAAGATGCTGCTAATTTGCTGCAAGCTGCGTGGCCTGGAAACATCCGGCAATTGCAAAACCTTGCTGAACGCGCTGTTCTGCAATCTCGTCGAGGGGAAACGGGCATCGCGTCATTATTAACGGATGAAGGGCTTCGTGAGCCATCCGAACAGACTGGCGAAAAGCCGTTGAAGGAACACGTCGAAGCGTTCGAGCGCATGCTGATCGAAAACGCCCTGCGCCGAAATCGTGGATCCGTCGCATCGGTGATGGAAGAACTCGCCCTGCCCCGCCGCACGTTGAACGAAAAAATGGCAAAATACGGCCTTAGCCGCGGTGATTACGTTTAGGTGTAATTTGCCAGCTCTGCCGTTAAATCACCGTATCCGGTGAAACGTCGTTCAAAAACCAATCCCAGCCGTTTTGCGGCATCCTCGGCCAGAAGGTCGAGGTCGGGCTGGTTTGTTTGCGCTAGATAAACCAGTTTCTCGTAGTTTCCAAATAGCATATCGCGCAATTGCGGATGACGGTCCAACCCCATAGGTTTCCACACGAAACTGTCGAATTGGCGCACAAGAAAATCGGTCAGGTAAAATGATGTGAATTCAGTATCCGCGTGGGCGGCAAAAGCATCGTTGCCCTCAAAGAAACTATAACAATGCGGTCCCGCAGCCATCTTAACACCCAGTTTATCGCACCGTGCTTGCAACAGCCCACCGGTACCACAATCCGCGTAAACCACGAATATCTCATCATATTTATCGCGGGCTTCAACCACCAAGGCCTCAACAGCATCAGGGATTTTATCGGGGGTAAGATGCAAGTTCGCAGGCAGGCACTGCAAATCCATATGCGTCCAGCCGTTAACCTTAATTAACGCTAGAATTTCCCGCGCCAAGGCCCCACACGCCAACAGAAGAACGCGACCACCGGCAGTGTCCGCGTTCAATCCGTCGATCGTTAGTTGTTCATCCGTGTTGGACATCGCATCACATCAGGCCGAAAGCTGGTTGTGCTTCTTGGCCATGAATTCCTTGGCTGTTTCCACGGCTACGGCCGCATCCCGGCAGTATGCATCAGCACCGATAGCTTTGCCAAACTCTTCGTTCAGCGGTGCGCCGCCAACCAGAACTATATAATCGTCTCGTTTACCCTGCTCCACCAGCGTATCAATGACAACTTTCATGTAGGGCATCGTGGTTGTAAGCAGCGCCGACATTCCCAAAATATCCGCCCCTTCAGATTCCAGTGCGCCAATATATTCCTCCAGCGAGTTGTTGATGCCGAGGTCATGGATTTCAAACCCTGCCCCTTCCATCATCATCCCGACGAGGTTTTTGCCGATGTCGTGAATGTCGCCCTTGACCGTTCCAATAACCATTTTGCCAAGACGCGGGGCACCCGTTTCGATCAACAAGGGTTTAAGGATTGTCATGCCACCCTTCATCGCGCCCGCCGCCAGCAGGACTTCGGGCACAAACAAAATGCCGTCACGGAAATCGACCCCGACAATGGCCATTCCCTCAACAAGGGCTTTGGTTAGAATGTCGTAAGGCGTCCATTTGCGTTCCAGCAGAATGTTAACGGCTTCTTCGATTTCCGGCTTCATGCCATCATAAAGGTCATCCATCATTTGCAGGACAAGCTCTTCGTCGTTCAGTTCGCTTAGAATTAGGTCGTCTTCTTCATCAGACATGGTGGTATTCCTAAGTGTGTGCGGGTTGTAACCTCAGCTGTGAATTACAGCGCAATATGCAATAAATTCTCGGCGGTTTGCGACCGTCGTTGGCCGATATCCGACTTACGCGCCGCGCCGGCGATTCCGGCGTTTGGCAGATGTACCGCCATCCAGACCATCAGAATTAGACGAAAACCCACCGAGCGTGGCGCGAATTGTGTCCGCATCCGGCACTGGGCCGCGTGGGCGAGATTCCAGTGCCGCTTTCATGGCAACCAGATGTTCGGGTAACGTGCCACAACACCCGCCGATGATCTTGGCCCCGGCATCGCGTGCCAGTAAGGCGTATTCGCCCATCAATTCCGGCGTGCCATCGTAATGGATATGCCCGTGAACATATTTTGGAATGCCAGCATTCCCCTTGGAAATAACAGGAATGGAAGGGTTCGCCTTGCCAAATCCGATTAACGTGCGCAACAAATCGGAGGCCCCGACGCCGCAGTTTGCACCAAAGGCAATCGGTTTATTTTCGATACTCTCGACCATTTCTACCATATCGGTCGCAGTCACACCCATCATGGTGCGTCCGGCTGTATCAAAGCTCATCGTGCCAACCCACGGTGCGCCGACGTTCTGAAACGCCTTCGCTGCCGCTTTATATTCTTCGGGCGCCGAAATTGTCTCCAACCAAAGCACATCGGCTCCGCCTTCCATCAAGCCTTTGGCTTGTTCTTCGAATATATCAACAGCACTGTTGAACGAAAGCTCCCCGACGGGCTCCATAATTTCCCCTGTGGGGCCAACTGACCCAGCCACAACAACCTTGCGGCCAGATGCATCTGCGGCTTCGCGTCCGATTTCGGCGGCGATGCGGTTCAAGGTAAACACGTCATTCTGACGGTCATGCAACTTTAACCGCGAATAGTTACCACCAAATGAATTTGTCAGGAAAATATCACTGCCGGAATTAATAGCCCCGTCATATAACGCGCGAATGCGGTCAGGGTGCGCTTCGTTCCAAATCTCGGGGGCCTCACCTGCTTCCAATCCCATGTTGAACAGAGTGGTACCGGTAGCGCCATCGCCAAGCAGCCAGTCGCGCTCGTAGAGTAGTTCGCTTAGAAGGTCGGTCATGCCGTCAAATCCTCTTCTTTAAAGTAATGCGTTCGAAATATGCCTAATACGTTGGATCATCGCGCGCAACCCATTGGATCGCTGCGAGGATAAATGTTGATCAAGCCCCAGGCGACCCATCTCGGCTTGCGCCTCCACTTTCAGGGCCTCATCGGGCGTTAACCCATCGTAAAGTGCGTGCAGAACGGCGATCAGTCCGGCAACAATCATCGCATCGGATTCGCCTTGAAAACCGATCCGCGCAGTTGCCCCTTCACCTTCAATTTCAGGTACGATCCACACTTGCGAGGCACATCCCTCGACCTTGGTCGCAGGAATTTTCTGACCCTCGCTTAAGGGGGGCATTTTTTTACCCAGATCAATCACATAGCGATAGCGATCTTCCCATTCGTCGATGAAATCGAAATCCTCGACAATCTCTTCAAAGCGTGCGGTAGCCATTGGTGTTCTCCTTTAATCGAGTGATTTAGTCACTTAAAGGTGACGCGTCTAGTCCGACGAGTTGACGCAACCAACATTCCATTACAACTCAATGATTTTCACACCCCGTGGTGTTGCCGATAATGCAATCTCGCCATTGCGAAGTCGCAACGCATCATCACCAAACACACCTTTACGCCAACCACTTAGCGCCTTTACTTCATCGTCATCCCCATTCGCGAGCGCATCCAGATCACCGGATGTTGCAATCAGTTTGGGGGCCACCTGATATCTCTCGGCCTTTGATTTAAGCAAAACCCGCAGTAAATCCCCCAAGGACTCCGTGCCGTTTTTCTTAACCCTAACAGCTGGCGCAACCGGCAAATCATCTTGCGAGCATGCCTCGCCAGCTTTCACGGCGGCCAGAATACCATCCGCAATTGCCCCTTTACGGGCTTCACGCAACAACAGGCGCGAGCGGTTAAGGTCTTCGTAAGATTTGGGACGGGTCGAGGCCAATTCCATCAATGCATCATCTTTGATCACACGGTTCCGCGGAATATTGCGGGTCTGCGCGGTGATCTCTCGAAATTTTGCCAGCTCCCGAACAACAGCCAAAAAACGGCCAGATGTCGTGCGCGTTTTTAGACGTTTCCAAGTGTTCTCGGGATCAACACGGTAAGTCGCAGGGTCGGTAAGGATGGATACTTCCTCGGTCACCCAGCTAGTGCGGTCGGTTTTCGTTAACTGTTTATCAAGGTATTCATAAATTACCCTAAGGTGCGTTACATCTGCCAAAGCATAGGTTTTTTGCTTATCTGACAGTGGACGGCGGCTCCAATCCGTGAATCGGGAAGATTTATCAACGCTTTCCTTCACGATTTGGCGCACCAGCTTTTCGTATCCGACCTGTTCACCAAACCCGCAGACCATCGCGGCAACCTGAGTGTCAAAGAAAGGTTCAGGGATAACGCCACCTTCAATGCAGAAAATCTCCAAATCCTGACGGGCCGCGTGGAAAACCTTAACAACATCGGTATTTTTGAACAACTCGTACATCGGGGCCAGATCAATGCCGTTGGCCAGCGGGTCGATGATTACCGCGTTTTCATCGCCCTCTCCGGGGTACGCCATCTGGATTAGGCACAATTGCGAATAATATGTGCGTTCGCGCAAGAATTCCGTATCAACAGTCACATAGGGTTGTGATGCACATTCTTCACAAAACTTGGCTAAATCTTCGGTCGTGGTAATCGTTTTCATTGTTATCCGTTCTGCGCGTCGGCACGGGATTTTCCCGCCACGTCTTGCGCCAGCGTTGCCGCCATAAATCTGTCGAGGTCACCGTCCAGAACACCCTGTGTATCCGATGTTTCCTCGTTCGTTCGTAAATCTTTAACCATTTGGTAGGGCTGCAGGACGTAAGACCTGATCTGGTTGCCCCACCCCGCATCACCCTTATTGTCATGCGCGTCCTGAATGGATTCGGTCCGTTTGCGCATCTCGATCTCGTATAGACGCGATTTTAACGCCGCCATACAGTTGGCCCTGTTCTGGTGCTGCGATTTTACCGAGCTGGTCACAACAATGCCTGACGGAATATGCGTAATCCGCACGGCGGAGTCAGTAGTATTAACGTGCTGTCCACCCGCACCGGATGATCGGTAAGTGTCCACGCGAATGTCGGACGGGTTGATATCAATCTCGATGTTGTCATCAATCACAGGGTAAACCCAGACCGAACTAAACGAGGTATGCCGCTTCGCCGCGCTGTCAAACGGGGAAATTCGTACCAACCGATGCACACCGCTTTCGCTTTTCAGCCAGCCGTAAGCGTTGTGGCCTTTAATCTGATAGGTCACCGATTTAATGCCTGCCTCGTCTCCCGCATTGTAAGACATGGTCTCGACGCTATAGCCCTTCTTTTCGGCCCAGCGAACATACATCCGCGCCAGCATCGAGGCCCAGTCACAGCTTTCCGTGCCACCCGCACCGGCGTTAATCTCGACAAAGGTATCGTTCGCGTCCACCTCGCCGTTCAGCAAGGCCTCAAGCTCCAGCTTGGCGGCCAGAACGGTAAGCTTCGCGATGGCATTTTGTGCGTCGGTGATAACCTCTTGGTCATCCTCCATTTCGCCCAACTCGATCATATCAACATTGTCTTGCAAATCACCCGCCAAGGATTTGTAGTTGTCCATGGCATCGACAAGGGCTTGGCGTTCCCGCATCAGCTTTTGCGCGCGTTCAGGGTTGTCCCACAATGTCGGGTCTTCCGACATCGCATCGAATTCTTCCATGCGGTGCGCGGCGGTGTCCCAGCCCATGCGTTGGCGCAGTAGGCCCAGCGATTTTTCGATCTCTGCGACCTGTTTTTCTGTTTCTGCGCGCATTTATAGGCTCCGAAAGGATGTGTTGAGTTGCTCGTATCTAACCAACCCGACCAAAAGGGTAAAGAGGGGTCAGTAAAGCCCGCCGCTGGAAAGCCCGCCAAAGGTTGGCTTAACTGGGATGATGATCTCTTCGCCGCCAATGATAACGGTCTCGAAGTTTTCCCCTTCGCCGCGATTAAAGAACAACAAATCACGCCCCATCACAAAGCCCCCGTCAATGAATTCGCCGTAAGAACCATACCCCGGCTCTTCGCCCTGACGGAACAGCTCGCTAACGACGTAATCGCCCTGCTCGTCATCGTTCAGGCGTACACCAGTGTAACGGTCAATCTTAACGAATACGGACCCTGGCGGTACGTCATATGTCACAGTCGGGAACGTTTCCAAGGCTACCTTCATGAATTCCGAAAACACCGGCCCGCAAAGTGACCCGCCATAAGCTCCGCGCCCCATAGGTTTTGGCGTATCAAACCCGATATAGCAACCAGCCACGATTTTCGGCGTAAACCCGATGAACCATGCATCCTTCGCTTCGTTGGTCGTACCGGTTTTACCCGCGATCGGTACGTTCAGCACAGAACCAACGGTGCGGGCCGCCGTACCGTTTCGCACAACCCCCTGCATCATTGAGGTCAGCTGATAAGCCGTGATCTGGTCCATAATTCGAACCGAGTTATCCTTGACCCAAGGTTCGCGCTCCATCGCCATCTCGCTACCCTGACAATCGTCACAAACACGTTGGTCGTGGCGAAACACTGTGTTGCCATAGCGATCTTGCACACGGTCAACCAACGTCGGTTCCACCCGTTTGCCGCCATTGGCAAACATGGCATAGGCGGCAACCATTTTGAACAAAGTCGTTTCGCCTGCGCCCAGAGAATAGGAAATCAACTCAGGCATATCGTCGTAAACACCGAAGCGTTCGGCATAAGCGCTAACCACATCCATGCCCACACTTTGGGCCACACGAATGGTCATCAGGTTACGAGAATACTCGATACCGGTTCTAAGTGGTGCAGGCCCATAGAATTTTTTTGAGGAATTCTGCGGTCGCCAAATTCCTTCAGCGGTTTCAACCTCGATAGGTGCATCAACCACGATCGTTGCAGGCGTGTAGCCATTATCCAGTGCCGATGCGTAAACGAAAGGTTTAAACGCAGAACCCGGTTGCCGGTTCGCCTGTGTAGCACGGTTAAACACGCTGGTTTGATAGCTGAACCCGCCCTGCATCGCCAAAACCCGCCCGGTTTGCGTGTCCATCGCCATGAACGCGCCCTGAATGGCCGGTACTTGTTGCATTTCCCAGAACTGGAATTCATCACCCTTCATATTGGCCGAAACCAACACCACGTCCCCCAACGCCCAGATATCCTCTGCTGCCTTTGGCGTGCTGCCTGGCTTGTTATCCTCGTCAACGGTGCGCGCCCAAGTGGTATCGGAAACCTTCAGGTAATACCCGTCATCGTCTTCCTCGACGCCCTCTATACCCACCCGAACGGAGGTTTTGCCAACCTCAAGGACAACCGCCAACGACCAACCCTCGATATCGCGCGGCAAAGTGATGTCGTTCAACGCATCGCGCCATTCCTGCTCGGTCATTGTGTCGGCAGATTCGATCTTGGCCAAGGGTCCCCAATAGACCTTCAGCGCCCGATCATATTCAACTAAACGCTGCTGCAAGGCTTTCGCTGCCACCCGCTGCAATTCAGGATCCATTGTGGAGCGGATAGAAAGCCCTCCTGCGAAAAGTTCGTCATTACCCATGGTGCGCGACAGCTGCCGGCGAATTTCATCCGTGAAATAACTGCGCGGTGGAAGTTTTTCACGCGAGGATGGCAGCTCGCCGCCTTGCACTGTGCGTAAAGGTTCCGCCTTGGCAGCCTCGGCCTCTTCCGCTGTGATATACCCGTTTTCAGCCATTTCTTTCAAAATGAAGTTCCGGCGCTCAACAGCCTTCTCACGGTTGCGTACCGGATGATAATCGCTTGGTGCTTTAGGCTGAACGGCCAAAAAAGCAGCCTCGGCTATCGACAACTCTTCCAGAGTTTTCCCGAAATACGTTTGCGCCGCCGCCGTTACACCGTACGAATTTTGACCCAGAAAGATTTCGTTAAGGTAAAGGCTAAGGATATCTTCTTTGGAAAGCGTGTTTTCAATCCGTGCCGCCAGCACGATTTCCTTGATTTTGCGTTCAAGCTTACGCGAACCATCCAGTAAGAAGTTTTTCATCACCTGCTGCGTAATGGTGGACGCGCCACGAAGCCGCCCACCTTGGGCCGCGTCAATTAACGCCTTCAAAATACCTAAAGGATCATATCCGGCGTGATTGTAAAAATTCTTGTCCTCGGCACTTATAAAAGCGGCCTTAACCACTTCGGGCATCTCATCAACGGGCGTGAATATTCGGCGCTCGCGCGCAAATTCATCCATAACCAATCCACGCGCCGAATATATCCGCGACAGCGTAGGTGGTTCATATAGTGCCAATTGTTCGTGGTTTGGCAAGTCTTGGCTATAGATCCAAAACAGGGTCATCAGGCCCATTCCGCCCATGATCACGCCTAAAACGGCCCAACTGAACAGGAACCCAAACAAATTCAAAATGGCTCTTAGCAACGACTCTACCTCCGTGTCATCCCTCCGTATAGTCGAGGGGGCGCGGGGCGTCAAAACTCCATTCTATTAGTGACGCATATTTAAGCATGTGTCGGAAATAATTCGCCTATTGCGACATATGTGGTGATTTCGGTTGTATTATATTCGGGCGTAAGGCTAATGTAGCCGAACTGGGTCCGTTGTGAATCGTATGTTTCCGGATTTCAGTCGAAAAGTTTTGTTGCACCCGTGCGTTTTGGCAGTGAATGCCACGCGGAATGTGACAGGCGCCAAGCGCCACCCGCTAATTCTGCGCTATCCGTTAGATAGTTGCAGCTTCAACAATCAGGCACATATTTGCGTGCCGGAGAGATAACCGCGATGAAACGCGTTGATACAGGCAGAGAATTTCACGGGGGCAGTTTGCCGTCCGCTTTTGCTATGTCAGCTCGTTCTTCCCAAACAATTAGTACGTCCAGCCCGCTTTCGTTAGTAAACGAGGCGCCGCCTGGTCGTCGTAGAAAGCTTACATGTCAAAGAAAATGCTTATCGATGCCACCCACGCCGAGGAAACTCGGGTTGTGGTGGTTGACGGAAACAAGGTCGACGAATTTGATTTTGAATCCCTGAATAAACGCCAGCTTGCTGGCAATATCTACCTAGCAAAAATCACGCGGGTTGAACCCTCGCTTCAAGCGGCATTCGTTGATTACGGTGGCAACCGCCACGGTTTCCTCGCGTTCTCCGAAGTGCATCCTGATTACTACCAGATCCCTGCTGCGGACCGTCAGGCCATTCTTGATGAAGAAGCCGCCGATGTTGCACGCCAACGCGAAGACGAGGAAAAAGCCGAACAGACCAAATCCCGTTCGCGCCGTCGTCGTCGCAAACCAACCGAGGCCGCCAGCGATGGCGCGCCAAGTGTTGAAGATGCAGTGATCTCGGAGGAATCTCCAGGTGAAGGCGATCAACCAGATATCGTTGAGGTGCCCGAAACACAAATCGATGATGCTGCTAAAACAGACGCTGAAGAAGTAACGACCGAAGAGGCCGCGACTGAAGAAGTCGTCGTTGAAGCGGTAGTTGCCGACGAACCCTCCGAAGCGCCTGTTGAGGAGGTTTCTGAAGAAGTACCAGCCGAGGAAGCCAACGAGCAGCCAGAAGTCGACGCCCCGACAGAGGAAGTCGTGACTGAAAAGGTCAAGGACACCCCTGCTCCACGCCGTCAACGCGTGCGGCGTTACAAAATTCAAGAAGTCATCAAAGTTCGCCAAATCCTGCTGGTTCAGGTCGTTAAAGAAGAACGTGGCAACAAGGGTGCTGCCCTTACCACATATCTGTCGCTTGCTGGCCGGTATTGCGTTCTAATGCCAAACACCGCGCGTGGTGGCGGCATCAGTCGCAAGATCACCAATGTTAGCGACCGCAAGAAACTCAAAGACATCGCAGGTGGCATCAACGTACCACAAGGCGCAGGCCTGATAATCCGGACTGCGGGCGCAAAACGCACGAAGGCCGAGATCAACCGAGATTACGAATACTTACTGCGCCAATGGGAGCAGATCCGCGAAACAACGCTAAAATCCATGGCGCCCGAACACATCTATGAAGAAGGTAGCCTGATCAAACGCTCGATCCGCGACCTATATAATAACGAAATTGACGAGATCATCATCGACGGCGAGCGCGGTTATAACGAGGCCAAGGAATATATGGGCATGCTCATGCCGTCCCACGCCGAAAACGTTAAGCTCTATAAAGACGTGCTGCCGCTGTTCTCGCGCTTTCAGGTCGAAACGTACCTTTCGGGCATGTTCAACCCGACGGTGCAGCTTAAATCCGGTGGCTATATCGTTATCGGCATTACCGAAGCACTGGTTGCGATTGATGTGAACTCTGGTCGTGCGACCAAGGAAAACTCGATCGAGGAAACCGCGCGCAAAACCAACCTTGAGGCGGCCGAAGAAGTGGCACGCCAGTTGCGTCTGCGCGACCTCGCCGGTCTGATAGTGATCGACTTCATTGATATGGAAGATCGCCGCAATAACATCGCGGTTGAAAAACGTATCAAAGACAAGTTGAAAACAGATCGTGCCCGCATCCAGATTGGTCGCATCTCAAGCTTCGGTTTGATGGAAATGTCACGCCAACGTCTGCGCCCCGGAATGCTGGAAGCCTCCACGCAACCTTGCCCACATTGTCACGGCACAGGCATCACGCGCTCGGACGATTCCATGTCGCTAGCCATTCTGCGCGAACTTGAAGAGGAGGGCGTGCGCCGTCGTTGCAAGGAGGTGCTGGTATCAGTGCCAATCAACGTTGCGAACTACATGCTGAACCAGAAACGCGAACACGTTGCGATGATTGAAAATCGTTTTGGCCTCTCCGTCCGTGTCGAGGCAGACCCGCATCTGATCAGCCCGGAATACCGCGTGGAACGCTTGAAGGTGGCAACACGCATCATTCCCGAAGCCGTAATTCTGGAAACAGAAACTATTGAGTATGCGCCTGAGGTTATTGAGGAAGTAGTAGAAGCCGAAGTTGCAACACCCGAAACAGACGAGGAAGGCGCGCCCAAAAAACGCCGTCGTCGTCGTCGTCGCGGTGGCAAAGGCCGCAATGGGGATCAGCAAACTGACGAAAACCCGTCAGAAGAGAATTCTGAAACCGAAGCACTTGTTGCTGAAGGCGTAGCCGAAGATAAGCCGGTTGAAGAAGAAAAACCGAAACGCTCTCGCACACGCCGTCGTCGTAAACCCGACACCGCCGCTGAAGAAACCACATCGGAAAGCGCCGACACATCAGAGGCTGAAGCCCCTACCCCTGTCGAGGTTTCTGAAGCCGAAGTCACAGAAAAGCCAAAACGCAAACGTGCGCCACGCAAGCCAAAGGTTGTGAAAGAGGTTGTCGAAGATGTAGCAGAGGCTCCTGTTGTTGAGGCTACGGCCCCCGAACCTACACCAGAACCGACACCAACGCCGGAACCAACACCGGAACCGGTTGTTGAACAAAAACCGGCAGAACCCGCCAAACCAAAACGGCGCGGCTGGTGGTCGCTTAAATAATTAACAAAAAGGCCTCTATTAAGGGGCCTTTTTGCTATCCATCCATAACTTCAGGCGGCGCACACCCTCAATAATATCCGTTGTCGATCGTGCATAAGAAAACCGCAGGGTGACATGCCCGCGCGCTGGGTCAAAATCTACACCGGGGGTCACGGCGACACCCGCCTCCATCAAAATTTCCTTGGCCAAAGCCACGCTATCATCCGTCAAATCTGACACGTCTGCATAAATATAAAATGCCCCATCCGGTGGCGCAATTTTGTCGAATCCAGCTTTTGGCAATTCTTCCAACAACAACGCGCGATTGCTTTCATACATCGCTAGATTTCCCTCCAGCTCTCCAATTGAATCCAGCGCGGCAAGGGCCGCAATTTGGGATGCATGCGGCGCACAAATAAACAGGTTCTGCATCAACCGTTCCAAGCGGCGCACATGGCTTTCGGGCACAATCATCCAGCCAATCCGCCACCCAGTCATTGAGAAATACTTGGAAAAGGAATTAATCACATAGACATCATCACTGATTTCCAACGCTGTAACTGCCTTTTTCCCGTACTCTATCCCGTGATAGATTTCGTCCGAGATGAACGCGATTCCCCGCGCCTCGCAATGCGAAATCAACGCTGCCAAAGCCTCCCGCCCCAACATAGTTCCCGTGGGATTAGACGGGCTGGCCACGAGCAATCCGGCTAAATCATTCTCGGCCTGCAAATCCTTAACCGTCGGCTGAAATCGCGCCGCAAGCGTCGTCGCAATACTAGCAACCTCAATATCCAGTGCCTTTAGAATATTCCGGTAACTCGGATACCCCGGATCGCCAATCGCAACACGATCTTTGGCATCAAACAGGCTGATGAATGCCAATTGGAACGCTGCCGAAGACCCCGCCGTAACGACTACCCGTTCGGGCGAAACCTCCACCCCGTACCAATCCATATACAACTGTGCGATTCGCACTCGAAGCTCGGGCAAGCCAAGCGCCACCGTATATCCTAACGCGCCATCGTCCATCGCCGCCTTCAACGCCGCCACCGCGCCAACAGGCGCACCCGTTGCTGGCTGACCAACTTCCATGTGAATTATGTTTCGCCCTGCGTCTTCCTCGACACGGGCCGCTTCCATCACGTCCATAACAATAAACGGGGCTACATCACTTCTTCTTGAACGCCGCATGCCAAAACTCCTGTAGGGTGCAATATGCTGGCCGCTGAATACCGCGTGTGACAATTGATTACCAATGGGAACTTGGATTCAGGACCGTTTCCCTGTATCGCAGGTGAAGTGTTAACAACAGGGTAGAGCAATGAACGTATTCAAAACCATTCTAATCGCAGGTACCGCCCTTCTCGGCGCCACTTTTACGCAAGCCGCAGGCGTAGACAATATGACCGGCGATGAGCGCGACGTTTTCCGCGCCGAGGTTCGTGCCTACCTTCTGGATAACCCCGAAGTTATTCTCGAAGCCATTCAAGTGTTAGAACAACGTCAGGCGCAAAGCGAAGCCCAAAGTGACCTCGATCTGGTGCGCGAAAACTTTGCAGACCTTACCAGAGACGGCTATTCATGGGTCGGCGGTAATCCTGACGGTGCGATCACAATAGTGGAATTCTCGGACTATCGCTGCGCGTTCTGTAAGCGTGCATTTCCCGAAATCAAAGCGATTTTGGAAGCAAATGACGACGTTAGGTTTGTCTTGAAAGAATTTCCAATCCTTGGCCCTGATTCCACCCTTTCCTCACGGGCAGCAATCTCGGTTCTTATCAATCAAGGCGATGAGATTTACGAAGGGTTTCACGATGCTTTGATGGTTCATAATGGCGCAATTAACATCAAAACCTTATCGCGCTTGCTGACCGACGTCGGCGGTGATGCCGATTTGATGGTTGAACACTTGGATGACGAGATCGTAACACAAATCCTTGCCAAGAATAATGCCTTGGCTTCCCGTATGAAAATTTCAGGAACTCCATCTTTCTTGATTGGCACCGAAATGTTGCGTGGATTTGCTCCGGCTGCAACGATGCAAGAGTTTGTTGACAGAGCGCGGGCACAGCTCGAATAAATTCTTAGGGATTTGTTAAGCTTTTCGGCATCAATGCTTTCCAGCAGGTGCCGAAAAGGGTATAAACGTCTGCAGAACCAAATACCGGCTTAACCGGAGAAAACCCGAGGAAACCATGGGCGACAAAAAAGAAAATACCGACGTAGACTTCATTACCGCACTGGCGGAATTGCTGCGAACAAACGATTTGACTGAAATCGAGGTCATGCGCGAGTTTGGCAAAGACGATGTCCTGAACGTACGCGTGGCACGCCAGATGCAGGCCGCCGCCGTCGTTGCGACACCTGTTGCCGCCCCTATCGCTGTCGCAGCAGCGCCTGCCACCGCAACACCAACAGCCCCCGCTGCCAGCGCCGATCCTGCGCAACTTGCAGGCGCTGTGAATTCTCCCATGGTTGGCACGGCCTATCTGTCGGCGGAACCGGGTGCAGATGCTTTCGTGAAAGTTGGTGACACCGTTAAAGAAGGCCAGACCCTTCTGATCATCGAAGCGATGAAAACCATGAACCAGATACCAGCCCCTAAATCCGGCAAGGTCACACGTATTTTGGTTGATGATGGTGCCCCCGTAGAATTCGGCGATCCGCTGATCATCCTAGAATAAATCGAGGAACCGGACGCATGTTCAAGAAAATCCTCATCGCAAACCGTGGTGAAATCGCCCTACGCGTAATTCGTGCCTGTAAGGAAATGGGCATTGGATCGGTCGCCGTGCATTCCACGGCTGACGCCGACGCGATGCATGTTCGCATGGCAGACGAAAGTGTCTGCATCGGACCACCTTCCGGCACGCTCAGCTATCTTTCCATTCCCAGCATTATTGCCGCCTGCGAAATAACTGGCGCAGAGGCCGTTCACCCCGGCTATGGTTTCCTCTCTGAGAACGCCAATTTCGTGCAAATCATTCAAGACCACGGACTGACATTTATTGGCCCGACTGCCGATCACATCAACATGATGGGCGATAAAATCACAGCCAAAGACACCATGAAAAACCTCGGTGTGCCTTGTGTGCCGGGTTCCCCCGGTGGTGTTCCCACGGTTGAAGAAGCCATGAAAATTTCGACGGATATGGGTTTCCCCGTTATCGTCAAGGCAACCGCTGGTGGTGGTGGCCGTGGTATGAAAGTTGCAAAAACTGCGGATGATCTTGAAGAAGCCTTCCGCACCGCGCGCTCTGAATCCAAGGCAGCTTTCGGGAACGACGAAGTTTATATCGAAAAATATCTAACCCTGCCCCGCCACATCGAAATACAGGTGTTTGGCGATGGAAAAGGAAAAGCCGTCCATCTAGGGGAGCGTGATTGTTCTCTGCAGCGTCGTCACCAAAAAGTTCTCGAAGAATGTCCTTCGCCTGTAATTAATGCCGCCACACGAGCCAAAATCGGCAAAGTATGTGCCGAGGCCGTAGCTTCGATCAATTACGCCGGTGCAGGCACTATCGAATTTCTCTATGAAAACGATGAATTCTTCTTCATTGAAATGAACACCCGCCTGCAAGTAGAACACCCCGTAACCGAGGCTGTCTATGGCGTCGATCTGGTCCGCGAACAAATCCGCGTAGCGGCAGGCGAACCGATGTCCTTCAAGCAAGAAGACCTCGTTCCAAATGGCCACTCGATCGAGTGCCGGATCAACGCCGAAAAAGTGCCGGAGTTCCGCCCCTCTCCGGGTAAGGTTTCGCAATTCCATGCGCCCGGCGGTTTGGGTGTACGGATGGACAGCCACATTTACGACGGCTATTCGGTCCCACCTTACTACGACAGCCTAATCGCAAAACTAATCGTGCATGCGCCAGATCGAGACGCGGCCTTCGCGCGTCTAAATCGCGCCTTGGGCGAACTAATTGTCGACGGGATCGAGACCACAACTCCGTTGCATCGCGCCCTTCTGGCCGAACCAGACATTCTATCCGGTAACTACGATATTCACTGGCTGGAAAACTGGCTAGAGACAACAACAAGCTTTGACTGACACCACTGAATTAACACCCGAACTTTTGCTGCGCGCATATTGTTCGGGTGTCTTTCCAATGGCCGAAACTGCGCAAGACACCGCCGTATTCTGGGTTGACCCTGAAAAACGCGGCATCCTCCCGCTTGATGGTTTTCACGTCTCCAGAAGCCTTCGTAAACGATTATTATCCGGCAAGTATGAATTCACGGTTAACACCTGTTTTGAATTTGTGCTGGACGCCTGCGCTAACCGAGATGAAACTTGGATCAATTCCACGATCCGCACGCAATATAACCAACTACACCGCCTAGGTTTCGCCCACTCCGTCGAAGTTTGGAAAGACGGCAACCTCGCCGGCGGGTTATACGGCGTCAGCATTGGCAGTGCATTCTTTGGCGAAAGTATGTTTTCAGCCATGACCGATGGCTCCAAGCTCGCCTTGGTAGCACTAGTGGCACGCTTGAGAGTTGGTGGATTCACATTGCTCGATACACAGTTTTTAACTGACCACCTTGCAACGATGGGTGGCATTGAAATAGATCGCGAGGATTTTCGGAACAGGTTAACTGGAGCCTTGAAAATCAAGGCTGATCTCTGGAAATTACCCGCTGAAACCAGCCCTTACGAGCTTTGGCAGCTAAGCACCCAAACGTCATAACGTGGATGATCCAGCGCCGAAAGCGCGGGGCTAGATGCAAACATCCATCCAATAAAACGCGGAGCTTCTTCGCGAATATCCTTAATAACCAACTGCGCGAAAGCGTCGGAATTAATATCACCTTTGGGGTATCGGCACGCCAACAAAGTCACCTCCAACCGCTCGTAAGTGACGGTTTCCCCAACCGAAATCTGGATATCTTGTGCGGTGCCGTTGATGCGATCCAAACCACGCAAAAGGGCCATTTGTGTAACGTCCGACAAGGCCGGTTGAAGCTCTATCTCTTGATAGGGAGCCGGAATGCTGAACTCTGATTCAGACAGGGTTTCAACAATGATTTCGGAATCGATCTCGTCCAACAGTGACTGCGCGCTGGCAAACGGTGCCCATATAAAAGACAAAAATATTACCGCCAGTTTATTCATTATTACCGCCGCCAAACTTTAACAAAAGGTTAAGCAGACTAACAGCACCTTGCGTATAAACAAATTCCCCGCCCGGCTCTAACATAAACGGAGACCCACCAGCGGTAACCTCAAGAAACGCACCGCCAAGCAAACCATCCGTAGAAACCTTTATTTCGGCGTCATCAGGGATTTTCACATCGTTATCGATCGAAACCTCGGTAACCGCTTGATACGTAACAGGGTCCAGTGTGATCGAGGTCAGCGTGCCGACTTTCACCCCGGACAACTTAACATCACTGCCAACATTCAAACCAGATACACTGCGAAAGCTCGCGGTTAATGAATACCGGTTTGTATCGGTAGAAAACCCGCTGATCTGCGTGGCATAATACAGAAAACCAGCTGCCACAACCAAAACCACGGCGCCGATAAGAGTTTCTGAAACGTTATTTGCCATACCAATCGCCCTTATTCAGGCTGCCATGCCTCGTAATCCGTCTTCGCGGACCCAGCAGACAATATGCTGCCCGGCGGGTGATAAGCTGCGTTTGTTCCGCTCAAATTGGGAACATGCGCTTTTTCCCACGGTTTATGCTTCAGCGGTGTGGTGCCGGGGCATTCGTCAAATGTGTGATGCAGCCAACCGTGCCAGTCAGGCGAAATACGCGAACCTTCAATCGGGCCATCATAAATCACCCAACGCTTGGTCTTGTCTTTATTGGTGTAATACTTGTTGCCAAGTTCGTCTTCACCAACAAGAACGCCATTGCGCCAAGTAAAAATCTGGGTTCCGAACGATTGCCCGTTCCACCAAGTCAGCATACGCAAGATAAATTTCATAACGACTCCAGCATCAATGTTTACAAACTTATGCCCCAATTTCTTGGGGCAGGTCTAGCCCATTTAGGAAGCAGACGCCGCTTCGTCTTCTTTATCCGAATAAATGAGCAAAGGTTCGCCCTCGCGCCGAACGGCTTCGGCGTTTACAACAATTTCGGCAACAGTTCCCATGCCGGGCAACTCGAACATTGAATCCAGCAAAATTTCCTCGAGGATCGAGCGCAAACCACGTGCGCCCGTCTTCCGTTCGATCGCCCGTGCGGCAATCGCCATTAGCGCATCTTCGGTGAACGTCAGTTGCACATCTTCCATCTCGAACAAGCGCTGGTATTGTTTCACAAGCGCGTTTTTCGGTTCCGTCAGGATTGTTACAAGCGCATCTTCATCCAGATCAGTCAGCGCTGCAATTACAGGCAAGCGGCCAACAAATTCTGGAATAAGGCCAAATTTCAGCAGATCCTCAGGTTCAAGCTGCTGCAACACTTCCCCGACAGATTTATCCTCTTCATCCTTTACATCGGCCCCGAACCCCATCGCTGTGCCTTTGAAACGCTGCGAAATAATCTTGTCGAGGCCCGCGAACGCGCCGCCACAGATAAACAGGATGTTGGACGTGTCCACCTGCAAGAATTCTTGCTGCGGATGCTTGCGCCCACCTTGCGGCGGAACGGAGGCGATCGTGCCTTCCATAATCTTCAGCAACGCCTGCTGAACCCCCTCGCCCGACACATCGCGGGTTATTGAAGGGTTGTCAGACTTGCGCGAAATCTTGTCGATCTCGTCAATATAAACGATCCCGCGTTGCGCGCGTTCCACGTTATATTCAGCCGATTGAAGTAGTTTCAGAATGATGTTTTCGACGTCCTCGCCAACGTATCCGGCTTCGGTCAAGGTCGTCGCGTCAGCCATGGTGAACGGTACATCCAGTACTCGCGCCAATGTTTGCGCCAGCAACGTTTTACCGCAACCCGTCGGGCCGACCAGCATAATGTTAGACTTTGCCAATTCCACATCCGCATTTTCAGACGCATGCTCAAGGCGTTTGTAGTGGTTGTGAACAGCCACAGACAAAACCTTTTTAGCAACAGACTGGCCAATCACATAATCGTCCAAAATCTTGCAAATGTCTTTCGGGGTCGGCACACCGTCCGCAGATTTCACCAAATTACTTTTGGTTTCTTCGCGGATGATGTCCATGCACAGCTCTACACATTCATCGCAAATGAACACAGTCGGGCCGGCAATCAACTTGCGAACCTCGTGCTGGCTCTTGCCGCAGAACGAACAATACAGCGTGTTCTTGGAGTCTTTACCGTCAGATTTCGTCATCACATCTCTCCTGACTGGTACGCAATCGCGCCGAGTCGCTTCCCCTATATTTGCCCTATTGGACATGACCAACCCCGGCAATTCAAGCCGGAACTGATCATTTCACTTACACTTTACGCGTCAGACGCATCTTCTTCAACGTGACGGGTTACGATTTCATCAACCAAACCCCAGTCTTTCGCCTGTTCGGCCGTCATGAAATTGTCGCGATCCAGCGCCTTTTCAACAACGTCCAGATCTTGCCCGCAATGCTTTACATAGATTTTGTTAAGACGGTCTTTAAGCTCCAGAATTTCTTTAGCATGCAGCGCAATATCCGATGCCTGCCCCTGAAAACCACCCGATGGCTGATGCACCATCACGCGCGAATTAGGCAGGCTGAACCGCATATCTTTTGCACCCGCCGCCAACAACAACGACCCCATAGAGGCCGCCTGCCCGATCACAGTCGTCGCCACTTTCGGGCGGATGTACTGCATGGTGTCGTAAATCGCCAAGCCACTGGAAACCACACCACCGGGCGAGTTGATATACATGGAGATTTCTTTCTTCGGATTTTCCGCTTCAAGAAACAACAACTGCGCCACCAAAAGCGTCGACATACCGTCATGAACAGGGCCGGATACGAATATAATCCGTTCTTTCAAAAGGCGCGAGAAAATGTCGTAAGAACGTTCGCCGCGTGCTGTTTGCTCAACAACCATTGGTACAAGCGTGTTCATATATGTGTCGATTGGGTCTCTCATGTGCTCACCTTTTTTCGTATGTCCGAGGAATATCGGAAAATCCTTGTTAAAAGGTTTAAGTATCGCGCGCGGGGTCTGCAAGGGCAAAAGACCCAAAGAAAAAGGCGAGCCAACCAGCCCGCCTTAAATTCTTCAGCCTGTTAACGAAGTCTTACGCTTCGTCGAGGCCTTTGATCGCTTCTTCCAATTCATCTTTGGAAACCGATTTGTCAGAAACTTCAGCCAACTCGATAATGAAGTCCACAACTTTGTCTTCATAGATAGGGGCACGCATCTGCTGCTGCGCTTGCTCGTTCTTTTGCATGAATTCGAAGAACTCGCGTTCTTGCCCCGGATACTGGCTGGCCTGCTGGAACATTGCCTGTTGAATTTCCTGTTCGGTCACTTCAACATTGTTCTGGTTGCCAATCTCGGCCAACAAAAGACCAAGGCGCACACGGCGTTCCGCCAATGTTTTATGCTCGTCCGTTGTTTCGATTTCAGGATGATCGTGGCCCTGCACATCAGGGTTGTCATCATGCCAAAGCTGGTGCGCGATCTGGTCGGCTTCAACTTTCACAAGCGACGGTGGCAGGTCGAACTTCACTTGCGCGTCCAACTCGTCCATCAACTTGCGCTTCATGATTGCGCGCGATGCACCGGCATATTCGCCTTCAAGACGCTCGGTGATCTGCTTTGTCAGATCCTCAAGGCTTTCAGCGCCGTATTTTGTTGCTAATTCTTCATCAACCGGGGCTGGTTTTGGTTCGCGAACTTCTTTGACTGTGCATTCAAACACCGCGTCTTTTCCGGCCAGTGCTTCTGCGCCATATTCCGCAGGGAAAGTCACGTTAACGTCCAGCGTGTCGCCTTCTTTTGCGCCAACCAACTGTTCCTCGAAACCGGGGATGAAGCTGTTAGAACCAAGAACCAGCGGATAATCTTCGCCAGCGCCGCCGTCAAATGCTTCTCCGTCAACTTTACCCAAGAAGTCGATCACAACCTGATCGGCATCTTTGGCTTTCGAACCCTTACGGCGTTTCTCGTAGTTAGTGGTCGAGGCGGCAAGGTTTTCCAAAGCTTCGGTCACAGCCGCATCTTCGATCTTAGTCACCAAACGCTCCAGCTTGATTTTGCTGAAATCCGCATCAGGGATCGTTGGCAGACACTCATAAGAAACGGAGACAGCAACATCGTCATCCTCTTTCCATTCGTCATTGGTCATTTTAATTTCAGGCTGCATCGCAGGGCGATCGCCAGTTTTCTCAAAGTGTTCGCCAACAGCGCCATCAACGGCTTCCTGCATGGCTTCGCCCAGCACCGATTGGCCGAACATCTTTTTCATCAATGCAAGTGGCGCGTGGCCTTTACGAAAACCCTTCATCTGGAAATCGGCACGAGCCGCTTCCAGTTTTTCGGTTACTTTCGCTTCGAGTTCAGCCGCAGTGATTGTAACATCGTAACCGCGCGCAAGGCCTTCGTTCAGGGTTTCAGTAACCTGCATTTTTCTTCCTTCTTATGTTTGGTACGGATGAAGGGACTTGAACCCCCACGCCTCACGGCACCAGAACCTAAATCTGGCGTGTCTACCAATTCCACCACATCCGCATATCGCTGTTATCAAAGACAACAGTTCAATTCCGCGCCTCTCTAACAGACGCTTTTCGGGTTCGGAAGGGGTAAAATGACCTCTAGAGGCCTAAATCGGTAAAAACTTTCGGTAGTTGCTCGGCAATGTCCTCGGCAATCAGTCCGGGGCCGAATTTCAACGCGCATTCCACATGCAACCAAGCCCCTGCCTCCGCCGCTTGCATCGGTCCAAACCCACGCGCCAAAAGCCCCGTGATAAATCCTGCCAGCACATCCCCCGACCCTGCGGTCGCCAACCAAGGTGCCGCACGTTCATTCTGTGCCGAATTAATCACCGCGCTGCCCGACGCATCCGCAATAACCGTATCCGCCCCCTTATAAAGCACAACACACCCCGCCCGCTTGGCGGCCTCGCGCGTAGCATCCACCTTGGAATATGCCGGACCAACCGTTGCAGGCTCCGCCAACTTATCCGCAATATCTGGAAACAACCGTGCAAATTCACCAGCATGAGGCGTAAGCACACAATTCTCATGCAACATCTCAAACAATTCCGCATCCCGCGATAACAACGTCAAGGCATCCGCATCCAATACAATTTTGCGCGGCCCGTAGGGTGTGCGGTCCCCGCGCACCGTCAACGCCTCCGCAATCAACGCCGCCTGATCGGCGTCCAACCCCAACGCAGGCCCCAAGCAAAGGGCATTGATCCGCGTGTCATGTAAAACGGCCAGCAATGCCGTCGCATCCGCCACCCGCTTCAACATAATAGCATTCAATTGCGCGGCATTCTCCGCCAGCGCATCTGGTGGACAAGCCACAGTCACCACCCCAGCCCCAACCCGAAGCGCGCCACGCGCCGCCAATCGCGCCGCGCCAGACTTGCCAGCCAGACCAGACAGCACAAGCGCATGCCCATACCTATACTTGTGCGCATCATTTGATTTGCGCAACAGCCCTGCCATTTCGTCTCTGTTCATAGCCCGATATCCTTGACCACCAGTTTCCCGCATATTTCCTTGCCGCCGCCCTGCATGTGTCCAACCTTAGGCGCATGAAACGTCACCGTCAGCATAACACGCGGGGCGCGCAATCCGTGTTCGGGCAGATCACCAAGCACCTCTCCGGTATCTGTATCTAGACCCGAAGGGATATCTATCGCCACCGTATGGGTCAGCCTACCGGATTGCTCCAAATCAGCGACATCAATGGCATCGTCAATCAACCAGAACCATTCCCAAAGGCAAGGATCATCAACCGGACGTGACAGGCCGATTCCGAACACTGAGTCGATCATAAGGTCCACCGGCCCCGTGCCTTGCTGCACCACGTCACCGCAAGCAGGCACTACCTTACCGATTTCGCACCACCGCTCGTAATTCACCTTCGCATCAATCGGCAGTTTCCCTTTATCTCCATAAAGAAACACCTCAACCTCCCAGCCGCGCGCCTTCAATAATCGCGCCACCACAAATCCGTCACCGCCATTATTCCCCGGCCCGCACAAAATCACCGCTTTGTGCGAGGTCAAAGCCATCGCAGGCCATTCCTCCAAAATAGCCTCAACTACGCCCGCCCCCGCGCGCTCCATCAATTCCAGCCCCGTGACTTCACCACTATCCATCGCGGCTTGTTCAATCGCCCGCATCTGCGCAGCGGTTAGAATTTCGGTCATAACATTCTCAATTTGGTCAAAATACAATCACTCTGCTTAAATATTAGGCAGAAACACAGGAAACGACAAGCTCTCCCGCGCACCCAACCGTATCCATTTGAATCCGGCCTGCACACCTGTTTTCTAACGCATATACGAATTAACCGGAGCATCGACATGAAGAAAATCGAAGCCATCATCAAACCCTTCAAGCTCGACGAGGTCAAAGAGGCCTTGCAGGACGTAGGCATCCAAGGCCTTAGCGTTATCGAAGCCAAGGGTTTTGGCCGCCAAAAGGGCCACACCGAACTTTATCGCGGCGCGGAATACGTCGTGGATTTCCTCCCCAAAGTGAAACTCGAAATCGTCATGGCCGACGATCAGGTCGAGGGCGCTATCGAGGCGATCATCAACGCAGCTAAAACCGGCAAGATCGGCGACGGAAAAATTTTTGTTTCCGACGTTGAACAAGCCATCCGTATTAGAACCGAAGAAGACGGCGTCGACGCCCTCTAGTATAAGGAAAAGACCATGAGTGACATTCAAAACGTCCTTGATATGATCAAGGAAAACGACATCGAGTACGTCGATATCCGTTTCACTGACCCCCGCGGTAAGTTGCAACACGTGACTTTGATCCAAGACGAAGTCGACGCCGACTTCCTTGAAGAAGGCTTCATGTTTGACGGCTCCTCCATCGCTGGTTGGAAGTCAATTGATCAATCCGACATGAAACTGATCCCCGATTGCACCTCCGCCTATCTGGATCCGTTCTATGCGGAAAAAACCCTCTGCATTCACTGTTCGGTTCACGAACCAGACACGGGCGAGGCTTACACCCGCGACCCACGATCCACCGCTGAAAAAGCCGAAGCGTATCTGATTTCTACCGGCATTGGTGACACAGCATATTTTGGCCCGGAAGCCGAATTCTTCCTGTTCGACGATGTGCGTTTCTCCAACACAATCAACAAAGTATCGTTTGAAGTTGATGCGGCAGATGCCTCATGGAACACAGACACCCAATACGAAATGGGTAACATGGGCCACCGTCCGGGTATCAAGGGCGGCTACTTCCCCGTAAACCCGATCGACTCAAACCACGACATTCGCGGCGAGATGCTTTCCACCATGAAACGCATGGGTATCAAAGTTGACAAGCACCACCACGAGGTGGCGTCCTGTCAGCACGAACTCGGCATGGTGTTCGGCACGTTGGTGAAACAGGCCGACAACTTGCAGAAATACAAGTACGTCATCCACAACGTCGCCCACGCTTACGGCAAATCCGCGACGTTCATGCCTAAGCCAATCTACGGCGACAACGGCACTGGCATGCACGTAAACATGTCGATCTGGAAAGACGGCAAGCCATTGTTCGCAGGCGATAAATACGCCGACCTGTCGCAAGAAGCGCTATACTTCATTGGCGGCATCTTGCAACACGCCAAAGCGTTGAACGCCTTCACCAACCCTGCGACCAACAGCTATAAACGCTTGATTCCAGGCTTCGAGGCCCCCGTGCTTCGCGCCTATTCCGCATCAAACCGTTCGGGCTGCGTTCGTATCCCTTGGGCTGAATCCCCCAAGGCAAAACGTGTCGAGGCGCGTTTCCCTGATCCTGCCGCCAACCCATACCTGTGCTTTGCAGCACTTCTGATGGCTGGTCTTGACGGTATCAAAAACAAAATTGATCCGGGCGAAGCTTCTGACAAAGATCTTTACGATCTGCCACCAGAAGAAATGGCCGGCATCCCGACTGTGTGCTCCTCGCTTCGCGAAGCGCTGGAAGAACTTGAAAAAGACATGGACTTCCTAACCGCTGGCGATGTGTTCACCAAAGACCAGATCGAAGGCTACGTCGATCTGAAATGGGAAGAAGTCTACCAGATGGAACACACACCACACCCAGTTGAATACGGCATGTATTACAGCTGCTAAACGGTGAATGAAAATACCGCCAGCGAAACAAAAAAGGCCTCCACCGTACCGGAGGCCTTTTTTAATTAGTAATCTTTCGTAACCCGCAGATAAGGTTTCATAACTTTCAAGTCAGCGTACTTGGCTTTCGCATCCTCGGTGCTAACCGAAAGTGGCACGATAACCGCATCGCCCGGACGCCAGTTGGCCGGCAAAGCCACGGATTTTTCGTCCGCAATCTGAAGCGCATCAATCACGCGCAAGATTTCATCGAAATTCCGACCCACGTTCATCGGATACGTCATAGTCAGGCGAATTTTGTTGTTCGGATCGATGATGAACACCGAGCGCACCGCAGCCGTATCAGATGCCTCCGGATGGATCATGCCATAGAGTTTCGCAACCCGCAGGTCAGGGTCTGCAACAATCGGGAATTGCAGGTCTGTATCCTGTGTTTCGTTAACATCGGAAATCCACTGGTTGTGTTCTTCGACGGTATCCGTTGAAAGCCCCAACGGTTTAACATTCCGCGCGGCGAAATCCGCAGCGTGCTTCGCCGTCATACCCATTTCCGTGGTGC